>Ga0197142_1000017_pt1 | contig 138630 bp, 128 predicted proteins | sample GBS60_MetaG_FD_148614 | JGI IMG/M metagenome (GOLD analysis project Ga0197142, IMG submission 148614) | Sediment microbial communities from Great Boiling Springs, Gerlach, Nevada, United States - GBS 60_MetaG | ecosystem: Environmental > Aquatic > Thermal springs > Hot (42-90C) > Sediment... | reverse complement strand
TGGTAGCAGGCGGCACTTTTACCCTTGTCGTTTTCGATAAAATAAGCCAGATCCCTTCAAGAAGAAGCGATCCCCGCTCTCTACCGCATAGAACAGGGTTGTTGTAACAGACGCCAATTGTCACCCGTGACTTTCTTTGCAACGGCTATTTCACAAGGCAAAGAAGAAATTTGCTGTGACGAAAATTGGACCTATAGCGCCAGGGCGACGGCAGCTGTAGCAAATTGGTGGATTTAAGAGTTTACTCGATACACTGAAAACCTTCCTGCCGAATTGACTCTTGGAGTTACAATACTGTAGCGATGACAAGCAGCCACATTTAGCAATGCCCATATACGCGCAGGCGGCTTGTGATCTTTCTGGTCGAGCGTGACCACAATCTCTTTCAACATATTCCTGTGCTGCACAACTCTTCATTAGGTGGACAGAAGAAAAGCGCATTGTGCGAGGTCGAAGAAGCCCTCCGTCAGGAAATTCCACATGTTGAAACGTGACTGCACTAATCACTCGGTGCTATCACGCGATGAGCATCAAGCATGTGAACCACACACAAGCCACTTTCTTCGACTTCTAAACAAGCCACTTTCTTCTGGCTTCTAAAACCAAAGATATCATCTAATGTTTATAACACTGAAATAATTATTTTCTCCTGTCTTGAATCTCAATTCTTCGGCATTTTTTAATTCGTAAGTATAAAGCCTGCCTTCACCACCAAAAACTTCTTGATATGAATCATCGAAAAAAATCAAAAAGGTGTTTCTACCATAAACGATGTGTTGCCCTACTGCAAATCAAAGCAAAATTTCCTTTAGAGTTTTTAGGGTTGTTTCTATATCTTCACTTGAGACGTCGTAATGTGTAACCATTCGGATGCGATTACCGAAAGGAATTGCGAGTATACCCTTTTCCTTTAGTTCAGCACAGATTTGATTTGCAGTCTTTTTAGTTTTCGTAACATCGAAGATAACGATGTTTGTTACAACTTTTTCAGGATTTATGTTGATGCCCTTAATCTCGGCAAGTCCTTCTGCCAATCTCTTGGCATTTTTATGGTCTTGGTAAAGTTTTGGCGGTGATTCTTCCAAGGCAACAAGACCAGCTGCAGCTAGGATGCCGACTTGACGCATTCCTCCGCCAAATCGCTTTCGCCAGACCCTGGCTTCTCGTATAAAATCTTTTGTACCGAGCAAAATCGAACCTACTGGTGCACCTAGCCCCTTTGATAGGCAAAATTGAATCGAATCAACCGATTTTGTAAGTTCTGCAACCGATTCACCTAAAGCAACAGAAGCATTGAAAATTCTAGCGCCATCCAGATGAACTGGAATGTTAAGTTCGTGAGCTTTTTGGCAAATCTCATCCGTTTGAGCAGCAGTCATCACACTACCACCGCCGAAATTGTGTGTATTTTCAAGACAGATCAAGCCCGTTGGGCAAGAATAATAAGGTTGGTTATGGTGAATTGCCGGTTCGATTTCTTCCCATGTCAAAATTCCACCATCGTCTTTTGCACGAACCGGACGAATCAAAACTCCTGAGACAACGCTTGGAGTTGCCATCTCGTAATTGAAAATATGCCCGCGTTCTTCAATGATTACTTCATCGCCCGGTTTGGTATGGAGCTTGATAGCAATTTGATTTCCCATCGAACCAGTCGGAACAAAAAGAGCAGCCTCTTTTTTGAAAATTTCAGCTGCTTTTTCCTGAAGTTTCTCAACGGTTGGGTCTTCGCCGAATACGTCATCGCCAACTTCTGCCTCGGCCATCGCTCGACGCATTGCAGGCGTTGGTTTCGTAACAGTGTCACTTCTTAAATCTATCATCTCTCATTCCTCAGGCACTTCATGTATTCTTTATAATCTCCGCTTTTGATAAGTTGAGCAAAATCAATATTCCAATTGTATTCGTAAATCCAACAGTTCAGTTTTCTATCCTGTAAATATGCGGTTGTGATTTTTCTGATAAAAAGACTTTCTTTCGGATTATTTATGCAAAAGCCTTCATATTCGTCGAATTTTTCTAGTTCTTCTCCATCGGGTAATCTGAAAATCTCTCCAAAAACTTTGTTTTCTTGTGAATCCGATAAAATCACACCCGGATATGCACCGAGATCGTAGAGCCTGCCATAAACAAAACCTTCGCCAATAAATTCTAGTTTATGAATTTCAAAATCGGGCGAAGCAAAATCACGCATCAATGTCCCATAAAAGAAGATGTAATCGGTCATAAGAGGAAATTTTAGAAAAATTTTTGGAAAAATGCTTTCTTAAACTTGCAGTTTTTGTGAAATATGCTCATACTAGAATAAGTTTTGCTCTTTCAGGTTTCCGGTGAACCTGCCGAAATTGAAATAAGCGACTAAACCAAGTTTCATTTCGGAAAAGAGTTTGGTTTTTGATGAATTAAAAGAAGCAGTCCGTGAAAACAAGCGGCGGGAACGATGTGTCGCAAAGGTTTCAAAACCTTTCATCATTCCCTTTGCTTCTTTTCTTAGGGTTTAAGAAAGAGAGAAAGATGAAACTTTACGTAGGAAATTTGTCATATAGAGTAACAAGCGAAGATTTGTTTGAATACTTTTCCCAAGTAGGAACGGTAGAATCAGCTAATGTTGTTCACGACAAAGAGACAGGAAGATCAAAAGGTTTTGGATTTGTAGAAATGGCTACAAAAGAAGAAGCCTTTGAAGCAATTGCAAAATTTAACGGTCAGGAATACGATGGTCGCCACATCATCGTAAATGAAGCCCGCCCAAGAGCAGAAAACAGAAACAATAACAACAAAAACAATAACAGACGTAACAATTCTAGGCGCCGCTGGTAATCAACCTGGAATGAGGTTGGTAATCAACTTTGAAAGGATCAAAGGTTTGCTTGTTGCAAGACCTTTGCGAAACTAGATTTGCTTTTCGCAATGCTGCTGTTGCAGAAGACAACGGTATTGAAAAGTCTATCTGCGAAGCTTTTATTAACCCTAATCCGCAAAAGTCTCCATTTTCTGTAAGATGAGAACCAGCGAATGTAAGACGGGAACTGGCAAAATTCTCGAGAACACTCGATTTTGGCTCATAGACTTTCTTGTCCCTGTAGTCTTGCAAACCTAAGCCCCAGACCACCCGAAGTAGTATCCGGGGAAAAACGGTAGCCTTGACTAGTAGGAAGCCCCACCTTTTGTAAGGTGGAGTAGTTCACTTTCAACTAACACTACAAGCAAAAGCCAGATTCTTTTGTTAGTATTTGTTTGCGTCTTAGTGAATCAGGCATCTTGGTTTCAAACAAGCACTGGAAACAAAGAAAATTTTTCTGGTTTTTATTCCTTTTTGTATTGGATAAACCAAGCATTCCAGCTTTGCCAAGAAGCGTTTAAGGGCAGAGGGTTGTCTTTGCCGTTTGTCTGTTCTTGCAAAAACCCGCTTTTGATGATAGAAAAAACTTCAAATGTTATTTCGCACTCTTTCGGCAGCAGTTTACGGAATAGAAGCCGATCTGGTTGAAATAGAGGTCAATCTGACACCAACTAGAGGAGAAACCGATTTTGCTTCTCCTATCGTAATCGTAGGGCTCCCGGATTTAGCAGTCCGTGAATCGCGTGAGAGAATACGCGCAGCGATCGTTAATAGCTCTTTCTTTTTTCCTTTCCACAAAACAACGATAAATCTTGCCCCAGCTGATGTTCGCAAAGAAGGCGCCAGTTTCGATCTGCCGATAGCCATTGGGATCTTAGGTGCAAACGGTGATCTCGGCAACTTCGATTCGATTGAAAGCACAATTAGTGTAGGAGAGCTTTCTTTGGATGGCAGAATCCGGCCTATCAGAGGCACACTTTCAATTGCCTTACTGGCACGCGAAAAAGGCATAAAAAACTTGATTTTGCCAGAAGAGAACGCAAATGAAGCGGCTGTGGTGAAAGGAGTAAATGTTTATCCTGTCAAAAATCTAAAAGATACGGTTGCTTTGATCAAGGCTTTACAGAACGGACAGGAAACACCGATAAAACCTTTGGAAATTGATCTAAATAAACTCGAACAAAACCAAAATCGCTACAAGGTAGATTTTTCCGATGTTCGTGGGCAATATCAAGCAAAACGAGCGTTAGAGATCGCAAGTGCTGGCGGACATAACCTTTTGATGATAGGCTCTCCCGGTTCGGGAAAAACTATGCTAGCGAGACGTCTTCCAACAATTCTGCCACCGCTTGAGCTTGAGGAAGCATTGGAGATCACAAAAATTCATTCTGTTGCTGGTTTGACGGGAAAATCTGGTTTGATCACCGAAAGACCTTTCCGAAGTCCGCATCATACGATTTCAGACGCAGGATTGATCGGTGGTGGTACTGTGCCGCATCCAGGTGAAGTGTCTTTGGCACACAATGGAGTTTTGTTCTTAGACGAACTACCAGAATTCGACAGAAGTGTTCTTGAAGCCCTCCGCCAGCCACTTGAGGATAAAAAAGTTACAATTAGTCGTGCTTCAATGAGCTTGACCTTTCCCGCAAATTTCATGCTTGTTGCCGCAATGAATCCATGTCCTTGCGGTTACTTCGGCTCCAGTAGAGAATGCAAATGCACGCCTACACAGATTCAACGCTATGTTGGCAAAGTTTCAGGTCCTCTTCTTGACAGAATTGATATACACATCGAAGTTCCTGCTGTTAACTTCAAGGAACTTCGAGGCAAAGATGTTCCTGCAGGTGAAAGCTCAGCTTCAATTCGAGAAAGAGTTGTAAAAGCTAGAAATATTCAATTAAAAAGATTTGCAGGCGAAGGCATATTCTTCAACGCAGCGATGACATCGGCACAAATCCGCAAGTACTGTCAGTTAGACGCCGAAAGTGAAACTATTTTGGAGAAGGCAATGCAAAGACAAGGACTGTCAGCACGCGCGCATGACAGAATCTTAAAAGTAGCTAGAACAATAGCGGACTTGGATGAAAGCAAAAACATACAAGCCAAACACATAGCCGAAGCCGTCATGTATCGTTCTCTCGACAGAAACTACTGGTTTTGAGATATAAATCAAAAAATACTCGAAACCAAGGAAATTAGTTCGGCATTTGCTTTTTTCACAGAAATTTTATTGCCGATGGAAATTCATTTGATAATCCATTCAAGAGCAGAACCCACCCCTTCGGTTTTCTGAACGACCGTTTCTCAGGTGTATACGTCAAAATAGGTTCTTTGCTCACAAGATTTGCTAAAATGATCGCAATAGGAATAAAATTTTTGTGTCGGGCAACCAGATTTTTTGTTTGGCACATCGTAACGAAGCTAAAACTTTTGAAATTTGAGTTTTTGATAGGGCAGCGGTGATGAGTTCGGCTTCTTCATTTGTCGAATTGAACGGCGAAAACATCCGACTACAAGATGAACTGGGGTTTGTTTCGGATTCAACAACGCAAGAACTTTCCGAGTATGATGATCTCTCGCTCGCTAAGATGGTTTCTGAAGGAAATCTGGAAAGCTTTGAGATAATTTACCGGAGACATTATCGACGCGTTTATAATCTCTGCCTAAGAATGCTCAATGACGCTTCCGAAGCAGAGGATCTGACTCAAGAAGTTTTCATTCAACTTTACCGCAAAATCAAAAGTTTCAGAGGCGATTCAGCATTTTCCACTTGGCTTTATCGCTTGACGGTAAACCAAGTTCTAATGCACTTCAGAAAAAAACAAGTGAAAAACGAAAAAACTACAGAAGATGGCGAAATGCCACCGCAAACAATAAATCAAGAGAAGACAAGCAATGCTAATCAGATTGACAAAATAGCCATAGAGAAAGCAATAAAGCAATTGCCTAGAGGCTATCGAACGGTTTTTGTTCTTCACGATATAGAAGGCTTCGAGCATGAAGAGATCGCCAAGATGCTTGGGCTTTCTGTTGGAACTTCAAAATCCCAACTACACAAAGCGCGCCTGAAACTGCGCAGTTTGCTACTCAAAAAACGATAAAATTTTGCCCTGAAAAGGCAACCTCGTAAGAGCTTGATTTAATCATAGCTTTTCAGAAAATCTGTCTATGGATTGCAAGGATTATCAAAATCTCATAATCAAGTTTCTGTTGGAAAACCAAATAGACGAAAGTTTACAAAAAAACATACAGGAGCATTTATTGGACTGCGATAATTGCACAAGATACGCCGAAGAAATAATGCTTCTTTTGGACTTTTATGCCCACAAACTGGAAGAAAAAAACATCGAAGTTGAAGTGCCAAATCCACAAAGAATCTGGCATAAAGTCAAAAATACCATTGAAAAAACCGATTCAATAAAATACTCGAAAAAGAACCGAACATGGCATTTGTCCTTTGGTAAAGTGGCTTTAGTGAGTTTAGTAGTTGCGTTTTTAAGCTCGGCATTGACAGTTATTCTGTTTGTTAGTTTCGTAAAGCCAAAAGAAAAATTTGCAGTTACTTCTGAGCCGACATTCATGGAAAAAGTTTTAGGTTATGTCGGTTTGATTGAAACGCCACAACAGGAAAGATTGCGAAGAATAAAAGAACAGCAAGCGTTGGTGGAATACTGGAACCAGAGAATACAAATGCGACGGCATCAGTGGGATCAGAAACTCAAAGAAGCGTTTGAAAGAAACTTGAACGAAATTGATCAAGCTGTCGCCGAATATGAAAAACTGCTTCAAGAAAATCCTTACGACGAAATTTCAGGTGAAATGCTGGATTCTGCAATGAGAGAAAAACTAGAATTATTACAGGAATTTGCTCAGCTCTAAAGTTCTATGAGAATCAGAAATCTCAAAACCATAGCCTTGTTCTTCGCATTGTTCGCACTGCTTTTTTCGGGTTTTGAAAACACTCCTGCACAAAAGAAATTCTCAAAGAGTTATCCGGCAGGCAAAAACGTTCGACTTCAACTAACAAACCGCACAGGCACAGTTATCGTTGAAGGCTGGGAAAAAGACTCGATTGAGATTTCTGCTGTTTTAGAAACGCCTGCAGCGACGATCTCGCCTCAAAACTTGAACGGAACGATTGTTATAAACGTGGTCAAAGATAATCAAGGCAGAGACGATGTTGGAAGCGTAAATTTTCATGTAAAAATCCCTTATTCTTCATCTGTTAGCATTGAAACAATAATGGGAAATTTGAATGTGTCAAACATTACGGGCGGACTTGTTAGGGCGCATGTAACTTCTGAAGGCGATATTACCTTGACGAATATCTCGGCTCTTTCCGTCTCAGCCGAGAATGTAATGGGAGACATCTTTTTCGATGGAGATATAAAACCCGGCGGAGTTTATCGTTTCAGTTCTGTCCGTGGCAATATCAGTTTGCGAATACCTTTCGAGGCTTCCTTTCGCGCGGTAGCAACAGCACCTTCAACGAAAAACATTTCCGTCGGTTCACTCGTAAATCTTGGATTTAGATTTGTCAGCGAAGGTCGCCGTGTTGTCGGACAAATAGGTGACGGGAACGCAACTTTGACGGTTACAAACCAGCGTGGGAAAATAGTTTTTCTGCCAAGATGATTGTCAACCCTGAAGCCGAAATCAACTTAGAGCAAAACCACGAAATATCTCAAAGCACGTCGAGAAGAAATCTCAGTAAAAAACAGCAGAAAAACAGTATCAGAATTTTCTGCTTGAGTGAAATTCGCCGAATTTTGCGAGGTGTTGTATAAAAAAGTAATTCATAATAAAGCAGGATTTGTGCTTGTCGTAAACAGGATTTTGAGAGTGCAAAATGCGTATCTCACCAAAGCACCCAACTCATTTTGGTTTGTTTCAGTGTTCGAGAAATCATCGCCGAAGATTTTCAAGAAAGGTTTTTAACAGGATGAAAAGAGTTTTGTCGTTACCGATTTTGTTTCTGCTTATTTTTTCTGCTTCGTTTGCCCAAGAAACAGAAGCCGAGAAAAAACTACTGAAAAGCACGAGCTTTAAGCAAGCAAGAGTCGAGTTCGGAACAGGTGGAACGGTGACCATAATCGGCGCTCCTGTTGGTTCCATTTACATAAAAGGTTGGGGTGAAAACCAAATCGAGGTAGAAGCAAAAATTGAAATTCAAGCTGAAACTGAAAACGATATAGCGCAGGTAGCTTCAATCAGCGGTTTTCTAATAGACCGAGATATAACTCACGTCAGAATCATAAGCGTCGGGGCATACGATAGAGACTATGTGAAGCGTGTAGCAAAAAAATTCCCGAAAAAACTCTTGAATCTGCCGATTAGGATTGATTATATGATAAAAGTTCCAGCTTACTGCGATTTAGACGTGAGTGGTGGAAAAGGTGATTTTGTGATCGAAGGTGTAGAAGGTTCGCTTTCGATAAGGTTCGTCGAATCCAGGGCAAAATTAAACGTCTCTGGCGGAGCGATTGACGCAACATTCAGTAGCGGCGAAGTCGAAGTAAATGTTCTTTCACCAAGTTGGCGCGGACGATGGCTCAGCGTAGGCTTAGCTAACGGCAATATGCAAGTTACGCTACCGCAAAGCATGAATGCTGAAATAAGCGCAAGCGTGTTACGAAACGGAAAAATCGAAAATCTTGTTTCAAATCTGAGACCGCGCCGAAGTTCTGATCAAGTCAGCGAAAAAACGATAAACACAAAACTTGGCAGTGGTGGTGCAAGTTTAAGTTTCAGAGTCGGAAACGGAATCATAAAAATTACAGAAGCAACTGAAAGGTAATGTAACATTTGAGCAGGAATTTTCTTCGTTTAACTGTTTCGTTTGACTATTACCAAAGTAATGTCATCTTTGAAGCTATCGGTGAAAGTTGAAAGAGCAGAATCAATCTTGTCACGGATTCCTGCAGCAGAAAGACAAAGGTTTTCTCTAACAACGCTTGCTAACCTTTCGGAACCGAATTCTTCACCAGCTTTGTTCGTAGCTTCTGAAATTCCGTCGGAGTAAATAACTAGAACATCACCTGCACCGAAGTAAGAATCGAGCGTGTCATACTTTTGATTTTCAAAAAGTCCTAAAGGTAAAGCGTTAGCTTCTAATCTTTCTACATCGCCGTTTTTCCTAATCAAAATTGGTGGTTCTTGTCCTGCATTGATATATTCAAATCTTCCCGTTTCGCAGTCTAATTCTGCTATGAAGAGCGTAACGAATCTGTTTGGTGGAGTACTTTTTGCCAGATATTCATTAACGGCAAAAAGGATTTTCGGGAGCTCAGCTTCGACTAGGACTTGTCCATGAATTGATGCATGAAGGCTAGACATCAAAAGTGCAGCCGATGCACCTTTACCGGATACGTCGCCAAGCGCCACAATTACCTTCCCGTTATTTCTGACAATGAAATCATAATAGTCGCCGCCGATTTCATAGCAGGAAATACTTATTCCTTGAAATTCATAATTTTCTATGGTCGGCAATGAAGAAGGTTGAAGTTGATATTGGATCTCTGCAGCCAATTTTAATTCTTGCTCTAGTCTTTCTCTTTCTAACTTTTCTTCGGCTAAACGTGCGTTTTCAACTCTTATCGAAGCCACCGAAGCAAGTGTAGTTAGAATCTTCAGATGTTCTTCTGTAAAGCTTGCTTGGTTTGTTGGAGAATCTGCATATATGATTCCAAAAGTTTCGTCTTTGACTCGCAAAGGAACGGCTAAGATTGAACGAACACCCGATAGGATCAATGTCTTACTTTTCAAATCCTGATCATGCTGTGCATCGGAAGTTAGCACAGATCTGCCTTTTCCAAAAACTTCTTCGATTACCCTACGACTAATGCACACTTCTGAAGGTAGAGTCCCATTTTCACGAACTTTGGATGCTGCAATCTTCAAGTTATCGGAATCTTTTCTGTCACGTAGTAAAATGGCGCATCTTTCTGCTGGCACGGTATCAAAGACTAACGAAACCAAAAGATTCAAAGTTTCTGCCAGAGAATCTGAAGCTAAAAGTGCAACCCCAACTCTGCTGATTAAAGTCAGAAGTTCTTGTCTATCGGCAATCTTTTGATTTTCTTTCGATTCAATTATTTCTGCCGTTCGACTTTTAGCCTCGGAAAAAAGCATTGTGGCTTGTGGATTGAAAGTTTTATCGTTTGTCAAGGTTGCGTTTCGCAGAGGTTCATCTTGTTGGAAAAGAATAATCGTTTCACCAATTTGAATTTCGTCACCTGGTTTTAACAAAACAGGCAATTTCACTAAATCCCCGTTACAAAAGGTTCCATTAGCAGAGCCTAAATCCTGAAGCCAAAAATTATCGCCTTGTTGTCTTATTTCAGCATGAAATCTTGATGCAAATGGATCAAAAATACAAACATCGTTTCTAACAGAACGACCAATGGTCGTGCGAAGGCGAGTCAAAGGAACAACTTCTTGCTTTTGTTGGGTTTTGATTACTAACTTGGGCATATTTTACACGTAGCGTTCATCAGTAGTGTTTACAAACAGTTTTATACGTGACGCTTGGTTGCTCGAATGACAACCGTTTTTGCAAGAAAATCATGCAAAGCTCTGCCCTGAGAATCGAAAGCACATATCAAAAAGCCTATTCCGAAAGTCAAGATCGTTATCAAATACCCCAAAAAGTTACGAACTATAATTCTTTTGTAACCGACTGGCTTACCTTTTTTAGTGACGATTCTCAGCCCTGCAAGCATTTTACCTACACTTTGCCCGCACATTGCAGGAAGAATCACCAGGTTTGTTATAGCAGTCAAAGAAGCGATAAACAAACTAAAATCATAAACTTGGCTTTTGAAAAGTCTTGTTCCGTCATTTCCGTAAAGACGAGCTATGATCAATCCCGCTACAGGCATTAAAATTATAAGGATGTAATCTATAACGAATGCACCGCAGCGAAGCAGAAAAGGAGCATGCAGTTTTTCTGAATGCATCATTTCAAAGTTTCTCAAAGATGCTTCAATAAATCCAAATTCTCTTGAGACTTTAGCTTATAACAAAACGCAAGATTGTATCTCCGAGTTTAATTTTATCGCCACTTGAGAGGAATTTAGGCTGTTTAGGCAAAAGTCTCATAACTTCATTTGTTTTTTTTATCAAAACTGTGCCATTGGAAGAACCTAAATCCTCTATCATAAACTTATCTCCTTCTCGCCAGATTCTGGCGTGGCGGCGTGATATTTTGGTCTGAGGATCATATTTTGTTAAGTCAATATCAGGATAAATATGTGATAATGGGTCTCTTCTACCAACCAACACCGAGTCCTTTTCAATATCAAAGAACGGCACGCTAGCTTCTTCCGTATTGATTACATAAAGCCGGGCTTTTTCTTTGTGAATGCTTATCGTTTGTTGTAACTCTTTTTCAAGCGGAGTTTTTGCAGAAGTCACTGGAGCCTGCCGAGCACCACAAAACGGACAATATACATCTGCTGCTAAAATTTTCTTACCACAGAAACCACAAAAAATGTGCTCTTGATCTATTTTTGCGGAAATTGATTTTCTACCGAAACTGACTTTCCCAAGCTCCAGATTCTGAAGATGTTGAACTAAAGCGTCGTGCATTTCACGTGCTGAGGAAAATCTGCATTCAGGTTTATATTCGACTGCACGCATTATGATTTGTTCTATCTGATCGGAAAGTGTTGGATTGATTTGTCGTGGGCGTGGATTCTTGCTGAAGTCGAAAATAAGTAAAGGATTGTTTTGTGGATCAGCTCCTGTCAAAAGGTGAAACATTGTAGCTCCGAGACTGTAAATATCAGAGCGAGGTTCGGCATGTCCGCTGAAAAGCTCTGGCGGTGCATAACCCATTGTTCCTACTGCAGTAACACCTTTTTCTTCCCGGCGCACCCAACGGGCAATGCCGAAATCAATGAGCATCACCTTCCCTGTGTTGCTGTCAATCATTATGTTTGAGGGCTTTAAGTCTCGATAAATCACAGGTGGTTGATGATTGTGCAAATAATCTAGAACATCCGCTATTTGGATTGCCCATTGGACCACTATTTTTTCTTGAATGCGTCCTTCTGGAGATGAACGAAGTTTGGCCGCCAGATCACTACCCGAAATGTATTTCATGACGAGATAGAATCTTCCCTCCCTTTCGTCATGAAAATAATCATAGATAGTCGGGATTGATGGATGTTCTAGCGAAGACAAAAGCAAAGCTTCTCTTCTGAAGTCATTTACAGCTTTTTCTTGTTTTTCTTCATCAACGTAAGATTGAATCATCTCCTTAACGGCTCTTAGCGCTCCGCCTAAGTTTCGATCCTTCGCCAAATAAACTGCCCCCATTCCCCCACCGCCAATCTTTTTCACAATCTCATATCTGTTCGCTAAAACTGTTCCTTCCTGAAGCAAAGTGAGTTTACCTTTTCGTTGCTGCAAAATTGCTGATGAAACCGCTTCTTTTCTACTTTCTGCTTCCCTTTCAACTCCTTCCCTCGCCTTCCTTCCGATGTCAGTTTCTTCAACCGCTTCAATCTTCTTTCCCTCAGTAATCTTTTTTTCAGTTTTTTCTTCGATAATCTTGGCATCCTGAATCCCTTCTCTCTTTTGTGGGATTCGCTCTTCTTGCGAGGCTTCATGTGAGGCCAAATCTTCTTGTAGAGAAATCATTTTTTCCTGAACTTTATCTTTAATTTCGTCATATTCCAGAAAAGATTTGGGTTTTTCTATTCCCAATAGCTTTTCTCTTTTCAAATCTTCTGGTGCGTATGGGAGTGTATCTTCAAGATCCACCAGATCAGTTCTTTCTGCTACATGTCCTTCTGTTGGTTCGACCTTTTCTTGTGCAGATTCGGTAAGCACTTCTTCAGGTTTTTCAATTTCTGAAACCTCAGCTTCTTTGATTTCTGGCGTTTGAAGCCCGGTCTTCTCAGGTTCAAAGAGCTTTTCAAACTCAGGTATTGGTTTTTTAGGTTTCAAAATTCTCGGTGTTGGCACTTCTCCTAAAATTTCTGAAAGATGCTCTCCCGGAAGCTCTTCTTTTGAGAAAGGTCTTGGGGAATCAACGGTTCCGGTAATTTTCTGTTGTGGTAAAGCAGATTCGGGAATAGAAGACTCTTGGCTTACTTCGTGTTCGGCAACATGATATTTCAAAGCTATTTCAGATTCGGGAGTGGAAAATCCCTGAATTACTTCAGGCTCAGATATTGTGGCGGGTTCATCGGAAACAAAGGGAACAGGTTCTTTCAGACGGATTCCGCAATAAGCACAATATACGTCTTCAGGATTGACCATTTCTCCACATTCACGACATTTAAGCATTGTTTTTAGCCCTAAAAACCTTATCTTTTACAAACATGAAACCTCAAAAAAGTTTTTCCGACGATGATCTCATCACCGTCTTCGAGTTTTTGACGCATTCGCGGAACAAGTCTCTTTCCTCTGTTTATGAAAGTCCCATTTGTAGAGCCTAAGTCTTCTATGTAATAGTTTTCGCCATCTTTGATGATTTTCGCATGACGTCTCGAAACCTTAGCCTCAGGATCATACATATCCAAGTCAACATCGGGAAAGATTCCATTATCAGCATCCCAACGTCCAACGTATGAATCATCGGCAGTTAGATAAAACTCGGTGCCAACAGCAAAGCCTCGTTCGATAACCAAAATCGCATGGACTCCTTTAGGCCTTGCTTTTTCGTCACAAACTCCTTTCTTTTGCAAGCCTGCAAGAGCTTTTCTTTCTTGTGAACCTTCTTCCACCGAAGAAAATTTAGCTGAAATATCCTCAGATCCTTTCATAAATAGTGTGCCGTTATTTTTATTAACCCAGCGCTACAATCACTGCAATAAGTTGCTTCAGTAAGATTTTCCTTTTCACATTTAGGACACCTTACCATCTGCAAAGCTATTTTACTCATTAAATCAAAAATCTCAAATACAAAAATAAATCCTTTGGAACAAGTGCTAACTGACTTTTTTCAAACGAACAAGCTATCATATTTGATGGTGAAAAGAAATAAAAGACTGCTTCTTCTATTACCGTTGTTTTTTGTTTTAGCCGTAAGCCTACTATGGCTTTTTGATCACTATTGGATACATCGTTACGACCACATAATTGCCCGCCAAGCCAAGATATATCGGCTAGATGAAAAATTAGTTTGGAGTATAATCTATGAAGAGACATATTTTAGAGCCTGGAAAAAAGGCGGAGCAGGTGAAATAGGCTTAATGCAAATCACACCTGTAGTGGCAAAAGAATGGGTTGAAGAAACTGGTTTGCGAAGCTTGGAAAAGCAAGTCGAAGAGAATCTGGAAGATTTTCTCCTTGATCCGGAAAGAAATATTCAGATAGGTTGCTGGTATTTGGAGAAACTTAGGGGAAAATACCGGGGATTCCCAGCCGAGACGGCTATGACACTTGCCGCTTATAATGCAGGTGCCAGCCGCGTTGAGGAATGGCTTAAAGGTAGTGATCCAGAGAAAATTTCTGAAGCTGAATTCATTGAAAAAATCGCAATTCCTTCAACTAAATCCTACGTAACTTCAATCTTAGAAAGGTATCGGAAACTTGAGAAATCAAATTTATGAAAGTCTTACTTGCCGATTACGTTTTGCCGATAACTGCATCACCTATAGAAAAAGGTGCTGTTGTCATCGAAGGTGATAAAATCAAAGCGGTAGGAAGCCAAGCTGAAATAAAGAAAATTTTTCCGAATGCTCAAACAAGAGACTTCGGGCAAAGCGTTCTGATGCCGGGATTTGTCAATGTTCATTCGCATCTTGAACTTACGATCATGCGAAATGTGCTTAGTTTTGTTGAGAACGATTTTCTCAAATGGCTTTTGACATTGACTAAAATCCGAAGGCATCTGACGGAAGAAGAAATCAAAACCAGTGCTATCATAGGAGCTGTTGAGGGAATAAAATCCGGCGTAACTTGCTTTGCCGATGTCGGTAATCTAGGCAAAGCTGGCTTCGAAGCCTTGAAACTCTTTGGCTTGCGCGGAATTGTTTATCAAGAAACCAACTTTTCACCTTTTGCATCGGTAGCATCTGCAGATTTTGAAACTCTGCGCGAGAAGTTTCTCGCACTTCGCCAAGATGAAACTCCTTTGGTTCGTGCTGGCATATCACCTCACGCACCTTACACCGTCAGTAGTAAACTTTTTGAAAAGATAGCCCAATACGCACTCGATCAAAACGTTCCTATTATGATTCACACGGCTGAAAGCCGCGACGAAGTCTCATTCTTGCTTAACGGAGAGGGTGTTTTTGCTGAAATTTACGACTTCGCCAAACTTAAGTATCAACGCAGTTCTCAAATCGAACATTGGGCTCCGCCGAAAAAGCGTGTAATTCCCTACTTACAAAAAACCGGTATTCTTTCAACCAAACCACTTCTTGCTCATTGCGTTCAAGTCACGGATGAAGAAATTGATTGTATTCGTGAAAATCAGTGCAAAATAGCCCACTGTCCACGCTCGAATGCCCGTTTCGGTCATGGTATAGCTCCGCTTTTGAAATTCTTAGAAGCCGGAATTCCCACCGGACTTGGCACGGACTCAGTTGCAAGTTGTGGTTCCTGTGATATTTTGCAAGAAGGAGCTACAGCCGTTTTGCTCTCTCGCCTTGATAGCAGCCCTAAGACCTCACAAAGAAGAAAATTCATCAAACCTGAAGAAGTTATAAAACTCGCCACGATAGGCGGGGCCTGTGCGCTGGGATTGGAAAAAGAAATCGGCTCATTAGAAGTCGGTAAACAAGCCGATTTAATAGCAATTCGATTGGATTCGATCTGGCACGAGCCTGTCAAATTTAATATTCGAAGCAGTTTTAAAATCTCAGAGAATTCTATGACTTCAAACGATTTTGAAAGTTCCGATAACATCTATTCATGTCTCCTATTTACATCTTCTTCAAGAGATGTTTGCTTTACGATGGTTGCAGGACAAGAGCTTTACTCGGACGGAAAACTCTTAAAGTTAGATGAAAACGAACTAAAAGAAAAAATCATCAAAACGACGAAAAATTTTCAAAGGAGAAAGCTATGAGGTTTTTTGTTGTTATAATCATGGCAATTGCTTTTCTGCTAAATGCGCCCCTTGACGTAGAAGCACAAAAGAAAAGGCATAGGAAAAAAACTATGGAAAATCAGATAACTCAAGTTGATAACCGATCAGATCGGCAAGTTAGAATAGTTGCGGAAGGTCAACAAGCAGGTGTCGAGAAACCTTTTATTTTCGTTGCGCGCGATGCAAAAACTTACGAGTTACTGAAAGCACTAAAAATAACCATTCCTGATGCTTCAAAATTCGATTTTCCAGAAGTTGCAATTGTTGCGATTTTCGCAGGAATAAAACCAACACCAGGTTATAAAATCGAAGTTTCACTAAATGCTGACTTACTCAGTGTTTCAGTAGTTCCACCACCGCCGGATGCTATTCTAGCACAGGTTTTGACATCACCTTACAAAATCGTAGCGGTATCGGTTGATGAGGAAAAGCCTCTGTTTGTCCAAGTTCCTTCTGACTGGAAAAAAGAAACTTACAAAATCTCAAAAGGCAATATCGGCTATTCAGGTGGTTTTGCCCCACGTGAGAAAAACTTCGATGTTGACGGAAAAATTTTTGTCTTTAAATTCGGTGATCTCATCACGATGAGTTTTTCACTGATGGCGAAATCGGACGCAAAGATAAAAATTTCTGAAACTGCTTCAGGCAAGATTGAAGGCAATAAAATATACCTCAACCGGGTTGATCCAGGTAATTTTTCCGAGCTTCCGCGTCCCTCGATGAAAGCGATAGGTGCGTTTTTACAAAACCGAATAACATTGAAATTCGAGCCGAACCCAACAAATGTCGCCGACGGTTTTGAAGCTCACGGTGAAATCGAAGCTGTGAAATTAGGAAAATAAATCTAGGTCGTCGTCAAATACCGTAAATTTTTACGTGGAATTCATCGTTACTCAAAGAGATCTCCGGTTTTCTACCTGAGAATATGCGCGCTTCTCTGAGCATTGCTGGAAAACCCTTAATGCCGAGTTTTACATCGTAAGCAGGGCTGGTGAAGATAGTTGCAATTTGCGGATTTAGTCTTTGCGTAATACCGTAGCAGATGGCTTTCGAGGCAAACGGAATGAATCCGTTGTGCCTGCGTGGATTGATAATTTCAATCGAATCATCAAATATCAAGATTCTGGTTTGAGAATCTTTCAATGCTAAATCTCGATGAATTAGCGCATTTGTTATAGCTTCTCTTATCACAGGTTCAGAATAGTTTTGCCTTGCTGGTATTGGAGATTCGGTTCTTTTTGAGAGCTTAGGTTTTTCATACCACAAATCGCAGTATTTTTTTATAAAGTTCAACGAAGCTTCAAACAGAGTAAACAAATTGCCTTTGAGTTCCGTTTTTTCTACTAACGGAACGTTTGTGTTGTTTCCAGAATACCTCATTGCAAGAACCGTAGAACGAGGTAGCAGTTCGGCAACTCTTTGATTTTTTCCGAAAAGCAAAATAGCAGCAACTGTTGGTGTGAAATCTTCACCACTTCCTGTGGCTAACAAAAGGTCTCTTTTGAGGAAATCTTCGGTGTCATAGGTGAGGCGTTCTTCTGATATATCTTCAAAAGCTCTTGCGAAACTCCACAAAAGGGCATCGTCAATGTCGTTTCTGGTTGCCCCTGGAACAGGAAGATTTTCATATCCAAGCGGTCGGATTTCTTCTAAAAAACTTGAAAGTTCTTCTCGCGTTGCTTCTCTCTTTTCAGCACCAATTCGGAGAAAAAATCTACCGTCTTTAGTTCGATACGGACGACGTTTTCCTTGAATTTCTAAAGCAACTATGCGTTTGCCGTTATCAAAAGAAATCACATCTAAAAAAGGCACAAGCGGTGGTATTATTTCCTCACGACAAATCCTAGCCAACTCCTCAACAACACCTTCCGGATAGTCAACTCCTTCGATACGAAGCTGATCCGTAACGCCGAAAACCATAAAGCCGCCTGCCGTATTGGCAATTGCAACTATTTCTTGAGCGACCTTCTCCGAATTCGAAAGCTTTATTTTAAGCTCAAGATATGTATCTTCACCACCACGGATTAAACGTAAAAGCTCTGTTCGCGAGATTTGTAGCAGTGGTTGAGTTAAGAAATACTCTTGGAGCGAACGATCGGAGATTAAACGTTCACTGTGACGAAACTTCTTGCGTGCCATTTTTGCCACAACAGCATTCTAAATCCACTCGAATAGACGATAAAGCACGTCTTTGGTTCAACTTCTATTGAAGCATTTTACAATGAAAAAGTAAAAGAAAGCCTTAGATTTCGCATGGCTTTCGGAGAATTTTTATGCCTTTAGAACATAGATCTTTTCAGAGAATTTTGAAAGTTAAATCTGAAATTTGAAATAGCAAACGGAATTTTGTAAAAAAGCGAGTTTAGTCACAATCAAAGAAACAACTGAAAAGTCGAGTTCTAGTTATTTGTGGAAAAAGACTTTGTGATCGGCATCCTTAGCCTAATGATTAACGCAGAAATAACAGTAATAACGCCTATGATAAAAATAGCAGCACTCACACCGAAAAAATCTGCGGTAATACCAGACAGCAACGCTCCAAAAACATAACCCAAATCTCTCCATAGGCGAAAGGTTCCCAGGCTTTCCGCTCTTTGTTCTGGTCTAGTGACCGCGGATATTGCAGCAAGAAATGTTGGATAAACCATCGCAGTTCCAATTCCTAAAATAGCAGATAGCAAAATAATCAATGAAAAGTTTGTAGAAACCGAGAGTGTTAATATGGCTAAACCTTGCAATCCCATTCCCCAAAAAAGCATGGACCTTTTTGAATAGTGATCTGACATTTTACCTGTGAACAACTGGCCAATTCCCCAGATACTCGGATACACCGAGGTAATGACTCCGATATTCGCAGAGTCGTAGTCGAGCAATCCCAGATAGATAGGCAACAACCCCCAAATCATCCCATCATTCAGGTTATTGACAAATCCAGCCTGAGTAACAGAACTTAGAGTCTTATTTCTAAAGGTTGTGTCTATGAAAACATTGCCCAGCATTTCTTGATTGCTTGACTCGCTTTCTTTCTGTGTAAAAGCCTTTGTGTCCCTAACCCATAAGGCAGTGAGCAAAAACCCCGAAATAGAAATGAACACTCCAATATAAAAAGGATAAGGTGTTATTCCATAGGTAGCGGCTACATATCCGGTCAGATAAGCTACGATTCCTACTGCAAAGTAGCCAGCAAACTCATTTAGACCTATTGCAAGTCCTCTTTGCCTTTCGCCGACTAAATCAATTTTCATTATGACAGTGCTACTCCATGTCAAGCCTTGACTTATTCCAAGTAAACAGTTAGCAAAAACTACCCAATTCCATGTGGATGCATAAATGAAAATCCAAGGTATCGGCAACGCAAATAGCCACCCAATCAAAAGCAAATTTTTCCGGCTAAGTTTATCTGATAATCTACCGGTAAAATAGTTGGTAACAGATTTAGATAATCCAAACGCAACTATGAACGAAAAGATTGCAGTTTTAGATACGATACCAAACTGAGTCTGGGCAAACTCAGGAAAAATGGTTCTTTCCATTCCTATCATCCCGCCTACAAAAGCGTTTATGATGACAAGAAGAAAAAACTGCCTCCAGTTCTCCCTTAATCCAAGTTTGACTGTAGTCATTTTTTAACATTTTTAACAAGATTTGAAATTTCTTCAACAAAGTAAATTTCGACGAAATTGCAATGTTGGATAAGTTTCGTAACGAATGCAGAGCTTTGGGGTTTATGAGCATCCTAAAGCCACAACGCTAACCCAATAATAGGGTTACATGCCCTTCAGCATTGCGAACAAAAGGCTTGCTGCATCGTCTTCTCTGATAGGAAGGAGACTTGCATCAATTCAAAGCTAAGAAACCAGTATGTAGACATCTTGTCCTATTCGGCTAGTCCAGCAAAAACCCTGTGTGAATTAATTCTTTGGATTTTGCAACCCACTAGAAGCAGTCGAATCAGTGAACGAGCTATCTGGACAAATTCCCAAGTAAGCCGGGTGTAGGTAGACGAAAGCGGTCAAAACAAAAGGAATTTACTTCGACAAAACAGATAAACTTAAGCTAAGAAACTCCCTTCACGGGTGCTTCAAGACATGATACAAATTGGTATGATGCGTCTTGAAATAACGATAATGCAACCAGCAAAATCAACTAGAACGGTCATGATCTCACCGACGCTTAAACTTTTTCTTGTGTTGCCTTCATTGCGCTGCTGATGAGCGGCTCGGCTTTGACATATAGGCAGAAAACGCTTGCAAAAGTCATCGACATCGCAGAAAAATTCGAGTAAACTATCCAAAGAGGCTCTTGAAATGCCTGTTTTTCGTAAATTCAAGTTTATCCTGTTGAGCTGTTATCCTGAATTCATGTTAGTTTATACCTAAAGATACCTGAAGATGCTGGTAAAAACTTTTCGCGGTTTCGAGCCTAAAATTCATCCTACAGCTTTTGTGGCAGAAAATGCTGTTATCATCGGCGATGTTGAAATCGGACAGGAAGCCAGCATTTGGTATAATTGTGTTCTGCGAGGCGATGTCAACTACATTCGCATCGGTGCAAGAACTAACATCCAAGATGGAACTATAATTCATGTCTCACGCCAGACGCATCCGACAATTATCGAACATGAGGTTACCGTCGGACATAGCGCAACGATCCACGGATGCCACATCGAAACAGGCTCTTTGATTGGGATCGGCGCAATCGTCTTGGACGGAGTGAGAATCGGTGCATATTCGCTTGTTGCCGCAGGAAGTTTAGTAACCCCCAACACTAAAATACCACCACGTTCACTCGTTATGGGCACTCCCGCCCGCATAAAGAGACAGCTTTCAGATGACGAAATCAAAGACTTACAAAAGTTTTGGCAAAACTATGTTAGTTTAATTAGTGAACATCAGATAAAATATTGAATTTTATGAAGATAAGAATCTTAGGATTTTCGATTTGCTTCTTGCTTGCTTCAACACTATTTGCTCAGTCGAACAAGAAAAACGAGTTTAGTCTTTACGTCAATTATTCTCCAGATTCAAACACAATTTTCAGCATCGCCAGAACAAAGGATGCACGCTTTGGGTTTGTCAACATTGAATACGCTAGAACCTTTTACGAAAACAAACGGATGAGTCTGAAATATACTGCTAGCTTCATCCCGTTTGCTTCGCTAAGTTTTCCCATTTCACATCGTAGCAGTGTTCGCATCAAGAGCCGTGCTTTTGGTTTAGCTCCTACAGGGCTAAAACTCCGGTTCAATTCTAAGAAAACGATAAAACCTTTCATCACACTGTCGGTTGGTGTGTTATTTTTCGATAAACCAATTCCTAACGACTTCGGAAAAAAGCTGAACCTTACGGCAAACATAGGCAGCGGAGTGGAGATCGGTTTCAAGAAGAATCATTCTCTGATGTTTGGCTACAAATACTATCACATATCGAATGCAAATCGCGGTTTGATAAATCCGGGCTTTGACAATAACATCTTTTTTGTCGGATATAGATTTCTCTCAAGATAAAATTTCCTTCAGAAGATCTCTATGAAAGCACAAGTAGCACGCGGGATGAGAGATTTTTTACCCGCAGATGTCCGCAAACGCAACTACGTAATAAACATTATCAAAGAGATTTACGAATCATACGGATTTGAGCCTTTAGAAACTCCTGCGATCGAAAATTTGGAAACTTTGCTCGGAAAATATGGAGAAGAAGGTAATCAACTAATTTTCAAAATCCTCAAACGCGGTGAAAAACTCCGGCGGGTTCTAGAATCAGGCGAAAAAATAGAAAATGAAAATGCTCTGGCAGATTTAGCTTTGCGTTACGATCTAACAGTTCCGCTGGCTCGCGTTGTTGCAAATTACAAAGATAAACTGCCGAGATTTTTCAAAAGATACCAGATTCAGCCTGTTTGGCGTGCCGATCGCCCTGCACATGGGCGTTTCAGAGAATTCTATCAGTGTGATTTGGATGCAGTAGGTTCAACTTCTCCGCTAGTTGAGGTTGAGATCTTTTCCGTTATATGCGATGTTTTCAAACGACTTGGTTTTGAAGACTTCACCATTCGCTTGAATCATCGAAAACTCTTGAAAGAACTGTTGGATGTCTGCAAAATTACCGAATCGCTTCAAACAGAAGTGCTAATTGCCATTGACAAGCTCGATAAAATCGGTATCGAGGGTGTCAAAAAAGAGTTTCAAGAAAGAGGAATTCAGAAAGATTCTGCTGACAAAATTTTAAACCTTTTTGAAAGGCTCTGCGAATTAAACAATCAATCTGTGCTGCAAGAGCTTGAAAAATTCATCGGTAAAAAAACAGAAAGCATTGAGAATTTGGAAACCTTATTGAAGTTGGCCAACAATCCGTATTTGAAGTTAGATGCTTCGCTGGCTCGCGGATTGACTTATTACACGGGAGCAATCATGGAAGTGAATGTGAAGAATTTATCGGGAAGCCTTGGCGGTGGTGGACGTTATGACTGTTTAATCGGTATGTTCGGAAAAGAACAAATCCCCGCATGTGGTTTCTCCTTAGGACTTGAAAGAATAATTGTTGTAATGGAAGAGAAAAATCTTTTTCCCGAACAGCTCCAAACCTCTTCGGCCGATGTGATGATTACGATTTGGGATGAACAAACAATCGCAGAATCGTTAAAGATCGCAAGTTTTTTGAGAAATCAAGGTCTCAAGGTGCTTGTTTATCCAGAAGCCGACAAACTCAACAAGCAACTTAGATACGCTTCTCAAATAGGTGTTCCTTATGTTTGCATTCTTGGAGAGAGCGAAATTGTAGAAGGTAAAGTGTCTTTGAAAAATATGCTGAGCGGAGACCAAGAAAAATTGGACAAAAATGAACTAAAGTCAAAAATTTTACGGCGTTAAAAAACTAGCTTTTTGCCTCTAAGGGAAAATCTCTCTTTTTGGATTTCATTTTTCCACCAAGTTTTAGAAATTCTTCATAAATCTCTTTTGATTTTGGATCTATGCTTGTTATTTTCGCTCCGATCAAGTATTTTGAATCGGAGTCATGGACGTTTATTTGTTCATATCTAACACCTAAAAGCTCCATTCTTACCTTTCCGTTCGGTAAATCCATCTCAGCATAAAGTCTTCTGTTTTCACCGACCAAGTAATACTCTTTCAGGCGTATGGAAGAAACCATAAAACCGACGCCGGTTTTACTGAGATCAACTGTTTCACCGCTGATCGAAAAGGAAGGTGTCCTTGCTGACTTGAGCTTTCCGGTTACTATTTCTGGATAGATAGTGATTTTTATCGGAACCTTGGTTGGAAATCTCTTACTGATGAGTTTCCCTGTAAGAGACTCGTTGATTTTACGAAACAATTTTCGCAGGCATTCTGGCATTTTTGTCTTTAAGGAGATTCAAGCTATCGGAGCGGCTAACTCACCTAATAGCTTTATAAATCTTTTTTCGAAAATTTTCAACATGTTTTTACACAGTTAAAATTTTAAGACTTCCTAGTCTTTAAGAGGACGCCCTTTGTTATCTTTGCTCTTAAGTTTTGCTTCTGCCTCTAGTGACTTGACCTCAACCAAGAAAGAAAGTTTCCCAGTTTTGTTGTAAACAAGCGGTTCTGCTGTTATGTAGTAGCTTTTCTTGTTAGAGCTGAGGACTATTTTGTATTTGTAACCCGTTAATTTCGGGTTTTGCAACTCTTCTGGCAATAAACCTTGCTGGATTAAAGTTTTCAAATCGGCAAATTCACCTGCATTTTGAAGAGCATATATAGTTTGCGCTCTCACCATTCTTTGTAGAATTTCCTGAGTTTCAGCTTGATAAGCCTCGATTCTGAGTTGATAAAGGTAACTTTTGCCCTCCTTTTTCAAAGTCGCTTCAGCCGATTCGTCAAGCCATAAGATTATCCATGAGCTGTTGTCTCTGCGAAGTCGTATCATTCTATCTTCAAGCACATTCGTAGTTTCGTTCAAGACTTTGACTGCAACAGTAGCTTGATTACCGTTTATAATTTCTCCGCCGATCTGAATTTCTTCAGGCACCGCACTTGCTGCACTCTCGAAGTCTTCTTGAAAATCCAATAGTTCCTGATCTGTCAGAGTTTCAACAGCAGATTTTAGGTTTGTCATCATCAGAGCTTCACGAAATCGCCTTTCTCGCAAACTCTTATAGAATTTTTTAACGGTCTCGGCAGGAGAATTGGTTGAGGTTTGTATTGTTTTTAGCTTCGAGTTTTTCTTGAAATCAGGTATTTTCTCGTGGGAAATAACGCCTTTGTCGTATGTTTTTATCTCTTCAGCTTTGAGACTAAAGCTACCGAAAAACAAAAATCCGAAAACTGAAAAATAGAAGATGAATACAAGGAAATTAGTTTTCATGTTGAAACTCCCACAAAACAAAAATCTGGTGAAAATAGTTTTTTGTCTCCTGTGATGTAAACATTATGCTTTTGCGATGCAAATTTTCTGAAAATTTTTAAGGCAATTTAACACAAATTTCAGCATAAGCTTTCAGTTGTGGGTTTTAGGGCAGATTCTTAACATAGCGTAAATTCTCACGGTGTTAGCCATTTCATTTCAAGCTCACCTTTTTCGTTCCAAAGAAAAAGGGAACGACGGTGCCCATGAACATGCAGTTCCAAGCAGTCTATTGAGTCGATAGTCGAAAAAACGACGGCAAAATTTTTTCGTCCGATTTCTGATTCTTCGAGCGTCGGCTGGCGGTCAATCAGGTAATCGGGGAATCCCGGAACAGGCTTTTCGCTTAACTTTGATGGAGCTTCTCCGAGATAACAACGCCTAGAGAGTAATTTTGTAGCTTGCCATTGTTCTTGCGCAAGATCATCGTCCGTATGAATTGAGGCCTTTCCTTTGATGCGAAGCTGAAAACGTTCTTGCGGATGATAGAAAATCCAGCAAACATGAGGGTTCTTTTGTATCTCAGAAACTTTTGGTGCGCCAATATGAGTATGAAATGCTAATCCTCGCAAATTCTTGCGCCAAAACCGCCTTAAAACAACAACACGCAGCGAAGGAATGCCATCTTCGGTTACGGTTCCAACAACAGGAGTATGAAATGGATGGTTTCTGTCAACCACACCCAGCTCTAGATGTTTCCAAATCTTTTTTAAAATCTCGCCGTGACTAATAGTGGTTTTAAGAGTCCTAACAGAATTTCCTTTCATGACAAAACCAGTCTCATTTTTGAGTTTAACAAGTTTTGCTCGAAATTTTAACCGAAAGCCTGAAAAACTGTGTGAATGCTAAAGACAGACATTACGGCAACTACTAACCAACCACTAATTTCAAGCCAGATTGGATGATTATAGTTACCTATCAGACGTTCGTTCCGTGCTGCTATCAAAATCACTGCCAGCGCAATTGGCAATATAAACCCGTTCAAAACACCGACAATCACCAAAACTTTTGCCGGTTGACCCACAAGCAAGAAAATCAGCGTTGAGAAAATGATAAAGAAAACTATGGTAGCTCTTTCGTTGTTATTTATTTTGCCCGAAAGTGTTTTCAAAAAGGAAACAGAAGTATAAGCTGCGCCGACAACTGAAGTAATCGCTGCGCAAAACATTACAACGCCGAAAATCTTGTAGCCGAGAAAACCAGCCGCAATTTGAAATACGGAAGCCGCTGGGTTTTTTTCATCGAGTTTACCACCTAAAGAAACGATAACACCAAGTGCTGCCAAAAACAGCAAAAATCTAATCAGAGCCGTTATCAAAATACCGCTGATTGCGCTTCGATTGATTTCCGATAAATTTTCCACACCTGAAACTCCAGCATCCAATAACCTATGCGCTCCTGCAAAAGAGATATATCCACCGACAGTTCCACCGACCAAAGCTACCGTAGCAAGTGCATCTATTTTTTCAGGAAGCACGGTTCTTAAAAAAGCTTCTTGAAGAGGTGGTGTTGCCGTCCAAACGACATAGACAATTAAACAGATCATTACAAAACCCAAAATTCTGGCAAACCAGTCAAGTGCCTTTCCTGTGTTTTTGAACAGAAAGACACCTATGCTGATAATTGCAGAAATCAAAGCACACAAATTCAGATCAAGTTCCAACAGAACACTTAATCCAAGCGCTGAACCGCCGATGTTTCCGATGTTGAAAGCAAATCCGCCGATGGCAACCAAAAAAGCCAAAAGATAACCACTGCCTTGAATAGTCTGATTTGCAACGTCTTGCGCCCTTTTCTTCGTAACTGCAATGATTCGCCAGATGTTTAATTGGGCAAAAATATCCAGAACGACCGAAAGTAAGATAACAAACCCGAAGTTTGCTAAAAGATCCTGTGTGAACTTACTGGTATTATTCAAAAATCCCGGTCCAACTGCTGAAGTTGCCATCAAAAAAGATGCTCCCGAAAAAAATGGTAAGAAAGCTTTTTCCTTCATTTCTTCAAATGTTCGTCTGTTACGGCCAAGAATGAAAAATGCCGAACCCGTGCGAGAAATGTCTAGAATAAACACAGGTAGTTTACAACTAAGCTAAACTGTCACCAAACAGATTTTGAATGCAAAACTCAAAAAACGAAAGTTGGTTGTTTGATGAGAAAGATTCCTGAAAGAGTTTTTCAGTAAGATCACAGCAATGCTAACATATAGGCTACAGAAAATTAGTTTTTGCTTTTCAAAGTTTGTAAAACAAACCAGATGGAATTCAAAATTATGGTGAAGCTTTGTCTGATATCGGTTATTTTTTTAGGTTCTTCTTTTTTAGTTACAGCGCAGCAAAAATACACGATTCAGCAATACCTTAGCATTCGTTCTGCTACATCGCCGAGTCTTTCGCCAGATGGTAAAAGACTTGTTTTTTTAACGAACATTAGCGGCACTTCTCAAGTTTGGATAATGGATTTGCCTTCAGGCAAGCCACGTCAAATTACAAATTACGATGACAATGTTAGCTTCGTTCGCTTTTCGCCTGCGGGAAACGGAATCGTTTTTGGGAAAGCACAAGGCGGAGATGAAAACACCCAGCTTTTTTGGATGAAACCAGACGGTAGTGAAATCAAACAGCTAACGAATAATCCGAAAATTCGTCACAATTTCGGTGGCTGGTCTGAAGATGGAACAAAAATTTTCTACGCTTCAAATAAACGTAACAGAAACTTTTTCGATATCTATTCAATGGACATAGCAACGGGCAAAGAAGAACTTATCTACCAAAATGATGGAGCAAATAGTTTCTCCGCCATATCGCCTGATGGAAGTAAGTTGATAGTTTCACGGTCCAGCGAACGCTTCAGTCTCGATAACGATCTTTATTTGGTTGATTTGAAAACAGGAAAAGCGACGCATCTAACTCCACACAATGAAGCAACCATCTACAGCGACGTTCACTTTTTAGCCGACGGAAAAAGAATTTTGCTCGGAACCAATTTGAATCGTGAGTTTGTCAATCTCGCACTGATGAATCTTGACGAAAAAGCCACTAAAGGAACAAAACCACCTGAAATTCGCTTTTTGGATGATACAAAATGGGATTTAGATGCAAGTGAAATTTCCATCGATCGTTCGCTTTTTGCTTATACAATTAACCGCGAAGGCTTTAGCGAATTCTACTTGCGAAAAGTAGAAACGAATGGACGCTTAAGCAAAGACTTTGAGCTGATAAAACTACCAGCAAAAGGCATAGTGGGAAGTTTGAGCTTTGCAAAAGATAAACTGGCTTTTACGTTTTCAAGTGCAAAATATAACACCGATATTTGGATTTACGATTTGACAACTAAAAAACTAATGCAGGTAACCGAAAGCGACCGTGCCGGGATTCCACAGGAGACTTTTATAGAGCCAAGGCTTATTAAATACAAAACCTTCGACGGACTTGAAATTCCAGCTTGGTATTATGTTCCGAGAAAATCAGAAAAGAAAATTCCCGTGATTGTCAGTGTCCACGGTGGACCCGAAAGTCAAGAACGTCCGAGTTTTAATGCACTTTATCAGTATTTTCTCTCTCGTGGATATGCTATTCTTGCGCCGAATGTTCGTGGTTCAACAGGTTATGGCAAAACCTACGCTTCGCTCGATAACATTCGCCTACGTGAAAATGCAGTAAAAGATTTGGTTTATGCTGTTGAGTGGTTAAAAAACTTCGGTGGTGCTGATCCAAAAAGAATCGCCGTAATGGGTAGTTCTTACGGTGGTTACATGACAATGGCGGCAATTACGCTTTATCCTGATTTATGGGCAGTAGCTGTTAATACGGTCGGAATCGTGAATTGGGAAACTTTTTTGAAAAATACATCGGGTTATCGGCGTCGTCAGCGCGAAGTTGAGTATGGTTTTCTTGATAAAGACTTAGATTTCCTTAGACAAATTTCACCGATTGCAAGAGTTGATCGCATCAAAACACCGCTTTTCGTCATCCATGGCAAAAATGATCCGCGTGTTCCTTATACGGAAGCCGAACAAATTGTCAAGGCACTGCGCGAGCGTGGCGCAATAGTTGAATACAAACTTTTTGAAGATGAAGGACACGGTATCTCTAAACTGAAGAATCGGCTTGAGCTTTATCCGTTGGTTGCTGATTTCCTCGACAAGTACATGAAATAGCTTGATTCCGAGAAAGCAAAACAATCGTGTTTTTCAGTTAAAGCAATTGGGCTATTTCATGATGAACAGAAACAGCAATCTTTCATGGTAATAGTGAGTGTTTCAAACGTGAATTTTGTAGAGCGCTTCACAGAGTGGAACATAACCAGCTATAATCTGGTTTATACCAAAATGCCATAAAAGGAGGAGTATTTATGAAAACGGAAACAATTGAGTTCAATACAGCTAATGGTGCAACGACAGCATACGTAGCACTGCCTGATGCGGAAACCGATAAAGCCGTAATTCTAATTCATGAATGGTGGGGTTTGAACGATCACATCAAAGACGTGGCTAACCGATACGCTAACGAAGGCTTCATTGCCATAGCTCCAGATCTTTTCCGCGGTAAGGTGACTTCTGATCCAAGCGAAGCATCAAAGCTGATGCACGATCTCGCAATTGAAGACGGATTGGACACGATCAAAAATGCGATTGCAACAGCCAAAGAAAAATACAACATTTCTAACTTTGCAATAACGGGCTTTTGCATGGGAGGAACTTTCGCTTTACGTGCTGCTTGCGAAATCGAAGGATTGAAAGCTGCCGCACCATTTTACGGTGATATTCCTGAAGAAGACGTTCTAAAGAAACTCAAAATTCCAACTGTTTTTATCTCCGGTAAACGTGACAAATGGATAACCGTAGAAAAAGTCACAAAAATGAAGCAGATAGCTTCTGACCATAACTTACCTTTAGAATCGGTCGAATACGACGCCGATCATGCTTTCTTCAACAACACTCGACCTGAAGTTTATGATGAAACATCGGCAAAAGACGCTTGGAACAAGGTCCTAAAATTCCTAAAAGAAAAACTTTCTTGAATCTTGAAAAGCTTTCTGAACCCTAGAAAAACTTTTTGAATTCAGGAAAATTCTCTTGAATCTATCTTTTCTGAAGAAATTTTTCTACTATTACATCATCAAAACCTGCACTTAGAGCCCAAAAAACGGGCTTTAAGTGTTTTTTGCTTAAGATAGCACCTTTTTTGACAGATTTGGGAAACATTCTTGGAGAACTTTAAGTGTTTTTTGGCTTAGGATAGCACGCCAGGATCTTAAAATGACCGAATTGAGCTACTTTCTATCTGCCAAACCAATCATGAATGCCAGCCGTGGAACCGAAGCCAACGAAAACGGAAAGTAGCCAAAACAAAAAGTCAAAGAAATAAAATCAGAGACTAAAATTAAGTTTACAGGTAAAATGCTAAATCAAAGGAGGTTTGCCAGCTTGAAAGCAACAAAGAAAAATTCAGTATCCCTAATTCGCGCGTTCTTTCAGGATGATTTATTTAAGAGCCGGTTTGGAACTCGGTATTTTCTTTGTTTAACATCAAAAGTAAGTAAATATGCAAGCAAAGCTTTTAAGTTTTACGATATTTGTCTTCTGGCTTGTTTTTTCTGCAAATGCACAGAGTTTAACAGTTCGACAGATAATGGCCGAGCCTTCGATAGCCGGAATGCGTCCCGAAGGTGAGAGAATCTCACCAGATGGACGTTGGATTGCTTTTTTGTGGAATGCTCAAGGAAAAAATCCTAGAAATCTTTATGTTGCATCATCAAGCAGCGGTAAAGCCAGTCTTTTGGTTGATGCCAACAAAAACTACGAAGAAAAAGCAGCTTCGTCGGAAAGTCGGCTTAACTATGGGCTAGTAGTGCGTGATGACTTTGCAAAAGCGCGTGAAAAAAACTTAAGCGGAATAGAATTTTCACCGGATTCGAGAAAAATCTTGTTCGTTCAAAACGGCGATATTTACATCGTAGATGTTGAGACTTCTGATCTAAAAAGAATTACGCGCACCCAAACTGTGGAAACCCAAGCCAGATGGCTTAACGATAGTGCCATAATTTTTTCCTCGGTTGGAAATTTCTTTGTGCTTGATTTCGAGAAGAATTTTCTGGTTCAGGTTACCAAAGAAGCCGATCCTGCGTCATTTCTGACGATTACGAGTGGAGTTGCAAGCAAAGACGGTAAACTTTTCGCATACGTTTTAACCGATGGCTCGAAACAACGATCCCTCATGGTGCCCAATTACCTTGATGAATTCGTTCAAGCTCTCAGTTTCAGACGCGGCTGGACCGAACAAAAAATTTTTGTTACACGAACTGACGGCAGTTTGGATAAACCGTTTGAGATAAAACTCCCAAAACCAGAAGGAAATTCTTATATTCGTAGCATAAAATGGGCATCGGACGACAAATCTTTAGTAATTGACCGAATTGATCGCGATACGAAACGGCGACAGATACTGTTTGTCAAAGATGTCGGCAGAAAAGATGAGAAAATTATTCTGGTTGAAGAAGAAATAGATGAAAAATGGATTGCTCCGCTTTCAAGAATTGTAGAACCGCATCCGAAAGATATTTCAAAAATCCTTTTTGCGTCTGAAAAAAGTGGATTTAATCATCTTTACCTTGCAAGCATTGATTTCAGTAAAGACCAAGTAAGTAAAATCCAGCTCACGCAAGGGAATTGGGAAGTTGATTGGGCAAAATGGGCAAATAGTGACTTTGTAGTCTACAGCTCGACAGAAAAAAACACCGCTGAGCGTGAGTTTTATCTGCTGGAGCTAAATCAAAATCGGAAGACCAAGGTAGCAACTTTCGGAGAAGGCATGAAAACAAATCCACAGCTGAGCGAAGACGAATCGAACAAAATTTTGCTTTATTCCTTTTCGACATGGAAAACACCGACAGAACTTTATGCAGTAAAACTTTTCTGCTATAAAGATGCTGAATGCTTGCCGATTAAACTGACAAATTCCGTTCCAGCAGAGTTTTTACAAAGAAAATGGAATGAACCGAAATTCATTGATATTCCAACACGCGATGGGAAGTTGATAAAATCAAAAGTCTACCTGCCGGGAAATTTTAGCCCAACAAAAAAATACCCAATGGTTATTTTCATTCACGGTGCTGGATATTTGCAGAACACCATAAACGGTTGGAACAATTATTATCGAGAATTCATGTTCAATCAACTACTGACAGAGCGAGGTTATGTTGTTTTAGACATTGACTACAGAGGCTCAGCTGGTTACGGACGTGATTGGCGAACCGATGTCTACGGCTTTCTAGGAGGAAAAGATTATGAAGACCATTTGGACGCAATTGATTTCATGGTGAAAAATTATTCCGTCGATCCGAAGAGAATTGGAGTTTACGGTGGAAGCTACGGAGGTTTTTTATCGGCTATGCTGGTCATGAGAGCGCCGGACAAAATCGCTTGTGCGGCAGCGCTTCGTCCTGTTTTTGATTGGAAAAATTATTTCTACTCCTCACCGATTTACACGACAGAAAGACTCGGCTATCCAGACCAAAATCCTGATGCTTATAAACGTTCCTCACCAATTTCTTATGCTGAAAATCTCCAAAAACCTTTGTTGATTCTCCACGGGCTTTTGGACGACAACGTTCACGCACAGGATTCGATTCAGCTTATCGAAAAATTGATCAGACTTGAAAAAACTAAATTTTTCGATGCAATGCTGTATCCATCAGAAAATCACGGATTCCAGCGTCCGACAAGTTGGGCCGATGAATATGAAAGGATTTTGATGTTCTTTGAAAAACACTTAAAATAATCAAAAGATTAGTTTTGTCGATTGCTTGATATGAGGGTGCTTGTTACCGGTGGGGCTGGATTCATAGGTTCTCACCTTTGCGAAAGACTTTTAACCGAAGGACACGAAGTAATTTGTTTAGACAATTACTTCACAGGACGAAAAGAAAATATAGCCCATCTACTCGGTAACCCGCGCTTTGAAGCAATACGGCACGACGTTACTCAGCCAATACTGCTTGAAGTTGACAGGATTTTTAATTTAGCCTGTCCTGCTTCCCCAGTTCATTATCAATACAATCCGGTAAAAACCGTAAAAACAAACGTCATGGGTGCAATCAACATGCTCGGATTAGCCAAAAGAGTAAAAGCCAGAATTCTTCAGGCTTCTACATCGGAAATTTACGGCGATCCACAGGTTCATCCACAATCAGAAGATTACTGGGGTAACGTGAATCCAATCGGTCTGAGAAGCTGTTATGACGAAGGCAAACGCCTTGCGGAAACTTTGTTCATGGATTACCATCGCCAAAATAACGTTGATACGAGAATCGCTAGGATTTTCAATTGCTACGGTCCTAGAATGTTAGAAAACGATGGGCGCGTGGTTTCAAACTTCATAGTTCAAGCCTTAAAAGGTGAGGAATTGACAGTATATGGCGATGGAACTCAAACACGCTCTTTTTGCTACATAGACGACATGATTGAAGGATTAATCAGATTGATGGATGCAGAAGGAGATGATGTTCATTTACCGGTAAATCTCGGAAATCCGCATGAATTCACCATAAAAGCTCTAGCAGAAGAAGTTGGGAAAATTCTAGGTTTGGAGATAAAGATTAAACATCTGCCTTTACCTCCCGACGATCCGCGCCAGCGTAAGCCTGACATAACACGTGCAAAAAAACTCCTCGGCTGGGAACCGAAGGTTTCTTTGCAAGAAGGTTTGAAAAAAACAGTCGAGTATTTTGCATTAAAAATCAAAAACGAAAAAATAGTAAGTGCTTAAAGAGGAAGAAGATATATGAAAATTTTAATCACAGGTGGAGCCGGTTTTGTTGGTTCACATTTAGCAGATAAACTCTATGAGGAAGGACATGAAATAGTTGTAATTGATAATCTTTCGACAGGAAGATATGCAAACATAGGTCATCTTGAAGGAAAAGAGCGATTCCGCTTGATAATTGACACCGTTTTGAACGAAAAGTTGATGGAAGAGTTAATTCGCGAAGCCGATAGAGTCTTTCACATGGCAAGTGCAGTCGGCGTCAAGCTTATAATGGAGCGTCCCGTTTACACAATAGAAAACATTTTCAAGGGAACGGACATAGTTTTAAGTTTTTGCTCTCGATACAGAAAGCGCGTGTTGATCCCTTCAACTTCGGAAGTCTATGGCAAAGGTACATCTGTTCCCTTTCGTGAAGACGACGATATTTTGAAAGGCTCTACATTGAAACACCGATGGGCTTATGCTTGTGCTAAAGAGTTAGATGAGTTCTTGGCTTTAGCACATTGGAAAGAATCACGCCTTCCGGTTGTGGTTGTGAGGCTTTTCAACACGGTTGGGCCACGACAAACGGGGCAATACGGAATGGTAGTGCCAAGATTTGTCAAGGCTGCTATTCAAAATCAGCCTTTGTATGTCTACGGTGACGGTTCGCAGTCTCGATGCTTTGCCCATGTGGCAGATGTTGTAGAGGCGCTTCCAAAACTTTTAGAAACCCCTGCTTGCTTTGGTCAAGTTATAAACATCGGCAATGACCAAGAAATAACAATCAAAGAACTTGCGGAAAAAGTCATACAGCTTACAGGAAGCAAGAGCGAAATTCGATACGTTGATTACAGAGATGTTTATGGCGACGGTTTTGAGGATATGAGAAGGCGAGTGCCTTGTCTTGACAAAGCCAAACAGTTGATCGGATATAATCCAACCAGAACACTTGAAGATATCATCAATGATGTTGCAAAAGAATTCCGAAAAGAATTAAAAAAATCGGAAGGAGTTAGCGCTTGATGACTAGCTTCCAGCCGAAAAGTTTGATAACTGGTTTTCAACCAGCAAAAATTCAAGCCTTTTTTCCCTTTCAAGAAAAATTTCCTGAGAAATCTGTATTCAGATTGAGTGCGTTTTTTGTTCTGCTTCTGCTGGTCTCATTAAGTTTTGCCCAAAACACCGGAAACGTCAAGGGTAAGGTACGAACACCAGAAGGTAAAGGATTGGCTGATGTTACGGTAGTCGCAAAGCAAAAAGACACAGAAGTTAAATCAACAAAGACAAATTCAAAAGGCGAATTCGTTATTGAAAGCCTACCAGCAGGCAAATACAATTTTACTTTTACCAAACCAGGCTATAGCATCGGTATTCTCTACAACGTCGAAGTTCGAGATAAAAAAACAACGGATTTAGGAGATAGATTGATTTTAACCGTTGATCAAGGAACTCTGATCATCATAAAGGGAAGTGTTTTCAATCAAAATGGTTTAAGTGTTCCGGAGGCAAAAGTAGAAATCGAGAGAGTTTTCAACGACGGCACAACAAAGAAAGTTGGTTCAACTTATACAACTGAAACCGGCGAATTCACATTTCGATTTCCTGAGGAAGAAGCTAAATTCCGTATAACCGCAACGAAAGAAGGCGTTTCTGCTAGTAAAGAGATTTCAGTTGACACAGCAGCCGTCTATCGCCTGTCGCTAAAACTGGAAGCCAAAAAGCAGTAAAACAAACTCGGAGTTCCCAAATTTTCTAATGACCTTTTTCCAGCAACGGTGCCTAATTTTTGCCATTGTGAGTTTATTTTAATGTAAAAGAACAACATGAAATTGCTTTGGTCCTATGGCAGATGTGATTTATCAGGTGGAAGCGAGGGTTCATAATGAACTGACCCAAGCATTTGAAAAATACATGCTCGAAGTTCATATTGCAGAAGTAATGAAAACAGGCAAGTTTGAAAAATGCATTTTTGCACGCAAAAGAGATGGGATTTACCAAATTCAGTATTTCACAAAGCATGAGTCGCTAAAGGAGTATATCGAAAAGGAAGCCCCCGTCTTGCGCCAAGAGTTCTCTCGGCAATTCCCTAAGGGAGTTGAAATTTCTCGAAGCAAATTAGAAATTCTTCGGATTTGGTAATTTTTGTTGCTTGCTTTGATAGTTTCCACTCAAAAACCCATAAGAAGACTAGTTTTTTGCTATGAATTTTTCAAAGCGGCAATGAAAGGAAGATTTCTGAAGCGGTTTGCAGCGTCGAGTCCGTATCCAACAACAAACTTATTCGGTATCTGAAAACCACAATAGTCAATTTTTAATTCTTTTTTTATTCTCGCTTCTGGTTTATCTAAAAGTGCAGCGACTTTTAATGAGTTTGCACCGCGTGTTTCTAAAAGCTCAAGTAATCGGAAAAGAGTCAGTCCCGTGTCAACGATGTCTTCAACTACAATTACATCTTTGCCGCGAACAGGATGATCTAAGTCTTTTAAAATCTCGACATCTCCTGAGCTGACTTGAGCATCTTTATAGCTTGAAACTGCCATAAAGTCTATTGAAAGTTTCAGATCAATTTCTCGTATCAAATCTGACAAAAACACACAGCAGCCTTTCAAGACGCCAATCAACACAAGGTCTTTGCCAGCATAATCTTCGGTTATTTGTCTTCCAAGCTCCGCAACACGAGAGCGAATTTGCTCAGCCGTGAACATCAGTTCTAAATTCGGATTCGCAAATTCGCTGTATTTTTTCGAGTCAGCCATCATATTCCTCTTGAGTTTAGCGAAAATTTCAAGATACTATTTCAAAAGATATTATGCAATAAAGTCAAATTGTCATTATGGACCGTGAAAAAGTTCGTAGTTTCGTAAAAGAAGCGCTAGATGAAGTTTTGTCAAGCTCGAAAACATTGCGGGCAGAAGAAAAGCTACCTGAGAGGCTAGTAGTGAATTCTCTTAAAGAAAAACTAGGGCGCAATTATGACCGTGACGAATCAGAAAAGTCTTTGATAACGGAAAACGAGCTTCGCGGGTTGGAAGCTGGAAGCAGATTGCTCGTTTCAGAAAAAGCTCGTTTCACTCCTCTTGCAGCCGACATTATTCGAGAAAAACAAATCCAGATAATCAGGAAACACAAAGCAAAATCTAGCCAAATTAAATCAATCGGATTAGGTTGTGACCACGGGGGTTTTGAGTATAAGGAAAAGCTAAAAAATTATTTAGCCGAAAAAGGCTTCAGGATATATGATTTCGGCACAAACTCGAAAGAATCGGTCGATTACCCGGATTTTGCTCATCAAGTTGCAAAGGCTGTTGCTGAAGGAAGAGTTGAGATAGGAATCATAATTGATGGAGCTGGAATCGGAAGTGCAATGACCGCAAATAAAGTTCCTGGAGTTAGAGCGGCAGCTTGTTACAGCGTTGCTTTAGCAAAAAACGCCCGTGAACACAACGGTGCAAACGTTCTAACACTTGGAAGCAAACAAAATCCCTTTGACGAGATTGTTCTGATAGTTGAAACATTTTTAACTTCTGACTTAGCAGAAGAAAGACACAAAAGGCGTGTGCAAAAAATAGAAAGCATCGAAAAACAGTATCTCAGTAAGCTCTAAAGTTCTTGAGTTTACCGCAAGGCTTTGACCTTATCGCGAAAACAAAGTTGTTTTTACTGCATAGGACAAAGCTATTCTAATTGCTCAGACAGTCTTTAGTTGCCGAATCTTCGGTGAAGAAATAGCGATAAAAGGTTTTCGGGGAGATGATATGAAATTCAGATGCTTGTGCATTTTATTTTTGATTTTGGTTTTCGAGGTTAGTGCTTTTGCGCAAGTAGAGCGTTATGAACTCGGTAGAAGACTTCGGAAGTTAGAAGCAGAGTTAGAGACTGCACCTCAAAAACTTCGCAAAAGTGCTTTTGTCGAAATAAAGAAAGCAGTTGACGGGTTTTTCACGTTCCGGTTTTCTGAAGTTGCAAGAAGTTTGGACAAGGCTTATCTGATTCTCAAACAGAGAGAGGATGAGCAATCGCTTTGGGCAGAAAGTTTGTCGGTCTTGCCCGAATATCGGTTTCTCGATCGAAAAGATGCCGAATTAAAAGTCATGGTTTCGGCATTTTATCAAACGTTTGACACAATACCGCAAAAAGCAACCTTGCAAATGAGTTTGACCGATTTAAACGGTAAACTCATTAAACGATTTCAACCGGTTCCGATTAAGTCACTGCCAACCTCGGAGACGATCAGATTGGAAAAAATAAAAGCTGGCGATTTTTATTTGAGAGCGGAAATTTTAATTGACAGAAAGGTTTTATCGGAGAACAAAATAATCATTTCGATTTCCGATAATCTCGAACAAAGGTTTAAAAACTTGGAAAAGAGGCTTGAATCAAACAAAGATAGTTGGAAGAAAGAAACAGCACTTGAATACTTAAGAATTTTGCAGAAGTTAAAGCAAGGTGAAACCCTAGAGACCGATTTTCAGGCTGATGAAATCTTAAAAAAAGCCGAAATCTTGGCGTTCACACCTGAAAAATTTCGGATTCAATCAGGACAAAGTTTAGTGGTAATTCCGCTAAAAGATGGAGTTCAAGTAAGTCGTGTTTTCTTACCAGACAATTACGACGAAACGAAAGCTTTTCCTTTGGTGATAGCGCTTCACGGAGCTGGTGGAAGTGAAAATCTTTTTTTTGAAAGCTACGGAAACGGCAAAATCGTCAGACTTTGCCAAGAAAGAAACTGGATATTGATTGCTCCGAGAAATTTCGGTTTCAGGGCTACAAAAATGCAAGAGTTTATCGACTCTTTGAGTGATATTTACAAAATTGATAAAAGCAAAGTATTTTTAGTTGGACATTCTTTAGGTTCTATACAAGCATTGACAATAGCTTCAGAAAAGCCCCAGCTTTTTCGTGCCGTTGCGCTTGTCAGCGCCGGAGGTGCTTTCAAGGACAATCAAGAACTGAAAAAATTGCCCGTATTCATTGCCACCGGAAGTGCGGATTTTTCACTGCGAGGCACAAAATCTTTGCACGAAAGTATGATACAAGCCGGGTTTACGAATATAAAATTCGTTGTTTACGAAGATGTAGAACATTTAACAGCCGTGCAGTTTTCGCTAAGCGATATTTTCGCTTTTTTTGATAAGACGCTCCCGCCCGAATAAAAATTCCTTGACAATCGAACTTTTGTGTTCTAGCTTTGAGTTAATCAAGTCGCGCAATTGATGCCCGCCTTGAGTATTTTGCGACCTTTGTGGAGGTTATATTTAAATGGAAAGACAAACAAGAAGGTTAATGCTACTTTTTGCGATTATTCTCGCTGCGCTTCTTGCCGACAGCATACAGGCACAGGAAGCTAGATTCAGAAAGATACGGGTTGACTTCGATGTTACAAGAGAAGACAGAAAAGGCATGTTGATACATTTGAGGTTTGAAGTTATCAGAATGAAAGGTATTGACGCTTCCGTCAGAATAATGTTTAGATATAACGATCAGTTTTTAGTTGATAGGAACAAGTCATATTACACAAATACGGGCTATGCAGCAGTCTTTAGTCTTATGTGAGTACTTTTTTATCTATGTGTGTACTTTTTCTATCTATGTGTGTAATCGGCTGTCTTAATTGACAGACTATTAAATAATAACGACCAAACTCTATTCTTTTTAAAATTCGGTCAGTGTTAATCAATCTCCCTTACTTTTTCTATTTACCGAATGTTGTTGTCTTTCAGGAGAAAAAACACACTAATTTTTTCTGCTTCTAACCTGTATTATACTATAACATAGTAGGAGGATTTCTTACGAAAGATTGATTATCTTGTTAAAATTTATAATAGCATTCTGCTACTTTATAACTGAATTCGATTTGGATTGGATGTTATAATTAAAAGTAGTGGTTTTATGGTAAGAGAGAGTGAAATGTTCTGCATTTTAGGTGCGCCTGATGCCGAAATGCGTCTAATAGAGTGGTTCTTAAAAAAGCATAAAATACCTTATGCTTATGCTGTCGATAAAGACGGTAACATAGTCAAACATAAAAATGCCTACATTGCAACAGTAGGTGAACCGATAATAAGTAAACAGATTTGGTTGATAGAATGTGATGTAGACGAAAATGATATTTGGTATGAGACAAAAATTATTATAGATCATCACAATCCACGTGATTTCGGTTATAAAATACCTTGTTAAAAGCTTCAAGCATAGGACAGGTATTGTCGCTTCTGGTTAAATTGGGCTATCATCCTTTTTCCCCTGGAACAAGAATTCCTAAGGGAAATGGAACATATCGCTATGAAAAAGGAACATGGTTTTTTAGATGACTTTCCTGTGCCTGAGAGAGTGATTTTAACAGCCGCGGCAGATCATTGTCTGGCAGCTGCGTATGCTGGATACTGCCCCAGCGTAAGTCCTACAAAACTTGCTATCTTTAGGTCTAAGAAAAAACTTAATAACTACGAAGAACATTCCAAAAAATACTAAACCAATACAAACTTAAACCAAAAAAATACTAAACCAAAGAGCTTACAAACTGAAAACAAAATAGCAAAAACAAAAAGCTTACAAACTCTAAAATACTGAAACAAAATTACAGGCTAAAAACAAATGACAAAACAAAAAAACTTACAAAACTAAAACCAAGATACTAGAACAAAATTACAGACTAAAAACAAATGATAAGACAAAAAACTCATAAAACTGAAACAAAACTCAAACTAAGCTAAACAAAAAAACTTACAAACTTAAACTAAGTTGAATAAAAAACCTTACAAAACTCAAACTAACATAATAAAAACAGAACCTTATAAAGGTCAAATTAACACAGTAATCAAAAAAATATGGGATTTAAAGCAAAACAGTAAAGGCAAAAAGTATAAAAGGCAAATGTTTTAACCGATTTGAAACAAGCAAACCTTTGATAACTATTTAGTTATCTCAACAAAAAAGAAGGAGCATAAAGAACCATGGTTCAGCTTATTCTTAGTTTTGTTATTTTCATCATCATTCAGGTTATCGTATTTAGCATTATCTTTTTGGCGGCTATTATAAAAACTACCTTTTTCTTAACGTTAGACTCGTTTATGTATGTATTTAGTTGCTTAAGATGCATAAAGAAATTACTCACCAATTGACGTTCATATCTTGTAACTGACAAATCAAGACGATAAGTTGCTACAAAATAGTTTCGGAGATAAACTCTGGGGAAAAATTTTAGCAACTCGCCAAAGAATTACCAAATAAGGTAAATTACTAAAGTAAAATAGATTATCAAAGTGAGACAGATTACCAAAGCAAAGATAAATTACCAAATAAGGTAAATTGTCAAGTAAGGTATTGTTAAGTAAGGTAGATTATCGAGTAAGATAAATTGTCAAATAAGGCAAATTGTTAGTAAAGCACGTTTTAGGCACAAAGGTAGACATCACTGTAATTACAACTATGGCTAAATGTGTAACTATGTTGAGCGTTCAGCTATATTAAATAGACAACCAAGTTAAATGTTCAAATTTGCTAATCTCAGCTGTATTAACTGCTGGGTATTTACCCTTTTAGAGAAGTGGGGGAGTGCGAGGGGCCGAGTATCCCCCCTCAATTTATTGAGGGGATACACTGCCCCTCGCTTTGGTGCTCATAACCGTTTTGCGGTATGTTACCGGAGTGTTATGAAGAAGGAAATTTGGAAATCAACTGGAACAGCAGTTTACAATATCAATTACCACTTTGTATGGTCAACGAAGCAACGCCGTAAGGTATTGTTACCACCAACAGACGAAACCCTGAAGGGAGCACTTACTACTCTCTGTAAAGAACATGGCTACCAGTTGCTGGCTTTGGAGGTTATGCCCGATCGTGTGCACGTCTTTCTTTGAAGCTCCTCCTAAGATAGCACCAGCGGTAATAGCCAAAATATTAAAGGGTTCCACGGCTCGCCAGCTCTTTGTAAAGCATCCAGAACTTAAGAAAAAGCTCTGGGGCGGGCATTTATGGAACCCAAGCTACTATGTGGGGACAGCCGGAGAGGTCTCAAGCAACACTATCAGGCGGTACATCGAAGCTCAAAAAACCGAGGGAGGTCAATGAGTGCCTCTAATCACACTTAAAGCTAAAATCCATGTGAACCCACAGACTGAAGCGGTTCTGAAGGACGCTATGTTTTGTGCCACCAAGGTCTACAACGGACTTTTGTGGCACTTGCGGAAAGAGCACAAGGAAACCGGGAAAGTAGATGTTTCTTGAAAAAATCTCAACCGCATCTTAAAAGAACTGCCAAGGGCTAAAGGCTATTATTCAATGTCGGTGCAGCTGACAGAAGTAAGAGAAGCGTATAAGTCTTTCTTTGCTTTCAAGAAAAAAGGACTTACGCAACACAAAGCCCCCAGCTTTCGACGAAAAGGTTATTTCTGGCAGCTCAAGTATGTGCAGAGTGGATTCAAAGTGGAAAGGGATAAAGTTATACTGAGTCTTGGCACTAACCGGGAAGATGGCGTAAGACAGGTTTCTTTCCGCATATCTCACCGTCCCGATATTGAATACGAACAGGTGCGGTGACTTTCCATCGTCTATGACGAGAATACCGGGCGAATGGAAGCCCGCCTGGTGGTGGAAGTTAAGGCCCGTAAAAACAACGGGACGGGAAAAGTAGCGGTAGACCTTGGTGAGACGGTCCTCATGGCTTGCGCCTTTGACGACGGTAGGGTAATGCTTTACTCTGGGAGGTTCATCAAGTCGGTAAGGCGTTACTGGCAGAAGGTGCGAGCAAAGCTGCAACAGAACTCCCGCAGGTGGAAGGAGATAGCACATAGGGAAAGAAAACAGGTAAAGCAATTGCTGCACGCCTCCACCTCCCATTTTACTAAGGAATGCATACAGCGTGGCGTAGAGGAGATAGCCATTGGTAACCTTAACGGGATCCGTCAGGGCATTAACTATGGTAACCGACTGAACCAGCGATTGCATACCTGGCCGTACCGAAAGCTGATTGACATGCTTAAATACAAAGGGGCACTTGCGGGGATTCTGGTACAGGATAACATTGACGAGAAGAACACATCCATCACTTGTCATGCCTGCGGGGAGATTGCGGCTTTCAATCGAAGGCACCGAGGTTTGTATGCATGCTCCTGCGGGTGGAGAACGCAAGCTGACGTAAACGGTGCCCTGAACATCTACGAAAGGGCGTATCAAGTATCTCCAGTGAAGTGGAGTAGTGGCCGTGTGGCGTGGCCTGCGGTCGTGTCATGCCTTCTTGGATGGCACGGCATCGCCTCAGCCGAAGCGCAAAGGTAACACTTTGCGTGCATCCGTTTAAAGGATGCCTCTCAATTTATTGAGAGGAGGACGTCACGGATTTAAAACAGACGAATTCCTATCTTGCTGTTTATTTTGAAAAAACAATGGTGAACCGGTCAAAGGAAAAAGCCTAAAATTCCAAACTGGAGAAGGAGCAATGGCTGTCTTTCTTGACTTAAAACCTTGTTGTAATGTAACCATTTATGATGATTTATCGGTTTTTGTGCCTTACGAAGAATTTGTGCTCCATTCAGGAAAGCACTCTTTGAGAATGCATTTTGATCTGCATTATGAAAATGGTGAGCTTTTCCAGCATTTGACCTACTACAACTTTGAGTTCTTTAGAAAGTAATAGCGAAAGTGGGAGAACGGCTGGTTTCTTTGGATACTTTTCGTGGTATTACAATAACCGGGATGGTTTTGGTGAATAATCCCGGAACCTGGTCTGCTGTTTATTCGCCGCTTAAGCACGCTGACTGGCACGGTATAACGCCGACAGATTATATTTTTCCTTTTTTCCTTTTTATCGTAGGCGTAGCAATCACGCTATCGCTTGGTAAGAAAGTCAAGGTCGGTAGTCTCGAGACTAAGGGTAAAATTTATCTGAAAATAATCAGGCGCTCTGTCATTATATTTCTGCTTGGGCTTTTCCTTGCAGCCTTTCCCTTTTACAACTTCGAGAAGAATCAATGGATAGACCTATCACAGCTAAGAATAATGGGAGTTTTGCAAAGGATTGCTATTTGTTATCTGATAGCATCGTTGATTTTCATTCATACGAATTGGAAACAACAAGCCGTGATTGCTGTCGCATTATGCTTGATTTACTGGGCTTTGATGAAACTCATCCCTGTTCCAGGTTGTTCGGTTACTACGATTGATGACAAGGCATGCAACTTGGCTGCATATCTTGACAGATTGATTCTGGGTGAAAATCATCTTTGGAAATCTGCAAAAGTTTATGATCCCGAGGGCTTGCTTTCAACGGTTCCTGCTGTTTCAACCACTCTTGCGGGCGTTTTGGCGGGACATTGGCTGAAGAAAAAGAACGATCATTACGAGAAGGTTTCGGGTTTCTTCTTTTTCGGAGTTGTTTTATTGGCTATCGGATACCTTTGGGGCTTGGTCTTTCCGCTCAATAAGTCTCTTTGGACAAGCTCCTACGTCGTTTATACAGCAGGATTAGCACTTTGCTCTTTGGGATTTTGTTACTATCTGATAGACATAAAAGAATACAAATTCTGGGCAAAGCCTTTTGTGATTTTCGGCGTTAATCCTCTTGTTTTGTTTGTTGGTTCAGGGCTTATGGCAAAAACCCTGATAATCATAAAAGTCATCCGCGAAGACGGAACAAAAATCAGTTTGCAAAAATGGATTTTCGATACAATTTTTCTTCCCTTCGCTTCACCTATAAATGCTTCACTTCTCTATGCAATCAGTTTCATTTTGCTATGGCTTTTTTTGATGTGGCTTCTTTACAGAAAGGGCATATACATAAAAGTTTAGGTTGCTTCTTCTTTCTTGCTTTTTTCTTGCAAAGAGCGAAAAATCAAGTAGCCGACAAAGAAAACTAAAGCCACAAAAGCCAGCACAAGCAAGATTTTTACTACGGTCATCAGAAAACTGATGAAACTGATGATTTGTTTAACCAAAGCGATTAAAAGAGCAATCAGAACTAAGATACTTCCCCATTTTCCTGCCGTTTTCAACACATTCATAGTATTCACTCCTCTTGAAGTTATTTTACATTTTGTCAACCTCTTTGTTAATAGGCAAGTATTCCAAACCTATGATTCATTGATTTTGAAGTGCAAATTTAATGGTATGATTTTTAATTGAAACAAAAATTTGATTCCCAAAATGATACTTAACAGAGTTTCTTATGAAAGCTTTGATTTTAAAAAACCCTCAACCTATCGAAACAAAACCGCTACAATTTGTTGATATCGAGATACCACAACCAGCAGAAGACGAAGTGTTGATAGAAGTTTCTGCTTGTGGAGTCTGTCGCACCGATCTTCACATCTGCGAAGGAGAATTGCCAATGAAGAGAGATAAAGTTATTCCTGGTCATCAAATAGTCGGCAGGGTTATAAAAAAGGGTGAGAAGGTCAAAAATATAGAGCTAGGATCAAAAGTCGGTGTTGCATGGCTTAATCGAACTTGCGGAAAATGTAGCTATTGTAATAAGGGAAAAGAAAACCTTTGCGAAAATGCATATTTCACGGGATGGAGTATCAACGGAGGTTTTGCCGAATACGCCGTAGCGCCTTTCACTTTTACTTATTCTTTGCCTGAAAATTTTACCGATTTACAAGCAGCACCACTTCTATGTGCAGGAATAATCGGCTATAGAGCGTTGCGTCTAACTGGTATCAACGATTGGACAGGAGCGAGATTAGGTATTTACGGCTTCGGAGCTGCTGGACACATTTGTATTCAAATAGCAAAGGCACGAGGAGCAGATGTTTATGTAGCAACGCGTGACCGCAAACGACATCAGGCTCTAGCAGAAGAATTGGGGGCAACTTGGGTAGGTGATACCTTTGCTAAACCACCAGTAATGCTTGATGCAGCGATTATCTTCGCTCCTGCTGGTGAAATCGTCCCCTTTGCCCTACAAGCTCTTGACAAAGGTGGTAGTCTTGTCTTGGGCGGAATCTATATGTCTCCGATTCCAGAATTTGAATACAAGCTTCTTTATGGTGAAAGAATTATTCGCTCAGTAGCTAACAATACACGCAAAGACGGAGAAGATTTCTTACAGGAGGCTGCAAAAGTCGGCATCAAAACTCATATCGAACTTTTCCCTCTTGAAAAAGGTAATGAAGCTCTAATCGCACTTAAAACCGATGCAATCCGCGGCGCTGCTGTTCTTGCAATCAAATAACATTTCTTGTAAAAGATTCATCTCGTAGCTTGTTTTAAGAAAACTGATAGCTATAAAAAAGCGGAAGTTGGAGCCTCTGTATATGCTTCATAGCCTCAAACGTCGGTTGATGCGTGACGAAAACGACAAAAGGCTTCTCGTCATGAAGTTTCTTCAGTCTTTCGACTTTTTTGAGAAATTTATCAATATCAGCTTTTTTGAGTTGCGATTTGCATTCTCCCAAAATTATGTATTTTTCTCCATTTTTTCTGGCATAACCATAAATGTTGATCTCCTCGTATGAAGTCTGTCCGATTTCCAAATAGGTTCTGATAAGATCACCTTCAACTGTCAAAGAATACCTGCTTTGAAGAAGACTTGGCAAATATTTGTAAGCCTGATTTTCAAGATAATAACCAAATGCGTGTGACAATGAACCAATCTGTTCCCTTGTTTTCTTATGATCCTCAGAAAGCTTTCGCAATTCTTCTTCAGTTCTCTTCTGAGCCTCAGCAAGCTCTTCAATTCTCTTTTCAGTTCTTTTCTGAGCTTCAGCAAGTTCTTCAAGTCGCTGTTCGGTTATCTTCTGAGCTTCGGCAAGCTCTTCAACTCTCTTTTCGGTCCTTTTTTGAGCTTCAGCAAGTTCCTCAAGTCGCTGTTCGGTTATCTTCTGAGCTTCGGCAAGCTCTTCAACTCTCTTTTCGGTCCTTTTCTGAGCTTCAGCAAGTTCTTTAAGCTGTTGTTCGGTTATCTTCTGAGCTTCAGCGAGCTCTTCAACTCTCTTTTCGGTCCTTTTTTGAGCTTCAGCAAGTTCCTCAAGTCGCTGTTCGGTTATCTTCTGAGCTTCGGCAAGCTCTTCAACTCTCTTTTCGGTCCTTTTTTGAGCTTCAGCAAGTTCTTTAAGCTGTTGTTCGGCTATCTTCTGAGCTTCAGCGAGCTCTTCAACTCTCTCTTCGGTCCTTTTCTGAGCTTCAGCAAGTTCTTTAAGCTGTTGTTCGGTTATCTTCTGAGCTTCAGCGAGCTCTTCAACTCTCTTTTCGGTCCTTTTCTGAGCTTCAGCAAGCTCTTCAAGCCGCTGTTCGGTTCTTTTCTGAAACTCAGCAAGTTCCTTTAGGCTTCTCTCGGTATCTTTTTGAGCTTCTGTCAAATCTGCAATTGCCTTTTTGAGTTCGCTAAAGTCCTCCCTTCTGACAACTTCCCCTACTGCTTTTTCCAAGTTTTTTACAATCTTTATAAATGCACTTTTGGCAACTGGATCAAGTTGCTCTAGAGCTTCGAGAAGTTCTGCTGTTATAATCACAAATTTAGAATAACTTTATCTGCTACTATGGTCAAGATCTTAGGTTTTCTAATTGGTTTATTCCTCGGCTATGAAGGAAACTCATAAGTTCATCCTTTTTGGGTAAAGCAGTTCTAGCACCTATTTGGCGACACTTCAAAGCAGCAACCGCATTTGCTAATTTAGCTGCTACTTCGACCGTCTGATTGGTCAAAATACCATATAGAAAACCTGCACGAAACGCATCGCCAGCTCCCGTTGTATCTTTACAGCCACCTGGTACTGAAAAACTTTCTGTCTTGATAAACTTATCCTCGCACAAGATCAAAGAACCTTTGCTACCGAGTGTTGCTCCAACAACTTTGCATCCATAGCGTAACTTTATTTCTCTCAAAGCCGTTTTCTGATCCGCTATACCCAAGAATTTCAACTGAAACTCTTCAGAAGATATAAAAACATCAACAAACTTTAGCAAATCTTCTACACCTTCAAATAAGTTGTCAATGTCTAAGGAAACTATAGCGCCTGAAGACTTTGCTCGCTTTGCCATAGTACAACAGGCTTTCGTATCATGCGGTGTTACATGAAGAATTTTGCATTTCTCGGCGATTTCAAGTGGGACTTCTTCAGGCTTGTATGAAAGTTTATCGTCACGTTTCCAAATAATCGTTCGTTCACCGCTACGTTCGTCAATTATGATAAATGCTATCTGAGTTCTTGCTCCCTCTACTATTTCGGCAAACTCAGTGTTCACGCCTTCATCAATCAAAGTTTTAATTCCGAAATTTCCTGCCGCATCATTGCCGAATCTTCCAACATAAGCAGTTTTCATACCTAGTCGGCTCAGACCAACCATTGTTGAAGCAACTTCACCACCAGCTAACTGAAAATAATTTTTTAGCTCCACTTTCGAGTTGAACTTCGGATATTCAGGTACAGCAATTAAAAAATCCACAGCATTAGTTCCGAAACCAACTACATCGAAATCCTTTTGACTCGATAATTCAAAGGGAAACCGCATAACAACCGAAGATTATAGCTTTGCCGAGGAATATTCGCCACTGATGACAAATGAAATAATCTAATCTATACTACTATTGGATTTGCTTGAAGAGTAAATCTTACAGCTGGCTAAAGTTTCTTCGGCGTCTCTCTCATTGAAGTTCTTTTCGAAATTTTAAGACTTTTGCTTAGCTTACAGAAACTCTTCAAGCTTGTTTTTTTCAAAATTCTACATTTGAAGGAAGAACCTATGCCGAAGGAAATGATAATCAGTGTAAACGGTAAAGAGAAAAAAGTGGCCATCATCGAAGATGGACAAGTAGTTGAATTTTATATTGAAAGAGGAGAAGAAAATACGGGTTCGGTAGGCAGTGTTTATAAAGGCAGAGTCAGCAGAGTTCTGCCCGGGATGCAATCGGCCTTCGTTGATATAGGACTTGAACGCAACGCTTTTCTCTACGTCTCGGACTTCTTCGACGAAGCAGAGGAACTGGAACGAATCATGGTTGAAAGACCAGAAAGAGTGGCTTCTACGGAGGAGGAAATTTTTGAAGAAGAATCGATACAAGAATCTATTGCCCCTAAAACAATTGAAAAACTAACCCAAGCTAGACTCGAACATGAACAGCAAATTGATGAACTTCACAAAATAGCTGAACCTTTCGATAGCACTACGGAATCTTTTGATATCACTACAGAACCTTACGAGATTGTTCAAGAAGTAAAAACACAAAACAAAGGCAGAAAGCGTAATAAAAAAGCAAAAACGGAAATTTCCGAAGAAACTTCTGAAACTCAGATTGAAAGAGAATTTGAAAAACAAGAAAAACCTGTTTTTGAAAAATTCGAAAGAGTCACCGATGAGCAAGAAGACGACAACAACGAAATCTCCGAAATGTTCAAGGATGCATACGTTCAAGAAGCGATAATTGATCAAGTGCGTGCAGTTGAATTTGACATTGAAACCACCGCAATTGCTGATGTTGGCTCAATCATTGACGAGATCGAATCTACCGAAAGTAGATTTCAGCGCGTCGCCGACGAAGACGAACATCAAGAATCAGAAGAAGAAAAATCGAAGAAAGAAAACAGAAAGAAAAGATCGAAGCAGGCGAAAAAACAGACAACTGCAAAGACAAAAAGTAAAAAAGACAGCAATAACAGTAGAAAGAAAAAAACTCTGAACGACGCTGAAGTCGTAATAAGTGAACCGCCGATTGTAGCAGAAATGGGGCTTCGCCGAGGTGGCAGAAGAAGGCGAGGTGGCAGTGGTAACCGTCGCAGGCGTCAAACAAGACAATCCGAAAACTATCAAAATTTCGAGCAAGAAGAATTTGAAGAAGGCATTACCCAGGAATTAGCAGAAAATAATGGCAAAATTAAGGAAGAAAAAAGGCGTGGGCAACCTACAATTACTGACTTATTGCACGAAGGCCAGGAAATACTGGTTCAAATAGCAAAAGAACCGATAGCTCGCAAAGGTGCTAGGATAACCTCTCACATTGCTCTACCCGGTCGGTATTTGGTTTATATGCCTACGATTGAGCATATTGGTGTATCCCGTAAGATCGAATCCGCAAATGAAAGAAATCGTCTCCGCAATCTGGTTCAAAAAATCTATCGTGAAGAAAATGTGCCTTCTGGAGGCTTCATAGTCCGCACCGCAGGTATTGAAGCTTCTGAGGAAAAACTTCGTGAAGACGTGCGTTATCTTTTGAAAACTTGGAAAGATATCAAAAGACAAGCTGAAAAAGTAAAAGCTCCTGCTCTTGTCTATCGAGATTTAGACATAGTTCAAAGGATATTGCGCGATTATTTATCTGAAGAATTTACAGCTATTCGTGTTGACAATGAAGAAGAATACATGCGAATAGTTGAATTCATCAACCGAATCCAGCCTAAGCTAGTAAATCGTGTCAAACTCTATACACGTGACGAGCCTATTTTTGAAGCTTACGGTATCCAGAACGAATTAGAGAAAGCTCTAAGACCAAGAGTTTGGCTCAAGTCAGGTGGTTACCTTGTGATAAATCAGACTGAAGCATTGGTCGCAATTGATGTAAATACAGGAAAATTCATCGGTAAAGGCAATGTTCGTCTTGAGGATACAATTGTAAAAACCAATCTTGAAGCTGTTGAAGAAATAGCCAGACAAATTAGGCTTAGAGATTTGGGCGGAATTATCGTGCTTGATTTGATTGACATGGAAGACAAACGAAACCGCCAAAAAGTTCTGCAAGCCTTACAAGAGCATCTTTCTCGTGATAAGTCACCGACAAAAATAATTTCTTTCAACGATCTAGGACTCGTCATAATGACCCGAAAAAGAGTCAAACAATCTTTGGAAAGGACTCTCTGCTCACCGTGTCCTTATTGCCAAGGTTCAGGCTGGATAAAATCATCACAAACGGTTTGCTACAACATTCTTGAAGAAGCAAGACGCTTAGCCAAGCACCTTGAAGATGCGAAACAATTTACTTTGAGAGTTCATCCCGATGTGGCAAAGACACTGCGTAATGAAGAAAAGGAGGTGTTAAAAGAAATAGAAGATTACTTGGGACCAATTGACTTAGTTAGCGACGCTACGATCCATAGAGAGCAATTTGACTTCGCTTTTGTCTAATGCCCAGTTTATTCGAAAACTAAAAAGCCGAGCAATCGTCTTGATAGTAAATCTCTGCTCGGCTTTTTAGTTTTCAAAGATCAGGGCTTATACTTTTAGTTTGTATTATGGCTAGAGCAAAGATCATAGCAACACTAGGACCTTCTTCCGACAAAGAAGAAATCATTGAAAAAATGATAGAAGCAGGACTAAATGCCATCCGTGTTAACATGTCTCACGGTACTCAAGAAGGTCACGCAGAAACCATTAACAGAGCCAGATCGGCTGCACAAAAGCTCGGAAAACCCTTGGCAGTTTTGGTTGACTTGGCAGGCCCTAAAATTCGCACTGGACTTTTGCAAAACGCCAAACCTGTTTTTTTGGAAGCAGGAAAAGAATTTGTTTTGACTTCCGATGAAATTGAAGGTAACGAAAAACGAGTTTCAACAAACTTTAAAGAACTTCCTCAATTCGTCAAAGTCGGTGATAGAATTCTTTTAGACGACGGTTTGATTGAACTCAGAGTTACAAAAGTAACGGAAAAAGATGTTTTCACAGAAGTTCTAAACGGCGGTATTTTATCAGAACGAAAAGGAATCAATTTACCCAACACCAAGTTACCGATTCCGTCCTTGACAAAGAAAGATAGAGCCGATCTTCAATGGGCAATCAAACAAAACGTCGATTACATAGCACTTTCATTTGTCAGAAAAGGTTCTGACTGCAAAGAAGTAAAGGACTTGATAAAAAAACTCAACAATCGCAAGCATGGCAGACCTCTTTTAGTTGCAAAAATAGAAAAAGCCGAAGCTATACGTAATCTCGATGAAATAATTGAGCAAAGCGACGGACTAATGATAGCGCGCGGAGACTTAGGTGTCGAAACCAGTGCAGAAGAAGTGCCAATCTATCAAAAAAGAATCATAGAAAAAGCGGTTTTCAAAGACCGATTCGTGATCACTGCTACCCAAATGCTTCAATCCATGGTTGAAAATCCGCGTCCGACCAGAGCTGAAGCTTCTGACGTAGCAAATGCAGTCTGGGACGGCACTGATGCGGTAATGCTTTCGGCGGAAACGGCAACAGGCAAATATCCGGTCGAGTCGGTTGCAATGATGCGCCGGATTATAGAAATGGCTGAGACAATCAGATCAACCAAACTGAACCGCCTAACTAGAATCGCTGATGAACCTACAGGTAGAACCTCACAAGCTCTTTGTAAAGCTGCTGCTATTTGTGCCAGAGAAAAAATGACCGACAAGGTCGCTGTTTTTACCGAATCGGGATTAATGGCCCGAAGACTTTCTTCCGTAAGATCATGGCTTTTGACTTTTGCTTTAACAAATTCCTTTGATGTTTACAATCAATTATCGCTAATCTGGGGAGTTCAACCTCTTCTTCACAAAAAAGCTTCAACAACAGAACAGATGCTTAAAGACGGCGAGAAAACATTACTCGAAGCGAAAGTTGTTGAAGAAGGTGAAACAATCGTAATGATGGCAGGAAGGCTTTCGGGTTTAGGACTTTCAAGCTCCGTAGTAGTTTGGACTATCGGAGAAAAAGTCCCAAGAAGATAATGCTAGAAGATCTCAGTTTTAAAACTACAAAAATCCATCTTTAAAAACGGTAGCTTTTAGCCCATAAAACAATGATCAAGATTTTTCCAGTAGAAAAAGCATGAAACATTTAGGTTATGTTCACAGGCATTATTGAAGAAGTTGGAACGATTGAGCGAATAGAAAAACGAGCTGAAGGAGCAAGAGTTCGCATTTCAGCAAGTTTGGTAACCAAAGATACAAAAGAAGGTGATTCTATAGCGGTCAACGGCGTATGTCTAACAGCATTGGGAATCGAGCAAAACGGATTTTCAGCTGACATCTCTCATGAAACTCTAAGACGAACTACGTTTTCAAAAATCGGAATCGGGACAAAAGTTAATCTCGAACGCGCTATTACTTTGCAAACCAGGCTCGGCGGTCATATTGTTTTAGGTCATGTTGACTGTTTGGGAAAAATTAATTCGATCACGAAAAACGGCGACTTTTGGACTATTAGAATTTCTTATCCTGAACAAATCAAACCTTATTTGGTTTACAAAGGCTCGGTAGCAGTCGAAGGAATATCTTTAACTATTGCAAATCTTGAAGAGGATTTCTTTGAGGTTGCAATCATTCCGAAAACATGGGCGCTCACAAATCTCTCCACACTACAACCCGGTGACGAAGTCAATCTTGAAGCCGATATAATCGCTAAATATGTCGAAAGACTTTTAAAGCAAATGAAGATTTGTTAAGCAAAACAGCAAAAAGCAAATAATGACTGCAGAAAAAAATCGGTTACTTTTGCAAATGGCAATTGGTAGCTGAGGAAGAAAATCAGTGATTCATCCAATTTGACGTTTTCTTATCATGCTATAGAATCTTATCAGGAAAAAGCAGAATTGATGCTCAAAGACTCATACGGAAGAACAATCAAAGACCTTCGTATCAGCCTGACCGACCGATGTAATTTTCGTTGCTTTTATTGTTTGCCTTACGGTGAGCCACCGCTGGCAAGTAAGGAAAAAATTCTAAGTTTTGAAGAAATCGTCAAGATCAGCAAAATTTTCGTTTCTTTAGGAATAGAAAAAATAAGATTGACCGGTGGTGAACCTCTGTTGAGAAAAGAGGTTGAAGTTTTGGTGGAAAAACTTTCAAAGTTGAAAAAAGCTGAAAAACCTCTGAAAGAAATAGCAATGACTACAAACGGATATTTGCTGAAGGAAAAAGCAAAATGCTTAAAAGAAGCAGGGCTTGATAGAGTGACTGTTTCGCTCGATACCCTTAAGCCAGAAAAATTCAAGCGAATAACGGGAATCGATTGTTTAGAAAGAGTCCTTGAAGCAATTCAAGCAGCACAGGAAGCAAAACTGAATCCTGTGAAAATAAATGTTGTGGTTGTTCGAGGTTACAACGACGATGAAATTGTGGATTTAACAGCATTTGCAAGACAAAATGCACTAACGATCAGATTCATCGAATACATGCCGCTAGATTCAGCAAAAAAATGGGATCGAAGCCTTGTGGTCTCAGGTAAGGAAGTTTTCCAAAAAATTAACGAAGTCTTTCCGTTGGAACTAAAAAGCGATTCACGAGGAACAGAAACTTCTTGGAAGTACAAATTCAAAGACGGTGCAAAAGGAGAAGTCGGTATAATCGCACCAATTACCGATATGTTCTGTGGAGCTTGTTCTCGGATAAGATTAACGGCTGATGGACAAATCCGCACATGTCTATTTTCAACAAAGGAACACGACTTACGCACATTGCTGAGAAGCGGTGCCAGAGACGAAGAAATCGCCGATTTCATCATTAAAGTTACTCTTCAAAAAGAACCTAGACATTACATAAATGACCGAAATTTTATTCCAGCCTCGCGTTCAATGAGCTTGATAGGAGGCTGATACTCCCGACCCAAAACAACTTGCCTTCAGGTCAGCCACGGAAAAATTTTCTCGCTGTAATTTACGTAAATACCTTTTAATTTCGTATAATTTTCTATAGCTTCTAAACCAAAGTTGAACCCGCTACCGCTTAAATTTCTAATACCAGCGGGCATCTGCGGTACGATGTATGAAGGCATGTTTACAAAAACCAGCCCTGAATCAAGAGCATTCGCAACCCTATAAACTCTGTTGACATCTTTCGACCAAAAATAAGCCCCAAGTCCATAATCCGAATCATTGGCTAAATCGATAGCTTCTTCTTCTGTTTTGAAAGTTGTTAAACCTATTACGGGGCCGAATATCTCTTCCCGCCAAATTCTCATACCCGGCTTCATATCGTAAAAAATCGCTGGCTCAAGAAAATAACCTTTTTTAAGATATGTTGGTCTGTTCCCACCAAAAATCAGTTTTGCACCCTCTTTCTTGCCGATCTCAATGTAGCTTTCCACTCGCTCCAAATGCTTTTGAGAAATCAAGGGTCCACAATTTGTTCGAGAATCAAAAGGATCACCAAGTCTTATTTTGCTCGCTTTTTCTGCGAGTTTTTCCATGAAGTCTTCAGCAATAGTTTCTTCAACAAGAACGCGAGAGGCGGCAAGACAAAATTGCCCGTTGTTACCAAATCCGGATTGCAAAACTCCGTTAGCTGCCAGGTCTAAGTCAGCATCTGCGAAAATTATGTTAGCTGACTTTCCACCCATCTCTAAAAAACATGGCTTCGCAACTTCAGCACATTGACTGCCGATGATTTTGCCTACTTTCGACGAACCCGTAAATGCAATTTTCTTGACCTTAGGATGCTTTACTAAATGCTGTCCCGTTTGTCCGTCGCCATGCACCACATTCACAACTCCTGGCGGAAAGCCAACTTCGAGCAACAGCTCTGCGAGCATTGTTACAGTCAGAGGCGTTTGCTCCGCCATTTTTATTACGACTGTGTTACCGCAAGCCAAAGGGATGCAAATTTTCAGGGTAGCCATCACAAGAGGAAAGTTCCACGGTGCAATTGCGCCTATTACCCCGTAAGGTTCACGAACTGCGTAACGATGAATCCCGAATTCATTTGCTACAACAGGTGTTCTGATTTTATCAGCCGCTCCTGCATAATAACGCCAGAAATCAGCACAAAAAGGAACGTCTATGTTCAGGTTTGACTGAAAAGTTTTTCCAGAGTCTTCAGTTTCAGCGCGTGCAAATTCTTCCTTTCTTTCCAAAAGCTTCTCCGAGACCTTATAAAGCAACTTTCCCCGTTCGGACGGTGAAAAACGCGACCAAACTTTGAAAGCTTTTTCGGCTGCTTTTACTGCTTCATCTACATCTTCTGCTTCTCCGTAAGCAACTTCTGCTATTACCTCTTCAGTTGCTGGATTTTCTGAAAGAAAAGTTTTTCCACTTTTTGAAGGGACACTTTTGCCGTTTATGATGTGATTTATAATCCTCATTTGTTATAAATTTATGATAAATCCTCATAGCAAATCAAGGGAACTCTGGTATCTCACCGACTTTTGCTCTGATGACACGGAAAATAAACTTGTGTTATCATCGGTTATTGTTCGCTTATGAAAAAACTTTTCGGAACAGATGGGATTCGCGCCGAAGCAGGAAAATTTCCTTTGGATGCTGATACTGTAGCCATTATTGGGCATTCACTAGCTAAGCAACTTGAAAGAAAGCTTGGAAGAAATGCAACAATCATAACCGGTAGAGATACACGAGAGTCAGGAGTGTGGATTGAAAATGCTTTCCACAAAGGAGCTTCAAGCGCTGGTGCTCGGTGTGAATCGGCAGGTGTAATAACAACTCCAGCAATTGCATTTTTGGCTGGGAAATTCAGTTTTGATGCTGGAGTGGTAATTAGTGCATCGCACAATCCTTTTCAAGATAACGGAATAAAAATCTTCTCACCGACAGGGAAGAAAATTGACGACGAAACCGAAAGAACAATAGAAGCAGATGTTTTTGCAAGCCAAACAGCAACCATTTCAGAAAATCTGCCTCCCATACAGGATTCAAAAATCGAAGTCTTAAGATCGACTAAAGAATACGGGAAAACGTATCTAGAGCATTTGGCAAAGGGTTTTGAAGATCTTAACTTGAAAGGCTTTAAGATGGTTGTAGATTGTGCTAACGGAGCTTCTTCTCATCTTGTATTTCCGCTTTTTTCGGGCTTCGGCGCCGATGTTGTGATAATTAACAATTCACCGAACGGAAGGAACATAAACAACAATTGCGGTTCTTTGCACATTGGGGGCTTGAAAAAGAAAGTTCTTCAAGAAGGTGCTGACTTCGGCGTAGCCTATGATGGCGATGCAGATCGTGCCATCTTTGTTGATGAAAAAGGAAACATCGTTGATGGCGATGCAAGTCTCTACATAATGGCTTGTTTTATGAAAGAGCGAAACATGCTCACCAACGAAACGGTAGTAGCAACTGTCATGAGCAACGTCGGATTAGAAATTGCATTAGCTCAAAGAGGCATTAAAATGCTCAGAACTTCAGTCGGCGACAAATATGTTTTAGAAGAACTACTAAGAACAAATTCAAACTTAGGTGGTGAACAATCTGGTCATATCATTTTTCCTTTCCGCTCGCTCGCAGGCGACGGAATGTTGACAACTCTTTTTATTTTGAAAGCAATACAGGAAAGTGGTAAAACTCTCTCAAGCTTAACAGAAGGTTTCAAAAAATTCCCACAAGTCCTAATAAACGTCAAAGTTAGCAAGAAAATCCCTTTCGAGAAAATTCCCGAAGTAAATAAAGCTTTGGAAAAGATAAAAGCAGAAATCGGTGAGAAAGGCAGGCTTCTTCTTCGCTATTCTGGGACAGAAAATCTGGCAAGAATAATGATCGAAGGCGAAGATGAAGAAAAAATCCGTTTACAAGCAGAGTTTCTTGGCGAAAAAATTAAAAATTCTCTAAACTAACGAATCGAATCTAACATAGTATAAGTAAACTTTAACGGCCTATACAACTTAGAGTTGTTCCCTCAAACAAAGTCAGATGTTTTCATGCGTAAATTTTCATGAAACTACGATGACGTTACGGATTGAGCCTTACTTTGATTTTCGTTTTTTTCAGTGTAGCCACAAGTATGGCTTTGGTATAAGTTCTGGTATCTCCCTACACTTTCTAGAATTTTAATTTCTCAAATTTCGACAAATTTTCTACGAAAGAAGCAATCCCGAAGTTCATGGCAGATACCTACTCTATTGCTCAAAATCGAGAAGCTATTAAAATTTCTTAATCGAGATTTCAAGCAGTCTAGCCATAAAAATAATAAGACTGTCAAGTCACCCATTAGGCGTGACTTGACAGTCTTGCAAGTTTGAGTGAGTTCTCAAAACCTGAGAGAACTCAGACTAGAAATCCATGTCTTCGCCCACTGGTGGAGTTTTTTCTTTCTTCTTTTCTGGTAAATCAGCCACAACAGCTTCGGTTGTCAAAAGCAAGCTCGCAATAGAAGCTGCGTTTTGCAGAGCAGTTCTGACAACTTTCGTCGGGTCAATCACACCGTCCTTAACCAAATCGCCATATTGTTCGGTTGCAGCATTAAAGCCAAAATTGATATTTGAATTTTCACGCACCTTTTCAACAACTATCGAACCTTCGTAGCCTGCATTTGAAGCAATCAAACGCAGAGGTTCTTCTAAGGCTCTGCGAACAATATCAACACCTATTTGTTCATCTTCATCTTCAAGTTTGAAGCCATCCAAAGCTTTTTGTGCACGAAGCAACGCAACACCGCCACCAGGAACGATTCCTTCTTCAACAGCTGCGCGGGTTGCAAACATTGCGTCTTCAACACGTGCCTTCTTTTCTTTCATTTCGGTTTCTGTCGCCGCACCAACCCTTATAACGGCTACTCCGCCGACTAGCTTCGCCAACCTTTCTTGCAGTTTTTCACGATCATAGTCCGAGGTGGTTTCTTTGATTTCTTGACGAATCTGCTTAATCCTGCCTTCGATTGCTGCCGCATCTCCGGCGCCTTCGATTATAGTCGTATTCTCTTTATCAACTTTAACCTTCTTAGCACGCCCTAAATCGCTGAGTTGAACATTTTCAAGTTTGATACCAACATCTTCGCTGATAACTTTTCCACCTGTTAAAATGGCAATATCTTGCAAAATAGCCTTGCGACGGTCTCCGAAAGCTGGTGCCTTGACGGCACAAACATTCAAAGTTCCGCGCAATTTGTTGACAACCAAAGTTGCTAAAGCTTCTCCTTCGACGTCTTCTGCGATTATCAACAATGACTTGCCTTCACTAACAATTGATTCAAGTAAAGGTAAGAGATCACGCATCGAAGAAATCTTCTTTTCGTGTATCAAGATAAAGGCATCTTCAAGCACACATTCCATTTTCTCTGGATTCGTTACGAAATACGGCGATATGTATCCACGATCGAATTGCATCCCCTCTACAACTTCAAGCTCGGTCTGCATTGATTTAGATTCTTCGACCGTGATAACACCTTCATTACCAACTTTTCTCATCGCTTCGGCAATCAATTCACCAATGGTTCTATCGCCGTTTGCCGAAATAGTTCCAACATGAGCAATCGCATCGCCTTCAACCGGCTTTGAAAGTTTCTTGAGTTCTTCAACAACGCGCTCAGCGGCTTTCTGAATACCTCTTTGTAGAGCCATCGGATTTGCACCAGCCGCAACGTTGCGCAAACCTTCACGGAAAATAGCTTGAGCCAAAACAGTCGCGGTAGTGGTTCCGTCACCAGCCACTTCATTGGTTTTGCTGGCAACTTCACGAACCATCTGAGCGCCGATGTTTTCTAATTTGTCTGAGAGTTCTATCTCTTTCGCAACCGTAACCCCATCTTTTGTAATGATGGGAGATCCAAATTTTCTTTCAATAACAACATTTCTTCCTCTTGGTCCGAGAGTAACTTTTACAGCATCTGCTAAGGTATTAACACCTTTCAAAACCGCATATCTCGATCTTTCACCTTGAACAATCATCTTCGCAGTCATAATTTCGAACACCTCCTCTCTTCGAAAATTTTATTTGGTAGCAGATTCTGCTTGAGTTTCAAAAATTCCATAGATTTCGTCTTCACGCATTATGAGATATTCTTTGTCGTCAATTTTGATTTCGGAACCACTATATTTACCAAACAAGACGTGATCACCAACCTTCACGTCCAAAGGTCTCCGAGTTCCGTCTTCCAAAATTTTTCCATCACCAACAGCAATAACCCTTCCTTGCTGTGGCTTTTCTTTAGCAGTGTCAGGGATGATAATACCACCGACAGTTTTTTCGGTTTCTTCGATTCTTTCGATTAAAACTCTATCATGCAAAGGTCTGATCTTCACCGACATAGAAACCTCCCGATTTTACAGAATTTTTTATCTCTGTTTTTAAGTATAGAACGGCGGCTTCTGGTTTGTCAAGAAAAGTTACTAGTTTTTTATCATAAAATTTGATATTTTTACACTCAACTTTTGAGTTGGAAAGAAATCTCTAAGACATTTGTAGCAGATTCGGAAATTCACGTGGCAGGCAACTTTCCGAACCAACTTTGAGTGATCAAGAAGCTGGCTTGAAAGAAGTTGTGTAGTGTATGAATAAGCACACATAGAAATAAATTTCCCGTGTATGCACGAATGACCGTGAGAACAACACTCAAGGTGAATATCAAAAATATGGTCACGTAGCTTGGATAATACTGAGGGATATGCACCAAACCGAAAAACAAAGAAACCAGAACAATGGCTTTATTCGCTCCTAGGTCTCGTTCAAAAGCTGGATACAGAATGCCTCGATAGACTATTTCTTCAACAAGAGGAGCTGTAACAATAGCTATCAAAGCGGTTAAGTAGAGTGCCAATCTGGAACTTGAGATCAGCCTCTGAAACTGATTTTCCTTATCTTCAGGAATCAAGGCAAACAACGCAAAAGCTAAAACATTGAAGGCTAAGACAACTGAAAAGGCTTGTGAAAGATTTGTTTCTTTCCACCGCCAGCCCAAAGTTCGAAAAAACGGACGTTGTTTGAAACCCGTTACAACAAGCCATGCAAAAAACAGCGTCAAAAAATGAGCAGGAATAACGGCGACTAGATTGAGTATAAAAGCTATTTGATCCTTTTGTAAAAACTCTGAAAGTGCTTGCTGACTGGTAGCTTCTATCTTTCTATAATGAGCATACGGAATTATGAAAAATGCAGGAATAAAAATCATCAAGACAACGCTGATCAGCCAAACTGAAATGGCCATCGGTATATTCCAAGGCGGACTAACCAAAGCTTTACCAATCTGATTTCTCATATCTATCAAAGTTTCCGAATTTTTATCTTCAGGATTTCGATTCTCAAGGCTTTGATTTTCTGGATTTTGCTCTTCTGGAAAATCCCGAAGTTCATTTGAATCAGCCACTTTTTTGGTGTTTGCTTCTTTCAATTTTGAAACATTGTTTTCAGCCACAAGAGAAGTTTATCGAAAAAAAGTTTGACCTCAAAGCTTTTGATTTTTCGGCCCTAAGTTTTAACTTGAGATTACTGACAAAATGCTTTGAGCATTTAGGTTTGAAAAAGATTTCTTGTTATTCTGATGAAGGTTACTCTCGATAAAGTAATTTTCTTGTTGAAAAAGTGAAAGTAGAAGAAGTTTTCTGCGTAATACCGGCAAGACTAAATTCCACAAGACTGGAAAAGAAGTTATTACTACCCTTGGAAGGCAGGCCTTTGATACTTCACACTCTTGATCGTGCTTTGAAGGTATTCGACAAGGTTATCGTAGCGACCGATAGCGTTGAGATTTTACAAATAGTTGAGCGGAGTAGCACTGCAAAAGCGGTGATGACGTCGCCGTTTCATAACTCCGGAAGTGACAGAGTTGCAGAAGTGGCCGAAAATTTACCCGGAAATTCCATAATTATCAATCTTCAAGCAGATGAACCTCTAATCGCGCCTTCTGTCTTACAAAAAGCTGCTGAGGAAATACTGAAAAACAGTGAAATCAAAATCCTGACCACTTGTGAAAAGATCGAAGATCCGGCCGATGTTCTAAATCCAAACGTCGTGAAAGTCGTCTCAGATAGAGAAGGATTCGCACTTTACTTTTCGCGATCTCCTATTCCCTTCCCTCGCGAAGCTGTGAGAAAATATGGAAGTTTGGAGAAGGCTCTTTCTGAAGAAAAACAACTCATTTCACTTTTCCGCAAACATACCGGGCTTTATGCCTACAGGCGAGAAACTTTATTGAAATTTTCTCGCTTAAAACAAAGCAAATTAGAACAGATTGAAAATCTCGAACAATTAAGGGCTTTGGAAAATTCTATTTCGATTAAGGTAATTGAAACGCAGGAAAAATCAATCGGAGTTGACACTCTAGAAGATTTTCAGAAGGTTCAAAAAATCCTGAAAGAGGTTAGAGTATGACAAAATTTATTTTCGTTACAGGTGGTGTTGTTTCGAGTCTCGGCAAAGGATTGGCATCAGCTTCGATAGGTTGTCTTTTGGAAGCACGCGCACTAAAGGTTCAATTGATGAAACTTGATCCTTACATAAACGTTGATCCCGGCACGATGTCACCTTTTCAGCATGGCGAAGTCTTCGTTACGGACGACGGTGCTGAAACCGATCTCGATCTTGGTCACTACGAGAGATTCACGAACGCCAAAATGTCGAAAGCCAATAACTGGACTTCTGGTAGAATCTATCTTTCTGTCATCGAGAAAGAAAGACAAGGTGTTTATTTGGGGAAAACTGTTCAGGTCATTCCACACATTACAGATGAGATAAAATCCGTTATTCGTGCTGTTCCTGAAAAAGATCCTTGTGATGTCTTGATTGTTGAAATAGGCGGAACGGTCGGCGATATTGAGAGTTTGCCTTTTCTAGAAGCTATCCGCCAAATCGGCAACGAAGAAGGTAAGCAAAATGCTATTTTCGTTCATGTCACGCTTGTTCCGTATATCGCTGCCGCAGGCGAGTTAAAGACAAAACCAACTCAGCACTCCGTCAAAGAACTTCGTGAAATCGGCATTGCACCGGATATTTTGCTGTGTCGTTCAGACCGACCCATCAGTTTGGATTTAAAAAGAAAAATCGCACTTTTCTGCAACGTTGAAGAAAGAGCTGTTATTTCCGCATTAGATGTTCAAACTATCTATGAAGTGCCTTTATTTTTCCACGATCAGGGTTTGGACTCATTGATTTTGGAAAAACTCGGACTTCCCAGTCAAGAAGCAAACCTGAAAAAATGGCGCGAATTGGTTTCTTTGATAAAAGAGCCTAGCGAGGGGGCGGTGAAAATCGGCATTGTAGGTAAATATGTTGAATTAGAGGATTCTTACAAATCTTTGCGCGAAGCTCTAATTCATGCAGGTGTCGCAAATAATCTTCGAGTTCAACTTGAATGGATAGAATCAGAAAGTCTGATGAACGATGAAAGTCGTCTTAGCGAGGTAGATGCTATTCTTGTTCCCGGTGGATTCGGTCGTCGCGGAATTGCAGGCATGATAAAAGCCGTAAAATATGCCAGAAAAACTAAAACACCTTACCTCGGTATATGTTTAGGGATGCAAGTTGCTTGCATAGAATTCGCCCGTAACGTCTGTGGCTTGCAGGAAGCTGATTCTACAGAATTCAATGCAGACACACCTCATCCTATTATTTTCAAACTCAGAGATTTGGTCGGCGTTGAAAATTTCGGTGGAACAATGCGTCTTGGCGCATGGGCTTGTCGTCTTCAAAGAGATTCTTTAGCCTATGAAATTTACGGCGGCCAAGAAGAAATTTCGGAACGTCATCGCCACAGATACGAATTCAATCCCGAATATAGGCAAATCCTCGAAGAAAAAGGAATGAAATTTACAGGACTATCACCCGACGGGAAATTCGTTGAAATCATAGAGCTTCCGCTTCATGAGCATCCTTTTTTCATAGGATGTCAATTTCATCCCGAATATAAATCGAAACCGCTTGCTCCGCATCCGCTCTTTGTCGCATTCGTGAAAGCCGCTTTCCAAAATAGACTTCAAAGCGAGAATTTGAAAGAAGATGTTCCGAAACTCCGACAAATCGAAGCTAGCGAAAAGGTGGTCGGGGAAAATCAATAGTAATTCTTTTCAAACAAAACGGCAAAGTTTACCTACTCTCTGCCGGCGCCCATCTAGTTTTTCTACGCTTTTTCTTATTACATCTTTGGTTCTTTCTTATTTTTGGTGTATTCCCCTAAACCACAAACGGATTTTTCAGGTATTTTTGGTCACCCGAGTCTTGTTTGAGAAAAACATCTGATAATAATGCGGATCGATTCCTTCAACATCGAATATCACGAAAAAATCTATAGTTTTGAAGTATCTGTCAATTGCAGGTTCACTGCACACACGCGCACCTATTCGCAAATAGGTCTTAAAGAGTTTCGGTAATTCAACTGTTTCGTCAACAAAAATCTCATCAGTTTTACAAACATATCCTGCGCGCGGGAAAACACGCAAGGAAGGATGAAGATGTTTATTTTTGACCAAATAATCGTAAACGCGAAGACCTTCAGCACAATCCTGCGACGCAAGCGAACAACAACCGAAGAAATACCGCTTTTTCTTGATCATTAAGTAGTTTGCCAGTCCCTTCCACAACAGAAACAAAACACGGTTGTTTCTGTATTCACGGGCAATACAGGCGCGCCCTATCTCAACCGATCGCTCCAGAACCTGCAATGGTAGATTTTCTAACTCAAATTCCTGGGCTGAGTAAAACCCATCAGCTGTTTTAGCCGTTTCGATTGTTCTTAAACGATAAGTTCCAACTACCTGATTGTTCACTCTATCAATAGCTATTAGATGGTGACATGTCGAATCGAATTCATCTTCGTCGCGCCCTGTCAAATAAGACGATTGCAAACCTTCGTTTAGCTCAAGATTGAAAACCTCGAATCGCAATCGTAAAGCCTTTTCGACTTCTTCGGAGGTTCTGGCAAGTCGCACAATGTATTTGCCCTCGACGATCTCAAACTTCGGAATTCTGCTTTGAAAATATCTGAAACTACGTTGGAGTTTCGTCTGAATCCTCGGCACAAAAGCTCTATAAATCGTTTTACCTAAACCTATCATTTTCCTCTCTGTTTCTCTTGAAATTGTATCGGAGCAAAACGCGCACGGCTACGGGCTTCCCTTTTCTTTCGGCTGGTTTCCAGTTCATTGCTTTAATTGTATTGATGACCGATTCCTCCAGCCCATATCCTGCCCATCGCAGAACCTCCGTCCCAACGATTTCACCCTTTTCGTCGATATCAACAGCAACATCAATCGTTGCCGTTACAAAATAAAGACTCGCAAGCAACGGATATTCAGGTTTAATGCGCCGATAAGGAATCGGCGGTTTGAACTCCTTACCTTCGAGTAAATTTTCGCTCGAAATTTCGGGAAACTTCGTCGCGTTTCGCACTTTCAAATCATTATCAAGCGCAAGTTGAATTTCTGTTACAGCCTTTGTTAAAAATCCGTTAAGTTGTAGGAGAAATCTCTCTTCCGCAGATTTTGGATTTTCAGCTTCAGCTTTGAGCAATTGCCAAAAGAAGAGTCTTCCCGTCGCGGTATTTACAAAAAAGAAAGCCGAATATGACTCGTAGAAAGTTCCTTTTTCAAGAGATGTGCGCAATAAGGTCTCGGCTTTAACAAGCAAGTAAAAATCACATCCAATTGCATTCCCTAAATTTTTAGCTTCAATAGTCGAAAGATTCAGAGGTGACCGAAACAATTGCGCCCGAAATGCAAATTTTGCCAAAGAAAAATCAATAACTCGAAAGCGACTTTGAAAAACTTCCACAACCTTTGAGATGATTTTCTCTTTGAAAGCTGAAATCTCTGTATCAGAATCTAAATGCTCAGATTTTGTATCAGAATCTAAATACTCAGATTTTAACTCCTGCTCAGTCAATTGTGGTTCAGGCACCAAGATAACAGCAAATCTTTTTTGCGCATCAACATCAGGAAACAAAATAAGTAAAATGAATATAGACAGTAAACAACGAGCAACAAATAGCGAATAAAAATTCTTCAGTAAACACCTAACGACAAACAGAAAATAGTAGCTACAGAAGCAAAAGGAGAAACAGCTTCTTTCATCTACCCTATCTTCGTCAGTTTTGGAAATCTCCATTTGCTGTTTGTCTTTCCTTGCGTTTTTCATTACGTTTTGTTGTATCTTTACTACTCGCTACTTTGTTCGCTTGCTTTAATCACCTTTATTCAACGGCAAAGCAAACGATGTTTCAATCTTATAGAAAACTAGGAAGTAGAAAAGCAGAAACAAAAACCCCAAACAGCATTTTCTTAATAGCTCTGCTAAACAGTAAATCTATCGAAATTTCTACTATGTTTCATGGTTTCAAAAATGAAGTGACAGCGAGAGAAAAAGAGTGCACTAGATTAATTCAATACCTAGAGTCGGAAAAAACCGTAAAAATCGACTTCGCAGGTAAAATTTGCCTCCGAAATAGATTTTTTGTAAACGTAGATCGTCTGTTTTTCTGTACTTACCTTAAGCTTGCACCAGACAAAAAGCATACAACCCTACAAACCATTTTCACAGTCGTCTTGAATATGACAAAAGCAAAATACGGCACACATAATACCAAAGATGGTACGACACTTCAACCAAACTTACCAAGCAGACGCAGCAACAACTCATCCAGGTGTTGCGACAAATCAAACTAATCCAGCAAAATCTCATCACAAGAGAATAGCTAGGTAAGAAAAAGGTAGATTTTATTACCTTCTACCTTTGCGTAATATCAGTCTGAACTTCCAAACCCGCGCACTCGGTTTGTAACCGCTCTCTAAAAATTGCTATTCTCGCATGTGTTCGAGATAGATTTTTTCTAAATCTGTATGGCTAATTTCATCGGTTGTTATTTCTCGAACTAAGCGTCCTTGTTTCATAATGCCTATGCGTGTTCCTGTTTCTTTCGCTCTAAAAAGATCGTGTGTTGCCATGAGTATAGCGCAACCTTCTGCCGAAAGCCTTTTCAAAAGCTCAGAAAATTCATTTGAGGCTTGCGGATCAAGCCCTGATGTTGGTTCATCCAAAAGTAATGCTTGTGCTTTTTTCGCCAAAGCAATAGCAATGCCTACCTTTTGACGCATTCCTTTCGAATATGTCTTGATACGTCTCTCAGCTACCTGGCGCGATAAACCGACTTTATCGAAAAATTCCAGTAATTCTTCTTTTGAATAATGGTCTTTTCCTGCCAATGCTGAAAAATATTCCAGATTTTCCAGTCCTGAAAGATTCCGATAAAGATTGACCTGTTCTGGAATGTATGCGACGAATTTTTTCGTCTCAAGAGGTTCGCGCGTAACATCTAAACCGTTAATCAAAGCTTGCCCTTCATCAGGTTGAATGAAGTTCAAAAACAAATTGATAGTTGTCGTCTTGCCTGCCCCATTTGCACCCAGCAAGCAATAGATTTCGCCAGCTTCAACGTTCAAATTGAGTCGATCAAGTGCCGTTATACCGTTGTATTTCTTAGTTAAGTTGATCGCTTTCAACATAGAACATCGTTCCTTTGAATGTAATTCTCAAACAAAAGTCATGTTGAGAACTCGAAAAATCAGATCGGTGAAAATTTTCGCAATTGCAGAAATGCTGTGACTAAAATCAACACGGTCGGAATCAATAGCAACAAGATTCCTTTGGTTAAACGAAAAGCGACCGATGAAAATTCTTCTTCGCGAAAGTGAAAACGTGGTATTGCATCGTAATCGCTCGATTTCAACATTTCATGGCGCATCAACTTTGGAACCAGAACAGCTTGCATTTCGCTGATGAATTCGCGCAACTGATTCACGTAGAGTTTATACCTGTAAGTAGAGTTTCCTGCTATATCATTTAGAATTTCTTGCATCACAACAGGTGGAGATAAAATCTGGTAACGCGAAACCAGCAATTGTTGCGCCGCAAGTTGGCGTTCAAAATTTTCAACTTCCGGTAACATCCGACGTTGGCGTTCTTGACGAATAGCGAAAAATCGTTGCTGCGCTGTTGCTTGCGACATTCCACCAGGCGGCAAAAGCTCTGGATGATCACCGTAGTATGATTTCAAAAGCCTCTCGCCTTCTGAACGAGTTTGATTATCAGCCTCGCGCATTTTTGAGACAAATTCCAGGCGAGAAGGCAACGGATGCAAAGTATTCGCCGCAACATGCAGAAAACTAGGGAAAACTACCACCGTTAAAATCCACACACCACCTAAAATAGCTGCATTTGTCGCAGATGAGAACCCAAATGAATTGACCAGTAAGGCCAAAGTCATCCAAAAGAGCACATAAGAAGCCACTGCCAAAATGAAAAATCCGACCTTAGCAAGAGTATTTGAATCTCTGAAATCAATGCCACTGAGCGCAAAACCAATAAATGAAAAGCCAACAATAAAAATAAGTACCAGAGCAAAGCGTGCCAGTAATTTTCCACATCCCAAACGGCGAATGCTTATTCCTGCGCTTGCCAACGTCAAAGCCAATGTGCCGTTTTCCTTTTCGGCTGATAGCAAGTTGTAAGATAGCGCTAAAATCAACAAAGGCAAGATGAACACTAAAACAAAAGCCAAATCGAATCTCCCAATCATCAAATTAAGCGGATTGTCAATTTCGTATTTCTGAAAGAGATCGTGTTTTTCGGTCATTATGTTGATGCTGGTCGCAAACGGATTAATATCTGCCTGACCGACAGCAATAATTGATAAGGGTGTCGGTGGAAGCGTTGCCGGAACAGCTTTGTTTGTTGGCATTAGTGCATTGGGTGGAGTTGCTGTTGATGTAGGCATCGGTTTTGCACCCGTCTCGTAGGCTATTGCCTCTTCCCTTTGCTTCTGCAATTCACTTTCGATCTTGCGCTCGTAATCGGAAATCAAACGCTGTCGTTCACTTGTCCATTGCACACCGTTCCACAGTCCCCATGCGATCAACCCTAGAGAAAACAGTCCGACAACGTATAAAACCCTATCGGCTATTAAAACTCGCAAGTCGTTTTTTATAATGCGGAACATCATAAAACATAAATCCACAAATTTTTGTGTATGAACATCTTAAAACTGAAGAATTTAACTTGGTTCTTTTCTATCCGAAGCCTTTTATCAAATAAAATTTCTCAAAATTTTTCATTCAGGACGCACTTTTTTGACAGCAAAAACGGCTAAACAAAGTGCACCAAACGCCCACAGAATCAGTATCGTGAAAGGCAAAATCTGCGTTCTTATGGCCCAGGTTGCGTCGGGCAATTGATATTGAAATTGAGGAATGCTTTGCCACAATTTACTATCTGCTACGTAATTTGTATCACCCGTTCGGGAGTTGTTCATGTAGTCTTCGTTGAGGATTTTGTTTATCATGCGGCGATAATTTTCTGCCTCGATTGAGAAATGGCGATGATGATCGAAATCCGTTCCGGCCATGCTCATCGAAATTGATTTAATTGCTGGAAGCGGTGCAAAAACAGAACTCAATTGAAAAATCTGATTTTGTTTTTTAATTGTTTCCCACAACTCACCGTAGCGAAGGTCAAAAACGCGATTTCCGTATTCTTCGCTTTGTTGCAAACTCCAACCTACAAAGTTAATAGGTAGGTCTTCAACGCGCGCGACACCGTATTTTGCAAGCAACGCTTGCTTGGCTTCTTCGAGGCGCTTACCTCGCGGATTGTGACCGTCAATCCCTTGGTTCATGTCGGTAGTAATTCTTTCCCAGAATTCTATGCTTGACATCGTTGGATAAACTTTCTGTGCTGTGTCAGCCGCTACACGCGGAAGCAGTAGACAATTGAAAATCCAAAACGCAAATAGGACAAGCAAAGCTATTTGAGATTTTCTAAAATAAGCAGACACTGCAAGCCCGATTGCCAGAAAAGCGAAGAGATAAAGCAGGTATGAAACCATCATAAAAGCAAAGCGTCCTGCACTATTTGAAAGTCCATCGGCACTTGTTCCTGTTGTCAGCAGTGCTAGAGCTATCACGCCGATTATTGTTGCTGGAACAATCAGAAATAAAAGCGCAGCAGCAACTCCTAGGGCTTTACCGAAAAAAAGGTTGTGTGGTGCAACGCCGACGGATAAAAGTTGCCGTAATGTCCCTGATTCACGCTCACCCGCAAATGTTGAAAAAGTCAGCAAAATAATAACCAACGGAAGCAATAATTGAAGCACTACAGCAGCAGTTAATTCACCGAAACGTTGAACAACCGTCGAATCTTCTACTGGACGATAACGAAATGGATTTTGATAATGTGCTTCAAGCCAAACAGCAATCCCAAGATAAGAATTAACGCCATTGTCCAGAAACGAAATAGGTGTTATAGGCTTGAAAGCATATTTGCCGAAATGCGCTGCCGAATGAGGATTTCTCGGAGGCTGCATGAGCCATTGCTGCTCATCAAAATTTCTTGCTGCTTCACGCTCTGCCGTTACACTTCGATAATGAGACCAACCAGCAAGCATCGTGGTAATCAACAAAACCAAAACAAATCCACCGACGAAGCGAAACCGCTCGTCACGGCACATTTCTATAAATTCTTTTTTTGCTATCTTCCGAATCATAAACCCCATTTTTTGCGTTCCGGATTTTAAGTGTATTCTTTTAGGTTTCAAACTTTAGTTTGTCTGTTTAAGGTAATAAAAGCTAAAGCGTGAGAAGTGGTTGTAGTTTTCGGGCGTGAGCTGTTGATTTTTGAAAAGCTTTGGCAAAAGGAAATCTTGCCACTTGTGATGAAACGTAATCCTTTGTAGGAAAAATCGGTTGTAGCATACAAAGCTCATGCCAGCTAGATCTTTGAGAACCGATTGCATCATCATCGTAGGTGACAAAAACTTCAGGTCCTCCACCAGCCAGTTCTTTGCTGCAAATTGAGCTTCGTAGGATTCGAGTAAAGGCAACAACGTTTGGTCATGCTCCATTTGTGCAGCGTAAAAGCCCGGCATGAAATCTTTTTTGTCAACTTGAGTAGAGTGCAAATTAGGGTTTGCCGTGTAGACACCTTTTAACAGACGCTTGCTCTGCGGTGCCGTTTTGTTGGTCTCTTCGCGGGCTGCGTTGATGTAGGCAAAGCACGAGGAAACAGGATAGATCTGTGCGGCGAAAAAGGTGAGCAGGATTGTCAACAGCTGAAGCATGAGTTGAAGCACAAAAGCGGGAATCAACTCACCGAAACAGGCAGTGCTCGCTGTGTCCTTCGCTAGGCGATGATAGAGTTTTTTCTGTTTGTGCGTTTCGAGAAAAATAACTGTTCTCATGTAGCTCTCTGTTCCCGCAACAACCAACGTTAGTAGCGACATTGTTTTGAAAGCATACATCCTGTAGTGTCCTGCCGAATACGGGTTGCATTCGCCTTGCGTAAGTTATTTCTCATAGGCTTCTTCAGCCGCTTTTACGATCGGCCACAGCTTCTTGATAATGTTTGAAACTGAAGGCAAGCGACGCTAAAACCAAAGCGAAAATTACAAGTACCAACCAACGAAATCGTCTGTCACGCTAGATTTCCACCAATCTTTTTTCACTATTTTCCAAGGTACTAATTCAGCAGTTTTCAAAACCTGCCAACATTTCCTTGTTCCGTCTCAGCAAATGAAATTGTGTTAACAAGGTTAATTTACTGGTAGCGGAAAAAGTAAAACAAAGTTTTTTAATCAACAGCCATTACTCGGCTGTGAGCGACTCTTTCACAACAATGAAAGGATAATAACTTCGAGCTAAATATTTTCTTTTTGGATATATTTTGAATTTCAGCAAGAGCAAGTTGCTAGAATCTCAAGAATAGTATCTGAGCAAGATAATTAAGCATCCCAGATGAAGAAAACCGATATAGTTCTCGACAAAGCAATCAAACTGCACCAAGACAAGCCGATAGTTCTGGAGCCAGGCAAAGAAGCACTCAATTTTCCGGTGCCTCTGATAACGTTTCCGAATTGTCCTGCCGAGGTCTGCTACTGCGATCGCATCGTTTTGGGGGGTTGGGATAAGAGGTTTTGTATCTCCTATTTTCATCTGTAAGTTTCATCGGCTTATCTCCTTGTTGGATTCGAACTATAAGTAGTCTGTCATTTTCGAGATAACTTCTAATCACTGTCACCTTCTATTGTTCACGTGAAGTTCTCGTCTGCCAAACTTCAGACCCAATAGCGGAGTATTCCTGACGTGGGAAATAAAAACTTATTCATGAGACGCCAATTTCCGTGAGAAATCAATTTCCGTAGTTTTTTGCTTTTTTCTGTAAAGATCAGAAACTTCCTCTTTGAGTTCCGAAGGAAAGCAAATTCGATGAAGTTCATAGGCTTTTTTCAGGCTTTGAACAGCAGGGCTCACTTCTGAAATCTCTTTGATTTCCGGGCGCGAATATCCGACCTGAACCAGAATCGAGCTTTTAGGTTCTTTTTCGTCGGCTTTGTAGAGGTAATAAGGCTCATCACTTGCTTTGTCTTCTATGAAATAATATTTGGGATCAAAACCGCTATTTTCGACTATTTTTCTTACCCCTTCTAGGAATACTCTTTTCTCATCTTCGGGCATGTCAAGATCAAGTGCACTGAAAAGACGCCGATTTATGAAGCGTTTTGAAAGATCGGCTAAAATTTTATCTTTTGAAGATTGCCATCTTTTTATATGAAAAATCACATCCGAATCGTCCATTTTCAAGTGTTCAGCTAAAGAAAGTTTTTGCCCACTTAAGATTTTTCCAAAAGGTGTATCATGTGTAAACCAAACATCACCGTTTTCTTTTATCAAATCAATTGCTCGGTTCAGAAGTGATTGTAAAATAACTCCGGCAGAACGAAGACTGCGATGAAAATAAACCTGCTTGAACATATGGTATCTTGCTTGCAAATAGCCCTCGACCGCATGAAGTCCTTCGGCAGCAACATAAATGCGATCTTTTTCTTGATCGATTTCGACTGTTCTGATTATCCACTCCAAATCATAAACTCCGTATTTCGCGCCTGTCATGAGAGAATCACGTAAAAGATAATCCATTCGGTCAACATCGAGTTGCGACGAAACTAACTGCGAAAGCGCAATCGGACGAAAATCCCCGCGAATAACTGATGCTACCCTGACGGGAAATTCAGCGGAAAAATTCCTTAGAGCTTTTCCAACTTCCGTTTCTTCACTTACAATCGTTTCTACTGTGAAATTCTCATGCTTAAAATCAAGTATTTTCTCCATTACATGCGAAAACGCACCATGTCCGATGTCATGAAGAAGTGCGGCGCATTTTATAACCCATTGATCTTCGTCTTCGATTTTGTATTTCAACGAAAGTTTCTCCAAAACTCTATTCATTAAGTGAAGAACACCAAGGCTATGAGTAAACCTTGAATGTTCAGCTCCTTGATACGTAAACAAAGCTAGTCCAAGTTGTTTTATGCGCCGAAGCCTCTGAAATTCAGCTGTGTCAATTAACTGCACTAAAAGTTGTCCGATTTTTTCATCTGTTTTTATGCGGATTATATTATGAACGGGATCACGATAGATTTTTTCCATAGATTTTCCTTTGAGTTTTTTTCATCGAAATTCAAATTCCGTCTTCAAAGGCTTTCAAATTTCCAGCAAAAAAGCTATCATTTGAGATTTACGGCTTTAAGACTTTTTCGCAAGAAGCGCTTGAGAAAATGATAGAAGAAACTGGCGAAAATGGCAAAAGCAAGCAAGATGACGCAAAAACTTAAGGTAAGACTGAAACTGAGAACCTCACGCATCGGGCATTCTATTTTTGCCTCAAGAAACAAAATTCTGATTTATCTTTCCCTGTTAGGTCCGGGAATAATCTCCGCAAGTTCTGGTAACGAAGCCAGCGGAATAGCTACCTATTCGGTTACCGGAGCAGAATACGGCTATTCGCTTCTGTGGTCTTTTATCCCGATGACCATATTCTTCATTGTTGCTCAAGAAATGTGCGTCCGGATGGGCGCTGTGACAGGTCAAGGACTTGCGGATTTAATTAGGGAACATTTTGGCGTTCGATGGACTACAGTGGTAATGCTTGCGCTTTTGATAGCAAATACAGGCATCATAATTGCGGAATTCGTAGGCATTGCGCAGGCATCAGAAATCTTTGGTATTCCAAGATATTTTTCAGTTCCAATCTCGGCCATGTTTATCTGGTGGCTCGTTGTGAAAGGCACAAGCAAACGCGTCGAAAAAGTTTTTCTAATAATGTCACTTGTCTTTCTCACTTATATAATTTCAGCCTTTTTGGCACAGCCCGATTGGCGCGAGGTTGGAAAAGAATTTATCACGCCGAGTTTTAGGCTTGACTCTGGTTACCTTTTCACCGTAATGGCCCTGATAGGAACAACAATTACGCCTTTTATGCAAGTTTTCGTGCAGTCTTCCGTCGTGGAAAAAGGTCTGCAAAAGGAAGATTTGCCTGTTGCAAGAGCCGATGCAATCATAGGTGTTGTGTCTGCAAATACAATAGCCGCTTTTATAGTTATCTGCACCGCCGCAACGCTTCACGTAAATGGAATCAAAATAGAAACAGCTTCAGATGCCGCACGTGCGCTATCACCTGTTGTTGGGGAATATGCGGAATATCTTTTCGCAATCGGGCTTTTTGGAGCGTCAATGCTCGCAATGGGAGTTTTGCCCTTAGCCACGGCTTACAGCTTAAGCGAAGCTTTAGGATTTGAAAAAGGTTTGTCTTATTCGTTCAGAGAAGCTCCGATTTTCTTAGGGATTTTTACATCGTTGATAATAGTCGGTGCAGTTATGGCTTTGATCCCGAACGTTCCGCAAGTTCCCCTCTTGCTTTTGACACAATGCGTTAACGGAATTCTACTTCCGATTTTGCTTACCGCAATCGTTCTGCTTTCTTCTAACAAAGAAATCATGGGTGAATACGCAAACAGTCGTCTTTTTAATATCTTTGCTTGGACTGTCGTAGTAATCCTCTCAACACTGTCGCTACTGATGATTTTCAAAACCCTTTGGGATGTTGTTTTTGCAAGCTAATTTAACTTTCGTGGTAAATGATGATAACCTGTTAGTTTCAGGATGTTTCAGAGAGATCGCAAGAAACTGATAACTCTACCGATATTTGCGGGTGTCACCCTTGTAAGCCTGCTTGTATTACCTTTTATAAACAAGCCTATCAGGGAATACTTTGTTAGCCTCTTCAAAACTCCTGAAGATCAGCTTGTGTCTGAGCAGTTATTCGATACCTCCTATAAGCTCATTTACGTTTTCCTTTGGATGCTGCTTATTATCACAATCGTCCGCTTTCTGAATATTCTTTCAGCCAATACGCTTTTGAAAAAAACAGGTAACATCGAGCTTGCCACACTTCTTCAAAATGTTTTCTCGATAATCATCTATGTTTTTGCCTTCGTTATTATAGTCAGATCCCAATTTAACGTTGATTTGACAACCGTTTTTGCAGGCGGAACAATACTGGGGGTTGTTCTTGGTTTGGCTCTGCAAGATACCCTGGGAAATCTTTTTGCAGGCTTGGCTTTGCAAGCCGATCAACCGTTTCAAATCGGAGATGTAATAAGCATTCCGGGACGAAACGTGACTGGAATTGTGGAAACCGTTTCATGGCGCGGAATAAAAATTCGCACCTTTCAAAACAAAATTTTGCTAATAAGCAACTCAGTTCTAGGCAAGGAGCTTATCGAAGTAGCACCACAAAACAATGCGAATGCGAGATTACTCAACTTCAACGCACCATATTCTGTTTCTCCTGCCAGAATCATAAAAGTTGTGCGAGAAGCTATTAGAAATGTTGAAAACGTTTCCTCAAAACACCGTCCAAAGGTGAGAATCAGAAACTTCGGTGAAAGTAGTATAGAATGGGAAATAAAATACTGGCTGGAAGATTATGCAAAATACAACGAAACAGATGCCCAGATCAGAATGAGGCTTTGGTATGTTTTTCGTCGTGATAACATCGCATTCCCTTATCCCGTGCGAACAATACATACTGAAGAAAAAGATACACCTGCACAAATTTCTCTGGAAGAAATCGTAGATTTTTTAAGAAAAGTTTCTATTTTCAAACCGCTCAACACAAACGAAATCAGAAAATTGGCTGAAAATTGTGAACTCAGAACTTATGCTGATGAAGAGCCTATAACGATCGAAGGTCAAAAAGGAGAATCAATGTTTGTAATCTATCAAGGAAAAGCAAAGGTGCAGGTAATGGACAACGGTATTCCAAAAACTTTAGCCGAGCTGAAAGAAGGTGACTTTTTCGGAGAAATGGGACTTTTCACAGGTCAACCACGCACAGCAAGCGTGATTTCTGAAGAAGAAACAAAGGTTTTTAGAATCAAAAAATCTGCTATCAAACCGCTACTTGACGAAAATCCTGATCTGGTGCAAGCTTTCGGCAAAATCATAGCCGAACGGCAAGCAGAACTAGAAAAATTCAGCAATAAACAAGATGGCACCGATGAAAGAGATTTCAAAGATGAATCAAGTAGCCTCATTAAAGCTATAAAAAATTTCTTTGGGCTAACATAACGTCTAAAGAAGAACTAAAAACTGCAATCACCGACAAAACCAGTGGTCCTGTCTTTTGGACTCCGAATTAGTCCTTATACCAAAAACTAGAGCCTCTAGACTTTCACCTAAGCAACAGGCACAGATTTTTCCTGTTCCGTTTTCTCAGATGATTTTTCTGGGCGAAGATGCGGAAAAAGAATCACATCACGAATTGAATGTTTATTTGTAAGAAGCATAACAAGTCGGTCAATACCTATTCCTATCCCTGCAGCTGGTGGCATTCCGTATGACAAAGCACGAATGTAATCTTCATCTAACATCATTGCCTCTTCATCACCTTTTTCGCGTTGCTTCATCTGCTCGATAAATCGCTCGTATTGTTCCTGTGGATCGTTTAGCTCGGAAAAACCGTTTGCAACCTCTAAACGACCTACAAAAAGTTCAAATCTTTCAGCTGTTTGTCCGTCCGAAGATACCTTAGAAAGCGGTGAGATAGACCTCGGAAAACCAACAATAAAAGTCGGCTGAATCAGGTTCGGTTCTACTATCTCTTCAAAAAACTCTAACATTTTCTCTTCGGAAATCTCGCCTAGATCTGGATTAAAATTACTAAAACCAGACGAATATCTTTTTATGGCATCCTTCATCGTAAGTCTTTCAAATTTACTGAAATCAATCTCGTTGCCTTCATAAACAATCCTCAAATCGCCGATTACTTCTTTCAAAACTCTTTGAAGAAGCTGTTCGCAGAAATCCATCATTTGATTGGCATCCATGTAAGCACAGTAAAACTCCAGCATCGTAAACTCTGGATTGTGCTTGTATGAAATTCCTTCATTTCTGAAGTTTCTACCGAGTTCGTAAACTTTCTCAAAACCACCCACAAGCAGTCTTTTCAAATACAGCTCAGGTGCAATTCGAGCGTAAAGGTCAATGTCTAGTGCGTTATGGTGGGTAATAAACGGGCGTGCTGCCGCTCCCGACGCTATTGGCGTCAGCATCGGTGTTTCAACTTCAATGTAGCCGCTCTCATCAAGAAATTTTCGTATCGAAGAAATAATTTTAGCCCGACGCTCGAAAACCTGACGTGTCGTAAGTCCTTCATGCTCAATTTGAAGACTCGAAGCTATTAAATCAACATAACGACGCCTTTGTCTCAATTCCGGGTCGGCAACTCCATGCATTTTATCGGGCATCGGCAAAAGGGCTTTCGCAAGAAACTGAAACTTCTCAACATGAACCGTTAACTCTCCAGTGTTTGTCAAAAAAAGAAAACCTTCAACCCCGATAAAATCACCGTGATCGATCATCTGAAAAGCTTTCCACGCCAGATCGGCTTGCGTAACGCCGTCTACCTTTTCACTCTCAGCTTCTTGATTCTGCTTGATTATTGTAAAGTCGCCTTTGCGCAGGTAGATTTGCAAGCGAGAAATTCCATCTGAAAGATGAACAAAAGCAGCCTTACCCATAACACGTGGTGGAGTCGTTAATCTGCCCGCAATGCGAACACTACCTAAGGCACGCAATTTTTCGTTCAAGGAATTCTTCAACTCCGCAGAAATCTTCTCACCCTCTCGAAGCCCGGCAATGTGGGATTTTATTTCGTTTACAACCTCAACTACCAATTCTGTGCTCAACAAATTCGTAATGGTGTCTTCACTACCTGAAACTCTAGATCTCTCGAATTTACTCGGATAAGCATTTCCAAAAATTTCTTCAAGCATCCGAAGGTGCTCAATCCGAACGCGAACTTGATCGTTCGCTTCAATTATTCCTGCTTCAACTATCGTCTGATGATTCGTTTTAGCTATTGACATAACAAACTAGTATAAAAAACACGAAGACCAAATCAATTGCGCTAACGGAATCTTTCCTTATAAAAACATCCCTTGTAAAGGCTCAAAACCTTCTTCACCGATAAACAAATTAAAGTAAGAAAATCGAAAAACGGCTTGTTTTTTTCTTGATTAGCGTTCAGAAAAATGATAATTCTATCAGAAAAACTAATCTTACAACACGGGAATAGCATGAAAAGAAACATTCTTTGCGGATTAGTTGCAACTTTACTTTTACTTACTTCAATGTCTTGTGCCGATTCAACTGCAGGAAGTCGGTATTGGGGAAAAACGCAACCACCGAAAGAAAATGTTTTGCGCTATATTTCTGGAAGCGAACCGGAATCGCTAGACCCACAAATCCCTACGGGACAACCTGAAGCTCGAATCTTGATGGCTCTTTACGACGGTTTGGTCGAGTATCATCCGAAAACAATGTCGCCGATCCCCGCAATTGCGGAAAGCTGGGAAATCAGCCCTGACGGAACGGAGTTCATTTTCTACCTAAGAAAAAATGCGAAGTTTTCCAACGGCGATCCGATTACTGCAAAGGATTTCGTTTATACCTTCAGACGCGGTCTTTCACCAGAATTAGCCGCACAAAATGCATATCTTGCCTATGAAATCAAATACGCACAAGCTTATAACTCTAGAGAGGCTTTCGTAAAAGACAAAGACGGAAATTTTCTTTTGAAAAAGGACTTTTTTGAAGATACAAAAGCAACCAAGCCAGAAAGCGAAAAAAAATCCAGCTTTGGTCCTGAGACGGAATTCTATCGCTTCATAAACTCACCTGAAAGATTGACCGTTCCGCTTGATGAAAAAACTCGTGAAGCATTTTTTAAGAAAAATCCAAAGATAAAAGAAGCTGTAGAAGGCAAAGAGTTAGTACCTGTGCGCGCTGAAGATATAGGCGTTGAAGCAATTGATGATTATACCTTGAGACTCAAACTCGCATTACCTGCACCCTACTTTCTCGATTTGCTTGCTCATCAATTTTTCCGCGTTGTCAATCAAAAAACCATAGAGAAATTCGACAAAGAATGGACCAAGCCTGAAAACATTGTCACCAGTGGAGCCTTCAAGCTACAGATTCATCGTCCTTACGATATCATAGTCGTCGTTAAAAACCCGACTTACTGGGATGCAGAAAACGTTTCACTAGATCGAATAGAGTTCTACCCTTCCGAAGAGCAAAACACATCAATGAACCTTTACAAAGCTGGCTCGGTTGATGCTGTCTACAACAATACTGTTCCAGCTCCGTGGATCGAGAAAATAAGAAACTTCAAAGATGAATATCTTGATCATCCGGCAGTTGCCATCGAATACTACACCTTCAACGTCACGAAACCGCCGATGAATGATATAAGAGTTAGAAAGGCCTTTGCTCTAGCAGTTGATAGGTTTGCACTATCAAAATTCCGCAAAATAACGAAGCCCTTGGTTGATTTCACACCTGAAGGTATTTTCCCCAGATATGAAGCCGCAAGGAAGAAAATCTACAGCCAGCTTTTGAAAGAATACCAAATTCCTCTTGAGGAATGGGAAAAAAGATATTTCAATCCGGCAAAAGCCTGTCAGCTTATGCGTGAAGCTGGTTATCAAGTCAGAGATAAAGAAAACGGTAGATGCGAAGTTCTGAACTTTCCCGCTGACGAAGTTTCGGTTACATACAACACATCAGAAGGAAACAAAGCTGTCGCAGAATTTATGCAAGCACAGTGGAAGCAAAACCTAGGAATTACGGTGCAACTAAGAAACATGGAATGGAAAACATTTTTGCCGACAAGAAAAGCACTCGATTACAAAGGAATGGCAAGAGCTGGATGGGTCGGTGATTACATGGATCCGAATACATTTTTGAAACTTTTCTATGGTCCTGACAACGACAGCTCCACAGGTTGGTATGATCCAAAATTCGATAGAATGCTTGACGAAGCAAACAGCGAAACTGATCCCGAAAAACGCTTTGAACTTTTAGCAAAAGCCGAGTTCTACATGTTACAAGCTCAACCTGTCATCCCACTCCAAACACAAGCAACGAATTGGATGAAAAAACCTTATGTCAAAGGTATGTATCCCAATCCCGGAACACTGCATGCATGGAAGTTTGTTTATATCGAACGCGATCCAGCTAAATGGGATCGTGATGTTGACAACATCATGAAAGAGTCCGATCCGATAGTGGAAGAAAAAATAACACGTCTGATGCAATCACAAATCGAATTTGAAAAGAAGAAAAAAGCAGGAGCTTGAAAGATGCTTTATTTTATAATCCGCAGATTGCTGATAATCATCCCTACCGCTTTACTTGTTGTAAGCGTTACATGGCTTTTAATTCGCCTTGCGCCTGGCAATTTCTACACAGGCGAAAAGAAACTCCCGCCGGCCATAGAAGAAAACATCAAAAAAAAGTATGGCTTGGATAAAAGCATGGGAGAACAGTATCTGATGATGATAAAAAACGTTCTAAGTGGCGATTTCGGCGATTCGCTGAAATATCAAGGGCAATCAGTTAACGAAATAATTCGCCGTCATCTGCCTTATTCTGCGACGATTGGAATTCTGGCTTACCTTCTGGCTTTGCTCATCGGCTTAACAGCCGGTATCTTAGCCGCTCTAAAGCAAAATTCTCTTCTCGATTATACTTCAATGGCTATCGCAATGCTCGGAATTTCAATTCCCAACTTCGTTCTAGGTCCGATTTTGGTCATAATTTTTGCGCTTGGACTTTACATTTTACCACCAGCACGCTGGGGCGGGATTTCAAATTTAGTCTTGCCCGTAGTAACTCTTTCGGCGATTTATGCAGCCTACATAGCAAGACTCACCAGAGCCGGGATGTTAGAAGTTTTACGTTCCGACTTTATTAGAACAGCACGTGCAAAAGGCTTGGACGAAAAAACTGTTTTGCTAAGGCATGCCTTGCGTGGTGGCATCATCCCTGTAGTTTCTTTTACTGGTCCGGCTCTAGCCCATCTTTTGGCAGGAACAGTCGTTGTTGAAAAAATTTTCGCTATTCCGGGGCTTGGAAACATATTTATTCAATCGGTGCTGAACAGAGACGAACCGCTGATTTTGGGCATAGTTGCCTTTCTTTCAATCTTGATAATGGTTTTCAACCTTCTGGTTGACATATCTTATGGATTTTTAGACCCACGAATTCGCTACAGCTGAGGGTAAATTTATGCAAGAAAAAGAATTTGTCAAAGGAACTTCGCTTTGGAAAGACGCATGGAAACGGCTACTTAAGAATAAACTTGCCGTTTTCGGAATGATCGTAATAGCGTTTATGGTAATTGCTGTCAGCATTGGTCCGGCAATTATCAAATGGACAACAGGCTACACATACGACTATATTCCTTCAGACAGTGATTTAATCAAATCGTTTCCGCCATCGCTAAAGCACCCGATGGGAACAGATGATGCGGGAAGAGATATCTTAGCACGCGTTTTGCAAGGCGGAAGAGTTTCTTTGATGGTCGGCATAATCTCAACACTTGTTTCGCTTGTCATCGGAGTAAGCTACGGAGCGATTGCAGGTTACTTTGGCGGCGTAATTGACAATATCATGATGCGAATCGTTGATATAATTTACTCGATTCCTTACATCTTGATTGTAATCGTTTTGCTGTCGGTCTTCGGCGGTCCCAATACACCGAATTTCATTAAAGCCACTGCCAACATCTTCGGAGGTGGTCAAGGTTTGAGTCAGATTTTCTTGTTGTTTTTCGCATTAGGGCTTGTGTCGTGGCTAACGATGGCAAGGGTTGTGCGTGGGCAAATACTGAGCTTGAAAAATCAAGAATTTGTAATGGCTGCAAGAGCAACCGGAGTCTCAACTTTTGGAATTATCTTCAGGCATCTGGTCCCAAATGCTCTCGGGCCTGTAATTGTCTATGCGACTTTAACCATTCCTTCAGTAATGCTTTCCGAAGCCTTCCTGTCGTTCTTGGGTCTAGGTGTTCAAGCACCTTACGCATCATGGGGAAGCATGGTCGCCGACGGTATCAAAAACATCTCAATCTATCCGTGGCAACTCATTTTTCCAGGCGTGACAATGGCCTTGACACTTTTTTCACTTAATTTCCTAGGCGACGGACTGCGTGATGCTCTCGATCCGCAAACAAGGAAATTTTAGCCTATGAAAAAAGTATTTGTCCTATGGGTTTTTCTACTCATCACAAATGGTGAATCGCAAATAGCGAATACCGAATGGTGGCAGAAGGAAAATTCATTCAGAAGCGAATGGCCAGTGACGAATAGCTATTTTTGGGTAAGTGACGGATGGCAAATAGCTGATGCAGATTTCTCTGCAAATAACAAAGTTTTGAAGTCGTCGGTTTCTTCCTATCATGATGAAAGCAAAAATCGGGAAAACACAAATCAAGAAAGTGTTAGTCGGCAAACCGTAAGTAGTCAAAACGAAAAACAAAAAGTAGAACAAAACCAAAATCGGCAAAACAAAGGTCAACAAATTAAAAACCAACAAACCAGAAATCAACAAAACAAAAATAGGCAAGATGATCGGGAGAGTAAAAGTCAGCAAAGTGAAAAACGTGCAACAAAATCAGTGCCAACACAAGAGGACGAATATAAGATAGCACGTGAAGGTGTTGGACTTGAGGGCATTGTTGTTGGAAAGTCAACAATGAATGATGTCATCGAGAAATTTGGTAAGAACTACAAATGGATAGTCCACAAAAAATACTCATATCAGATGGCTTATCCGAACGGACTTTCATTTTACATTTGCCAATCCGACAAAAAAAAGCAAGTCTTTGACATCGAAATCAAACAACCATACAAGGCAAAAACACATCGTGGCATCATCTTAGGCAAAAGCACAGTCGAAGATGTTTATAGAATTTACGGGAAATCTAATAGCGGATTAGAATACAAAGGCGTTCACTTTTACTACACCAACCAAGGTGGAAAAAAAATTATCACAACCATTGACATTGTCGAAAGCAAAGGAATTCGACAATGTGATCGAATAAAATAAGCCTGATTTCATCGGGAGAAAAAGATGGATAACGGAAACGAAATTCTTTTATCGGTCAGAGACTTGAAAACGTATTTTCAAACGGAAGATGGTATCGTCAAGGCAGTCGACGGAGTTTCTTTCGATTTGAAAAAAGGCGAAACACTCGGAATTGTTGGTGAATCGGGAAGCGGAAAATCGGTTCTAAATCTTTCCGTGATGCGTTTGATACCAGAACCGCCAGGGAAAATAGTAAGCGGTGAAATTTGGTTTAACGGAAAAAACATTTTGGATTTGCCGATTGAAGAAGTTAGGAAAATCAGGGGAAAAAGGATAGCAATGATCTTCCAAGACCCGATGACTTCGCTTAACCCTTTCCTGCGAATTTCAACCCAACTGATGGAAGTTACCGAACTTCATCTTGGTCACACGAAACAACAAGCTTATAAACATGCAATAGAGATGCTGAAGTTAGTCGGGATACCCGATGCAGAAAGACGCGTTGATGGCTATCCGCATGAATTTTCTGGTGGAATGCGCCAGCGCGTCATGATTGCAATGGCTCTATCGTGTGATCCCGAACTCTTAATAGCAGATGAACCGACAACAGCACTTGACGTTACAATCCAAGCCCAAATTCTGGATTTGATAAAGTCTCTAAAGGAAAGACTCGGAACGAGTGTTATTTTGATAACTCACGATCTCGGTGTTGTTGCAGGCATGACCGACAGAATAATCGTGATGTATGCTGGGAAAATTTTTGAGCAAGCACCAACAGAAAAAATTTTCAGGACACCAGCGAATCCTTACACAAAAGGCTTGTTGAAATCTGTTCCCGATCCGGCACATGAAGAAGGAAAACCGCTTTATCAAATCCCGGGTCTGCCACCAGATGTAGCGCATTTGCCGCCAGGCTGTCCTTTCGCCGAAAGATGTGACAGAGCAAAAGATATCTGTCAAGCTGAATTTCCACCTTTTGTGCAGATTAGTGAAGATCACTGGTCATTGTGCCATTTCGCCGAAGAAGTCTATGCCGAATCTCTCAAAGAAGGAGAAAATTATGCAAAGTCTTGAATCCAAAGGAAACAACACTTTGATCTCGATTCAGAAATTGAAAGTTCATTATCCGATAGGTGGCCTTTTCGATAAAAAAATCGTCAAAGCTGTTGATGGAGTGGATCTTAACATCGAAAAAGGCGAAACGCTGGGACTTGTGGGCGAATCCGGCTGTGGTAAATCTTCTTTGGGAAAAGCGATTTTAAGATTGATCAACCTAACGAGTGGGAAAATTCTATACAAAGACCTGAATTTAGCAACTCTTTCTCCACGTCAAATGCGCGAACAAAGAAAACACCTACAGATGATATTTCAAGACCCTTACGCAAGTCTGAATCCGCGAATGACCGTAGGACAGATAATCGGCGAGCCTATAAAAACATTCAAACTTGCCAGAGGAAAGGAGGTTGAAGAAAGAGTTCAAGAATTGATGGAAACAGTCGGGCTTTCAAGGCGTTTCATAAAGCGTTATCCGCATGAGTTTTCAGGCGGACAACGTCAAAGAATCGGCATCGCACGTGCTTTAGCCGTAAATCCAGAGTTCATAGTCGCCGATGAGCCTATTTCAGCATTAGATGTCTCGATTCAAGCACAAATTATGAATCTGCTGGAAAAGCTACAAGCTGAAAGAGGCTTGACGTACCTTTTTATCTCGCACGATTTGCGTGCAGTGAGGCATCTTTCTGACAGAGTTGCCGTGATGTATTTGGGCAAGATAGTAGAACTTGCCCAAGCAAAAGAAATTTATGAACAGCCACTTCATCCTTACTCGCAAGCATTAATCTCTGCCGTTCCCGTGCCCGATCCTGAAATAGAGAAAAGACGCGAAAGAATTATTTTGAAAGGCGATGTTCCAAGCCCGATAAATCCGCCTCATGGATGCCATTTTCATACCAGATGTCCTTTTGCGATTCAAGAATGCAAGCTTCACGTTCCAAAGCTGGTCGAAATAAAACCGCATCACCATGTTGCCTGCATACGCATTTCACCCGAACACCCAAACATAAAGGAAAATGCTGAAAAGGGTCGCAATGCTATCGGTTTAAGCGATTCTTTAAGTTAAGTTTTGCTTCGTTTCCGATTTCGATTTCTTTTAATTTTGCTTCGTGATTTGTCGAAATTCTGGAACTTGAGGTCCTGCACCGATTTCTTTTATCTCCTCTCGAATCTGCTTTATCAGATGCGACTTCAACCTACCTTTTGACTGTGGAGTTTTTCCCTTAGTTAGTTCATCAAAAATCAACAAAGTTCTTTGCCACGATGATTCCAACTGATCGGCACAATGAGAAATCTTCGTAATGTCATAAGGAATCGCAACTTCGCCAATCCCTAAACGTGCAAAGACCTGCAAATATCTCGCCGTCGAAAGATCGGGACAATTTATTCTGTTCTTTCCAACCTTCAGTTCAACACCTAGCAAAGTATGCTGAATCTGTGTTGGATTTTCGGCCTCGGGAATCTGCATTCTGTAAGCTCTTGTTCTCATAGTGCGAATGCGATTGCGGTATATCTCCGACAACCAATCTTCTCCTAGCCTTTCTTTGATTTCTAAGGCGATATTGCTCATCGAAGCAAAAATCACCTCTCATTTTTCTTCGCCAAAATCCGCAAATCTGCACAATTTTGTATTTCTCACCGAAATGAAAATCATCTCTCCGTCTTTATCGCATCTACTGAAGGTTGAACCGAAGACTCTAAGACCAAAGACTTTGCAGACCCTACTTTCAAAGAAAAACCGACCGGAGAATTCTTGAAAAGCTTGATAACACCATTGCTGAAAATGCCCAAATAAAAAATGCTTATCACTGCAACTATCAAAACAGTCGCTAAGCCGAACGGAATTTTCGGAGCTTCCCATTCCGTGACTCTTTCACGGAAAAACATTACAACGATCAAACGCAAGTAGTAATAAGCCGAAACAGCCGTGTTTACGACTGCAACCACAACCAAAAAGGCAAGAAGCGAATTGCCCGATTCAAACGCAGGCTGAAACACCAAAACCTTGCTTATGAAACCAGCTGTTAAAGGTAAACCTAAAAGTGAAAGCATGAAGATAGAAAGTGAAAATGAAAGTAAAGGCGAACGAAATCCGATACCGTTGTAATCTTCAAATTCAGTTCTTCTGTCGTTCTTTTCGGCAAGCAGCGTTACAATAGCAAATGCACCTAGATTCGTTATCGCATAAGCAAGCATGTAAAACGCTACCGCTATGATTGCTTCTTCGCGTTTCTCGACACTTTTTGCCATGCCTGCGCTGACAAATCCAACCATAGCGTAGCCAGCATGAGCTATCGAAGAATAAGCAAGCATTCTTTTGACGTTGTTTTGGACAATCGCAGCAACGTTGCCGAATGTCATTGTCAAAATTGCCATTATGCTCAAAGCCGTTATCCAAGAATCATGAAGAAACGATGAAACTTGAACTCCGCCTATTAAAGGAAAACCTAAAACAAAAACTCTCATAAAGGATGCAAAAGCGGCGGCTTTTGGCCCTGCCGCCATGAAACCGGTAATCGGCGTTGGCGCACCTTCGTAAACATCAGGCGTCCAGATGTGAAATGGCACACAGGCAATTTTGAATCCGAATCCGACAAGCATCATCGCACCACCTACCAGCAAGAGAGCTGGAAAGTTCGGATTCGCCAACTTAACTGCAATCTCACTTATATTTGTCGAACCCGTAGCTCCATAAACCAAAGCCATGCCATATAACAAAAATGCCGAGGCGAAAGAACCTAAGATAAAATACTTCATTGCGGCTTCATTCGAGCGTAAATCGGTTTTTCTAAGCCCTGCCATTACGTAAGTTGAAAGCGATAAAGTTTCAAGTCCGAGAAAAATTATCACCAAATCGTTACCCGAAGCCATCAGCAACATGCCGAATGTAGCAAACAAAAGTAGTGAATAGTATTCACCTGCCGGTACGTCTTCACGCTCAATCCAAACTGTTGAGATTAAAATAGTCGCTATCGTTATAATCAAAAACGAAAGTGAAAAACTCAGTCTCAACGTGTCCGTTACAATCATTCCATTCCAAGCCGAAGTCGGAACGCTTTGTCCTGCAAAAAGCCAAAGCCAAAACAAAGAAGCAGTTGCAAGCAACAACCCGAAGATTGAAAGAAAAGCCGTTACGTTCCGACTTTTCGGAACAAAACAATCGTAGAGCATCACGATTGTTGCAAACAAAGCAACAATTATCTCAGGCAAAATAATTGCAAGGTTGACGTCTGGATTCATCAAACTCAACAACATACTCGCTTTCACCAAATCAAAAATTTAATTTTTTTTCGAAACTTCACTGCCTATCTGCTTTCGGTTCGAGGAATTTGCGTTTCTTTGTCGGTGTTTATTAACTCTGTAATCATGCCACCTTTTTCGCCACCGATCACGCGTTCCTGAATGGCAACAATGGTTTCCTTTGAACGGTTAAGGAAAGGAGACGGGTAAAGTCCCATGAAAAACATCAAGAAAACAAGTGGTGCGATCAATCCAATTTCACGCCAACTCAAATCCAAAAGCTTTTCGTTTTCGGGACTTGTAACTTTACCGAAGAAGACCCGCTGAATCATCCAAAGCAAGTAAACTGCTGCAAAAATCACCCCTGTGCCTGCAATCATCGTCGTTATCCACGGATGTGCTACAGCTACAGATTTCCACATCCCGAGCATTATCAAAAATTCACCGACGAAACCGTTCAAAGCAGGTAGCCCAATTGAGGACATTGCCGTAATCACGAAGACAGTTGCATAAATCGGCATCACATTCGCCAGTCCACCGAATTCCGAAATCAGCCTTGTGTGCCTTCTTTCATAGATAAATCCGACCAGCAAAAACAGCGCCCCGGTAGAAACACCGTGATTGAGCATTTGGTAAAGTGCGCCTTGCATTCCTTGTTCCGTGAAGGAAAACATTCCTAAAACAACAAACCCCATGTGAGCAACCGATGAATACGCAACCAATCTTTTCATATCGGGTTGAACCATCGCAACCAGTGCACCGTATGTTATCCCAATAAGCGCAAGTATGATGAAAACATAAGCATATTCTCTTGATGCTTCAGGAAACAGCATAAAGTTAAATCGCATCAAGCCGTAAGTTCCCATCTTCAAAAGTATTGCAGCTAGAATCACCGAGCCTGCCGTTGGAGCATCGGTGTGAGCATCGGGAAGCCATGTATGCACTGGAAAAAGCGGAACTTTGATCGAAAATGCAATTGCAAATGCCCAGAAAAGTAATGCCGCAGTTTGCACCGTCAAAACCAAATTCCCAAGGCGCATCGAATTCAAAATCGTTACATAATCGAATGTTCTAATGCCTGTTGCATCTGCATGAATGAAATAAAGTGCTAAAATCGCAGCAAGCATCAAAAGGCTTCCAAGCGCCGTGTAGATGAAAAATTTAACCGCAGAGTAAATGCGATTATCACTCCCCCAAACACCTATTAAAAAGAACATCGGCACCAGTGAAGCCTCAAAGAAAAGATAAAAAAGCAACAAATCAAGCGAAACGAAAGTGCCGATCATTGCACTTTCCAGCAAGAGTAAGAAAACATAAAACTCGGCATGGCGCTTTTCAACTGAGTGCCATGTTGAAACAACCGTTATCGGCATTATAAATGTCGTCAGAAGCACTAGCCACAGGCTTAAACCGTCAATGCCAACGTGATAATTAGCATTGATAGCTTCAATCCATGAAACATTCTTTTCAAAATAAAAACCACTTGCCGAAGCCTTCGCCTCACCGAGCAGAAACAGTGAGATGAGAAATTCCACCGAAACGAAAATAAGTGCGATCCACTTCAAATGACTTTCCCTTTTCCAAAACCAGTGATGCCCGAGTAAAGCAATTGCCCCGAAAACGGGAATCAAAATTAAGATGGTCAAAAGATTTTCTTTCATAGCCGATTTCAAATTCGCCAATGAATTTTTGCAAAAAACAAACTTGAGCCTGTTTTGGGATCGATCCTAACCAACCAGCTTCAGTCCGTAGTAAATGAAATAACCGATTACAATTAAAGCTCCGAACAAGATAAAAGCAGCATAGCTTCTGACGAATCCGACTTGTATGCGCCTGACGACCGAACCAAGAGCAACAACAAAACTTCCTGCCCCGTTGACTATTCCGTCAATAAATCCTAAATCAAAACCTTGCCACAAGATTCGACGCGAAAGATTTGTTATCGGATCAACAATGAAGCCATTGTAGATTTCATCCACATACCACTTCTTTTCCAATACGGTCGGCATTTTCCGCAAAGGTTGTTTCTGGAACAAAATCCAACCCAAGCTGATGCCGAAAATCGCCAAAACCACTGAAGTCAAAGCTAAAAGTCTTTCCGTTCTGATTTCTTCTGGTGAATGTTCGTGATGTCCGGCCGTCTTGTAAATTCCTTCATCTCTTGCTCCCGACGTTTCAACCCTTTCTTTAGTTTTTTCTAAATCATCGCTTCTCGATCCTATGGTTTTTTCTAGATGTCGCGATAGATCAGGCTTTTCAGCCGCTGTGCTTTGCACGTTGTTGTGAGCTATTGAAGAATGTTCGTGAACCATTCCTGCGTGTTTTTCTGATGCTTTTACTTTAACAATCACAGGCTCTAGGATATGCTCAAAAAAGTTTATGTCTTTAAATCCGACAAGCGAACTCAAAGCGTATGGAACACCAACAAGTCCGCCAACAGTTGAAAGAATCGCCAAAACAATAAGCGGAACAGTCATAACTAATGGCGATTCGTGAGGCTTAAAATCATGCGATTCATGATGATGTTCTTCTTCAAACGGACTGTCATGTTCGGCTCCGGGTATTTCCAAATTGAACCGCTCTTTACCCCAAAAAGTCATGACCATCATTCTGGTCATGTAAACAGCTGTCAAAACCGCAGTAAACAATCCGATTCCCCAAAGCAGATAGTTCCAATTTGTAGGTAGGTTTGAGGCAATGAAAGTTTTGTAAAGGATTTCGTCTTTCGAGAAAAAGCCTGCAAAAATCGGCACTCCGGCGATGGCCAACCAACCTGTAACCATTGTTGCAAAGGTTATAGGCATGTATTTTTTCAAACCGCCCATTCTTCGCATGTCTTGCTCATGGTGCATTCCGTGAATAACCGAACCAGAGCCTAAAAACAGCAAAGCCTTGAAAAAGGCATGAGTCATCACGTGAAAGATTGCAGCGATGAAAGCTCCGACTCCACAAGCCAAAAACATGTATCCGAGTTGTGAAACCGTCGAATAAGCCAGAACTTTTTTGATGTCGTTTTGAGCCAATCCAATCGTTGCGGCAAAGAACGCTGTTGCACAGCCGATTATAGCAACTATGAACATCGCCGTCGGAGCATTTTGATAAATCCCATTGCATCGAACAACCATGTAAACGCCTGCTGTAACCATAGTTGCAGCATGAATCAAGGCTGAAACAGGCGTTGGCCCCGCCATCGCATCGGGTAACCACGTGAAAAGCGGTATTTGTGCCGATTTACCTGTAGCTCCGATGAACAAGAGAACCGCCGCCGAAGTAATCCCGCCGGCAAAAATCGCTCCCACGGTAAAAGGCTCTACAGGCATGTTTGAGATTATTCCAAGTGCGCTTTCGATTTTCACACCGTCAACCGTTTTATCGAAGAAAGATATTGAACCTGTGAGTGTGAAAATCAACAAAACGCCCATTATGACGCCCCAATCACCGATTCGGTTCATCACAAAGGCTTTTTTCGCAGCTCGTCTTGCAGTATCCCATTTTAAGTAATAGCCGATCAACAAATACGAACAAAGCCCTACGCCTTCCCAACCGACAAACATTAAAAGAAAGTTATCGGCTAAAACCAACGTCAGCATCGAGAACATGAAAAGGTTCATGTAGGCGAAGAAACGATAATAGCCTTTATCGCCTTTCATGTAGCCGGTTGCGAAAATATGAATCAGCAAGCCTACGAAAGTTACGAAAAGAGCGTAAATGCCGGAGAGTCTATCCATCGCCAAGCCGAAATCGGCACGGAAATTCCCAACTTCAATCCACGTCCAAAGATGGTCTAAAACAGGCTTGCCTTCGGGTATGAAAAGCGCTCCTGGATGAGGTGTGCCTAACCCAAAAGCAATCATGAAAGCCACTACACACGAAACACCTACGGATGTGCAAGCAACCAATCCGCTGAAGGCTTCACTTTTAACTTTTTTGCCGAGAAGCCAATTTATGATTGCTCCAATCAGCGGCGCAAAAATTATAAGGCTTAAAAAATTATTCTCCATTTCGCAGTTCTCCTTGTTAGTTCTTTAGAATGCTTGCATCATCAACATCAACAGAAATGCGATTTCTGAAAAAAGCGATGATTATGCCCAAACCTATTGCAGCTTCTGCTGCGGCAACGCTCATTACCATAAAAACAAAGAGTTGACCTGTTACATCGTTATAAAATCGTGAAAACCCTACAAACGTGATATTGACAGCATTGAGCATCAGCTCAATACACATGAACATTCCGATAGCATTGCGTTTGAAAATAACGCCAACTGTACCTATTGTGAACAAGATTCCTGAAAGAGCTAGGTAACTCGCTAAAGTCGGTTCCATAAGCTTACTGTCTTTTTTCCTTTTGAATTATTTCAAGCCTTGTTTCCTTTAGCCGGCGCGACAAAACCATAGCTCCGACTATTGCCATCAAAAGTAAAACGCCCGCAATTTCAACGGGCAGTAAGTACTCGGTAAACATTGCTCTACCGATGTTTATCGTCAACCCGGCGTCAGCCTGTTCCTGTGCTGATTGGGGCGATTTCTTGACCGCATAAAAGATGAAAAGCGTTTGAACAAGCAAAACCAAGCCCAAAATGCTTCCGATCAAATAAAGATGGCGCAACCTCGTCAGTGGTCTATCTTCTTCAAGATTCAAAAGCATTATGACGAAAATAACCAAAACCATGATTGCACCAGCATAAACCAGCACTTGCACAGCTGCGATGAAAGGAGCAGCAAGAAGCATGTAGATACACGCCAGTGCGATAAACACCCCTATAAGCGCAATTGCACTGTAAAGCGGATTTTTGTGGTAAACCATCAAAACTGCACAAGCAATAGCAAATCCTGCAAACAAAAAGAAAAGCGCTGTTGTGATCATCTCTTTTTACTAAAAGATTCCAAGATACACCATGATTGTTGTGAAAACAAGGTTACCAATTGCAACGGGAAGCAAAAATTTCCAACCGAAACTCATCAATTGGTCAAAACGAAATCTCGGCAAGGTACCGCGAACCCAAATGTAAAGGAATAAGAAGAAGAAAATTTTTAGCAAAAACGCTATATGACTTACAACGGCGTATGGAATCGAGCCATATTCAAAAATTCGACTCAATCCTGGCACATACCAACCACCTAAGAAAAGCGTCGAACACATCACGGAAACCGTGAACATATTGACGTATTCAGCCATGAAGAATAAAGCAAACTTTAGCGCCGAATACTCGGTATGAAAGCCTGCGACTAACTCAGTTTCAGCTTCTGGTAGATCAAAGGGGACACGATTTGTTTCGGCAAAAGCTGCCGTTAAAAATACGATAAATCCAATAAACTGAGGAATTATAAACCATCTTGTCGGATAGCGCGTTTGTGCTTCAATGATTTTCGTTAAACTCAAACTTCCTGCCATCATTACAACACCTAAAATGGAGGCTCCCATGGCGAGCTCGTATGAAATCATCTGTGCAGAAGAACGCAAACCGCCCATCAAAGAGTATTTTGAGTTCGAAGCCCAACCAGCTAGGGCTATTCCATAAACACCAACTGAAGTTATGGACAAAACATACAAAAGCGCAACGTCAAAATCGGCAATAACCAACGGCAATTGTTTTATTCCATCACCTAGGCCGTAAGGTAAAAAACTCCAATCAATCGTCTTAATAGGCGGACCAAAGGGATAAACAATTATCGGCATCAAAGCGCATATCAAAGCAACTAAAGGCGCAAGGAAATAGACGAATTTCGTTGATTTGTCAGGGGCAATTTCTTCCTTGAAAATAAACTTTAACAGGTCTGCGAAGGGTTGTAGCAAGCCCCAAGGCCCAACGCGGTTAGGTCCAATTCTACCTTGAATCCAACCTAAAATCTTTCTTTCTGCCAAGACCGTGTATGCAACGATTATCAAAACACCATTAAAGGCAAGAAAAACGGCTGTAAAGTAAACTATCAACGGAAAAATCGCCTTAATAATTTCTTCCATAAGCACAAAAAATTTTACCTTTTACCTAATCGAAGCCTTAATTCCTAAAATTACTATTCTCTGTCACCTAAGCTAACCGCTTTCGTCCAACTTTCTTGTTTCGGTGTTCCGTCCAAGTTAAATTGCAAAAGCGGCGACACAAAAACATTTTCAGGTTTCGGATTTCCATGAGCCAAGAGATGAAACTCAGGCGTTTTGCTGGTCAAAGTCGTTAGACGATGCAGTTTATGACCGACACGCGGCGTTTCGGTTATTTTCTGAACATCTGAACCATCAGGCAAGCTTTTAACTCTTTCCGCCAGCACCGCCAACTTATCCGCCCAATCTTTCTTCTCCCAAATCCTATGCTTAACCTGCACCGGATTAGATTCGTCGCGAAGATGCGGATAACGCAAGCCTTTGTAAGGTTCAACATTTTCTGCAAGGTCTCTAAACACTGCCGAAGCCGAGAAATTATATCCGAAATCAACCCCCATTTCACGTGCAATTAAGAAAGTTATCATCCAATCAGGCTTTGACTGATGCAAAGGTTCTATTGCCTGTCTTACTCTTTGAACAAAACCCGTGTTATTTGTGTAAGTTCCGTCAACTTCGGCAAAAGAAGATGCAGGCAAAACTACATCTGCATATTTGGTCGTCTCGGTTTCAAAAAGTTCTTGAACAACTATGAAATCCTTGTCCTGCAAAAATTTCGTATTTTCTTCGTGAAGACTTCCGCCGATGAGCAGTGCACGACAATTTTTCAACACTTCCAAAAGCGGCTTCTTGCCTTTCATCATATCGTTTGCGCCAACAGAATTGTTGTAAAGCGGAAGCGGATGATAAAGAACCCTTCTTTTCTCATCTGCAAAAAACGAAGCGGAATTTGCTAAAATTGCCTGAGCTTCGGCAGAGATGCTGCCGCCGAACATTATGATCAAATCGCCTTCGGTTTCCCTGACGGTTTTGAAAAATTCTTCAAGCTCCACAACCTCGATTCCGAGCTTTTTGCATGCTTCAGCTCTTTTGTCTTCATCAAACAGTGCCAGAACGAAAGCATCGTATGACTTCGGATTTATATGAATAAACTGCGAAGCCTGCGCTTTTAGCCGAATCGGCGTGTCGTTTACGAGTATAAACTTTGCACCACCATTGCGAACAGCTTGCCTTATTTGCTTGGCCGTGAAGGTTTGTTCTTCTTCAGGCTCTCCGCCGATCAAAATGATCGTGCTTGAGTAGCGGATTTCTTTGTGCGTGCAAAGCGGAGCACTGAGATTATCAAAGAACGGGTCTAAATCATAAGCATCTGAAACCGCATAATTCTGAGTGCCGATAACTTCAACAGCAAAACGCTTCAGCGTCCATACCGATTCATTCGTTAGACGACACGATGCGACAACGCCTACGTCTTTACCGTATTCCTTGAATTTCTGCGCAACGTATGACAAAGCTTCATCCCACGTAGCTGGTATCAGCTTTCCGCCTTTTTTGTATCGAATAAGCGGAGTTTTCAATCTATCAGGATGATTGATAAAACCATGAGCAAACCTAGCTTTAACATCCAAAAATTCACCGTTCAAACCGTTGACGTATCGGTCACGCGCAACAATTCTATGAACCTTTCCTCCACGTGAACCGATAGAAATTTGCATACCGTCAGAGCCGTAAATATCGGTTGAAACCGTTTGCTCAAGCTCCCATGGTCTGGTTTCGTGACGATATGTAGCGTCAAGCAATGTTCCTGTCGGGCAAACTTCAATGCAATTGCCGCATTGAGAACAATTCAGCCAACCTCCATAAGTGCCTATGACGGTATTTACGCCTCGATTACCCGCTTCGATGGCTTCTTCACCCATCCATTCTTCGCAGACTCTAGTGCATCTTTTGCAAAGTATGCATCTTTGCGGATCGTTCGCAACAATAGGCGATAAAAACTTTTCAGGTTGGGCATTTTTTCTCTCCGTGAAGCGTTCCTCAAGATCCCCCCAATCGAAAACCATTTCTTGGAGTTCGCATTCACCGCCTCTATCGCAGACAGGACAATCCAAAGGATGATTTGCAAGCAAAAATTCAGCCATAGCCCGCTGCGCTTTTTCTATTTCGGGACTTTTCGTTGTTACAACCATCCCATCCGTGCAAATTACAGTGCAGGCTGTTTGAAGTTTCGGTATTTTTTCGATGCGAACTAAACACATCCGACAGGACGCCTGCAACGCCAAATCGCTGTAATAGCAAAAAGACGGGACTCCAAATCCTTTCTCCCGACAAACATCAATCAAACGCGATCCCCTCGGGACTTCAAACTCCTGTCCGTTAATCGTAACTTTTATATTTTCCGTCATCTCTCTTGTCCGAAAAATCGAAATAATCTTCCAAAAAACTTTCTTGATTTAAGCTTGACTTATCCGATTTCGCTTCTAGCTTGGCTCAAGTAAGCTTGTTTCAAAACCACCTTTCATCTTGGGCGGTCTCGAAACTTTTTACTCTAACCTGAATGAAAAAGACTCAGGCTGCTTGGCCTTCTTCTTGCTCAACTTCCTTCGGAACCGATTTCTTTTTCTTCTTTCTAGGTCTGGTTTTACCGAAAGTGCCCCTGAATATCTTTCCCCTTCTTGTTCTTAAATCTCCTTTTCCCATATTCTCACCTCGAAATGCTTTGAATCTTTACAGGCTTGCCGTCTTAAGTTCTGACATTTCCTACAAAAAACCTTGAACCTTTCATTTTTCAGAGCTTACCGAGACTGCACTTAAAAAGCACTGACCATCTTTTCTGCCTCAACATTCGCAGCGATCTCATCGCCGTTTACGTTTCTGAAAAGCCATTTTTTGAAATCTTCTGGGAATCTTTTGATTGCGCTTTGAATAGACCATGACGCCGCATCACCTAACGCGCAGAACGATTTTCCTTCGATGTTATCGCAGATATCCAAAATTAGCTGAGCATCTTCAGGACGCCCACGTCCCTCTACAATGCGATTGAAGATTTTTACTAACCAATCTGTTCCTTCTCTGCATGGAGTGCACCAACCGCAAGATTCATGCTTATAGAATTCAATGAGATTTTTTGTTGATTCTACTATGTCAACGGTTTCATCCATAACGATGAATCCGCCCGAACCTACGGCAGAACCGGCTTCAGCTAAACCTTCATAATCCATGGTAACGCCTTTGCCGATGATTTGATCTGCATTCATTATGTAAACTGAAGAACCACCGGGAATAACTGCTTTCAGCTTTTTGTCAGGTCTAAGCATTCCTCCGCAATCTTCCATTATGAACTTTTCCATGTCTTTGTAGCCCATCGGCAATTCATAAACTCCCGGTCTTTTCACATGTCCGCTAACAGACCACAGCTTCGTTCCACCACTTTTTTCTGTTCCTAAACTCCGCCACGCATCACCACCCATTTCGATGATTTGCGGGACAGCCGTTAAGGTTTCGACGTTGTTGACGACGGTAGGACATCCGTAAAGCCCTTCAACTGCTGGAAAGGGCGGTTTCATGCGCGGATGCCCACGATAACCTTCAAGCGACGACAAAAGCGCTGTTTCTTCACCGCATATATAAGCTCCCGCGCCGGTGTGAGTGTAAATCTCGCAAGAAAAATCGCTCCCCAAGATATTTTTTCCTACGAGGTTTGCAGAGCGAGCTTCTGCAATGGCTTTCTCCATTATATCGATTAGGTATTTGTATTCACCACGAAAATAAATGTAGCCAGTTTTCGCACCGAGAGCATAAGCCGCTATTAACATTCCTTCGATCACTGCGTGCGGATCTCTTTCAAGCAAATATCGGTCTTTAAAAGTTCCCGGCTCGGATTCATCGGCATTGCAAACAATGTATTTCGGCTTTGGTGATGAACGCGGAACGAAACCCCATTTTATTCCTGTTGGGAACCCAGCTCCTCCGCGCCCGCGAAGCGCACTTTTTTTGACCTCTTCGATTATCTGATCTTGCGTCATGTTCAAAGCCTTGTTCAGAGCTTGATAACCGCCGGTTTCTAAATACACTTTTAGCGTATGCGAATCTTTTATGTGCATTCGCTTTAGCTGTAAAGGTTCACATCCAATTGCTCTTATTTCCATAAACTCACTTACTCCAATGAATCAAGAATCTGATCAACCTTTTCAGGCGTTAAGTTTTCATAATAGTCAAAACCGATTTGCATAACAGGTGCCGTTCCACAACTTCCTAAGCATTCGACCATCGAAACAGTGAATTTGCCATCGGGAGTTGTCTGACCTGGCTTGATACCGAGTTTTTTGCAGATATGATTGGTGATCTCAGGCTCGCCCATGATTTTGCAAGAAAGAGTTTTGCAAATTTGAATGTGGTATTTGCCGATCGGGCGAAAATGAAACATCGAATAAAATGTTGCGGTTTCCCAAACATCCGTTACGGTTAAATCAAGAAATCTAGCCAAGAAATTTATTCCAGGAGCGTCAATATAACCTCGCTCACGTTGAACAATGAAAAGCAGCGGAATTAAAGCAGAACGCTTTCTCTCTGGCGGATACTTCTTCAGATGCGATTTCATCTCTTCGATGACTTCTGGAGAAAACTCTGCCACTTCCTCTGTGTATAGAACTTGATTTGTAAAATCTGTTGGAAGTGTTGTTGCCATAAATTCAACCTCTTATCTATCAACTTCACCCAAAACAATATCAATCGAACCTATGATAGCCACAACGTCTGCCACCATTTCGCCCTCAGCCATCACAGGCAGAGCTGAAAGATTAACGAAACTGGGCCCTCGAAAATGAACTCTTTCTGGCTTCGGACCGCCATTTGATTTGATATAAACCCCAAGTTCCCCTTTCGATGCTTCGATTGCATGATAAACTTCTCCTGGCGGAACATTAAATCCTTCGGCTATTATTAAGAAGTGGTGAATCAATGCGTCCATGTGTTTTCTCATGTCGTTTCTATCAGGCAAAACTACCTTTGGAGCATCTGCCTTGATAGGACCGGGCTTAAGCCTTTCAAGCGCCTGCCGAACTATTTTGTGAGACTCATAAAGTTCACGCATTCTAACACGAAAGCGTGCCCAAACGTCTCCACCTGTCTCTACAGGAACTTCAAAGTCGTAAGTTTCATAACCCGAATAAGGATTATCGCGGCGCAAATCTAAATCAACACCACTACCACGTAAACAAGGCCCCGTCAATCCCCAATCTATCGCATCTTCCCTTGAAATGTAGCCTATTCCTTGAGTCCTTGCCTGAAACAGCGTATTTTTGCTAACCAGATTTTCAAATTGTTCCAGAGCTTCGGGGAATTCGTCCAAGAATTGTTTGACACGATGTTCAAATCCAGCGGGTAAATCCATCATCAAACCGCCTATACGGAAGTAACTTGGCGTCATTCTGCCGCCTGATGCAGCCTCTATGAGATTAAGAATTTTCTCGCGTTGGCGAAAAGCATAAAAAAACATGCTCATTGCGCCGATGTCAAGGGCATGAGTTCCTAGCCAAACCATGTGAGAAGCAATTCTCTGTAGCTCGCACATCATTACCCGAATGACTTGTGCCCGTTCGGGAATCTCAAGCTGAAGAAGTTTTTCAACCGCCATAACATAAGCTAGATTGTTGCCTAGAGGATTCAGATAGTCCATCCTGTCGGTGATGACGATTCCCTGCTGATATTTTTTGTATTCAAACAGTTTTTCCATGCCCGTATGCAAATAACCAATGTCAGGCGTGGCTTTCACAATCATTTCGCCATCAAGAACAAGTTCAAGACGCAAAACTCCGTGAGTCGAAGGATGCTGTGGCCCCATCGAAATCGTCATGTGCGATTCCAGCGGTTGATCTAGAACTTCTCGAAAATCAACGTTTTTCATAAACTTTTGCACCCGATTTTTTCAAGTTACACGAAAAAATAGTCGTTAAGTTAAACTATAAGGCTCGTAGCCTCGCAAAGGATAATCTTTTCTAAGCGGATGACCATCGAAATCAGACGGCAGCAAAATTCTCCTTAAATCAGGATGTCCGTCAAAAATTATTCCGAACATATCGTAAGTTTCCCGTTCATGCCAATTGGCCGTTTTCCACACAGTAGTCACGGTTGTAACATGAGGATCGTCTTCGCTCAATAGAACTTTTAGCCTTAGTCTTTTGTGATGTTTTGTTGAAAAAAGATGATAATTTACTTCAAAACGAGGATCCTCTTCCGGTCCACGGTCAACCCCACATAAATCGGCAAGCATATCGAAGTCAAGAGCTTGTTTCATGAAACGACAAGCTTCGACAATGTGTTCACGCGGGACAATGACCGTGACCTCGCCTAAAGCTTCACGCACTTCAACAACAGCTTCGGGTTTTTCGGCTTTCAATTTTTCAACAAAATCGAGTAGCGGTCTGGTGTCTGCCATGATTTTCTCAGCTCTGCTCGGTTAAAAATAGATTTTGATTTCAGGCTTTAAGTCTCCAGCTTAAAATTTTCAGTCTTTATTTCAGCCTCAGGTCTAAGTTATGGTTTTTGGTTAGTTTCAAGTTTGAAACTTCAATTCAAAACTTCAGACTTCGGTTTCTGTCTTAAAACCTAAACCTTCAGCTCAAATTCCACCTATATTTGTTTTTGAGGTTTTCCTTAAAATTATGCCTCAGTGATTCACCTCAAGGCTTCTTTCAAAAATTCTCTATCCAGAACCTTCCGATGGTTTCTTAACTTTGCCGCGCTTTTCTGCACCGCTTTTTGCTGCATTTTAAGATGATCTTCTTCTTTCGTGTCTTGACGGCACAGAGTATGGACGCGGACGCTTATCCTGTGCAACCTCTAATTCAAGTTCTTTTTCTAACGTTGTTCCTTGTGTCACAGGTAAAGTACCAGGTAAAGTCGAACGCCTCGATTCTTCTTCAAAAGCATCTTTTCTGTCCTTGACAGAATCCCTTTTAATTTTTTCTTGAAGCATCATTATTGCATGAACAAGCATTTCAGGGCGTGGTGGACATCCAGGAATGTAAACATCAACAGGAACGATTTTGTCTACACCTTGTACGATTGCGTAATTATCAAAAACTCCGCCAGAAGTTGCACAAGCACCCATTGATATAACCCATTTTGGTTCAGGCATTTGATCATAAATTCTGCGAAGAACAGGTGCCATTTTCCTTGAAACTCTACCTGAAACTATCATCACATCAGCCTGGCGAGGGCTTGCACGAAAAGTTTCAGCTCCAAAACGTGCAAGGTCATTTCTCGATGAAACACTGTTCATCATTTCGATTGCACAGCAAGCCAAGCCAAACGTAGCGGGCCATAGCGAGGACTTTCGAGCCCAGTTTATTAAGGCATCTAACTTTACCGTCAAAACATCAGGTAAAGCTTCTACAATTTTGTTTTCTATTCCCATAACTCTTAAATCCTTTCAAAAAATTAAAATTTCTCTTTTTGCTTCTCACAAATTCAATAGATCAACTACTGAAAGACAACGAAACATTAAACTTCAGGCGCCGATACCCTCTATTGCTGTTCTTATACGAGCTTTCTTTTCAGCTTGAACCATAGCCTTTGCTTCGGCGCGTGCTTCTAAGCGAGCTTGCAAACTCCAATCCAGAACACCTTTCTTCAGCGTATAGACAAGACCAGCAACGATCATAGCAACAAATACAAGTATGCCAACAAAGGCATAAGTTCCGAAAGGTATGCCCGCTGCGGCTTCTGTAACCAGCAAACTCTTAAAGGCGACAGCAAAGGGAATAACAAAGAGAACTTCTATGTCAAAAAGCAAGAAATCAACTGCTACATTATAAAACTTTACTGAAAATCGCTCGCGTGCCGAACCTATAGGGTCTTTACCACATTCATAAGGCATTAACTTCGCTGGTGTCTTCTTTTTGGGACCGAAAAGCTGAGTCAAAATAATCTGGCTAGCCGCAAAACCTACAGCAACAACAAACATTACAAGAATCGGCAAATAATCCTTCAGCTCGAACATAAAAGGTTCTTATTCTTCCTCGACAAACCGAAAATTGAGAAATCTATCACAAACTTAATCGTAAGTTATAGCTGATTCTGAGTCAAGAACTCAGAAGAATAATCGAGGCAAAAGAGAAGAATAATCGAAACAAAAGAGATGAAACCTTTTGTTGTTTTAGGATTCAGAGAAACCGAATTTTATCTTACTAGTAAAGTTTATCTGATAGTTGGCAAATCCGGTTTTGGAATGAAGCATCTTCTGCAACGTGCTTCGTATTTATCGGTAGCTCCGACTTCTATTCTTTCGGTTGAAGCTGAAATTCTTTGTGAATAATTAGCCATAGCTCCGCATCTGACGCAGATGGCGTGTGTTTTGGTAATGAATTCGGCAATAGCAAGCAATTGGGGCATTGGCTCAAATGGTCTTCCCATGTAATCTTGATCGAGTCCGGCTATTATGACTCTACGCCCGCTGTTAGCTAACTTATTTGCCGCGTCAACTAAGCCCATATCGAAAAATTGTCCTTCGTCAATGCCGACAACTTGAGTATCAGGTTCTATCAAAGACATCATCTCAGCAGCCGTCATTACCGGCATTGAAACATGAGACATCCCAGAATGCGAGATGATCTCATCAATCGAATAACGATTATCTATCTTCGGCTTGAAAACCTGAACTTTTTGTCTCGCTATACTTGCCCGACGCAAGCGCCTTATTAACTCTTCGCTTTTGCCGGAAAACATCGAACCGACTATAACCTCAATCCATCCAACTTTTCCATTCAAACGTCCAATATGACTATCTTCAAAATCACCGAAAACAAGTTTCTCAAACATAAGAACTAGACAAAAAGAAAGAGCTGTAAAAGATTTACTAAAACATTATCTTCCTCTCTCAGAAATCAAACCAAAAATCTCGGGAGACCAATATACACCATTTGATAGTAATTTTACAACCTCAGCAAAGCTTCTCGGCGTCCTTCTATCTGTTCTTTTAAACGCACACAAACTAACTCACATAAATCAAAAATTTGTTCGTCCGAAACCCAATAAATAGTCTTTAGTCCTTCCTTGCGCCGTGAAACAATACCTGCACTCAGTAATATACCAAGATGCTTTGAAACATTTGCCTGAGTTGACCCTGTTGCACTTACCAACTCGCTTACACTCATCTTCTCACGACCAAGCACATGCAAGATTTTCAAACGAGTCGGCTCAGATAACAACCGAAACCAACCGGCTATCATTTCTAAAGCTTCATCACTTATCTCGACTTTTTTCTTCTCCTGACTTGACTTCATATCCATATCATTTTATAGTTATATTGTAAGAAGCTTCAGCTAAAATTTTAACAAAGATTCGAGGAAGAAAAAAGCGTATGAAAAACACAATCGAGTGCGATGTGAAAGAATTAAAAGAGAGTTTGTCGAAAGGACAAGGAATTTTAATTGATGTAAGAGAGTATGCGGAGTTTGCCAATGGGCGTGTTCCTGGAGCAAAACTCATTCCGCTCGGTGACATTGAAAAACGTTACACCGAGATTCCGCGTGATAAGACTATTTTTGTGATTTGTCGGACGGGAAGGCGTGCGGCCGAAGCTCAAAGGAAATTGCTTGCGCTTGGATTTTCAGATGTGCGAAACGTTTGCGGTGGATTTGAAGCATGGAAAAATTCCGGATTTGAATATGAAAAAGATGCCAGGGCGGTATGGTCTTTGGAAAGGCAAGTAAGATTTACGGCTGGCTTTCTGGTGCTTCTGGGAGTTGTTCTGTCTGTGCTAGTTCATCCTTATTTTGTTGGTCTTTCTGCTTTCATCGGCGCAGGCCTGATGTTTGCAGCTATAACCGACACTTGCGGAATGGCAATGTTGCTTGCCAAGATGCCTTGGAATAAAGCAAAACAAGACATGACTTGCGTTCTTGTTAAGCAATAACCTTACAGGTAAAGAAATTACGTGTCCGACAAATCGAATCCTAGCTTTAGAATTGCTTTTGATTGGCTTAACTGCCGATTATTTGGAGTTGTTAGTAATAATTCCACAAAAAGAAAGGAGGAAAAATATTTATGAATTTCAAACAGTTTTATCTAGGTTGTTTGTCACATGCTTCGTACTACATTGGTTCCGAGGACGAAGCGGCAGTTATCGATCCGCAAAGGGATATTCAGCAATATCTGGATGAAGCGGAATCGAACGGTCAAAGAATAAAATACGTTATCGAAACTCATTCGCATGCTGATTTCGTCTCCGGGCACATTGAGCTAGCCAAAAAAACAGGGGCACAAATTATCTACGGACAACGTGCAGATGTGAAATTTCCGGCTCTAAAAGTGAAAGATGGTGATGAATTAATGGTTGGCAAGGTCAAGTTGAAATTTCTTGAAACACCAGGTCACACACCGGAAGGGATCACAATAATAGCCCAAGATACTGAAAACCCAAATGCACCGTTAAAGATGTTCACTGGCGATACCTTGTTCATCGGAGACGTAGGCAGACCGGACTTAGTAGGCTCAAAGGGTTATACTGCCGAAGAAATGGCTTCGATGCTCTACGATTCAATCCATCAAAAAATTCTATCTCTTCCCGATGACACAGAAGTTTATCCAGCTCATGGAGCCGGGAGCCTCTGCGGTAAGTCTCTTGCAAAGGACACATGGTCAACTCTAGGTGAACAAAAGAAGTTCAACTATGCACTGAAAGCAATGACAAAAGAAGAATTTATAAAGCTCGTCACCAGCGATCAGCCCGAGATACCGATGTATTTTCCTGTATCAGCGGCTAGAAACCTTGAAGGTGCTTTGCCACTTGAAGAATTACCTAAGCCTAAGCCTATGACTACCGAAGAAATCCTTGGATTCAAGGGTGTCATTTTGGACGTTAGACCATACATCGAATACGGTGAGGGGCACATTCCGAATTCCATAAACATAGGGCTTAAAGGACAGTTTGCTTCTTGGGCAGGTACTTTGATTCCGATCGGCACGTCAATAGCCATTGTAGCCGAAACTGAAGAACAAGTTGATGAAGCTTTCACAAGACTTGCTCGCGTAGGACATGAATCAGTCGTAGGATTTATCTTGCTGAAGGACTTCAAAGGTGAGAAAAAGACCATTAAACAGGTTTCCGTTCAAGAAGTAAACGAAACTATAAAGGCCGAAGAAGTTCAGTTTGTTGATGTCCGCCGATTCAACGAATATCAAAGCGGGCATGCTCCCAAAACTATAAACATTCCCCTACATACACTTTCCAAAGAATGGCAAAAGCTAAATCCTGAGAGAAAGACCTACGTTATTTGCCAAAGCGGCTATCGTTCTAGCATCGGGACGAGCATTCTAGAAAATGCTGGCTTCAAAGAAGTTTACAATGTAATAGGCGGAACAACAGCGTGGATACAGGCAGGATTAGAAACGGTAACAACCGAAATAATGGCGGCTTCGTAAGATAAAATTCATAAGATCAGGCATAAAGCTATGCCTGATCTTATGAAAAGAAGACCAAAAAAAGTAAAATAATCATTGCGAGTGGGCGGAGATAACATACCACTGCTTCAAGACTCTGTAAGTCCAATTCAAGAAAAAACTCACATTAACAAAGAGATATTGCAGCGTAACCACTATGAAAACATGTTTACTTTAGGAGATACAAGCAAGTTTGCTGACCTCAAAAAAAGAGAAAAATTTCTATTTGACCAAAGAAAGAAACACCTATGTATTACCAAAAGGTTTGCATTCTTGTTCTAGTGGAAAACCAAAGGCTCTACCTCTAAGTTAAATTCGCTTGGATTCTGTGCAATTGCACCTATTGCCAGAAATGTCAATACGGCTTCATACTGAGAGTCGAGAAGTTTTCCTTTTTCATGCAGAAACCAAACCGTTCTTGCCTTTTTAGCATCAATTCCGGGTTGGTTACTCAAAGCTTCTACGGTTTTTCGCATAGCGAGCCGATCACCACCACGCTGCAATTGATCCAAAGCTGCGACGATTAGAAGATTGTCATCAGCTAATTCATTACCAAGAGATATTTTCAATTCACCCAACAATGGCAAAATTTCCCTTGCCTTCTGTAAGACATCGCCTTGTTTTTTACCAAGTTGTGCTGCTACTACGATTGCTAAAAATTGCGGTTTCAAGCCCTGTTGTTTTGCCATTTGCCCTAGCTGATAGGAGTTTCTCTTGACTGCTCTTAGATTATTCGCCAAAGCCGTCGAACCAGAAAAATCGGTGACTCTAGCAGATATTTCTTCGATTTGCTTTTTTGTGAAAGCATAATTAGCATCGTGAAAAGCTATCTGACGCGCAAATAAAACCGCATAACGTTCTACCTTTTCCAGCCTCGCCTGCTTTTCATCAACTTCAGACAATTTCCCCTTTGCTGAATCCCCATTTATGCTTTCGACATTGCTAGACAAACTTTCGTGTTTGCCGTCGATCTTAGAATTTTCATCAACTCCTCTGCTTGAAGTGTCCATCAATTCAACTTTTTCATCAAATCCGCCTTTAGTTTGTTTGCCTGAAGACTCGTTCCATCTTCTCGGTAAAGGAGCATTGTCGGAAGACTTCTTTTTCTCACCAGTAAACATGAACAAAAGTCCGACAATTGTCAGAACAAATAGCCCCAAGATCGGCGCTATGATAAAAGCGCTTAAAACAGCAGATTGCTTTTCCTTTTGTTCTGTAGACTCAAAACCAATGGATTCGGAAGCAAAATTGACTTGCCCGGAAGAGACAGATCCAAATTGTGAGTTGCTATCTTTACTTTTATCTTCTTTGCTTTCCCCGTTGTCTGAAAAACCTTCGTTAATCTCAACTTTAAGCTCCAGTACTCCTCCACAATTCAGCACATCGCCGTTCTTCAAAGCAACAGGTTCTCCGAGCTTTTCACCGTTTAAAGTTGTTCCGTTACTTGAACCTAAATCCGAAACAACAAAAACCGCGCCGAAACGTTCGATTTGCAAATGCTTACGCGAAAGCCCCGATAAACGCACGCAAAGATCGCATTCGGAATGTCTACCGATGACAAATTTATCCTTCTCAACCAATTCAACTCTGGGGTTACCGTTCTCATCGTTAAAAATGAGACGCATTTTCGACATAATACAACATTAAACCGGCTCTCACTGCATTTACAAGACCATTTTTGTTCGTGTTATTGCTGTATCTTGTATTCCTTGAGCTTTCTGTATAATGTTTTCCGTCCTATGTTCAATAAGCGCGATGCGTGAGATTTATCTCCACGAGTATATTCCAGTGCTGCTTCTATAACTTTCTTCTTAATCTCATCCATTGTTGCCGGGAAATCTATTGCAAGACTTTGTCTACTGGAAGTTTCGTCAATATAACCTTCTATCTCGCTGTTTATTTTCGGCACTTTCTTGATAATTGCTTCTGGCAAATCCTCAAGTTCAATATTCCCGCCTGAAGCGATGATAACCGCTCTTTCAATTGCATTTTCCAATTCCCGCACATTTCCATGCCATTCGTAACTCAAAAGCGCTTGCATCGCAGCTTTTGAAATTCCCGACACAAAACGCCCTGTTTTTTTCTGGTATTTTTTCAGAAAATGAAACACCAAAAGAGGAATGTCCTCGCGTCTTTCTCGAAGCGGCAGAAGTTTTATCGGAAAAACAGAAAGACGGTAAAAAAGATCTCTGCGAAATCTTCCTTCTTCAACTGCCTTTTCCAAATCAACGTTTGTTGCTGCTATAACCCGAACATCCGTTTTTATAACTTCATTCCCGCCAATACGTGTCAACTCGCCATCCTGCAAAATTCTCAAGAGCTTCACCTGCGCCGATATGGGAAGTTCGGCAATTTCATCTAAAAATAGTGTTCCGCCGTTAGCTTCTTCAAATTTGCCGATACGCCTTGTTTTAGCATCTGTGAAAGCTCCTTTTTCATGTCCGAAGAGTTCTGATTCAATCAATCCCTCTGGAATTGCTCCACAGTTGATTTTTACGTATGGTTTATCTTTACGCCCGGAACTGTAATGAATCAAATCCGCCAGCAGTTCTTTTCCCGTTCCTGACTCGCCTTGAATCAAAACAGTAGTCTTCGCACTTGCAACTTTCAAGGCTAGTTTTATGGCATTTCTTATGGCAAGCGAATTGCCGATGATTTGCGGAGAATGCTTTTCGTGAAGCTCGGACTTCAGGCGCATAACTTCTGCCGAAAGTCTGTCACGTTCAAGCGCCGTGCCTATCTGATCGGCAATCCCTTCAACTAAAGCCACTTCATGATTTTCAAACTTTTCCTTTTGATTGCTCCAAACAAAACCCAAAAGTCCGAATGCCTGTCCACCGACGCGAACAGGCGTTACCAATGCTGCCCGTCCCGAAAGTTTTGAGGTAAAGATAACTCTAACGCCTAGAGGCAAACTTTTATCAAACAGCTTCAATGTTTTGCCTTCTTTCAAAATTTCTCTCAGAACCGGAAACGGCTCAAGTTCGAGAGATTTATTGTGTCGTTCTATCATGCTCAGAACTTCACTCGGCTTTGAATCAGGTGCAGATTTGAATGCAGCCAGAGAAATTTTGCTGCCTGATCTATCCAAAACCCCTAAAGCTGCGTAGCTTGCTCCTACAAGCTCGACTGCACGTTCCAAAACCTTCGATGAAACTTCCCCAAAATCGGAATGCGAATTCAGAATGTTTGCTATTTCCAAGAGCGCATTCGTTCGCTCGGCTTCTTTCTGCAAAGCAACGTAAAGTTGCGTGTATTGATAACCTATCGCCAGATGCCTTGCAATCGACTCTAAAAAGCTTACCTCTTCGTCTAACCATTCGCGGGTATTTTCCGTTGTGTGAAGTCCTAAGAGACCAACTGCCTTGCCGCTTAGACTTATCGGAACAATAAGCAAGGATTTTGTGCCGAGATTTTCAGCAAATAAAGCAACTAACGGATCTTTTATTTCCGAGATATCACGAACGCAAATCGGCTTTGTAATATCGAATTTGTCGGCTAAATCCTTCGCTTGAATCGGTATTACGGTGCCTTCCGACCGGGGAATTTTATCATTCTTGCGCCATTCATGACTGATGCAAAGATTGCCGGTTTCAGAAAGTTGAATAAGGTCACACCGATCAACATCCATCATCTTGCCGATTTCCGAAACCACCACATTCAAGAAACGCTCAAGATCAATGCTCTGAGGTAAATCACGCGCTAAGCGATCTATTATCGCTTCTCGCGCTTCATGCATCCGGGTTTTTCTCTCCAGCGAAAGACTTTGAGGAATCTCAAGCTCAATCTTCATGTTGAATAGTTTAACACTCTTTAATCATCACAAAGTAGTGAACCGAAAAAGTAGAAGGTTCCGATCAGAAAGAAAAGCTTTTAATGTTTTGAAAGGTGATAAAAGAAAGTAGAAAAATTTATTTTGAAAAACGAAATCAGCTTTTGGAAAGATGAATCGAAAATCTCCACAAACAAAGCTCAACAAGTGCTGTAAAACCTTCGACAACAAATTGAAAAATTTTACTTGTCCAAAATCGTCAGTATTTACCATCTGCCTGAAAGTTTATTCCTTTTTTGAAGAGTCTTATAGTCTTTTTGTTTGTAAGACCTCATTGCGTATAGGTTGACAGCGGTGCCATGTTTATACCGAAGTCTTGCGGATTCTCACCGATAATCGCAGCAGCAAAAAACTTTGGAACGTATTTAACATTTTCTTTTCGGAATTGCTCTCCGATTTTCCCTTCAAATACAACTTGGTTTGCAACAAGCGTCCAAAAGGAGCGTTCCTGATCGGCTGCCTTTTTTAGGGCTTGTTCTAAATTTTGGCTTAAACCCCCTTGTCCGCTGTTATAGCTTGCTATTGCCAAAGGGAAACTCATAGGTCCGGTCCCAAACCTGCCAACCAAGTATTTCAAATACCTTGCCGCCGCTCTAGCCGCTTTTTCCGGATCGCAACGTTCATCCGGATTGTTTGGAGAAGCATTGGGTTTAACCTTTAAACCATAGACTTCGGCCGTTTTACGTGCAAACTGAAACATTCCCAACGGTCCTGTCGGACTTTGCAGACAAGGGCAATGCTCAGATTCGATCATCGCTACATAAAGACCTATTTGTGGATCAAGTCCTTCGGCGTAAAACGAGCGAATGATAAAAGGAGCATTTCTGCTGGCCCTTTCTAGAATCGTTATTGTGTCGCTTCGAGTAAACAAACCTTGTTGACAATTGTCGGTTTTGGTCGAGCGTATTCGGTTGATATAACCTTGTAAGTGAATTCGTATGCTACGAATCGCTTCAGGTGGAATCGGCTCTCCAACTTGATTACCTATGATTCTGGAAATTTTCTCAGCTTTTTCTTTTACATAAGCATCTTTCTCAGTCTCACTCATTTCTATGAATTTTTTCGCTCTAGTGGGTGCCAAATTCTCATCTTTTATAATTTCATGTTTTCTGTCCTTTGCAACCTCATCTTCCTCTTTCCTGCTCACCGAATTTATGTTTCCCACCTCTTGCAAACTCTCCCGTGATTCTTTGGAAAATTCAGAAATTCGACCTGAGTCTCTCTCTTTATTTTCAGAAATGAACGCACCATTTCCCGTCTTTTCGGGATAACCGATGGCATTGATAACGATAAAGGCTAAAGAAAAAACGAATAGAAAAATCGAAACGGATATAAAAATAGCGGGAAGCAGTTGAAAAGACGCCTGATTTTGTTCGGTATTTTGCTTAATACTCAGCCCATTACTTACAGATACTTCGAACACTACGCGTACTTGTAACTCCGTATGTTCACCAGCCCTTATTCTGTCGCCATCGCTTAAGATTGCTCCTTGTGGCGGAACTCTAGTCCCGTTGACAAAAGTGCCGTTTGTTGAATTTTCATCAACAACCCAAATCTTTTCGCCATCACGGTAAATGCTTGCATGAAGGCGTGAAAGCCCTTTATCGTCAAACCTCAAGTCAACATCTTTACCACGCCCAAACGTAAGCTTTGAATCCAGAGAAACTTCTTTCGAGCCTTCAGGTGTTGGATAAATTAGAAAAACCTTGCTCATCTTTTTCATATCACTTTAGTTTCAAAAAATAGACACGGGAAAAATTTCAACTCCGAGCTGCAACTATCTCAGCCTAAAATAATCATTCCTTACCTACGAAACTCCCGTTAAGGAAGCCTGCTAAGTTTAGGATACACTCAAGACAATTCTTAAAGTAAGAATTGCTCCTAACAGGCTCCAAGGGAACACCTGTTTTTGCTTCCAGAAGAATGAAAAACCACAGATTTTTGTTAAGTCTAAGCCGACGAACTCAAAATACTATCAAGGAAATTTACTCTACTGTGTTTAGTTCTTCAAGGGCTTGTTGTGCTTCTTCTAGGTTGTAATCGAATGCTTGGATTTCAAGAGCATTTCTGGCGATTTCACCATAAATTAGATCTTGAGCAAGAAGAACAAGTGATGATGATGGAAATAGTGCTAAAGATTCGTATGCTAAAGCTCGAATCACCGGATTTGTGGTTTGTCTGATGATTTCGCAAACCTCGCCAGCCGAAAATCTTTCGTTTAGAATTTGACTTATAGCTTCTACCTTTGCATAGTCCTTTTGCTTCAGAGCTCGTTCAACTAGCTGTATAAAAACTTCAGCAGATTCTGTTTGAGACTGCAAAACATTCGCACAGGTTTCTGCCAATAATTTTATTTCATTAATTTTCCGCTCATTTTTCTTATCTGAAAGCTTTCTTTTCTCTTTAGCAAGTTGTTCATCGAGCACTGTTAGCAGTCTACTTAATTCCCAATCCGAATGGACATCGTAGAAAAACTTTGAAGAAGTCAGTTTTTTCTGAAGTGCTTTGGTGAGCATTTCTCTAGTCGTTGGTCGCAAACCGTTCCAAACTTTTTCAACCTGTGCTCCCAATCCTTTTATTACCATCTTCCCAAGAAAAAGTTTGAATTGATTAACCAGTGTTGTCAAGATTAAACAATCAATAGTCTTTTTCAAACTGAACCATGAAGGTCCCGATTTTGTAGAAAACCAATGAGGTCCCCGTTTTCATCGATAACAACCAATACTCCAATGCCATTTTCTCGCATCAACCTTTTTGCTTCATCTAAAGAAGCATTAACCTTTACGAAAAAATTACCTTGAACAGGGCGCATCATGTCTTCAGCTTTCTTCTCCGACCACATCTTCTTTTCCAAATTCTTCAAATCTTCAAGAAGAAGTAATCCATAAAACTTTTTATCTTTTGCTACCGGAAAAACCGATTGTTTGCTTAGTGGCAAGATTCTCTCGATAAATTCTGAAATCTTCATGTCAGGCAAAACTGAGAAAGCTGGTTTCACGAATTTCTCGACAGAATTCTTTTGATGGTGACCTGTATATTTTGCAACTATTTCGTTAGCAGCATCAAACAAGAAAATTCCAACTACACTGCTCCAAATAGCTGTCGTAACGTCTGATCTTGACACCAAAAGTATCAATCCAGAAACAAAAAAAGCCGTGCCTATTATTTGCCCAGCTTTTCCAGTCAAAATCGTAGCTTTGGCCAATGGCAATCCTTTTTTCCACAAAATCGCCCTCAAAACTCTGCCACCATCGAGCGGATAACCCGGAAAAAGATTGAAAATAGCAAGTATCAAGTTTGCAAAGAAAAGAAATGCGAAAATTGACATTAAGATCGAATTATCAAAAACTCTGGCAACTGCCACCAGCGACAAAAACATCAGTGAAACCATAAAACTCATCATCGGACCGGCTATGGCAATTCTGAACTCCGCTCCGGGCGTTTGCGGTTCTTTTTCCATTCTTGCCATACCGCCAAAAGGATGCAACATTATTTCTACAACCCCGATACCTTCCTGTTTAGCCATCCAAGCATGTGAGATTTCATGAAGGAGAATCGAAACAAAGAAAAGCAGTGTAGTAAATAACCCCAAAATTAGCCGAGTAATTTGATCGCCGATAAAGGGCAAATTTATCGCTGTAAGCCATGAAGCCAAAGCTAAAACGACAAACCAACGATAATCTATCACGACGGGTATGCCGTAAATACGGGCAACCGACAGCCGACGCTTGAAAAATCTAAGGAAATTGAACATCTCAAAACTTGCAGAATTATTTTTATGACTCAACATTGAGTTTCAGAATCGCCCAGCTTTTTCAAAAAAGCCAATCACTGTAGGTTTGTTTTTGCTTTAGAAACCTATGTCTCAAAGGGAGTTTCAGCTCCTTGCAAAAGATATGGCTCTCTGCGTGCGACTTTCTCTAGAAGCACCGGTTCATCAAACATCTGCAAAAGACCTCGCACAGTAGCGTATCTGGGTTCATCTGCAACCACAACGGGTAAGCCGACTCTATCACGTAGATACAGATCAAGTCCGTGAAGAAGAGCACCTCCGCCAGTAAGCAATATACCTCGATCATGAATATCAGCTGCTACCTCGGGAGGAAGTTCGGTTAAAACATCGGAAATAAGCAACGCTATTCGCCTAACGATTTCTTCAATCACAGGATATATCTCGCCTACGGTTATTTCTATAGCTGCGGGGGTACCCGTTATTACATCGCGCCCCCGAACTACCGTTGACTTTCCCAAATCTTCCGGCAGATAAGTTGTCGCAAATTCTGTTTTTAGTTTTTCTGTTGTTTCTTCACCTATCTGAAGTCCACGATGACGGCGCACATGTGTTGCTAAAGCAATGTTTATGTCTGCACTTCCGATTCTCTGCGATTTAGAATGGATTATATTTCCTCTGGCCACAACTGCGATATTGGTAGTGCTTGCCCCGACATCAACAACGGCTGAAGCTCTTTTATCATGCGGGGAAATACCCGCACCGAAGGCTGCTGCTAAACCTTCTTCCATCATGAACACCTTGTTGATATTAGCCTCTTCAGCAGCGTTTAGAAGCGCTCTTTGTTCAACAGGTGTAACTTCCGAAGGCATCCCTATCACAGCTTGAGTTACAACTTGCGGACCACCCGATCTAGCTTTTTTGACGAAATGAGCTAGCATCTTTTTTGTTCTGTCAAAATCAGCAACAACTCCGCCAGACAAGGGAGCAACTACAACGATATCGCGACCTTCCCGGCCTTGCATATCGGCTGCGTCCTTTCCGAAAGCAACAATTTCGCCCGTTATTTCATTAACAGCAACTAACGAAGGCTCGTCCAAAACTATGTCTCTTCCCTTAACTGCAATGATGGTGCTGGCAGTCCCCATGTCAATCGCTATTGAGTTAGTTACTAGGTTTTTAAGTAACTTTATGCTAACCATAAAATCTCTCCGTCTTCTACATATTCCATTTCCTTCCTGTTCTCAAAAGACATCAATTCCATTTTACTTCAAACAGATTCACGGGCTTCAAACGATTTCTAACTTGCAAAGGCTCTTGTGGTATCAACTGAAAAGATTCAATGCAGGCCTTTGCAGTTGCTTCACTTATCAAAATTTGACCTGCTAAAGCACAATCTTCAAGTCTCGCGGCTAGGTTTACGGTATCTCCAATGGCTGTATATTCGCTTCTTTTTTCAGAACCTATGTATCCAACCGTTGCCACTCCTGTATGCAACCCGATTCCTATGTTGATAGGTTCGTAACCCAATTTCTTCAACTCCTCGTTAAGTTGCAATAGTTTTCTCTGCATGGCAATAGCACATTTTACAGCATTTGTTGCATCAAAAGGTGAAGCCTTTGGCGCTCCGAAAATTGCCATAATTCCATCGCCTATGTACTTATCAAGCGTTCCCCCATGATTGAAAATCACTTCCGACATAGTTGTGAAATAACGATTGAGTAACTCAACGATTCTTTCAGGATTTTCATTTTCTGAAATTGAAGTAAACCCACGAATGTCAGCAAATAAAACCGTAATGGTCTGATTTGAACCGCCTAAGCGAAAAGAACTTGGATTTTTGAGTATTTGTAGAACCACATGCTCAGGCATAAACCGACTATAATTGGCACGGGCAATTTCTTCTTGAGCCAGTTTTTGATGCGCTTTGATAGTTTCAACTGCTATTGCCGCCTGAGCGGCAACGGCAGTAATTAACTCTAAATCTTCTTTTGAAAATACTTCAAGTGGATTAAGTCTGTCAGCATAAACAACACCGTGAATTTCAGATTCGGTCATCAGTGGGGCGCAGATCGTCGAGCAAATTCCTTGCGAGACTATTGATTCCACTCCTGCCAATTCTGTATCGGCATGAACATCTTGCGAAAGCAAAGCAACTTTCTCGCGCAATACCTTCTGTGTAATCGTTCGTGAAACCATTATTTTCTGTGTCAAAACAGTTTTTTCATCACGCAATTTAACGGCTATTGGATACAAAGTTTTTTCTGGAGACTTTTCGTCAATCAAAAGTGCAACAACTCTTTCTGCCGGAGTAGCACAAAAAATCAGGTCGGTTGCTTTAGCAAAAATCTGTTTTAAATCAAACACAGACGAAAACGTTTTGCTCATTTCGTAAAACATCTTCAGAATCTCTGCTTTTCGGCGCAGTAGCTTAACTTCATCTTCTAAAGAAATCCTTCCATCAGCCGTCTTTTCCGAGTGCTTCTCGATTATGTCTTTTGCTGATATTAAAAATTGCGTTTTTCCTAAAGGTTTATCATCGAAGTCAACCATTTCTCTTTCAGTTTCAAGTGGCTCTCCTTCGGTAACCAACTCGAATGTAAGTATGCTGCCACCGATTTTGATTACATCTCTGTTTTCCAAAATCTTCTCATAAACTTGCTTCCCGTTTACAAAAACCTGATTGACACTTCGCTTTAACTCGCCTCCAACGAAATAACCATCAACTATCATGAAACCGTCTTCAGTAGCCTTTATGTGAGCGTGGTAGCGTGAAACTCTTCTGTCGTTTAGGACAATATCATTGTCATTTGCCCTTCCAATCCTGCAAATACTATATCGAGATAAAGCAAACTCGCGGTTTTCTTGACCATCAGTAATCTTGATAATAGCTTTCATCTCTCAACTACAATCCTAAATGTTAAACTTCATTTCTGGAATTATTAACCAGAGTGAGAAAATTATCAATTGAAACTTTATAACAAAAAACCGTGATCTATTTCGACAACAACTCGACTACAAACCTCGCTCCAGAGGTCTCAGAATCAATGAAACTCTTCGCTTCAGAATTTTGCGAAGAATTTTCGTTACTCGAACAGAAAATTCAGGAAACAATCGAAAAAGCCCGTCAGAATTTGGCAAAATTGATCGGAGCAGAATCTTCTGATGAAATTTTCTTCACTTCATCAGGCACAGAAAGCATACGTCAAGCTGTATCAATTGCCTTAAAGGTAAATCCCGATAAAAAACACCTAATCACAACGAAAGTCGAACATGAGTCCACCAGAGATATTTTTGATGAACTCCAGACAAAAGGTTTTCAGGTTACATGGTTGGAAGTTGACGAAAATGGTTTCTTAGATTTGGATGAACTTAAAAGGTCACTTCATCACAAAGATACTTGTCTTGTCTCCTTAATGACGGCAAACGATAAAACCGGCGTCATTTTTCCGGTTGATCAAGCATTAAAAATTGTCAAAGAATCTTCCAACGCTTTCTTTCACTCAGATGGTGCAATTGCCGTGGGTAAGATTCCAATAAATCTTCGAGAAAGCAAAATAGACTTATTCAGTCTTTCAGGTCATAAATTCCACGCTCCAAAAGGAGTTGGAGCGCTTTATGTCAATAGAAAAATTCTCAGAAGTTTGGCTAGGTTGCCGTTTACAGAATATCCGCTGCCAATCAGAAAAATAGTCGGCATAGGTGAAGCTGCTCGTGTAGCTGCAAATCTCGAGCCAATGAATACAATTGAAAAACTTAGAGAAAAATTAGAAAATGGCTTGATAGAAATTTTCCCTGATGCAAAAGTAATCGGAGCATCAAACAAAAGACTTCCAAATACATCAATGATTTCATTTCCAAAAATAAACGGTGAATTGATAAAAACTGAGTTAAAAGCTTGCGGTGTTTTTGTTTCAACTGCATCAGCCTGCGATCCGAACAGCTCTTCTCATCTTTCTGTAATGCAATCAATGGACATCCCTTACGACGAAATCATGGGAACGGTAAGGTTTTCTTTGGGAAGATACAACAATCAAGCTGAAGTAGATTTCGTCATCAAGACAATGTCAGAAATCATCAGTAAAATAAAAAAGTGGGCTTTCTAGGAAAAACTTCAAATGAAAGAGCTTATTAGCTATTCACTGGGTTACAAGACGTGGTTTACCGTCAACCAATATGACGATAGGAGTAGGTTCGTAAATTCTTAAAGGTTTCGGTTCTTCACTTTCTAAGAGTTTCTTAGCTTGAGCTTGTGATACTTTCTTTGTCATGCGCTTTACAACGCTTGGGTCTTGGATAATGCTGTATCTGAGCAGTATTCTGCGAACGTATTCTCTGGTTTCACTATAAGGTGGCACCTGCCAGCCATACTTCATCACGGCTCCTTCACCTGCATTATAACCAGCCAAAGCCAACACTAAATCCTGATTGAAGGTGTCCAATAACCAACGCATGTATTTAACGCCAGCTTCGATGTTTTGTCTCGGATCGAAAATGTTTGTAACACCGAAGCGTTTAGCAGTAGCGGGCATTAATTGCATCAGTCCACTTGCACCTTTGGGACTTACTGCATACCTGTTGAAGGACGATTCCTGATGCATTTGAGCATAAATCAACAGTGGATCGATCTTGTAGCGATTACTGAATTCAACTATGTACTCATCAATCTTAGGATCTCCGGTCGTAAAGCCCTTTAGTGAATTGCCAACAATCATTTTCACATTACTAAAATCTCGAAATCCTAATCCTTCCCTTACACTTATTTTCTCGCCGATTTTTGAATCATCGGTAGCTACGTTTCGAGATTTGTTCAGCAGAGCTATCTTCTTGGTATTTCCTTTCTTGTCTCGTTTAGGCGCAGGTGGCACGGGCACGTAGATTTTTAGATCAGATCTATCGAAATTATCAAAAATTCTGACTGACGGTTGCGCAAATGAAATAGAAAAAGCAAGAAAAACCCAGAAACCCAACCAAAACACCTTTTTCATACAGATACTAACGGAGCATTTTACTTGAAAGCTTAGAAGATTGCAAAGCGCTAACTATAAAACAAAAACACTTGGCTAAATTCTTGTAATCAAATCAGATATTTGCTTAAGACCACTTTGTTGCTCCATTTCTTCCTTAGCCACTCCGGTAGTGCTTTGAATACCTGTCAATCGCAGACGGAATTCGTCCGGATTGGTTGAGCCATGCAAGGCTTCTTCAAGCGTGATAAGACCGGATTGGTAAAGATAAAACAAAGACTGATCGAAGGTTTGCATTCCGTATTGAGAAGTTCCTGCAGCTATTGCATCTCGAATCTGCGGAGTTTTTTCTTCTGACAAAATATAGTCTCTAATCAAAGGTGTGGAAACCAAAACTTCTACGGCAGGTACTCTTCCACTTCCATTTGCCCGTTTCATCAATCTCTGTGAGATTACGGCTTTTAACAATCCTGCAAGTTGAATGCGGATTGCTTTCTGATAAAATGGCGGGAAAACGCTGATTATACGGGTAATAGTTTCTGCTGCATCAAGAGTATGGAGAGTTGAAAGAACTAAATGTCCGGTTTCCGCCGCTATCAAGGCCGTTTCAATTGTTTCAAGGTCGCGCATTTCACCAACCAAGATCACATCGGGGTCTTGGCGTAATGAACTTCTCATTGCTTCTGCGAAAGAGGGAGTGTCAACATCAATTTCGCGCTGAGTTATAAAAGATTTTTTGTCTTTGTGGATGAATTCGATTGGGTCTTCAATAGTAATAATATGACAATTTCGGGTCTGATTTATGTAGTCAACCATTGCAGCAAGAGTAGTTGTTTTGCCACTTCCCGTTGTTCCGGTCACTAAAATTAGCCCGCGCCTTTCCTCCGAGATTTTTCTTAGTATCGGTGGTAATCCCAATTCCGCAAATCCCCGAATCCTGTCTGGTATAATACGAGCAACTATAGCAACAGAGCCCCTTTGCTGGAAAATGTTTACACGAAATCTTCCTAGATCAGGGACACCATAGCCTATATCAACTTCAAATGAGTCTCGAAAACGTTGTTTCTGGCGATTTGACATCATTGAGAATGCCATTTCTAAAATTTCGTTTGTTTCGAGGCAAGGCAAACCTGTCATTACTCTAAGCTCGCCGTTGACTCGAATGACAGGATGATTTCCAGCTCTTAAATGCAAGTCTGAAGCACCGAAATTCATCGCTATCCGTAGCAATTCATCAATCTTGTTTGCACTCATAACCGAACCTTCTTAAATCTCCTGAATTCAATATCATCAAAGGTTAAAACCTGCTTCCAAAATTTTATCCCCGATACCTAACCTGCGTCAACATTTTTGTCACTTAAGACACAAATTTGCGCTGAGATATATTTGTTGTTTATTATTGCTTTTTGCAAACTTCGCCGAAGAGGATTTCTTGTAAGATGATAATACCGGTCAAATGGACAGACGAAGGTGTTTTGATGCTCGACCAACGACTACTACCGACAGAGGAAAAATGGATTGTTTTGCGTTCTTACAATGAAGTAGCCCAAGCAATTCGCGAAATGGTTGTTAGAGGTGCGCCAGCAATCGGAATCTCGGCCGCATACGGAATTGCTCTTGGAATAAAACACTTTGTCGGAACAAACGTCGAGGATATGGAAGATGAACTTGAATTCATAGCCAATTTCATGGCTGAAACCCGTCCAACTGCTGTAAATCTTTTCTGGGCTATTGAAAGGATGAAAAAAGCTTTTCAGAAAGCCAAAAACCAACATAAAACGGTTAGTGAAATCAAGCAGATTCTCATCGAAGAAGCCAGAAAGATTCACCAAGAAGACATTGAAGCTCAAGAAAAAATAGCTCAATACGGCGGTGAATTGATAAAAGACGAATCTGTAGTTTTAACTCATTGCAATGCAGGAGCTTTGGCAACTGGTGGCATTTGGGGAACAGCTCTTGGAGTTATCAGAGGTGCAAAAAAACAAGGAAAGAAAGTTACCGTCATAGCCGATGAAACCAGACCATATCTGCAAGGAGCAAGACTAACAGCATGGGAACTACTAAAAGACGAAATTCCCGTGACGTTGATAACCGACAATATGGCCGGATACATGATGCGCAAAGGCAAGGTTCATGCGGTTGTTGTAGGTGCCGATAGAATAGCTGCCAACGGAGATACAGCAAACAAAATCGGGACATACTCGCTGGCTGTATTGGCTAAGGAAAATCATATTCCTTTCTACGTTGCCGCGCCTCTTTCAACGATTGATTTGAACTCTCCAAACGGTGACGCAATTCCCATAGAAGAAAGAGATAAAACCGAAGTAACATACATAAAAGATATTCAGATAGCTCCCAGCGAAGTCGAAGTCTCCAATCCGGCATTTGATGTGACCCCGAATGAATATATTTCGGCTATAATCACCGAAAAGGGCATTGCTAAACCGCCATATACCGAAACTCTCAAAAAACTCTTCGATTAAAGATTTGGCGAGGAATTTTCACTTCCTAAAGTGGTGGAAGAAAGTGTCACTTTTTACGCTTTTGCTACAACATCGGGTTTGAATCGGAAATTGTGTTAGTTTCAAAAGGTTCAACCCTTTGCGTGCTTTTGAAACTCTTTTTAAGTTGTGTATAATTCGTTTTTGGAAAACATCGGGATGTGGCGCAGCCTGGTAGCGCGTTCGCTTGGGGTGCGAAAGGTCGTGAGTTCAAATCTCGCCATCCCGACCAATTCAATAAAAGGGCTTTCCAAGGCACGGGAAGCCCTTTTATTTTGCCGTAATGTTTCGGCATCAAAACAGCTTTGACAAGCCTATCTGCTCTTTGACATCCTACCCCCGCCGCCTTGAAGGACGTGGCTCGCTGCGCTTTTTTGGTCAAATATTCTTGGTTCGCGAAGCAAACTTCGAGGTTTTTAGCTTTTGCTCAGACTTTTCGTTCAAATCTTGCCTTTAAGTTTTTGGTAGGTTGTGGTTAAACTTTCAGGTATGGTTCTTGTTTGACCAATGGCAGTCATGAAATTGACGTCTCCGATCCATCGGGGGAGGATATGCATGTGGAAATGTCCTTCAACTCCTGCTCCTGCCGCTTTCCCAAAATTCATACCTAGGTTTATTCCGTCAGGTTTGTAAATACGGGAGATAGCAGAGCAGCACCTTTTCGCTAAATCCATCATTTCATGGGTTACTTTTTCGTCTGCTTTGTCTAAATCCGCAACGTGATCGTAGGGAACAATCATCAAATGTCCGCTTGTGTATGGATAAATGTTCAAAATTACGAAGTTGAAATCAGCACGAAGAAGAATGAATTTTTCTTCATCACTTGCTTCACTTCTTAAAACTTCGCAAAAAACGCATTTTCCCGCAAGCTTGTTTTCTTTTTTTGTGCTGGCAGAAATGTAATCGTAACGCCAAGGACTCCAAAGTATGTCCATCCTACTTGCTTAGCAACTCTTTTAGCTCTTTTCCGGGCGTAAAATACGCAATCTTTTTAGCCGGGATTTCTATCGTTTTTCCTGTTTTCGGATTGCGTCCTTTTCTGGCCCTTCGCACTCTGGTTCTGAAACTGCCAAACCCACGCAACTCAACTTTGTCTCCATCATTCAAAGCCGAAATTATCTCGTCAAACACCATATCAACAAGTTTTTCAACGTCCTTTTTGTTCAAATCAACAGACTTTGCTACTCTGGCAACTATCTCCGCTTTAGTCATAATTTAATTTTCCTCAAGATAGAATTTTCAGCGCTTTTCCCGACACTCAAAGCAAGCAAAGTTTCTCTTGAAACTAAATGATAAAAAGCTAAACGGTAAAAAGCTATATCTCGACCAACAAAAACCTTATCCGACTTCGGCAGAGGGTCTTTTTTCCCTCTAGAATCTGCTTCCTATGAAGCCTCTTGCTCCGAAACATCTGAATGTTGAGTATGTTTTTGCTCGATACTTTCTTCCTGTGTTTGCTTGTCTCCTTCTACTTGTTCGTTTCCCTGCGCTTGTTTATTCTCCTTTCCATCATTTTTTTCTGCTTGGTTGGTTTCCTCTGCTTGCTCAGCTTCTTGAACTTGTTGTCCTAATTGTTCAATACGCCGAACATCTTCCTCTGACCGCATAGCCTGTTGAATGTTTTCTTCGTCCTTCCCCTCAAATTCCTGTCTCTCTTCTCGCAAAGCTTCCTGCCTTTCCACTGATTCTTCCCCTTCCTTTACGACCTCGTTTTCTTCCTTTGGTTCGCCTTTTTCTGATGAAACTGCTAGCCCTGCTTTCTCTTGCTCCATCTTAGTTTCTTATGACTTTTCAACCTCTGTCTTTTCTTCCTTTACTTCTTCAGCAGAAACCTCCTTTTCTGATTTTTGCTCTTTTACTTCCTCCAACTTGTGTTGCTCCACCTTTTGTTCTTCCGAAGGTTGAATTTTCGCTTGAGTCTGTCTTTCATCGCCTTTTTCCGAAATTTCTCCAGCTGAGCTCGTCTCTTCTTTTAGTCCAGCTACTGGAATTAAATTTTTAGCACTCGAACCTAATTTCGTAATTAGCAATTCACCTAAAGAAGTCAAAGCACCTTTTGCTTCGGCACCAACATAAACTTTCCGCTCTGATTCTTTTTGCTCAATCTTGCTTGTAACTGCACGATGCGACAGCCCTATCTTCTGCGTGTCAGGCTCTATGCGCAAGATCTTGAAATCCAATTCATCGCCGATCTTCACAACTTTGTCCGGACTATCAACTTTCTCTTCTGAAAGCTCGGAAATGTGGCATAATCCTTCCAAATCTTCAGCAAGTCGAACAAAGACACCGAAACTGGCAAATCTGGAAATTTGTCCACGAACGATATCTCCAGGACGATGATTCTGAATAAATAAATCCCACGGGCTCGGTTGCGTGGCTTTAATTGAAAGCAATAAACGCTTCTTGTGATGATCTATCTTCAAGACTTTTGCCTCAACCTTCCGTTTTTTCTTCAGAACCTCCTTTGGATGCTTTATTTTCTTCCAAGTAATCTCGGAAAGATGAACAAAACCGTCAATTCCATCTTCAACCTCAACGAAAGCCCCAGAACTTGTCAAACTCCTAACAACTCCGCTGACGGTAGTGCCGACTTTGTATTTTTCTTCCACAGAATTCCAGGGATTTGGCATAAGGCTCTTCATGCTAAAGCTTAATCGGCGCTTTGTAGGATCAACCTCAACCACTTTGACTTCAACTTCTTGCCCGACGCTGACCATTTTCTTCGGATGTTTCGGACGCTTCGACCAAGTCATCTCCGATACATGGACCAAACCTTCAACTCCTGGCTCCAGCTCAACGAAAACTCCGTAATCTACTATGCTCACAACTTTACCTTTTGCAACCGAACCAACCGGATACTTTTCAGGAACAATATCCCACGGATCGGGAAGCAATTGCTTATAGCTAAGAGAAATTTTTTCTTTTTTGCGATTTATGCTGATGATTTTTACCTGTATTTTGTCGCCAACGTTGAAGAGATCCGACGGATGTTTTATCCTCTCCCATGCCATTTCCGTAACATGAAGCAATCCGTCAACTCCGCCGATGTCAACAAAAGCTCCATAATCAAGGACGTTTTTCACCGTGCCTTCAACAACATATCCTTCACCGATCTGGCTGAACAAAGCATCCTTTCGTTTCCTTATGATTTCATCAGTAATAGCTTTGCGCGACACAACTACATTATTCTTTTTCCGACTACATTTGACAATTTTTACTTCAATATCTTGGCCTACAAATTTGCTAATATCGGTTGGATAAGAATCAACTAAGGAAGCCGGTAAGAAAGCCTCTACGCCTTTAATATCAACCTTTAAACCGCCCTTAACTCTTTCTACAACTCTGCATTGAATGGATCGCTTGTTTCTATGGGCCGATATAATTTCCGACCACGCACGACGACGTAGTGCATCAATGTAAGACAAGATCGGCGGATTATCGCTCGAATCTATATGGCGAATTACAACTTCTATCTCATCGCCTTCTTTCAGCTTAAGTTCACCATTAGGTGCGGTAACCTCGCTGATGTCAACAATCCCTTCGGACTTATGCCCGAAATCAACCATCATGGCTTTGTCTGTAAAGCCAACGACTCTACCGGAAACTATCTTGCCTCTGCTGAAACCGGATTGCTCTTGCTCATATTCCATGAGCATCGCCCCAAAATCCACTTCATTGGAAGGTTGCTTGCCTATATCTTCATCGGCGCTTCCCTTTGTATCCTCACCAACCACAGCTTCACCTGCGCTTACTTGTCCCACATTCGTTTCACCTTCGCCCATGCTTGCACCTGTTCCAGCCGTGCTTTCGGATATTTTCTTCCTGTCGGCGATCCCAGAAACACTTGTCTGCGTGTTTTTCTGGACATTTGTTTCTTGAGCTGTTTCTGTCTGCTCTTGTGCCAACACTTCCTTGCTCTCAGACGATGTTACCTTTTGCCCGATTTGTTCTTTATCCTTTTCTTCCATTTTTGCTTCGTTCACCAAATTAATCTCCGTCACGAAAGAACGCCTAACCTTTGTTCTTGAGCAAAAAGTTTCCAAAATTGCACCAAAGCAATTTCGTAAACCTCTCTGTAAATTAAAACTAAAATTTACCTTTGAAAAGTGCTCGATGTCAAGGCAAGATATCAAATTTCTTTGTTACCTAAGAGCACTTAGCTCCAAAGGATTTGACTGAAATATCTTTTCGGCAATTATACGTATAATCTTTCGTGGCACTTTGATCGCTCCAGCTATGTGCCTTTCCTCCGTAAAGTGCCCAACTACATAAACCCCTGCAACATTTGTTTCAAACGTTTCTTCATCATAAACAGGTACTTGGCCGTATCTTGGGCTTTTTGAAGGTTTTGTCCGAACGCCCAAATGCCTAAGCAACGTAAAATCAGGTTCGGTTCCTATCAAAACAAAAACAAAGTCATTCTCAATTACTTCAATCTCGCCGTTTTCACTTTCTAGTAACACCTCTTTTTCACGGATCTCAACAACCCGTCTCAGAAAAAAGACTCTTAAACAACCTCTCTTCCACTCCTCTTCAAGTGGTTTTTTAACCCAGTACTTTATGCAACCTTGTTTTGGATCAGTGTTTTCCCAATCCTCACGAAAAATAGCCAACGTCGTCTTCGCCCCTTCTTGAGCCAGAAAAAGCGCTGCCTCGCCTGCAGAATTGCCACCACCGATAACCAAAACGTTTTTCTTAACAAAAGGGTAAGTTTCACGAAACGAATGATAAACTTTCGGTAAATCTTCACCCGGAACATTTAATCTTTTCCGTTTAGCCATTGCTCCTATTGCGAATAAAACTTTTCGTGTTTCATACTGACCTTTAACGGTTTTTACAATGAAATGATTGTCTGTGATTTTTTTAACATCAATAACTTCTTCTTCGGTTTGTATGTTCAAATTTTTGTCTAAGACAAAACGGACGTAGTAGGAAAGAAGTTCCTCGCGTGTAGGTTTTTCGCGTGCAGGTTTCAAATCTCCCTCAACGAACTCTAGCTCGTTCGGAGTTGAAAAAACTGTCAGTCCAATCGGATAGTTATAAATCGTGTTTGCTATAAGTCCCTTCTCCAAAACCAGATAGTTCAAGCCTAGCTTTTGTGCTTCCCAAGCCGAAGAAATACCGGCAGGACCGGCTCCGATTATAATCAAGTCATACATAACCCAACTTTTCCCGTGCAAAAATTCGTCCTTTGGCAGTTTATCCCTTTAACTTTATCGAAGCAGAACAAAACCCTAACATTTCCTAATCTTTCTCAAAAGCTATCTTAAAATTCTTCGTTGAGTTTTTTAAGCTCTGTGACGAATAACTCGATTCTCTGTTTGGTAATTTCCAATTCTCTTTTTGCCTCAAGATAATCTTCCCATTCACTTGTAGCCGTTAAAGCTTTTGTTACCTCTTCATCGAGGGTCTGTGCCATTAACGCAAGCAAATTGTTCGTAGCTTCTTGAGTCTTCAAGAGAGATTGAATAATGGTGTATGCAAGTCTGGCATTTTCTATTTCACGATTCATTCCTTGCTTGTCTCCTTAGCCTCTACAAAATTGCTTTCCACTTTGTAGTTAAAAAGTGGTAACTTACGCACCGTCACCTCACACTCTTTTGTTTTCAATTTTGTTCCTTCACTCAAATGCTCATAACGAACATAACCAAGCCCAACAACCCTATCAAAAAATGGAGAAAACGCTACTGAAGTTACGAATCCTGCTGATTTATTATCAATCGTGAACAATTGTTCTCTTGGCTTCAAAGAAACACTTTTTTGATTGAAAACCAATCCCATGAGCTGTTTTGCAACATGCCCACGAAAATGTATTCTGGCGATTATTTCCTGCCCGATGTAGCATCCTTTGTTGTAACTTATCAAATCTTCCAAGCCCAGTTCGGGAACAACTGTGTTTTCGTCCATATCAATACCGTATCTTGGCTCTCCGCTTTCGATCCTAATGATTTCATAAACATCATCGGGAATTTTCAAGGCACTCTGCAATTCAGCTTGGCGAAAATCCTCCACCTTTTCAACCGGAATGAATAAATCCGTCCCAAAAACAGAGTCGAACTTTATGGCGTTATATTTTGAAGCATTTGGATTTGCGTTAAGGAGCCGAAAGAAACAATAATCAGCCGATAAATTCTCAACGAAAAAATCACCTGCCAGAGTGAATCTAGACAGATGTTGGAAAATTCTCTGATGATTTATTTTTTCGGTTTCCAAAATCAATTTTTCTCCTATCCTTGTTATTCTAACAACTGCTTGAAGCCTGCCTTGCGCATTTGCAAAAGCAGCTAGAATTTGATTCCCTTCCTGAAGTTTTTTAACGTTGTTCGTCACCATCCCGTTTAGAAACTGAATAGACTCTTTTCCCCAGATCGCTATCAGGCCTCGCTCTTCTTCATAAAATCCGGGCTTTCCCTGATGGATTTCCTGATAAATTTCCAACATAAGTTTCTATTTTGTCGTTTATACAGATCTTTTCAAAATCATTTCTACGGCTCTTTTCAGAATTTGAAAATCCTCTAGCTGTTTTTCCATGCTTCTCGTGCTTACTACAACCTGCGGACTCGGATGATACAAAGGAATTAACTTTCGTCCATTCCAATCGAGAATTTTGCCCACATCATTTTTCAAAGTGAAATTGTGCGCCTCCAAATACTTCAAAGCCCCAAGAGCCGTGCTTCCAAGTGTTGCGATTATTTCAGGATTTATAAGCTCAATTTGTTTTTTCAAAAACTCTGAACAATTTTTGATTTCACTTTTCAACGGCTTACGATTTGCTCCGCTTTCAGAACGTGGACTGCAAAGAACTGCGTTTGTTATAAAAATATCCTCTCTTCTCAGTCCGATTGAATCGATCAGCCGCTGAAAATTATCGCCCGATTTATCACCATAAAAAGGACGTCTTGTTCGATCAGCTCCCTTTCTTCCAGGTGCTTCCGCTATGAAAAAAACCAACGGAGACAAACTGCCGTTTAGAAAACTCAAAACTGCCCTTTTATCGGCCAATCTCAAACACTTAGAGCAAGCCTCAGCCTGCTTGCAAAGAGAAAGAAACTTGTTTTTCTTAGCTACCGACATTGAAAAATCTTGAAGAAAAAGTAAAGATAAAAACTTGGAAGCAAATTCTACAAAAAAGGAACAAGAAAAACAATGAGTCAGGTTACTCAAGAGAAGGTTTTGGAAGCTTTAAGACAGATCATAGACCCGGACCTGAGGAAAGACATAGTTTCGTTGGGATTTGTCAGGGATTTGAAGATTGAGGATGGCGAAGTTTCTTTTAGAATCGTGCTGACAACACCTGCCTGTCCTGTAAAAGACGAAATGGCAAGACAAGCAAAGCAATTGGTTTCAAGTATTGAAGGAGTCAAAGCGGTGCATCTAACGATGGATGCTGAGGTTCCGAAAGGACGTGGTATAGCAAGCAATTTTGACCTTGAAAACATAAAAAACATAATAGCCGTTTCTTCAGGTAAAGGTGGCGTTGGTAAGTCAACCGTTGCCGTTAATCTTGCAGTTTCATTGGCACTAGACGGAGCAAAAGTCGGATTGATGGATGCAGATATTTACGGTCCTAACGTGCCGATAATGCTCGGCGTTAGGAACTTCAAGCCTTACGTTTCCGATGGAAAACTCGTTCCGATAGAAGCTTATGGTGTGAAGATGATTTCAATGGCACTTTTGGCACAACCTGATCAAGCAATGATAATGCGTGGTCCAATGCTTCATGGAATAATCAGACAGTTCCTGTCGGAAGTTGCTTGGGGAGAACTAGATTATCTGATAGTTGACATGCCGCCTGGGACAGGTGATGCTCAACTTTCACTGGCTCAACTAGTGTCGTTGCAAGGTGCTGTTCTGGTAACAACACCTCAAACCGTTTCGACTGCAGATGTTCGCCGTGCTTTGAAAATGTTTGAAACTGTTAACGTCCCGATCTTAGGCATAATTGAAAACATGTCATATTTTATCCCACCTGATATGCCTGAAAAACGTTATTACATCTTCGGACAAGGTGGAGGCAAAAAACTAGCTGATGAATTCAAAGTTCCATTCTTAGGTGAAATACCATTAGCAATGGAAGTGCGAGAAGCGGGTGACAACGGTGTTCCGATTGTGATCTCAAAACCAGGTTCATCACAAGCACAAGCATTCAAAAAAGTATCGGAAGAAATCGCAAGACAAGTCTCAATTGAAGCAATGAAACCTAATCTTGTAATCCTAACACGCTCGAAGTAAAATAGGATTTGGCATTTACCAAAAATTCAAAAAAGGAGAAAATGAAATGTCAACAGCCACTACACCAACTATAGATATTCATCTGACTGACAAAGCAGCAGAAGAGATCAAAAAATTCATGGCAAATGAAGAAGACCTACCTGAAACAGCTGGACTTCGAGTTCGTGTCGTGCCAGGTGGTTGTTCGGGTTTCCAATACAGCCTGAATATCGAAGAAAACTCAAGGAACGGTGATTTTGTTTTGAACAAACACGGCATTAGAATCTTCATCGACATGTTCTCGGCACAGTATTTAAACGGAGTTACGATTGATTACGTGTCCAACATGATGGGTTCAGGCTTCACATTTGATAATCCAAACGCAACAGGCGGTTGCGGTTGCGGAAGCTCATTTTCTGTTTAGATTTCAACTCTCTTCATTTGGGTTTTTATCAAACAAAAAAGACAAGCTTATGAAAGGCTTGTCCTTTTTGTTCGATTTATACTACAAACCGAGATTTGCCGAGTCCACGGTCTCGAATTTTCTGCCTTTTTTCTTCAGCAAAGAAAAAGAAACTATTAGAAGGAAGACAAGCCTTCTGCTTTGTCTTCCTTCTAACTTCTAGAACCTAGTAAGTTCTGAGACCAGGTATCGGAAATTCACCTGAAATGGGCCCCGTCCCCGATGGGAAGGTAATAGTATAGCTTTGTGGCGCCGAAGGATTAAACCCAGGGCTGTTCAACCAATAGAAAGTCTTGTTAGAACGCCTATAGACAGCTATGTCAGACTTACCGTCTCCATTGTAATCCCCACATAAGGCGAAGTCCCTAACGGCAGAAGTTCCCGGTATACCGAATTGAGTGATTACGACTCCAGGTCCTCCATTTTCTTTAATATACCAATTCCCATTAGTTCCAGAACCAAAGCCACGCCAAACGGCAAAGTCGGCTTTTGAATCTCCAAGAAAGTCTCCAACGATATAAAAATCGGTGTTGAAGTCACCCCACTGCTGCACGAGAAGTAGGCTTGCGGTAACAGCATCGCCTACGAAATATTGTGTTGGACTTCCTCGAAGCACCGTTAGATCGGCTCTTCCGTCACCATTATAATCTGCTCCTGCAATCGGAGTATCGGTGCTCGAGGAACCAAACACAGGACTCAAGAAGGTGTTATTGCTACTCCTCAAAATATACCATTCGTAAGAAGTACCATTATCTCTAACAACTGTCAAGTCGTCTCTGCCATCTCCATCATAGTCGGCTTCGAGTCCCGGAAAATCCGAGCTTATACCCCATTGTTGTAAGACAACAGGAATAGAAGTGCCTGGTGGTGGAACCGGGTTAGAAATGGTGTATTGAGTTGATGGACGAATGTAATAAAATCCACTTCGCCAAACTGCCAAGTCTGCTTTATCATCATTGTCGTAATACCCGGGAGTTGGGAAATCATTAGTGGAACTTTTACCATAACCGATGTTTTCTTCATTCCCTCCTGAACCCGGAGTTCCATTTGCCCTTGTTCTCCAGACAATTACATCATTTGGAGCTGTCCCTTCAAGATTTAAAATACCGAAAGACGTTCTTCCCGTTCCATAAAAGTCAAAGCAAGGTTTTGTAGCAGAAGCAGCGGTGTCAATTGTCAAAGTAGCACCCGTTACGGTTCCTGTATCAGCAGCTGCACCATCTCTAAATCTTAAAACCCAAGTTCCGTTGGGATTCGTCACACCTACAAAAGCAGGATTCATTGACGTCGTAGGAGCAGGAGCTGTCGTCGGTCCTGGAACGGTCGTCCTATAGTTCCCGCCAGGAATTACACTGACGCCACTAGCTGCAGCCCACCAATTCGTAGTCGCCGAATCGGTGAACGTATAAGTGTTAAGTGACGACAAGTCAGAACCGTAACCGAACGATGTCGCAGAAGTAGCTCCTGTTCTAGAAAAGATAACATGCGAAGGCGAACCACCAGGAGCGAGTAATACAACATCTAAATCGCCTACGTAAGTATGACTGGCATTAAAGCTTACGGCTACATTCGTAACGCTTCCCGAAAGACCCGTAACATCAAACTCCACATTCCTCGGAGGACCATAAGCTCCTGGACCACCAGCAGTTCCATCAGGAATGCTTCCTAAACTTGTAGGAATAGCCGGAAAGGCTGCCGAAGGACTCAACTCTTGTTGTTCATCTAATTGTCTTGCACTGGTCGTCGAATTCAGGCTTGCAACAAGCCATAAACCTGTTGCAGTCGCTGCCAGCATCAATAAAGCAAAAAGAAGCGATTTTTTGTTTGATTTTTCCATAATTTTTTCCCTCCTAATTTCTCAAAAAATGGCTCAAAAGCACTTGCGCTTTTTGCTCGCCGAATCTAAGACACTAAAGCAGTGTAATTCATTTTTTACAAAATTGTCAAACAAAATTTTTAATTACCGAGTCAGTCAACAGATCAAAGCCCCGGAAATCCGCTTGCAAGATTGTAGTAGTGATAGAGTTCATTAAAGTCTTTCAAAGCTCTGTTCAGTATCAAAGGCAATTGTTCAATGTCGTTAACGTTCACGACCAGATTCAAATTTCTCAAAAAAGCCTCTTGAGCGTTGAGTGTCGTAGAAGTTTCATCAATTGACACCAAAAAAAGACGCCTTCTTTCAGAAGAATACATTGCATTGATTCTTTGCTGAACAATAGCCGTTCCGCCCATATCTGTTGCGAAATCGGGCGAAAGTATCACAACTTGAACCTTGCCTTCTCGCAAACGTTCGTTCGCTTGTGCAGGTGTTTCGGCTATATAAACCTTGTAACCCGCATCAACAAGAAGTTTTGCAACTTTTTCTCTGTATCTTCCCATGCACAATAAGGCCCTTCTGGGCTTCTCCTCTTCCTCCTCCTTTGTTTCCAAAACTTTCTCTTCTCTTCTTAATGCAGCTAGAAGAGCGCGTAATGCATGATTTATCTCGAATTCAGATTCTCTTGCCGTGAAGCGTTCTGCACCTTCTGGAACCGCCGGCGCAGGCTTGTTTTCTTTCAACTGCTGAACCGGAGAAGCGGGCTGCTCACCCTGAACCCTAATCAGATTTCTACATCGCGGACATCTAACCGTAAAGCTTCCCTTAGGAATTTTGGTATCGTCAAGTTGAAGAGAAACAGAACAAGAATCACATCTTATGATCATAATCCCTGAAAACTCCTACTTTTCAATCAAATCGAGCATAGACGATTTAGGCGGCTCGATAGGTGGTAACTTTGATTTCTGCGCTGCTTTCTTTATCATTTGATCATAATCTTCTCCGGCAGAAACCCCGCTTAGCTTCAATAGAAGATTATTCTGGTTAGTAGCAAAAGACAAGCCATCCTCTAAAGTTATAATGCCCTGCTGAATCATCTTCATAATCACCGTGTCAAAATCTTGCATTCCGTCCAGTTCACCGTCTCGCATTGCATCAAGCAAAGTTTTTCCTTCAGACTCTCCGTATTCAATGTATTCGCGTGTTCTCGGATTGGACTTCAGAATTTCAACTGCCGGCACTCTACCTTTTCCGTCGGCTCTCGGAATCAATCTCTGCGAAATAATATAGCGAAAAGACTGTGCAAGTCTTGTTCTAATAACCCTTTCTTCATTTTTCGGATACAAACCGATAATACGGTCAATGGTTCTCGATGCATCAATTGTGTGTAATGTAGAAAGCACAAGATGCCCCGTTTCTGCTGCTTCCAAAGCTATTTCTGTAGTTTCTAAGTCGCGCATCTCACCGACTAGAATCACCTTTGGTGCTTGACGAAGTGCAGATCGGAGTGCCGAAGCAAAATCCTTCGCATCTGAACCTATCTCGCGTTGGTTTATCGTTGATTTCTTATGCTTATGCATGAACTCTATCGGGTCTTCGATTGTAACTATATGATAACTCTTCGTTTCATTGATTCTATCAATTATAGCCGCTAATGTAGAGCTTTTCCCCGAACCAGTTGGTCCTGTTACCAAAACCAATCCGTTACGAAGGTTGCAAATTTCTTGAAGCTGTGGCGGTAAGTTCAAAGACTCAAAACTAGGAATTTCGCGCGGTATAACACGCATTACAATTGAATATGAACCACGTTGTTGAAAGATGTTGACACGAAAACGACACTTTCCCGGTAGAGTCCAACTCAAATCGGCTGCCCCTTCTTTGACAAGCTGTTCGGCCGCTTTAGGGTTGTCTCTGATTATCGCCATTGCGATCATTTCGGTCTGAAAAGCACTCAGCTTTCCAAGCCCAAGAGGAGACGTTGGATACAAAACTCCGTTTATTTCAACCTGTGGTTTCTGCCCAACGCTGAAGTTCAAGTCACTTATGTTGTCTGATAACATCAGCATCTGTTCGATAATCGGTGATATATCTAATAAGCTCATTGTTTTTTACTCCCCAAAATTTTTCTCGAACCTTGCCCTGCAAAGCCCCGTTGCCTTTCTTAAATTTTTACTAAAGCCAGTAGCAAAATCAAGCTATTTTATCACTTCTGAATACTATTAAACATTGCCATTCTTTCTGCGATTCTACTCGGTTCTGAAACAATTGCACTAATAACAGCGACGCAATCAGCACCAGCTTCAAAAACCAGCTTCGCATTTTCCAAGTTTATTCCACCGATGGCAACAAGAGGAAAACTTCCTATAACTTTCCTGACAGCTTTGATTCCTTCTAAACCCACAGCCGGATCAGGATTTTCTTTGGTCTTGGTGGCAAAAATCGGACCTATTGAGATGTAATCTATCGGCATTTTCAATGCTTCAATAGCTTGCCGAACACTATGAGTCGAATAGCCGATTATAGCCTCATCTCCGAGCAACTTCCGAGCGTAACGAGGTGGTATGTCTTCCTGCCCGAGATGAACTCCATCGGCATTTATCGCAAAAGCTATGTCTACACGATCGTTGATTATTATCTTCGCTCCTTTCTGCCTCGCAATTGCTACAGCCTCACGAGTATCCAAGAAAAACTTTCGAGAGCTAGCTTTTTTTTCTCTGATTTGAATAAAACGAGCACCACCTTCAATCAAAAGTTTGACTTGTTCAGCATGACTCAACCCAGAAATAGAAGCATCTGTTATGGGGTAGATTCGAGGCAGCAGTTTCATGGAGATTTATGATAATGATTTCACCATCAAAAATCCATCCTCACCATCTCTGTAATACTTAGCGATTCTTTGAGTAACCGTAAAACCCAGCTTCCGATAGAGATTCTGTGCTGGAAAGTTACTAACGCGCACCTCAAGTCGAATTACTGTCACACCTTTTTGCTTCAACATCTCTTCGGTATGAGACATCAGCTTCTGCGCAAGCCCACGCCTTCTATGTTCAGGTAAGATGCCTATAGCTGAAATGTGCCCAACTCCATTTTCTTCCAAAGTCGCAAAAATAGATCCGACAATCTTATCATCTGCCGTAAAAACGCAGTATCCTATCGCAGTTGGGCTTGAAAGCAAACGATTAAAAATACTCTTGCTGTATCTCTCTTCGCGCCTGAAACATTTTTGATGAACTCTGTAGATTTCATCTATTCTGTCCAGAGTTGCAACCTTGATTGTGTATTCGGTCGGAGCTACCGATTCACAATGCTCGGGTTCATCCCTTTGGTTCAGGATATCGTGGATTTTTTGCAAGATAGCCATTTTTACAATATCAACATGCAATCGCCATAACTGTAAAATCTGTATCTTGCCGAAACAGCATAACGATACGCACTCATTATAAGCTCATAACCCGTAAAAGTCGAAACCATAACAAGCAGCGACGATTTCGGAAGATGAAAATTCGTCAAAAGCGCATCAACAAATTTGAATTTGTAACCTGGGATTATGGTCAAATCAACCATCTTTTTTCCGCTCTCAATTCTGCCTTGCTGCGTAGCAAAGAATTCTAGCAATCTAGTTGTAGTTGTGCCAACAGCTATAGTCCTTTTTCCGCTTTGCTTAGCTTGATTAAGCATCGCTGCGGTTTCTTCATCAATTTCACCCTCTTCGGGTAAGACCTTATGTCCCGAAAGTTCTTTGACTTTAACAGGTTCAAAGGTTCCATATCCAACATGCAAAGTGATTTCAACTATCTGAGTCCCTCTTTCTCTAATCCTTTGAAGAATTTTTTCTGTAAAGTGCAATCCAGCAGTAGGCGCAGCTATTGATCCTGTTTTTTTTGCATAAACAGTTTGATAACGCTGCTTGTCATGAAAAGATGCATCTCGCTTTATGTAAGGTGGCAACGGTGTTTTGCCTACCTTTTCGAGTTGTTCATAGAAATTTCTTGCACACTCGAATTGCACAACAAAATGCCCATCTTCGCATTTTTCCAAAACCGTAGCTGAAAAATCTTCATCAAAAACAACTTTCGTTTCTTTTTTCAATCTTCTTGCTGGGCGCGCCAAAACCTCCCATGTCAGATCGTTAATTTTCCTTATCAAAAAAACTTCAATCTTTGCTTTCGTATCAGTTTTGTAGCCTACCAATCTCGCAGGAAAAACCTTTGTATTGTTCAATACTAAAACATCGGTTTCGCCAACATAGTTAGGAAAATTATAGAAAAAATCGTCTTTATATGAGTTTTCTTTTCTATTTACAACAAGCATCCTGGAACTATCCCTCTCTTTGAGAGGTTCTTGTGCTATCAACTCTTTCGGTAGCTCGTAATCAAACTCATCAATTAGCATCATGATATTTTAGATTAACAGAAAAATCGAAAATAACCTCAGTCAAGTTGCACAAAATATTCTGTCCTGTTATATTTTTCTTTGGCTGTTGGCTTGAAAGGCCAAGTTTTTAAAGTTTTTTGAAGAAGTTTAGTTCTTTCAATTGTGGGGACGTAGCTCAGTTGGGAGAGCGCGTGAATGGCATTCACGAGGTCAGGGGTTCGACTCCCCTCGTCTCCACCATTCCTGAATAAAACCTTACCCAAAAAAACGCCTAATTATTATTCGTCCGAATTTTTCAGATCAACTAATTAAACCTTCCAGTTCGGCTAATCTTTTCTTAAGAACTTTTATTTCTTCCTTGAGACTTTCAAGATTTCTAAAGTGTACATTCAAGCGTTTATACTCTGCAAGCGGTAAAACCGGTGTCCCCCACCAAACACCCGGACGAACGATTTTACCCGGCAAGACTCCTGCCTGGGAGCCAATAACCGCTCCACTTTTTAATGTGGCGTGATCGCCGATGCCAACCTGTCCGCCAATAACACAATCATCCTCAATAACGGTGCTTCCAGAAATACCCGTCTGCGCAGCTATTACCACTCGTTTGCCGATTTTAACGTTATGACCTATCTGAACAAGATTATCAATCTTCGTGCCTGCACCAATTCTCGTTTCTCCTAAAGCTCCTCTATCTATGCAAGTATTTGCACCGATTTCAACATCATCTTCTATAACAACCACGCCGATCTGAGGGAATTTGATATAACCATCTTCATCCCTTACATAACCGAAACCATCCGCACCGATAACAACGCCGGCATGCAAAATACAATTGTTTCCTATACTCACTCTGTCATAAATAACGCAATTCGGGAAAATTACACAGTTTTCACCTATCTCAACATCGTTTCCTATTGTAACATTGTCAAATACGGCCGTCCCCTTCCCTATCTTTGTTCTACTGCCAATAGAAACGAAAGCTCCGATAAAATCTGCTTCAACCTCAGCATTTTCACCAATAGAAACGCTTTGATGTCTGCCTTTGGGAATCTCAAAACGGTGTAAAGCTTTGGCAACTTTTGCAAAGGCCAACTTTGGGTTTTTGACTTTTATGATCGAACAAGGTAACTTCTGAACAAAATCTTCAGGCACAATGATACACGAAGCCCTGATGCTTTCAGGCAAATTTTCTGCTTTCTCGATAAAAGCTATTTCGTTTTCTTTTGCAAGATCAGGCCGGGCGATGCGGAGGATTTCTACCTCCAAGTCACCTATTGCTTCTCCTTGAACAAGTTCTGCTATCTCACAAACTTTCATCAGAAATCATCTTGCAAGATACTCTTCTATCTTCCGTGTTACTGCTTCGCTTTCAGGTGCATCTTTTGAGGAAAATCTTGCTACAACGTTACCTTCCCTATCAATGAGAAACTTGTTGAAATTCCATGTAATTTCCCCTGCAAAATTAGGATTCGTCTCTTTGTTGGTTAAAAACCTGTATAGCGGATGAATATCATCTCCTTTGACAGAAATCTTCGCAAACATCGGAAAAGTAACCCTGTATTTTGTCTGGCAGAATTCTTTTATCTCTTCGTTTGTCCCTGGTTCCTGATTTGCAAAATTATTTGCAGGAAAACCTAAAACATAAAAACCTTTGTCTTTATATTTTTCATAAATTTTTTGCAAGCCCTCATACTGCGGTGTATAGCCACATCTGCTAGCTACATTCACTATCAAAAGCACATTGCCTTTGTATTTACCTAAAGTAAACTCGTTGCCATCAATGTCGGTCACTTTGATGTCCCACAAAGAACGTGAACCATCATAAGCCTCAACCTGCGACGAACTTTTGTTGCTCAACGTAACACTGTTGCACCCCGTTATCACTACAGAAATAGCTAGAAAAACGACCATCAAAATTAAACTTCTCATATTTGCCTCCTTTCAACTCTAATCTACGACTAAATCGAACAAAACTCAAATACAATCTTTTACCACACTCAATTGTGTTTACCATTCCTGAGAATGTAAAATTAAGTTTGAGTCAAAACCGAAAAACACAAATTTACTGTCAAAAAACTATGAAAAAATTAGTCGCCTTTCCACTGATAGTTTTTTCTGCTTTCCTAAGCGTATTCGCTGATAATTCAATGAAGGCTTCAGATTTCTCCCTGAAAGATCAGTACGGGAAAACATATTACATTAAATTTCCCAGAGAAAAAGTAACCATCCTCGCCTTCGGCGACAGGGATGGCTCAGAACAACTCGAAAGTTGGATTCGTCCGCTCTATGAAAAATACAAGGACGCAATTGACATTTACGGAATCGCCGAACTTTCATCTGTTCCGGCTATAGCAAGAGGCTTGGTGCGAAGCATAATAAAGGCGAAATCTCCTTATCCCGTGATGCTTGACTGGGAAGGTACCGTCAGCCGAAGTTACAAATACGAAAAGGGCAAGGCAAATATCTACGTTATAGACAAAAAAGGTTCCGTAACTGCAAAAAAAATCGGCTTAGCAAATCAAAAAGAACTGGAATCGCTCTTTAAGGAAATAGACAAAGCCCTAAATAAGTGAGACTACGGTAATTCCTTTATACCACCTCGAAGTTGTTGCGAAGGCACCGAACCTTTTGTTTGCGAAGCTTTTTCGGTAACCTCAGACAAAATTTCCTTGATGGCCCCTACGCTGGACAAAACCCCTGAAGCTTCGAATGGCATAAATAAAACCTTCTGATTCCCAGCTTGCGCCATTTCTTTGAGAGAATCAATATACCTAATCGCCGTCAGATATTGAACTGCTGCCTCTGGATCACCGATCGCTTGGACAATTCGACCTATTGCTATCGCCTCAGCTTCTGCTATTCTCAGCCTTGCCTCAGAAGCTCCTTCTGCTTGCAAAATGGCTGCTTGTTTTTCGCCTTCTGCTCTCGTTATAGCAGATTGCCTTTCACCTTCGGCACGAGCAATCGCCGCCTGCCTTTCACCTTCAGCCTGTAAGATCATCGCACGCCGTTCTCTTTCGGCCGTCATCTGCTTCTCCATGGTAACCCGAACATCTTCAGGCGGAGTAATGTTTTTTATATCAACGCGAGTAACTTTTACTCCCCATTTATCAGTTGCTTCATCCAGAATAGTTCTCAACTTGGCATTTATTTGATCACGACCTGATAAAGCATGATCTAAGTCCATCTCGCCCATCACAGCTCTCATTCCAGTTATTGTCAGTTGAACAATACCACCTGTTAGATCGGCAACTTCATAAACTGCTTTGATTGGATCGGTTATCTGCCAATAAACAACCGAATCAACCCTGACCGTGACGTTATCTCGTGTAATAACCGGTTGTGGTTCCAGATCAGTAAACTGCTCGCGTAAGTCAATCTGCTGAAGCCCATAAGGATGAGTTAACCAACGAACCGTTCGCGGCCTTTCTATAAAAGGAATTATAAGGTTTAACCCACTCTGAGCAACACGATGAAATTTTCCGAGACGCTCTATCAACAATACGGTCGATTGCGGAACTATCCTGATTGATTTTGACGCTATTATCAGCAAAGCCAGCCCTATAAACGCTGCAAAAAATAAAGCTTCTAGACCTAAACCTTCAGCTTGGAAGAAAAGCATTTCTACTGATACCTCCTTTTGACTTTTCTAAGTATATCAGAGCCTATGTCTATCAAAAAGCAGATTCGCTTCAATGGGGCCACGACTTTCAAGTCGTGGAAACATCCTGATCTGGGGCGCTCCTGGAGTCGGGAAAACAGGCTTCAATGGGGCCACGACTTTCAAGTCGTGGAAACCAAACACACATAGACGTTTGTGCGCTTGCCAGATTCGCTTCAATGGGGCCACGACTTTCAAGTCGTGGAAACCAAACACACATAGACGTTTGTGCGCTTGCTGTCCGTGCTTCAATGGGGCCACGACTTTCAAGTCGTGGAAACAGTTAATTACAGTCGTTAGTACGTCCCTAATCCTCTTAGCTTCAATGGGGCCACGACTTTCAAGTCGTGGAAACTCTCTTAACAATTTTTCTTTGTGACAATATCTCTTGCTTCAATGGGGCCACGACTTTCAAGTCGTGGAAACGCAAAATTCACATTGTAGCGTCTCAGGGAGGCTCAGGGCTTCAATGGGGCCACGACTTTCAAGTCTCAGGGCTTCAATGGGGCCACGACTTTCAAGTCGTGGAAACAGCACCAGAAATAAAGTGTTAATTTTCAACTACTTGCAAACCCTTTTTCGAGAGGGTCCATCTTTTTATACTAAATTAACTTTTCTTGCATGCTTTTGTCAAGTGAAAAATTCACAAACAGCCCGTCTTTACTCAGATTCAAAAATTTCGAGAGGTTGTTTTGGGAAAATTTTCAACTTATAGCTACAATCAGATTTTGTTATAGTGGTGATTTTATCGAGTTGAAAATGTCAAAAACGAAGCCCTTTTGCATGCTTCAAAAGTGAAATTTTTTGTCTTTTTCAAAATCACCACCTAACCTCTCGCAAAATTTCAAATGCAAAACTAATTGAAATCCCCGAGCAGTTATCGAAAACTTTTCTGATTTTTCCTGAGCGCTACCGAGAATTTTTCATTTTGCTGAGACGTTATCAGGCGCAAAAGACTATTACTCGTTCTTTGAATAACAAGATAGTGTGAATTCGCAATTTACAACTGACTTTTCTGACTTTTTCTGTTAACATTTGCTCATGCAAGAGGAAAAGATATTTCCGCCAAAGCTAAAACTCAACGAAAATGGAGAAATAGAGATCGAGTCTTTAGCTGATGTTATCGAATGGTTTTTGCTCTACGATCAGAAAACTGCAATAATTCGTCATCCACAAGTTGAAGAGCTTTTTCAGTGGAAACAAGAAGATGATGCCGAACAAGGTTTTCAACCTTATTTGTTCGATAGTGCCGAAGCCAGATTCGCTATAGGGGTTTTTCAAGCAATAGCCGAGAACAATACTCAAGAAAAATCACGATCTTCTGCCGGGAAAGCCCACCCTTAAAAGGGTGGGATGAAAGGCGGGCATTCTTGTTTGGATTGTTAGATATAATGCAGAAAAACTGACACTTGTGATATAATAGTTCCATGAACGGTAAACGATGGAAACCAGCAGCCACAACAGTATACAATATTGGTTATCACCTTATCTGGTGTCCAAGTACCGGCGCAAAGTTCTGGTGGGTGAAGTAGCTGAGCGGCTGAAAGAATTGTTGCTTCAAAAAGCCGGAGAAATCAGTTCGAAGCTAATATTATCCAACGGTATCAAGATAGACTTTGAAGTTCACGAAACGTTAAGGTTGAAGCAACTCCAGAGAA
>Ga0197142_1000016_pt1:25000-140298 | contig 140298 bp, 118 predicted proteins | sample GBS60_MetaG_FD_148614 | JGI IMG/M metagenome (GOLD analysis project Ga0197142, IMG submission 148614) | Sediment microbial communities from Great Boiling Springs, Gerlach, Nevada, United States - GBS 60_MetaG | ecosystem: Environmental > Aquatic > Thermal springs > Hot (42-90C) >... | reverse complement strand
GAGTAGAGATGGTGATGCCGGGAGATAATGTTCAGATAGAGGTAGAGTTGATAGCGCCGATAGCGATGGAGAAGGGATTGAGGTTTGCGATAAGAGAAGGTGGTAAAACTGTCGGTGCTGGAACCGTTACCGAAATCTTGGATTGATTTTTAGACAGGGCTTTTACCGGTAAAAGTCCTGTCTAATTTTTAGGTTTTGAAAAGGCTTATGTTAAACGAAAAAATTCGCATCAAGTTAAAAGCTTACGATCACAGAGTGCTTGATCAGTCAACTCAGGAAATAGTTGACAAAGCTAAACGCACCGGCGCCAGAGTTGCGGGACCAATTCCACTTCCTACAGTCAAAAACAGATGGACTGTTCTCCGGTCACCGCACGTTGATAAAAAATCGCGCGAGCAGTTCGAGATAAGAATACATAAGCGTTTAATAGACATTCTTAATCCGACTGCTGAAACAATTGATGCTTTGATGAAGCTTGATTTACCAGCTGGTGTTGATGTTGAAATAAAAGCTTTTGGTAAGGGCTAATTGAGCTTATGAATGTTACTGGAATTATTGGAAGAAAAATCGGGATGACACAGATTTTCGCTGAAGATGGTACGGTTACGCCGGTTACGGTTATCAAAGCTGGCCCCTGTATTGTGGTGCAGAGAAAAAGCGCATCTGGCAAGGACGGATACAACGCCGTTCAACTAGGGCTTGTTGAAGACAAACCGGCTAAGCCGAAGAATTTTACAAAGCCAATGCGTGGGCATTTTGAAAAAACTGGTGGTGGGGTTCCACCGATGAGGGTTCTTAAAGAAATTCGCCTTAACAGTGAGCCTGACGTGAACGTAGGCGATCAAATCAAAGTTGATCTGTTTACCGATGGCGAAAAGGTTGATGTTACTGGAAGATCAAAAGGTAGAGGCTTCGCAGGCACAGTTAAGCGTCATGGTTTCAATAGAGGGCCAGAATCGCATGGTTCTATGAATGTCCGTGCTCCGGGTTCCATTGGAGCTTCGTCTTTCCCATCACGCGTTCTGAAAGGTTCGCGATCATCAGGTCACATGGGCGATAGAAGAGTGACTGTGAAAGGTTTAACCGTAGCGAAAGTTGATGTTGAAAATAACTTGCTTTTAGTGCGTGGTGCAGTGCCAGGTGCAAATGGAAGTGTTGTAATTATCAAAAAATCAACCAAGGGATTGAAAAAATAAGGGTTCTTGTAAACACAGCTTTGAGACTTTTTGATAGTCTTAAGCTTCTGCAACTGTTGGAGAAAGTTTATGCCTGTTGTAAAAGTTCATAATCTGGAAAATAAGGAAGTCGGCGAAATGGAATTGCCCGATGAAGTTTTTGGTGTCGAATTTAATGAAGCATTAGTTCACGAAGCAGTTAGAAATTTCTTGGCTAATCATCGTCGTGGAACCGTTGCTACAAAAACGCGCGGCGACGTATCAGGTTCGGGCAAAAAGCCATGGAGGCAAAAAGGAACTGGACGCGCACGTGTCGGTTCAATTCGTTCACCGCTTTGGAGAAAAGGTGGAACAGTTCACGGACCACAACCCCGGGATTGGTCGTATGAGTTGCCAAAAAAGATGAGGCGAGGCGCTCTTCGTTCGGCGCTTTCTGAAAGACTCCGTGAAGGTAATTTGATAGTAATTGACGAATTCAATTTGGAAAAGCCAAAAACCAAAGAATTCGTAAAAGTCATGAGCAATTTTGGTTTATTATCTGAAAAGAAAAAACCAGTAAAAACTTTGATAATTGACTCCGTTCAAAACAGAAATCTGTTACTTTCGTCAAGAAATCTTCCGAAAGTCAAAATGGTTGATGGCTTGGGAGTGAACATATACGACGTTATTTATCACGAAAAACTTCTGGTTTCCAAGAGCGCAGTAGAAAAGCTTGCTGAATTGCTCAATCCTAATCGGGAAAAGGAGGGGGCTGAGGAATAATGAAAGAATTGAGCGTTTGGGAAATTCTGAAATCGCCTGTGATAACTGAAAAGACCACGCTTTTGAAGGAGGTTGAAGAAGAAAGCGAGGAAAAGCAAGTTTTGACATTTCGCGTTGACAAAAGGGCAACAAAAGAACAGATTCGCAAAGCTGTTGAAGAAATCTTCAACGTTAAGGTTGAGAAAGTTCACACCGTAAACTATCAAGGTAAGCTTAAGCGTCGTGGCAGGTTTGAAGGGAGAAGACCTTCTTGGAAAAAGGCTTACGTTACTTTGAAAAAAGGCGAATATGTAGTTGATTATTCTGAAGTTATTTAGTTTTTGAGGTTTTGGGGAAATGGGAATAAAGAAAGTAAAACCGACAACGCCGGCAAGAAGATTTCAGACTTATCTGACGAAAGATGAGTTGACACCAGGGGCGAAGCCGGAAAAATCGTTGCTGGTGCCGAAAAAGAGAATTTCGGCGCGAAACAATTATGGTCATATAACAGTTCGTCATCGTGGCGGCGGACATAAGAGAAAATATCGAATAATAGACTTTAAGCGCGACAAGATCGGCATTCCTGGTAAGGTTACTCAAATAGAATACGATCCAAATCGTTCGGCAAATATCGCTTTGATAACATACGCCGATGGTGAAAAGCGATATATTCTAGCTCCCGTAGGATTGAAGGTTGGCGCAACTGTCATGAGCGGTGCAGATGCCGATATTTTACCGGGAAATGCTTTGCCTATCAGAAATATTCCGCTTGGAACTGCGGTTCATAACATTGAGCTTCGTCCTGGAAAGGGTGGGCAACTTGTAAGAGCCGCCGGCACTTTTGCTCAAATAATCGCTAAGGAAGGTGACTACGCTCAACTTAGAATGCCATCTGGCGAAGTCAGAAAGGTTTTGATGGACTGCATGGCAACGGTTGGGCAGGTCGGTAATGTAGATCATGAAAACGTAAGCATCGGGAAAGCTGGTCGTTCTCGTTGGCTTGGACGTCGTCCGGCAGTTCGTGGAGTTGCTATGAATCCTGTTGATCATCCGCACGGCGGAGGTGAAGGAAAAACTTCTGGCGGACGTCATCCCGTAACTCCATGGGGACAGCCTACGCGCGGTTACAAAACTAGAAACAACAAACGCACGCAGAAATTTATCGTGCGCGACAGAAGAGCGAAATAGGAAGTTTTTTGGTAAAGAGATACTTTTTTGGGATGAGGATTTGGAGTTATGGCACGTTCGGTTAGAAAAGGTCCTTTCGTTGATTTGAGTATTTTGAGAGTTCTAAAGAGAATCAAAGAAACTGGTAAGAAACCACCAGCAATAAAAACATGGTCGAGACGTTCGACAATTATACCTGAAATGGTAGGTTTAACATTCGGAGTTCACAACGGAAAACGTCATATACCGGTTTACATTACGGAAAACATGGTTGGGCATAAACTCGGAGAGTTTGCACCCACACGGACTTTCAAGGGGCATCCAGGAACTAAAGCCGAAAAAGCGGCAAAGAAAAAATAATTTGTCAGAAAGGTTGTAATTTGTGAGAAAAGTTTATGAAAGCGATTGCTAGGACAAGATATTTGAAAGGATCGCCACGCAAGGCGCGGTTGGTTATTGATCTCATTCGCGGTAAAAGCGTGCCACAAGCTCTTGCGATATTGGGCTTTACGAATAAGCGCGCAGCCAGATCTATCGAAAAGACTTTGCTCTCGGCCGTTGCGAATGCAACTTACAAAGCGGAGCAGGAAAATATCGCAATTGATCCGGCAGATCTTTACGTTTCAACTTGTTACGTTGATATGGGACCGACGAAGCATCGTTGGAGAATTCGTCCTGCTCCGCAAGGGCGTGCTTACCGTGAAAGACGTCATTACTGTCACATCACAATAGAGGTTTCCACCGAAAAGAAAATCGGAAATGACAAAAAAGCCGAGAAAAAGAATACAAACCGGGAAACTAAGGTAGAAGCTAGAGGAAAAGAAACCGTAGAGGAAGAGGTCTCAGAAAGGAAAGCTTTTACCGAAAAAAATCCTGAAGAGAAGGTTGAGTTGTCCGAACAAAAAGATCTTAAAAGAGAATCAGAAGTTTTAGAAGAAAAGCAGAAAGAGGAAAAGTCGTAAGGTATGGGACAGAAGGTTCATCCATACGGGTTTCGCGTTGGTTATAACAAAGATTGGCATTCTCATTGGTTTGCCAAAAAGAATGAGTTTGCAAAGTTCCTAGCAGAAGATTTGAAGCTAAAGAAGGAGTTGAAAGAGCGATTTGCTGGCACGGGGATTTCGCATGTTGATATTGAGCGTGCCGCTAATCGCATGAAAATAATCATTTACACTTCGCGCCCTGGCATCATAATAGGACGAAAAGGAACGGAGATCGAAAAACTCAGAGATGAGATTGCCAAAAAGACCAAATACGATGTGATGATCTCCATTCAGGAAATTCAAAAACCTGAATTAAATGCGCAACTTCAAGCTGAGAAAATCGCTCAGCAGATAGAAAAGCGCGTTGCTTTTCGTCGTGCGATGAAAAAGATAATAGAAGAATCTCGGCGCTTTGGTGCTTTGGGTGTGAAGGTGATGTGTTCGGGAAGGTTAAACGGAGCAGAAATAGCGAGATCGGAATGGATTTTGGAAGGAAGACTTCCGCTTCATACACTTCGCGCCGATATTGATTACGGATTTGCCGAAGCCTTTACAACTTACGGAGTCATAGGTGTAAAGGTTTGGATTTATCGTGGCGATATTCTCGATCCGAAGGCTGCAATGGCTCGTGGAACAACTACAGATCCGATAAACGACGTAAAAACTCCAAAAGTCAGAGGGCTTCGTCGGCGCGAAAGATTCTGATTTTTCACTAAAGGAGTAATGCTTCTATGTTGATGCCGAAAAAGGTTAAGTATCGAAAGGTTCAAAAGGGAAGAATAAAGGGGAAAGCAACGCGCGGAGATAAGATAAATTTCGGCGATTATGGGCTTAAGGCTCTAGAAGCTGGATGGATAACAGACCGTCAGATTGAAGCAGCGCGTGTTGCTATGACGCGTCACATCAAGCGTGGAGGAAAAATTTGGATAAGAATTTTCCCGGATAAACCGATTACGAAAAAGCCCGCTGAAACGCGTATGGGAAGCGGCAAAGGTGCACCCGATCATTGGGTTGCGGTTGTCAAACCGGGTAGGATTCTCTATGAAATTCAAGGCGTGAGCGAAGATATGGCAAGAGAAGCTATGAGACTAGCGGCTCAAAAACTACCGATTAAAGTTAAATTCGTAACTCGCGCCGATATGGAAGGAGGATTAGTCTGATGAAACGCAAGGAACTGATGGAACAGCTCAGAGGGATGTCACTCGAAGAGCTGAAACAACAAGAAGAAAGTCTTAGAGAATCTCTTTTCCGCCTTCGGTTTAGAAAGTCTTTGGGCTTTAGGGAAACGATCAAAGACATCAGACGGGAAAAGAAAATCCTAGCTAGAGTTTTGACTTTAATCAATCAACTCGAAAAGGAACAAGCTCAAAATAACTAGAGGTTTAGAAGATGGAAGAAGTGAAAGAAAAAAAAGGCGAGAATCTGGAAACGAATTCGGAAGTTTTTGAAACTTCACAGGAGGTTTCACCTGCAGCTTCGGTCGAAGAAGTTTCTGCAGACAAAAAGACCGAGGACTCATCGGCTATAGAAGTGAAAGCGGAACAGGTGCGTAGTGAAACCGCTGTTTCCGAAGTTTCGGTTAAAAAGATCACAAGAAGAAGAACTGAAAAAATCGGCACGGTCGTTTCCGATAAAATGACGAAAACGGTCGTGGTGATGGTCGAAAGGTTGATCAAGCATCCGAAATATCGCAAGTATGTGCGCCGTAGAAAAAAATTCATGGCGCATGATGAGCTTGGAGCTAAAATCGGAGATAAAGTCAAAATAATTGAAACCAGACCACTTTCTGCGCGCAAAAGATGGCGTGTTGTTGAGATTCTCCAGAAAGCATCTGAGTAAAATAAAATATCGAGGAGTTGAGGTGATGCGCTATGATTCAAATGCATACTGCTTTAGTTGTGGCAGATAATTCAGGAGCAAAAAAAGTGAAGATGATTTTACCGCTTGGTGGTTCTACGGGAAAGACGGCAACCATAGGCGACAAAATAAAGGTTACGGTCAAAGAAGCTGCTCCTGATGGTATTGCCAAGAAAGGCAAGGTTTACAATGCCGTTATTGTTCGCACCCGTAAAGAAATCAGGCGCAAAGACGGGACTTATATCAGATTTGACGATAACGCAGCCGTTTTGATAAAAGAAGACGGAACACCTTTGGGAACGCGTGTTTTCGGTCCTGTGGCCAGAGAACTGCGTGATAAGAATTTCATGAAAATAGTTTCACTTGCGCCGGAGGTTATCTGAGATGAAGAAGAAAAAAGGAGTTTACAAAACCAAAATCAAACGTGGTGATAAGGTTATTTTCATTGCAGGCCGCGAGTATAATCGTTTTGACTCTGAAGGCAGACGGCGTCCTTACGTCGGAGAAGTAATAGCAGTTGATCCAAGGCGCGGTAAGGTCAAAGTTGAAGGCGCAATGATGGTCAAGCGTCATCGGAAAGCCATACCGCAATTGAACATAGAAGGTGGTATCATTGAGGAAGAAGCGTGGGTTGATATTTCCAACGTCGCTTTGGTTGATCCGAAAACCGGTAAGCCTACAAGAGTTAGAATCGAAGTTCGTGATGGACAAAAGGTAAGAGTGGCAGTCAGAAGCGGTGAGGTTATTCCAGAGCCGAAAAGATAGTGGACGGCTAATGGCGAATGATGATTGAGAATTTATTCAACCGAAAAATCACTCTAGGGTTTGAGTTGATTTTGAAAGAATCTGGCAACACGATTTTGTGAGACCCAGACTAAAAGGATTAGAAATTATGGCAAGGCTGAAGGAAAAATATAGAAACGAAGTTGCTCCGGCACTGGCTAAGGAGTTCGGCATAAAAAATCCGATGGCGATTCCAAAGCTGGAGAAAATCGTTATAAATGTGGGCTTGGGAGAGGCAATTAGCAATCCTAAAGTTCTTGACGTGGCTGTAGAAGAATTGAAAGCTATAACGGGACAGAAGCCAGTCATAACGAAGGCAAAAAAATCAATAGCATCTTTTAAGCTACGTCAAGGCATGAGAATCGGTGCTATGGTTACGCTGCGGGGTGATCGTATGTATGAGTTTCTAGATCGCCTGATTTCCATAGCGCTGCCGAGGGTTAGAGATTTCAAAGGACTTTCTCCCAAGTCTTTCGATGGCAGAGGAAATTACACTCTGGGACTCCGCGAACAGATAATTTTTCCTGAAGTTGATTTCAACAAAGTTGATAAAATTCGCGGAATGAACATTTCGATTGTGACAACGGCTAAGACTGATGAACTCGGTCTTGCCCTTTTGAAAGGTTTGGGAATGCCTTTCAGAAAAAATTGAAACTATCTCTGAGGATAAAAAGACATTTCTGGAACGGTAAGGACTATGGCAAAGCTAAGCATGATTGTTAAAAATGAAAAACGAAAGAAAATGGTCGAAAAATATGCTCAAAAGCGTGCAGAGCTGAAAAAAATAATCAAAAATCCGAATTCAACGCCTGAGCAAATAGAAGAAGCCGTTTTGAGATTGCAGAAACTACCGCGCAACGCAAGCCCTGTAAGAGTTAGGAATCGTTGTTCTCAAACAGGACGTCCGCGCGGGTATTTGCGTCGGTTTGGCGTTTCTAGAATAGCACTGCGCGAATTAGCTTTGCGCGGACAGATACCGGGAATGATTAAGGCTAGCTGGTAAAGCAGTTATTTCAAGATTTTTAAGAGAACTTTTGCTGGAGTTAAGGGGGAAAGAATGATTCAAGACCCGATAGCAGATATGCTGACACGAATCCGCAACGCAGTTGCGGCGGGACATCCACGCGTGGATGTTCCAGGCTCAAAACTGAAGCTGGAAATAGTGCGTATCTTGAAAGAGGAAGGTTACATCAACAATTACATGATCAAAGAAGAAGGTGCGAAATATCAGATTCGCATTTTTCTTCGTTACGATGCTAAAGGCAAGTCTCCGATTACGGATTTAAAGAGAGTTTCACGTCCTAGTCGGAGAGTTTATGTTAAGGCATCGGAAATTCCAAAAGTATTAGGAGGCTATGGCATCTGCATAGTTTCCACTCCAAAAGGCGTAATGACGGGGAAAAAAGCTCGTCAAGAGAATGTAGGTGGAGAACTGATTGCCGAAATATACTAAAGAGGTTGTTATGTCGCGCATAGGAAAAAAACCGATTCAATTGCCTTCTGGTGTGAGCGTCACTATTCATGAGAAGGAATTGGAGATAAAGGGACCAAAAGGAGCTCTAAGAACTCCAATTCCGAACGGCATAAAATTCAAAATCGAGGATAACAAGCTAATTGCTGAAAGGGAAGGCGACGAATACAAAGCGCTTCATGGCTTGGCGCGTGCCTTAGCCAATAATGCAGTAATCGGTGTAACACAAGGTTTCACCAGACAAATGGATATTGTTGGTGTCGGTTACAAGGCCGATATTCAAGGAAGAAAAATAGTCTTTTCCCTTGGATACTCGCATCCGATTGAATATGTCTTGCCAGAAGGCATTGAAGTCAAGGCGGAAAAAGATAATACGAAAGGCTCTATAAATCAATATCAGCTCACATTAACCTTGACAGGAATTGACAAACAAAAGTTAGGTCAGGTGTGCGCCGAACTAAACAGATTGAGAAAGCCCGACGCTTACAAAGGCAAAGGCATTCGCTATGCTGATAGAGTCTATAAGCTCAAGCCCGGAAAGGCTGGTAAGTAAGGAGTTTGGCTTTTATGAGCAGAAAAAGCAGAGCAGAAGTTAGAAAGGCGATTCACCGCCGCATTCGAAAAAAAGTCCACGGAACAGCTGAAAGACCGCGTCTAGCAGTTTTTCGTAGCTTGAAACATATCTATGCTCAGATAATTGACGATGAAAGCGGTAGGACGCTTGTCGCTGCTTCCACACTTGAAAAAGATTTACGTTCGGAGAAAAACGGTAATATCGAAGCGGCTAGGAGAGTCGGGAAAGCTATAGCAGAAAAAGCCCTAGCTGCTGGAATTACAAAAGTAGTTTTCGATCGCGGCGGATACGTCTATCATGGGCGCGTTAAAGCTTTGATAGAAGCTGCTCGCGAGGCAGGATTAAACAAAGACGAAATCAAGGGAAAAGGGGAAGATGAAAAGAAATAGGCAAATAATTCCACCAGAGTCTTTGATACTAAAAGATCACTTAATCTCGGTAAACCGAGTCACAAAGGTCGTCAAAGGCGGTAAAAATCTATCTTTTGCGGCTTTGGTTGTAGTTGGGGATGAAGCTGGTCATGTAGGATTCGGCACAGGGAAGGCACGTGAGGTTCCTAGTGCAATCAAGAAAGCCGTTGAATCAGCTAAGAAAAATCTGATCAGAGTGCCGTTGATAAACGGTACTTTGCCACATCCGATATACGGCGAACACGGTGCTGTGAAAGTTATGATAAAGCCAGCAGGTGAAGGAACAGGAGTTATTGCTGGAGGACCAGTTAGGGCCATAATGCAAGCTCTTGGTGTTCGTAACGTTCGCACGAAAATTTTAGGCTCAACGAATCCGCATAATGTTGTCAGAGCAACCTTTGACGGTTTAATGAAGATGAAGGACCCTGAAGAGGTCGCCAGATTACGCGGTAAAACTCTTGAAGAGATTTTGTGACATTACTAAGCTCCGTCCTTTAGGGCGAGCAAGACGTTAGGTTCGGAGAGAGCGGCAAATGAGTAAAAAGACCGAAAAGCAGAGCGAAAAGACGATAAAGATACATTATTATCGAAGCTCGATAGGTTATTCGCACAAGCAAAAGCAATTGGTGCGGAGTTTAGGTTTTACCAAGCTCAATCAAATTTTAGAACGTCCTGACACGCCTGCAATTCGTGGCGTTGTCAATAAAGTTCCGCATCTTTTGAGAATTATAGAAGAATGAAGGAGTTTGAGAAATGGTGCTATCATTGAATAATCTTCATCCTGCTGAAGGAAGCAAACACAAAAAGAAAAGGGTTGGAAGAGGTCCCGGTTCTGGCAAAGGCAAAACAGCTGGAAGAGGAACAAAGGGGCATAAGTCACGTTCAGGTTACAGAAGAAAGATAGGTTTTGAAGGCGGTCAGATGCCTTTACAAAGACGTTTACCGAAACGCGGATTCACAAATGCCTTTAAGAAACAATGGATTGAAATAAGCCTTGCAAAAATCAATCAGAGTTTTAATGCAGGCGATGAGGTAACCCCGGAAATCCTGCATCAAAGAGGTTTAATAAAGAAAGCAAAATACGATGTTGTTGTTTTAGGAAATGGCGAGTTGACAAAGCCTGTAAAAATCTCGGCTCATCGTTTTACGAAATCGGCTCGTGAGAAAATAGAAAAAGCTGGCGGAACGGCTACAGTAATTGTTAAAGAGAAAAGGGTAGAAGCCTAAACGGAGGTCTAGGAAATGGATAAGTTTTTTGCCGCCGTCCAAAATATGTTCAAAATTCCGGAGTTGAGAAGCAGGATACTTTTCACTCTTGGAATGATAGCAATATATCGGTTTGGAGCACATATCACAGCGCCTGGTATCAATAAAACAAGGCTCGAACAGGTTTGGGGAGAGGTCAGCGGAACGCTTTTAGGAGTGCTTGATCTTTTTTCAGGTGGTAACTTTCGCACCATTTCTATTTTTGCTCTCGGCGTGACACCTTACATTACTGCATCAATCATCATGCAGTTGATGACCGTTCTTTATCCTTCGATAAAAAAGGTTCAGGAAGAAGGTGAAGTTGGACGGCAAAAAATAAATCAGTGGACAAGATATTTGACAGTCGGTCTTTGTATTATTCAAACATTTTTCGTTGCTACATGGCTTAGAAAAAACGGCATTATTGATGAAGGTTGGTGGCCGACTTTCATGATTGTGGTTACTTTAACGACCGGGACTGTTTTTGTAATGTGGCTAGGAGAGCAAATAACCGAACGCGGCGTTGGCAATGGTATTTCGCTGTTGATCTTTGTCGGTATTGTGGTTAGTTTGCCAACAGGCGTAATGCAAGTCATGGAAAGAGTTAGAGCAGGCGATCCTTCGCAAACTTTAGGAGTTATATTTTTGTTAGCTGTTCTGGTTGCTTTGATTGCGCTTATCGTTTATATCGAGTCAGCTCGTAGAAACATTCCAATTTCTTATGCAAACCGTCGTATTGGTGGGCAAGTTTACCGTGGAGCGCAAACATCTTTGCCGCTGAAGATCAACATGGGCGGAGTGATACCAGTAATTTTCGCTTCGTCTGTTTTAGCACTACCACAAACTTTGTTTTCGGCTTTTCCGCCCGATCCGAGCAATCCGGATTCGCTTTGGACTAAAGTCTATGGATTCTTTACACAATTTCACGGCAGTGATCCTTACTACGAATTTCTTTTTCTCTCGCTGATAGTTGTGTTTACTTTCTTCTATGTTACGGTTATTTTCAATACCGATGATGTTGCTGATAATTTACGCAAACACGGTGGTTTCGTACCCGGAATTCGTCCTGGAAAGCCAACAGCTGAATATCTGAATTACATTCTGACTCGTTTGACAACCGTTGGCGCTATTTATCTTGCTTTTGTAGCTTTTGTTCCGCAACTTCTTTTAAGTGGTTTCAGAGTAGGAAGATTACCGCTTATTGGCGCAGGGCTAGAAAATTTCTTTGCGTCTACGCCTGGTTTGAGTTGGATTCCGACGGGACTCGGCTATCAGTTTTACTTCGGTGGCACTTCCCTTCTGATTTTGGTCGGCGTGGCTATGGATACAGTTGCGCAAATCGAAGCCCAATTGGTTATGCGAAATTACGAAGGCTTTTTGGGGGCAGGTTCTCGTTTGCGCGGAAGAAGGTTTTAATAACCAACTTCAAGTTTGTTCTCTATTTGGAAACATGAAGTTTTGAAAATTTTGTCCTCGAAAAAATTCGTATTTTCGATTGAAGGATTTGATTTTCTGTTTTGAAAAACTAAATTCTTTGTTTTGGAAATTTGATTTTTTGTTAGTTTTTGATGTTGTTGCCGGACATAATCTGAGAAAATCGCCGTTGAAGCTTAAAAGCTAGTCTTCAAGGCTCGGTAGTTTTTTGATAAATTTATGAGCAAAATAATTGTTCTCATCGGTGCGCCCGGAGCGGGTAAAGGGACTCAGGCTCGACTTTTGCAAGAGCGCAAAGGCATACCGCAGATTTCTACAGGTGACATTTTTCGAGAAATGAAAAGTTCCGATACCCCCTTAGCACGTGAAGTTCAGAAGATAATGGCCGATGGTCACCTTGTTCCCGATGATTTGACATTTAAGGTTGTCAAAGAAAGAACTACACGCGAAGATTGCAGCGGAAGTTACATCTTGGATGGTTATCCGAGAACAGAAGTTCAGGCTCAACAGCTTGAGGAATTAGCATTGGAACAAGGCAAGGAAATTGAGGCTTTTCTGATTGACGTTGACAGAGAAGTGCTTGAAAAGAGAATGACAGGGCGTCGAATTTGTGCTGTTTGCGGGGAGATTTTCAACATTTACTTCAAACCGCCGGTGAAATGCGGGCGTTCTGAATGTGACTTGGAAAGAAATCTTATTCACAGAGCAGATGATAACGAAGAAAGTGTCCGACAGCGATTGACAACATACGAAGAGAAAACAAAACCTTTGATTGATTATTACGAAAGAAAAGGTAAGCTCAAAAGGATAGACGGTAACAGAGACCCTGAGGTTATTTATGTTGATTTAGAGAAGTTAATTGATGCGGTTTAGTTTGTCGGAATCATTGAAGTTACTTAAGGATCGGATGATAATAGCTAAATCTCAAAAAGATTTGCAACGGATGCGGGAAGTAGGAGAGTTGATTGCCGAGGTGCGTGAAGAGTTGCGCAAAATGATACAGGTCGGCATTACTTCACTCGAACTAAACAATGCAGCGGAAAAAATGATTCGCGAGCGCGGTGCAATTCCGACCTTTATCGGCTATCATGGTTTCCCGTTTGCTATATGCGCTTCTGTGAACGAACAAGTCGTTCACGGATTTTCAAATTCTATTCCGCTAAAAGAAGGAGACATAATTTCGATTGATGTTGCCGCAACATACAATGGTTTTGTTGGTGACACTGCTTTTACAGCACCAGTCGGCAAAGTCGGTGAAGATTTAGAAAAATTGATCAGAGTTACCGAAGAGTGCCTTTATCTAGCAATTCAACAATGTTATCCAGGCAAACACATTGGCGATATTGGGTATGTGATTCAATCTCATGCTGAAAAACACGGTTACAGCGTCGTTCGCGATTACGTAGGTCATGGAATAGGAAGAAGAATGCACGAAGACCCACAGGTGCCGAATTACGGACATCCGGGAACCAGAGAAAAATTGCGTGCAGGATATTGCCTTGCAATTGAACCAATGCTCAACATGGGAACTCACGAAGTGGAGGTTTTGAAAGATGGCTGGACGGTTGTCACAAAAGACAGAAAACCCTCAGCCCATTTTGAGCATACGGTCGCTGTAACGGAAGAAGGACCTGAAATTTTGACACTGACAAAAGAGCAAAAAGAAAAACTCAAAGAAAGTAAAACAAAAAATTTTCAGAGCCTTTTGACCTTTGCCTGAACTGCTTCGTGGTATGAAACGACGGAAAAAATTCTCGGCAGCGGTGTGACGCTCCTACAATAACCACAGCCGCGTCACATGAAGCAACGGAAAAGAAAATTTGTCGAGTAGAAAGTTTTCCACGCTACTAGCTTGTTTTTGTGGTGAAAAACGACAAGAAGCTTTAAAAAGCTGAGTGTTTGCAGTAATAGATGGCGCAAAGGTAGGAGAAAACCGAAAGAGCTCGGGTTAAAGTTGATCTGTCGGTTTGACTTAAGTTGAATAAAAGCTTATTATTACTATTTTGCCAAATTATCAGGTGAGCAAGTTTAGAAATATATGCCAAAGGAAGATGCGATAGAAGTAAATGCGACTGTGATAGAGACACTACCAAATGCAATGTTCAGAGTGGAAGTAGAAGGCAGTAAACATCAGGTTTTGGCGCATGTTTCGGGTAAAATGCGAAAAAATTTCATACGCATTTTGCCAGGCGATAAGGTGGTTGTTGAGCTTTCGCCCTACGATTTGACCAGAGGTCGGATTACCTATCGCTATAAATGAGGTGATTAAAGATGAAAGTTCGTTCTTCGGTAAAGAAGATTTGCAGCAAGTGCAAGATTGTTCGTCGCAAAAGGGTTGTTAGAGTTATTTGTCGTGAAAATCCGAAACACAAACAGCGTCAAGGATAACGGGGAAAAGGCAAGATGACTAGGATAGCAGGTGTTGATATACCACCGCAAAAAAGGGCACAAATTGGACTGACGTATATTTACGGGATCGGTAAGTCTAGAGCAACGGCTATTTTGAATGAAGCACAAGTTGATATAAACAAGAAGATCAAAGACTTAACCGATGACGAGTTAAATCGTATTCGCGCGATCATCGAGAGAGAGGGCGACATAGAAGGCGATCTTCGCAAGAAAGTCCAGATGGACATAAAACGCTTGATGGACATAGGTTGCTATCGCGGTTTGCGGCATCGCAGAGGTTTGCCTGTTCGCGGACAGCGAACTCACACAAATGCGAGAACACGCAAAGGACCGCGCAGAGCGGCAATCGCTAAGAAGAAAGCTCCGGGTAAGAAATGAAGCACTTTCGATGTGGTAGCCAGACTCTCTTTAAAAACGGAGAATGTGGAATTCTTTCGAATTGAAATTTAGAAGGGGCAAATATGGCAAAGGCTTCAGCAAAAAAGACTAAAAGAAAAGAAAAGAAGAACGTTCCTGTTGGGATAGCTCATATTTCGACTTCTTTTAATAACACTATAGTTACATTTACCGATCTTGAAGGCAACGTGATAGCATCTGCTTCAGCAGGTTCTGTCGGTTTCAAAGGTTCAAGAAAGGGAACGCCGTTTGCGGCGCAGCAAGCTGCATTGAATGCTTCCCGAAAGGCTATGGAAGCCGGGATGAGGGAATGCGAAGTTAGAGTTAAAGGACCGGGAGCCGGAAGAGAGTCGGCGATAAGAGCAATTCACCAAGCTGGTATCAAGATTGTTGCGATTCGAGATACAACGCCGATTCCGCACAACGGCTGCCGTCCGCCTAAGAGAAGAAGAGTTTAGGTTTTGATGAATGTGAAAGGACGAAGAACAAATCTTCCGTTGCGGGGATTTGTTTGTAAGTTTTTTCTGTTAAGTTAAAACAAAAAATCTAAAAAGCTAAGCAAAAAGCTCTTTAGGATGAGAAAAATTTTGATCGGAGGCGTTTTTAATGGCTAGATACAGAGGTGCGGTGTGCCGGTTGTGCCGTCGCGAAGGAATGAAATTATTTTTGAAAGGCGATCGTTGCTTTAAGCCTTCGTGTGCAATCGAAAAACGCGGAACTCAACCGCCAGGGCAGCACGGAGCGTTGGCGAGGCGTAAAGTTCTTGCTGGATATGGTCAGCAACTAAGAGAAAAACAAAAAGTAAAGCGAATTTACTTTGTTTTAGAAAGACAGTTTCGCAATTACTTTGAAAAGGCATCTAGACAAAAAGGTATCACTGGTGAAAATCTTTTGATTTTACTTGAAAGACGCCTTGATAATACGGTTTACCGGGCTGGTTTTGCAACTTCAAGAAGACAAGCACGCCAGCTTGTAAGTCACGGTCATGTTTTGGTCAACGGACGGAAGGTTGATATTCCTTCTTTTCAGGTGAAGGTCGGGGATGTTATTTCTTTGAAAGAATCTATGGCGAAAAATCCGCATATTGTAACGGCTTGGGAAACTGCTAACGGACGCGGACGTCCTTCATGGCTAACCGTCCAGAAGGACGAAATGAGCGTTACGGTTTCAGCTTTACCAAAACGCGAGGACATAGACAGAAACATTAACGAACAGCTCATAGTTGAGCTTTACAGTAAGTAAATTTGCCTTTTGTTTCAGCAAGCCACCTCAAAGAAATGGTGGCTTGCAAATTTTGACTTACAAATTTCTTGTTTTCAGAAACTTAGATGGACTTATGACAACAAACAACATGTGGACGAATTTCCAGATGCCGGAACGTCTGGAAGTTGACAAAGAAACTTTAAGTGACACTTACGGAAAGTTCTACGCTCAACCGTTTGAACGCGGTTTTGGCACAACTATAGGTAATTCTTTGCGTCGCGCCTTACTTTCTTCAATCGAAGGTGCAGCAATAACCGCAGTTAAAATAGAGGGCGTAGAACACGAATTTTCACCGATAAAGGGCGTCGTCGAAGATGCAATTGACATAATTTTGAATCTGAAGCGGATTCCGTTCAAACTTCACGGTCAAGGGCCTAAGACGCTTTACATCAGCAAAAAAGGTGAAGGTGAAGCAACCGAAGTTACAAGTGCTGATATTCAACATGATTCTGATGTTGAAGTTTTAGATAAGACGATTCACATAGCTACTATTAGCGCAGGCGGTGAACTGAATATGGAAATGCGCCTTAAGCGAGGGCGTGGATATGTAGCTGCAGAATTCAATAATGATGAAGACCTTTCACTGGGTTATATTCCAGTGGATTCAGTCCATTCACCTATCAAAAAGGTCAATTACACGGTTGAGGCAACACGGCATGGCTCGAATACCGAGATGGATAAGCTGACGATAGAAGTTTGGACAAATGGTTCGGTTAGACCTGAGGACGCAATCGGAATGGCAGCTAAGTTGATAAAAGACCACATGTCTATTTTCATAAATTTTGAAGAGGAAGAAGAGCAGAAAGAAGAAAAAAGAGAAGAAATTGCGCGTCCGCCGCTGATGCGTCACGATATACTCGATCGTTCGATAGACGAACTGGAACTTTCGGTGCGTGCCTACAATTGTCTTAAAAATGCAGGTGTCCGCACCGTTAGGGATTTGATAAAGAAGACCGAACGCGAAATGCTTCAAACAAAGAATTTCGGTAAGAAATCTCTGAACGAGCTTAAAGAAATCCTGCACGGTATGGGACTGGATTTCGGAATGGAATTTGATGAAAACGGAAATCCGATTCCCGGTTCGGGCGGAAGAAGATTCTAGCAAGAGGAAGAGAGCTTATGAGGCACTTAAAAGCGCATCGCAAACTCGGAAGGACGACGGAACACAGAATCTCAATGCTTAGAAATTTGGCTACTTCGTTGATAAATTCCGAAAAAGAATATATCATCACGACTGTTCCGAAGGCTAAAGAACTTCGTTCGTTTGTCGAAAAAGCAATAACCCTAGCGCGCAAGGCTCAATTCTTAACAGGCGAGGACGCCAAGGCAAAAGAGATTCATCTTCGTAGGTTAGCATCGAAATTTTTTCATGCGGGAAATAGAAATTACAAAAAGCAGCTAAGCATCTATGCCAAAGGTGGTCAAAAACCTGAAAGAACTGCTGGAGTTAAGGCTTTGCAAAGGTTGTTCGATGAACTGGGTCCCAGATACAAAGATCGAAATGGTGGTTACACGCGGATAATTCGTCTTGGGAAAAGAAGAAAGGGAGATGGTGCCGAGCTTGCGATAATCGAATTGGTTGACAATCCGCGTGAACTTCAATACAAGGAATCGGCAAAACAGTCGAATTAGAAAATAAAAGCAGTGAGCCAAGGCTTTATTCTTTGGAGATAGCTTTTGGTTTACTGCTTTGTTTGTTTTGAGAGGAGAGTGGCCGAATGAGTCAAGAAACTGACAAAAGAAAAAAAAGAGAGATAAAGACTTCTGGCAATGTTGAGCCCTCGTTGAATTTGGACGAAATTAGGGAAATCGCTGAGTTGATTGAAAAATACGGATTTACAGATTTTGAATTTGAAAATGAAAAGATAAGGTTACGACTCAGCAAATCTGTTATGGCTCCGCAAATAGCGTTTCAACCCGTAACGGCGGCAACCCCGATTCAAACTCAATCGGTTGTTGAATCAAAGCCATCAGCGGAAGACTCAAAGGCTGTTCAGGAAACCAAACCAGAAACCGAAGATGATAACCTTCATAAAATCACTTCGCCGATAGTTGGAACGTTTTATCGTGCTCCAGCGCCGGATAAGCCACCTTATGTGCAAATAGGCGATAAAGTTGAGCCTGATACGGTGGTTTGTATAGTTGAAGCTATGAAGCTTATGAATGAAATTCAGGCAGGAGTTTCAGGCGAAGTTGTAAAAATTTATGTTGAAAACGGACAGCCTGTCGAATACGGTCAACCGCTTTTTGGGATTAAGGTTTAAGGGATGAGCAGGAAGATTCGAAAAATTCTAATCGCAAATCGTGGTGAGATAGCTTGCAGAATAATTTGGACATGCAAAGAGATGGGCATCAAGACGGTTGCAGTGCATTCTGAAGCTGACAAAGACGCTTTACATGTTCGTTTTGCCGATGAAGCGGTTTGTATCGGACCTGCTCCTTCAATACAGAGCTATTTGAACATACCAGCTATAATCAGTGCAGCAGAAATCACCAATGTTGACGCAATTCATCCTGGTTACGGCTTCTTGGCAGAATCGGAGACTTTTGCGAAGGTTTGTGAGGATTGCAACATAAAGTTTATAGGTCCGCGCCCAGAGGTGATAAAAATCATGGGAGATAAAGTTGAGGCCAAGAGGGCAATGAAATCTGCTGGAGTTCCGATCTTGCCCGGTTCATCAGAACCTGTGAAATCGCTTGAGGAAGCGACAGAGATAGCGAGAAAAGTCGGTTTTCCGATCATAATTAAGGCGGCTGCAGGTGGAGGTGGGCGCGGTATGAGAATTGTCCGCAAAGAAGAAGATTTGGCACCAAACTTGGAGCTTGCACAATCGGAGGCAAGAGTTGCTTTCAAAAATGATGCTGTTTACATAGAGAAATACATCGAACGTCCGCGTCACATCGAAATTCAAGTTTTAGCCGATGAGCACGGCAATGTAATACACTTAGGTGAACGTGAGTGTTCAATTCAAAGGCGTCACCAAAAACTTTTGGAAGAGGCTCCATCGCCAGTAGTGACCCCGGAATTAAGAGAAGAAATGGGGGTGGTTGCCGTCAGAGCTTGCAAGGAGATAGGTTATTCAAGTGCCGGGACTTTTGAGTTTTTGCTTGACGAAGACGGCTCGTTTTATTTCATGGAGATGAATACCCGAATACAGGTTGAACATCCGGTTACCGAGATGGTTACCTTGATTGATATTGTTAGAAGCCAAATCAACGTTGCGGAAGGTGAGAAGCTATCGTTTGAACAAAAAGATATACAGATTTTCGGACATTCGATTGAATGCCGTATAAACGCCGAAGATCCTGAGACCTTTACGCCAAGTCCCGGCAAAATTACAGGATTAAATATTCCCGGCGGTCCTGGCGTTAGAGTTGACACAGCTATTTATTCTGGCTATGTTGTGCCGCCTTATTACGATTCAATGATTGCAAAGCTAATAGTTCATGCTCGCAATCGCGAGCTTGCTATAGCCAGAATGCGTCGGGCGTTAGAGGCAATGGTAGTAGAAGGTATAAAAACAACCGTTCCCCTACATCTGAAAATAATGAATGATGAGAGATTTCAAAGTGGAAATTTCTCAACAAAATTCATGGAAGAATTTAGTAGTGGCAATAAGGTTACCGGTAAGGGCTTTTGAAAAATTGACAATTGAATTTTGAGTGATAAAAATTTAGGTTTAGGAGCATTGAATATGGCAGTTACAAAGGAAGGCAAAGAGAAGATCATTAAAGAATATCAGTTGCACCCTACTGACACTGGCTCTTCGCAGGTGCAAATTGCACTTTTGACTGAGAGAATAAAAGAGTTGACCAAGCATTTTGAAGTTCACAAAAAAGATAATCATTCCAGAAGAGGGCTTTTGAAGTTGGTTGCGAAACGCCGAAAACTATTAGATTATCTGAGGCGAACTGATATAGAGCAGTATAATCAGGTTGTCGATCGTTTGGGACTGAGAAAGTGAGCGGCGTATTTGAAAATTCCATGAAGCTGAAAGGTCTGAAGGTCTTGGTAGCCGTTGTTCCTCAATTCAAAGGTAGTGAAATTATGAAAAAAAGGAAGTCCAAGATCAAATTGAGTGATTAGTTTAGATTTTTTAAGAATTTGTGGCAAAAGGGAATCGAGAAACGGCAGAGGCTTTCAAGACTTAGTTTCTGCCGTTTTTTCGTTTGATGTTTGAAAATTGACGATTTGAAGAATTTTGATAGTGGAGATGAGGAAAAATGCCGCAGAGAAAGTATTTGAAAGAATCAATCAAAGTTGGCGATAAAGATTTAACAGTTGAAACTGGTAAAGTTGCAAAGCAAGCACACGGAGCCGTTGTAATTCGATACGGAGAAACTATGGTTTTAGTCACTGCTGTCAGCAGTGACGTTGCACGTGAAGGAATTGATTTCTTTCCGTTGACTGTTGAATACAGAGAATCTACTTACGCTGCAGGTAGAATCCCGGGGAATTATTTCAGGCGCGAAGGACGTCCAAACGAGAAAGAAACCTTGACAAGCCGTTTGATAGACCGTCCTTGTCGTCCGCTTTTTCCTGAAGGCTACAAAAATGAAACACAAATTATAGCAACGGTCATTTCAGCAGATGATGAAAACGATCCTGACGTAATAGCCGTTACCGGTGCTTCTTGTGCTTTGTATTTTTCTGAAATACCTTTTTATCATCCGATTTCTTGTGTTCGAGTTGGCTTGATAGGAGAAAAATATATCATTAATCCGACTTACGAGCAGCGCAGAGAATCGAGATTAGACTTAGTTGTTGCAGGGACGGAAGAGGCTATTGTGATGGTTGAAGCTGAAGCTAAGGAAGTGGCTGAAAAAATCATGGTCGAAGCTATGATGTTTGCTCACAAGGAAATAAAGAGAATTTGTTTATGGCAAAAAGAAATTTTCAAGGCTTTGAACATAGTCAAGCGGGAAGTTATTTCACCGAAGCTTGACGAGACGATGATAGCCGAGATTAGCGAAAGATACACCGAGCGTTTGCGTGATGCTTTAGATACAACAAAGAAAGATAAGCTAACTTCGTATGCGGCAGTTGATGCTTTGAGGAAAGAAATAGTGGAAAACTATCCGGCAGATAATTTGGAAGCCCGCAGTATGGCACAAAAAGTTTTTAATTATTTGAAAGAAAAAATCTTTCGTGAAGATATTTTAGAACGCCGTCGCCGTCCGGACGGTCGCCGATTTGGTGAAATTCGTCCGATTTTCTGTGAAGTTGGATGGCTTCCGCGCACTCACGGTTCGGCTCTCTTTACCAGGGGTGAAACTCAAGCAATAGTTACAACTACCTTAGGCACAAAAGAAGATGAACAATTCATGGATGACTTAGAAAAGGGCGAAGTTAGGAAGCGATTTATGCTCCATTACAATTTCCCACCTTATTGTGTTGGCGAAGTTGGGCGCATAGGAAGTTCCAGCCGTCGTGAAATCGGACATGGAAATCTTGCACGTCGTGCCATAGAAGCTGTTTTGCCGGATGAAAAAGAATTTCCTTACACAATAAGAGTCGTTTCGGAAATAACGGAATCAAATGGTTCTAGTTCAATGGCAACTGTTTGTGGAGCTTCTTTGAGTCTGATGGATGCGGGGGTACCGATTAAAAGGGCGGTTGCAGGTGTTGCTATGGGGCTTGTGATGGAAGGAAACCGATATGCGATTTTATCTGACATAGCAGGAGCCGAGGACCATTACGGTGATATGGATTTCAAGGTTGCCGGAACGACCGAAGGCATAACGGCTTTACAGATGGATATCAAGATAAGCGGGATCAACGCTACTATACTTCAAGAAGCTTTGGAGCAAGCCAGAAAGGGCAGGCTATACATTTTGAATATAATGTCGCAGACAATCGATAAACCTCGCCCTGAAATTTCAAAGTATGCTCCTAGAATTCTTACAATTCGCATCAACCCCGAAAAAATCAGAGAAGTCATTGGTCCTGGTGGCAAAATAATTCGTTCGATAGTTGACGAAACAGGTGCTAAAATTGACATAGCCGATGATGGAATTGTGACGATTGCGACTTCAGACAAAGAAGCTGCTAGGAAAGCAATAGAAAAGATAAGAGCTATAACTGCTGAGGCTGAAATCGGTGAAGTTTACCTTGGGAAGGTCATGAAGATAGTTGATTTTGGAGCGTTTGTTGAGCTTTTCCCCGGGGTTGCAGGGCTTTTACATATCTCTGAAATTTCCGACAAGAGAATCCGAAATATTCGTGAAGAGCTCAAAGAAGGTCAGTTGATAATGGTCAAGTGCATAGCTAAAGAAGGTAACAAATTAAAACTTTCTCGTAAGGCTGTTCTAAAAGAAGAAAAGGCTAAATTAGAAAGTAATTGATTCTTCTTCAAGTAATTGATTCTTCTTCGATTTTTTCAAGTGAAGTTAGCTTATGTTGGGATTTCCCCTGGAATTTACCTTACCGACTCAACGAGAAATGCACACTTGACCTAACTACAAGGTTAGCTGTAAAGTTGAGTTAGAGATGAATCGTTTGAGTGTAGAAATTGTTGAAAAAATGGCACGTAGGTGCGGTTTGAAAATGACTCCGCAACGTCGTGCCATAATAAGGTTTCTGCAGACGGCAAAGAACCATCCGACTCCAGATGAGATTTTGAGAGCGGTCAACAGCGAATTTCCAATGGTGTCTCGCGCAACCGTTTACAACACGATAAACTGGCTGAAGAAGAATGGAATGCTCAAGGAAATTTTTGAAGCTGGGCAAGTTAGACTCGATCCTAATTGCAATCAACATCATCACTTTGTCTGCAAAAAATGCGGCAGGGTTGAAGATGTTGACTTTGACTTAATTCCAAGCCTTAACATCTGCACCCTTCCGAATTCAAACCAAATAGAAAGCTTTGAGTTGATACTGCGTGGATTATGCCAAAATTGTAAAAATTCATCAGTTTCTGGATCTTCATCAGATTAGGCTTCCAACAAATAAAGCCCACGAAAACTTCAGACTTTCGACTTTTTATGTTTTCATCTGTTTGCGAGTCTATAATTATTAGCCCAAGAACTTTTTCTTAGTCCAGATATGATGTTTGCGTCGTGAGTGAGCATTGTTACTTAATGATTAACTCAAAAGGCATTAACATCATCGCTTCGCCTTTACTCATTTTCTCAAAAAGAATTGCGTATTGAACAGCTTTTTTCAGGTTAGGTGGCAAGATTTCTATTACTTGATTCTTTCTGTATTCGGCAAATTTATGTTCGGCAAAATAGCTATCTTCTTCGTCATTGCTAAGAAGCCTTTCGACAAAAGTTTTTGGTTTCGGATATACGACTCTTTGGACTTCTTGATCGGTGGGGATACTGGCTAGTTCTTTCGCGATTTCTATGGCTCGTTCCAGTCCGCCGATTTCGTCAACCAAACCTCTTTCTTTAGCTTGTAAGCCAGTCCACACGCGACCTTGCCCGATTGCATCTACTTCTTCAACAGTTTTGTTTCTGCCCTTAGCTACCTTAGGCAAAAAATCGGTGTAGTAGATTTTGTTTGCAGCTTCTCGCATCTTAGCTTCTTCTGAAGGAGTCCATCGTTCGGTTTCGCGGAAAATACCCGCATTTTTACCACGCATCACATATTCATTGCTTATTCCGAGCCAATCGTAAAGCCCGCGCAATACCGGTTTTCCGAGAAACACGCCAATAGAGCCTGTTATGGTCGAGCTTTCAGCAACAATTTTATTTGCACCACAAGAAATGTAATATCCACCTGATGCTGCTACGTCCGACATTGAAACAACAACGGGCTTTTTAGCTTTCGCGTTTTCAACAGCACGCCAAATCAAATCAGATGCTAAAGCCGACCCACCAGGCGAATCAACACGCAAAACTATAGCTTTGATTGAATCGTCAGATGCAGCGTCGTTTATGGCTTTTACCATCAAATTCGAACCAAGGGTTTCACCATTGAATGGGTCGCCACTACCGGTGTTTATCGAACCAGTGGCAAAGATTACGGCGATTCTTTGGCCTTTATTTAGTCCGAGAGAATAGGCGCTAACTTCTCGGTATTTTTCACCGCTTACGGTGCGTAGTTTTTCATCATCTTTGTAGCCGAGTGCTTTTTTCATCTCATCGTAAACTTGATCTATGTAAAGCGCACCATCAATTAGCCCTAAATCTTTTGCTTGCAAAGCGTTGTATGGTGCTTCGTCAATCAGTGATTTTACTTCTTCGGGCGATTTATTTCGAGATTCTGAAATTGCCGAAATCAAACGGTTAAAATAATCGTCGAGGATTGAATTTATGACTTCCCTATGTTCGGGGGACATTTCTTTTCGCGTAAACTGATCAGGAGCGTTTTTGTATTTGCCGATTTGGATAACCTGAGGTTCTATACCGAGTTTGTCGAGAGAGCCTCTGAAAAACATTACTTCTGCGATGAGTCCATTGATATAAATATCGCCACTAGGGGGCACAAAGATTTTATCTGTCGCCGTTGCAATGTAGTATTCCTTGGTTGTTCCTAAATTCAGGTATGCATAAACTGGTTTTCCGGAAGTGCGAAAATCTTTTATTGCTCTACGTAGCTCGTCGGCTTTGCCCCAGCCAATGGTAGGAAATTCAATTTTCAAGATTACACCGCCGATTCGTGGGTCAACTTTGGCTTTGCGAAGTTGTGTAAGAACGCTGGAAAATGATTGTTTCGGTATCAATCCGAATGCCTCAGCTATAGGGTCTTCAAAGACAAATTCTGGTATATCTCCTGATATGTTCAAAACCAGAACGCTGTTAGTCTGCACTAAATTTTGTTTCCGAATCTCAAGAAAAATAACTAAGCCAACCATGAAAACGAGTAGTAGAGCGAAAATCCCGCCAATGACTACCAAAAAAATTTTTGCGCCTTTTGACATAGCGTTGTTACCCTTTGTTTTGGAATCTAACCTATTTTACGACATTTTGGCAAAAGTGTTTCCAGTGTTTTAGAGCTTTCATTGAAAATTTTTGCTCAGTATATTCAACTTTTGATATTTTCAAGTTTATGAGGATTCTTGTTGTAGAAGACGAAAAACATCTTGCCGACGGCTTAAAATTTAACCTAGAAATGGACGGTTATGAAGTTGTAGTCGCAGAAGATGGGGAAAAGGCTCTTGAAATTTTGCGTAAGGAAAATTTCGACGCTATTGTTTTGGATGTAATGCTTCCGAAAATTGACGGATTTGCAGTTGCTTCCCGACTGAGAGAAACTGAAAATTTTACTCCTATCTTGATGCTAACGGCTCTTGGCAAATCTGAGCATATACTGAAAGGTTTTGCCTGCGGCGCAGATGATTACTTACCAAAACCTTTCGACTTACAGGTTTTTTTGGCTCGACTCAAAGGTTTGCTGAGACGTCGTGAATGGTTTAAGCGTGAATCTTCCAAAATCACTAGAAACATTTTCACCATCAACGGAAGGCAGATAGATTTCGATAATCTCGAAATAAAAACTAAAAAACAGACAATTAAACTTACGTTGATGGAAGCCAAACTTTTACATTATCTCATTGAAAACGAAGGCAAAGCCGTTTCTCGTAAGATGATTTTAGAAAATGTTTGGCAGTTGCACGAAGATACCGATACCAGGGCAATTGATAATTTCATAGTTCGTCTGAGAAGGTATCTTGAAGACAAACCCAGCGATCCCAAAATACTTCAAACTGTGCGCGGTGTGGGTTATCGGCTTGTTCTTGAAAGAGAAGTTGAAGCTGAAAACGATGTTTGAATCTGCATAGATTCTTTCAGCCAACATTTTTGGGCATTTATTTTGGAAGTTTCCGATTCTGAGTTTACTGCTAGTAAAATCTAGCTTTCAAGGAGATAGATCATGAAGACGATTTTGTTATTGTTGTTTTTATTTTTGTTTTTGGGTATTACGAATGCACAGAGTTTAAGTGGACACATTGGCAGTATAAGACGTGGTGGCCAAGCACGTGGCGTTTTGATTTTGGAGATCCCGAAAGGTCTGCATGTCAATTCAAATCGCCCTAATAACGAATATGCAATTCCTACTACCGTCAAACTCTTTTCGGAAGAAGCTATCTTGGGCAAGGTTTATTATCCAAAGGGAAAGAATAAAAAATTCAGCTTTAACGAAGAACCGATAAATATTTACGAAGGCAAAACTAAATTTTCTTTTACCGTAAAAGTTCCGAGGAATTTCAAAGGGAAAACAATTCGGGTGCGTGCAGTTGTTCGTTATCAGGCTTGCAACAACGAAGTTTGCTTCCCACCTCGTGAAAAAGAAATAACACTCACGGCAAAAGTCATATAGGGTTTTCTGAAAGCTTATGCGTAGTCATCGCATTGTGTTATTTGCTTTTGATGAAGCCGAAAGCTTCTTATCGTAGTTCAAAGCCGTAATTGCCAAGGACCTTCTACCAAGACAACTTACTCATAGATTTGAATTTTCTCAATAGGTATCGAAATAAATGCTTAAGGCTTTTTGTTTGAAAGAGAAGGTGTAGGTGACTGGGTGATGTTTGGCACTGGTGTCGGAGTAGGTTTAGGTTTGGTTTCTTGTGTTGCTGAAGGACTCTTTTTGTCCAAGTCGCCCATTGTTTGTGAATTTGAATTAGAGGGTGGTGTTTTTGATTTCTGCGTGTTTGAATTTGCCGATACATTAGAATTTTTGGGGATAAGGACGTAAATGTTTCCGTCAGGGGGCATAAACGGGCTATTCGGGTTAACATTGCCATCGTAGAATTGTCCTGTCAATGGTGGCACAAACGCTTCACCCATCCAAAGATTCGAGCTACTGCTTTTACCTTGCTTCACAATCTCAGGATTAACTTTACTATTTGACAAGTTCAGTCTTCCGAAATCTTTCATATTGGAGAGAGCTTTTTCTTCGATGCCTGTTGCCGGACTTATCGGTTGAACTGGTGTCCCATTCACGTCTATTGGCAATGCCGTAGGCGGATTAATTTGTTTCGTTCTCATCAAATAGATGAAAAATCCGCCTAGAATCAAAACTCCTGAGAGAGTAATAAATGCTGTTTTCCATAAGTTATTGCCTGAAGAAATTTTTTCCTGGCTACTTAAAGTTTCGCTTTCGGTATAGATATTTTCTCCTTTCAATAAATTCTCTTTTTTCGATAGGTTAATCGCAAACTCAAAACTTTCGGCAAAACCCTTGATACTTTGGAAGCGATTGTCTGGATTTTTAGCTAAAGCTCGTTGAATAACGGCTTCGAGTTCTTCTGACACATCTTTTCGGAAAGCCGAGATAGGCAAAGGTGGTTCTTTAAGATGTTTTGAACGCAGATCTTCGAGCTTTGTTGAGGAAAAAGGAACTTTTCCGGTCAGCATCTCGTAGGCGATAACACCGAGAGCATATATGTCGCATCTGGTATCCTTTAGGTGAAAGTTAGAGAATTGTTCAGGTGCCAGATATTCTGCTTCTTCAAGGGTGGGAGAATCTGAATACGAATAGCTGGCGAAACCAAAAACTTTTACTATTTCTTCTTTGTCTTCCAATGGGCAGATAAATACGTTTTCGGAACTCAATCGTCCGTGGATTATGTTTTTTAAGTGAGCAGTTTGAAGGGCTGATGCGACTTGATTCAGTATTCGATAGGTTTTATCAAGAGGCAAGCTTCCTTGGCGCTTTATAAGTTCTTTCAAAGTTTCACCATTGGGCATCTCAAACACAAGAAATGATTCTTCTTCTGTTTCTCCGTAATCTATAAGGTTTGACAAATTAGGATGAGAAAGTCTAGTTAAAGCAAAAAAGTCTTCCAGTTTAAGCGATTCTCCGATTTCGAGAGGAAAGATTTCTATCAACACTTTTTTTCGTATAGGAATTTGCGTGCCTTGATAGATTTCGGTTCGTCCGATATTTTTTATCAAGGCGTTAACCTGATATTTCCCGACTAATGTTTGTCCTACATGCTTCATAAGTTTCCGAAAAAACCTTAGTTTTCACATCTTTGCAAATTGTTTCTTTCAATTCAAAATTCAGAGGTCCATAAACTATATTATGCTTACTGTCTTATCTAGATTCCAATGCTTTTAGATAAATCACTTGAGCCTTTTTGTTTTGAAATCTTGAATTAAGCTGAAGCGTAAGAAATCATAAGCGAGGAAAACCTCTTGATAGGTGCGTTTTAAGCTAAGTTTTAGGCTAGATTTTCACCGGATTTTGCTATGCAAATGCGAGTTCCGAGGGAATCCTTGCATAGGGGATTGGATCGGTAATTCCAGCAAGCTTAAACCCGCGTAATCGCAAAAGACATGAATCACATTCACCGCAAGCAATTTCTTCCGACTTATAACAAGACCAAGTTAAATGAAACGGAGCACCCAGCTCGACACCACGTTTTACAATCTCTGCTTTTGTAAGATGGATCACCGGAGTTTTGATTTTTATAAAGGTTTCCGGGCGAGTACCGATTTCAATTACTTTCTCGAAAGCTTCGTAAAATTGCGGTCTACAATCAGGGTAGCCTGATGAGTCTTCGGCTACAGCACCTACAAAAATTGCTTTTGCTTTAAGAGTTTCAGCCCACGAAGTGGCTATGCTCAACAGGTTTGCGTTTCGGAAAGGCACATAAGTTGGTGGTATTTCTCGTCGTCTGATGTCACCTTTCGGAACCTGAATTTTTCTGTCGGTAAGAGCTGAACCACCTATTTTCAAAAGAAAATCCACATTCAACACCAGTCTATGTCGGACTGAGTAAAAATCTGCTATGTCTTCAAATGCTTTTCTTTCGCGCTTTTCGGTGAGTTGACCGTAGGAAAGATGAAGAAATCCAAGCTCGTATCCTTCTTCTTTAGCAATTGCAGCTGTGACGCAACTGTCCATACCGCCTGAAACTAAACAAACTGCTATTGTTTTTTCCTCTACTTGCATCCCAGGAGCTAAATTATAACATTTTCTTCTTGGATTCTTTGAGTCTGTTAATTGCTTCTCTTGCTTTTTTGGTTAAGTAGGCTTATTTTAAGTATGTAATCCGTTCATGGGCATCGAGTCAATTTTGTCAAACGGAGGTAATTAAGCGATGAAAGATTGGATGTTCGGAGTCCTAGCCTTGATTTTGGCAGTGGTTGCTTTTTTGTGCTTTAGGCAGTATCAGGAAAGCGGAAATACAATATTGTTTTGGATTACGATTGTTCTCGTAGTGCTGACCGTAATTTCAGGTGGGATTTTCTTGGCAAAGAAACTTAGCAAGAGAGAAGAAATTCACATTACACAATAGCCTTTCAAAAAATACTACACAAAAAGTTTAAGTCACTTTTACGCTTGGAAGTGGTTTTATGGGTTTTTTCGCTATAAACCACTTTTTCTTTGTTAAGGAACACAATTCCGAGATTTTCGCAGTTTTTAGACTATCTTAAGGAATTAACGTTATCTCCCGAGTTTAGAATAATCCAACTTTGGTTTAGGAGCTTACATCGAAGGTATCACAATCTGGCTTCCCGATGCGATGGCTTTTCAGTTGCCTATTTCCAAAAGCTAGAGGAATATGTTTTGTTTTGAAGCTCAGTTTTATCGAGAGAGATTCTAGAAAGCAGATATCTTAAACTTGTCTTTTTTGGGGTAATTTTTGGAGGCGGCGGTCGGAATCGAACCGACGAATAAAGGTTTTGCAGACCTCTGCCTTACCACTTGGCTACGCCGCCCTTTGAAAGATCTGAATCTCCTAGAAAAACCTAAAAATCTATTGCTTTATACTGAATTTTGCATTCAGGACTTTTAGTTAACAAATGCTCTAAGCAATTGAAGCGACGCTTCTTTGAGAGACGTCGCTTCCAAAACTTTGGAGCGGGAAACGAGGCTCGAACTCGCGACCTCAACCTTGGCAAGGTTGCGCTCTACCAACTGAGCTATTCCCGCTTGTCACAAATTCATTTTATTACAAATCAATTTTATTTTGTCAAGTGTCATGAAGGCTTCTAAAAACTAAGAAAAAATTTTTTTTTTAAAAGTTCTGAAAGAAGCTTTTAGAAATTGTGCGAAAAGACAATCAGACTTAAGAAATTCCAAAGAAAGTTTTTAGAAATTGTGCGAGAAAATTTTTCGGATTACTGTTTTTCTTTCTTACCAGAGACGTTTATAGGTATCGGAATCATGGCAGATGTAAGACTACCACTGATTGAATCTCCGTTAACCGACGCATTTAAGTTTATCTCGAGGCTTTGACCTTGGAATGAAACGGTCGCAATAGCGCTGATTTTGTTACCTTTGACTTTACCGCTTATTTCACCCTTACCAAAAGCCGATTCTAACGTTCCGCTGACGTTTTCCTTTTCCTGTTTCAAAAACAACGTAAACGGTAATTCCTGTCCTTGAGCTTCAGCCTTGAGATTCCATTTTCCTGTAACATCAACTGTCGGAGCTTCAGCAGGCTTGAGATAGTCGGCTAGATTTTGCTGATTTCCTAATGTATCGAAAACTTCAATCTGTGATGAATAGGGTTTTACTTGCTTTATAATCTCTTCGGCATCTCCGACGATTACGATAGCGAATTTATCGGGCAAAATATACCTTTGCGCTACTCTTTGAACATCCTCTGTTGTAACTTGCTTTACTTTTTCTCTATAGGTTTGCAAGAAATCTGACGGCAAATCGAAAAGTTGTTGTTGTGTTATCATGTTCGTTAAGCCCTCTTGCGTTTCCAACCTTATCGGGAAAACACCAGTCAGGAAACTTTTTGCATCTTGTAATTCTTGGGCTGAAACCTTTTCGTTTCGTATGCGATTAAGCTCGTAGAAAAATTCTTTAAGCGAATCGCCAACGACGGCGGTTCTCACTTCGGCCGTAGCTTCGAATGAACCTGCAAGCCTCCTCATGTCAAAACTCGAATAAGCTCCGTAAGTATAACCTTTTGATTCACGCAGATTCATGAAAAGTCTCGAAGAGGCTCCACCTCCAAGAATCTGGTTCATTACCAAAACCGGGAAATAATCCGGGTGATTGCGTGGTATGGCTAAATTTGAAATGACTATGTTTGCTTGTGCCGAGCCTTTGCGGTCTACAACCGCAATTGTCACTTCGTTGCGAACAGGCGGATTTTCAAATTTGCTTTGCTCAACTGTTCCTTTTTCCCAATCTCCAAAAAATCTTTCTATTTTGCTCTTTATGTCCTCAAAATCAACGTCACCAACGACGATGAAAACAGCATTATTCGGTATCAATGTTTTTTTATGGAATTCAACGAGTTTTTGGCGTGTTATCTTCTCAATATCTTGTTCTTTCGGGCTGATTATCGAGTAAGGATGCTTTCCGTAAATCAATCTAGCTATCTGTTCATTGGCTAAAAATCCCGGTTGAGACCGCTGAAATTTTAACGCTTCAATTGAATTTTGCTTTTGAAGGGTTAGCTCCTTTTCAGGAAAGGTTGGGTTCAAAACCATGTCGGCCATTAGTTCGAGAAGTTTTTCTGAATAAATGTTCAAAGATGAACCCGAAATCACGAAGTTATCAGGTGATGCGTTTGCAAAAAGAGAAGCTCCGATGGTTTCTACATCCTCAGCAAACTGCTTGCTTGTTCTTTTTTTTGTTCCTTGACTAAGCATCTGCGCCAGGCTTGATGTTAAACCGATAGAATCAGTTGGATCGTTTACCTGACCGAAGCGGAAACAAAGTCTGAAATTAACAATCGGTAATCTCTTATTTTCAAAGACGACTATCTTTAAACCATTTTTTAGTGTCGCCTCGATCGGCTTGCTGATGGAGAAGGGACGTTCAGGCAATGGCTCTGGCGGTCTTTTGCGAAATTCTTCATTCATAGTTTTCTCCTGTGCGTTGGATTTTGCGAAAGCAAGAAAACAAAATGCTACTAAGACAAGGATTTTTTTCATTGGATCACCTCTATTTATTGTTTTTTACTGGAATTACGTCCAGTTGAGCGCGATTTTCTGTGTTGAGATATTTGTTGACAGCACTGCGAATTTGTTCGGGGGTTATTTTCAGCAGCTCTTCAAGTTCTTTATTTGCAAGGAACGGATCGCCATCGTAAAGAGCGTATTCACCGAGTCGTAATGCTCTTGACAAAGAGGATTGTCTTAGGCGAATTTCGTCGTTTATCAGCTGATTATGAAGTTTTTTCATTTCGTCTGGTGTAGGGCCTTCGGTAGCGAGTTGTTTTATTTCGGTGTATATTTGACTGCGAATTTGTCGAATATCTTTTCCAGGCTTTGGTAAAGCTCCGATAAGTATTGCTGAAGGACCACGCCTTTCATCTGTGATACCGAAAATTTGTATTACCGATTCATCACCTTTGACCAATTTTTGATAAAGCCTTGAACTTTCACCGTCGTATAACAGTTTGCCAGCGAGAAAAAGTGCCTTGAATTCAGATGTATTTCTCGGTGGAATTTTCCATCCGTCAAGAAAAGCAGGTAAAGGTGCGAGTTTATCTTCATAGACTTTAGCTTTAACAGCGACTTCTTCGGGTTCACTGACGTCAACAGGTGGTGGTGCTGGTTGTTTTGGAATCGTCGCAAAATATTTTTCTACAAGTTTTTTCACTTCTTCAACATCAAAAGAACCCGAAATTACTAGGACAGCATTGTTTGGAGCATAGTAGATTCGGAAAAATTCCTTTACATCTTCAACGGTTGCGGCATCTAGGTCTTCCATTGAACCAATAGTTGAATGAGCATTTGCGAAGTTTTTGTAAATCATTGAGTTGATTAAATCGAAAACCTGTCCGTAAGGTTGATTGTCATAGCGCAACCTTTTTTCTTCTTTCACGGTTTCACGCTGATTGTCGAGATTCTCCTTCGTAACTGCCAGTGACCGCATTCGGTCGGATTCGAGCCAGAGAGCCAGTGGCAGTTGATTTGCAGGTAATGTTTCAAAATAGTTTGTTCGCTCGGAAGATGTCGTTCCGTTCATTGTGCCACCAGCTTTTGAAATGTATTGAAAATGCTCGGCTTTCCCTACGTTTTCAGAACCTTGAAACATCATGTGTTCAAAAAGGTGCGCAAAGCCAGTTTTGCCAGGTTTTTCGTTGCGTGAGCCTACATCGTAAAAAACCGCAACCGAAACCACAGGAACCGAATCATCAGGATTCAGAACTACTCGCAGACCGTTCTGAAGTTTATAAAACTCGATTTTTAATGGCTGCAACTTTACTGACAAGCTCGAATTTCCTCCTTGATCGGTTTTTTGTGAAATCACATTTAGAGTACAAAAGAGTAGAATCGAAACTAAAGCTAGAATTCTCATAAAAACCTATTTGAAAAGTCATTTAGTTTTATGAAAGCATTTTGCCGAAAGAAATGCAAAAAGCTATTTTGAGAATTTTGATGGATGATTTCGAAAAATCGGATTTAGAAAAAATTGAGTCTAAAAAAATCAAGCTATAAGAAAAGCAAGTTTGCGACTCCAAGATCTTATAGGCGAGCGGGAAGAAATAGTTTTTATCGAAAAAAGCAAACTTTGGTTTTCGGGAGAATGGCATTTTGCCTTTGACTCGGAAGCAAAAAGAAAGTTACTCTTTTGTTGTATTGGGAAATGGAACAAATCGCTCAGTTAATAGAAACCTATGGAATCTACGCAGTTTTTGTTTTATCGGCGATTGAAGGTGATATAACACTATTGCTTTCAGGCGTAATGGCTCATAGCGGATTTTTCGGTCAATATGGCTTCTTAAAGGTCCTTCTAGCTGGCACTTTAGGGGGAATCACTGGTGATGTCTTTGGATACTCAATAGGAAGATTTTTTCATCGTGCGGTGAAGAACTACAGATTTTACAGAACGACTCAGCCTAGAATAAGGAAACTGACAGATAAATTCGGAGGGTCAGCGCTAATTTTGTCGAAGTATATTTATGGAATAAGAGTGGCAATGTGTATTTCTCTAGGAACTTACCGAATGCCGTTCTACAAGTTTTTATTCATGGATTTAGTGAGCTGTGGTCTTTGGGTATTGATACTTGCAGGATGTGGTTATTTCTTCAGCGGTGCTATAACAAACATAGTCGGTGATTTCCACCAAATCGGCATGGGGCTTGTCGTAATAGTGATCGTCGGAATAATCGCATTTTATCTCACAGAAAGGTTCTGGCTTGGTCGCAAGGTTGAAGAAGCTGAACCTGAATTGATTCATAAGATAGAAGAAAAAATTCATGTCGTAGAAGAAGTTGCTCAAGAGAAGTTGCATAGCTTAACTGACAAACTTCATCTGACTTCCGATGGGCGTCTTCGGAAAGAAACTCAAGAGGAGATCTCCGAGAAAGAAAAGGCTGCAATCAAAAAGTAATCTTTCTTTTTCCGCAGAAAATTCTTATGCGATTTTGTCTTTCGATAAGAAAGCTGAAAGAGTGAATGAAATTTATGTTGAGAAAAATATTTTGATCCTGATGGTTTTTTGATTGCAGTAGGTTCAGTTCCTTTGGTTAGTGGTTTTCAAAATGCACAAAGTAGAAGGAAAAATTGTCGGTTTCTTAGGACTTACAAAGAACGTATTCGGATTTACTTACAGCTGATGAAATTGTGTGGGAAGCATTGCAAAATCCTTTGCCCGTCAGATGCGAAGGTGATTTTGTTTGTATGCTCTTTTATATTTGCGTGACAAAAACCGAATATCTAAAATTCTATCCCGACAAAGTAAAATCAGCTGAAGCCTTAGATGAACTTGACAGTTTCTTTGAAAAAGAATTATAGACAAGAAAGCTTTCTACGGTTTGAACGATTCGACCTACAAAGCCGAACTCTCTGAGTTGACTACTAAATTAGGGACAATCTTAGCAAGACTAACGAAAAAGAAAAATTTTGTGTTGGTTAAAGGAGATATCGGAGAAATTTGTAAAAGATGAAAACTTTAATCAATACCAGAGGCCAAATCACGAAAAGAGCTTAGTTGCTCACACGAGTTTTAGGTTGACAAAGGTCTTTATCGTATAAGGATTTTCGCTTAGTTAAAGCAAGATTGTTTGCCGAATAAGATTGGCGTTATTTTCAACCTTTAGTCACAATATTGACAAGTCGCTTAGGAACAACGATTACTTTGACAACTTCCTTACCGGTTATGTGTTCTTTCACCTTAGCGTCAGCCAAAGCAAGGTTTTTTAATTCTTCATCAGAAGCTTCGGCTGAAGCCGTGACTTTGGAACGGAGTTTCCCGTTTATTTGTATAGGAATCTCGATTTCATCAGCTTTTGCTAATTCCTCGTCGTATTTAGGAAATCGAACGCCGTTTGCCAAAAGCCCTTTTTCATTACCGACTATTTGCGAAAAGAGCTCCTCTGCTGTATGAGGGGCAAAAGGTGTAAGCATCACGATAAGGCTTGTAACAGCTTCACGAACAGCAAACAGATCGCCTGGAGTTGCTTGCTCAGGCTCAACCTTAAAATCGTAAATTGCATTCAAAAACTCCATCAGAGCGGCAATCGGAGTGTTGAACTGTAAAGATTCTAGATTTTCCGTGACTCGCTTTATTGTTTGATGAGTTTTTCTGCGCAAATTTCTGGCTTCGGTTGAGAATTCGATGTTATCAACTTCGCAAACTTGTTGATTAAATATTTTCTCCCGCCACTTCCGAACCAATCTCCAAATTCTTTGCAAAAATCTAACTGCACCTTCGATTCCTGTTTCGTTCCAAACCAGTTCATTTTCAACTGGTGCAGCAAACAGTATAAAGATGCGTGTTGCATCGGCACCGTAAATCTCGACCATTTCATCTGGATCGACGCCGTTGCCTTTGGATTTTGACATCCTTTCAATTGCCCATTGCAAAGGTTTTCCGTCAGCTGATTTGGCCGAAATTATCCTACCCTTTTTGTCACGTTCTACTTGAACTGTATCTGGTGGATAATAGATTCGCTTTCCCTTACCGTTTGGATCGTCAGGATTCGGTACGATTTCGAAAAATGTTTCACCGACGACCATTCCTTGTGTTAAAAGTCGCTTGACAGGCTCGTTAAATTTTACCAGCCCGATATCACGCATGACCTTAGTCCAAAAGCGCGTGTAAATCAAGTGCATTACCGCATGGTCGTCTCCACCGATGTATTGATCAACAGGCGTCCAATAATGAACGATATTTGGATCGAAGGGAAGAACAGAATTTTGTGGATCACAATAACGGAAATAATACCAACAAGAATCAACAAAAGTATCCATTGTGTCGGTTTCGCGCTTTGCAGGTTTACCGCATTGAGGGCAATTACAGTTGATAAACTCCGGAACTTTTGCTAACGGAGATTCGCCTGTTCCTGTGATTTCAACATTTGGAGGGAGCTCGATGGGTAAGTTTTCGTATTTTTCAGGCACTATTCCACAATCATCGCAATAAACAATCGGTATTGGTGCTCCCCAGTATCTTTGTCGTGAGATTCCCCAGTCCCGAAGTCTGTAAGTTACGCCAGGTTCTCCAAAGCCGTTTCTTCGAGCGTATTCAGTCATCTCCTTTATGGCTTCTTCAGAGGTTTTACCCGTCCATTCGCCCGAATTTATCAAAATCCCGTATTCGGTAAAGGCTTCTTCTAGACATCTAGAATCCTGAGAAGATTGATGCGGGCGGATGACCTGTCGAATCGGCAGATTGTATTTTTTAGCAAACTCGAAATCTCTCTCATCGTGGGCTGGAACACTCATAATTGCACCTGCGCCGTATTCCATCATCACATAATTTCCAACCCAAACTGGAAGCTCTTCACCTGAAAAAGGATTTATTGCTTTCAATCCTGTATCAACACCTTCTTTTTCTTGCTCGGCTTCATGGTCGGTGATTTTTCTTTTCTCAAGCCTGATTTTTTCAATTACTTCTCTAACTTCTTGCTTGAAACAATCAAAGTAAGCATCAATCAGCGGATGCTCGGCGGCAACGACGACAGCATTTGCTCCGAATATGGTATCAATTCTGGTCGTGAAGATCCTGATGCTTTCGATTGTAGTCTCGTGATTTTTTTCTCCAATCGGTTGAACAAGCTTGAAATCAACATAGGCACCTTCTGATCGTCCGATCCAGTCACGCTGCCGTTTGAGAACTTTTTGAGGCCATCCTGCTTCTATCTCGCGCATGTCGTCAAGAAGTTGGTCGGCGTAGTTTGTTATTTTCAAAAACCACTGTTCAAGGTCTTTTTTTATTACTGTGCTGCGGCAGCGCCAGCAAAGCCCACCACTTGCTTGTTCATTCGATAGCGTAGCTTGGCAGTTTGGACACCAATTAACCTGTGTGAGTTTCTTGTAAGCTAGCCCTTTTTCATACATTTTCAGAAAGAACCATTGGTCGAATTTGTAGTAATCGGGGCGGTGGGCAAAAATCTCGCGTCGCCAATCGTAGCTGAGTCCGAGGCGTTTTAACTGCCCACGCATGTGATTTATGTTGTTTTCAGTCCAATCGAGTGGATTGGCACCGCGTTTTACAGCAGCGTCTTCGGCAGGTTGTCCAAATGAATCCCAGCCTATTGGATGCAAAACATTGAAACCTTGGAGTCGCTTATACCAAGCCAGTGCGTCTCCTATTGAGTAATTGCGCACGTGACCCATGTGAAGGTTTCCGGAAGGATAGGGCAACATTTCCAAAGCATAAAATTTAGGTTTGTCCGACTCGATTTCTACTTCAAAGGTTTTGTTCTCGCTCCAAATTTTTTGCCACTTCGATTCAATCTTCTTTGCAAAGTATTTCTCATCCATAATCTTTTTCAAATGGCGATTAAAAAATAAGTTTACTTCACAAGTCAATCTGGGCAAAATCAGAGCCAGCTTTGGTTAGTTTTCTACAAACCCAGAATTATGGTATATTTTTCAAAGGCGAAAGAATTTCTGCGGAGCTCGTTGGCGGGAAGTCAAGTAATTGAGCCAACACCAATTGAAAAGGGAGGCCGATGCTGTGTTCGGTGCGCCTTTAAGAAAAAGGAAGCTAAAGAATACGGCTTTGATGCGGTTTGCCTGAAAACAAATCGCAGAAGGCCACCCACCTGTTGAGATGCAGGTTCAATTGAAACTTCCGAACGGCTCATGCGGTTTTTCTTTCGCCTGATTTTCAGACCTTGAGATTGCGGTTTATCAAGACTCAAAAGTTTACACAATTTAAAGCTTCATCAAGACTAGCATTCTAAAAATTCAAAAAGGAGGGCTGAGGTTATGCCGATTTATGAATACAAATGCAATGATTGTGGTGTGAAGATTGAGAAAATCCAGAAATTTTCTGATCCGATTTTGAAAGTTTGTGAATTATGTGGAGGAACACTTGAGAAACTATGGTCGCTTTCCGGCTTGCAATTCAAAGGCACCGGTTGGTATGTGACCGATTATGCCAGAAAGAGCAGTTCTAACGGTGATAGTAAAAACTCTGAAGAAACCAGTAAGTCAAACGAAACATCAAAACCGACAGAAGTTGCAAAGACTGCGTGCGGTTCATGCAATTGTAGCTAAGGCACTTTTAAAAACGACAAAGTGCAAAGGCGATACATGAAACAGACATGAGTTAGGTAAGGCGACGGGTATCTTTCGTAAAAGTGCCGAGTCGAAGTTAGAATGTGGAAAAATAAATTTGACATCGAGATGTAGAGTGATTGCAATTCAAGGACAGAAAATCTTGGTTTTGATGTTTTTGATTGCGGTAACTTGCTTTGCCCAATCGGGGCGTAGCTTCAAAGGAACTTCTACGTCGAATGAGGTAATCTTAAATGTTTTCGCATCAAGAAATGACGGTTCTGAAAAGCCGATTTCGCTTGGTGAAATTTCTCTTTACGAAGCAGGATTTGAGCAAAAAATCAAAAATTTTGTTTTCGATCCGTCGCCGTCAAGAATTATTATTCTGGTTGATAATTCACAAACTTTGCGCGTTAGCGTTGAGAAACTTCAAGGAGCTGTCAAAGAATTTGCCTATGAAATTTACGAGGGCGATCAGATTTTTATAATTGCCTATGACGAAAAGCCTGAAATAATTCAGGAATGGACAGATGATGCGAAAAAGATAGAGTCATCTCTTGCATTATTCCGCAAAAAAGGCAATCCTCATCTTTTCGACGCTCTTGCGGCTACACTGAGAGAAGTTATACTACCTTTGATGCCGGGAACGCGCAAAATAGCTGTTGTTTTGATAAGTGATGGCTTAGACAGGGGAAGCAGAACTCCGTTTGAAAAAATTTTAGAGGAGTTTCAAGTATACGACATTACAGTTTACGCATTGCAGATTTCCGATCGGACGGGCGGAGCATACAGGCGTGATAAACCAAAACCGTCTCAGGTAATAACGGATTTGACAGAAGGAACAGGCGGATTGATTTTTGACTTTGAAGAAGCGCAGAAAGCAGCGAAAACTATTTGTGATGAATTGCGGAAGAATCGCTATCTGCTTTCGTATTTTCCTACGAGTCCATCTTCGCTTGAAGCCAGAAGAATTTTATTGGTCGGGCAAGATATGATTTTGCGCGCAAAAAAACTTCACCCGCCAACTCTAAAACCTTTCTAAGGGTTTTTTAACCACATCAAGCTCAAATGTAAGTCTGAAAAATAGGCGATACGTGTTAGAACATAATACCTAAACTCCGATCATCTAAGTTTAAATTTTAGGGCCGATTTTGGAACGTGCCTTTTCATTTTAGCTATTTTACTTTGAAAGTTCTGGCGATCATATCGAGTTGATTTCGGATTAGGCGGAGTTTATCGCGTTCACCGGTAAAGCGAAGCACATAAACATTTTTTTCATCAGCTCTAAGATAATAAAATCTTCCGCTCATGTTCCTTCCCGCTCTGATGAACTCAAAATTGAAGACCTTTCCACTGAGTGCGCCTGAGAAATTTTCTTCCTTGCCTGCAACATAACCAGGCAGAAATTGTAGTTTTTGCTCTTTTTCCTTTTCTATCAGTTCGGAAAGGAATTCATTTGCCGATGTTTCGATCCTACGGATTTCTAAATGCCCATCGGTGCGGTTACCGTAAACATATTCGACAGTCGGATTCGTAGCTGAAGGTTTTACTGTTATTTTCCAAGTTGCTTCTGGAATTTCAAAGGTGTATGGTACGTTGTCATCTTTGAAGGTTGTTTGCGCAAAGGAAATAGCCCCAAAAAAGACAAGACTAACAAGTAAAATTGCTGATTTTTTGCCCATCGTTTTCTCCCCAAGATTTTCTTGCCTGGTTCAAGAAAATTTTAACTTAAATCAGGAAAAAACACCGAGTCTTCGATGCCATTCTTGGTTTACGAAGTTGGCAGAATTTTCGACTTTTTTTGAAACGTAAGCGTCAAAGTAGATGAGATTTTTTGAAGTTGAATTTTTCTGGGAGTTTTGCGCTATGAAAAGGTTTCGCAAGATGATTGCGCTACTGATTTTGCTAACTTTCGTGACGCCGAATTTTGCTTTTTTTTCAATCGTTGAGGATAAATCTCAAAAGCCGAAAGCACTTACCGAAGAGCAAAAAATAATCCATGTATTGAACAGACTTGGATTTGGTCCACGTCCTGGAGACGTGGAAAAGGTCAAGCAAATCGGGCTTCGAAATTATATCGAACAACAACTTAATCCTGAACAAATTGACGACTCACTTGTCGAAGCAAAATTGAAGGACTTGGATGTTTTGAAAATGTCAACGGCTGAATTGTTTTTGAAATATCCTAATCCTGCAGCTATTTTGCAGTTTGTGACACGAAAAAGTAGTCTTGAAAAGGGTGATTTAGCTGGATTCAGAAGGAAAAACAGTCAAAATACTGAAGAACAAACCAAAAACGGTGGACAAGACAAAGAAGAGTCGCCTGAAATTCGTGAAAAAATGAAGGAATATCAGCAGCAAATTGCCGAAATTTATCAGAGATATGGGCTAAGACGTCCGAATGAAATAATGCAGCAAGTAGTTGCCTCTCGCATAATTCGTGCTGTCTATTCCGAAAGACAACTACAAGAAGTAATGGTTGACTTTTGGGCTAATCATTTTAATGTATATTCGGGAAAGGGAGCGGTCCGTTGGTATATTCCCAGTTACGAACGCGATGTTATTCGCAAACATGCTCTCGGGAATTTTAAGGATTTGTTAATCGCAACTGCTCAGCATCCAGCGATGCTTTTCTATTTGGATAATTTTCAAAGCGCATCGCCAAACGTGGAGAATGTGCGTCAGAGAAGAAGAAATTTCCCGCTATTTTCAAAAGACAAAGCAGATCCACAAATTTTTCCGAGGAATAGAATCTTTTCAATGCAGAGAAAATTTGATCGTAGGCTTGAAGAAAAAATAGAAAAAATGTTCAAAGCCGAGGATTCTGAGACCGTCGAGAAACAAACCAAGCGACCTGTCAGAGGCATAAATGAAAATTACGCAAGAGAACTTCTTGAACTTCACACTTTAGGTGTGGATGGCGGATATACTCAACAAGACATCATCGAAGTTGCTAAGTGTTTCACAGGTTGGACTATCGCAGACCCACGCGGTTATCGTAAATCGCTGGCAATGATACTCAACTCGGGAGACGAAATCAATCTGCAAAAAATCAGAAAACTTGCCGGCATTCCCGATGATGTTCAATCTGGAGAATTTTACTTTAATGAAAAATGGCATGAAAAAGGCGAAAAACATGTTTTAGGCTACAAAATCAACGAAGGCGGGATCAAAGACGGGTTGAAAGTTTTGGATATTTTGGTCAGTCATCCTTCAACAGCTAAGCACATTGCACGCAAACTTGCCATCAAGTTCGTTTCCGATAATCCAAGCGAAGCCTTGGTGGAGCGTGTCGCAAAAGCATTCAGCGAGTCAAAAGGTAACATAAAGACCACTTTGCGCGCTTTGTTTAGCGATCCAGAATTTTTCAATCCGGAGAATTACCGTGCGAAGATAAAAACACCGTTTGAGCTTTTCGTCAGTGCCATAAGGGCTTTGGGAGCAGAGATAGAGCCAAACCGTGTTTCGATAGCAATTCTTACCAGACTTGGTGAAGTGCCTTACGGTTATCAAGCTCCGACAGGTTACCCTGACAAAGCTGGAGATTGGGTTAATGCAGGTGCACTTTTGGAAAGAATGAATTTCGCCATTATCCTTGCAAGCAATCGAATCCCGCAAACAAAGATCAATCTTAAACGATTTGAAGCCAGCTCGAAGGTAGAGATTCTGGAGAAAGTGATAGCAGAAATTCTGCACGGTGCAGTTTCACCAGAGACCAAAAAGACTTTGCTTAAACAGATTGAAGAACCGCTAAATCAATTGGAATATGTTGAGACTTCAGACGATATGACAATCGTAACGGGACAAAGGAGAAGACAGCAAGTTAGGCTTCTATCGCCTAGCGGGAATCCCGATGTTTTTAAAGCAGTAAGCCTTGTTCTTGGAACACCAGAATTCCAAAGACAATAAGAGGTGAAGCTTTATGGATAGAAGATATTTTTTGAAGACTGGTGGTATAGCAATCGCGAGTTTCGGATTCATCGGACTTGCACCGAGGTTCTTTCGTGAATTCGTCAGTGCACAGACGGGTAGCAATCGCAATGGCAACAAAATTTTAGTTACGATTTTCATGCGCGGCGCGGTTGATGGGTTGAACGTAGTTATTCCGCATGCTGAAGGCGAATACTACGATAAACGCCCAACTATCGCCATTCCGAGACCAAACAAAGAAGATGGTGCAGTAGATTTGGACGGATACTTCGGGCTTCATCCTTCGTTGAAGTCTCTTGAGAAACTTTGGAAGAACAAGCAACTTGCAATAATTCATTCTGTTGGTTCCCCCGACAATACGCGCTCGCATTTTGACGCTCAAGATTACATGGAATCCGCAACTCCCGGAATAAAATCCATGCGCGACGGATGGCTTAACAGAATTTTGCAAGTCAATGAAAGACAGAATTCATCGCTTTTTCGTGGAGTTTCGATGACTTCTCAAGTTCCACGTTCAATGATGGGAGTCGCTCCAGTTGTTGCCATGACGAGTCTTTCTGATTTTGCCATTCGTGCGGGTGTTTATACTCCGAGCTTTCAAAAAGGGTTTGAAGAACTTTATCAACAAATCGGTCAGAGTGATGTTTTAGCAGAAACAGGTAAAGAAACTTTTGAAGCTATGAATTTCTTAAAAAAAATCAATCCTGCACGGTTTAAGCCTGAAAACGGCGCCGTTTACCCTGCAAACTATTTTGGGCGTTCGCTTCAACAAATAGCTCAGCTCATCAAAGCTAATGTTGGATTGGAAATAGCTTTCACCGATACGCCCGGAATGAATTGGGATACTCATGCCAATCAAGGCGGTTCACGTGGACAATTGGCAAATTCACTTCGCGTTTTTGCTTCGGCTCTAAGCGCTTTCGTCACAGATTTGGGAAAGAGAATGGAAGATGTTGTGATTTTAACGATCTCGGAATTCGGCAGAACCGTTAGGCAAAACGGTTCCGGTGGAACTGATCACGGACACGGCAACGTGATGCTTGTCATAGGGGGTAATTCCGTAAAAGGAGGGAAAGTATATGCTGACTGGAAAGGTCTTAAATCCAGCGAGCTTTTTGAAGGGCGCGATTTGGCAGTAACGACGGACTTCCGCGACGTGTTTGCCGAAATTGCATATAAGCATCTGGGAGTCAAAAACTTAAATCATGTTTTCCCAAATTACCAAATAAAACAGTCCAGATGGCGTGGATTTCTTGTAGGTTAGTCCAGTGTTTTACCTGATATTTACGAGTTCCTACAATTCAAAACTTTTAGTTTTGAGCTTGAATCTATTTTTTCAGGTTCGGTTCCCGGCTTTAGATGAATTCAAGATTGTTTCAACTAGCTTCTGTTTTAATCGGCTTGTCAAGTTAAAACTTTTGATGCATCGTTTTTGAAGCTTTCTTGAAGTTAGAAATCAAAATCGTCCATCTAAGAATTTGCTTTTTAGTCATTTTTTTCAGAGATTTGTTTATCATCTGCTCAAAAACTTGCTCTCACTTATTTTTTGCGGGAGCAAATATCTTAGGAGACTGATAGGTTACACCGAAGTAAACTCCTGTTTTAGGGCTGTATTTGGTCAATCCAAAAATTGCGGCAGTGTCGAACCGAACTCCCGAAGCTTTAATTTGTGTTCCAATTCGCAGTTCTGAAAGACTTTCCGTTCCTAGTGGAATATTCCGTTTCCTAGTATTTGCACGTCCGTTGATTTCTGCCGCCAGATTAACTCTGTCATTCAAGCGAAGCATTCCTGCAAAACCGTAAAGCAAAACATCGTTTTGCGTGAATCTTTCAAGAGGTGCAGTCAATATGCCTATTCCTAGATTTCCGAAAATTTTCGCTTTTGAATCGGATTTTGAACCGAATTTCTTTTGAAAAATCAGCTTCCCAAACACGTTTATTTGGTTAGTTCCTATGCCTTTTGATTGATTGGAGTTAGGAAGTTGAACACCGAATTTGAATCCAAAAGATGGAATACTTCCTTTTTCGTTGCTTAATTTTATTTTTGTTGAAACAACAAAATCACCGATGTCATTGGTGGAATTGCCGCTTATTCTCAGCGGTATAGGCGAAGGAACTTGAGCAGAGTTTATCGCAAGAAAGTTCTGTCCAACCCCTTCTACCTGTATTTCTACATTCTGAGCCAAACCTATTCTGCCCGTAATAACACCAGCCCTTGTCAAATCGCCTTCGAGACCTGAAAGAGAAAATTTAGCTTTTTGCAAAAAATCAACGCCTACAGAAAACTGAATGCTTCCTTCTGGAATTATATCCACGTCCTCAGTAATCAGAGGGCGTTGTTGTGCCGATGCACTTAGAAACAGGACGCATATCAAAACCAAAGTTCGCATACAGGTTAATTCTGCCATCAACAAACCTCAAACTACAAAAGAATTTGTGTAATCAAAACTAAGGAGATTTAGTTTCCGTTAGAAAAATCAAACATTGCTCTAAATACGACATTTATTCCAGTTGACAAACCGTTTGTTAAAATTAAATTATCCTGTGCCTGAAATTTGAGAGAATTTAATTTTGCTTTTACAAAAAATTTCCAAAGGAAAAAGATATGAGAAAGAAAGTTATTTGCTTTTTGACGGCACTTTTGGTGCTAACGGTTTCTCAAATTTTGGCTCAAGAAGGTGGCATTCTTAAAGGCAAGATAACTTATAGCAGCAGTCAAATCCCGATTAATGGAGCCTTAGTAAGAATCTTGCCCCTAAATCTCTCAGTCACAAGCAAAGATGATGGAACCTACGAAATAAAGAATGTTCCGAAAGGGCGTTACACGATTCTTGTCCACATCGAAGGATTTGTGGATACCACAAGGCAGTTAGAAATAAATGACGGGCAGACTGTTCAAGAAGATTTCAATCTACAAATCTCTACACTTCGTGCAGAAGTGACCGTTACTTCTGCGGGAAAGGAACAATCAGTTTTTGACTCTTTTCAATCTGTAGAATCGGTTACCTTCAGTCGGATAATTGAAAAAGCTTCAACCTCAATCGGTGAGGTTTTAGAAAACGAAACCGGGATTGCTAAAAGAAGTTTTGGAACAGGAACGTCCCGTCCGGTAATAAGAGGCTTTGACGGCGACAGAGTTTTGATCTTACAAGATGGATTGCGTTCTGGTTCCATAAGCTCGCAATCTGGAGATCATGGAGAACCAATTGATCCAATCAGCGCCGAAAGAATCGAGGTAGTAAAGGGACCTGCAACCTTACTTTACGGCTCAAATGCCGTCGGCGGAGTTGTTAATGTAATCGGTTCTGACGAAAATGAAGCACATGAAGGGTTCAGAGGCAGTTTGACGGGGCTTGCAGGAAGTAGTGACAAACAGGGCGCTTTAGCTGGCGGTTTGGAATACGGCATTGGCAGATTCGTAACCCGTGGAAATCTAAGTTACAATCGCACGGGCGACTATAGAACTCCAATCGGAAAAATTCCAAACTCGGCATCTCGGTCAACATCTGGATCCTTCGGAGTCGGATACTACGGTGAGCTTGCTTGGATAAGTGGAACTTACAACTCAGATTTGCGACGCTACGGCATCCCTTTTGCTACCCTATTTGAAGAACATCATGACGAAAACGGTGATGAAGAAGAGGAAATTGATTTAAGAATGCGTCGGCAAAATTTTCGGGTAAGAGGCGGATTCCGAAACTTCGATAACCCATTTTTGAATAATATCCAATACAATTTTGACTACACAAAATACCGACATAAGGAAATCGAAGTAGTCGGGGAAGTTGACAATCCGGGAACCATCTTTGACAACAAGGTATTCTCTTATCGGTTTCTTTTCGACCAAAACCAGTATAAGAACCTAACAGGGCGATTTGGTTTTGAAGGCTTTAGCAGAAACTACCGAATCACTGGCGAAGAGCAGTTGATTCAAGGCAAAATCAGACATGACTCCTTCTCTGCTTTTGTTCTTCAAGAGCTTGGATTTGAAAAAGTGAGGTTTCAATTTGGTGGTAGGGTAGAAAGAAATAACTATCGTCCAGAAAATCCTGAATTGCTGTCAAGAGAATTTACTGGTTTTTCAGGAGTCACTGGTGTTAGCTTTTCACTTTGGCAAGGAGGCTCCTTTGTTACTAACTACACGCATTCCTATAGATCACCAGCTTTGGAAGAGCTTTATAACAATGGACCTCACATTGGAAATGTCACTTTTGAAATTGGGAATCAAAATTTGCGCTCCGAAGTATCTGATGGAATTGATTTTTCTTTGCGACACAAGTCTGGAAAATTTACGTTCACGGCCGACTTTTTCTACTACAACATTAGACGATTTGTCTTTCTTGCTCCACAAGATGAAGACGGCGACGGGCAAGTTGACGTTGAGGATGGGCTTCCCGTTGCAAAATATGAACAAGCCGATGCCGAATACTACGGAGGCGAAATCTACGCAAATGCAAGTCTTAATCAATACTTGAGTGGATTTTTTAGCTTTGATACAGTTCGAGCAAAGCTAAAAGACAACGACATAAATGTTCCTAGAATTCCGCCTGCAAGGTTTAGACTGGGACTTGATATTCAATACAAAAATTTGAATCTTCGTCCTGAAGCATTCTTTGCGACCAGCCAAAACAAAACCTATCCGCTTGAAACTCGAACGGCTGGTTACGGAGTTTTGAATCTGGCTGCTTCTTACGTAATACCTAGCTCGAAATATGCTCATGTCTTTACGTTTTTCGGATATAACCTGACCGATAAACTTTATCGTAATCATCTCTCCTTCATCAAGGACCTTGCTCCAGAAATCGGCCGTGGTGTCCGTTTCGGATACACGATCCGATTTTTCTGAACTGCACACGAACCTCACTTTTGCTCCCGATAAGGAACGGCCTCGCCAAACCTGTTCCTTATCGGTTTTTTTCAACAACTGACATTAGTCGAAATAGCTGATTGCAGTTTCACGATTCCAGAAAGCAGTAGCCGAAAATGAAACCATCTAGACTCGGCAAAACTTTGTTTGAAAGAATTGGGATAATGAAGAAAAGGTAGCAGTTTTTAAGATGAAAGGAGTTTGCAATTTTCTATCGGCACAAAGCGAAGAAAATTCAGACTAAGGGGTGGTAGACAAAAGCCCTAGAGATTTCAAAGCAGGATTTAGAATCTAACATACTCAGTCATCAGTAGAATTGTCAGGATTGCGAAAAACACAAGCACACCCATTGCTATCATGCCAGCGGCTTCGGTCAAAGGAGTTACGGCACGTGGGTCTTTGGAAGTATGAGACGGAATCGTAAAAAAACCGTAAGTCAAACCGACTAATAAACCGCCAAGGTGTGCAAAGTTATCAATGATTCTGTAAGCTACAATTCCAAAAGCCGCAACAAAACCGATATTGATTAGCATACTTCTCAGAAAATTCGGCGGTAGTTGTCTCTTCCGCCGATAGCCGTAAACTGCCAGATAACCTATCAATCCCATAATTCCACCAGAAGCACCGACAGAAATGCCTTCAGGTAAAAAGATCATGCTTAGGACCCCGCCACCTATAATCGAAAGCAAGAAAACTATAGCCATTCTAGCGCGATGTGAAACAGCTTCAATCAGACTTGCAAAACCGTAGAAGGCTTGAGTGTTGAAGTAGATGTGCAAAAATCCACCATGCAAGAAAGCACTTGTAAGAATTCGCCAGTACTCACGCTTTTCCCATGTATCAGGCTTGACCAGACCTGCAATTGTAAATGCTCTAAAATCACCGTTTCTATCTATCAGAGTCATCAATTGAAAGAAGAAAACTGCCACTAAGCAGGCTAAAATTATGTAAGAATAACTTGGGCGAATCTCAGACGCTTTTTCAATGAAAGCAGCGGCTTCTGGCGACAGCGTTATGTCTTCCAGCGTAATTCTTTGCGACTCATAAAGCCACCATAGACCAGCGACAAAGAAAAACAAGCCTATCAAGAAAAAAACATTACGAAAAAGCAATGAGAGAAAATCTTTTCGGTTAATTCCTAAGTCAAGTCCGGGGAGGCTAGCTATTATCCACATCAAAGCGACATTGAAAATCACAATTGAAAGCCCAAGTCCGATGCTCCAAAATGCACGATTTTTGAGTTGTTTTTTGTATTCGATCAGGTATTTTTCAGGTGTTTGATTTTGAGTGTTTTCTTCTTGTTCGTATAGCAAAGACATAATAAATTGAAACTTTTCACCAAAAACATTGTGATTTCCGGCGCATGTCCCGACTTGACAATCTGAAAACTCAACGCCAAAATCTTGTATCAATTTGTAAGTCAATTATTGCTTAGCCTACGGGTAATGTCAAAACTTCAATTTTCTTCTGGTCAAAAGCGACTTTACTTTTTCACAAATTAAAAAAACACGAAAGTATTTGCCTTCAGTTCTTTTTTGAGGTCTTTCTCGACTACTTCCAAGATAAAAGCTTTATCTGTCCGATACGGAGGTTCCTCATGGTATTCATCTTTCATTTGCTGTTACTTGTTGCAAGTCTTGGATCTGGTTTTGGGCTGAAGGTATATTCTTTTGGTGGCTCCGCACCTAGAAGATGCTTTACAAAATAATCCCAACGGCGTCGCATCATATAAAAATTAAACTCTCCATAACCGTGACGTGCATTTGGGAAAATTATTAAGTCAAAATCTTTGTTTGCCTTTATCAAGGCTTCAACAACCAAATAAGTGTTATACGGTGGAACGTTATCGTCCATACCGCCGTGAGCCAGAAGAAGTTTACCTTTTAGATTCTTAGCATAGTTTTGATTTGCTTGATCTTCATAATTTGATTTTCCGGTTTCATCTTTTATCAAAAGCCCAATATATCGCTCGCCCCAATCGTCTTCATAGTTTCTATTGTCGTGGTTACCGGATTGTGAAACTCCGACCTTGTAAAAATCCGGAAAACGAAACATCGCAGCGGCTGTAGCGAAGCCTCCACCTGAATGCCCCCAAATCCCAACTCTGTCTAAATCGATGAATGGATACCTTTCGGCAAGCTGTTTTATTCCAGCAATTTGGTCCGGGATTGTATTATCTGCCAGGTTTCCGTAACAAGCGTCATGAAAAGATTTCGATCTTCCAGGATTGCAGGTCCCGTCAATCACTATGACTATGAAACCAAGCTCCGCAAGCGCTTGGTGGTCAATCCTCGCAGGATTAAAAGCACGGCTTCCAACACCGCCTCCTTGTGGCCCAGGATAAACATAATTAACTACAGGATATTTCTTTTTGGGATCGAGATTCGTTGGCGTAAACATCAAGCCATACAAATCCCATCTACCATCGCGTGACTTAACCGTGATAGGCTTAGGTGGCTTCCAACCGACCGCTAGAAGCCTTGAAATATCGCCTTTTTCAAGCGTCATGATAAGGCTTCCGTTCATGTCCCGCAAAACTGTAATCGGCGGAACATCAGGTTTCGAGTAGCTATCAACAAAATACTTGCCATCGGGAGAAAGAAAAATCTGATGATGTGCATCTTCTGGCGTCAGCAACTTGAGATTGTTACCGTCAAAATCAACTCTGTAAAAATGCGAAAAATACGGGTCTCTGCCTGTTTCTCGTCCATTAGCCTCAAAGAATATAACCCGATTTTTTTCATCCACCAAGCGAACCTTTGTAACGACCCAATTTCCTTTGGTTATTTGACTTTTTAGCTTACCCGTGGTTAAATCGTAAAGATACAGATGTCCCCAATCGTCCCTTTCTGAATACCAGATGAATTCGTTGGAAAAAGGCAAGTAACGCCAATTTGCAGCGTCCACTCCTGATTCATATTGAGTTTGAACGACCTCTTGATATATGTCTCTGACTTCGCCAGTTTCAACATCCGCAACCCTAAGAATTGCCCTTTTGTGGTCACGCGAAGATGAGATGAAAGCTAAAGTTTTACTGTCTGGACTCCATTGAACGTCGGTAAAATCGCCATCACATGCAATGTCATCACAGACAGTAGAACGACGATCATCAGGTGGCATTTTTAATCTGACGATCTTGCCCGTTTCAACATCAATGATAACTCGATGAATCTTTATGATCTCTTTGTCTTCTGGAAGTGGATATTTCCATGCTTCTAGTTTTGGTGCGCCGACATTTGTCGTGACAAGATACATTTCGCTAACATGTCTTTGATCTTGCTGGTAAGTTGCGATCTTTTTTGAATCAGGCGACCAAAGCACAATCGGACGGTCACTCTTTCGCCAACCTGCGTTGTCGGTTGCATATCCGAAATTCTTGATTCCGTCCGTTGTTAATTGCTTTTCAACACCTGTTTCCAAATTTCTGACCCATAAATTCCAATTCCGGATGAAAACGGCCTTTTTTCCGTCCGGTGAGATAGATTCATTTGGACTAAAGAGTTGATTTTGAGATGGAGAAGGAGAAATTATCTCAAAAATTTGTTTGCCGACTTTTCGTGACTTCGTAGTGGGATCGATCAAAACATATTCGATTCCATCAGGCGTCAGAACGCTATACCAAAACCTACCGTCGGGAAGCCAGTTCGGGCGCACATTTGTTCTATCAACAAGTGGGGCAACATTGTAGCTTAACCATCTCTCCGCTCTTTTGTAATCTTCAACCGTTAAAACCTTTGGCTCATGCTTTTCTTGAGCCGCTACCAAACTCACGAAAAGCAGGATCAAGCAAATTTTTTTCATTTCTTTTTGTGCCTCTACCAATTTGATGAATTGCTGTTTTTTTTCAAGGTTAAACTATAAAAACGTTCATCGCAAATGAAGTAGGTGTCCAGTCACCTTTTACAAGCAAAAATTCCGAGCTGAAAGCTGAATTTTCAAATAAAGCGAAAAAGTCATATAATTTTTCGTTGAAGTTTTCTAAGCCAGAGTTTTTTGGAAGGATTTAGGATAATGAGCGTAGAAGTAGTAATGCCACAGATGGGCGAATCAATTGCCGAAGGGACTGTTACGAAATGGTTGAAAAAGGTCGGCGACCGTATAGAAAAGGACGAACCACTACTTGAAATTTCAACGGACAAGGTTGATGCAGAAGTTCCGGCACCGGCTTCTGGTGTGCTTTTGAAAATCAACGTTCAAGAAGGTCAAACGGTGCCCGTAGGAACTGCAATTGCTTTGATAGGTGAAGAATCTGAAGCTAAAGCAACACCATCTCAGCAAACATTAGAATCGGCCGAGCAAAGCGTTCAAGTTGAATCAATAGGAAGTGTTCAGGTTCAGTCGACTCAAGACACTCAAATTTCTCAAGCCCAACAGGTTCAGCAAGTAGCACGAGTTGAACAGACATTGCAAGAAGCCCAACAAGTTTCGTCACAACAAGCGCAAGCAACGAAAATAAATCAAACTTTTGATGAAATCGAAGTGGTAATGCCACAGATGGGCGAATCAATTGCCGAAGGGACTGTTACGAAATGGTTGAAAAAGGTCGGCGACCGTATAGAAAAGGACGAACCACTACTTGAAATTTCAACGGACAAGGTTGATGCAGAAGTTCCGGCACCGGCTTCTGGTGTGCTTTTGAAAGTTAACGTTCAAGAAAGCCAAACGGTGCCGGTTGGAACGGTAATAGCTGTCATTGGGAAAGAATCAGCATCTCGGGCTGAAATACAACATTCAACGCAAGCACAACCTCAGGTTCAAACTTCGACAATATCTCAAGCACAAACTCAAGAGCAGAATCAGACCTCGATTGCACTTGAAATTCAAGCTTCTCAACCCGTTCAATCGCCTACGGTTGAAACTCCACAAAGGCTTCAAACGCCAGTTTTAAGTCGAGAACAGGAGAAATCGGTGGCAAGCGTTTCATCAGAGTCAATCACTGCCGAACATAAACAAGGAAATGGCAGGAGTTTAACAGTCGAGGAACTCAGACGGAAAAAATCTTCTCCGCTTGTTCGGAACATTGCAAAAAAGCATGGGATTGATATTTCAAAAATACAAGGCACAGGAATCAGCGGAAGGGTGACGAAGAAAGATATATTGGCTTACATTGAATCAGGTGCAGCTTTCAAACCTCAGGAATTGACGATTAAAGCTGAGCAAGAATCTCCGACGTTTGAACAGAAAGCTCCGACAACTGAGCAGAAAGCTTCAACTTTGCCGATTGCAGAACAACCAGTGGTTCAGCCGGTTGCCGAAAAGGTTGCATACATACCACCAAATATAAGGGTTTCTGCAGAAGACAGAGTCGAACCGATGTCTATAATGCGCAAGAAGATTGCCGAACACATGATTTTCTCAAAGCGGACATCGGCTCATGTCACAACTGTTTATGAAATTGACATGACTAATGTTGCCAAATTCCGTGAGCAACATAAAGCAGAGTTTCAGGCAAGATATGGAACGAAACTAACCTACATGCCTTTCATCTTTCAAGCTGTCATTCAGGCGATTAAAAAGTATCCAATCTTCAACGCTCAAGTTTCAGGTGATCAAATAATTTACAAAGGTGAGATAAACTTAGGCATGGCGGTTGCGCTTGATTGGGGATTAATCGTTCCCGTCATCAAAAGAGCCGATACACTTTCACTTGCAGGATTGGCTTTGGCGGCTAACGATTTAGCCGATCGTGCAAGAGCTAAAAAGCTTTTACCTGACGAAGTTCAAGGTGGAACTTTCACCATTACAAATCCGGGAGTTTTTGGAGGTTTATTCGGAACGCCTATAATCAATCAACCTCAGGTTGCTATTCTTTGCGTTGGTGTTATAGAAAAACGCCCGAAGGTTATAACGATGCCTGATGGCAGCGATGTTATAGCAATTCGACAAATGGCTTATTTCGCATTAACCTACGATCACAGAATCATTGACGGCGCAGATGCCGAAAAATTCCTGTCATTTATCAAACAGTATCTTGAAACGACAAATTTTAGCTTGTAGCATAACAAAATTGACACAAAGAAGAAGCCCGAGAAAATCTTTGGCTTCTTTGAAAACAAAAACTTCCTGCTTCCTTGAGACAAGGCTTTTTGCTTTTTTCGTAGAGTTTTTGACTTTTCAAGCTCTCAGATTGGGCGATGCAAATGTCGTTGAGTTTCAAATGACAAAAAGTGTCCAAACGGGAGGCGCGTGGCTTAGAAAACGACAGCAATAATGAAATTACAAGTCCTATAAACCGCCAAGAGAATTTGCAGTTTTCAGCTTTTGTCGTTAATCAACTAACCAATGTTTCTTGCGTCGGGCACACATTCTTTAATCTTCAAACCGCCATTCCTTTTTCCATTTGCTTCAAAACCTCAAAGCAGCGTTCACAGACTGTTGGATAGCGTTCAAATTCGCCGACTCTGACCGAATAGTTCCAACACCGTTCGCACTTTTGCCCGTCGGCTCTTCTTACTTCAACAGAAATTCTAGCCTTTTTAAGCCCTTCGGAAGTCTCTAAGATGTCAGCGGTCTCGACAAATTTGGTAGTTTCTGAATCACCATCGTGTTCTGAATTGTCTGTAGTGGAATTATTTGTAGTTTCTAAGTCGTTAGCAGTCTTGAAAGCATCTGCGTGGTCAGATTTTATTAACTCAACTTGCGAGACGATAAAGATGTATTTGAGATCAGCTAAGTAAGGCTTCAAAAATTCATAAGTTTCTTCATCAACTGACAGAATCACCTTTGCCTCAAGGCTTGAACCGATTAGTTTTGCAACTCTAGCTTCTTCCAAAGCTTTCAGCACAACATTGCGAATTTCAAAAATCCGCTTCCATTTTTCAAGAAGTTCAGCATCTTCCTCGGAGAAACGAACTTCAGGGAACCTGGCAATATGAACTGATTCTGGTTTCTCGCCCGGAAGATTTTCCCATGCTTCGTCGGCTGTAAATGCCAATATTGGAGCAAGCATTAGGCATAAGTCTTTTGCAATCTTATACAGAGCAGTTTGGGCGGACTTACGGGCATGAGACTTCGGTGCAGAGGTGTAAAGCCTATCTTTGAGAATATCAAAATACTGGGCCGAAAGCGTTACGGTGCAATAGTTGTAAAGAGTTTGATAAACTGTTTGAAAATCATAGTTTTCATAAGCTTTCAAAACCTTTTTTGTTATCTCAGAAAGTTTAGCCAAAGCCCAGCGGTCAACTTCGAGAAGATTTTCTACCGAATCTTTTTGCGGATCGAAATCATTGAGATTTCCAAGAGCGTAGCGAAGCGTATTTCTCAGTTTCCTGTAAGTGTCAACAACGCGATCCAAAATCTCTTTTGAGCATCTTACATCTTCCGTGTAATCAACGGCCGAAACCCAAAGGCGCAAAATTTCAGCTCCCAACTGTTTGACTACTTCATTCGGACTTACAACATTTCCAAGTGATTTCGACATTTTTCTTCCTTCACCGTCAACGACCCAACCATGCGTTATAACTTGCTTGTATGGAGCAGAGTTTTTAGCTGCAATTCCACACATCAGGCTTGAGTTGAACCAACCTCTATATTGGTCGCCACCTTCGAGGTAAACATCGGCAGGAAAATGCAATGTTTCACCTCTGGTTTCTAATACGGCTATGCAACTTGATCCAGAATCGAACCAAACATCCAAAATATCCGTTTCTTTTGCAAAATTTTCACCGTTACAACTCGGGCATTTGAAGCCTTCAGGAAGAAGCTGTTTTGCTTCCCAGTTATACCAAGCATCGGCAGTTTCTTTGGCGAAAATATCGGCGACATGATAAATGATTTTCGGGTCGAGCACAATGTAGGAGCAGTCTTGACAATGAAAAGCTACAATCGGCACTCCCCAGACTCTTTGCCGCGAAATACACCAATCAGGGCGCTGTTTAACTACATTGAGCATTCGTCCTTCGCCCCAAGCTGGATGCCATTTTGCTTTTTGAACTTCTCTTAATGCTTGTGCGCGTAGAGATTCTCCATTACCCACATCCATCGAGATAAACCATTGCGGAGTTGCACGAAATATCACGGGTTTGTGAGAACGCCATCCGTGTGGATAACGATGGCGATATTCTTCGGCGTGAAGCAAAACGTTTCTTTCACGCATGAATTCAATTATTTTCGGATTTGCTTTGAAAACGAATTCACCTGCGAAATGTTCTACATCCGAAGTGAATTTGCCTGCATTATCAACAGGACAGTAAATCGGTAGTCCATAGCGTTGAGCCATGTAAAAATCTTCTGTTCCATGACCCGGTGCGGTATGAACCAGTCCTGTTCCTGCTTTTGCATCGGTTTTGATACCGTCTTCTTCGATTTCTCCCAAAGTTACATGTTCGCCACACATTATGAGCGAGTCTCTTTCAAGCCATGGATGCTTGCATTTTAGATTTTCGAGTTTCTCGCCCTTGAAACGTGCAACCTCTTTCATTTTGTCGGCAAATCCACATTTTGCCGCAATTTGCTGAACAAGTTCGGTAGCAATGATGTAAACCTCGTCACCAACTTCGATTGCGGAATAATCGAAAGCAGGATTTACCGAAATCCCAAGATTCGCAGGCAAGGTCCAAGGTGTTGTTGTCCAAATTACTAAGAAAACTTTCTTGCCCTGCAAACCTGCATCAATCAATTCTGGCTCGGATTTTAATGGAAATTTAACGTAAACAGAGGGGCTGACGATTTCGCGATATTCAACTTCGGCTTCTGCTAAGGCCGTTTGATCATAAACATCCCAATAGACTGGTCTCAAACCTCGATAAACATAGCCTTTTTCGACAAATTTTCCGAAAAGGCGTGCGGTTTCAGCTTCATATTCAGCTGACATCGTTAGATATGGATTTTCCCATTCGCCGAAAACTCCTAGACGTTGAAAATCACGCGTTTGATTATTCATCGCCGTCGAGGCATGTTCACGGCAAATTCGCCTAAATTCATTTATGGAAATTTCAGATTTGTCTTTTCCTTGTTGTTTAAGTTTCCTTTCGACGTAGTTTTCAATTGGAAGCCCGTGACAATCGTAGCCCGGGACGAACGGAGCTTGAAAGCCCATCATTGTTCGTGATTTTACGGCAAAATCTTTTAAGATCTTATTCAAAGCCGTGCCGATGTGAATGTCAGCATTTGCATAAGGTGGACCATCATGCAGTATGAATTTTGGAGCATCCTTTCGCTCCTGCAAAATTTTTTCATAAAGCTTCATCTGTTTCCATTTTTCGAGTCTACGCGGTTCTGAATGCACAAGATTGGCTTTTTGCGGAAAATTTGTCTTTGGAAGATTAACCGTTTTTTTCACGTCCAATGTTTGTTCCATACAACTTACTTCGGATTTACCTTGATAAAATCTAAACAAAAAAGTCCTAAATCTGGTTGATTTAGGACTTGTCGGTAGAAGGCTTTTAAGCCGTTCTACCGACATTTGATCGAAATAATAATTATTGCCAATTCTGAAAGCATCATCATTCATAATAGCTCAGAAAGCTTAGCGGAGTAAAATCTTCAGCCTTTATTTTCAAAACGCTTTCTTTCCTTGTGATATAATTTGGCTTAGACAACGAGTATCAAGTAACGATCATCAGAAAATCATGATTTTTGCTAGCTCAATTGTGTTTTAATAAACCTCAAGAAAATTGAGTTTTTATGAGATGCATTTTTAGGAGAATCACCTTAACAACAAAGTCTAGAAGATTCGGCTTTATTTTTTCCTGTTTTGCAGTTGTTTCGGCTTTTGTGGTTGCATCAGCACAAAATCCCAAGCCGACACCGCCACGAGGTGAAAAAGGTGATATAGGACAGATAAAAGTTTTTGAAGTCAAGCTTCCAGTAACTGTCAGAGATAAGAAGAAAAATCTGGTCTCGGGTTTGACAAAAGAAGATTTCCTTGTTTTTGAAGATGGCGTTCAGCAGGAAATAACCTTTTTTTCGGACGAGAAGACCAATCCACCGGTCTATGTTGGCGTTCTGATGGATACTTCGCCTTCAACTGCTGGTAAATTAAAGTTTTCAAAAGAAGCAGCGAAAAACTTCATATACACCGTCACGAGACTACGCAAAGACAAAGCTGCTTTCATGACTTTTGACCATGAATTAAATCTGATACAAGATTTTACCGATAAACTCGATCTTCTAGACAGAGCTGTTGATAGTGTAAAGAAAACAGGGACTCAAACAGCGCTTTATGATGCTATATGGTTTTTTTGCGATGAAAAATTGAGAAACGTTCCGGGTAGAAGAGTCATTGTTGTCATTACCGATGGCGAAGATACCTTCAGCCGTGCCGAACTTGAAGACGTGATTGATATAGCGCAGCGAACCGAAACTACCATTTTTGCAATATCGACAAAAGCTGGAATTTTAGGGACCGTTCCGGGAGTTGAAGCAGGCATGGTTAAAGATGAAGGTGATAAAATCCTCGACAAAATGTGTCGCGAAACCGGTGGTGAAGCACTTTACATCGGCGATATGCTGGCTTTAGAGAGAGCATTTAAGAGAATTTCCGAAGAACTCCGTTCGCAATACATAATAACCTATCGTCCACGCAACCAAGAGCTAGATGGTAAAAAACGCAAGGTCGAAGTTCGCCTTGCCGACAAAGAAAAAGCAGACAAATACAAAATTCGCACGAAAACAGAATACAGAGCAGTTAGCGATGATTTGAGGCTTGGTGGTTGAACTTGGTGATAATTTCGTTTTGGAAGTTGAATTATTGCAGGTTTAGAAATTGGTCAATTTAGTAATCGAAGATTGATTTTCAGATACAAAATTTGTTTAAAAATGCCTGTAAACGGAGCAAAGATTTTATTGATTTTAGCACTTGTGTCGTTTTTAGGTGTTTGGGGTGGGACACTCGAGTTGCGGTCGCAGGCGAATTCTAAATCGGTTTCCAAACCTAAACAAACACCTACGCCACCGCCTGCTGATGAAGAAGAGCCAATAAGAATTGATGTAGAGGTTGTAAACGTTTTCTTTACAGCTCAAGATGAAAAACGTCGTCTATTGACAAATCTGAAAAAAGAAGATGTCAAAATTTTCGAAGATGGCGAAGAGCAGGAAATTTTTGCATTTAGTCGTCAGACCGATTTACCACTTTCGATTGCTATTCTCATAGATACAAGTCTTTCGCAAAGCCGAACTTTACCTGCTGAAAAGGAAGCGGCAAAGTCTTTTGTTGAAACAATCGTCAGGCCTGAAAAAGATGAAGTTGCCGTTCTTTCGTTCACAGGAGAAACTACGCTAGAGCAAGATTTAACGGGCAATCTAGCAAGAATTAGAAGGGCGATTGATAGAATCGAATTTGTACCGCCCTCAGGGACCCTAAATGGGGTTATAATTCCTGGCACACCGCCAATTTCAGGAAGGAATCAACGTCTTGCTGGTTCGACAGCTCTTTGGGATGCAATATGGGTTACGGCAGACGAAGTTTTGAAAAGAAGCCCAGAAAAAGTGAGGCGGGCGATAATTCTTCTTACGGATGGCTATGATACTTCGAGCAGGAAGAAGATGCAGGATGCAATTCAGATAGCGTTTCGCCACGAAGTTACAATTTATTCAATCGGGATAGGCGATGATTTTTACGGTGGGGTGAATAAATCCGTACTTCGAGAGATTTCAGAAAGCACAGGCGGCAAGGCGTATTTCCCGAAAAACGAAAGCGAATTAAGACAAGCATTTGCAGATATTCAACAAGAAATGCGTTCGCAGTATCTGATAGCTTATCAACCAAAAAAACAGAAAAACGATAAATCTTTCCGTAGAATAGAAATTAAAATCGTAAATCCAGAACTGGCAAAACAAAAAATTAAATTAACATACAAGCAGGGCTATTTTCCCAAGTAAGCTTTTTGTGATAAAAACGCTTTTATCTTCTGAGGACAAACTTTCCACTTTTCCAGATGAGTTTATAAAGCCTTTTACCTCTTCTGCTACCCAATTCGTCGCGCTCTAAATCGTAAACATGAATGGTTGTTCCGTATCTTGGCAATTCGTAACTTCTTCTTTTAATGTCGTAATCGGGCACGATTTCCTTGCCAATGTCTTTCCATGTGTTGTTTGAGTATTCAAGAAAATAAGTTTTTTCGCTGAAAGCATCCCAGACGTTAAGCCCAACGATATAAGAACCAGTTGGCCGTTTGAATAAAGCCATCACAAAGCAACTCTGTGCTCCATCGCATCCCCCTTTCATGTAACCGTTTGATTTGTCTTCTACAACAAGATAATTTTCTAGATATTCCTTACGCGCCTTTTCACAGTCTCTTTCAGATTTTCCTCTGCAACCTTCTATGGGTAAGTATTCTTGCGGTAAAAGATTGAAAAAATCACGCAAAGTCTTCGGTTGCTTCGTTTGAGCTAATGTCGTAGCTACGCACAATAAAACTAAGAAAAGCAGAGCCTTCATAAAAACTTCTTGGGAAACGCAAGCAAACTTTGATTTATCTTCTCACGAAAAAGTGGAAAAATCAATGTTTTCGGTGAAAACTAATCAAACGCAAACTACAATTCTTTTGCTTCCTGCTTTAGCAATTTGCAAGTTTCTTGCAACCCAAGAATTCGATAAAATCTGTTTTTTCTTTTGGCATTCTAGTTGCTCTTGGAGAGGTTGATGAAAAATTTCTTAGAGAAGTTTTTGACGGTTTTAAGAATGATAAAGTTTGAACATACGCTTTTTGCGCTTCCATTTGCTTTCTTAGGAGCAATTTTAGCAGCAAACGGACTGCCAACAGCATGGCAAATTTTTTGGATAACCGTTGCAATGGTCGGGGCGAGATCGGCTGCCATGACTTTTAATAGAATCGTTGATCTAAAATTCGATGTCGAAAATCCACGCACTGCTAACCGTGAACTTCCAAGCGGAAAACTGAGCTTAAAATCTGCATGGGCATTTCTGGTTTTCTCCGTGATCTTGTTTGAAATTGCTTCTTATGCCTTGAACGATTTAACTTTCATGCTTTCGCCTGTAGCGCTTGTGAGCATCTTAGGATATTCATACACCAAGAGATTTACTAGCCTTTCACATCTTTTGCTAGGGTGGGCTTTGGCAATCAGCCCAACAGCCGCATGGATTGCTGTGCGCGGTAAAATTGATTCGGAAGTTCCGCTGCTTTTGTCTTTGCTCGTGATGATGTGGACTGCTGGATTTGACGTTATGTATGCTTGCCAAGATTTTGAATTCGATCGCAAAAAGGGTTTATATTCAATCCCGGCAAGTTTCGGCATAAAAAATGCACTCCGAATAGCTCGACTTTTTCATCTTCAAGCCTTCATAGCACTTTTGTTACTTTATGCAGTAACCGACTTAGGAAAATTAGCTCTTTTAGGTGTAATAGCTGTAGGTGCTTTGCTTGTCTATCAGCATACACTGGTTAAACCGAATGATCTTAGCCGAATGAATACCGCTTTTTTCACGGCAAATGCTTTTGTCAGCATCATCTTGCTTATAACTTTCGGTGGTGCGGTTTTCATTGGTAAAATTTAGCTTTTACGGTGTGTTTTATGAAGTTTTCTTTCGATGAAAATCTAAACAGAATAGCCAAAAAGCTGGAAAAAGGTGAGCGTTTGGACTTCCAAGACGGAGTAGAGCTTTTCAAAACCGACGATCTGAATGCACTTGGAAAGCTGGCAGATTTGGTGCGTCGTCAAAAACACGGACGTGTTACCTATTTTAACGTCAACAGGCATTTTAACTACACAAACATTTGCATTGCCGACTGCAAATTCTGTGGATTTTACAGACGCTCACGACAACCTGATGCTTACACCCACACAATTGAAAAAGCGTTAGAAGTAGCCGAAAAAGCGGTAGCGGAAGGTGCAACTGAACTTCACATTGTCGGCGGATTAAACACTAAACTTCCGTTTTCATACTACATTGATTTGTTCTCGGCTCTAAAACGCCATTTCCCGCAACTTCATCTGAAAGCCTTAACTATGGTTGAACTGGACTTCATGGCTCGGTTTTATAAGATCTCAGATGAAGAATTAATAGAAAAGCTCAAGCGAGCAGGCGTTGATTCTTGTCCTGGCGGTGGTGCCGAGATATTTGCTGAACCAACACGCTCAAGAATTTGCAGTCACAAATGTAGTGGAGAAAGATGGCTTGAACTAGCAGGAAAATGCCACAAAGCTGGTCTCAAAACTAACGCAACAATGCTTTACGGACATATTGAAACAATCGAAGATCGAGTTGATCATTTGATTAAACTGCGTCAACAACAAGACAAAACCGGTGGATTTCAATGTTTTATTCCATTGGCTTTTTATCCGCCTGGTACTGCTCTATCGCATTTGCCTGGACCTGACGGCGTCGACAGCCTCAAAACAATTGCTGTCTCAAGATTGCTTTTAGACAATTTCGATCACATCAAAGCATATTGGGTAATGCTCGGAAAACATTTGGCCCAAACGGCTTTGCATTTCGGAGCTAACGATCTTGATGGGACGATAACAGAAGGTAGCGAGCTGACGGAAAGCTATTCTGTAGAGAACGGAAAAGTCGGCATGACAAAGCAAGAAATTATCAGGTTAATTGAGGGTGCAGGTTTTGAAGCTGTAGAGCGTGATACTCTTTACAGAAAACTCGACTGAAAAAAATCTTTAATATAGGAATCTTTCGTTTCTCCCATACTATGAACCTTGATTTCCCCGATAGAATCGCAGTTAGCTTTTGTTCTAAATTTGTGTTTTTGCTACACTCGAAAAAAGTATAAAGATTTTCTCGGTTTCCCAGAAGTTTTCAAAAAGAGGTATATGAAAAAAAGAATGATTTTCAAGCGGAGAAACTTATTCGGGTTTCTATTTTTGTTTTGCCTCGCCTTGCAAATCTTATACTCGCAGGAAAAGGCATTTGTGGAAACTAAAGATTTCACCTTTCAAGAACTGAATATCCTTTCAGAAGACCTGGTGCTAAAGGGAATAAATCCGAGATATGACTTTTATGTTCCAACATTTCCTCAGCTGTCTTCAGCCGAAATAGCTCTAAAGCTAGATTTCTTCCCGTATCTTAGAGAAGATAGCACTATTACGATTCTTGTAGATGATATTCCTTATGCAACTTACAAAATTAAAGAACTATCGCCGAATTTGATAATTTCAGTATCAAGAAAGAAAAACAAAGATTTTACAAAGATCAGCTTTATAGGTAATCTGCGTATCTCTAACAATATCTGCGAAGATGCATTCTCAGACAAAATATACCTGACGATTAGAAAAAATAGCCAAATTCGCTTCACCTATTCAAAGTACAGAAATTCAAGAGAGTTCATTCTTGACTACAACAATCAGTATTGTATAGACTCCTATTTGCTTATCCCGGTCGTTTATCATATCTGCAAGCAAAATCCGATTCCCTGTAAAGTGAGATTTGCTCGGGAAGAAACTGCCTGTAAAAAAATAAAAGTTGCTGATGGAGATAGAGTTGAACTTATAAATGATATCCTTTACCTACCCCGAAACATCAATCCTGCTTTTGAAAAGGAATGGTTTTATTCTTTTTTGGAGCAACCTCAGGAGATAAAAGCGATAAACAGAGAGAGCACAGAAATTCCAGAAGAAATTTCGTTGAAAAAGCTAGGTATCTCAACCGTTACCCTAGAAGGAAGTGGAAGTTTGGGTTATTCCATACCCATAAATACTTCAAAAATAGGAGGACTACCAAGTGACCTGCGCTTCAAACTTCTTATAGCCCATACTCCCATACACCAAAATGATAAAGCAGAGTTAAGGATATACTTAAACGGAAGAATGATATACGCTTATCTTTTAGAAGGAGGAGGCAAAAAAAGTTTCAACATTGATATACCTGTAAGAGAACTTTTCTATGGAGGAAATTATCTAACCGTTAACATGGTCAACTTTACTTCTTCAGATAACTGTTTCGGTGCGATTACTCACTCTGCTTTTACCGTATTCGAGGATTCCTATTTTTACTGGAGTAATCTCAGAAATGAACCTAAAACTATATCTGATTTTCTCAAAAATCTTCATGGTAAGGTAGCTTTTATCGTCAAGGATCAAAATTTCTACTCTCTCGCTACAAAGCTGGTTAGTGAACTAGGGGTTTACAATAAAAATATAGAAGCACTTGACATGAACCCCGAAGATATCAAAACTTATGATTTTGTCATTTCTTTTGAGAACCCAGAAGACACTAAAGGAAAGATCATTGATCTAAGCAAAGGGGATTTTGAACTGATAAACCCTCTAACCGGAAGAATTCTTTTTTCTTCCAAACCACAAGGTTCTTTTACCGTAATAACACTACAAGACCTCAACGAGAAACCGTCGCTTGCTTTCTTGTTTTATCCCAATCCATCGGGTTTAGAAGCCATGGAATCTTATAGTTTCCTGGATTTACTAGGGCTTTCAGGAAATGTTGCAGTAGCAACAAGAGGCTTTATATCGGCGTATGAGGTTGGAAGAAAATTAAGAGTAGATTACGAGCTTGAAAAAGACATTTTTTACTACTGGGACAAATACAAAATCTGGGTTTTGCTTCTTCTCGTGATTCCTGTATCGTTGTTTTTGTTGTATGTCTATAAGAAATTATCAAGGAAGCCGGATTTATGAGATATTTACTTACAGTGATTTTTGCATTTTCACTTACCTTCGCTCAGACAACAGAGAAGGAACAGACAAGCGAGGTGAACAAACGTTTTTTATCACTGACGTTTAATTATTACAGAGCGAAGGATTTTTATGACGAAAATGGAAGAAAAAAACCTATAGGTTGCACTTTTGAAAAGAAAGAGTTTCAGGTTTATGGAGAGTATAGATTTGGCGAGCAAACAAAGATAATTCTTAAACTGCCCTTTTCTAGTCTGAGTTGTGGAGCGGACAAATCTTCTGGTTTTTCTGATTTTGAAATAGGTTTCACAAAGAGAATAAAGAAAAGCCGTAAATTCGCCTTCTACGGAAATGTTATATTACCTACTGGATACTCAATAAAAGACAACTTAAGACTCGGCTATGGAAGAATTGGACTTGAAGGAGGAGCTTTGTTTAATGTTTCTGGAAGAAACGGATTCATGAACACAAACCTGGGATACAGGCACTATTTTGGTTATCCATCTTCACAAATAAGGTCTTACACGATAACGGGGCTTAAGGTAACGAAGAAAATCCAGTTAATTAATGCTTTAGATGTTCAATTCGGATTACGCAACGGAAAAAGAAAACCTGTAGGAAGAAACATAATTTTGGAGCCTGATTATAAGCTTGCGCAATTTTATACAGGACCTCGTATCATTTTCAAAAATTTGTCTCTTGTGACTACCTACCAGCATGTTTTTTGGGGTAGAAATACAGGTGTAGGAAGAGGATTTAATTTTTCGCTGTGGTGGGAGTTTTAAAGCGAAACTTAAGAATAGGGGAATTTCTCGTCAGCAAAAAACTCATCAGCCCAGAACAGGTTGATGAAGCCTTAGCTTACCAAAGCCAATACGGCGGTAGGCTTGGCTGGATACTGGCAAGTTTAGGATATGTCAAACGCTTGGATTTATTTAAAAACCTTGCTGATTTTTTTGAAATTGAATTTCTGGACAATCTTGAGACCGCAAAAAAGATAATTGATCCGAAGTTTTTGAAAAATTTTGATCCGCATGAGCTTGCCAGTTGTGAAGTCATCCCGGCAAAACAAACAGGAAAAGAAGTTATAGTACTTACTTCCTACCCGAGAAGTAGAAAGTTTTACGAATTTGCTGAGAGACATTTCCCGAATCAACAGCTAAAAGAGATAGTCATTACAGACCTTGATCTTATAAGAATTTTAGAATCTTTCTTCAAAGACAAATTTACCGATAAGGCAATCCTAGGTCTTTTCTACACAAATCCAGAATACTCAGCATCCATAGTTTTTTCAAAAGGCCAAGTGCTTGCCATGGGAATCTTTTTTTACCTTTCTCTTTTTTTGGTTTATCTGGATGTCATTTCTTACCTCGTGTTTTTGATTTTTGTTGTTCAGATTTTTTATGTTTCTTCAGTATTCTTTAAACTTGTCATAAGTTTAGCAGGTTCTAAATCCGAAAAATATCAGTTCATAACCAGCGAAGAAGTCAAAAAACTTTGTGAAAATGATTTACCCGTTTACACAGTTTTAGTCCCTGTATACAAAGAGCCAGAGGTCATAGGAATACTGATTGACAGTTTGAAGAAGATAGACTATCCGCAGAACAAACTCGATGTAATAATTCTTCTCGAAGAAGATGATAACGAAACTTATGAAGCAGCGAAAGCACAAAAACCTCCTGTTAACTGGAGATTTATAATAGTCCCATCAAGTCTTCCTAAAACTAAACCCAAAGCCTGCAACTACGGGCTTTTCTTTGCAAGAGGTAAATATCTTACTATTTACGATGCCGAGGACATACCAGAGCCAGACCAGTTAAAAAAAGCGGTTATAGCTTTCAAAAAGGCAGGAAAAGATTATGTATGTTTTCAATCCGCTTTGAATTACTTTAACAAAGACGAAAATTTTTTAACAAAAATGTTTACCCTCGAATACTCCTACTGGTTCGACTATCTGTTGCCCGGGCTGTATAACTTAAAATTACCTATACCACTAGGGGGAACGAGCAATCACTTCGATGTAGAGAAACTTAGAGAAATAGGAGCGTGGGACCCATTTAATACTACAGAAGACGCAGACTTAGGAGTTAGAGCTTTTGCAAGAGGATATAAGGTAGGTGTGATTAACTCTACTACCTACGAAGAAGCAAATTCAAAGACTAAAAACTGGATAAAACAAAGATCAAGATGGATAAAGGGTTACATGCAAACGTGGCTAGTTCATGCTAGAAACTCAAGGAGGCTTTACAAAATCTTAGGATTGAAAGGTTTTATTGCTTTTCACCTCTTAATAGGAGGAACTCCCTTTGTTTTTTTGATCAACCCCATAATGCTCCTGATCTTCATTTTCTGGCTTTTAACTCAAACTAAAGTTCTAGACGTGTTTTTTCCGCCAGCAGTGCTTTACATTTCTCTAATCAACCTTCTACTAGGAAACTTTGTGGGGATTTACCTAAACATGCTAGCAGTATTCAGAAGAAAGTATTATGAATTACTCCCTTATGCCATTCTCAATCCGTTATACTGGATGTTACACTCTATAGCTTCTTACAAAGCTCTTTATGAACTTTTTACAAAGCCTTTCTATTGGCAGAAAACGCAGCATGGGATAACAAAGTACAAGCCTCCAATTCGACAAGGGGTATAGAAATGAAAAAACTTTTTATACCTTATGTTATTTTCGTTGTCATTTTCGTTTTATTGTCTTCAGTAGCCAAAACAGCTTATGAACACGGATATTTGCATTTGAATCTCCTCTTTTACGCCGAAAAAACCTTGTTGGGTACGGAAGGAGATCCACCTAGGCTTGAAAACATAGGATTTGTTTACCCACCTTTCTCATTCTTACCTTTTCTGTTTGTGAGTGATTACATACTAGCACCTTCTCTTGTGTCGGCTATTTTGCTGACTCTGTTCATTTTATTCATGCAAAAAAGAAATCAGGATTCAGGAATTTACTTTCTATCAGCATTCCTGTTGCTAAATCCTTTGGTGCTGTTTCTATCAATTTACAGGTTTGAAACGTTATTATTCTATCTTTTGCTTACTTTTTCTGTAATTATTCTGATCTCTTATCTGAAGGAAGGATTTTCGATCTATTTGTTTTCAAGCGGAATCTTGTTTGGTCTGTGTTTCTTCTTGGACTTTAGAAGCCTATTTTTGATCCCGATATTTGCTTGGATCATTTACATAAGCACTAGAGAAAAAGAAGTCAGTTACAGATTAGCCATTCTAATCGTCAAACTCTCCCCTATAATTTTCTTTCTTCTCGCATGGCTTTACCTTAACTGGATATTTACCGAAAGTCCTTTTACTTTTATTTTGAGTTCTTATTCTTTTTTTACATACGAATCTGTGGAAACTCTAGCTGAAAGTAGAAGTATTTTTGGGGCTGTAAAATACACCACCATGCAGCTAATATACTATTTTCCTATAATACTTCCCTATTTTCTAGTTCTCTTTAACTTGAAAAACTACAAGCTCTTATATCTGATGCCGATCTATATGATTTATCTATCCCCAGTTATTTTAGTCTTACTATCTGTCTATTTTTCAATCTTTTTTCCTGCTTACTATTACACGGTTCTTTTTTTGACGTTCGCTTTAGCCTTTCAAGTAACCTGCGATACTAAGGTCCCAAAATCTTTGATCTTCACTTTGGTATTATCTCTAATATTCAGTTGGGTGCAACCGCTTAATTCTGAAGAGGAAAACGAGAAAAATTTTACAAGATTCTTGCTGACCGGCAGCATGACTGCCAACCTGACAGAATATAGCAGGGTTACGAAAATCCTAAAGGAGGAAAACTGCCAAAAAATACTTATAGACGATGTGTCGGGTTTTCCGATAGTGACGTTTTTAGAAGATCCTAAGAGATTTTACCTACCCTACATGTATGAATATAACACAGTTTTATCTTATCCTAAAAGCTTTGCAGATTGTGTGGTAGTTGATAGATCGAACCCAAGGGATAGAATACTTACGCGATTTCCATCATCCAGCAAAGGTTTTCTCAAAGGTTATCTTTTGATTTACGAAGGAGAGAAATATAATGTCTTCAAAAAAGACTAGCCCCGGATATGAAGCGAACACGGGTTCAACAAGTTTTGACTCTAGACTAAAATCTAGTAAAACACTTTTGATTAGAAGGCTTTAGCATTTTGCCACGTGCAGTTTTTCTTCTTTTTAGAAAAATGCCCAGAAATAGAAGCAAGATAAGAAACTGGATTGAGTACATCGCCTTTAGAGGAGTTATCGGTTTTATAGGTCTGTTTTCCATTAAAACTTCAATGAGAATGGGTGAGTTATTCGGGAAACTCTGCATGAGGATTTTTCCGAGACTTAAAAAAACAGGGATTCGTAATCTTGAACTTGCCTTGCCCGATCTTTCTAAGATGGAACATGAAAGAATAATAAAAGGGGTTTTTGAATCTTTAGGTAGACAATTAGGTTTCGTGTCTCATTTCGGAAAGATCGACTTGAGAGAATTTTCCCGGATGGTCGAATTGAGAGGACGAGAGAATCTGGACAAAAATCTGAATCAAGGACGCGGGATTTTGTTTTTTACTGGTCACTTCGGGGGGTGGGAAATTTTCAACATTTTGCCTTCGACTTTAGGATTTCAACTTAACATTCTTGTTAGGCGAATTGACAATCCGCTCATTGAAAGCTATGTTGACAAAATACGCACCAGATTTGGCACCATCACGATCGACAAAAGCAAAGCCGACAAAAAGCTCTTTCGAATCTTGAAGAATGGTGGTTGTTTGGGAATTCTAGCCGATCTGAACGTTCAGGAAAAAGGAGGAGTTTTCGTAGATTTTTTCGGTATAAAAGCTTCTACCACCACGAGCATTGCAAAATTGGCATTAAAAACAAAAGCTTCCATTCTTCCCGCTTTTGTTGTTTGGAACGGTGAGAAATATGTTGTTTATTTGGAATCGGAGATTCCATACAATGAAGTTGAAAACAAAGAAAATATACGTGAAATAACACAGAAAATTACTGCCAAAATCGAGGAGTATGTTCGCAGGTATCCAGACCAATGGCTTTGGATTCATAAACGCTGGAATACACGCCCAAAAGGCGAACTAAGTTTGTATTAGCTCATACTGATTTTGAATTTAAGTTTTTTGGTTCCGATTTTTCGGTAAAGCTCGCAAGACTCAAATATCAGACCGGTTGTTTATCACCGCTCATTTCGGTATTTTTGCAATGTAGGTCAAATGCTTTTTAGCTGTTTTTTCTATCTTTTCGCTTGAAGCGTCTTCGAGGAAAAGATACTTTTTCCATTCTGGACGCGATTCTGCATAGTTGCAGAGTAGAACACGGTCCAAGCCTAGATTAAGGATTCTTTGTGGAGTTAGCAAGGGCATTCTGGCTTGTTCAGGTGTGCGATTACCTTTACGTTGATTACATCTTACGCAAGCAGTAACGAGATTTTGCGGAATGCTTTCTCCACCTTGCGAACGTGGAACAATGTGATCAAGAGTTAATTCTTTTGCCGATTTTTGTTCACCGCAATACTGACAACGGTAATTGTCACGTATGTAGATTCTAGCTCTTTTCATTATGTTTTCTTGACGCCGATGAACATGAACGTATCTTTTTAGCCGGATAACAGAAGGAACTCTGATTTGAGTTGAAGGTGATCGAATGACATTATCGCCGTCGAATTCTTCTACGGTAATTTTCCCGTTGAACCACATGCAGATTGCCTTTGCAACCCCTACTGTCCCAATAGGTTCGTAACTGAAGTTCAACAACAAAACTCTTCCCGATAACAAATCAAAAACACCTCCTTAATGCAACATACTATATTTTCCTGAGGTTACACAAAGGTTAAGTCTAAAGAATGAGCAGCTTCTTCAAACGACGGCAAGAGTTAACCTAAGCTATAAGAATTCTAGGCTTTATGATACTAAAAAGGGCTACCCTTTTGAGGATAGCCCTTTTTTGCAGCAGTTTCAAAACAAAATTAGAAGGAGAAACGGAAGCCGAATCTAACATCTCGTGGACCTTGGAAGCTATTCGGCAACTTGTAGTCATTTCTAAATCCGGTAGCAGAAACTCCTCTACTGTTAAGGTAGTTGAGGACATATTGCTGGATACCACCGCGATTGAAAAGGGTCTGGAAAACCTGAGCTTCGTCGGTGCAAGTTGTGCATCCACCTTGCGTTAGCGTGCCAGCAGTAAAGTTAGTGTTGCTTATTTGTCTCTGAACCCCTAAAATGTTCTTCTCATCAAACAAGTTGCGGATATACACGAAGCCTTCAACTGTATAGCGATTGTCTTTGCCGAACTTGTAGCGGTGGGTAACACCAAGATCACTTTCTGTGAAGGTTTCTGTTCTTCCTAAATCACCTCTTCTGTAGAGAATTGTGGTGCCCAGATTGTAAAGATTATAAATAGTCGTTAGCGGTGTTCCAGATTGGATTGTAGTAAACCCTGAAACAATCGTGCTGTGGGTTTTACTACCGAACCAATCAAAAGCATAGATGCCATAAGCTTTGAAAACATGAGGTCTATCGGTTGCTAAACGTCCATTATCAGGTTGTCCGTTAGCATTGAAACCGAGGGGTGGCAAGTCAAAAAAGCGATTGACATTAGGGCTAGAACGTCCCAATTCATCTGAGCTTGCCAAACCTGAGTAGTTGCCGAATAAACGGCTTAGGGTGTAATTGACACCAAAACTATACTTCACCCCACGCCTTTCAGCTCTGATCTCTAAAGCATCGTAATCTCTTTGAGCCTTAGCGCATGGATATCCTCCTTGTCTTGCAATTTCACAGTGCAGGCCGAAGCCGGGATTGCCGATTACGTAGGCTTCGCTTCCTTGAGCATTGAAAACCCCTATATCTTCAACAGCTCTGTCAACCTGTTTGTGGGTATATCTGGCACTCAACAAAAAGTTGTTAGCCAATTGATGTTCAACGCCGAAGGTCCACTCACTTTGCATTGCTGCCTTTATATTCGGGTCGATGGCACCAGTTTGGAAGATGTCAGCATTTGGCAAATTCGTAGGAATACGAAAATCAAATTGGCAAACAGACCAACCGGTGCTATTTGTAATTGGGCATGTTCCACCAATAGGATCCGGGTTATTTCCGATTATATTTTGCAAGGTGTAATTACCATAAAAGACACCGCGGCTAGACAAAATCTCAAAGTAATCGCGCCGGTAGAAGTCACCACCGAACGAACCACGTGGTAGTTCATACTTGAATCTGTCGAAGAAACGACCGTAGTTGGCGAACAGCTTTGTTTTTCCGTTTCCAAACAGATCAAACGAAACACCTACACGCGGGGATATCTTGTCTCCCCAGTTAAATTTCAAGCTAAGTCCCTGGCTAGAGAAAGTAGGAACAACTTCCCTTTCAACTCTTATTCCAAGGTTGAAAACAAACCTGCTTATTCTCCATTGATCTTGCACGAAGAGAGCTTGGTTTGCACTGCTGGCTTTTCCAACAGTCCCGAATCTTTGTAAGAATCCAGAGCCAAGATTTCCTGGTGTTGGAGTTACAGGAACACCAATGGCATCAATTGGAATTCCATAATACAACACAACAACACCCAGATCTTTATACCCTTCATCAACCGTATTGAAAATCCGGTTGTATTGGTAACCGAATTTGATGTTGTGATTACCAAAAAAGTTAATACCGACTAGGCTTGCGTCTACATCAAAAGTTGTTCTTGTGGAAACGTCATATTTTATCTGGTAGTTGCTGCTTATATTTTGGAAACCACGAACGCATCCAGCCCCAGCCGGAGGATTCCCAGCAGCACTACAAATAAACCTAGTAATTCTAGGAAGCCCATAAGAACCAAGTTTCTCGTTCAAGAAAGAACGTCCTGCACGGACATTAATCAAAAACTTATTAAGTGGGGTGTAAGTCAATTGTCCATTGATAGCATTAGCATTTTGTCTTCCACCTTGCTGCCCAAGTAATTCTGCTCCTCTTAAAACCCCAATCGGCGGACCAAAATCAACTGATTGAGGCACTCTATTAAATCCCTCTGTGAGAGAAGGAAGCACTCCTCTTTGAGATATTGGATTCCAAAGATAAGTTACATAAGCTCTTACTTTACCGGCAGGTTGAGCGTCAAGACGAAGTGAAGCGTATTCTTGTCTTAGAGTTGAATTATATTTAATAGTTTCCGAAACCGCTCTCCCATTTGGATTACTTCCAGTAGTGAAGTAATCAATGGTTAGGGAGCTTTCGGTGATCAAGGGTGCATAAGTTGCAGAAAACCAAAATTTACCCTTCAAAATGGGTCCGGTAAATTGCATTGACGGAAAATATCCGACACCACCGGCTTTGGGAGGTTTGAAGTATTCGTATTGCCCTGTTCCAGAACCGTAGCTGTTTAATACATCTCTAGGTCTTCCCTGCAATTTTGCTGGAGAAAGAGAGATACCAAGATTCCCGTGATAATCATCGTTTCCTCCAACAGTTACAACATTAATAACTCCACCTGTTGCTCCACCGTATTCAGCTTCATAACCAGTTGATTTAACCTGCACTTCCTGAACCAAATCAAACGGCAAGTTGAAGTTAGCATTCAGCTGTCCGGTGCGGAAGTTTGTAACTTCCTGACCGTCAATAACGAAAACGTTTTCAGCACCGCTAGCGCCGTCAATTTGAAAACCGGCGTTTAGAGCTTCAGGCCTGACATTTGGAGCTATCTTCAAAAGGGTACTGAACTGAGTTCCTTTGGGGAGTTCTTCTATAATTTTCTTCGTTATACTAATATCGATTTTAGTATTACCAGGATCTACCGTCACAGTGCTATCAGTAGCAACGGTAATTTCTTCTACAACCTGACCGACCTCTAGCTGGATGTTCACGGTGGTAATTCTGTCTAAAGACACTATAACGCCTACTACTTTATTTGGAAACCCCTCTTTTGAGACCGTAATTGAGTAGGTTCCCACCGGAATTTGCGAAAAGAAAAATTTTCCTTCAGTGTCAGAGGTTGCTTCTAATTTGTAACCTGCTGTTGAGCCAACACTTTGAAGCGTTATTGCCGCTCCAGGAACTACAGCTCCTTGAGGGTCTGTGACCGTTCCTTCAATACTTCCAGTTGTTCGTTGCCCAAAAACGAAAGTTGATAGAGCAAACAACAGGCTTAACAAACTGACTAATTTCCTCATAGATTTTTCCTTTCTTTTCTTTTAGGATTTTGGAAACCGAATTATCGGTTTCACTTTTCTTAATGCAAGTATCGTGCCGAAATACGATGTGTTGAAATAATTAGACTTAGAGTTCTTACGAAATCGAATTTTTTCCAAAAACATGGAAAAATGATCTAAAGTCTTCCAAAAATTTGGATATAGAGCCATTTTTGAAAGTGAGATAGAAAACAAAAATCGGCTGAGTTAGAATCAGTTACATGGTTTTGGTTGTAAAAATGTCGCTCTCGAAACTGTTAAGTGAAGAATTATTCAGTAAAAACTCATCGAGCGAAGAACAGTTGGTTGAGAACTCATGGGGTAAAAAATTGCTGAGTAAAAAATCATCACTTAAGAAGCAGTTTATCCAAAATTTCTTGGTTGCTAAGCGGATGGTTGATAGACTCATCAAGCCGATGTTTGCAAGGTTTGTCGAGTTAATGTTTGCAAACTTTATCCTTTTCAATTTGTTTGCTACGCTTTGTTTGACTATCTTCTCAAAAGAAAGTGACTTGAAAAACATCTACGAATATATCGCCAACGGAGAATATACACTTGCAATAAGTGAGCTTGAGAAGCTAAGAAAGGAAAATCAAAAGCTGTTTGAAGCAGGTAATTGCGACTATCTTTTAGCAAGACTTTCCGAAAAAGAAGGGGATTTTGCGTTGGCGGCGGCTGGTTATCAATCTGTGATAAATCGAGATTCTGTTTTGAAAGAATACGCTGCATGGCATTTGGCAAGGATCAGCCGTTTTAGCCGAAATCCGATGCTTGAAAGAATTTTTCTTTATGAAACTTTGCTAGAATCTCCGAAAAGCCTTTTACAAAGAGCTTCAAGAAAAAGGTTGGTGCGAAGTTTTTATGAAAGTCAAGATTTTAGCGAAGCTGAAAGAATTTTGCTTTTCAAGCCTTTTCAATCAGAGGGTTTTAGGGGCACCGGGATCAGCGATAGGGATGAACTTCTTTTGTTTGGGCTGACGCTTTTGCAAACCGGGAATAAGGAAAAAGCCCGTGAGATTTTTATCAAAGTTCTAACGACAACGCCAAATGCCTCTCAAACTGACGATCTGGGGTTAAAAGCTGTTCAAAAACTTGATGAAATTGACGGCGTAAACGGTAAAAACGCTCCTTCACCCTCAGACGAAGAGCATTTTCAGAGAGGAAAAATCTACAATTTCAACCGTGAATTCGACAAGGCAAGATTTCATTTTTCGGCAATACTGGAGAAATTTCCGCAATCTGCTCGCACTGCTGAATGTTTATACCTGATCGGGAAAAGCTATTTTTCGGAAGGGAACTACAACGAGGCGATAAAATGGTTTGAAAGAGTGATAGCTGAATTTCCCGATACCGAGTTTGCGAAGGATGCGTTGAGTCAAGTTGCATCTGCTTATTCGCGCGTCAACAAGCCCAGGGAGGCAATAACGCGCTATAAGAAACTCATAGAAAAGTATAACGAAGATGAAAATGTCAGTCGTGCTTATCTGAACATAATTGATGTTCTACGTGATATGGGCGAAGATTCAGAGGCTCTAGTTTGGATTGACAAAACCATAAACGATTTCAAAGGAAAATATCCGGAGACAGTTGCGCGTTTTACAAAGGTTCGCATCAAAATGGCACAGAACGACCAGACAGGTTCACTCAAAGAGCTTGAGGAACTGGAAAAAATTGTCAAAACGGTAGAAACAACAAATGTACCCGGCGGAACAACTTTATCAGAGATCCGATTTTTGAAGGGATATTGTTTAGAGCAACTTAAGGAATACCGTGAAGCTGTTGAAACATATCTTTCTATTCCCGATGGACTAAATAACTACTATGGATGGCGCGCAACGGAGCGATTGAAATTGCTTGCGGAAAATGAGGCATCAAAGCCGATCGTCTTACAAAAGTTCAATCATTATTTCGATCAAGTTGAGCAAAGGACGACTGCATCAAACGCCGATCAAATTCGTCAATCTGCTCAAATGGCACTAAGACTTACAAACGATGCTCAAAAACGAAAGAAATTGCTCGAAAAACTAAAGGAAAGTTACATATTTTTGCCGGCGTATCGCAGACCTTTGCCCGAAAGAGGGCTTGAACTTGAAAAAATTATAACTTTGGCAAATCCTTCGAGACACAAGCAAATAGCTTCTGCACTTTTGTCACTAGGTCTTTACGACGAAGGGACACCTGAACTTGAATTAGCCTTGCGCAAAGAAAGATGGCCATCAAAAGATGCCGGTATTTCGGACTTTCCGCCTGAAGTGGCTTACACTTTAGCCGAATATTACATCAATGCAGACATGCCTCACCGCGCACTTGTTTATTTGGAATCTACTTGGAAAAGTGTTCCATCAGATTATGAAATCGAGGCTATCTCGCAACCGTTTCTCAAATTGCTTTATCCTGCACCTTACAAGGATTTGCTTTTGGAGAACCGAGAAAAGAGCAAAGTTGATCCACGCTTCGTTTTGGCGATAATGAGGCAGGAATCGAAGTTTCAAACCTTTGCTAAATCGGTTTCGGCGGCACGTGGACTAATGCAATTTATTCCTTCAACAGCGAATCAAATCGCAAATGAAATTCAACTAAAAGGATTTTCAACCGATGATCTCTACCATCCGAAAATTGCTATTTTATTTGGCATCACCTATTTAGCGAAACTTTTTCTGATTTTCCCGAATCAACCACAAGCAGTAGCCGGCGCTTATAACGCCGGAGAAAAGAACATGATGCGTTGGTTTCTAAGGGCAAAATCAAGTGATCCCGATCGCTATGTGCCTGAAATCATGTTCGTTCAATCGAAAGATTATGTTCAAAAGGTTATGACAAACTATCGCATTTACAAAGCAGTTTACAACGAAAATTTGCAAACAGTTGAAAACTTTTAAGATCAATGCTACAGAGCCACTCAAGAAACAGGCTGGTGATAACGACCAGAAAAAATTTTCAAATTGCGATTGTCTTCAATTGACAATTGATATTTGAGAAAGGACTTGAAAGAATTCTGGGAAAGAAACCGAAACGCATTCTGCTTTATTAATTTCAGTTTCACCATCGTCGGTAAGCAGACCGGCTACGGCGAAAGCCATTGCGATCCTGTGGTCACCTTTTGAATCTATTTTTGCCGGTTTTAGCTTCGATTTTTTCACGCAAAAACCATCAGGGAATTCTTCGACATTAGCTCCCATGCGCCTTAAGTTTTCAACTGTGGTTGCGATTCTGTCAGACTCCTTCACGCGGAGTTCTTCGGCATTTCTTACTTCAATCCCGCCTTCAAGTTTAGTTCCTAAAACGGCAAGTATCGGGATTTCATCAATCAACACGGCTGTTTGTTTGCCTTGTATTCTTAAGGAATTGCTTTCAAACTTTTCTGTTCCATGAACGACCAAATCCGCAACAGGTTCGCCAGCGGTTTCGGTGTTGTCGGTAGAGGCTGAATCATCGGTGATGACGGAATTATCGTTAGTTTCAGAGTCGTTTGTTGGGCTATTTATTTGGTTTTTTATTTCGATTCTTGCGCCGATTTGCATTAAAACATCGAGGATTGCTCTCCTGGTGGGATTTATGCCGACATTCGGCAAAAGAATCTGTGAATCTTTCAAGCAGGAAGCAGCGACTAAAAAGAAAGCAGCTGATGAAATATCGCAAGGAACGGTCAGGTCTTTTGCTTTTAATTTCGAATCGCCTGAAACAGCAATTCTACCGCCTGAGACTTCAACATTAACACCGAAGTAACGAAGCATTCTTTCGGTGTGGTCGCGTGTAGTTACGATCTCGTTGTCAACGTTCGCTTCAAAAACACTAGTTTTCCCATCGGCAAAGAGTCCGGCAAGCAAAACACAAGATTTAACTTGTGCCGATGCAACAGGCATTTGGTAAGAAATTGCTTTCAAGGGCTTTTTACCCTGAATTTTCATCGGAAGGTAGTTTCCTCCTGCGGATTCAATTTTTGCTCCCATCATTTCAAGTGGCTCAATAACCCTTTTCATCGGGCGTTTTGATAAACTTTCATCACCGATTAAAACCGACTCGAAGTTCTGCCCTGCCAAAACACCCGCTAAAAGCCGAGCTGTTGTGCCTGAATTACCACAATCAAGTTTCTCAAAGGTCTGTTTGAGTCCATCCTTGCTGACACCCTCGATAATGACAGTTCTGTCTTTGCGAGTGATTCTAACACCAAGTTTTTCAAGGCATCTGAGCGTTGAATCACAATCAACACTTGTCGAGAAATTGTTGATTTGAGATTTACCTTCAGCAATTGCAGATAGAATGGCTGCGCGATGAGAAATTGATTTGTCACCTGGTAAATAAGCAGTTCCCCTTAAACATCGAGCTGGCTTGATCTTTATTTTCATCGTTTTCAATCGTTTTATTTAGTAACAAAATTAGAGCTCTAACTACTTTCATCAATTCTGTGCAAGCGTTGCGGATTATATTGAGTTTTGCACAGTGACAGTTGTATCTAGGTGCTGATACGGTGAAAAACTCTGAGAAAAAGTAGCGAAAATTATCCTTGCAGTCATAAACAATCTCTCCTGGATGAAAAAATTATACTTCAAGTTGTCGAAAAGTTTGTTTTTTGTATTATCATGAAATTCTAGCGATATGTCGAGAAAAGGTTCGGTTTTAGTCGTAGATGACGAAGAAATAATGCGTGATGTTTTGGAAACGATTCTCTCTAGTGCAGGCTACAAGGTTGATTTGGCAAAGACGGGAGAAGAAGCAGTCAAAGCCTACGAAAAAAAAACTTACGACGTTGTTTTGATGGACATTTCGATGCCCGGCATGGGTGGGCTAACCGCTCTTGAAGAAATTCTAAAAATGGACGAAGAAGCGGTTGTTTTAATGATTACAGCCTACGCAACTTTCGATACTGCAATCGCTGCTTGGGAAAAAGGAGCAACAGGAGTAATTCGCAAGCCTTTCCAAAACGAGCAGATTTTAACAATGGTTTCCCGCGGTATTAAGAAGCGTCGGCATGAAGAAGAGCGAAAAGCACTGCGTCAGGCGATGAGCGGTTTTGTGAATCGTGACCGAATAATATACCGCTCAGCTGCAATGGAAAACATCCTTCAGCTTGTAGAAAGAGTTGCCCAGGCTAAATCAACTGTTTTGATCATGGGTGAATCAGGCACAGGTAAAGAACTTATTGCCAGAGCAATACACGAAAGCAGTCCAAGAGCCGACAAACCTTTTGTTGCAGTAAATTGTTCAAACATACCTTCTGAGCTTCTTGAAAGTGAATTATTCGGACATACGAAAGGAGCTTTCACAGGCGCGGTTTCTGCCAAAAAAGGACTTTTTGAAGCTGCCGATGGTGGCACAGTTTTTCTTGACGAAATAGGCGACTTGAAACCTGAAACTCAGGTGAGACTTCTTAGATTTCTTCAAGAAAAGGAGTTCACCCCTTTGGGCGATACTAGAACCGTAAAAGTTGACGTCAGAGTCATAGCAGCGACAAATACCGATTTGAAAGAAGCTATCCGCAACGGCACTTTCCGTGAAGACCTTTACTACAGGCTTGCCGTCGTGCCGATAAAACTGCCGCCACTTAGAGAAAGAAAAGAAGATATACTGCCATTGGCTCAACATTTCATCAGAAAATACAACAAAGAAAACAATCGCAACATCAGCGAGCATCTTTCGCCTGAAGTGCTTGCAGTTTTGGAAGCTTACGAGTATCCGGGAAATGTTCGTGAGCTTGAAAATGTAATCGAACGTGCCGTTGTCATTGCACAAACCGATGAAATCACGCTTGATTGCTTGCCACCGGAATTGCTTTCTCCTGATTACATCAGACCCTTACGGGACAACAAAAATAAGATAGTCTTTTACCTCAATTCCTGCGAGCAAATAAACTTCTACGAAGAAGTTAGAAGGTTTGAAATCAGTTTGATTACCCAAGCGCTTGAGAAAACCGGTGGTAATCAGTCACATGCAGCACGGCTGCTCGGTTTGAATACAACAACCTTAAACTCAAAAATACAGGCTTACAAGATACCAACTTGCAAAATATCAAAAAAGAAGAGCTCCGATATTTATTGAAGCAAATTCTTCTACTGCGGCAAAGCTTAATCAAATTTACTTCGTTTTTTTCATATCACGTTTTTGAGTGGGGATATTCTTCGATCTGGATTTATCAAAGCTAACCCATGTTACCAAGCTTCCAACAATACCAATCAACAGAATCAGCCCAAGAATAAATAACCTTACCGCAATTTTCAAGGTTTTTCGTAAAATAAAGAAGAAAACAAGTGCAAGTCCCGAAAAAATCAGAAAAAAGATTATCGAACTTATAAGCATTGTTTTATCAGAAGCCATATTTCATTTGTCAATCATTTCCTTTTCTAACTTCTAGATCTTCGATTTTGTTTAAGAAAGTTTCAGAAGTTTTTTCATTTTCAGAAATTTTTTCATCATCGGGGATTCTGTATTTCTCATCAACCCATGCTCCTAAATCTATCAGTTTACATCTTTCGGAACAAAAAGGGCGAAAATCGTTACCAAAATACTCCGCTTTTTTTCCGCATGTCGGGCACTTTACCAACATGATTAAATGACGAGCATCTATTGTGCTTTAGAAAACTTTCAAGTTTTTTCGGTTACCCAGACTGCCGATTTATAGATTTAGATTTTATCAAAAATGCACTCAAGCTTCAGTGTTTAAAGTGTCTGACTCCGGTAAAAACCATTGAAATGCCGTATTCGTTTGCGGCTTCAATTGATTCTTTGTCTCTGACTGAGCCACCAGGCTGAATTATTGCCGAAATTCCGTGTTTTGCAGCTTCATCGACGTTATCTCTGAAAGGAAAGAAAGCATCTGAGGCAAGCACAGTACCTTTGAGCGGCAGATTGAATCTTTCGGCTTTCATTGCAGCTATTTTTATCGAATCAAGGCGATTCATTTGTCCGGCTCCGATGCCAAGCGTCTGGAATTCATTTGCAATCACGATTGCGTTAGATTTTACATGCTTGCAGACTTTCCAAGCGAAAAGCATCGCGTTGATTTCAGCTTGGCTAGGCTTCCTGTTCGTTACAACTTGTAAATCCTTTTCTGAGATTTCTTTGTCATCTATTGTTTGAATCAAAACACCGCCAGATACACGGCGATATTCAAACCGCTCATTGCCTTTTTTTGCCTCTCCGATAGCTAAAAGCCTCAAATTTTTCTTTCTCTTGAAAACATCCAGCGCTTCTTGACTGAAGTCAGGTGCAACTATTATCTCTAGAAAGACTTCTGTAAGTTTTTCAGCTGTTTCGGCATCAACAACTTCATTGAAAGCCACGATTCCGCCGAAGGCAGAAATCGGATCGGTTGCAAAGGCACGCTCATAAGCCTGCAGCAAGGTTTCACCAACTCCCACGCCACAAGGATTCGTGTGTTTGATGATTGCACAAGCAGGTTTACCCATGAATTCACAAATAAGGTTCCATGCTGCATCGGCGTCAAGATAATTGTTGTAGGACATTTCCTTGCCTTGAAGCAGATCAGCATTTGCCACACCGTCTTTCTTGCCAGAAAAGCGATAGAGAGCAGCCGATTGATGCGGATTTTCACCGTATCGCAAATCGTTTATCTTTTCGAGGTAAAGGATTTTTTCTTTAGGAAAAAGCGTGATGCTTTCTTCGTGCCGATTTTCTTTCTGGATTTCTTTTTCCCTTAGGTTTTTAAGTTCTTCTTTCTTAAGAAATTTCTGAGTTAGAGTCTGTTCGTGATGAATAGGACTTTCGGGAATTGTAGAGCCGTTGTCTTTTTTTAACCGAGTTTCGGTATCTTTTTGCAATACAATTGTTTGTTCGATTGCTTCGATTACATCAGTTGCTATCGAATCTCTGAAAATGTTTGCTTGAATTTCGCTCCGAAAGAAGTTGGAAATCTGTTCTTCGTAAAGGTAAGTCATGGTGAATGCCGAGACAGCTAAAAGATACCTTGTGGCGGGTGAAACCAAACAGTTGTTCCGCTTCAATTCCTTTATGATGACTTCGTAGAAATTCGGATGAGGCACAACTGTGACATACTGCCAGTTTTTTGCAGCAGCCCGTATCAACGTATGCCCGCCAATGTCTATATTTTCTATCGCTTCTTCAAGCGTCGGATTCGGTTTGTTGACAACTTGAGCAAAGGGATAAAGATTTACAACAACCATATCAATCGGCTCTATTTCGTAAGCTTCTAACTGTTCGATGTGTTGAGGATTTTCACGATCGGCTAAAATCGCAGCATGAATTTTCGGGTGCAGTGTTTTGACGCGTCCATCGAGAAGTTCGGGAAAACCTGTTATCTCGGAGATTTCCGTAACCTTTATTCCTGCTTCTTTAAGTTTATCGGCTGTTCCACCTGTTGAAATAATTTCAATTCCAAGTGAAGCTAAATCTAAAGCAAAATCAACAACACCAGTTTTGTCAGATACGCTAATCAGCGCTCTTTTTGTTCTGCTCATGGTAAAACCTTATCAATCACAATAAACTTGCAAGTCAATTTTAGCGCGACTACTACCTTAACAAGCCTAAATTGTTTTTGGTAATCCCGCACCGATTTTTATGAATCTGCGTTGGCTTCAAGTGAAGTTGTATTAGCTTCAACGGGCTTCTATTGGTTCTTGCAAATTTTATTCGCAAAACAACACGTTATAAAGCCAAGTTTATTTGCAAAACTGGTATAACGAAATTAGTGGAATCAAAACATCTTTGCACTTTACAGAAGAAGATCACTTGCTCAAATTTCAGAGCGAGGGATCTTTTCGATGGCGCCTTTTTCACTCTAAAACAAAAAATCTTCCAAGCAAAAGAAGACTTATCAAAAGCGCGACGATGTAAATTATTGCTCTGATCAAACTCATAAAGTTTTGCCAAGCTAAGCAGTAGAAGATTATTCTATTTCAAGAAGTTTGCAGCATGCAAAATTGCAAAATGGATTTTATCGGTTCATCCGTGAAAATTTTTCTTAACTCGTTTGCGACGAATTTCTTTCGTTCAGCGGAATTTCTAGTTGTTTTGTTTCTGCTTCAAACGAAAATCATTTGGGCTTCTCAACAGATTGAGGTGATTTTGAAGCTTTCTACAAGTCAGACGATTTTGGTTGAGATTAAATCAGAAAAAACTGATATTTTTTGGGAATTTTTAACTTCATACGCAGATAGATCGGATTTGGAAAAACGAATCGAGAATCTGAAATTCTTTGATGAAAACGGCGGTATGGTTTTTTATGAAAAAATCGGAAAAGGAAAATTTATTACCGATAGGCCTGTGAGGCATCTTCGGTATAATGTTAATGTAGCACCAGCCGATAATTTTGCAGGTATTGCGCACGTTTCATGGATAAACCAATTTTACGGGCTTTTGGTTTTAGCCGACCTAATTCCCAGAAATTTTGAGACGGCCTCTGCGAAGCTGTTTTTTAGCTTTCCTTCAAGATGGCAAATTCTGTTGAATGATGACAAGGAAGCCGTTAAAAATCTCTCTGGCGATAAGGTCGGTGAAAATTTTTCGTCTGAGCGCGGGGCTTATTTTGTTGTTGAAAGGATAGAAAAAGCGGTTTTTTTAATATGCCAGGAATTTCGAGAAAAAAATTTTTCCGTTGGTAAAACGGCAGTTAGTTTTGTATTCATCGGAGATTGGGAATTCGTTGAACAAGCATCAGAGCTTGCCAAAAAGATATTTATTGAATACACAAGCAGACTCGGTCGGCTTTTGTTTCCGAAGATCCGTATTTTTTTGCTTCCTTTTCCCGAACAAACACGCTTTAACTATTGGCAAGCTGAAACAAAAGGCGCAACTGTTACAATAGTTTCCGCCCCTGCTGTTTTCAAATCGAACGCTTTGAATCTTCTAAGCGAACAGTTACGTCATGAAATACTTCATCTTTGGATTCCGAATTCACTTGCACTTAGAGGCAATTACGATTGGTTTTTTGAGGGGTTTGTTATTTATCAATCGTTGAAAACTGGTGTTTTTTTGGGTGAAATTCGATTTGAGGATTTTCTATCGCATATCGCCACTGCTTTTGATTCAGTTCAAAATCAAGGTTTTCCTGAAACTTCACTTATCGAGCTTTCACGCAATCGCTGGCAGACATCAAAACAGAAACTTCTTTATGCAAAGGGTTTGCTGGTTGCGTTTTTGTTTGATATAAGTCTTTTGAAAGCCGGTAAAAACGGCGTTGAGATTATCTTCCGTGAACTTTTGCATAAGTTTTCAAACAAAAGCGAAGATGCTAACAAAGCCGTTCTGGCGATTTTGCGGAAATATGATGAAAACTTGGTGAGCCGATACATCGAAGGTGCAACACCGATAAGTTTGCAAAGCTATATTGCCGAGTTCGGAATCCAAATCAAGAAAAATTCAGGAAGAACCAGATTTGAATTGACCGAAGATTTATCTGCTAGGCAGAAAGATTTGCTGAAAAGACTAGGGTATAATCAATGGCGTAAGATTTCGGTCAGGGTTAAATCATGACAGGCATGAAAAAGCTTTTGATTGTGGTTTTAGCAGTTTTAACACAAGTTTCTTGTAGCTGGTTTACGGCTCCGTTTAAGGGGCTTTATCAAACTTTAGCGGTTGAAGATACGGCGACGGTTATAGCCAGTCGGACATACATTCGCAGTTCCTACGCTGTTGTTGCTGCCGATTTGTTAGAGGTCAAAAGGGGGGACGTTTTGGATATTCTTGATGAAACGGTGCATGAAAGGACTAGGTGGTATAGGGTTCGTGCATACGATGAGGACAGCACGGAAGGTTGGATTGAAGCGAAAGATGTTATCGTAGGAAGTCTCTTAAGAAAGTCTTACGAATTAGCTGAAGAAGATAAAGACAAACAGCCCCAAGCAAAAGGGCAATTGCGCGCTCCCGCAAAATTGCGCTTTTCACCAGAGATTCGTGAAGATAATGTTTTACTGGTGCTTGAAAAAAGGGGAGAAACCCAAACCGTTTTTGACATAGTTTCTTGGAAGCTAATTCCAAAGATACAGGTGGATTTACAAGACGATTCTGAAGTACAGAATCGGCAAATGAGTAAGAACGAAGAAATCGAAGTTTTGAGACAAGAGAAAAAAGTCGAAACGCTAGAAGAAAGGTATGACATTTGGTATAAGGTGCGTCTAAGTCCATCGGTTTCTCCTGCACCTGCTGGTTGGATATTTGGAAGACAAGTAGAATTGTTGATTCCACAAGACATTCGATATTATCAGTTTGAAGGAAAAAGGTTTGTTGCATGGCACAGGCTCGATCCCGTAGATGGAGAGGCAAGCAAACAAGACCGTCCGGGAAGTTGGGTGGTTTTGTCTAGAAGTAATCTTGCAAAGGCAAATACACCTGAAGAAGAGCCGGATTTCGATAGCGTTGCAGTTTTCTACTATGACAAATACAGCGGAGAACATATAACCGTTTATCGAAGCGGTGAGTTTTGGGGCAAACTGCCTTTCAAAGTAGTTGACAAAGGAAGGGATAAGCTTTTCACTATTCTGGTTCGTAATACCGAAGGAAATTTGGAAGAGAAAACTTTTGTAATCTTCAAAAGCGTTAGAGATCATCTGCGGGTCACCCCACCTGAAGATATTCCAAGATTTGGAAAGAAACTTTAATTGCAGCTCAGGCGAATAGTTGCTGGAGAAAATCAATGATGTGAGGGGTAAATGGCGACGGAAAAAGCAGCAGAGAAAAAAGCTATGGTAGCAGAGAAGAAGTATTTTGACGAAAGTTATTTTGAGGGAGAAAAATCAAAAGACCTCTTTACAGAAGACCCAGAAAATCCTTTTCCTGAAACCGTTGAGCTGAAGATAACCGATACGATAGATTTACATGGCTTTGTGCCCAGAGACATGAAATCAGTTGTGAAGGTTTATCTGCAACAAGCTTATGCAAAAGGTTTTAGAGTGGTGAGAATAATTCACGGTAAAGGAATCGGAGTTCAGAGGGAGATGGTAAGAAAAATACTAAAAGAAACCGATTTTGTTGAGTTCTTCAAAACAGCAGATGAATTCAGCGGCGGAACCGGTGCAACCATCGTTTATTTTCAAAGCAAGAAATCGAGCGAAGAAAGTGCTGAAGAGTAGGATAAATTTCAGCAGTTGCTTGCTAAAGTTATAAACTGAGGTACTGCAAAACAAGAAAAATTGCAAGGTGATAAATTTTGAGGTGAATATGTCGAGAATTAGGGTTCATCAGCACGTCAATCCGTTAGCGCGCCATTATCTTTTCATTTCTCCACCGTTAGACCTAAAGAAGATTTTTGCAAATCCCAATTTACCTGTTCACCTCGATATTGGTTCGGCACGCGGAAGATTCTTGCTTTCAATGGCTGAACTGGACAAAGAGACAAACTTTATCGGATTAGAAATTCGCCGAGTGCTTGTTGAGGAAGCAAACCGAATAGCAAAGGAAAGAAATTTAACAAACCTTCACTACGAATTCACAAATGTTTTGGTATCGTTAGGAAGTCTTTTGCAAAATTTTCCGGAAAACATTTTGCGAGTGGTTACGATTCATTTTCCTGATCCTTGGTTCAAAAAAAGACATGCCAAACGTCGAATGGTAACCAATGAAACAGCATCAATACTAGCTTCTCATCTTGCAAAGGGTGGAAGAATTTTTCTGCAAACAGACGTAGAGTTTTTGGCCGAAGAAATGTTTGAGAAATTCAGACGAATAGGAAACCTAAAGGAAATTAGCATTACCAAAAATCCATTCCCGGTAAAAACAGAGCGGGAAAAGGCTGTCGAAGCCAAAGGTAAGCCTATTTATCGAGCAATGTTTGAAAAAACCTAGGCGTTTACTTCTCTGTAATTGTGTCTAATTTTTAAGTTTGCTTTGAGTTGTAAATCAACTACAAGATTACCTAGGTTTTTTGGTTGGAGTCGGGACTATTTCTGCTTTCCAAGGGATGTTTTTTCAGGGTCTCAGCTTCTGTCAAAATTATTTTATACGGCGAGCGATTTGAGCGGTTTTTCTCTTGACTCTTCAATTCTTCACAATTATACTCCTAAGTAGAAAAAAAAAAGGCTTATTTAAGTGTTTTTATAGAATCAAAATATGCTATTTGTGCGATTCATATTGTAATTATTTGGTTATACAACCAAAACTACTGGGAGGTTAGGATATGGAACAGATGAATGTTTTTGGATTTGTGACTAGTTTGATAAATGCCAGCGATGTTGGCATTTTACCGATGATTGTCAACTTTACCTTTTTTGTCGCTTATATTTCGATGGGAGCGGCTTTTGTTTTCTTCTTAGCGCAACGCAATAATGTTGCGCCTGAATACAGGACGGCTTTAGTGCTTTCAGCGCTGATCGTCGGAATAGCTGCTTTTCACTATTTCTACATGAAGACTCTCTATGCAGAAACGACTTTACCACTTCTTGCCGAAGACGCAGCAAAAGGTGGGGCTAACTACTTGGAGATCACAAAAAAATCCTTTTTTGGGATCATAAACTACCGCTACATGGATTGGTTAATTACGACACCTCTTCTAGTAGCTAAGATTCCCTTGGCCGTTGCTGCTGGACGTAAAGTCGGCAATGTTATTACGGCCTTGGTCGTTGCTGATATTTTTATGATTGTTACCGGGTTCATCGGGGAACAATATGTGGCTGATCCCTCAACACATCTTTTGTGGGGTGCAATTTCAACAATCGGCTATTTGGGAATTGTTTACATAATCTTCACTACTGTCAGGAATATGGCTAAGGACGCAGAACCCGAAGAACAGTGGGCTTACAAAGTTATGGCTATTTTCATCGTAACCGGTTGGGGAATTTATCCCATCGGATACATGATTCCAGCACTTTTCCCACAGTTTGACCTAAACATTGTTCACATTGTTTACAACATTGGAGATCAAATAAATAAGATCGCTCCAGGAATTGTTGTCTACATGGCTGGAAGGCAGCTTCTTGAGCGGCGTAGCCCGGCAAGACAAGTTACAGGGGCAGAACCGGTGCCCGCAGCCTAATCAAAGAAACAGCTTTGAAGAGATAAAATCGGGATTTACTCGAAACATCAGATGCTTGAGATTTCTCGATCTCAAGCATCTGATAAACCAGTCAAATCATTAAAAGTGGGCGTTGAGCTAACCCAAGTAGAATCAGATGCGAAAGATCGAGATTCTCATTCTTGGAGCTGGTCTATCGGGAACTCTCCTAGCGGCTCAGTTAGAAGCTGAGGGGTGTTCAAGCGAGATTGTTTTGCTCGATGCCAGAACTGATTTTTCGCAAGAGCAGCGTTGGTGCAGTTGGGTGAAACCGCTACCCGTCTTGAATCCGCTTGTTAAAAAATCATGGCAAAAATGGAGTGTTGTTGATTGGCATTTTTCCACTACTCAGAGTTCGCCAGAAATGCCTTATCGTCAAATATATGCTCCTGACTTCTATAACTATTTCCATTCATGCTGGAAAGAGCAAGATCAAATTTCTCTGTTTCTCGACGAAAAAGTCTATCGAATAGTAGAAAATGTCAATTCAGTTGAAGTTTTGACAAATAAAGGCGCTTGGCGAGCAAAAATTGTTTCCGATGCTAGAGGCAACTTTCCTTTCTACTTAAAGACTCGAGCTGCTCTTTATCAAACATTTTTCGGATTTCTGACAGAATTCAAACAGCCCGTCTTCGATGCTGAAACAATTACGTTGATGGACTTTAGATTGAAAGATGTGCCTGATTCAACTTCAGGCATAAATTTCGTCTATATTTTGCCATACTCTGCAAACGAAGCTCTGATTGAAAGCACTTCGTTCGGTCCAAAACCGCTTTCGTTTGCGGCTCATCGGCGTTTGCTGAGAGAATATATCGAAGAAAATTTCGGTGCCGATTTTATTGTAAAAAGAGAAGAAAAAGGAATGCTTCCGATGACTGCTGCAAGAGAAAAATTTGAATGTAGCGGTCGAGTTTTTCGTATCGGGATAAACGGCGGTGCTATTCGTCCTTCAAGCGGGTACACATTTCATCGGATTCAGCGCCAAATCTCTCAAATTGTCTCTTCTTTAATTAAGCACGAGAGGCTTCCGCAAGGATTCTTTTCATTGAATTATGATTTTCTTGATTCCATTTTTCTTGAGTTGATTTCCCTTGATCCGATTACTGTCAAAAAATCTTTTCTGAAAATGTTTTCTTTGGATCAGCCCGATGCACTTATTCGATTTTTGATGGACGAAAGTTCACTTGCCGATGATGCAAAAGTTATTTCTGTTCTTCCGAAAACACCTTTTTTGAAGGCGTTGTGGTGTGCCTTCGGTAGAAGATTAGTAAAATCTGATGACTCGAGAGAAACTGATCTTGCTTTACTTGATTCCGTGGATGAGCCTAGCCGCAGGTTGGCTGCTTAGCGTTGTTCTTGGCAGTGACACGGCAACTTGGGGAAGTTGGTTTCTTCTTGCGAGTACGTTTTTACTGGGGATTCCACATGGAGCTTGGGATTTTTGGATTCTACGCAAAATAGCCCGAAAAACAAGCTTTAATTTGTTTTTGTTGGCGGCTTACTTGCTTTTAATCTTTTGCGTTGTTGCTTTTTGGTTGAGTTCCCCATTTGCTTGTCTGATTGTTTTTCTTCTTCTTTCGGTGTGGCATTTCGGGAGCGGAGATGCAGTTTGGGAGACGTGGTGTAGCAGAAAATTTTTTGTCGTTGTTTCACTTGGAAGAGGGCTAATCTTGCTTTTCGCTCCGCTCTTTTTTCATCCTACGGAAAGTCTAGCGATTCTATCGAGTCTTAGTGAAAATGCAGAGTTAATAATCTCGGTTGCGCCACTTCTTTTCTTACTTGGTATTTTCTTCTCGATAATGAGCCTCGTTTTCAAAGGCGGAAAATCCTTTTTATTTATTCTTGAGTCCTTACTGCTTGTCATATTTTTTTGGATTATTCCCTCTTCGCTTTTTGCAATAACGTTTTATTTCGTCGGTGTGCATTCGTGGCGGCATTTTTTGAGAATTCACTTTCATGAAAGTCAAAATTTACCAGGTATTTCTTTGGCAAAGAAAACCTTTTTGTATTTTCACTTACGTGTTTTGCCTATAAGTTTAAGTTCTTTGGTTTTGATGCTGCTAATATGGCATCAATTTGTTTTGGCGTCAGCCACGGAGATTTTTTTGATTTTTCTTTCTGCTCTAACTTTACCGCACTCGATTGTTGTTTTGTGTCTAGAGCAACCAAAAATCCTTAGTTATTTTGAGTGTGAAGCCTAAAAATCATCATGAATGCTGCATGGCTGCTAAGGTTTATCAATACGCTTACAAATCAAACAGCGATGTTCATAATCCCTAAGTCTGCCGAATTTTAAGTCTCTTGATTTTCACCGTTTGATTTACGATTTCCTTTTCCGCTGGCTGCTGCTTGTGCTTGTGGTAGTGGTAGCCCAACGGCATCGGAACGAGTCAATAATTCTTCTTCAAGCGTGTTACCTTCTTCTTCGTTTATTATCATCCTACCAGCTTGCTTCATGAAAATTAACTTGCCCTTTTCTTCGTCGAAATCTATAGTAACAAGGTCACCTGTTTCCACCTGTTCGGTTGCAACTAGGTTTGAAAGCGGATAAACCAGAAATCTCTCAATTGCTCTCTTCAAGTGGCGTGCTCCGTATTTCAAATCGGTCCCTTCACGCAGTAAAAATTCCTTCGCAGTTTGTGTGCATTCAAAAACAAATTTCGTTCCGGCAGATTCGGTAATTCTGTTTTGCACCTGCTGCAATTCTATATCCAAAATCTGACGCAGATGATGTTCTTTTAGACTTCTGAAAACAACAACTTTGTCAATGCGATTCATGAATTCAGGTGAGAATTTTCTCTTAGCTGCTTCCAAAGCTGTTCGATAAATTTTCGTGTCTATTTCGGTATCTTCAGGATTCTTTGCTGCTTTGCTCGGAGCAAAGCCGATGCCACCTGAAATCAGCTCTGACATTTCTCTTGCGCCGAGATTTGAAGTCATTATGACTATGGTTTTTGAAAAATCAACTCTGCGGTTGTCGCCGAGCGTTAAGGTTGCTTTGTCCAATATCCCTAGGAGCAATTGCCAGAGAGCGTCAGAAGCCTTTTCTATTTCATCGAAAAGCACGAATGTTAATTTCAAATCTTCCGTATGGTATTTGTCTAAGTTTTCTTGCGTAAGCATTGGCGAAGTTTCTCTATGTCCCAAATAACCTGGCGGTGAACCTATGAGCTTTGCAATTTCATGTGAATGCTGGAATTCAGCACAGTCAATTTTGACTACTGCGCGAGGATCACCGAACAAGATTTCGGCTGCTGCTTCGACAACTCTAGTTTTCCCAGAACCCGTGGGACCTAAAAACAGTAGCGTTCCAATCGGGCGAGTCGGATTGTTTAAGCCCGCTAGATAAATCTGAAAAAGCCCTGTTAATCGCCGGACTGCGCGTTCTTGTCCGACGATCTTCGCAAAAAGTTTTTCCTCAAAATCTTTTGCTCTCGGACTTTTCAGGTCTGGATCGAGCAAGATTTTTTCTATTGGTTTCGTTTTTTTAGTTTCGCCGCTCATAAGTTTTTCTTTTCTCCTAAATTGAAAACACAATGCCTAAGAAAATGTTAGCTTTATCCTTTGCTACGAACAAATTATCAAATAAGCTTTATCGGGAGATTTCAATAGAACATTTTCGGATTTTTTTCAATAAGTCTGATGATTTCAAAGTTTTTTGTGTTTCCTTTCAGAACCAGCCCACAGATGGGAAAGAGCAAGAGATTCCGATTTTATTTTGCACAAAGCTACTTATACACTCAAGAATTTTTCTATTATTTTGCTACCGAAACGCTCGGAATTTGCAAGAGTAACAGATGAAAAATTCCGATAAGCGAAATGACAGAACAAGAAAACAAAGTTCAACGTCAAATGAAAATATCAAAATCTGTATTCGAGAATTCCGATTTTTTGGGTTCAATCGTCGTAGTAATATTCAATTCCTAGGTGTGTTATCAACTCCTCGCCGCGCAAGTATCTTAAGGTGTTTTTTAATTTTTTGAGTTGTATAAAAAGATCATGTTCTGGATAAAGTCCTGGAGCGGTTTGTGGAGATTTGAAATAAAACGAAAGCCACTCTTGGATTCCTTTCATTCCTGCTCTTTGTGCAAGATCAAGAAAAAGTGCAAGGTCTAGAACAAGCGGAGCTGCAAGGATCGAATCTCTGCAAAGAAAATCTATTTTGATCTGCATTTTGTAGCCGAGCCAGCCGAAAATATCAATGTTGTCCCAACCTTCCTTGTTGTCACCGCGTGGCGGATAATAGTTAATGCGAACAACATGATGGAAATTCCCGTAAAGTTCCGGATAAAGCTCAGGTTGCAAAATGGTTTCCAAAACGGAAAGCTTCGACTCTTCCTTGGTTTTGAAGTTTTCTGGATCATCTAAAACTTCACCATCCCGATTTCCTAAGATGTTTGTTGAATACCAACCTTCTAGTCCGAGCATTCTGGCTTTCAAACCCGGCGCAATTATTGTTTTCATTAAAGTCTGTCCGGTTTTGAAATCTTTGCCACAAATGGGAACTTTGTTTTTTTCTGCCAAATACGTCAGCGCAGGTATGTCAACGGTCAAATTCGGGGCACCGTTAGCAAACGGAACGCCTGATTTTATCGCGGCATAGGCATAAATCATTGAAGGTGCAATGCAAGGATCGTTATCATGCAAGCCTTTTTCAAAGGCTTCGATTGAATGATGAACTTCCGAAGGCTCAAGGTAACTTTCGGTCGAGGCTGCCCAAATCATCACCAGCCGATTACAGTTGTTTTTGCTTTTGAAATGTGCGATATCTTCCATCAATTGTTCGGCAAGCTCCATTTTGTTTTTGCCTTGCTTGATGTGAGTTCCATTGAGCTTTTTGACGTATTTTTGTGAAAAAACTGCCGTCATCGGCTTCAAAGACTCCAGTTGTTCGCGAAGCTCTTCAATCAAACTTTTTTCAAGAACACCAGCTTTCAAAGCAGCTTCATAGGCTGAATCTGGGAAAATATCCCATGCACCAAACACCAAATCATCAAGTTCGGCAAGAGGGACAAACTGTTTGATTTTTGGGGTGCGTTTTTCAGTTCTTTTTCCGAGGCGAATGGTTCCCATCTGTGTCAAAGACCCAATCGGCAGAGCCATTCCCTTACGCACTGCTTCGACACCGGCAACAAAAGTCGTGCTTACAGCTCCAAGTCCGACCAAAAGAACGCCCAACTTTCCTTCAGGTGGTTTGATTTCAACACCGTTTCCCATCTGTTTTTTCCTTTCCCGAAAAACACAAGAATAACTCTACAAAGCTCCTAAGACAAAAACAGGCCATTTGAGTTTATTTTTTGCGTTGATTGACAGATTGCTCTTTCACCAATTAAGCATTATACCGAGATTTTTGACTAAAAAAGCATAAACATCAGCTTGCTCTTCGATAGCTTTTGAAGTTGGCTTACCTGCACCGTGTCCTGCGCGAGTTTCGATACGAATCAATATCGGAGCATCTCCAGCTTGTGCTTCTTGCAAAGTTGCTGCGTATTTGAAACTATGTGCTGGAACAACTCGATCATCGTGATCTGCCGTTGTTATCAAAACAGCCGGGTATTTGATGCCTTTTTTGATATTATGAAGCGGCGAATAAGCATAAAGAGCTTTGAATTCCTCAGGATTTTCGGGCGAGCCGTAATCAGAAATCCATGCCCAACCGATAGTGAATTTATGAAATCTAAGCATATCCATAACGCCGACCGCCGGCAACGCTGCACCGAAAAGATCAGGTCTTTGGTTTAGCACTGCTCCGACCAATAAACCACCGTTTGAAGCACCTGAAATTGCGAGTTTGGCGGGCGAAGTGTATCCGTTACGGATAAGCCATTCCGCTGCAGCAATAAAATCATCAAAGACGTTTTGTTTTTTGAGCTTTGTTCCTGCTTTATGCCATTCTTCGCCGTATTCACCGCCACCGCGTATGTTAGGCATTGCAAAAACTCCGCCTATCTCCAGCCACACGATTCTGGAAACGGAAAATGAAGGTGTTAAGGAAATATTGAAACCACCGTAACCGTAAAGAAGCGTCGGATTATTGCCATCTAGTTTGATGCCTTTTTTGTGAACGATGAACATCGGAACGCGCGTTCCGTCTTTTGAGTTGTAGAAAATCTGCTTTACTTCTATTCCGTCTGGATTAAATTTCACCTTTGCTTGGCGGAAAATTTCTGATTTGCCTGTTTCGAGGTCATAGCGGTAAATGGTCGGTGGGACGGCAAAGCTGGTGAAAGTGTAAAAGGTTTCTTTGTCTGTTCGACGACCACTGAAACCGCTTGCAGTTCCAATTCCAGGATACTTAACTTCGCGAACGAATTTCCCGCTTAAATCGTAAATCTTAGTCTGTGTGTAAGCATCCTTCAAATACGATACAATCAGGTAGTTTCCAACAATGTTTGCATTAGAGATGGTTTCTGCAGCTTGAGGAATTATTTCACGCCAGTTAGATTTTTCAGGCTTTTGAATGTCAATTGCGATGATCCGATGACGTGGAGCATTGTTGTCAGTTTGAAAATAAAAAATGGTGTCATCGTTTCCCAAAAAGATGTAGTCGTTTTCAAATTCGCTTATCAACTCGACCACCTTTGAATTCGGTTGGCTTAAATCTTTGTAGAAGATCAGGTTTCTTGGGTCTGTGCCTTGAGAGACAGTTATTATTAAGTATTTACCGTCTTCGGTCACATATCCGCTAAAGCCCCATCTTTTTTGGTCTGGGCGTTCGTATATCAAAATGTCTTCATCCTGGCTTGTGCCGATGCGATGATAGTAAAGTTTTTGATTGAAATTAACTTCTTCCAGCTTTGTTTTTTCGTTCGGTTCAGGGTAACGCGAATAGAAAAAGCCTTTACTGTCTTTGCTCCAGGAAGCACTTGAAAATTTAACCCATTTTATTAGGTCAGGAAAGTCTTTTCCCGTTTCGACGTCGCGAATGCGCCATTCTTGCCAGTCAGAACCGCCTGAAGAAAGCCCGTAGGCCAGGAATTTCCCGCAATCCGAAATTGAAAATCCTGAAAGAGCGATGGTTCCATCCTTTGAGAGTTGATTTGGATCGAGAAGCACACGTCCTGTGTCTTTAAGTGAGTCGGTGACATAGAGAACAAATTGATTTTGAAGTCCGTCGTTTCTTAAGTAAAAATACTTGTTTCCCCTTTTGACTGGTGTAGAAAACTTCTCGTAATTCCATAGCTCGACGAGACGCTGTTTTATTTTTTCGCGTTCAGGTATTTTGTCAAGGTAAGCTCTGGTTAATTTGTTTTGAGCTTCGATCCATGCCTTCGTTTCCGGTGAATCGGAATTTTCGAGCCAGCGATACGGATCGGCTACCTTTATGCCGTGGTATTCGTCTATTTGGTCAACTTTCTTCGCTTTAGGATACTCTAATTTTTGCGCCCAAGCGCCGAAAATCATAAGCATAATTAAGAACAAAACTCGTCCTAAAAATTTCATAAACACTTTTCCTCACCTTTTGAAGGTTATGCGAATAAGCAAGACCTGATGTTTATTTTAGAAAAATAGACAACGAATTAAAGTTTTGGGTTACAATCAGATTCTCAAGTTACTGATTAGAACTTCAGATTGCAGAATTTCTGATATCGGCGGATGGTTTATGTGCACGAATTGAAAATCCGGGTTTAACTCGTGTAAAATAAAAATGAGCTGGGGGCGAAAGGCTTCGACAGGAGTTATAGGCGAGCAGGATGCACGCCGGGTTTGCTTTCGGTAACCCGTGAAAAACCGAAAGAAAAATAAATGCCAACCAAGAATTGGCTCTTGCTGCTTAATTAGAACGAGCAGCTGTCTCCGTCTAAGCTTGCTTGGGGCTTAACGAGAGGCATGACACAAACCAAGCTGGCTTTTTGGATTGTTGCCTGAGATCCAAAGAGCGAGAAAAAATTCAGGCTAGCCTTGTGCATTTGGTTTGTCAGTTTCTCCGTTTTGCACTAAGGCGAAGTTTTAAAAAACTGACTAAGCGTGTAGATTCCTCTGGTCTGAACTCTTGGATGTGGGTTCGATTCCCACCGCCTCCACCACAAACCATCGGAATTTTGAAAATGTCTGTAATCTCACAATCTCCCGATCAAATCGAGTCACTTTCAACAGAATTTAGTTCTTCTCAGTTCAAAACCTTGCCTATAGGAATTTTTGATAGCGGAGTTGGTGGTTTGACCGTTTACAAAGCCTTGCATTATTTTCTTCCAAACGAGCGTTTTGTTTATCTAGGTGATACTGCAAGAGTTCCTTACGGTACAAAATCGCTCTCGACGGTTGAAAGATATGCTATCGAAAATGCTTTGTTTTTAGCATCTCGCGGAATAAAACTTCTTGTTGTTGCCTGTAATACGGCTTCAGCTTTGGCACTTCCAAAAATACGTGAAAAAATCGGGCTTGAAACTGTTGGTGTCATAGGTCCTGGTGCGAGAAAAGCTTTGGAGTTGACTGCAAACAGAGACAAACCGCGTATTGCCGTAATTGCAACCGAAGCAACAGTTCAAAGCAATGCATATCTTGATGCGATAAGGCGCGTGTCGAAAAGGGCTGAAGTCGTTCAAACGGCGTGTCCTCTTTTCGTTCCATTGGCCGAGGAAGGTTGGGCCGAAGAGGAAGAAACTTTTTTGATTGCAAAAAAATATCTCAAGGAAATAGTCGCCTTCAAGCCGGATGTGCTTATTCTCGGATGCACGCATTATCCGATTTTGAAAAATGTGATTCAAAAAGTCGTTGGCGAATCTGTTAAACTTATTGACTCTGGCGAAGCTTGTGCTGAAGAGGTGAAGGAGATTTTGAACAAGAAAAATTTAGCTGGTCCAAATTCTCTCAACAAAGAACGTCGAATTTGCGACGATTTAGATCATTTTTACGTAACAGATGCTGCAAAAAGATTTGCAAAAGTTGCTGAAAGATTCTTAGGTGTGCCACCGATTAAGTTAGAAGAAGTTGAAATTTTCGGAAACGATAAACTTGAAGCAAAACATGGTTTACAAAAGGGTTGATAATAGAGAGTTCGATGAAATAAGAAAATCGAAAATAACGCCGAACGTTTTGCCTTTTGCTGAAGGTTCGGCTTTGATTGAGATGGGAAATACGAAAATCATCTGCACTGCAACCGTTGAAGAAAAAGTTCCATCATTTCTTCGGGGCAAAGGTGTAGGTTGGGTGACGGCGGAATATGCAATGCTTCCGCGTTCGACGCAAACACGCACTCAAAGGGAGGTTCAGAGGATTTCCGGAAGGACGCAAGAAATACAACGTTTGATCGGAAGGAGCTTGAGGGCGGCAGTTGATTTGGCAAAGTTAGGTGAAAGGCAAATAACCATTGATTGCGATGTAATCATGGCAGATGGCGGAACCAGATGTGCTTCAATAACCGGTGGATTCGTTGCCTTAGCCATTGCCTGTAAGAAACTCGTAAGTAGTGGTATTCTCAGGGAAAATCCGATCATTTCAGAGGTTGCCGCTGTAAGCGTTGGAATAGTTCAAGATTCTATCATTCTTGACCTTTGCTACGAAGAAGATTTCGCCGCTGATGTTGACATGAACATAGTCGGCACGGCATCAGGGCAATTCGTTGAAATTCAAGGAACTGCGGAGCAAGGGTCTTTTGATTTCGGCCAGATGAGCCAGATGATTGAGCTTGCGCAAAAGGGAATTCGAGAGCTTGTCGAAATACAAAAAAACGCGCTTGCAAGAGTGTAAAGATGTGCGGAATAGTCGGCTTTGTAAATGCAGATAAATCACCAATTCAAAGAGCTGTTCTTGAAAAAATGAACAAAGCAATAATTCATCGGGGGCCGGATGATGATGGTTTTTTCGTAAAAGAAAACGTCGGATTAGCAATGCGCAGGCTTGCAATTATTGATCTTGCGGGCGGAAAACAGCCGATTCACAGCCAAGACAAAACTAAATGGATAGTTTTCAACGGAGAAATTTACAACTACCAAGAGCTTAGGGAGTTTCTTCGCAAGAAAGGGTTTGAGCTTTACACCAAATCTGACACGGAAGTTATCGTTAATCTTTATCAGCTTCACGGTATAGAATGTTTACAGTATTTGAGAGGAATGTTTGCTTTTGCAATATGGGATGATACTGACAAATCCTTGTTTTTAGCACGTGACAGAGTGGGCAAGAAACCGCTTCTTTATTCACACCAACCGAACGGCAATCTCATTTTCGGCTCAGAATTTTCTGCTCTCTTGATACATCCTGAAGTTTCGCGTGAAATTGACTATGAAGCAATAGATTCCTATCTTTCCTATCTTTGTATTCCTGCACCGCAAACTGCATACAAACAGATTCGCAAACTTGAACCAGGTCACTGGCTTTTGTGGAAAGATGGTCAGATTAAAACTGAGCGGTATTGGCTTCCGAATTTTTCAAAGAAGATAAAAATCGATCGTGAGGAGGCGATCGATGAGACGATCAGAATTTTGCGGGAAGCAACGAAGCTCAGGCTGATTGCAGAAGTACCGGTAGGAGCTTTTCTTTCGGGCGGAGTGGATTCTTCAACAGTTGTAGCTTTGATGGCGCAGGAAAGCGATAAGCCCGTCAAAACTTTTTCCATAGGTTTTGAAGACCAAGATTATAACGAACTGAAATATGCACGTATTGTTGCTCAGCACGTTGGATCGGAACATCATGAATTTATTGTAAAGCCGGAAGCGATGGAAGTTTTGCCGATATTAGTTGAGCATTATGGTGAACCTTATGCTGATTCCAGCGCTATTCCAACTTATTATGTTTCACGAGAAACGCGTAAGCACGTTACTGTTGCATTAAACGGAGATGGAGGCGATGAAAGTTTTGCAGGTTATGAACGTCACGTAGCTATGAAGCTTGCGGAAATTTATCATCGCTTCCCACAGAAATTGAGATTTTTATTGATTGAAAAGCCTTTTGAGCTTTTGCCTGTATCGGAAACAAGACGTTCCCGAATCCGAGATTTGAAAAGATTCTTGCAAGCCGCTAGTCTTGAAACAAAAGAACGATATTTTCGTTGGATGTCAACTTTCGATTACCAAGCTAAATCCGAGATTTACACAGAAGACTTTGCTCGATTAATTTCTCACCATGATGCAAGTTATTTTTTGGAAAGATGGTTCAATTCGGCTAACGGACTTGGGATTTTAGATACGGTTTTATTGACCGACCAGATGACTTACCTTCCTAACGACCTTTTAGTCAAGGTTGATATTGCCTCAATGGCGGTTAGCCTTGAAGCTCGTTCGCCTTTTCTCGATTACAAGCTGATAGAATTTGCCGCCAGCTTGCCAGAAGCCTTTAAATCGAAGGGATTTGAAACAAAGTCGCTTTTGAAAGCCGTTGCATCAAGACTTGTTCCGAAAGAAGCTATTTACCGGCGAAAGATGGGCTTCGGTGTTCCGATCGGCAAATGGTTTCGTGAAGACTTAAAAAATTTTGTCCAAGAAATTCTGCTTTCAGAAAAAGCCTTAAAACGTAACATCCTAAAACCTGAAGCCGTAAGACGCTACATTACCGAGCACGTCGATGGCAAAAGGGATTATGCCTTTCAACTCTGGACTTTGTTAATGCTGGAGCTTTGGTTTCAAACTTTCATTGATTGAAGTAGATGTATCGTGACGCAGTTATTTATGTTCGTCTATGACGCAAAAATTCAGCTTTGAAAAGCAGGATCATATTCTTGAAATTGTTTTTTGTTAGTTAAGTCTAAAGATCAGCTCGATCTATTATGAAGGTAACTAGAAGATTCATAATCATTGGAGTTGTTCAGACCGTGGGATAATAGATCCTTTGTCCAGCGTGTAGCGTAGCCCCAAGCATCAAGTGATTGGCTACATAACAAACTTGTTGGAAGATGGAAAACGTAGAAATAATTGCCGAAGGCAAGCCACAACAGATGGAGAATTTTAAGAAAGAGGTTGATAACAGGCTAATTAAAGTTGCAGAATTATTGTTTAAGAGATTGTTCTTTTGCTGCGATAAGCTCTAGATATTCTGGGTCTTCTTCCAGAGGCATATAGCGATTTTCAAGTAAGGAACTAGTCCTGACAAGCGACATTGTTCCCTTGCGAGTGTATAAAGGTCCATGCTTTATCCACGGAGGACGATAAAAATAACTTCTCTCACCCATCAGGAGTTTATCACCAAGATTTGTATTAAGATTCATATCACCGAAGATTTTGAAACTTTCTTCAACGCAAGGATGATGTCTTGGGCGTGGTTCATGCCAATTCGGCAATATGCCGACGATGAAAAGCATTTCACCAGTTTCAGGAACAAAGCGAAGCATTTTTATCATGATACCTGCTTGCGGGCCTTCGGCAATGGTTGGCTCCCAACTCATTTTTATCGTATCCTTCAAGATTATGCCATCTGTCGAACCTTTATCACCTAAGTTTATGCCGAATTTTGCATCCCACATAACTATGGCTTCACAACCCGCTTGACTTGACATTTTTCCATGAGAAGATCCTTTCGGGCGGTAGGAGTAAAATTGTTCGGTGAGAGTCTCTTGACCTATTGTTAAATCGCCGCTCAAGATAAAAAGATGCTCTGGCGTGGTTAACGTGAAATCCGCGTCAGCATGCCAACCAGGTGGGACTCTTATCAGACCACTTAACGCTCCATCAGATTCATCGATGCTAAGAACCTTAAGCTCAAGGCCAGTCGGTAAGCCTTCCACGTCTAGAGGTTCGTAAGGTATTTCGTCGAAATATATGAACTCTATATGCTTTCTTTCCCAGACCATAGTCTATTTTCTGCTGATGAAAAGTTGCCATGGAAAACGCCAGTTTTTCGGGACCTCTTGTTGAGAAACGTAGCCTGTGCCATCATCGAATGGAAGCATTTTAGCTTCAGAAAAGCCTATTTCTTTCAAAAGCCCTATGTAGTCAAATTCATGGAAAACTCGCATGAAAACTTCATTGTTTCGCTTTGCATGCCCAAAGTAGCAGAATTTGCCGAACATTCCACCCGGGGCACTATGAAAGTCTAGGTTCACATACAAACCACCGGGTTTGAGAATTCTATAAGCTTCGCGTGTAATCTTTTCTAATGCATGTAGCGGAAATTCATGTTGGATAAATGTTGTATGAACTAAATCGAAGTATTCGTCTGGATAATCCGTTTTCTCCATGTTTTGTTGCGAATAGAATATTTCTCGGCCAGACTCAACCGCTCTTAGGTGTGCTACCTTCAAACAAGGAGCTGAGATGTCACATCCATGCACTTCCGCATCTGGATAAAGATCTTTGAAAGGATAAGTACTTTTACCAACTCCACAACCGAAATCAAGAATTCTCTTGTAATCGCCTTTCGGAACTGCTTTAGCCATTCTGAAATGAAGATCGTCTTCATGAACAAAGTGAGGCACAGTCGTTTTACGAGCATACTCATAAACAAATCCTGCTAGTTCATCGCCCGAAACCCCTCCAGGATGCTGATGAAAATCTACAGCTTTGTAATAGCGAGGAAATTCTATTGAAGGATTCAATCGCAGATATTTGTTCGGTTGAATTTCGTCTAACGCTCTTAGAAGCTCGTCTCTTTGTTGATTTGCCATGGCTATAATTCCATAGCTCGAATCGGAGTATTTTAGCCTTTGTATATGACGCTCAAGCCAGCCAAAGAATGAATAGAGCGTACCTTGCATCATTTGCTCAGTTTCTTTGAAGGTAGTAGGTTCTTCGCCTCTGCGTGCAACCTTTTCTTGATATTCTTCATACAAGGCCCTGTAAATCTTGCTTCCCCAGTATATTTTCGCTCCAAGCAGAAAATCTTGGAAAGCTTTTGCCGAACGATTTGGATTTATTCCAACAGCTTTTCTTGCCACAGGTTTCATCATGACAACCTCCTTAATCTATCTGAAAATCTTCTTCTACTCTGGAAGAAGCTTTTTGTAAAATCGGATCAAATAGTCTCTCGATGAAACGATCTCTTTCCGAAGGCTCTAACCCAGAAGGACACTTTTCTATCTCTTCCAAAGTTAAGAAGCCTTTTTTGTCCAGTAGTGTTTCAATGGCTTTTAGCCGATCTCGCAAGATATAAACTTCGCTTGCGAGAACAGTTACAACCCCCATCAGCCTGTCAATTGCATCATCCTTGAAGAATACCTGCTCTTTCATAGATGTACCTTCTAAGATTGTTATATGTATATTACATTTCTTTCAGGCTGATAGTCAAGTAAATCAGATTAAAAATTATTACGGAATTCCTACATGTAAATACGCAGAAAACATGCAGAAGTGATGTGGGAGAATATCTAGAAGTAACTTCAGGGATTTATAGCTTGTAAGTTATTCGTTACGCGTGAGCCTTTTTCAGACCTTAAAATTCGCCGAGTGCATTAGAGAAAGAATGAAGAAATAAGGAAATAAGAAGTTTGTAGAAGCTTTTAACCACAAACCACTCTGTGTTTGCAACACATTCGACCATGAATCTTGTTTCTGGCAAAGGTTTTTCATGCTCAAAATGAAGCATATTTGCGCTAGACAAAGGAAAAGCGCTTTCTTGACAAGGGAAAAAAGGTTTGAGAAAATCAGAATCCAAGTTTAAGTTTACCGGATTAAAGCCATGGGCCCGTTTTATTCAAAATTTATGTTAAGTCGAATGTGGCAAGCTATTCGCTGGCGATTAGGTCAACGAGTTGCCGCGCCTGAGCTGGAATTTGGCGATGAGCTGAGTTTGGCCGCTAAGTTGCGAGCATTGCAGTTTGACTTAGCAATCATCCTTTTAGGCGACCAATTTGCTCATTTACTTGCAAGGGTAGGGATCCCAATCCGTATTGGCGTCAAGGAACATCAGCTTGCTCCTTGCTTGACGCATCACTACTCGATCGGCTCGCCGCGCACTTGGGGCCCTGAGGAGAGACTTGGCGCCCTGCGGTGTTTGGGGTACAAAGTAGAGTCTGTTAAGCCTAGACTTTGGGTTGATCGGGATGCGCGAGAGAGTGCTTCGCTCAAGTTACGAAGCTTTGGCATTGAAGCGGGGGGAAAGATATGTTGTCTTGCATCCATTTGGAAGTGAAAAACGGCAATGGTGGCCGCTTAACCGTGCAGCTCTTTTTGCAGAGGCTGTGTTTCATAAGTTAGGACTTAAAACGCTGTTGATCGGTGGCCCTGAGGTTCGCAGCGCAATCCACCAGAGTCTGCCAGCATGCCTGCTCGACTCTACCGGGAGATTGAGCGTTAAGGAGTTGTTGGCAGTGATAGAGCGCGCCGAACTGGTCGTAACGACTGATAGCGGGCCGTTTCATATTGCTGGCGCCCTTGAAAGACCAGCGATCGGACTCTTTCGCGGACGACGTCCGGAGCACGCAGCCGCTTACCCGACGGCTAAAGTCGTTTTCGGCCGCAATGCCGAGTGCGATGCCAAATGTGATTGGGACCAATGTAGAGACATTCCTTGCCGACAAATGCAATCGATAACAGTGGAAGAAGTCTTAAAGGTGATTCTGAATGAAGGAAGTTTTAAAAACAGCTTTTTATGAATTGATCGATCTCATGACGCTTCGGCGTGGAGTCCCGCGAACTTACGGCGAGCATAAGATCAGATTCCCGGCGCGCTATGCACGTTACTATCCAGCAGATTACGAACCAGCTTTGTTTCGGTTCCTGAAACAGAATTTAAGGGCGGGGGGATACTTACTGGGACTGTGGAGCACACTTCGGATTATTCTCAGTTGTTGCCAGTCGGCTTGTCGGTCCAACTGGTATGGTCTTAGCCTTTGAGCCAACACCATCTGTGAGAGAAATTCTGACTAAGGTGGTGTCGATGAATAAAGCTTTTAACGTAATTGTGCGACCAGAAGCGCTGAGCGACCGAACGGGCGAAGCTGTGCTTTATGCTATTGATAATGAAGCTTCAAATGCAAATAGCTTGATTAAACAAGCACGCCATTCAAGAGGTATTACAATTCATACATCTACGATTGGTGATATTGCAAGCAAGTTGAGCGTGCGGGCAGATCTAATGAAAATCGACGTTGAGGGAGCAGAATTTGCCTTGCTAAAAGGCGCGCGGCGTAATCGAAGCCTATAAATCCATTCTGTTTTTGAGCTTACATCTGACAGCGATAGCAAACTCCAGAGCAACGCTCGGTGAAGTTTTTCGATCTGCTTGAAGAGTTTGGATACAGGGTTATATGGCGTGGATAGATCATGAATCGCCGATCTTTCAGTAAACAGACTGACTTGTTCGATGTAGAATGTTTTCCTGTTGGTAGTTGATTTACATTTAATTAACTACACTAGAATGATTGGTGAATGAATACTATAATGTGGCAAAGATACTCGGATATGAATCTTTGTGTTAAGTACCAAAATTGTTCATTTTAGTAACTCTAGATTGTTTGGTGTGAAAGGCAAGAGTGTTTTGCCGCAATCAGCATTGCAAGTTATATGATCAACGCTGAGAAAACTAGAAAAATTAAAGTCTTACATTTTACTGACATAGTAAATCGCTTTGATTTTATCGATAATGTCATTCGTTATGTTGACAAAGATAAGTTTGAGGTTGGATTATGTTTGACCAATCCGAACAGCAACATTCAATCAGCTTCCTATTCCAATGATTTCCCTTTGTGGGTAATTGAATCAAAAGGAAGGAGAAGCTTTCCGCGTGTTGCACGAGAGCTTGCTCGTGTCTTACGCACTTGGGGTGCAGACATCATTCATACGCACCACTATGATCCGGCTGTTATAGGTTTTTTGGCAACTAGGCTCTACCCACAGACAAAATTGGTTATTGGGCGGCACTATTCGGATGCGATCTATCGCATACCATCGAAGGTAAAAAGGCATGTCTATTTGATGGTCGAAAATGCTGTCAATAGCGCGGCAACGCGCATTATCGTGCCGTCGAAATACATACGCGAGATTCTAGTTGATTGGCAAGGAGTTGCTGCCGAGAAGGTCGATGTGATTTATTACGGTTTCGATCCAGAAAAGTACTCATTACCGCGTGAGGATGAGATCAAGATATTGCGCACCGAAATAGACTTGGAAGGGAAATTCGTGATAGGCACGTTCGCGCGGTTGCATGAAGAGAAAGGTCACAGGTTTTTACTTGAAGCCGTATCGCAGTTAAGCGTCGAATTACCTCGTCTGGTCTGGTTGATTGTCGGCGATGGCCCGGAAAGGCGCGATCTGGAACGAAGGGTGGCGGAAAAAGGGCTAGAAGGAAGAGTTGTCTTCCTCGGTTGGAGGCGCGATGCAATCAAGTTGATGGCGGCCATCGACGTCGTTGTGCAACCGACTTTACATGAGGCTTTTAGTCAGGTGATGATCGAGGCTCTGTGGATGAAACGACCGCTCATCATCACCGAAGTAAGTGGCGCTGTTGACATCATTCGAGACGGAGAAAACGGCATATTGGTTCCCAAAGAAGATTCGCAAGCTTTGGCTAGCGCGATTTTGCGTTTGGCTGGCGATAAAGATCTCAGGGAGAGGATAGTAAACAACGGATACGCTTTTGTAAATGAGAATCTGGTAATGACAAAAATTATTCCCAATTATGAACAATCTTATTTGAATGCGATTAACTGATATCGAAGCAAAATGAAGCATTTAAGAGGTAGAGACTATCTAGTAGAATTAGTTAGAGTCTTACTGAAAAGCAATTTGCGGGGAACCTATAGGCTCACAAAAATCCTTGCGAATATATTTGAATCGTTACAACAAGTGCCTTGCACGACTTCCTATGGTGGGAGGGTTTTTGTTGATTTACGAGTAGGTAGTTCTCACGGGATCTTTACAGGAAAAGCTTGGAAAGAGAATGAGCAAAGGGAGGTTCAGAAGCTGTTAAAAGAAGGAGATATAGCTTTCGATATCGGCGCTCATTTTGGCATATACACCGTCTTATTGTCGCATCTTGTTGGGCCAACAGGAAGAGTTATAGCTTTTGAACCTAATCCCAGAATTCTACCATCACTAGAGCGGACGGTAAAAGAGAGGAAAAATGTGACACTTCTACCTATTGCTTTGTCTAGCTTTTCTGGTGAACAAGTGTTGTATGTTCCAGGAGACGACTCGATGGCGAGCTTGGCGGACTGGACTGCAGGCAAGCACGGCGAAATAACTCGATTTGTTTGCGAAACTTCCACACTGGATGAACTGGCGAGACAAGGAAAGATTCCGGAGCCTGACTTCATTAAATGCGATGTCGAGGGCGCAGAGTTGCTGGTTCTTCAGGGAGGAAAGGAGGTCTTGGACCGTGACAATGGACCGATTTTGTTGTTTGAAGCGAATGCAAACGCAATGCGCGGATTTGATGTTACAGCTGAAGTGTTACTAGGATTTATTCGTGGTTTGAGAAGAGCCAGATACACTATCTACTTGGTGGAAGGTGATATGGAAGAAGTAAGGGGCGACCAGTTGCCAGATCATTGCAACCTGATTGCCATCCTGGAGGCTAAGATGGACCGTCTTGAAAGGAGAAATCAAAGAATCGGTTGACTGTTCCATGAAAACGTCTCGGTCAGTATCTTTGGTTATTCCCGTGCGAAACGAAGAGCAGAGTCTACCCTCTTTGATCGAATCGATCAAACAGCAAACTTTTGAGCCAGCGGAGATCATCATCGTCGACGGCGGATCGGTTGACGGAACCGTCCGTGTAGTTAAAGAGATTGCCGGAAGAGACCCCCGGTTTAGAGTGGTTGAAGCCGGGCCGGCGACGCCGGGGCGCGGAAGAAATGTCGGCGTCGCTGCCGCACGGTATGACTGGATCGCTTTTACCGATGCAGGCATCAGGCTAGAACCCGATTGGCTTGCCGAATTGGTAAGGACTGCCGATGCTGACCCATCTCTAGATGTAATTTACGGAAACTATGAGCCAGTTGTAAGCAGTTTCTTTGAACGCTGCGCTGCGCTCGCTTACGTTTCCCCTAAGTTGCCGAGGGGTAATGGATCGCTCCGTGGGCCATCTATCTCTTCATGTTTGATGAAGCGCAACGCGTGGGCGAGGGTGGGCGGCTTCCCGGATTTGCGAGCGGCTGAAGATCTGATTTTTATGGAAAGGATAGAAAAAGCGGGGCTTCGCATTGGATGGGCGCCACAAGCGACCGTGTGGTGGAGCTTACAGCCTTCGTTCAAAAAGACTTTCAAGAAATTTGCGCTCTATTCTTATCACAACGTTTTGGCAGACCGCCAAAAATACTGGCACTACGGTATTGCAAGGCAATATCTGGTTGCGATCCCCTTTTTACTTCTCGGAATTCTTCATAGCGCCTGGTGGTTTGGCGTACCCGTTGCTGGGTTCATCTTGCGCGTCACTCGAAGCATTTGGCGACACAGGGATGGAAAAAGTTTAGTTTGGTTGCTCAATCCATTACAATTCGTTCTCGTCGGGGCAATCATCCTCGCCATCGATCTGGCGACGTTTGTCGGGTGGGGGCAAGCTTTGATTCAAAGCTCTGATTCCGAAAATAAACTCGACTACTGACCGATTGTTGCAATAAAGCAAGCTTTGAAGGAGAGCTCGACTTTAACGCCAAAAAGGAAAACGAAGTATGAAGTTAGCTTAATTATATTTAGCTTCTTAATTTAAGATATATCGCAATTCATGGCAAAAACTCTGTACATCTGCTATTTCGGGCTTCGTGAGCCGCTGGTTCAAACTCAAGTCCTGCCGTATCTTCGGGAGTTGTCGGTTCGGGAAGTCGAAGTGTACAATCTGTTGCTTATTGTCAATTAGACGGCTTTGTCCAACAATTCACTTGGTATTCCCGAGTGACGCCCCCACAAACAGAGCGGGAACTAACCTACTCTTCACCCTTTCCCACACCCCTTCCATGAGTATAGGCTTCAGAGGGGGAAAGGTCTCTTGGCAAAACCTTCCCAAGGAAAGGGAAGAAGAGAGCTACCCTCAGAACTCACCAAAGACTTTGATCGGTTTTACCCAGCCCCTGTTCGGGATTCCTTCCATCAGCTCCCTCACAAGACCTTGGCTCACTCTGAAGGCTTTCAAGCTCCTTTAAAAGATCTCTCTTTGCGGATTGAATGCTCTTTAGCTCAGAGTTAAGCGAGTTTTTCTTATACCGGTTTGTCTCTTTCTTTAGTTGCTCCCTCAACTCCTTCTCCTCATAGCAGTAAATGGCATACTCCAAATATTCCCTGTCCGATAGAAGTTTCAGGTAATTCTCCGGGATTTCTTCTTTGAAGCCCAAAGCTCTCCTTCCTGTAACATATGCTCCCGCTATATCTTTGTCTATCCCAAGTTGTGGTGTATACTTCAAAGCCCCTATCACTGACGTGTAAGCTGGATTGACTTTGATTACTTCTATACCTTTTAGCTTCGCCACTTTCTCTATCTTACTGAGTAGGCTCTTGAAGTTCCAATAATGCAGTCTCTTTCTCAGCTTTGCCTTTCCATCTTCTCTAAAGCCTTTATTGACCTTCTTTAAGTTCTCTATAGCTATAGCCTTACCTTTCTGTGTTGCAATATTCACTATCCTATGAGCTAAAAGCCACTCCTCATGGTCTTTTGTGTTTTTTGGATAGTTTAGAAATTCGTGCAAGCTAATACTCTGATAGCTCAAAAGGTTTCCATCAGGGCTAACTTCCGCAATAGCCAGATGCAGTGGTATCTAAAACGACAACAAAGTCAACTGGGAGCTTTTTAAAGTTTATGCCTTTTGCCGTCAAAGAGTTGTTTCAAGCTTAAGTTTTGAGAACCTATATTGAAAGGTTCCGGAGTTTGGTATAAAAATCCCAAACTTTTCGAGTGGACTTTTGAGAAATCCCTCAAGCTGTCTGTATGGGTAGGGAAAGAGTAAATTTGGCCATCATAGCGAGAATAATCGGTATGGTTGGATAGGTGTAAGGTCTTTCATGTTTTGGTTTTGAGGACTTTTTGAATCTCAAGGCTATCAAGGACATCGATATTTACGAAGATTTGTCCTCTTCTTACTGGGTTCTGATTGTAATCCTTCCGATTCATGGTTATAATCATAAGCGCTAGGCTTGGATAAGGAAAAGAGAGTTATTTATTGGACAAAGCCAATTAACCTTTAAGCCTCTAAAAGACATGCGGAGAGCTTATTTCAAGAACTCAGGAATAAGATCGGCGACAAAAAATGAAAATACAGGTTCACGATTGTGTAATTTAAATTAGAAGATGTACTTCTTTTCATCGCTAAAAGCAAAATGTTACATAAAAAGTGCTTTTGCTGCAGGTTATAAGAGAATGTTGATAAAAAATTAAAAGAAATAGGAAAAGTCTTATCAAGTCAAAGATGCTTTCAAAAAACTCGAAAAAGGTTTGGTTTCTAAACGATGAGATGAGAAAGGTACAGAAGACTTTATGAAGGAGTCTTTGATGCAAGAAGATAGAAGGTTGTGTCCTTGTTGTTTATCCAAAGATTTCCAAATTTTAGGGGAGAAGAATGGATTTAAGATTCTAATTTGCGAAAGCTGTCGTTCTCTTTTTACTGATAGGCTCCCGAACAATAGCGTAGTCGAAAATTACGACTTTTACTATGGAGAAACAAACCTACAGGTGCCTGATTTTGTTCGTAAAAGACTCAAAGAGATTATAGACGAGTTTTCAAAGTATAGGTTAACTAACCGACTAGTTGATATAGGTTTCGATGCTGGAACACTTCTGGAAGTAGCTTCTGAGGCTGGATGGCAATGCTTTGGAGTAGAAGTTAACAAGCTCGCTGTAAAGCAAGCAGAAACGAAAGGTTTTGATGTTTTCTACGGTGAACTACATCAAGCTAATTACGAAAGTAATTACTTTGATGTTATCACGGCAAGTGAAGTCATTGAACATGTTTTTGAACCGATAAAACTATTAAAGGAGATTCACAGAATTTTGAGACCAGGAGGAGTGTTTTGGGCGACAACTCCATCTGCTGAGGGAATTTCTTTTCGTCTTCTAGGAATAGACTGGACTTGTATTTCACCACCAGAGCACCTTCAAATATTTTCAGAAAAAGGTATGAAAGTTATGCTTGAAGATATAGGTTTCACGAACATAAGGATCAAAAAACATGGAACTAATCCGACAGAAATACTGAATTACGTTTTTAGAAAAACCTCTAGCTTTGATAGGGTGAAAACAGGTTACAAAATCAATCAAGCACTAGAGCAGAATCGGCTAAGAAAAGCTATCAAAAAGTGCGTAAACTCATTCTTGAATTTCACAAATCTAGGGGATTCCCTGAAAATTTGCGCTATAAAATCCTAAACGTTTGTAAGAGAAGGAGATTTCAGATAATTTTCACGATTTAGCAAAACGATTTTTAAAAATCTGGAATGATGGAATAATTATAAAGCTGCTGTTTTTGAAGTCTGTAATATGAGAGTGTTAGCCGTAGTTCCTTCTATTTACGATACTTCGCCAGGCCAAAGGTTTAGATTGGAACAATGGTGGCCATTATTGAGAGAGAAAGGAGTTGAAATAACCTATGCACCTTTTGAAACAGAAAGACTTAGAAAGCTTTTGTATAAGAAAGGTTTTTCAATTGAAAAAGTTCTCGCGATTATGGAAAGTTTCAAAAAAAGATTAGACGAGATTAAATCGGTCAAAGAGTTTGATTTGGTTTATATTTTTCGAGAAGCAGCACTTTTAGGTCCACCCTGGTTCGAGCGCAAGATAGCCCGTTTAGGTGTTCCGATAGTATTTGATTTCGATGATGCTATTTTCGTGCCTTATAAAAGCCCTGCTAACGGTTATTTGAGTTATCTTAAATTTCCACAAAAAACAGGAGAGATTTGTCGTATCTCGACTCAGGTTATTGCAGGGAATCAATATTTAGCAGACTATGCAAGCAGATTCAACGAAAATGTCACGATAATTCCAACAACGATCGATACGGAAAAGTACCGAGTAGTCGAAAAAAACAGTGGTAAAACAACATTGACGATAGGTTGGAGTGGTAGCTTTAGCACTGTTCAGCATTTAGACACAATCAAAGACGTTTTCAGGGAATTGGCAAAGACGGAATCTTTTAAGCTAAAGGTTATTGGGACGCCTGATTATAAGATCCATGGTGTAGATGTAGAAAGTATAAACTGGCAGGCAGAAACCGAAGTAGAGGAGCTAAGCCAGATTGATATAGGTGTTATGCCTTTACCCGATGACAACTGGAGCAAAGGAAAGTGTGGGCTCAAGGCTTTGCAATATATGGCTTTAGGAATACCGACTATTTGCTCGCCTGTTGGTGTGAATTCAACAATAATTCAAGATGGCGAAAACGGCTTTCTTGCCAATTCCAAAGAAGAATGGATCGAGAAATTGAAAATGTTACTACACTCTTCTGAGCTTAGAAGAAAGTTCGGTCTTGCAGGTAGAAAAACCGTTGAAGAAAAGTATTCTGCTAGGGTGCAAGCACCGAGGGTGTATGATGTTTTTTGCAAGGCAGTAGAAGGCAGAAAGATCTTGACTTGAAATTCTGATTTCAGAGTTTCTTCAAATCTCTGCCAATATTTACGTTTCAAAGGAGTTATCGATAGGATGTCAAAGTACAATGTTCTAGTTACTGGTGGAGCTGGGTTTATCGGCTCGCACCTTGTTGATGCGTTGATAGAAAGAGGACATCGAGTAAGAGTTCTTGACTCTCTGGTTGAACAAGTTCATGGAGGTAAGATACCCGATCATCTTAATAAAAAAGCGGAGTTCATAAAGGCTGATATTTGCGATGCAGAGGCGGTTAGAAAAGCATTGGAAAATATAGATGTTGTCTATCATCAAGCTGCTGAAGTTGGAGTCGGACAGTCAATGTATGAGATTGTTCGATATGTTAAAGCCAACGACTTGGGAACAGCCGTTTTGCTTGAAGAGATGATAAAACACCCTACACAATTCAAGAAATTAATAGTTGCCTCCTCAATGTCCATTTATGGCGAAGGAGCTTACCGAAACCCTAAAACGAATCAAGTTGTGTATCCGCAATTACGAACTGATGCCCAACTGGCTTTTCATAAGTGGGAAGTGATGGATGAAGATGGAACGGAACTAGAGCCTATTCCTACAAGTGAGGACAAACCTCTTTTCCCAACTTCTGTTTACGCCATCTCAAAACAAGATCAAGAGCAATACTGTTTAGCTGTAGGGCGTGCTTACAAAATTCCGACGGTAGCGCTTCGTTATTTCAATGTTTATGGAACAAGACAAGCTTTATCGAATCCGTACACAGGTGTTTGTGCTATTTTTTCGGCAAGGCTATTAAATGACCAGAAGCCATTGATATTCGAGGATGGTAATCAAACCCGTGATTTCGTGCATGTGAGTGATGTGGTTCAGGCGAATCTTCTTGCGCTTGAGACAGATGAAGCTAACTATCAGGCAATAAATGTTGGCACAGGCAGAGCTACTTCCGTCAAGCAAATTGCTGAGATGCTTGCAGAAGGGCTGGGAAAGCAAATACAACCTGAAATTGTTGGAAAATACCGTGAAGGTGATATTCGACATTGTGTAGCCGATATAACTAGGGCAAAGACTTTACTCGGATATGAACCAAAAGTTCGGCTTGAAGAAGGTCTAAAAGAGCTTCTAGAATGGATAAAAGACAAAAAACCTGAGGATCGTGTAGGGACCGCAACTTTTGAATTGATGACAAGGAACTTGGTAAAGTGATTGTCGAAGCCTTAATTACTTCCAGCTAGAAAGGTCGGTTTCCTTTATAGATATTATATTATGTCCTATCAGGGAAATTTAGTTTACTCTTATGATCAATCTATCGTCCGACCGTATCCTAGAAATCTGCGTACCCTGTATATTTGCTATTTCGGGCTTCGTGAGCCGCTGGTTCAAACTCAAGTCCTACCGTATCTTCGGGAGTTGTCGGTTCGAGGGATCGAGGTTCATCTTTTGACGTTCGAGCCTGACAAGAGAGGAAAATGGTCATCAGAGGCCGAGGTTGCTATGAAACAAGCGCTTCGGGAACAGGGAATCCATTGGACAGCACTTGCCTATCACAAAACCCCTTCCATTCCTGCAACAGCATTCGACATTTTGTGCGGTGTACTTCATATTTGGCGTTTAATTAGGCGCGAGAAGTTAGATTTCCTTCACGCACGAGTTCACGTTCCAATGTTGATGGCGGCTTTGGCACGTTCTTGCAGTTCTCATAAACCGAAGATCATTTTTGATATTCGAGGATTCTTCCCGGAGGAATACGTGGATGCAGGTCTTTGGCGTCCCAACGGGTTGCTCTACAAGTTGGCTAAGAGAGTCGAAAACTGGTTGTTGAAGCAAGCTGATGGATTCGTAGTGCTGACCGAGAGAGCGCGCGACATTTTGTTTCCAGAATCGAGTGCAACCGGTAGGGATAAGCAGGGACGACCTGTCGAGGTTATACCGTGCTGTGTTGATTTACAGCGCTTTGAAATCGCCAATGGAGAAACAAGGAAAAAAACAAGGGAAACATTAGGAATAGGAGATAGAATAACAATCGCTTATGTCGGTTCATTTGGTGGTTGGTACTTAACGGAGGAAATGCTTGACTTTTTCTCTGTTGCTCGTGAGCTAGAGGATGCCTTTATTCTAATTCTGACGCAACGAGACAAAGAGAGGATCATCCAAAGATTGAGAGAAAGAGGCATGAGAGAAAAGGATTTCCTGGTTGAGAGTGTCCCACCTTCGGAATTGCCAAAACTTTTGAGCGCAGCTGATGTTGCTATATCTTTCATAAAACCCTGCTATTCAAAACTTTCCTCGTCACCGACGAAAATAGCGGAATACCTTGCATGCGGCATTCCTATAATCGCCAACAGTGGTGTCGGCGATATCGCTGAACAGATCACATCGGATGGCGTGGGCGTCGTCATCGATGAGTTCAGCTTAGAGTCTTATCGGAATGCTTTAAGAGAACTAAACGAGATGCGAAAGAAGACGGATTTGGCAGCGCGTTGTCGTGAAAGCGCGCGGAAGAGGTTTGATTTGATTGAGGTAGGAGCAGTAAGATATAGCTCTCTTTATGAGAAATTGCTTGCTGGAAGAAGCGACTCCGCAAGAATAAATCAGAGGTTAAGTTTATAGAAATGCTATGCACTGCCAAATGCAGTGTTCTAGCTGAATAAAATAAGTATTCTCCTTTCATAGAGCGCACCGACATTTCGATCTGAGAAGCTTTGGCGAAGGCGATATTTTGAAGTTTATCAGAGGTTGACTTGGTTTAGAGTCTATATCTACTTCCGTATTCAGATTCGTCTATGGGCAAATAATCATGAAAGTCATGGCTCTTACTTCCCATCCAGAACAAGCTGCGGCGACGCGTTATCGCTTGGTTCAATTCGTCGCACCGCTAGCCGAGCATGGAATAGAATTGATCGTCAAGCCTTTTCTCGACCCGCAAACTTTTGCTGATCTGTACAAGCGGGAGGCTGCCTTGCAAAACGCTTTGGGCTTGTTAAAAGCCGCTGTCCGCCGTGTGCGTGATCTAATCGAAGCGGTAAACGTAGATCTGATCTTGATCCAGCGGGAAGTGATGATGTTCGGTCCACCTGTCATCGAGTGGACGATGACCAAGGTTTTGCGACGCCCGCTGGTTCTGGATCTGGATGATGCAACTTACGTGCGATACGTGAGCCCGACTTATGGAAGAATAGCGAGCGCGCTCAAGTGGTTCAGTAAAACCGATGATCTGATTGCATGGTCATCTTTGGTGATTTGCGGTAATCGGCACATTGCAGACTATGTTTCTTCCAAAGGGAAATCGAGGATCATCATTCCAACAGTGGTGGATCTGGAAAAGTTTCGGCCACGATCAAGATCCAAGAGGGTAGACGATAAGATCGTGGTCGGATGGATAGGCACACATTCAACCTTTCCATATCTTGAATCCATTTTTCCGGTTCTGACTGAACTTGCACAGCATTACGAATTTCGCTTGAAGGTGATTGGAGCGGGACGAGCGAGAATAGAGGTTCCGGGAGTAGAGGTCGAAAATTGTGAGTGGGCTTTGGAACAAGAGATTGAAGATTTGCAGTCATTTGACATTGGGCTCTATCCAATTGTCAACGACGCTTGGGCGGTCGGCAAATCCGGATTCAAAGCTATCCAATACATGTCGGTTGGTGTTCCTTATGTCATATCTCCGGTCGGAGCGTGTGCGGAGATAGGTGAGCCGGGAATAACACGTTTTTGCGCGACTACGGAGCGGGAATGGTATGATGCATTGGCACGTTTGATAACAGATGAAGGTTTGAGACATCGAATGGGAAAAGCTGGACGCGCTCACGCGGAGAAACATTATGCCTTACCGGATCAAGTCATAAAGCTAGCTCACGCGCTTCGTTCGGTATTGAAGCAAAAGAATTCAGTCGCTAGAGAAACAGGAGAATTTCTAAGCGGAGATAAAACTTAGATCGGTCTATTGAAACCGCTTTCCAGCACTATCACTGCTTGAAGCGTTGTCGTATAATTTCTCCCTTGGTTACAGAAAGGATTCGAGAAGCTATTTGAATGTTGCCATGATTCTGGATTTGACAAGCAAGTTTGAGTTAATTGTTGCATCATAAGTTGAATTGCGAGAAAGCGGGTTGGACCCTATGAAAGTAGCCAGGAAATTTATAATTAGCGGTGTTGTTCAAGGAGTAGGATATAGATTCTTTACTCAACGTGCAGCAGCAGAACATCAAATCGTTGGTTATGTGAGAAATCTGGAAAATGGCGATGTTGAAGTGGTTGCTGAAGGCGAACTGCAACAGATGGAAGATTTTAAGAGGAAGCTAATGGAAGGACCAAGATTTTCGGTTGTGAAGAATGTAGAGGAGATAGTTCTAGAGCCTACAGGAAATTACTCGTCTTTTAGAATAGAAAGATAAAAGCTTTTGACAAGCCAAACAAATGGAATTAACATTACGAATCTGCGGGGTAAGTATTATGGAAAGTGTAGTAGCCGAATTGAAAAAGCTCATTCGTGAAGTTCCTGATTTTCCGAAGCCAGGAATAAATTTTTACGACATTACAACGCTCCTAAAAGATGCAAATGGATTTAAGAAAACAGTTGATGCTCTACTAGAGAGGGTTAAGGGAGAGAGAATAGATACTGTTATAGGCATAGAATCACGAGGATTTATCTTTGCCTCTCCGATTGCATATCAACTCGGGGCTGGTTTTGTGCCTGTTCGTAAGCCTAAAAAGCTTCCTGCCGAGAAGGTTTCGGTATCTTACGAACTTGAATACGGGCAGGATAGCCTTGAAATGCACAAAGATGCTGTGGGACAAGGGCATAGGGTTTTAATAGTTGACGATCTGATAGCAACGGGTGGAACGGCAAGAGCCGTCGTAGATTTGGTGGAAAGCTTAGGCGGTCAAGTAGTCGGATTGGCTTTTGTTGTTGAATTGAATTTTTTGAACGGAAGAAGTAAACTAAATGGCTATAATGTCCACTCCTTGATAAGCTACGACTCTTGAATTTCAAATAAAAAGTCCGAACTTTTTCGCTTGGATTTTGAAAATTTTTGTTGTATTTTATCTAAATGAAAGCGGGCGTAACTCAATGGTAGAGTGTCAGCTTCCCAAGCTGAAAGTTGCGAGTTCGAATCTCGTCGCCCGCTCCAAAAATCCTTGTGATGTAAAAAAATCTAACTTCTTCTGAAAATTTTTCAAAACAAGACTTGACAACCGAATTTTGAAGTTGCAAAATACAAATTTGCCTGCAGAGATAGAAATCAATCT
>Ga0197142_1000016_pt1:0-20000 | contig 140298 bp, 118 predicted proteins | sample GBS60_MetaG_FD_148614 | JGI IMG/M metagenome (GOLD analysis project Ga0197142, IMG submission 148614) | Sediment microbial communities from Great Boiling Springs, Gerlach, Nevada, United States - GBS 60_MetaG | ecosystem: Environmental > Aquatic > Thermal springs > Hot (42-90C) >... | reverse complement strand
TAGTCCTGCCAGTGAGACTCGTGGAAGACCACCACGTTGATAGGTCAGAGGTGTAAGCGCAGTAATGCGTTTAGCCGACTGATACTAAATGTCCCATGGCTTGACCATAAAACTTACTTAGCAGTAAACCCAACAAAACTATTCAGTTGTCAAAGAAAAACTTTGAAAAATTTGAAGTTTTTTTCCGGTGACCATATCGGCAGGGAAACACCCGTTCCCATCCCGAACACGGAAGTTAAGCCTGCTGGAGCCGATGATACTGCACCATAAGGTGTGGGAAAGTAGGAAGTTGCCGGGAAATCATACTTAAAAAAGCCACTTTCTTTAGCAAAGTGGCTTTTTTTTCATTCGACTTTTTGTCCTTGGCAAACACTCAAGATCCCGGAATGGCCAGTGGTGCCTATTCGGATGCTGAAAATTACAGCAAAATAATTCAGGCTTATCCTTCAGGAGAAGTTTACGGAAACACAAGTATTTTGTCTGTTTCCATGTATCGTGAAACGCAAATAGATCAAAAGCAAGAGTTACCAGTTGTCAACCGTCCTGGCGGTGATGCTTTGAAGGGCTATAGCTGTGGTTGGTAGCATAGTTCTTTCGTTGGATTACTTGTAAAGCCAACCGATACTGCAAACTCCTGGACCTAAGCTTTTCGATCAAGGTGCTTTCGGTTCTACGCCATGGATTGATTTGCACTACAATTATAAAGCAATACTGCTAGTTTAGAGTTGGACTTCTGTGGACACAAGTGTCCGGAAACAACACTAGTCCTCTGATTGTTGAGCAAATGATGGCAAATCCGTAACTTTTTGCTTTATCTCAGTGCTGGACGCGGAAAACTAACTACACTTTTGTTTCCATCCTTATCAACAGCACGAATGCCGAAAAAGTAGTTATCTTTGGACACGTTTTTCATTGTATAGCTGGTAACATTTCCGACAAAAAGCGAGTTCGTCCATGTTGGCTCGGCTGTTTCACGCCAAACTATTTCATATCCGGCAATATCGACTTCAGTAGAAGCATCCCATTTAAGTTCGGTGTCATTCGTCAGGTGTGTTGTCACAATAACTACATTTTTCGGCTTTGCAGGTGCAAGCGCAAGTCTGGCAAGAGAAGCTATGTTAATCTTCGTTACATTTGCAACATACTGAAAATCAACATATTCGGGTGTATCGCCGTAGAATTTTCCGTTCTCAGTGCGAATGTTTTGGTGTTGATGGTTGTAATCTTCGTGAATCTCTGTGAATCTCACTGCTGGAAAACCGCGTTCAAGAAATGGTATGTGATCTCCACTGCGCAGGTATCTATCGCGCCGAAATATCATCTTTACACCGAATTTAGGCGAATAAATATCGGCAGTTTCTTTGATAAATCTTGCGAGTTGTCTGGAAGGTGAATCGTTTTCACCACCTACACTTTTTCGGATTTTTGCTTCAGCCTCTGTTTCGTTCGAAGGAGCGCCCTCCGAAAAAACCCTAACATTTTGCCGATCTGGGGCATTTTTGAATGTTATAACGCCACCGATTATGTCATTTGTAAACATCGCTTCGATGTTCCAGTTTTCACGTTTTGCTTTTTCAGCAAAATAAGTAGAACCAAGCAGACCTTGTTCTTCACCGGCAACTAAGAGAAAAATTATGCTAGCGTCGAATTTGTAGCGTGACATTATGCGCGCCATCTCTAAGACGGCGGCAACGCCAGATGCGTCATCGTTGGCTCCGGGTGCATCGCATTCTCCGTCGGCTGGATCGGCACACATCGAATCGTAATGGGCTGACACTACATAGATTCTGTTTGGATCGGTTGTGCCGGTTAGTTTTGCAAAAATGTTCGTTATCACCGTAGGCTTCAAAATACGCCGATTCGGCGTTGGTTGCTGTTCAAATGATTGCTTTTCAACCTGTAAGCAGCCCTTACAAGAGATTGAAATTTCCTTAAGTTGATTGAAAATCCAATCTCTCGCTGCACCGATTCCGCGATTCGGATTGTCCTGAGCGGAGTTAGTGTTTCTAGTTCCGAAAGAAACCAGTTTGCGAATATCTTCTTCAATTCTTCTAGCCGAAACCTGATTTACCATGTTGGCTATAAAAGGATTTGGTTTTTCGCCTTGAGCTGATGCTGTCGCAGCAAAAACGGAAAGCATTAAAAGACATATCGAAATTTTCGTCATATCACCTCTCCACTTTTCTTCCTGCCATATCTATTCCGACAGCCAAAACAAGAATTATTCCCTTGATGATTTCCTGCACGTAATCGCGAATGTTCAGTAGAGACATTCCATTATCAAGACTTGACATTATCAAAGCTCCGAGACAGGCACCAAAAACGGTGCCCCGCCCGCCTACTAGTGAAGCCCCGCCAATGACACAAGCGGCAATTGCTTCGAGCTCTTTCAAAGTGCCTGCATCGGGAGAAGCGCTTGCTTGGCGCGCAGCAAAAATTACCGCCGCAATCCCCGTCAATGCACCAAGCAGAACGTAAACCTTCACGATGTTACTTTTGGTATTAATTCCCGAAAGTCTTGCGGCTTCGCGGTTCCCACCTATTGCGTAAAGATATCGTCCGAAAACGGTCGAATTCGTTATAAAAGTTCCGAGAATTGCCGTCAAAACAAAAATCAGAACAGGAAACGGAATTCCGCCTTCCAGATTCATCACATGCGTAAAGAGTAGCACTATCGCAGATAAAATAACTGCCTTGAGGATGCCAGATGCTTTTCGGTTGCTCAAACCGTATTCTTTGAGTTTTTTGGCTTGATTGTAAGTTAGAAAAAAAATGAAAACGATCGCCACAAAAGCCAAACTTAACCCAATGTTTGCAGGAACGTTGCTTTGACCGATAGCTTTGAAAGTCGGATTCAAAATCGGGATAGTTTCACCTTGAGAAAGCCCTTTGATTGCACCGCGCCATGCGAGCAATCCGCCTAAGGTGACTATAAATGCCGGTATGCTGAAATAAGCTGTGAGAACTCCATGAATTAGGCCTATCAACATGCAAACAAAGATCGTAAGAATGATTGAGCCGGCAACACCATAGTCCCAATAAGTTATTGCAATCGCCGCAACGCCACCAGCAAGTCCCAAAACCGAGCCGACCGACAAATCTATCTGCCCAGCGGCTATCAGCATCAACATACCGATGGCTAAAATACCAGTCACTGACGTTTGTAACATCAAGTTTGAAAGGTTTCTTGGGGTCAAGAAAATTCCATTCGTTTGCCAGTGAAAAAACAGCCATATTAGAATCAAAATGGCTAACATCGTGTAGGCACGTAAAGCCGAGGTTTGCAGTTTTATTGGCAATTCCTTTTGTTTTTCATCTTTCATAAACCTGTTGCTGCTTGCATTACTTTTTCGGGAGTTGCTTCTAAACGCAAAAATTCACCTGCAACTTCGCCTTCACGCAGAACTAAAATCCTGTCTGAAAGTCCCAAGATTTCAGGAAGTTCTGAAGAAACAAGCACGATTGCGCGTTCTTGTTGCACTAGATTGTTGATTTGAAAATAAAACTCCTGCTTTGCTACAACATCAATTCCGCGTGTAGGCTCATCGAGAAACAGTATTTTCGGATCGGTCAAGAGCCATTTTCCTAGAACAACCTTTTGCTGATTACCGCCGGAAAGATTTTCAACTGTTGTAAAGGGCGATGTGGCTTTGATTTTTAAAGAATCTATTAACTCTTGTGTAGCCCTTATTTCGCCTGTTTTGTCGGTTATGAAAGCTTTTGCAAATTTTTTCAGACTCGCAAGTGTGGCATTTTCGAGAATGCTTTTTTCCAGTATCAAGCCGTATCGTTTCCGGTCTTCGGTGACGAACGCAATTCGATTTCGTATAGCATCAAGTGGTGAGTTTATTGTGATTTTTCTTCCCTCGATGAAAATATCACCAGTCCTTTTTCCCCTCCAATCTCCAAAAATTGCACGAAGAAGTTCGGTTCTGCCCGCTCCCATTAAACCAGCAATTCCCAACACTTCACCTTTGCGAACGTAGAAGGAAACATTTTTCAAAACTTTCTTATTCGAGTCTTCTTCATCGTAAGCTGTTAAGTTCTTGACTTCAAGCACTATATCGCCGAAACTATGGCTTATTTTTGGAAAAACTTCTTCAGCCTCTCTTCCAACCATCAACGAAATTACCCGATTTTTAGTCAAATTTTTAGTTAAGTCAGTTTTAACGGTTTTGCCATCTCTTAGAACTGTGATTCTGTCGCTTATTGAAAACACCTCTTCGAGTTTGTGAGAAATATAAATCATTCCAACATTTCGTTTTTTCAGTTTCCTGATAATTTCAAAAAGTGTTTCGGTTTCCGATTCTGTAAGTGCTGAAGTTGGTTCATCTAAAAGTAGGATTCTAGCCTGTTTTGAGAGGGCTTTTGCGATTTCGATGATTTGCTGTTTTCCGATGCTCAATTCTCCAACTGGGGTTCGTGGGTCAATTGGAAGATGAAGGTCTTGTAAGAGTTCTTGGGTTTTTCGATACATGAGTTCATAGTTTACAAATCCGAAGCGCGAAGGCTCTCTGCCAAGAAAAATGTTTTCTGCGACGTTCAATTCCTTAACCAGCGAAAGCTCCTGAAAAATAATTGCAATCCCCGCTTTTTCAGCATCTTTGACATTGTAAAAGCGCTTTTGTTCACCGTCAATTAAGATTTCGCCCTTATAGGAGCCATAGGGATAAACACCTGAAAGAATTTTCATCAATGTTGATTTGCCTGCGCCGTTTTCGCCAACAAGAGCATGGCATTCTCCCTCGATTAGATCGAAATTTACATTATCCAGAGCCTTCACGCCTGGAAATTCCTTCGTAATTGAGTTCATCCTCAGGAGCATATTTTTCGCCAATAATCGGTTCTTGTGCAGTCCTAAACTGCCCTTCACCAAGGCACTATGAGGATTTCAATGAGCCGAACAAAAACCGAATTCTGCTTACCCCTCAAAGCCGAAGACGAAAATTCAAAGAAAAGCAAAACTCTAAAAACAAGTTTGACGATTTTAGAATCTAGATCATCCTTTTCACTTTTGCGATTTATAATGGCTTTGGCGGTCTTTTTTCAGGCGGAATGTTTGCAAAAACTCTATCGTAATCGGCATAGCCATCTTTTATGACTGTGTCTATTAGATTATCTTTGTCTACAACAAAAACGTTGAGCAGGATTGCAGGCACTTCTTTTTTTATCACATCGTTATAGAAAGGTTTTGCATCGGTCAAAGATTCTTTTTTCGCAAGTTTTATAGCCGCATCAATTGCACCTCTGGCTAGTGGAACGATCGGTTTGTAAATTGTCATTGTTTGCTTTCCTTCTGCTATTGCTTGCAAAGCTGCAATTTCAGCATCTTGCCCCGTGACCAAGACTTTGCCTGTAAGGTTGCGTCTTTCCAGAGCTTGGATTACTCCGCCCGCCATTCCGTCGTTTGAAACCAAGAAAACATCTACATTGTCGTTATTTTGCGTCAAAACATTTTCTGCGAATTTTTGAGCTTCTTCCTTCTTCCAATCGGTTATGAATTGCTCGGCAACGATTTTTATGTCATTTCGATCAATCGCAGGTTGTAGAACGCTCATCTGTTCTTTTTTTATGATATGAGCGTTGTTATCTGTGAATCCGCCGTAAACCATTACGTAATTTCCCTTTGGAACTTTTTGCAGAGCGTATTCGGCCATTTTACGACCTATGACCGGGACTTGATGGGAAATGTAAAGATCGATCTTGTCTGAATGAATCAATCTGTCATAACTAATTACCGGCACACCTTGCGCTTTTGCCTTTTCAACGAGTGTGGCAGCTTGAACGGCATCGTGCGGAGCAATAACCAATACATCAATACCTTGTGTCAGAAGGTTTTCAACATCATTTGCCTGTCTGCCAGCATCGTTATTTGCTACGGTGATTCTGCAGTCAGCTCCTACTTCCTTGCAATATGCATCAAATGCTTGTTTGTCTCGTTGCCATCTTTCTTCCTTAAGTGTTGCCATCGAAAAGCCTATGCGGATAGCCTTCTTTTCAACTTGATTCCCTTGCGTTTGATTTCTCTCAGCTTGATTGGAACAAGCTGTGGCAACGATAATTAAGCTTATTAGAGTCGCAATCAGCTTTTTCATAACTTTTCCTTGAGATTTTGAAATTTTTGATAACAAACTCAAATTAAGAGAAACTCAATGTTAAAGTCAAACCGCGATTTGTTCTTTTCGCTTTACTGGCTGTTCTTTCTTGTTGGGATAAGCACAATTTTGGTCGGGCAGGTTTTGCCAATGCTTGCCCAGAAACTTTCACTTAGTGATAGTGAAAGTAGCCGATTTTTCATAGCTCATTTCGCAGGTTCCCTTTCGGGAATTTTTCTTTACAATCATCAAGCCAAAAAATCAGGCTTTGTCCGAACTATTTTGATCGGAATTTTAGCTTCTGCCGTTGGAGTTTTGTTGCTAAATGCAGATTCTCAAGCAATTTGCATGATCGGCTTTTTTCTAAACGGTATCTGCACAGGAGCAAACATACCGGCAGTGAATATGCTTGTTGCAAAACTTTCACCTCTTAGAGTTTCATCGTCACTGAATTTTTTAAATTTCTTTTGGGGATTGGGAGCAATCTTAAGCCAACCGTTTTTTTACTTTTTAAGTGACAACGGTCGTATTTTAGTGCCTACCATTTTGCTGTCAGCTTCATATTTAAGTGCTTTTGTTTTGATTTTTCCTTATCTATCGGAAGAAAAAACAACAAAGGCAGAGACCGAAAGGGAAGTATTTAGGGGGATTTGGAAAAATCCGATTGCGTGGATGATAGCCTTTTTCAACTTTGCTCATGTAGGCTTGGAAAGCGGAATCGGTGGTTGGCTCACAACTTATTCGGAAAGATTTACCGAAAAAAGTTTGATTTCCACTACACCAGTGTTTTTTATATTTTTCGTTTTGGGACGCGCCATAGCACCGGTAATGGTTGAATTTTTCGCCGACAATAACTTTATATTTTTCAGTCTTCTGATCCTGTTTGTCGGTTTGATGGTGATTATATTTTCATCAAGCTATGAAGGATTGCTTTTAGGTGCAGGAATTTGCGGAATCGGAACTTCGGCGATTTTCCCAACAAACATGGCGCGCTTTGCAAAAATTTTTCATCCTGAAGCTACAAAAAGTGCTACACCGATTTTTGTAATGGGAAGTTTCGGTGGGGCAGCTACAACGTATCTGATCGGATATTTTTCCGATTACTTCAAAAGTCTCAAAATGGGTATTCTCGTTTTGTTCGCAAACACTTTGATTTTGATTGCATTGCAGATTCTTATTTTGTCAAAGATCAGAGTTTCCACAATCGATGTGAAACAAGAAGATAAAAAATAAAACACTTGCTTGAACCCGATTTTTGTGAGTTACAGGTTTCTGAATTAAGACCGTTTTAAGTCAAGTTTTTGACTGAAAAATTTTACTTGACCCTAATACCCTGTTGAATTTAGACTTTTTTCACGAATTTTATGCAAGAACATTTACATCAACTCGTTGAGAGTGCTTTGCTGATAATCGGTATTAGCATTGCGATCGTTGCTTTGTTTCAGCGCATTCATCTGCCTTCAATAATCGGATTCATCTTAACAGGGATTTTGATAGGACCTTATGGTTTGGCTTGGATTAACGAAACAGGGGCGATAAAATTGCTTGCCGAAATAGGCGTTGTTCTTTTGCTTTTTTCTTTGGGCGTTGAGTTTTCGATAGACAATTTGATACAGCTTCGCCATTACGTCTTACGTGCGGGAATTACTCAGGTTGTTTTAACAGTTATTTTTTGTGCAGTTGGGGCGGGCATTTTGGGATATTCACTCTCACAGGCTTTTGCACTTGGAATGATAATAAGCCTTAGTAGCACTGCTGTTGGGATTAAATTGTTAAAACAGCGTCAAGAGTCAGATAGCACACACGGTCGTTTTGCCATCGGGGTTTTGCTCTTACAGGATGTTGTTGCTCCTCTATTTATGGCGATCATCCCGTTTTTGTCACAAATACAAGAGAAAGGTTTTCAGATAGTTTTTAATAAACTGTTTTTTATAGTTTTAGGTGTCATCGTTGTTTATTTAATTGCTCGTGCTATTTTCCCGACGATACTTCGTTGGATAACAGCTTCACAGACAAAGGAAATTCCTGTTTTAGGTTCAATTTTAATTGCGCTTTTGATGGGCTACATATCGGAAAAAATGGGATTATCTCCAGCATTAGGTGCCTTCGTTGCAGGTGTTATAATTTCCGAAACTCCCTATAGCCATCAAGTGACGGCAAACATATCTCCTTTTAGAGATAGCTTTCTGGCGTTGTTTTTTATTTCCGTGGGAATGCTGGTCAATCTTCCGTATGTCTACGAGAATTTTTTGCAGGTAATAAGCTGGACGTTGGGTTTGATGATTTTCAAATGTGTTTTAGTTATTGCTATAGGTTTTGCAATTCGTCGCCCTTTGAGAGTTGGATTGCTGGCAGGTATAGTTTTGGCAAACATCGGAGAATTTTCATTCGTGTTAATAGAGCAGGCTCGTTCCTTAAGGCTTCTGCCTCCCGACTTGCTGGACGGGCTTGTGGCGGGAACTTCGTTGAGCCTTTTGCTGACCCCTTTAGCTTTGGCTTTGACTTATTGGACAATAGCCCGAATTTCCGGTAAAACAAACCTCATGTCTTACTACGGCAAAATCAAACGTAGGCATGATAATCTGGAAAATCATATAATCATTGTCGGATTTGGGTTAAACGGAAGGAACTTGGCAAATCTCCTAAAGCAGTTGAATGAACCTTTCATTGTAGTAGAAATGAATGGGGCTTTGGTCGAGCAGGCAAAAAATATGGGAGTTCCTGTTGTTTATGGGGACGCTGCTCACCCAGAAATTATGGAAGCAGCAGGTATCGAGAAAGCTCGTGCTGTGGTTTTGGCAATTTCTGATCCCATAAGCACCAGATATGCCGTTGAAACGGCGCACAAATTAAATCCCAAAGTTTACATCATTGCAAGAACCCGCTATGTTGTGGAAATCGAGCGACTCTATAAAGCAGGTGCAACTGATGTCATACCAGAGGAGTTTGAAACTTTCATCGAGATAGCAGGCAGAATCATGCGCTTACTTAAGCTGGATAATGAAAAACGCCTTCGAATAATGAACGACTTCCGCAAGCACCACTACCGAACATTTCAAGAAACAGAAGAAGGTGTATTTACTAATTGAGCATAAACTTGACAAAAGTTTGATAGCACGAGTTCTGTCTGCGGATATGGGACAAGCTACCGAGCTGTTGAGAAAATCCGTAGAGTTTTGAAAGAATTGGTTTATAAAGATTTATAAAGACAGCAACAGTAGGAGAGCTGAGACGCTGAGGTGATTGATCGCTTGGCACTGGGACTTCGGCACGATTTCTCCAAGATGAAGGGCTTCTCACTGTGCAATCTCAGGTATACGCGGGTGTTTGCTGAAGCCTGACACGATGAACAAATTGTGCAACAGTTCGTTGCTCAAATTTCCTGAGGGCATAACGTATGCCAACTTGATTGTGTGAAAGACTTCACCGAACGGCTGTGGCATGTGTAGCACAGACCCTCCAGCTGTGCTGGAGCCGAAATTTCCTGGTGCACCACATCGAGAGTGGGCTCTACCGGCAGCAAGGGAAAGTCATTACCAATTTTGAACACAAGTTGCCTACATAGCAGTCGAACCTGGCACGCTTTATTGGTGAATCTCCACAGTCTCTTGCTGAAATTGGGCAAGGGATTTGCTTTCGTTGGCAATCGGTATCGCCTGGAGATCGGCACGAAGAGTTTTATATTGATATACTCTTAGTTGCATTTGTGCTGTTTTGTGATCATTGAATTCAAAGTCGGCAGGTTCAAGCACAAATAGCAGGCAAGACGAATTTCTACCTCTTGGGGGTGAATGACCTGCTACGCCATCCCGATAACTACCCTAGCATTGGGCCGATCCTATGCAAGAGTCAAAGCTGTTTGGTGGCTAAGTACGCTTTGGCAGTATGAGCAAGACCCTCAGCGTGGTTACCTACTACCTCACCGAGGGTTTGCCAGCCGAGCTATGGGAAAGCCTGCCCGAGCATCAAGGAGCTCAAAGAGAACTTGCGAGATTATGATACTCTCCGAGAAGCGGTGCTACTTGTCTACAGGAGGCTATTTGGGAGCTCACAAACGACGATCACCATTGGGCTGGATCCACCACCTGCGACCTACAGGAGGCTGTTTGGAAGCTCACAAACTTGCTCTGGTATTCCCTTGCGATGACATAAATTAGCACATCGAGTGTCCCTATCTGCGTGTGGCATTGTCTTCTGAGGATGTCAATGCTGTCCACACGGAGTGCAGTGGGATATTCCTCTATCCAAACCTGTTGTAGAGGTATCAAGAGCGAACCTAACACTTGGAATCAGATTACTTATGTGCTTCTTCTTTTGTATTTTTATATTTGCGAAAGCGGAAAAAAAGTTACTATACTGAAAAAAGGTAGATGAAAGAAACACAAGCCACGACCCCGTCTTTCATGCTGAGCTTTGAGCCACAGCTCTGGGTTACTGTCAATGCCTCGTGCGGCTCGATGGATGCGGCGGGTTACAAACATGCGGTCTTGTTGCTTATTTTGTTGAAGTATATTTCCGACGCTTTCCAAGGAACATCGGAACAAGAAGAGAACAACGAACCTTTCGAGATAAGATGGTTTTATTGGTGGCGTAGCTACGCAAGCAGCAAAGCGAAGCCTTTCAGAACTAGCGGTCCTTTAGAAGAGGTTTAATGCAACGAAAAAAGAAAACATATCAGATAGACTCGAACGTTGTGCATGATTGTCGTCACACAGAAGCTCGGCGCACGAACAACCCACCCGCCGAGGTCGTGCCCGCCTATGAGGTCCGTGAGCGCCAGACTACTCGCTACATCTACGACCCGCACCTGGACCCACAGCTCGTCTGGGCGGGCAAGGCAGAACATACCTCGTTCGAGGTGGATGTGGTCTCGCTCCACATCCACGAGCGCATCTCCACCCGCGCCATCCTGGATGCTGTGCGCCGACCGCAGCCCATCCAGCCGGACCTTTTCGGCGAAACGCCCCTGCCTGCTGACAAGCAGATAGAGTTCTACCGCCACGAAGTGGGCTGGACCAACCGCCTTATCCTCGGCGATTCACTCCTCGTGATGAACTCGCTCCTGGTCAAAGAGGGCATGGCCGGCAAGGTGCAAATGATCTACATCGACCCGCCCTACGGCATCAAGTACGCCTCCAACTTCCAGCCCCGCATTGACCGCCGCGATGTCAAAGACAAGGACGAAGACCTAACCCACGAGCCCGAACAGATCAAAGCCTACCGCGACATTTGGAAGCTCGGCATCCACTCCTATCTCACCTACCTGCGCGACCGCCTGCTGCTGGCTCGAGAACTCCCTACCGAGAGCGACTCCATCTTCGTGCAGATCAACGATGAGAACCTGAGGTGCGTTGTCTTCCAAACATTACTTTATGTCTATCTCGTTTGGTATGATTTCATCAAATCATACGGTTACGGTTGTCTTCCAAACATTACTTTATGTCTATCCCCCTAAACAAATGAGCTAGTGTTATGAATCTCGATGATCTCAAACAAAAAATTGCTGAATGGAGCCAGAAGATTTATAGTGAGCTACAACGCGTCCTTCCTAATAGTCCAAATGAAGCTGATTTCCGCCAACCTATTGACCGACTGCTTAAGGAATTTTGCGATGAGGCAGGGCTGAATCCAGAGGCTCACGCTGAATACACCCTCGCCACGGGACGGGCCGATGCCGTCTTCAACCGCCTGGTTATTGAGTATAAGCAACCGGGAACGCTTTCTGAAAATCTCTCCCATAGAACAACCGCCAATGCGGTTGACCAGGTGAAGCGCTACATTTCTGGACTCGCACAGCAGGAGGGCCACAAACTTACCCGCATAGCAGGCGTGGTCCTTGATGGCCGCTACATCATCTTCATCCGCTACCGAATGGGTGATTTTCAGGTTGAGCCTCCCGTTCCCGTCAACCCCGATTCCTTAGAGCGCTTTCTGCATTGGCTTGCCAGCACCGCTTCGGGTATTGCGCTGACGGCTGAGAACCTGAACCGCGACTTTTCCATTGAGCAACTTCGGACGCAAAAAATCTTGCAGGCGCTGACGAAAGGGCTAAACAATGCCCTCCGCACAGACAGAATGGTCAAAAACCTTTTTAAGCAATGGCGGCTTTTCTTCAGCCAGTCCATTGACTACAGCGAAGCCTTCGGCGGACGCAAACTTGAACCACTCAAAAAATGGGTTCGCAAAGCAGGATTGACCATCAACACACCTGAGGAAGCGGAACAATTCTTCTTCGCCCTCCACACCTACTTCGCTCTCCTGGTCAAACTCCTTGCCTGGCTCGCTCTCTCAAGGCACATGGGGGTGAGATTGGGCGCTCCGTCATTCGGCAAACTGATAAGCGATAACAGCGACATACTCCGCCAACGCTTGAGAGATTTGGAGGAAGGCAGTATCTTCCGCCACTACGAGCTGACGAATTTGCTTGAGGGCGACTTCTTCGCCTGGTATCTCTTCGCTTGGGACGAACCCATTGAGAACGCCATCCGAGAACTGCTCAAGCGCTTGGACAAATACGACCCTGCGACGCTGTCAATTCACCCTGAAGAGACCTGCGACCTGTTCAAAAAACTCTACCACTACCTTTTGCCCCGCGAAATTCGCCATAACCTTGGCGAATACTATACGCCCGACTGGCTTGCCCAGAGGCTGCTTACCCAAGTGGACAACGAGTTCTTTACCGCCGACCCATACAGAAGCGAGCGTGAGTTTCGGGAAAAACTTCTCAACACCCGCTGGCTTGACCCCGCCTGCGGTTCTGGCACGTTCCTTGTCCTCATAATCGCCCGCATGAAGGAGTTGGGGCAGGCGTTGATGGTGAACGAGACCGATTTGCTGAATGCCATCTTGAACAATGTCGTTGGCTTTGACCTGAACCCGTTGGCGGTGCTGACAGCACGGGTGAACTATCTTTTGGCAATCGCCGATTTGCTTGAGCATCACAAAGGCGAAGTCACCATCCCCGTCTACCTCGCTGATTCCGTCCGGACGCCTGCTGCGGGCCAAACGATCTTTACTGTTGGTGCCTACGAGTTCCCCACAGCCGTTGGCACTTTCGTTGTCCCCGCCGTTTTGTGCACCAAAGAGCGCTTTGACAGGTTCTGCAACATCCTGGAAGAGAGCGTTCAGGCGAAAATAGACCCTGATGCTTTCGTCGGGCGCGTTGAAAAGGAACTGGCGCCACCAGAATGGCAGCAAAGAGATGCCGATTTGAGGAAAGTCTGGAAAGTCTATAAGCAAATTTTGAACCTGCATCCGCAGGGCATGAATGGGCTATGGGCAAGACTGCTCAAAAACAACTTCGCACCACTAACCGTCGGTCAGTTTGACTACATCGTCGGCAACCCACCGTGGGTCAATTGGGAGCATCTGCCGGATGGATATCGGCAGGATATCGCTCCGCTCTGGGTGAGCAAGTATCAACTTTTCCCACACAAGGGCTTTGACGCAATTCTGGGCAAGTCAAAGGACGACATTTCGATTCTCATGACCTATGTGGTGATGGACAAGTTGCTTAAAGACGGTGGCAAACTTGGCTTCGTCATCACCCAATCGGTTTTCAAAACGGCAGGAGGCGGGCAGGGCTTCCGTCAGTTCCGTATCCCTCAACCCAACGGCAAAGTTGTGCAACCCAAAGACAAAGTTGTGCTGTTGAAAGTTCTCTATGTTGATGACATGGTTTCGCTTCAGCCTTTTGAAGGTGCTTCAAACCGAACGGCGGTGATGGTTTTGGAGAAGGGCAAGCCGACAACTTACCCTGTCCCCTACACCGTTTGGCGGAAGGTCCGAGGGGCACGATTCACTTACGACAGCACGCTTAAAGAAGTCACTGAAGCCACAGTGCGTTTGAACTTCGTCGCCGAACCCGTTGCTCCTAATGACTCAACATCGCCTTGGCTCACTGCCCGCCCCGAAGCCTTAGAAGCCGTCCGAAAGGTGCTGGGCAAGTCGGATTACGAGGCACACGCAGGCGCTTATACTGGCGGTGCCAATGCCGTCTACTGGGTTGATATTGACAAGCACCTTGGTGATCTAGTGGTGGTGCGAAACATCACCAAAGGCGCAAAGGTGAAGGTTGACGAAGTGACTGAAACAATTGAGCTAGACCTACTCTACCCACTTTTGCGCGGGAGAGATGTTTGTCGCTGGAGAGCAGAGCCGTCGGCTTGGATTTTGATTACTCACTTGCCAGGGATGGGACTCAAAGCGATCCCTGAAAAAGACATGCAAACCGACTACCCTTGCACCTATGGCTACTTAAAGCGCTTTGAGAAGGTGTTGCGGGAGCGGGCTGCTTTCAAGCGCTACTTCACCCGTAAGGGCAAAAGCGGTCTCATTGTGGAAACAGGACCGTTCTACTCAATGTTTGATGTCGGCACCTACACCTTCGCCCAGTGGAAGGTGGTGTGGCCGTGGATTTCAAAAGGTGTTAGAGCAGCTGTTGTCGGTCTGTTTGAGGAGAAGCTCGTTGTACCGGAGCATAATGCATTTCTGGTCGCCTGCGACAATCCTGACGAAGCCTTTTACATTTGTGCGCTTTTGAATTCAAGCGTTGGTGATTTCGCCATCCGTTCCTTCTTTTCAACAGGTGGCGGTGGCATAGGGGCCCCTGTAGTCCTTGAGCACATTCGCATCCCCCGTTTTGACCCGAAAAATCCCGTGCATCTTCGTTTGGCGGAGTTGTCCGAGCAGGCGCATGAGGCGACGAAAGTTGGCGATGAATTGCGGTTGCGGGAGATTGAGGCGGAGATTGACCTTTTGGCGGCGAAACTTTGGGGCTTGAGCGATGAGGAGTTGCGGGAGATTCAAGAGAGTTTGTCGGAATTGAGCGCATTGGAGGTGTCGGAATGATTGCCCGAATTGAAGCACTGAACTACAAATGCTTGCGTTATGTTAGCCAGGGCTTGCAGCGCTTTCAAATTCTCGTTGGACCGAACGCTTCTGGTAAGAGCACTTTTTTGGATGTCCCTGCCTTTCTGCAGGACTTGCTGAAATCTGGCGTTGAGGAAGCGGTTCTCGCACGGGCTAACTCGTTGAGGGAATTGGTCTGGAAGGGTCAATCCGACGCCTTTGAACTGGCAGTGGAGTGGGAAATCTCCGAAACTCGCAGGGAAAACGGGTATCGCTTCTGCCGATATGAGATTCGCTTGGGCGTGGGAGTTCAAGGTGGGATTGTGCTTCAACACGAAACTTTATGGCTCAAGCGAGAAGAGGAGAAGGGAGGAGACGGTAAGCACGAAGCAAAACGACGAGAACTTTTCCCTGCAGAGCCAGAGCTCCATAAAGCCATTGTGGTGGAGCCTCGCAGAAGAACGCCTTGGGGGTGGAGGAAAGTTATCGTTCGGATGCCTGACGGCAATGTTTACTTTCGCTCGGAGACTAGCGGTTGGAATGCGCCATTCCGAATTGATGCTCGCAAGGCTGCATTTGCAAATTTGCCTGAAGACGAGGAACGATTTCCCACAGCCGTTTGGGTGCGTAAGGTGATACTTTCAGGTCTCCACTGCTTGATGCTCAACAGCCAGAAGATGCGTGAACCTTGCCGACCCGACGCACCGAAGACCTTCCAACCCGATGGGAGCAACCTGCCGATAGTCGTGCGACAGTTGCGGGAAAGTGAGCCGCAGCGTTTTCGCCGATGGCTTGCCCATGTGCAAATGGCGCTGCCCAACATTGAGGACATCACCGTTAGGGAGCGAGAGGTTGACCGCTTCCTTTACCTTGAGGCTCATTTTCGGGAAGGGATGCGCTTGCCCAGTTGGATGCTTTCCGACGGAACGCTTCGCTTTCTGGCGCTAACCTTTCTGGCGTATTTACCAACATCAGACGCCGTCTACCTCATTGAAGAGCCAGAAAACGGCATTCACCCAAAGGCGCTGGAGTTAGTCTTTCAATCGCTCTCGTCCGTGTATGATGGTCAAGTGCTCATGGCAACGCATTCGCCTTTGCTTCTCCAATTGGCGGAGCCGAAGGACTTGCTGTGTTTTGCCTTGACGTCAGAAGGTGCGACGGACATCGTTCGTGGCGACCAACATCCGAAACTGAAGGAATGGCGTTGGGAGGTCAGTTTGGGCGAACTGCTGGCGGCAGGTGTGTTGGCATGAAGGATTTGGTCGTTCTCGTGGCGGACAAAAACATGGAGGCATCGGTTAAGACACTCATTCAAAAGCGCCACAAATCTTTGGGTATCCGTCAAGTGCAAGCAGATGTCTTTGTCCATCCGAGGCGAGACTCCGGTGTCTTTCACGAAGCTCACATTTTCCTTCAGCCATTCCGTAACAAATACCGCTATGCTTTGGTCATGTTTGACCACGAAGGAAGTGGTCAGCAAAACCGACCTGCTCAGCAACTTGAACAGCGAGTCAAGCAACGATTGGAGCAATCAGGTTGGCAGGGGCGATGTGAGTTTATTGTGCTTGAACCGGAATTGGAAGCGTGGGTTTGGTCTTCATCCCACCATGTGCCGAAAGTGCTCGGGTTGACTCCACAAAAAATGCAGCAAATCCTTCAGCGATTTCCAATAAATCATCTCGGCAAACCGCAACGCCCTAAAGAGGCAATGGAAGAGTGTCTGAGGCAAGCCAAAATCCCTCGCTCTTCCAGCATCTACGCCGAACTGGCGGAAACCGTTGGTCTGCAAAATTGTGTTGACCCAAGTTTTGTCAAGTTTCGGCAAACTTTGCAAAAATGGTTTCCATGAGGAGGGGTAAATGATGGAGCCATTGAGGCAAATCCGAGAAATCCTAAAGGCATGGCGGGAGAAGGTGGATGTTTTGCCCGCAGCGGGTGGAGCGCTGGAAGACATGCTCCATCCCGATGCCGAGGAGCAAGAGGAACGCGTTTTCACTAACGAAAGCATCTTTGACACAATTTGGGAGCGAGCGGAAGGAGGCGAGAGAGTTAGCCTTTACCGCCACACTCCGGCTATTGTTCGGACAGAGACACACCTTTTCCGCTACTTCCTTGACGGCTCATTGCGTTCCTACTTTCTGGGCACAGCCTTAGAGGGCAACCGGGACACTCCCGTCCACTACGCCCAAATTGGTGCTTGCGTCCTCTTCCGCCGAGATGACGGGACGGTTCAGCGGGAGCACCTTGAGGTTCGGCACCTTTTACTTGCCAGCAAACAAAGGCTATCCGAAGAAGCGTGGCTCTTCCTTGAGAACCGTTGCCAAAACACGCCAGCAATTTTGGAGGACTTGGCTGCACCTGATGTCATTACTCGGGCTTACAGCGATGCGGATTTGAGGGTTCGCGCAGGTGGCAAAACCCGCTACAAGATGCGAGAATTGGAAGCGGAACTGATGCGAAAGATTTTGCCGAAACTCAGCGATACTTGTTGGCTCGTTGTGGACGGTTCGCTCATGTTCCAACCGATTTTGCAGTCGCTGAAGGAATACGGGGAGACAATCCCGCCGGTCTTGGGCGTTTCAAAAAACTTCCGAAAAGACCCGCAGTTCGACTTCGGTCGCGGACCAGGGGCACAACGGCTCTCCATTTACAGCCTTTTGGCGAATTTGAAGCACGAGTACCGAACGGCTGTATTCAGGGCTTTTGACGGTCAGGTGGCTTTCTGGTATGTCCGCTTGCGACCGCAAGGTGTGGTGGATTATCCGTTGATGGGCGTGGTCAAGTGCGAGTTGGTCAGACCGACACAAGAGCCTGTGCCGACAGCTCTGGTCGATCGGCTCTCAGCTGCTCTCGTGGCGGAGCGGAATGTGACCCCTCATGGGCTTGACCGGCGATGGCATGCCCATCTCTACCCGATATACCTGGCGGAGCAGGCCATCCGAAATTCTTTTTATTCGCGTGAAGTCGTGCAACAACTAATGAGATGGAGATAAATATGAGCGCGCAATCTTCAGTTATTGGTTTAGTTTCTGCGACTTCTACGAAGCCGACCAGTTCGGACGGATTCACTTTCTGGCTTGCGCCGGGCTTTATCGTCAATCCGTTCGATATTGTGGAGGCTGAACAGGTCGCTCCACAAGGGACAAGCCGCACGTTTGGCATCGTAACCACTCTGGAGCATACTACCGATGCACCAACACACCTATCTAACTTCATCTCTAATGACTTCGGGGAGGTGCAGGGTCAACCCAACACGATGCGTCAGGGCATAACTGTGGCGCATGTCGCCGTCCTCTCGAATGATCAGGACATCTACATGCCTGTGATGAATGACCGGCCGGTGCGCTTTGCCGAGGAAACCGGCATTCACACGGCGCTGGGCATTGATCAGGTGCCCGAGAAGTACCGCGTGCCAGCAGGACTGATCGAGATGTCCAACGGAACGCGCGCCGTCGTCTATCTGGATAGCCGCTACATCCTCGGACCTGAGGGCGCCCATGTCAATATCACCGGCATCTCAGGGCTGGCGACCAAGACCTCTTACGCCATCTTCTTGATTCAGTCCATTCTGCAGAAAGCTGAGAATCGCGATCGCATCGGGGTTATCATCTTGAATGTTAAGCATGGCGACCTGCTTATGATTGACCAGCCGCCCCGCAGCGAGCTGCCGTCAGAGGAACGCGCTCTATGGGAAACACTCGGTCTCACACCGCAGCCATTCAGCAACGTGCGCTATTTATTGCCCTACGGCAAATATACCCCGACCACCGGAAACCCGAACAGCTTCCGCGTTCCAGAGCGCAACTGGTCTCTCTACGCCTACTCGCTGGAGGACACCTACAACAAGCTGGATTTGCTTCTCTCCAACATTCCCGACCCCTGGGACACTGCTGGCGCCCTGGTTGGCGAGATCATGCAAGGATTGTCTGATCCGCGCACGGGGCAATGGAAGCCAAGCGGTAAGTGGGCTAAGGTCGCCGATTGGAACAGCCTGCTTAATGGCGAGCCCTTGGTGAAGGACGGCCAGGCTCAACAAGTAGGCGATGTGCGTGCCGTCTCCGTCGCTCGGTTTCGACGCCTCCTCCGGCGCATTGTCCAGACCCGTCAGACGGGGATTTTCGTCTCAAACCGCTCAATCGAGGTAAAGAATCTGAGCCAGGAGATTGCCAAAATACGTGGCGGAGAGACCATTGTCGTTGACATTGCCCTTCTGACCGATGAGGAACAAACGCTCGTCTTTGGAGACATCCTGCGCACCATCTACGCACTCTACGCTGAGGAAGGGGACGAGAGGGAAGATCTGCCAGATAAGGTAATCGTCTTTGTGGATGAACTGAATAAGTATGCGCCAGCTCGCGACAAGGAATCCCCTATTATCGAGCAAGTTTTAGATATTGCTGAACGAGGGCGTTCTCTGGGGATCATTCTTTTTGGAGCAGAACAGTTTATGAGCGCTATTCATGAGCGTGTTGCAGGAAATTGTTCAACAATGGTCATTGGTCGGAGCGGCTCTGCAGAACTCTCCTCGCCGGCCTATCGTTTCCTCGATCCTGCGGTTAAGGCGAATGTCTCACGCCTCCAGAAAGGCGAGCTGATATTGAGCCATGCAACTTTCCGTCAGCCAATGAAAATTCGCTTCCCGTGCCCGGCGTATCTTCAAGAGGGCACTTAGGGCTGAGGGAATCTGTCAATAAGAAGAGGTTAAGGTTGTGGACACCATCGGCAAGACCGAATGGGAAGGCGAAGGCGACCCACCCGGCAAACACATACGCTGCGTCGTTTCGGTGGGAATGCTCACCGAAGGCTGGGACGCCCAGAATGTGACGCAGATTCTGGGGCTTCGTGCCTTTACCTCTCAGCTTCTGTGCGAGCAGGTGGTGGGGCGTGGTTTGCGGCGGCTGAACTACGACGACTTCTCTGAGCCCTAGTACGTGGATGTCTATGGCGTGCCCTTTGAGGTCATTCCTGTCAAGAAGAAGCCCATTAGCCGAACGGAAGTACAGAAGGTTTCCACGCTCGTGCGGGCGTTGCCGGAGCGCAAACACTTAGAAATTA
>Ga0197142_1000015_pt1 | contig 141470 bp, 141 predicted proteins | sample GBS60_MetaG_FD_148614 | JGI IMG/M metagenome (GOLD analysis project Ga0197142, IMG submission 148614) | Sediment microbial communities from Great Boiling Springs, Gerlach, Nevada, United States - GBS 60_MetaG | ecosystem: Environmental > Aquatic > Thermal springs > Hot (42-90C) > Sediment... | reverse complement strand
TTGTCATCCTATACCGATTCAATATAAAATACAAAATTAACGTCAACGGTAAAAATATAAATATATACTCGTGCGAATTAAATAACATCCCCTCTACCCTACATTAAAATCAGTTGATTATAACAAAAGAAGCAACTAAATTGAAGTTTAATCAAATTCTTAATAAAAAACCTATGTTTCTGATTAAACCTGTTCTTAAGAATCTATGTTTTAATATGCTTATCCTCTTTTTAATAAAACCTTCCTTAGGCAAATTTATATAAGCCTCTACAATTTTTCTATGTTCAGTATTAAGTGCTTCTCTATACTTATTATAAAAAACATTTGCTTGCTGTATTGTCAAGTTGAATCCTTTCAATAAAGATTCTCTTTCATAAAAATTTAAAGCTTTTTTTAATATATAACTTAAATTCCATTCTTTAGCACCAACATCATTTTTACCATGTTGTCTATATAAAACTAAACTCTCAGGGATCCAAAAAATTTTCCCAAAAGCAGATGCAACAAGTGCACACCACCAATCATGCATAACAACACCATCAGGGGCTGGTACAATGAGATTTTTTAACTCTCTGTTAATAAGTGTAGCACAACCAGTTACGGAGTTTGTTACAAGTAGTTTCGGCAAAGTTTTGCAATAGTCGGGTTTAATGAACTGGTACTTCCAAAAAGATGGTGATATTAATTTTAAATTTTCATCTACCACTTTAAGATCACAATGTATTAGAAAGGGGATTGAATTAAATTTTTCCTCAACTTTTCTGGCTTTATCAAGCATCTTTTGTATTTTTTCAGGAAGCCAGTAGTCATCTTGATCACAGAAAAAAATATAATCTCCTTGCGAAAACTCGAGAATTCTCAAAAAATTCTTACAAGCTCCTAAATTTTTATCATTATCACTGATAATAAATACTTTCTGTGGATATTTTTTTTCAAAAGTTTTAATGATATCAAAAGTCCTATCCTGTGAACCATCATCTCTTATAATTAATTTCCAATTTTTGAATGTCTGTTCTTCAAGAGATTTTAGAAGCTCTGGTAAATACTTCTCTCCGTTATATGTTCCTAAAAGAATATCAACTTTTGGTTGCATTTCCATACTTTTCTCTAAAATAAAGGCTTTCTGCAATAAATGGAGGATTTTCAAGAGATGGTTTATTATAAACAAGTTCTTTCATAGTAATAGCATTGTAGATTGTACCCCCTGCTTCCTTCAATATTATATGTCCTGCTGCAATATCCCATTCCATTGTTGTACCAAACCGGGGATATACATCTGCTAAACCTTCTGCAAGATAACATAATTTATATGAGCTGCCTACAGGAATAACTTCAATATCGCTTAAACTTTTAAGAGTTTGTATATAACTTTCGGTCTTCTCATCTCTATGTGAACGGCTTCCCAATACAATTATTTTTTCTCTAAAGCAACTTTGAGGCAACCTTTTAGCAACCCTGAATAATACTTCTTCATTTTCTATGTTTAATTTTGAAATATCTTCAATCTTATAAGCTCCATTCCTAGCTATCCCAAAAAATATTTGATCTCGAACAGGTACAGCAACAACGCCTAATAAAGGTCTTGTTTCTTCTATCAGTGCGATATTTATTGTAAATTCACCATTTTTTTTAATAAACTCTTTTGTACCATCGAGAGGATCTATCAACCAAAAAAGATGCCACTTTACCCTTTCCTCATAGGGTATGTTTCTACCTTCTTCACTCAAAACAGGGATTTGAGGGGTAATTTTTCTTAAATGGCTAAATATAATTTTTTGAGACTCCCTGTCAGCTATTGTAAGTGGTGTTTTGTCTTCTTTTGTTAAAATTCCAAAATCCTGAGAATTGTAAACAAAAAGTACTTTGTTTGAAGCCTCTTTGATAATGTTTATAATTTCAAAAAGCTTGATTCCATCAACCAACACTTAAATATCCTTTCTCCTTCAAATAACTGTATATTACTTCTGCAGATTCTTCCACTGCCTGTTTATCCGTTTCAACTATAATTTCTGGAAAAAGAGGCTCTTCATAGGGGTCATCAATACCTGTAAATTGTTTAATTACACCCTTTCTCGCTTTTTCATAAAGCCCTTTTACATCTCTTCTTTCACATATTTCAAGGGGACATTTAACATAAATCTCAATAAATTCACCCTTTTCCACAAGGTTTCTTGCCATATCTCTGTCCTTTCGATAAGGAGAAATAAAGGCAGTAAGTACTATAAGACCTGCATCAACAAAGAGTTTTGCAACTTCGGCAATCCTTCGTATATTTTCTTCTCTATCTTCTTTAGAAAAACCAAGATTTTTATTTAAACCCATTCTTATATTATCTCCATCAAGCACATATGTTCTTATACCTTCTTCAAAGAGCTTTTCTTCGACTTTGTGGGCAAGGGTAGATTTCCCAGATCCTGATAATCCTGTAAACCATAAAATGGCAGATTTATGACCATTTAGCTTTTGTCTATCTTTTTTTGTTATAATAGGATCATGGGGAATAATAAACTTTGTCATAAATCCTCCATTAAGTTAAATTTTAAATTAAATGAGTTGGTTTTTGCAAACTTAAATTTAAGATTTGCTTAACGCAATATACAGCGCAGATGAAAAATCTTCCTTTAAATCATCAACATCCTCTAATCCAACTGATAATCTAACCAATGAATTAGAAATCCCTCTTTTTAATCTCTCCCCTTCTGGCATTGAAGCATGCGACATTGTAGATGGATAGGAAAGGATACTCTCAACTCCACCTAAACTTACGCCAAGAAGTGGTATTTTAACACTTTTCATAAATTTATAAGCGATATCAAACGTTTCAAACTCAACGCTTAAAACTGCGCCTCCACCATCAGCTTGTCTTATATGAATTTCTTTACCTTTATGATCATCTAATAAAGGATAGAAAACTCTTTTTACCCCTCTCTCATTAACAAACCATTTTGCGAGTTCAAAAGCTGTTTTTTGTTGTGCTTCAAGTCTCACTGCAAGGGTTTTTAACCCTCTATGCAGTAAAAATGAATCCATTGGTCCCAATATTGCTCCAAATGAATTTTGTATCCTTTTGATTTTTACTGCCAATTCTTCATTTTTTACAACCACAATACCAGCTATTAAATCACTATGTCCGCCAAGAAACTTAGTCGCACTATGTATAACTATATCAAAACCAAACTCAATTGGCCTTTGAAGATAGGGAGTCATAAAGGTATTATCAATGATAGAAATAAGGTTAAATTTTTTTGCAATTTCAGAAACCGCTGATAAATCAATTATCTTAAGTACTGGATTTGTTGGTGTTTCAACAAAAATAGCCTTTGTATCTGGTTCAATTGCCTTTATTATCTTCTCTGGCTCAGACATATCCACAAAGATAGACTTCAAACCCCAACTTTTAAAGATAGTATTTAAAACTCTGTAAGTCCCACCATAAACATCTTCTGTTACAACAATACTATCACCAGGCTTAAATAATAAAAAAACAGAAGATATTGCAGCCATACCTGAACCAAAAGCAAAACCTTTTATCCCGCCTTCAAGATTTGCTACCGCTTCTTCAACAGCATGCCTCGTTAAATTGTCACTTCTGCCATAATCATATTTTCCAAGTTTAATTGGGTCTTCCTGAGCATAAGTAGAAACCTGGTATATGGGAATGCTTGATGCACCTGTATAGGGATCTTTATCGATACCACTATGTATTATCTTTGTTTTGATTTTCATTTGCATTCTCCTATCCTACATTTAATGCATTATCTAAATCATTAATTAAATCTTCGTAGTTTTCTAATCCTACTGATAGCCTTAATAGCCTGTCATTTATACCAAGCCTCCGCCTCAAATCTTCACTCATTGCAGAATGGGTTTGTAAATAGGGATAAGTTATTAATGACTCAACACCACCTAAACTTTCTGCAAACAAAAAAGTTTCAACCTTCGAAAGAATAGCTGGTACAATCGATGCTGATTCAACTTCAAAAGAAATCATGGCACCAAAACCTTTAGACTGTTTTTTTAATATATTATACCAGATGGAATTTTTTAGACCAGGATAATAGACTTTTTTTACCTTATGGTGGTGTTCAAGCCATTTGGCTATCTTTAAAGCATTTCTGCACTGCCTTTCCATTCTTAAATGTAAAGTCTTTAACCCTCTCAACACGAGCCAGCTATCAAAAGGTCCCAATATACTACCAATAGAGTTTTGATAAAAATAAACTTTTTCTGCAAGTGTTTCATCTTTAACAACCAAAATGCCACCTATTACATCATTATGACCCGATAAATACTTACTCGCACTATAAACTACTATATCTGCTCCAAATAAAAAAGGCTTTTGCAAGTAAAAGGTAAGAAAAGTATTATCAACTATTAATAACAATTTGTTTTCTTTTGCAATTTTTCCTATTTTATACAAATCTGCTACTTTTAACAGAGGATTAGTGGGAGTTTCAATAAAAATTGCCTTTGTTCTCTCATTAATATAAAACAATATATTTTCCCATGATGAAGTATCTACATAACTAAAGTCTATTCCGAGTTTTTTATACTCTTCAAATAATCTATAACTACCTCCATATAAATCCTCTGTTACAATTAAATGGTCTCCAGGCATAAATATTCTCAAAAGGCAATCTATTGCTGACATGCCTGAAGAAAACGCAAAAGCCTTTGCCCCACCTTCTAACTTAGCCAAAATATTTTCAAGAACAGCTCTTGTAGGATTTCCACTTCTTGAATAATCAAAACCTGTTGATTTACCAAGCTCGGGATGACGAAAAGTTGCAACCTGGTATATTGGCATTGAAACAGCTCCAGTTCTATTATCCCATTTGCTTCCTGCTTGACTTAGTAGTGTTTCGATTTTCATTTTTTATCTCCTTAATAAACTTTTATAACCTAAATTTTACAAAATCAATGTAGATTACACAACAAAATTTTGTCTTAGTTTAAAAATGGCTTTTATGCTATATTATCTATATGAAATTTCGCATAGAACATGATTTTTTGGGAGAGAAAAAAATCCCTTCAAACGCCTATTATGGCATCAATACTCAAAGAGCTATTGAAAATTTTCCAATTTCAGGCTTGAAAAACCATAAAGAGTTAATTAAGGCAATTGTCGAGATTAAACTTTCTGCTGCAAAACTATTTAAAGACTACAAAATTATTGAAAAAACAATTGCTGATGCCATAATTAAATCATGTTATGAACTTCTAAAAGGCAGATGGATTGATGATATAGTTATTGATATCTTTCAAGCTGGAGCAGGCACTTCTCTAAATATGAATATAAATGAAATAATTGCAAATAGAGCTAATGAAATTTTAGGCTTTAAAAAAGGTTCATATAGCCCCGTACATCCTAATGACACCGTTAACAAAGCTCAATCTACAAACGATGTAATCCCTACTGCAATGAGAATATCTGCTATAAGAATGACAGAAACATTATTATCGGCGATAGAAATTTTAGCTATTGCATTTTTTGAAAAAGGTAAAGCATTCAAAAATATCATTAAATCTGGAAGAACTCATTTAATGGATGCACCACCTATTTCATTAGGTGATGAATTTAATGCCTATGGTAATTGTATAGAAAAAGACAAAAGATACATAAAAAAATTAATAGAGCCTCTATATTATGTTGGATTAGGTGGTTCAGCAACAGGATCAGGTATAAATGTTCCTGAAGTATACAAAAAACATATAGTTGCTTACATATCAAAAACTACAGGACTTCATTTAAAACCTAACCCTGATTTATATGAGGCAATGCAAAACCAATCTGATTTTGCAAGACTTATGGGGGGGATAAAAACCTTTGCATTAAATTTGATAAGAATAACAAATGATTTAAGACTAATGTCTTCTGGGCCTAATACAGGCTTAAATGAGATTATCCTTCCAGAAGTTCAAGCCGGTTCTTCTATCATGCCTGGTAAGGTTAATCCCTCAATTTTAGAGATGGTTGCTATGGTTTGCTTTTTTGTCGCTGGTATGGAAAATACAGTTGCTATGGCTGTTCAGGCAGGCCAATTTGAATTAAATGTAATGATGCCTATAATAGCAAATGCCACATTAATGTCTATTGAATATCTAAAAAACTCAATTGAAATACTTGAAAAAAAGTGCATATCAGGTATTAAACCCAATGTTGAAACATTAAAAAAATATGCAAAATCAAGTTTAGGTGTTGCAACTTTATTATCACCTTATATTGGTTATGAAAAAACAGCAGAACTTGTAAAACTTGCAAAAAAGCAAAATATACCCATAATTGAACTAATAAAAAAACAAAATATTTTATCTACGGAAGAAATCGAAAAGCTATTTAGAGGTTCCTTACAAAAAAATTCATAAAATAATTGACTTTTAAGAAATTCATGGCATAATTTATTTAAAAATCAGGAGGTGAGCTATGAAAGGAGATCCAAAATTAATTGAGGTATTAAATTCTCTACTAGCAGATGAATTAACTGCTATAAGCCAGTACATGGTTCATGCAGAAATGAGCGCAAATTGGGGATACAAAAAATTACATGACCACTTTGAAAAGCGTGCTTTTACAGAAATGAAACATGCTGAAAAGCTTATTGAGAGAATCCTCTTTTTAGAAGGAAAGCCTATAGTTTCAAATTTAAAGGAAATGTATATTGGAAGTGAAGTACCAACACAATTAAATAGTGACTATGCTCTTGAAATAGCAGCTATTGCCGCTTACAATTCTGCAATAAAATTAGCTGGCGAACTAAATGACAACGCAACAAGAGAAATTCTTATCTCTATTTTAAATGATGAAGATAAACATGTTGATGAAATTGAACAACTAAAAGACCAGATTGAACAGTTAGGCTTACAACTATTTCTTTCAACACAAATTTAGTAGGGGTATGGCTTATGGTTAGAATTACCTATCATGGGCATGCCTGTATAGAATTAAATAATGGGCAGTTTGATATATTATTTGATCCCTTTATTACAGGTAATCCTGTTACCAAAACAAAGGTAGAACAGCTAAACCCAAATGCAATACTTATTAGTCATGGTCATGCAGACCATTTAGGTGATGCAATAACAATTGCAAAAAGGACAAATGCTCTAATAATAGCTCCCTTTGAGTTAGCCGATTTCTGTCAGAAAAAAGGTGCACCTAATATTCACCCTATGCACATAGGTGGTAGCTATAACTTCGAGTTTGGAAAAGTTAAACTCACCCAGGCTTTGCATGGTTCTGCTTTCGTTACACCCGAAGGCACACATTATACTGGAAACCCTTGCGGATTTATCGTTAATTTTGACAATAAATGTTTTTATTTCGCTGGAGATACAGGTCTTTTTAGTGATATGAAGACAATCGGAGCTTTAAATGCTATTGATGTAGCTTTTTTACCAATCGGAGATAACTTTACAATGGGTCCTGATGATGCAGTAAAGGCTGCTGAGATGTTGCAGGCAAAAAAAGTAATTCCTATTCATTATAATACCTGGCCTGTGATTGAACAAAATCCTGAAGCTTTTAAAGAAAAATTAAAACCTTTAGGTATTGAATGTATAATAATCCCTTTCAATGAAACAATAGAAATCTAAAATGCAAAAATATGACTTAATATTTCTTGGCAAATCCTCTTTTACAGAGGATTTGTATAATTATTTTTCAAAACATATCAAAACTATACTTATAGATAACGATTGCATAAACTACCCATTCTCAACAACATTCTTTACTCCTTTTTGTTTTATTCCACAAAATACTGAAACAGAAAACCTTTTAGGATATATTGCTGACGATTCAATTCGTTTTGAAATAAATACTTCATCAACTATAACTCAAATTTTTATTGATGAAATCTTTCAAAATAATATGTTGTACAATGAGTTAATGATTAAAGCTTCTCAACAAATTAACCTTTTAAATGAAATCATTATTGAGCACTATGGTAGAGTTCCTTTTTCTCTTTTTTTCAAAAATTTAAAAACATCAATCAATGATATTAAAACATTTCTTGAGACAATAAAAAAACAAGTATTTGATAGGAGTTTTGAAGAATTTTTATCTCTTTTTGAGAAGTTTTTTGCGCCAGGAGAAGTTAACTCTTTACTATTCAGAAAGTATTTATTTTTCTCACTCCTAACAAAAAAAACTTATGAAATTAATAACATAAAAATCAATTCAAACACAAGCAAGAGTGGTGGTTCTTTATTAACTGAGATTAAAGCATCAAACAATGGATGGATATTAAATTTTACAGATAAATCTATAGAAGGCAAATTTTTAATTTCTACAATTACACCTCATATTTTAAACTTTGCACATATTAAACACCCTTTCAAAGTGGATTATAGTAACATTTTTTATGAAGCTAAATTCACTGAGCCATTGGAAATTCCTTCATCATTTCCAACATTGTTAGTATACAAAGACAACATGGCTTACACTTACTTTTTCAAAAGCCAAAAAAATCTTTCTGTTTTCATAGAAAGGGGTCTTGAAAATCCATCAAATAAAGCCATTTTTGAAAAAAGCCTTAAGAATATATTACCACATTTAGAAGATTTACCCGATTATGAACTTATCCCACATATCTTTATCGCCAATAAAAAAACTAAAAAAGGAAAACTTATATTAAATAAAAATTATTTTTTTACAAAAAACTATGAATTACCCTTTCTTGGTACAGATGGTGAAGTATTGTATAGAAACTCTCTAAAGGAATTTTTATGGAAAAAGCTTTTATAGTAGTTACACTATCTTTACTCATATATCAGATATTTTTTAAAAAAAGTTTCTTTCTCAACACCATTACTTTCATCACTATGTTAGTCTTTATTGTTTATAACATAATTATATATAGACATTTTCCTGTAACAGGCCTTTTTGAGACTCTATCTTTTTATGCCTTCTGTATAATATTTCTAAACTTATTTATAAAAAATGAAAATGACCAATACTATACGTTGTCAAATATCTATACTGCAATACTGCTTGCCTTTTGCTTAATGCTAAATACAAAAAAATCAGCTTTTACACCAGATGCACTCAATACCGCTCTTTTTCCTCTTCATGTGGCTTTTTCATTCATAAGCTATGCTTTTTTTACTTTAAGTTTTTTTCTTGTAATATCTAAAGGCTCAACAAAAAAGATATTAGATATGAATTACCTTGGCTTTGTTACTTTTACAATTGGGTTATGGACAGGTGGGATTTGGGCATACAAAGCATGGGGAGCATATTTTCTTTATGGTATTAAAGAAATCTTTTCCTTTGTATTGTGGGTCTACTATGCATCGGTAATCCATATCAAGTTCATTAAAGATAGGGGGAGACTGTTGAAATTAAGTACAATTATTGGATTTGCTATTGTAATTTTTACTTACTTAGGGATTGGTATTTTTATGAAAAACACTCATTCTTTGGGATAAAAAATGCTAAAAAGAGTTTTCAACTCTACCTTTATTACAATTTTTGTACTTTTTGCTATATGTCTTTTTTCAATTACAGGGGCAATAATTATTTATTTAAATCCAGAGGGTTATTATAAAATTCACAATTACCCTTTATTTTTCTGGCTTTCAGAACATATCAGGTTAGATACTTTTTGGATTTACATAAATATTTTCCTTTTCGGATATATAGGAATTTCTCTTTTATTTTGTCTTTCCAATGATATTAAAAGAAGAAATCTATTTGTTGCAATAATGCATATAACTGTTGCATTTTTTCTTATTGCCCATCTAATAGCATCTGTAAAAACATTTCGTATAAACGACATTATACTGGTTGAAAACGAAGATAAAATAGTAAATATTAAAGACGGTTTTCCAAATTTGAAGCTTAAATTGAAATCACTTTCCTACAATATCTCTCAGTATGGTATACCATTAAACATTTCTGCTACTATTGAACTACCTGATAAAACAATAAAGGAACTAAAAATTAATCATCCTATTAAAGTCGATAAATATCATGTACTGATAAAAGATATAACAGCAATGTTGAAGAGTATTGAAGTAATTTTAACTGATGAAAACGGTATAGAAAGGATTACTCTCGAACCAGACACATATATTAACGTTCATAATTACTCATGGAGAATAATAGATGCAAACCATGATTTTTCTGCAATTAAAGTTGTAATAGAAGATTCTAAAAGCTCAATGATAACTATTCTCAAAAATGGCGACTATCTTACACTAAATAATAAAAAATTCTTAATTAAAGCAATAACACCTTCATTTACACAGGCAGTTATCGTAGATATTGTATACGACCCATCTATAAATACAATTTTTTATGCCTCAACTTTTTTTACATTAGCTTTATTTTTACAAGCTCTTTTAAGATTAAGATATATGTTTGTTTAAAAAATTTTTCGTTAGATACTCAAAAATGCTGTACGCCACATCTTCTTTTGACATAAGTGGAAGTGAGCTTTTCTCCTTATCACTAACCAATATTACCCTGTTTGTATCTACTTCAAAACCTGCATGTTTGTCAGTTACATCATTTACAACAATCAGATCGAGCGACTTTTCTTTTAGTTTTTTTTTGGCATTTTTTATTATATCTTTGGTCTCAGCAGCAAAACCAACAAAAATAGCGCCTTTCTTTTTGTTTTTTCCTAACTGTTTAAGTATATCAGGATTTTTAACGAGTGTTAAAGTTACCCTATCTTCCTTTCCTTTTTTCATTTTATCCTCAAACCTAGTAAGAGGCTTGAAATCAGCAACAGCTGCACACTTAATAAGAATATCAATATCGGTTATTAATTCTTTGCATTTATTAAACATTTCTTCTGCTGACTTCACAAAAAATGTTTTTGAAAACAATGGTGGTTTTAAAGATGTTTTTCCACTAACTAATGTAACATCTGCTCCCAATCTAATAGCAACCTTAGCTATTGCATAACCCATCTTACCAGACGAATAATTCGAAATAAATCTCACAGGATCAATCTCTTCAATTGTGGGGCCTGCAGTAACAAGAACTTTTTTACCATTTAAAGGTTTTGGAGACAATAAAATTTTAATGTTTTCAAATATATCTTCAACGTCGGGTAGTTTTCCAGAACCATAAATACCACAAGCAAGCAAACCCTCTACTGGGTTCATAACATGATAAATTTGTGATATTTTTCTGACATTTTCAACAACTACAGGATTTTCCCACATATTTTTATTCATTGAAGGCACAATTAATACAGGTGATTTTGTAGCAAGTACAGTTGTTGTCAATAAGTCATCGGCTATACCATTTGCAATCTTACCTATTATGTTTGCCGTAGCAGGCGCTATTACTAAACAATCAGCCTTCTCCGCGAGAGAAATATGCCCTATCTTTGATTCTTTTATTAAATTAAAAAGCTCACAATAAACTGGATTTCCCGTCAAGGTCTGGATTGTTAATGGTGTGATAAAATGCTTTGAATGTTCTGTCATTATCACTTCAACATTAAATCCGTCTTTTACAAGCAGCCTTATCAAATCACAAATTTTATATGCTGCAATACCACCACTTATACCAACTAATATGTTTTTTCCTTGAAATTTGTTCATTTTTCAATCCTTTTATATATCCATACTTCATAATTCATAACATCAGCAATGATTTTAGATTTTTTTAGTTCAATCTCACATAATACTGCCATTTCAGAATCTTCTGCCATTTGTTTTTCAACAATCTTATTTTCTTGTATCCAATCAAGCATTTCTCTAACTTCGCTCAACTCCATATCGAGATGTGTTATTATGTTATAAAAGATATTTTTGTGTATAATCGGATAAATTATATATTCCTCATCATCCAATACCATATTAAAACTCCTTAGCAACATTTACTACTTTAGCATTTGCTAATTTCATAAGTTCATCAAAACTTGTAATAAACATATTATTTGATTCTCCAGCAGCAGGATATATAATGTCAAATCTTTTTAAACTTTCGTCAATAAAAACATCTATTCTATTTTTAAGCCCCACAGGACTTACACCACCTACTTCAAAACCTGTAACCTCGAAAACTTCTTCTGGATTCGCCAATCTTACTTTTTTTGCTGATAGAAAACTTTTCAATCTTTTTTGATCAACCTTTTTATCACCGCTAATTACTATAAGCACAGGTCTTTCATCGGTAAAAAAAAGTATTGATTTAGCTATTTGACCAAGCTCAACACCAAGTGTTTGTGCTGCTTTGGAAGCATTTTCAGTACTATTATTAAAAGAAAAAATTTCTTTTTTTATACCCATATCTTCAAAATGTGCTTTTACAAGCTCTACACCTTTTTTCATAAGCTTAAACATCCTTTTTCACAACTTTTTACACACTGCATACATCTAATACATTTTATACTATTTACAGCTTTAGGCACATTTAGTTCAACAGGACAAACATTTTTACATATACCACATCTACTGCATTTTTCATCATTGTATTGTAATTTAAGAAAAGCAAATCTATTAAAAAGGCCAAGCATAAAACCCAAAGGACATAAAACCCTGCAAAAAAAACGATATACTATTATACACATTAGTATGAGAAAGATAAGAAAAAAAATTTTAAAGTAAAAAACTAAATCCAGTGATTCCCTTAAATTTGGTTCTAAAATTAACCAGGGTATAGAAGCCTCAAGTGTACCCATTGGACATATGTAACGTGAAAACCAGGCACTGGAAAATATATAAGAAAATAGAAATACTCCAAATACCAGACTAAACAAAGGAATATGCTCAAAAAAACCATTTAGTTTAATTTTTTTTGATTTAACCTTTACAAGTAATTCTTGTAAAAAACCTGCAGGACATATAAACCCACAAAAAAACCTTCCAAATAAGATGCCTGGTATTATAATAAACAAAAGCGGGAAAAAAGGAAAGTTACGTGATTTTATATAAATCTCTATAGCACCAATGGGACAACTTGTTAATGCAGAGGGGCAACTCCAGCAATTGAGTACGGGAACACAAATCCCTTTTAACTGTCCGCTATAATTAACCTTATTTACAAAACCTTTAAAATAGCTGTTTAATCCAATAAAACTCAAAAGCTGGATAATTTTTCTTTTCATGGCTTACCTAAGCCCGATGCAATCTATTCAAAGGAAAGTTCCTATTTTTCTTAGTTTAGTAACTGACTTAGGAAAAAAAATAGTTACAAATAAATAAAAGGTTATTAGTAAAAACAAAAGTATAATAATTTTTTTTACTATTCCTCTTTCCAACCAAAAGCTCCAATTAATTTTACAAATCTCACTCCACCATAGGATTTTTTTATAAATCGGTCACCCTCTCTCCTAACTAATATCAAATCCTGGGAAAAAACATCACCAACTGGTATAATAAGCCTACCACCATCTTTCAATTGCTCAAGTAGAGGATCCGGGATGGAAGGAGCAGAGGCAGTAACAATTATACCATCAAATGGAGCTTTATCTTTCCAACCATAGGTACCATCGCCTACTTTGATAATCACATTGTAATACCCAAGGGAATCAAGAATTTCTCTACTTTTTTTAGCTAAACCAGGTATGCGTTCCACTGAATAAACAGTATCAACGATTTCTGCAAGAATAGCGCTTTGATAACCACTTCCTGTACCTATTTCTAAAACTTTTTCATGACCTTTTAGATTTAATGCCTCTGTCATTAATGCCACAATGTAAGGCTGAGATATAGTTTGTCCATATGAAATGGGAAGAGGATAATCATCGTATGCCCTTGAACGTAACCCTTCATCAACAAAAAGATGACGAGGCACCTTTCTCATAGCTTTTATAACAAGCGGATCTTTTATCCCTCTCGCGATAATTTGCTGTTCCACCATTCTATTTCTTGCCTGTTCATAATCCAATCGAACCATAACGAAATATTATACTACTCATAAAAAACAAAAAAAACTTGAATTTTATTTATTCTTTCACATAGAATTTAAATACTATGCTATTAAAGAACCATAAACCAGTAATAGCTTATTTTTCAATGGAAATCGGTCTTACCCCTGAAATACCAACTTACAGTGGTGGTCTTGGTATACTTGCAGGTGATACAGTTAAAACAGCAGCTGATTTAAAACTACCCTTTGTAGCAGTAACACTTTTGACCAAAAAAGGTTACTTTGAACAAATAATAGATAGTGAAGGGAACCAAATTGAATACCCCTCAAATTTTGACCCTTATACAAAAATGAAACTATTAGATGTAACAACCTACGTTTTAATTGAAGGTAGAAAGGTATATATAAGACCCTGGGTTTATGAAGTAAAAAGTCAAACGGGTGGTGTTGTCCCTGTAATCTATCTTGATACAGATTTCGACTTAAATACCCATGAAGATAGAGAGATAACCCATTACCTTTATGGTGGCGATACAGAATATAGATTAAAACAGGAGATAGTACTTGGTATTGGTGGAGTAAGGATTTTAAAAGAAATGGATATAGAAGTCTGGCGATATCACATGAATGAAGGACATTCTGCGTTATTAACAATAGAACTTCTTAATGACAAGAAAAGAAGTATTGAAGAAGTCTGGGATGAAAACCTTATCTGGGATTCAGATGCAGTAAAAGAACTTTGTGTTTTTACAACACATACCCCCGTTGCAGCAGGGCATGACAGTTTTAATTATAATCTTGTATATAAATTATTGCGAGATGATTATGTTCCAATTCAAGTTTTAAAAAAATTTGCAGGCCATGATAATTGTAATATGACTTATTTAGCAATGAATTTAAGCGAATATATAAATGGTGTTGCCAAAAAACACGGTGAAGTTTCAAGACAGATGTTTCCTGGTTATGAAATCAATGCAATTACTAATGGCGTTCATTCCTATACATGGGTATGTCCTGCAATGGCTAAAGTTTATGATAAATACATCCCAGGATGGGCAAATGAACCTGAACTTTTCGTTAGAGTAGAAACAATCCCCGATGAAGAAATCAAGAATGCAAGAATGGAAGCAAAAAAAGCACTTCTTGATTTCGTAGAACAAAAAACAGGTGTCAAATTTGACTTGGATGTATTAACAATTGGATTTGCAAGACGAGCCACAGCGTACAAAAGACCACACCTACTTTTTTACGACATAGAAAGACTGATAAAAATTGGAGAAGGAAAAATCCAAATCATATATGGTGGTAAGGCTCACCCTCATGACTATGAAGGCAAAAGAATTATAAAGAGAATTTTTGAAATTGCTAACTACCTAAAAGGAAAAATAAAACTCGTCTATTTATCTAATTATAATATGGATATAGCAAAAAAACTTGTCTCAGGTGTAGACATCTGGTTAAATACTCCTCAAAGCCCCTTAGAAGCCTCAGGGACAAGTGGTATGAAAGCAGCACATAATGGAGTAATTAATTTTAGTGTCCTTGACGGTTGGTGGATTGAGGGTTACATAGAAGGTGTTACAGGCTGGTCTATTGGAAAATACCAGATCAATGATAATCTAAATGAAGATACCAGTGCAAGCGACGCCGATGATTTATATACAAAACTTGAAAAAGAAATAATACCAACATATTATAACGATAAACACAAATGGTGTTTCATGACAAAAAACTCTATTTCAAAAATTGCCTATTATTTCAACACCCACAGAATGATGAGAAGATACGTGACCGAAGCTTATTTAGCATGAACATTATTAAACCATCTTATCATTACATAGAAGTTCTTACAAAAACAGAATTTGAAGGGATAAACAGTTCAATAAAAGATGAAATGGCTATTCCTTCTTACACTCACAAAAACCCTTTAATACGTTGTCTTATGTGGAAAAGATATGAAACAATTTTCAAAATGGCGAAATTAAATAATACTCAAGTTGTTTATGAATTTGGATGCGGTATTGGACTTTTTTTACCCACTCTCTTTAGATACTCAAAAACAGTTTATGCCACAGATATTTATCCTCAGTTTGCAAAAAAACTCTGCCATGACTATAACTTAGAAATCTCTTTTGTAAATAGTATTGAAGAAATAAAAGAAGATTTAGACACTATAATTTGTGCAGATGTGCTTGAACACATTGAAGATATAAAACCCCTCATTGTAAAATGGCACAAAAAGTTAAAAAAGGACGGAACATTAATAATATCTGGACCCACAGAAAATTTTTTATACAAATTTGGTAGATTTATTGCAGGTTTTTCAGGTAAAGGTGACTACCATGTTCACAATATAAAAGATATTCTTGAAACTGTAAAATCCCATGGTTACAAACTAAAAACACAAAAATCCTTACCTGTAAGACCTTTAGAGCTTTTCAGAATTCTTAAATTTACGAGAGCTTGATTTTTTCAAAATATCCTTTTAGCTCATCCATGACTGAATAGTTTGTAAGATCCAGATGAATTGGCGTAACAGAAACAAAACCATCTTTAACCGCCTCCAAATCACTATCACCCAGTGGTTCATAACCAATCTCCTCACCAGCTAACCAGTAATACTTTCTCCCCCTTGGGTCTAATTTCTCAACAATTGTATCACTATATCTTTTTTTACCCATCTTTGTTATTTTTATTCCTTTTAACTCTTCAAATGGTATATTTGGAACATTAATGTTTAAAAGTGTATCCTTTGGCAACCCACTTTTTAGCACTTTTTCAACAATCTTTAGAGCTACCTTTGCAGATGTATCAAAAAGAAAGTTTTCCCTTGAAGCACAAGATATAGCAATAGAGGGTATTCCCAAGAGTAACCCTTCCATTGCCGCAGAAACAGTACCAGAGTATGTAATATCCTCTCCCATATTTGGACCTCGATTTATACCAGAAACAACCATCTTAATCTTTCCTTTGAAAAAGCTGTTTACTGCTAAATTCACACAATCGGTAGGCGTTCCATCTACAGAATAAAAATCGCTATTTATTTTTTCTACTCTAAGAGGTCTATATAGAGTAAGAGCTCTACTTACAGCACTTCTCTCTCTATCGGGCGCAACAACTACAACCTTATACTTTTTCCTTAATTCTTCGTATAGTTCTTTAATACCTTCTGACTGGATTCCATCATCATTAGTTATCAAAATCATGCTCATATTATATATGTTATTTAAGAAATTGTCACCACTTCCATAATGTAACGAGTAATATAATGACAAAAACAATAAAAAGGTTAGTATAGGCAAAAAAGAAAAATAAACTAATATAGCGACTCTTCTCTGTTGTAGATGAAGACACAAGTTTACCCACTTTTGGGAACTTAAAAAGGACCTCTTCTTTATGAGGAGCCAATTTTATTGCATCTGTTAAATCCATTCCTGCATTGTGTCTGCCCATATGTTTCCCATTTTTCCATAGTTTGCTGCTTGATAAATCATAAATCTCACCTTTAAATGCTATATATGCCGGACTATTTTCTTTACCATCAAAAAGTAACAACTCCTCTAATGTCAAATCTTTTTTAGTCAATTCAACATTAACTTTGTTTTTCTTTTGCATCTTAGGTCCTAAAACGAAAGTAACGATAAAAGCTGTTGCTACCATAAAAAGGTAAAGCAAGATTTTAACAAAAAGAATAATCCCATAGTATGTTGAGAAAAACTCTTGAAAACTGTTAATTTTCATAGATGTCAAAATTGCACCAGTAATAAACATTACAATTATCGATACCCAACCAAGATACAATTCTCCACGAGGTAACCCTTTTGATGCATATCCAGGTTTTAGTATTATATGAACATACAATATAGTACCAAACCATAAAATGCCGAAAAGGAGATGAAAATAAAGGACAACTATTCTAAGAAATCTTTTAAAACTATGGGGCCTTAATGTTTCTTCAAGAAATTTTTTACCTTCAAGGGTTAAGGCACCACCACTATTATTTACATGACAATAGATACAATCCTTCCCAGTCTTTTCTGCATATTCAGGCTTAGCAAAAACAGTTGTTGATAATAAAAATAAAGTGAATAAAACTATAAAATACCGCAATTAACTTACCTCTATTATCTCATAATTTCTGCTTCCCAAACCAATTTTCTCCGCATATTCCATCTGAGGGTTCCAATCAATTTCAGGATAAACACCTCTAAACTTATCTTCACCAGGTTTGTATCCTGATTTTAACACAGTATTATTTAATCCAGCCTGATTATTAACTAAATCACAACTTGCCTGATCAATTGCAACAGGATCGACTGATGCAAGTATCCCAATATCTGCAGTTACAGGCATATCATTATGGCCATAACAATCACAAGCTGGGCTTATCTGAGTCAAGAAATTAATATAAACTACCTTATCTTTTTTATTCTTTATTGCACCAAAAGCATATTCAATCATTTTTTCTTGTAAAATAGGCACTTGCTCATTCCAGTTAATAATTATTGCACCTTTTGGACAGACAAGTATACATTCTGCACAACCTACACAACTTCTCGAAATGATCTCAGCTTTTTCTCCAACTATTGTAATAGCACCATGCTGGCACCATTTAACACATAAACCACACCCTATACAGCTTTTTTTCTTTACTGATGGTGCTATATTTGAATGTTGTGCCAACTTACCTTCCCTTGATGCGCACCCCATACCAAGATTTTTTAAAGCACCACCAAAACCTGTAAGTTCATGACACTTGAAATGTGTCATAACAACTAAACCATCTGCATTCGCAATCTCCTCACCTATTGAAACAGTTTTAAAGTGTTTTAGTGAAACTTCAATTTTCTTTACATTATTACCCCTCAAGCCATCACCAATAATTATTGGAGCCTGAACAACAGTATAATTAAAACCATTCTCAAGGGCGGTTATAATGTGGCTTACTGAATCAGACCGTGTTCCCCTGTATAAAGTATTGCAATCCGTCAAAAAGGGTTTTACATTTAGCTTTTTAAGCGCATCAACAACAACCCTTACAAAATTAGGTCTTATATATGATAAATTCCCTTTTTCACCAAAATGAATTTTAATACCAACGATATCCCCTTCTTTATATTTTTTATCTAATTCAAGCTTCTCCAATAATGTGTTCAATTTGTCAAGCAGACTCCTGCCAGGTTTTGTTCTAAGATTTGTAAAATATACCTTTACCTTTTCCTTACTCATATATTCTCTTCTCCTTTTAAACTTGATAAATTTCTTCTTCGGGGAGTTTTATAGCAGTTAAAAAACCACCGTATACTGCACCTGTATCAATTCCAATTTTACTTTTATCAAAGTATGGGATAAAACTTCTTGAAGGTGTATGTCCAAAAATCACTTTCTTTTTTATATCAAAATCACTGTAGATAAATTCACCTCTTATCCACAACAAATCATCTTCTTTTTGCTCCGAAAGGGCTCTACCAGGATAAATACCTGCATGAACAAAGATATAATCCTCCGTTTCATAATACAATCTTAGATGCTTAAAAAAGAGCAAGTGCTCTTCGGAAATAAAAAAATTACCATCCTTAGAATAACTTTTAATAGTTGCCATACCACCATTTGCCAAAAAAAGTTCTATGTTTATACCAGCAAGATAGTCTAAAAACATTTTTTCATGATTGCCCTTAAGGCAAACTAAATTATTACCCATCTTCTTCTGCAAAGACAAAATCAAATCAACAACTTCTTTGCTACAAGACCCCCTATCAATATAATCGCCAAGAAATATAAGTTTATCACCTTCTTTAAGTGGTATTTTTTTTAATAATGCTTGCAACTTATCATAACAACCGTGTATATCACCAACTGCAAATATAGACATATGAAAATCTTACACAAAACTTATCTAAAATGCAATTCATTAGAAACTAACAGACACAGACATTTTTATAACATTAATTTGTCGTATAACAAAAACTTTTTTAGAAATGTCTAGATTTTTATGATAGCCAAAAACATTTATAAACCATCGCTTTAAACACTTCCTACATGTTGAAGAGGCATTTGGTCTTTTATGTCACAATTTACTATATCAAAGATTAAGTAAGAATTCTCCTAACAATACAGACAGTCACTAAAACTAAATAGCGTGCTTTACTGATGATAATGAGGGTTATGTTTTTCTTTTTCAACATTTAAATAGTTACCGCACACCAACAATCTTCTTTCAATAAGAAGGATACCTTGTTATAATGTTATTTTATATGAAAAAAGGGTTCATAATAAAAATATTGCTTATTATAATTCTTGTTTTCTGGCTCGCTCTGGGAAGTCTTATATTTTACATTTTCAGAGACTTGCCAAACATTACAGAACTAAAACAATATAAGCCAAATCTTATATCAAGAGTTTATTCTGAAGAAGGAGAGCTAATTGGGGAATATTACATAGAAAGAAGAATTGCTATTCCTATTGATAAAGTTCCTCCAATGCTTATAAAAGCTTTTTTAGCTGCAGAAGATGCAAGATTTTTTGAACACCATGGGATGGATTTACGGGGTATTATTAGAGCAACAATAAAAAATATTTTAGCTGGTTCATACATACAGGGAGGAAGTACTATTACTCAGCAGCTTGCTCGTTCTCTTTTCTTATCAAAAGAAAAGACAATTTCAAGAAAATTCAAAGAACTTGTTCTTGCCTATATTATTGACAATAAATTTAATAAACAAGAGATATTACAACTCTACCTCAATCATATATATTTAGGTAATGGTGCCTATGGTATTGAAATGGCAGCTCAAGACTATTTTGGGAAATCTGTAAGACAGCTAAATCTTGCAGAATGCGCACTTCTTGCCGGTCTTCCAAAGGCTCCATCTGCTTACTCCCCTTTTAAAAATCCCGGAAAAGCAAGACAGAGAAGAGCTTATGTTTTATCAAGAATGCTTGAATTAGGTTTTATAACAAAGGAAGAGTATAAAAAAGCTAATGAATCACCTCTTCCAAAGGAAAATAAAAGACTAAAAAATTTACATTACAATAGCCATCTAACAGAATATATAAAACAAAAACTCATTGCTAAGTATGGTGAAGAAAAAGTTTTAAAAGGTGGACTTACAATCTTTACTAGTATAAATGCTGCTTTCCAGAGAAAAGCATATGAAGCTCTTGACAAAGGGTTGAGAGAACTTGACAAAAGGCAAGGCTTTAGAGGTCCTATAGATAATTTTGATACGGAAGAAAAAAGGCTGGCATTTTTAAAAAGTGGTCCTCAATCGCCTGATGATTTGAATTTAAATGTATATTACAAAGCTATTGTCTATGACGTAAATATTAAACAAAAGAAATACACCTTAAAATTAGGTAACTTTTCTGCAGTGCTCCCATTTACAAATATGCAATGGGCTGTTAGTAAGGTGCCTTTTGAAACATTACTTAAACCAGGAGACTGTGTATATGTCAAAATTTTATCAATTGGTAAAAATAACGAACTTATAGTATCATTAGAACAAGAACCAAAAGTAGAAGGTGCTCTTGTAAGCATAGACCCAACAACAGGGTATATAAAAGCTTTACTTGGCGGTAGAGATTTTATAAAAAGCCAGTTTAATCGAGCTATTCAGGCGAAAAGACAACCAGGTTCAGCATTTAAACCTTTCATTTATGGAGCGGCATTAGAAAAAGGGTATACTCCAGTGAGTATTATAATCGATGAACCCATTTCCTATGATTTAGGTTTTAGAGAATGGGCGCCAAAAAACTTCGATGGTAAATATTATGGACCCACTACGCTAAGACATGCATTAGCAAAATCAAGAAATGTAGTGACAATAAAATTACTTGAAGCAATTGGCACGCAAACTGCTATAGATTTTGCTAAGAGAGCGGGTATTGAAAGTAATCTTGTTCCAAATCTTGCTCTTGCACTCGGTGCAAGTGATGTGACACTTTTAGAAATGGTTAATGCATATACAACATTTGCTGCAATGGGTAAAAAATACGAACCACAGGTTATTTTAAAAGTAGTCGATAATAATGGTAATGTACTTGAGGAAACTACACCAAAAAGTGAGCAGACCATATCACCAGCAGTGTGCTATGTATTAACAAGTATGGCAAAAAGTGTTGTTGAAGAAGGTACTGCAGTACGTGCCAAAGCTTTAGGAAGACCAGTTGCAGGAAAAACAGGTACAACAAATAACTACGTTGATGCCTGGTTTATTGGGTATACACCAAACCTTGTTACAGGTGTATGGGTAGGATTTGACCAGCCAAAAACACTTGGACATCTAGAAACTGGAGCGAGAGCTGCCCTCCCCATATGGCTTGAATATTCGTTATTTGCTGAGTCTTTTTATCCACCAGTAGATTTTATTATACCTGACAGTGTAAGTATTGTTTCAGTTGACGCAAAAACAGGATTGCTTCCATCATCTCATTCTAAAAGCACCAGACTGGAAGTTTTTATAGCTGGAACAGAACCAAAAGAAGCTTTTGATCCAATAATTCATCTAAAAAAAGAAGAATACTTGAAGCTTGACACAGATTATGAAGAAGACAAAAAATATGAACCTGGCTGGTAAAAATGAATAAAGATGCATATGGCAGAAAAATTAATTATCTGCGTATCTCCGTTACAGATAGATGCAATTTAAGATGTATATATTGCATGCCTGAGGAAGGTATCAAATTATTCCCTCATAATGAAATACTTACCTATGAAGAGATAATTAAAGTTGTAAAAGCCTCAAAAGAAATTGGCATAGACACAGTCAGAATTACTGGTGGTGAACCTCTCATTCGAAAAAATCTACCCTATCTTATAGAAAAAATACATGAAATCGAAGGTATAAATGACCTTGCAATTACTACAAATGGCATTCTCCTTTGGAAACTACTACCACAATTAACAAAAGCAGGTTTAAAAAGAGTGAATATTAGCCTCGACTCTTTAAAAAAGGAGCGTTTCTTTAAAATAACAAGACAAGATGCATTAGATGATGTTTTAAAAAGTATTGAAACATGTTTAGAGAACTCTTTAACACCAATAAAGATAAACATGGTTGTAATTAAAGGCATAAATCATGACGAAATATTAGATTTCGCAAAATTAACAGAAAATAAACCTATCATAGTAAGGTTCATAGAATATATGCCATGGGGCAGTATTAACAAATGGGATAAAGAAAGAATTATAAAAGCAAGTGAGATAAAAGACATTATAGAGAAAGAGTTTGGTAAAATTTTACCAGTTTCAACCACATCAAAAGGTCCTGCTGTAAACTATTATATTCAAGGTTTCAAAGGCAATATTGGATTTATTACACCACTATCAGAGCACTTTTGCGGTAATTGTAATAGAATAAGACTCACAGCGGATGGAAAACTAAGATTATGTCTCTTTTCACGCAATGAAATTGACATAAAAAGTAAAATTAGGAGTGATGCATCCATTGAAGAGCTTTCTCATTTTATAACCAATGCAATCTATAAAAAACCTGAAAAAATCGACATAACAAGCCACTTAAAAGACCATAATCATAATAGAGAAATGAGCCAGATTGGTGGTTGATTATAAAAAACTCAAAAAACATTGTTGTAATGTTAATCAAAAAAATAAAGCCTGTGGGGGATTCCCCACAGGCTTTATTGTATTAGTTTTATAACTGAATTAGTGTTATCCTTGCAATTGCTTCTTCTGACTCGTTACCTGCTAAGTCTTTGAATATAACTCTCACTTCTTTTTCTCCAGCTCCAGCTGGTAGCTCTACTACCTTCGTAGTCTTATAACTCTCCCAGTCCCCATAACTTGCCCCACCATCTACACTCACCTTCATCCATACAGCACCACTCGCAGTCATGTTTAATGTCACCTGTGCACTCGTAGTGGTAGTCTTGCCACCATTTATCTTAACAACTCCAACGGGCTTCGTAGTGTCTAATATAATACTGTCCTCTCTTTATACCATAACTCCCTATTAAATTAATAGTTTTTGGTAAAACTATATTAATCCAATTTTTTAAGTAATTGTTCTAAAAAATTTGAAACATATTATTTTTAATTTTCAAATTTGCTAATTTTTATACTTATGTTAAAATTAATAAAAAAAAGAGGTTAATATATGGACCAATGGTTATGTACAGTTTGTAATTATATTTACAACGAAAGCGAAGGAGATCCAGAAAATGGCATTCCTCCAGGTACTCTCTTCTCTGAATTGCCAGATAATTGGGTTTGCCCAATGTGCGGTGCACCTAAATCGGAATTCCAAAAGCTTTAATTAGTCGTCAAGGAGTCTCTTTTCGCCTTCTAATTTTTTTATTTCTGTTATGTCTTGTGTTACTTCAAGACAACCTAAGTAAGTCCCTTTTTTATTCCTCACAGCAAAATACTGTATCAATATAAATTTGTTGTTTAAATTAATCCAGAATTGAGCTTTTTCCCTTTTTCCCTCTTTGAAGTCACTAAGAATCTTGTTAACTATGTGCACACTTTTTTCTGGATGGCATTGCTGTACTTTTCTCCCAATGATTGCTGGAGTCCTTAAGAATATTCTATCTTTTGTTTGACTAAAATAACACACTTTATCATCACTATCCACAAATGTTATATCAACAGGCAATGTATTAAAAATCGCCTCAATCTCATCAAAATATAAACTACCTGTTTCAAATTTAACCATTCTCTCCCCTTCTTCGATAACTTCTTCCTCAACATCTTTACTTTCTACCATTTGGGGAGGCGTAATAAATGTATACCCAATATCGTCAAACTCTTTTCTTATTTTTGCCCATTCTAAATCTTTAAACAACCTAATAGCAGTTGGAAATAATATATTATTCTCTTTATAAAAATGTGTTGAAAGCATCTCTACCAATTCAAAGGATGCATTTTTCAATGATTCAAAATCTTCTGTATCAAGAGACTGGTATATCTTCTTTTTAATCGCTCTAATCTGGTCATGTTCTGACCACATTATTTTTGGTGGTTCTGTTATTCCATATTTTTCTAAATATGGGAAAAGTATATTTTCCTCCCTTAAGTAATGGTTCTCCGTATTTTTAAAATCTTCTACTAGTTTTTTTATTACTGAAAGATGTTTATCCTGTAATTTATCTAAATAACAACTAATGTTATTATGCAAATCATTAGCCATATTCAGAAAAATCTTATGCTCTTCCATTAATATATTTATTGGATGTCCTGGTGGTGCTATTGTTGTTTCCTGCTCTAATGATTCTTTAAACAACTCTATATGCAAATTACATAATTTTTTGATATCTTCTCTACTTAAACCTTCTTTAATTAATTCTTCTTCCATCTGAGTTATCTCTGTTGAGGTAACATGACTTAAAAGGCTTTTAAATCTACCTTTAAGCTCTTCAACAGATACTCCTGAATGAAGTTGTCTTATAATCTCTTTTAATATCTCCTTTTTACTAATATTTTCATGAACCACAGCGCACCTCCATTTTTTAAAAATTTTACCATAAATTGAGAAAATGACAACAAGATTGATAAAACAAAGAAAAATCTATATTTTTTACATCACTTTGTTTATAATATTATTTTAAATTTTTTATGAGAGGTTATTAATGGCAAGAAATGATAGGTTTTTAAAAGCATGTAGGAAAGAACCTGTTGATTGTACCCCTATATGGATGATGAGACAGGCAGGAAGATATTTACCTGAATATCGTGAAATTAGGTCAAAATACAGTTTTATTGAGATGTGTAAGACACCTGAGCTTGTTGTAGAAGTTACACTTCAACCTATAAGAAGGTTTGAACTTGATGCTGCAATTATTTTTGCAGATATTTTACTTCCTTTGGAACATATGGGTATTGATTTTGAGTTTACAAAAGATGATGGACCACAAATTAAAAACCCTGTTAGAACAATGAAAGAAGTTGAAAGAATGAGAAGTTTTGATGTTGAAGAAAAAATGGATTATCTTTTAAACTCCATAAAATTAGTTAGAAAAGAACTGGATGGAAAAGTACCTTTAATTGGTTTCTCAGGAGCTCCCTTTACACTCGCAAGCTATATTATTGAAGGCGGTGGCTCAAGAAATTATATACATACAAAAACCATGATGTATACTAAACCAGAAACTTGGCATCTCCTCATGGAAAAACTTGTTGATATGGTCGTGAAATACTTAAATGCACAAATTAAAGCTGGAGTTCAGGCCATACAAATATTCGATAGTTGGGTGGGGTGTTTATCACCATCAGATTACGAAGAATTTATACTTCCTCATCAAAAAAAATTGATCGAGAATTTAGATAAATCTGTTCCATGTATACATTTTGCTTTTGGTGCATCTCACCTACTAAAATATGTTAAAGAAGCTGGTGGAGACGTAATCGGTTTGGATTGGAGGATAAATATTGATGAAGCCTGGAAAATATTAAATTATGAACCAGCAGTTCAAGGTAACCTTGATCCAGCAGCTTTATATGGTTCAAAGGATTATATTAAAAAAAGAGTCTCTGATATTTTAAACCGTGTTGAAAATAGAAATGGACATATATTTAATCTTGGACATGGCATACTCCCTACTGTACCAGTAGAAAATGCTAAATATCTTATTGATTTAGTTCATGAGTTGAGCAGTCGATGAAGATTGGCATTGCACTTCTAACACTCGGTGGTCCAAGAAAAACTGAAGAGATACCAATTTTTATAAAAAATTTTACTGGTCTTGAATTACCAGAAAGAGCGCTTGCACAGATTATAGAAAGGTATAAACTTATTGGTGGTTTTTCTCCTCTTCCAACGATATCAGAAAAACAGGCAGAAGCTTTACAAATTTTACTTCCTAAAAATTACATCTGTAAGGCTTCTTTTAGATATTGCAATCCCACTTTTGAAGATACAATAACAAATTTCATAAATGAAGGGGTGAAAAAGATTATATTTTTTCTTCTTTCACCTTTTTATACATCAGTAACAACGGGCAATTACATTAATAAAGCAAAACAATTTATTGAAGATAATAGGTTTTGTGTTGATTACACATTCATCCATAGCTGGTATAAAAATGAAACATTTATTAATTGCTGGGTAAACAGAATAAAACAAAATAGTTTAGATAATGAATATTTTTACTTATTTTCTGCCCATAGCCTTCCAGAGAAATTTTCAGAGGAACCTTATAAAGCCCAAATATATGAACTATGTGAAGAGATAGCTAAACGTCTTGATATAAGAAACTGGGGGTTAGGATGGCAAAGCATTCCAACTAATGCTAAAGATCGATGGATAGGACCAGAAGTAGAAGAAATAATGAATAATATTAAAAATAAAGGCTTCAAAGCAGTTCTACAAATTCCTATTGGTTTTACGGCTGACCACATCGAAACTCTATATGATATTGATATTGTTCATAGAACTTACGCCCAAAAGATAGGTTTATTTTTTAAACGTGTTCCATCATTAAATGATGACCCTGCTTTCATCAATGCTATTAAAGATATCCTTAAAGAGCGAGGAGAAAATGAGTATGAATAAGAAAGTTGGGATAATTGGCAGTGGTATATCAGCTTTAGCATGCGCGGTTGAATTAAAAGAAGCTGAGATAGATTTTAAAATATTCGAAAAAGATAATGAAGCAGGTGGAAAGATTAAAACCGAATATGTTGATAATTTTGTAATAGAAGCAGGTCCTGATAGTTATTTGCCTGAAAAATTCTGGTCAGTTCAACTAATTAAAAAGGTTGGACTTGAAGAGGACATGCTCTGTAGTAATGATGAATTTAAGGGTACCTATATCTATTCAAAAGGTAAATTACATCCCTTACCTGAGGGTGTGATGCTTATGGTACCAACCATGATTATGCCTCTTTTGAAATCAAGTCTTATTTCCTGGCCTGGTAAAATTAGAATGGGATTAGAATTATTTATACCTCCCAAAAAAGACGATAGTGATGAGAGTTTAGCCCAATTTGTTACAAGAAGATTGGGAAGAGAATGTTTAGAAAAAATAGCTGAACCACTTGTTGCTGGTATCCATACCTCAAACCCTGACAACATGAGTGTTAAAGCAACATTCCCCCGTTTTATCGAAATGGAAAAAAAATATGGTAGCCTTATAAAAGGCATGGTCGCTCTTTTAAAAAGTAAGCCTATAAATACTCAAACAACAAAAAAAATGACATATTTTATGTCACTAAAAAAGGGCATGTTTGAGCTTGTACAAGCATGTAAAAAATTCATTGGAGAAGATAAAATAATCCTAAATAAAGAGGTTATATCGATAGTAAAAGACGATTCAAGATACAAAGTTAAATTCAAAAATGGCGAGGAAGAAATTTTTGACTATCTCGTATTAGCTACACCTTCTTACATTTCAGCAGAAATGATACATTTCGATAATGAATTGCAAAAACTTTTAAGAAGTATAGAATGGTCATCTTCAGCAACAATATCTTTAGCCTATAAAAAGGATGATATCACAGTTCCTTTAAAAGGTTTTGGTTTTATTGTTCCAAGAATAGAAAATAGAAGGATTAATGCATCAACATGGAGTTCAATCAAATGGTCATTCAGAGCACCTCATAACTACATTTTAATCAGAGCATTCATTGGTGGAGGACATCATGAAGAGTTAGTTGAATTAAATAACAATGAATTAGAAAAGATTGTTAAAGAAGAATTAAGAGACATAATTGGAATTACAGCAAATCCTGTCTTTACTAAGATTTATAGATGGTTTAAAGGCATGCCAAAATATACTGTCGGACATTTAGATAGAATTTCAAAGATCGATAATATTTTATCAAAACATGCAGGTATATTTTTAATAGGTTGTAGTTATAAAGGGATTGGTATCGGTGATTGCGTTAAAAGTGGTTTCGATACAGCCAAAACAATAATAAACATGGAAAAAGGAATATAAAATATGGAATATACTTCTACAGAAATAGGAAGAATATTTATTGCCAAATTTTCAAATGATGAAGATATGTTGGAAGGTTTAAAAAAACTATTCGTAAAAGAACAAATCGATTCAGCAATTTTTTTTATTGTAGGAGCCATAAAACAAAGTAATATTGTCTCTGGACCAAAAAGAGATATTATACCTCCCAAACCTTATTGGCAAAGTATTGACAAAGCTCATGAAATCATAGGAATTGGAAATATGTTTAAATCTGAAAATGAACCTAAAATTCACTTACATACCACATTTGCAAGAAAAGATGAGATAAGAATGGGGTGTATCAGAGACTTAGCCAAAGTTTTTCTCCTCGTAGAAGCAATAGTATTTGAATTAATAGGTGCAAACCTATTCAAAAGTATTGATGAAAATACAGGACTTTTAATGTTAAAAGGTTTTGATAAATCAATCTAAACATTATCCCAAGAAATAACTTCTTCATCCCAATCTATGGTGCAATTATATTTAGTGAGTAATTGAGTTCCCAATATTGCTTTAATACCGATAGAACTCATAACTATGCCATGTACTATCTTAAGCATACCAGGCAATATTCCAAATTCTAAATTTATAGTTTTTCTACCGTAAATTGATACGGGAATTTCATAAATAGAGGTAGTAAATTTACCTATCAAAGGATAAAAATCTTCCTTTTGATTTATTATTGTTTTGTTCTTAACTAATTCATCAGATACATAAGATATTGATGCACCAGTATCCAAAATCCCAGATGTTTTAATTCCATCAATTTTTATGGGAAATATTACACAAATATCATAAGACAGCTTTTGAACAATTTTTCCATCAGGAACATCTTGACCAAAATCCAGAAAGCCATCATTCCATCTAATACGAAGTTTATAATTTGATAAAATATCCAAACCGATAATAGCATCTATTTTAAAACCAGCAAGCTTAGAAATCATGTCAATGTTTACTCCCATAACTGAATTCAAAGCTGAATATTTTCTATCGATAAAATCAATAGGTTTATCTGCTATACTTACCATTAATCCTGTATCTATCAACATATTCAAACCTTCATGATCCACCACAATATGACTATTTACCTTTTCAAATTTTAGACTTATCATTTTTTATCTCCTTATATATTTTCTAAAATAATGATTTCATAATGCAATAAGGAAATCCCTTATTGGATTATTAGAAAATTATAATGAGTTATAAGGTTTAAATAAATATAAGAAACATTTTGAAATTGTTTCTATTGTGATATGGAAAGATAGTATTTAAAAGAAGAAACTGTGCCGGGCTATAAAACTCGACAAATGAAAAGATTATTTCGAATTTATCATTTTTTTAAGGTCTTCTTTAGTCCTCCAACCTGATATAACCTTGCCATTAGGAAGTATTATAGTTGGAGTCCCTGATATTCCAAACTTATTAGCAAGTTTTTTATTAGCCTCTGCATAGTTTTTCCCACAATTTATTTTTGGTACTTCCTTACCCTGATAACTCATTTCTAATAATTTTAAAGCCTCTTCCATATTTTCCTTTGATTTACAAATTATTGACTCTGCCTTCCATGATGCATTGGGGTGATTTTCCAATCCAAAAACTATTAAATAAACCACCAATTGAGGCTCTTCTTTTAATAATTTATCTAACTCATTATGTAATTTGAAACAAAAGGGACATTCAGGATCAGTAAAAACATAAAGTTTTTTAGTGCCATTCTTATTTCCCCACACCAAGGCGTCTTTAACAGGTATTTTCTTTATATCTATTATGCGATATTCTTCCATAGCTTCTTCGGTTAAGCTTCTTTTTGCTTGAATATCAATTATATTACCAATGATTAGATGTTTCTTCTTAAAATCAAGATAAACAATACCAACCTTAGATTGCTTATCCTTCACGTATAACTGATATATACCACCTACTGGAGAATAACTAACTTTTTCTACTGTGATATTTGGATCTATTTGATTAAGTATTTTTGTGGCTTCATCCTTTGTAATTTTATGACAACTTAAACAATCTCCACCTTCTGTTTTATTAAAAGCGCTGGCCGTATTAGCAAAAAGCAACAAAATTAAAAAAAATAATATTTTTTTCACAATATCTCCTTTCGTATTTTTAATTCAATTATACAGTAAAGGAAAAAATTTTGCAAAAAATAAAAGCATTTAAAAAGCTTATTAAAAATTTAAATAGCTAACCTCTTTTCTATTAAATCTAACACTGTTTTAGCAGTCTTAGGAACAAGGTTATCAAGGTTTTCAGACAATGTTAAAGAAGGAGTAATAGTATTATATTTAACTCCAACAACAAAACCGTCTATTTTAACATCATTCAAACTTAATAAATCCAAAACCTGTGCAATGCTTACCTCGTGCTGGCTTTTTAAAACAGAAGGATAAGATTTTAAATCAGATAAAGGAAAAACCTCAATTTCATTATCATTACCATTAGCCAAAACATCTACTATTACAAAAAAACCACCTTCTCGAAAAACTTCATATAAATCCCATGGTGAAGGAGTAGGCAATTCAATCAAATTTACATTATCAATATTTTTTTCCCTTAAAAATTCAATTACTTTTAACCCAAATCCATCATCTCCAAGTAAGGGGTTGCCTACTCCCAAAATTTTTATCATTTATTTTTTACCTTTCTTTACAAATTTATATCCACTAAACACTATTGATATATCCCCTTCCTTCCATATTGCTTCACGCCATACCTCAAGATAAATATGTATTAATACAAAAACAATCATTAACCATGCCATTGTGTGATGAGCAAGCCTTATGTTAGCAAGACTGCCAAATAAAAAGTATGCTATTGAACCAATTGATGAAAAAACATATTGTCCACCAGGAATTGCAGTGTTTTCAGCAGATATCTGAGGTGAAAGCATCGCAAAACCAGTTATTAACATGAGAGCTTTAAATATGACAATGAAAAGAAAAATGCCCCACGCATTTAATGCATCCATTCTATCATCTGTTTTAGGTCTATCTTCTGGTTTTAACGTAAAATAATGTTTTAACATCTGTATGGCTTCTATAAATCTCGATTTTAATGGAAAAATAAATTTAAAATAGGCGTGATGCCCAAAAAAGAATAAATATAGCCAAACTATTAGTATTACATCAAGGAGAATTGCTCCTAAATAATGAACTAACCTAATATACCCCATTACATAACTATCAATCACTTCTCCAGTTTCAAATACAAGAAAAGGATTAGCTATATAAAAACCCGTTACTGCACATGCAATAAAAGCAATAAACATCAACCAATGGTTTATTCTCAAGATAAGATTCATTCTATATATACGTTCATAACTCATACATTACCTCCTTGTAACATGTATAGCACATGCAAGGCAGGGGTCAAAGGAATGGACAGTTCTCAAAACTTCCAGCGGTTTTTCTGAAGAATAGCAAGGACTATCAATCAAACTTTGCTCACAAGCACCTCTTTGCCCCTTTGCATCTTTTGGAGAAAAATTCCAGGTTGATGGGACTATACATTGATAGTGCTCAATCTTATAGTTTTTTATTGATACCCAATGTCCCAATGCTCCTCTTGGAGCTTCTATTAAACCATAACCATAAGCTTCTTTGGGAAGCGTATAATCTGTAAATGTTTCATTACTTCTTTTGAGGTTTTCAACAAGTTCACCTATCCACTTTTCTACATTGTTAGCAATATATAATGTTTCAAGTCCCCTTGCAGCAGTTCTACCAAGTGTAGAAAATAATGCAGAGGTAGGTAAATCAAGGGCTTTAAGAACGCTATTAACTAAATTTTGGATTTCCTTATTTCCAGATGCATAAGCTACAAGTACCCTTGCAAGTGGACCTACTTCCATGGGTTTATCATCATATCTTGGAGCTTTTACCCAGCTATATTTATCATTTTCTTTACATGAACCATCGGGATTTAAACCTGTATAATAAGGCTCAGTTATGCCTTCTTTTGGATGTAACCCTTTGCTTTCATCCGGATATTTATACCATGAATGTTTAACGTGTTCAGTTATCTTGTCGGGATCAAAGGGAATTACTTTAGAAATATCACCATTTAAAATAACTCCTGAAGGGAAAAACATATTTTTTCTATCAAAATCATCACTTAATGGAAAATCTCCATAGGCAAGGTAATTCCTATGACCAGCACCAATATTTTTTAGTCCATAATCTTTATAAACCTCTCCTGCCAATAATAAATCAGGAATATATGCGGTTTCAACAAACTCTTTTAGTTTTTTAAACCTGAATAATACTTCTCCCAATCTTTTGGGATCAAGTATATCTCTCACACAGGTAATACCTCCCACAACAAGACCTTGAGTATGGGGTTCTTTACCACCCAGTATTGCCATTATTTGTCCACCTAATCTTTGTACTTCTAAAGCATCTAAATAGTGAGAAACTACCAACAAAACAGCCTCAGGAGGAACCTTATATTCTGGATGGCCCCAATACCCATTAGCAAAAGGGCCTAACTGTCCGCTTTTAACAAGATTTTCAACCTTTTTCTTCACCTGAGCAAATCTTGCCTTACCTGCATTATATGTTGAGCCGGAAGCTATAGCCAAATCTTCAGCCTTATTTGGATCTGCTTTCAACACTTGTGTTACATCAACCCAATCGAGACCATGGAGTATATAAAAATGAATAATATGGTCTTGTATGTATTGTGCTGCCTTTATAAGATTTCTTACAATTCTTGCATTTCTTGGCGGTAATACTTTTACAGCATTTTCAACAGCTCTAATTGATGCATCATAATGAACATGAGTGCAAACTCCACAAATCCTTTGAGTAAAAAGTCCTGCATCTCTTGGGTCTCTGTTTTTTACAATAATCTCAAAACCTCTAAAAAGCGTTCCCGATGAAAGTGCTTCAGTAACTTTACCCCCATTTACTTCAACTTCTATTCTTAAATGACCTTCAATCCTTGTAATTGGATCTATTATAGTTCTTTTACCCATAATTCATTCCTCCAATTATTCATTCTCATTATTTTTACAACAGGTCTTTTCACCCTGTTTAGTAATAGATTTTGCTTTAAAATGGCTATATACAGCATGTATTCCCATACCTGCAACCGCAATACCTACAAGTGTCCAACCTACATGGTCTGCTACCGCTTCAATACCAGGTAATGTTCTTGCTTCAATAGGTTTCTCAAGTGGTGCCATTCTATCCCAAAATGCCTTTTCGCTACATCCAATACATCCGTGTCCAGAACGGATAGGTGAGCTTATCTCATCATTCCACCCTGACAAGTTGCAATTATTGTAAGTAAGAGGACCTTTACACCCAACTTTGTATAAACAAAAACCTTTTTTGGCACCTTCATCTCCCCATTTCCTAACAAACTCACCTGCATCAAAATGAGCTCTACGGGGGCAAGTATCATGAATTCTTTTACCATATGCAAAAACCGGTCTTCCATCCTTAGTTTTTGGTATATTACCGAAAAGAATGTAGTAAAGGATAGTCCCAACTAAACTAACACAATTGTATGGACAACCTGGTATGATAACTGAGTTTATTCCTAATGCATCATTTATTGATTTTGACCCAGTGGGATTTGGATATGCTGATTGAGGACCACCATAAGATGCACAGTGGCCTATTGAAATAACTGCTGCAGCATCTTTTACAACTTCCTTTGCTCTTTCAATACCAGTTATAGCTTTTGTTCCTAACCTTAAGAAGTTACCATTATTATTTGTTGGTATAGACCCTTCACATATGCATATATACTTACCCTTGTACTTCTTCATTGCGTCATATAGACTTTTCTCAGCATATTCACCTGATGGTGCCATAACTGTATCATGATACTCTAAGGAAAGATAATCCAGTATTATTTCAGCAATACCAGGATTTGCAGAACGGAGAATTGACTCCGTGCAACCGGTACATTCTGCAAAATGAAGCCATATAACAGGAATTCTTGGTGCGATCTCAGCAGCACGGGCAACCCTTTTCGAAAAAACTGGTGGTAACATTAAGGTAGCACTCATTACAGCAGACCACTTTAAAAAACTTCTTCTACTAATACCTCGAAACTCTAACCATTCCCGTAATCCTGATTTTTCTGGAAACTCTCTCTCAAACTCATCAAGCCTTGCATCACACTTCTTAATTAATTCTTTAAACTCATTCTCTAATTTTCCCCTCATAGTTACCCCCTTGTTATTGCTAACACTTTTAAAGCATATTTATTGATAATTGTCAAGCTTTTTTAAAACAGTTTTTTATTTATTTTAAAAAGTATAATTTTTTTTATTTTCTTGAAGCTTTATTTTTAAATCCAAAACACAATTTCATAAAAAAGCAAATGTTTTTAATTCAACGTTTTGTGATTTAATGCTATTATAAATATATGGGAAAAGAAAAAATTAAGAGTTTTTCCGAAATATCACAAATTGCTAATTCATTAAGAAACTCAAAAAAAATTGTTTTTACCAATGGTTGTTTTGACATACTGCATTGTGGACATATAACTTATCTTTACGAAGCTAAAAAACTTGGTGACATTTTAATAATCGGACTTAATAGCGACAATTCTATAAAAAGGATAAAAGGTGAAAAAAGGCCCATAGTCCCACAAGAAGAAAGAGCCTTCTTGCTTTCGGCACTTGAGATGGTGGACTATGTTACAATATTCGATCATGATACCCCTTATGAACTCATACAAATTATAAAACCCCATGTTCTAGTAAAAGGTGGAGACTGGCTTATAGATAACATTGTTGGGAAAGACATAGTTGAATCATATGGTGGAAAAATTTTAAATATCCCCTTCGTAGAAGGAAAAAGTACAACTAATATTATTGAAAGGATCTTAAGTGTTTATAGTAGATAATCCGACTTATATTGTTACAGACATAGAAACAAATGGTAAAAAGTTGCCTGATGGCAAAATTATTGAAATTGCAATGGTGAAAATCAGTAATCGTGAGATAGTTGATTATTTTTATTCTCTTATTAATCCAAATGAAAGAATCCCCTGGTTTATAACAAAACTTACTGGAATTAAGAATACTATGTTGAAAAAAGCTCCATCATTTATGGATATAGCCCAAGATATTGCTAATTTTATTGAAAATGGCATAATTGTAGCCCACAATGCTCATTTTGATTATGCCTATTTAAAACATGAATTAGAAAATGCTATTGATAATTTTGTTTTAAATAATGAAAAAATTTGTACAGTAAAACTGGCAAGAAAAAAATACCCCGAGCTTGGCAAATATAATCTTGATTTTTTATCAACAACTTTTAACATTAACAATCCTAATAGACACCGCGCTTACGGAGATGCGATGGCTACAGCAGAACTTTTTCTAAAATATCTTCTAAAATAACTTATTTATCTCCCTCATACAAGCTCAACTTCGAAGTTAATGCATAGTTTTCTTTATACCATTCAATACATTTTTTTAAGCCATCTTTAATATCTGTTTTTGGTTCCCAATTAAGCAGATTCTTTGCCTTTTTAATATCAGCATATGTTTCAAACATGTCAGCCTTATGAAATGGCATATAATTAATCTTTGCCTTTTTTCCAAGATATTCTTCAATTATGTTTATTACCATCAATAACTCTACTGGTTTATTATTGCCAAGATTTATTATCTCAAAACTATTAAATGGCTTCTCATAAGCTAAGATAGTACCAATAGCAATATCATCTATAAAGGTGAAATCCCTTTTTTGTTTTCCATCTCCATACAAAATTAAAGGTGTTCCATCATCAATTTGCTTTATAAACCTAAAGTAACTCATATCAGGTCTTCCTGCAGGACCATATACTGTAAAATATCTCAAAACAATACCCTCTATGCCGTAGAGATAATTGTAAGTATACAGAAGCATTTCTGCTGACTTTTTAGAAGCAGCATAGGGTGATATAGGTGTTTCAGTGGGCATACATTCACTATACGGCACTTCTTTACCTGCATATAAGGAAGAAGTTGATGCAAGAACTATCTTTTTTATGCCATATTTTTTCATAATCTCCAGCAAATTCAATGTACCAATTACATTTGTAGTTATATAAACATGGGGATTTATAGTTGAGTACCTAACACCTGCTCTTGCAGCAAGATTAATTATGCCTTCAGGTTTTTCAGATTTGATGATATCTTCCAATGAGTAAAAATTCTCTATATCACATTGATAAAATTTAAATTTTTTTATTTTTTTTAATTCTTCTAAACGCCAAATTTTCAAATTGACATCATAGTAAGCATTAAGATTATCCAGTCCTATAACATAATAACCTTTATATGTTAAAAGTTCTGAAACTTTCCACCCAATAAATCCACATGCTCCTGTTACTAAAACTTTCATTTTCAACCCCTTGATGTTTTTATACATATATCAATCAGTTCGCTTAACTTATTTTCAAAATCATACCCCTGTACAGAATTTCTTATATGCCTTTTATCATAACTTTTAGTTGCAACTTCAATTCCATATACAAGCTCTTCCATATCTTTTAAGTTTTTTATTATATAGCCGCATCCTTCACTAACTATTTCACTACAACCGTTAGCACTGCTAGTGATTGTAAACAGCCCCATTGCTAAAGCTTCTAAAGTTGCATTAGAAAAGGGATCATAAATGGTTGGTAGGATAAAAGCATCACAGGCTTGTAAAAATTTAATTACATCTTTTCTTGGACCAAAAAATTTAACTCTTTTCTCTAACCTTTTTTCATTGACCTTTTTTCTATAAAAACCTTCGTTTCTATCCTTACCAACTACAGCAAGACAGATATCACTCGATACCTTTGATAATGCTTCTATCACAAAGCTAAGTCCTTTTCTTTCATAACCACTCCCTACAAAAAGTAACCAAAATCCACTACTATCAAGCCCTAAATAGCCTTTAAAAACGTTTTTCCTATCTAATGCCTCAATAAAAAAATCTTCAAAATATTTCCACTCAACACCATTATAAACAACATAAATCTTGCTTTCATTATAATTATAATACTTTCTAAACTCTTCTTTAACCATATGGGAATTACAAATAAGTGCCTTTAATAATGGATTTTCAAGGCTTTTTTTTTCTATCTGTAGCATATAATTATGAAAAGGATTAAGTGAAAAACTTAAATTTTTTAGAAAATGAGAAAAAACTGCTCTTCTTTCAAGCCAAGCTTTATGAGAACCACCACCAGCTCTTATATGAGTAGCAAGTATTGTCCTATCCATATCGAGAACAATTTCGTATTCGCCAATGTTTTTCTTTATGTAATTATAACAGTTTCTATTGAAAGTATAGAGTCTCAGAAAATTATTGTATTTTGACATAGGTATTTGTATCTTTTTAACACCTTCTTCAAACCATTCATCCTTTGTTGCAGTAAGTACATGCACTTCATATCCTTTCTCTTTAAATGCACGTATAACTGCTTTTGCATATTTTTCTCCACCACCGAAGTGGGTATAATTGCTTTTTATAATGCATACCTTATTCACTGTTGTAATTACCTGCCTTAAAAATTATAATAAGTAGTTATGCATTACTTTACCCAAAAAATTAGGCTAAAACAAGTTTTTCTTTGCCTTTTACTGAATACTATCTTTTCAATGTTACTAATGTCACAACTTTTTTTTAAAGCAATAAATGATGTAAATCAAACTTTTTTAACTACATTTATTATGTTGGTTTCCACTTCTTTTTGGCTAAATTTAATTGCTGTTATGATCCCTCTAATTTTTACATTCTCCTTTTTTAATAAAAGGATTTTCGAATTTGTAACAGCATTCTGCTTTACCTTCATCCAAGCTTTTGTAATTGCAGACGTAAAAATCTTTTCTTTCTTTAAGTTTCATATAAATGCTATAGTGCTTAACTTTTTATTTACAGAAGGTGCATCTGATTCACTAAAAATAGGCTTTACTTCACTATTTATATATTTTTGCATTGTATTGCTAATCTTTATTTTGCAGTTTTTTTTCATTTATAAATTGAAGGCAGATAAAATCCCATTAAAAACGTTAACTATAACACTTTTTCTAATATTAATTTTAGACAAAATTATCTTTGCCTATGCAGATTTAAAAAATAATACTTATATCCTCACTACTTCAAGATACTTTCCTTTATACCAAAAATTTACTGCCAAAAGATTATTAACAAAATATTTTGGAATTAAACCATCTGAGAAAATTGAATTCAATATCTCGACGAATAAAAATATACTTAACTATCCTTTAAAAGAGATTATCTGCAGAAACCCCAAGAAATACAATATCTTAATTATAGTTGCCGATGGGTTTAGACATGACATGCTTTCAAGTGAAGTAACCCCTTTTTTATATGAATTTGCTAATAAACATATTTTTTTTGAAAACCATTTCTCGGGTGGAAATGGTACACGGTTTGGTATCTTTACCCTAATCTACGGTCTCTTTGGTAACCTCTGGCATAATTTTCTTACTGCAAGACAAAGCCCTGTATTACTTGATACCTTACAAAAACTCAATTATGACTTTATAATTCTTTCATCGACAAGGCTTAGTTATCCCGAATTTAGAAGCACAGCTTTTATTAAACTATACAACCACATCTTTGATACTCACACTGAGGTTTTTGCATATAAAAGAGATAAAATACTTGTTGAAAAATTTAAAAATTTTCTAAATAAAAACAAAAAACCCTTTTTTGGTTTCATATTTTTCAATTCCTCTCACCAGTTCTACCAATATCCTATCGAATATGAAAAATTTAAACCCGTTATCACTGGCGAATTTAATTACATGAAAAATATGACGCCTGAAACAATGGAAAAGTTAAAAAACCGGTATAAAAACTCTCTCTTTTACATAGATACTCTTATCAAGGAAGTTATAAGTTCTTTAAAAAAGAACAACAAGCTTGATGATACTATAATTGTTATAACGGGTGACCACGGCGAAGAATTCATGGAAAATGGTTTCTTTTCTCACACATCTGCCTTTGATGATTACCAGATAAAGACTGCAATGGTGATGCATATACCTGGTTTAAAAAACAAGAGAATTAGCAAAATTACAAGCCATATTGATATTGCCCCTACACTGCTTTTATTAATCGGCTGTGATACAGAACCTCAATTCTACAGTAACGGCATTAACATATTTTCCAATGAGAACAAAGATTACACCTTCGCATTCAACTGGTATGATGGTGCAATTGTTACCAAAGATTTTCGCATAATTATCCCATTAACTACAGAAAAAACTGGATTAATAGAAATAAAAAGAGGCAGTGATTATAAAAATATTGAAGATAAAGATTTGCTAAAAAAATATAACAATGCACTAATTGAGCTTACTCAAGGGATAGGAAAGTTTTTGAGATAAAACCTGAGGTGATAAATGTTAAAAGTAATTTTTCTTTGTCAACACAAAAATCTGCCTTCAACAAGAATAAGAGTCTTTAACCTTTTACCCATACTTGGACAGGAAAATATAAAAGCCCATACCGTGATATATCCCAAAAAAATTAAAGAAAAAATCAACCTATTTAAGTCATTAAAACAATATGATATTGTAGTTTTACAGAAAAAACTATTAACCTCTATTGAATCATACCTTTTACGAAACTTTTCAAAAAAACTAATCTTTGATTTCGACGACGCAATCTTTATAAATGATGATAGTTCAGAAACACTTGAGATCAAAACAAGGCAAAAAAGGTTTAAAAAAATTATTAGCCTTTCCGATGGTATAATAGCAGGCAATCCCTATCTTGCAAAAAAAGCAGAAGAATATAACAAAAATGTATTCATTTTACCATCCGCAGTTTTTACAGAAGGCATTCCTACAAAATCTACTTTGCGAGAAACAAACAATAAACTCGTTTTAGGTTGGGTTGGTGGTGGCACAAACTTGCACCACTTAAACATACTAAGTAATGCTTTAAAAACTTTATCCAGAGAAATTCCTTTTGTGCTTAGAGTAATATCCAATAAAAAATTCAATTTAGAACAGATACATGTAGAAAATATAGAGTGGAACATTGAAACACAGGATATAGAAATTGCAAAATTTGATGTTGGACTTATGCCTATGCCAAAAAATCAATGGACCCAAGGCAAATGCAGTTATAAAGCATTACAATATATGTCAGCAGAGGTTGTTCCTGTTGCAACAAGATTTGGATTTAATATAGAAGTTATTGAAGATAGAATAAATGGTTACTTATTTAATAGTGACGAAGAATTTATAAATTGTATTTTAGACATTAATAAAGACAGGACAAAAGCACTTGAAATGGGTAAAATGGCAAGAAAAGTCGTTGAAGAAAAATTCTCTATTTCTGTGATTGGGAAAAAGCTAGCCTATATTCTAAAAAACTTTGGTTAAAAAACTAATCTCGGTAATTAACAAACTGTAAAGGAACTTTAAAATCAATAGATTTTAGATTAGCAATGACTGCTTGTAAATCGTCAATCTTCTTACCTGATACCCTTAATTCATCACCCATAATTTGAGTTTGAACTTTTAGTTTCAACTCTTTAATAATTTTTGATAATTCCTTAGCTTCTTCCTGTGTAAGTCCCTGTTTTATTGTAATTTTTTGCCTCAAGGTATCGCCTGAAGCTTTTTCGATTTTACCTAATACAAGTGCTTTTAACTGTACCCCTCTTTTTACCATTTTAGCTTTTAATACTTCTAACACTTGGTTCAGCTTGAAATCGTTATCTGCTATAATCTCTATTTCATTCTTATTAAAAGTTATAGAGCACTTTGAGCCTTTGAAATCGTATCTTGTTTCAATCTCTTTTTTTGCTTGGTTGACAGCATTATCAACCTCTTGCATATTAACTTTTGAAACAATATCAAAGCTTGGCATATTTTTCTTATATCAAAAAAATTGTCTTTTCTCAACAAAATTCTATATTAAAAGGTGATAGCTAAAAAATCAGTAAAAAAGTAGTTTTAGTAAATTTTTGAGTCAGGATTAAATATAATATATTGCTCAAAATAAAAAAAGGGGCGTTTGCCCCCTTTAAACAGTATCTTAAACCTTTATAAGTTTTACTTTTGTATCATAGAAAGAAACACTACCGCCAACAGGGTCTAACATACAAGTATTCTTAAGATAAGGATCCACCCACATAGCAGCATTCGCATTAAAACCTGTAGCTCTTTTAGGGTCACCCTTTATCACTTTTCCATCAATCACTACATCTGCTGCTCCGGTAGCCCAATGTCCATGACCAATTGTAAATGTTATAACACCTGGCTGGATTGTCTCAGTAACAAAAATCTTACCAATAATTTCTTTCTTTTTTCCATTTTTTAAATCCCAAACACCTTGAGGATTAGTTGCAGAAACAATCTTTGCCTTATCACCATTTTTAAAACCATACCTTTCTGCATCTTTTGGATTGATCACTATGAAGTTTTCAGGATAAATTTCACCTAACCAGTAATCAACTATTGTCCTTGATTTTGTCTGAGTTATATCTCTTTGTGTCACAAGATGCAAATCATAACCATCTGTTAAACCATGCTCTTTTGGCGATTTGCCATCTGCAGTTGCAATTGGGATATAAACACCATAGCCGGGATTTGGTTTTCCTGTAAAGGCATTTTTTGTTCCTGCTGTTTTTTCCTGATACATATTTATAAGCCTTCCATATTTGTTTGCAACCTGTTCGCCTTTATACTGGTCTTTATAATCCTGGAACCTTCCTCCTCTGTTTAATACATACACAACTTTACGCCAATTTGGACCGCATATTTTTTGCCATCTTTCTGGATCAAAAACAGTTTTTGGCAAATGTTTTCTTGACTCTAAAAAAAGTTTCAATTCATTATCATCTGCATCAGGTACTGGCGTGCCATCTGTTGCTACATTTGCAACCATTCTTATGTACATATCGTCAAACCTTGTAAAATCTTGCCCTTCACCAAAACCATTCTTACCAAAACCGGGAAGCCCAAGTTTTTCAGCAAGTGCCATAAGAAACGTTTCGAAACACAAAGGTTGTTCTTCTCCAAATACTTTTACTGTTTCCGTCATTGGAGCTATAACAGGCTGTCTTATTGGCTGACATTTTGCAGGCATATTTGGATGAGAACCTTGGAATTCCCATCTTTCTAAAAATGATAGGTCGGGAATTATATAATCTGCATATAAAGATGTGACACCAACAACGATATCAGAAGCAACATAAAGAGGTATTTTCTCTAAATTAGCAAGCACATTTGTATTTGTGTGTGCTGCAGGAAGGGCATAATTAGGTGCTCCCATATAGGAAAATACAGCCTTTATGGGATAGGGATATTGGTCTTCAACGGATGGTAATATTTCTTCGTATATGTCACTTGCAAGAGGCCACCAATTTCTTTTTGCAGGATAACCATTAAATAATGTTGTATCTTCGTATTTTACATCATGCCTAATTATACTTATACCAAAAGCTGTAGTCTTTTTTGGTGCCATTTTTGAGAAGTTGAAAGGCTGAGTGTCTTTTCCACCAGTGATATTATAGGCTGATGCTACAATCATGCCACCTTTCCAGTCATAATTACCAAGTAGTAAATTAATTACCCATGCTAAACTTACATTGTAAAAACCATTTGTATGTTGTGCAACACCTCTATGAATATCTACACAAGCTTTCTTACCATGACTTGTAAGCTCCTTTGCCACCCATATAATATCGTCTTTATTCACTCCACAAATTTCTGCCCATTCATCTAAACTCCTCTTACTAACCTCTTCATAAATTATCTGTAAACCTGATTTTACTTTAATACCATTGATTTCTGTATTGACAAGTAAATCACCAATAACTACTTCTTTTTCATCATTTGGGTTAAAAGCAAAAGGTTTGCCATCTTTCATTACTACAAGATACTCTAAATCGTGTTCTTTACCATCTTTGTCTTTGACCTTTTCTGGAGCCTTAAGTCCAATCTCATGGGCTCTTAAAAACTTACCAGGCTTTCCTTTTTCATCAATCTTAACAAGCCAGCAAGCGTTTGTATATGTTGGCTCTCCTGCTTTTTTTGCTGCTGCTTTATTAGCACACTCTAAATATTTAGCATCGTATTTCTTGTTATCTACAATCCATTTAATAATCGCCGAGAAAAGAGCCCCGTCGGTGCCAGGTTTTACAGGAAGATACTTTTCAGCTTTTGAAGCTAACTTGCTATATCTTGGGTCTGCAACAGCAATTTTTGTCTTTCCTGCAACGAGATTTGGCATTAATCTAACGCCTCTGTTTGTGGGGCCATAATTGGCATCAAAGAGATTAGACCCTACAAACAATATGAATTCTGAATTTTCTATATCGCCCTGCCAGTAAAATTTTACTCCACCACCAAACTTATTGTATTGATACTGTTCGCTTGCAGCTTTACTTGCAAAGTACAATGAGCCTTGACAAACCGTCGTATGTCCATGATTATTTGTAGTGCCAAAATAGTCTTTGAAAAACCTCTTGAAAAACTCACTTCTACCTGCCTTCTTTCTTCCCCAGAAATAAAGAACCTGATTATTTTTGGGGCCTAAATCAGGATGATCAGGATCAATTAAATATTGCAGTTTATCAGCATGCTTTTGTTTAAATTCTGCAACAGCAGCCTTTTTATCCTTTGCACGAAATATCTTTTTTACCTCTTCAGCAAGTTCCTTTGCAATCTTAGGGTCTTTTAATACATAAAGGTCTTTAAGACCTTCAACATATCTATTTTCTTCACCAGGTACATGTTTAAAGAGATAACCACCATTGACGATTTCATCAACAGCCTGTTCAAAGGATATGGTCATCCATTTATTTTCACCTCTTTTACCTGCCCTTTTAAGAACTTTTGTAATTCTGTATGGGTCATAAGCAGTTTGAAGCCCAGCTTGCCCTTTCGGACATAAAGGCATATCAATTGTTGTCACATCAAAAGGTGAAGTTTTGTATTCAAGATGTGGTACTGCACAAAATGGGTTGTAAGGATTACCATCTAACTTTATCGCAAAGGTGTATCCATTTTTTCTATAAAGCTTAACTTTCATACCACACCCAGTATTACACTGCAAACAGACGGAATAAATTATATTTTCTGCCTTAGTAAGCTCATACTCTTCTTCTGGTGTTAAAAGTCCAGCTTCAGCCCTTTTTATTAAATCATGTGCCCATTCTATCTGCGAAGCAAGTAATGCACCACCTACAACTGCTGAACATTTTAGAAAATCTCTTCTTGTAATGCCTTTATTTTTATTGTCTTTCATATCAACTCCCTCCTTAAATTATGTAAAATACGCGTGGTTTTGTGTATGACTTACCGAAAAGGGGTGTTTTACCGGGATAGCTTTTTTGAGCCTCTTCAATAAACTTTTCCCACTCTGCATTTTTAAGTTTGAATTTTTTATCAAAAATTGCCTTTGCTGAAGCAAACTCTTTAACCCCAGCAAGTTCAACAGTTTTATTTACTTTCATATACTTTGAGATTAAACTATTTGCATCACTTATATCGCCAAAAAATGTTGCCCTTCCAATACAAGTTGTCACACACATTGGCAACATACCTTTTTTAAGCCTTGGATAACAGAAATGACATTTACGGGCGTTGCCAAATGGTATATTTTTGCCATCTCTGAAAAACTTTTTACCGTATTCAAAAAATGGTCCCTTTTCCATCTCGGGTATTGATGGAGCGTTTTCTGCGTGGAAGCCATTGTTATCAAGATTTCTTGCCCCATAAGGACATGCTGGAACACATCTTCCACAACCAATACACTGTTCATAATTTATCATTACTATGCCTATACCAACACCTTTTTTCTCTTTAAATGTTGCCTTACCTTTATTAGGACAAGCCTCAACACAGGGTGGGTTATCACACTGCTGACAAGGTCTTGCAACAAAGGTTCTTTTTACAGAAGGGTATTTGCCTGTTTCGGTTTCATACATCGGCCTATAACGCAAACCTGGTGGAAGCTTATACTCAACCATGCATCCTACAGTGCATGCCTGACACATAATACACCGTCTTGTATCTATTAACATTGCCCATTTTGGATCCTTTTTTGATAATGCCTTTTTCAGGTCTTCCTGCATTACTATTAATTCATCTTTACCTTCGAACATATATACGCCTCCTAAAAGATTATTTTTTTACATGACAGGTTTTACAGTTACCCTTTGTGGTAAACGCATCTTTACCATTGTGGCATTTTCCACAGGATTTGCCCTTGTTCATTTCTGCCATTGTAACCTTTTTGTGCTTGTCCTTCGTTAGAAATGGCTCAGGATGACATGCTTTACATAAAAGCCCCATCCCTACATGACTGTTATGACTGAATGTAACATCGCCAAAACTAACCTTAAAGACAATGTCACCACCCCCTACCCGGGCAAAAACATAGGTAGTACAAAGCACTAAAAAAACAATCAAGAATAACTTTTTCACTTTGTCCCTCCTTCATTTTTTATTTCTAATCGCAATATTAACTGCAAAATTATAGTTGTCAAGTTTATACGCAAAATACATACCTTTTTAAAAAGTTATTGAAAATAAAGAAAAAAACAAATCCTAAGACTCATTAAACCGTTACATTTTAGTAACGTTTTTTTGATTTAAGATTACTTTTTGGTAACAAAAAAATTGGACAATTACTGAGTTACTGTTTTAACTTTTCCCAGAGGTTCTTTCGACTTATACCGAGAAGTTTTGCAGCCTTAGTTTTATTACCATCACATAATGCAATTACACGTTTTATGTAATCTTGTTCCAGTTTTGAAACATATTCATCAAGTGTTAAAACCCTATCGATACCAGATGCTGAAAAATTTGGAATCAAAACAAAAGCATCAACACCTAAAACCTCCTGTTCTTTCGCAATGGCAACAAACCTTTCAATAAGATTTTCAAGCTCTCTCACATTACCGGGGAAATTATATTCCATTAGCGTTAGTATAAGTTCTTTTGAAAACCTAACATTTTTAAAAAATCTTGAATTATACTTTTTCAGAAAATACTCAACAAGTAACGGTATATCCTCTTTCCTTTCCCTTAAAGGTGGGACGTGAATGGGAATAACAGATAATCTGTAATAAAGGTCTTCTCTAAAATTTCCTTTTTTTACTTCCTCTTCGAGGTTTTTATTTGTTGCTGAAATAATCCTTACATCCACTTTTATGCTTTTTAATCCCCCTACCCTATCTATTGTTTTGTCCTGTAACACTCTTAAGAGCTTCGCCTGTAAATTTAGAGGTATTTCTCCAATCTCATCAAGAAATAATGTGCCACCATTGGCAAGCTCAAATTTGCCTATTTTTGTTGATGTAGCACCTGTAAAGGCACCCTTTTCATAGCCAAATAGCTCACTTTCCATAAGTTCCGACGGTATAGCAGAACAGTTAATTTTAACAAAAGGTTTATCCTTCCTATTTCCAGAATAATGTATTATGTTTGCAACAAGCTCTTTACCAGTTCCTGTCTCTCCTGTTATCAACACTGATGTGTCAAGACTGGCTATTCTATAAGCAATCTGATAAATTTTCTTAATCTGCTTGCTTTCACCAATAAGGCTATGAGGAGAAAAAAGATTTTCTATTTTTCTCTTTAATGTAATATTTTCATCTCGAATCTTTTTATGGTCTAAAGCCCTTTCTAACACAACCAAAAATTCATCAAGAGAAAATGGCTTGGTGATATAATCAAATGCTCCAGCCTTTATTGCAGTTACTGCCATTTTTATAGTACCATAGGCCGTAATTATAATAACTGGAATATTGGTGTTTCTTTTTTTAATTTCTTCAAGGACAGTATGACCATCAATATCTGGCAGTTTAACATCGGTGATAACACAGTCAAAACCATTACTTTCAAGAATTTTCAACCCTTCTTTACCGCTATCTGTTGAAACTACATCATAACCATTATTTTTGAGAAAATCTTCAAGAGTAATTCTCATTATTTTTTCATCTTCAATAATTAAAATATTTGCAGACATTTAGCCTTCTAACTCCTTTTTTATTGTGAAATAAAAACTTGTTCCAATGCCCTTTTTGCTTTCAACCCATATCTCGCCACCCATATTTTTTATTATTTCATAGGTTATCCATAAGCCAAGTCCTGTTCCTTCTCCCTGTTTTTTTGTTGTAAAGAAAGGGTCAAAAATCTTATTGATATTCTCTTCTTCAATTCCGGACCCATTATCCTTTATCTCGAAGAAAATCCTATCACCTTCATCCCTGCAACGTATTAGTATCTCCCCTTCTTTTTCTATTGCCTGAATTGCATTAATAATAAGATTTAAAAGCACTTGCTCTAAGTCAGCCCTGTTTATAAAAACGGTGAGACCTTCATCAACATCTTTTATAATTTTTATTCTTTTTTTAGAGAGATTGTATCCTACAAACTCAAGAACATGTTCAATTAAAATATACAACTGCACCATTTCTTTTTGTTCTTCACCCTTTCTTGCCATCCACAATAGTTTTTTTACAGTATTTTCAATCCTTTCAAGACCGTCTTTAATTAGTTCTATATACTTGGTGTTTGAGCATGTTTTATCCTGAGCTAACATATGGACACAGTTAAATATCCCACCCAAAGGATTATTGATTTCATGAGCTATACCAGAGGCCAATATACCTATGGATGCGAGCTTTTCTGACTGGAGTAACATCTGGTTTTTCTTTTTAAGCTCCTCATTGGCAGAACGAATTCTTTCAATCATCTTGTTAAACTGCGTTGTGAGATAAGCAAATTCATCGGTGCCTCTCACAGGTATATAAGTATCAAGCTTTTCCATATCTGTTTTTGACATTGCATTTGCTAAATTTATGATTGGATTAACAAAGAGGTTGCTTAAATAAAGAACAAGAAGGTAACCCAGAATTATCAAAATTACTGTGATAAGAAAAATTTTAAAGATCGCATAAAAAAATTCATTCCTTTCATTGTTAAGAGATACTGCAAACCTTAAAGTCCCCCACTTCTTTTCACCAATAAATAAAGGCACAAGTACTTCAGCATTTTTACTGAAAATAAAATCATTACTCAAACTGACAACTGTTTCTTTCTCAGTGTTAACCTTTTTCATCAGTTCGTCATCAAACACCTTTCCATACTGGGCAATATCACTATGTGATATCACCCTGTTTGTATCATCAAGTACAGCAATAAATAAAAAATTCAGTTTTTTCTCTGTAAAAATTTCCCTGATATAGTTATCAAGAAGCCCTCCTTCTTCTACAAGACCTAACTTTTCATATATCAAATCGTTTACAATTGGTATAGCAAGGGTTTCTCCAAAAAGGGTCAACTCTGAAATAATCTTCTTGTACAAACTTTTCTTTTCAAAATTAAAAAAGTAAGAGCTCGTTATGATAGATAAAACAATCACAATAGAAAAGTTTATAATAATAAACTTTTTTCTGATATTGAGTTTGAAGATATCCTTTAGATTGAGGTGCGGGGATGGCATTTAATACCACATCCTGTAGGTATTTTTTTATAGCTTTTTTCAAGAAAACTATAGATAGAAATGTCCACTTTGTCAAAGCCGCCCTGTAAATCATAATCAAGCCTCGCGAGCACTTCAAGGGGGATATTAAAAATCAGAGATTTTAGCTTGTTTTTTAGTTCAGGTTCTAAATCCTTCCTAATAACTAAAGGCCCATAATGGACATCCTTAGACATCTCAATTATCTTAAATCCCAGTCTTTCAATCTTTTCTCTATGAATATCTCTTATCACACCAACATCAATTTCATCTCTTAATAAAGCCTTTATAATTGTGTCTTCATATCCATAATGTTTGTATTTACCTAATTCTGCTAAATGTATCCCATGCTGAGCTAGCATAAGTCTCGGTATTAGATTAAGTTCATCTGACCTTGTAGGACCAAAACCTATCCTTTTTCCCTTTAAATCTCTAAGGCTTTTAATCTTATCATTTTTAGTGATAAAAGCAACTTTATAAGAGCTATTGTTTTCTTTATTTTTAGGTATACCTAACACGTCGACAATACCGTTACCGTTCACATTTACAAAATCAAGAAAACCAATTATACCAATATCAATTTCTCCATTTATTAATGACCTTCTCAATTCCTTATGGTCCTTTATGACAAGCTGTATATCCATCCCAATTTTTGAAGATAAATAATCAACAAGGGGTTGATACTTTTCATAAAGAATGCGTGGATTTTTGATATCGGGAACACCAAAAACAAGTTGGTTTCTCTTTGCATTTTTTCTCATACTTTGAAAATATTTTTCAACAACACCTCTCATTTGTTTTACCAAGTCATAATCTCTATCAAAGACCTCTGCAAACTTTTTAATCTTCATATTCGCTAAAATATCCCTACCTTCGCTATCATTGTGCATGTTTAGAATTATATTTTTGACTTTCTCTCTCAGCGCCATTGGAAGATTTGAACGTATTATTATAGGAGGACTGGCAAAATCCATTGATTCCTCAATAACTTTCACCTGCGAGATATAGGGAGAGTTTGTTTCTTTCATGTAATTAAAAACAAGATTTTCCACTGCTGCACCGTCAGCCAATTTTTTCGCAACCATTTCTATTGACTTGTTGTGACTATAGCTAAAAGTAGTTTTGCTAAAAAATGTCTCGGGACGTTCCTTAATTTTTGATAGTTTATATAGAGGATAAAGATAACCTGTGTTGGATAGCGGGTCAGCAAAAACAAAAGATTTGCCACGTAACTGAGAAAAATTGTTAATTCCGCTATCTCGGTGAACAATTATATAGCTTTTGTAAAAAGGTTTATCTTCCTTTACTGGTGCAGCAACAAGCTCAATGCGTGCATTTTCTTTTAAATATACAAAGGCTGCAGTGCAAATAAAGGCAATATCAATCTCTCCCTTTTCAACAAGTTTGTTCATCTCTTCATACTTTTTTTTGTGGACAAGCAAAACTTTGGTACCCAACTTTTTCCCAATATAATTGACGATATCATCATAGTATTTTACAGTATCAACAGGTGTAATCATTGAAGAGATACCGACCTTTAAAACATCTTCTTCTGCAAACAAAAGCCTTGTATTGATTGGTATTGATAAAAGTAACAAAAGTACGATGAAACGAAAACGCATATAAAAATTATAACATAGCTTAAATAAGACTTTGAACAACTTTAAAAATCTCGGATTTTTTTAAAAAAGCTTTTACGTTTCTTAAACAATGTTTTCATAAATATGTTTCAGTCTGTCTGGTATTTGGAACTAATTTTTGATTTACAGTAAAGTTCTAAATTTTCATAATTTTCAATAATGTTTAGAAGTGTCCTTAACCTTATAGAGGTCCCAAAGAAAGAATTAATCATGGAATACTTTCAACAACATCCTAAAGAAGACCTTAAACATGGTCCTGTTGTAGATTGGGTCACCAAAGAATATCTTAAATATAATCCTAAACCACCGCGAGATCCCTGGAGAGCCATTCGCAAGCTTCATCAAGAAGGAAAATTAATCAAAGTTAGTAAGGGGATTTACCGCTATGACCCCGACCATATAAAAAATGTTGATTTGTTTGATTTTCCTAAAGAAGTAAAAGAGGAAATTTTCAAAAGAGATGGCTATAAATGTGTTGTATGTGGACGTGGAAGAGAAGACGGCGTTGAAATATGTGCTGACCATATAAAGCCAAAAGATAAAGGTGGAGACAATTCTATAGAGAATGGACAAACTTTGTGTATGGAACATAATCTTTTAAAGAAAAATTACTCTCAAACAGAGGCAGGAAAACGCTATTTCATCAAGTTATATGAAAAAGCATTATTAAACAAAGATGAAAAAATGATTAAGTTTTGTAAAGATATCTTTGATATTTACGATAAACACAAAATAAACGGGCACATTAAAAGACCAAATGGCGAAAATAAATAACATATTAACAAAAATAATACACTGAAACACTTAATAATTAATGAACTTAAAGTTTTTTTATTTGCATAAAATTTGTTCTATTCTTAACAAATTTTCTTAATTTCAAAATCGTATTACCCTTACTTATTATATTGCCCAATTTCATTAAATTTCATACAATTGATAGTGATGAAATCTATTTTTCTGTCTATTTTTTTGTTCTTTACAACATTTTTAAATTTTGCCAGTGGTAAAAGCAATTCTTTGATCATTTTTGCTGGTGCTGCATCAAAGCCCCCTTTAGAAGAGTTAGCAAAAGCATTTGAGAAAAAGACCGGAACTAAAGTTGAGCTTGTTTTCGGTGGCTCGGGATTTGTTTTATCACAGATGATTTTAACAAAAAAAGGAGATATATTTTTCCCCGGTTCATCAGATTATATGGAGTTAGCAAAAAATAAAGGAGTTGTCCTTCCCGAAACTGAAAAAAAGGTTGTTTATCTTGTACCTGCTATAAATGTGCAGAAAGGAAATCCTAAAAAAATTAAATCCCTAAAGGACTTAGCAAAACCTGGGATAAAATTAGCAATAGCAAATCCTGAGGGTGTATGCGTGGGTTTATATGCTGTTGAAATCATAGAAAAAAATCTCACAGAACAGGAAAAATTATCTCTAAAGAAAAACATTATAAATTATACTGAAAGCTGTGAAAAAACCGCCACCATTGTATCTTTAAAAGCGGTCGATGCCGTAATAGGCTGGGAAGTTTTTCAATACTGGGACCCAAAAAGAATCGAAACAATACCTTTAAAATCATCGGAAATAATTAGAATTGGCTACATTCCTATTGCTATATCTAAATTTTCCAAAAATAAACAACTTGCACAATACTTTATTGATTTTGTATTATCAAAGGAAGGTAAAATCATTTTCAAAAAATACAATTATTTTATGTCTCCAGAGGAAGCTTTCAAATGGATCGGTGATATAAAACCTATTGGTGGATTTTATAAACTACCAAAAGATTGGCTTTATATTCATTGAGAGAATATGAAAAAAATTTTTTCTATTTTTGCTTACCTTCAGTTAATATTTTATCTTTTACTAATTTTTTCTCTTTTCTATTTTTTCGATCTTTCAGGATTATTTAAATTGATAAGACTTGAAAAAACACTCTTCTCATTGAACTTAAGTATTATCACAGCAACAATTGTCACTTTTCTTGCAGTTTCGATAGCAATACCATCCGGCTATGTACTTTCGAGATTCAATATACCACTTAAAAGAATGATAGATGCCATTTTAGAACTTCCTCTTATAGTTTCCCCTGCAGCACTCGGAGCAATGATTTTAATATTTTTCAACACCCCTTTAGGTGAGTTCTTAAGAAATAAAGGTTTTGACGTAACGTTCACCTTTGCTGGCATAATTTTAGCTCAATTTACCGCAACCGCTGGCATCGCAACTAGATTGTTAAAATCAACCTTCGACGATATTCCCAAACGCTATGAAGAGGTTGCAAAAACATTAGGTGCTACACCTTTCAACGCTTTTATAACTGTAACACTTCCTATAGCAAAAAGAGGCATTTATGCTTCTTCAATACTCATCTGGGCTAAAGCTTTGGGCGAGTTTGGAGCGACAATTACTGTTGCTGGCACTATGAGTATGAAAACAGAAACACTTCCTATTGCGATTTTTATGAGCTTAGCAAGGGCAAATTTAGAAGAGGCGGTGGTGCTAATTTTAATAACACTTCTTCTTGGTGTGGGATGTATCATTATTTTTACTAACCTATTCAACAGATTTGAAGGGGTTTGATAAAGCTTTATGCTAAAAGTAGAGGGATTGAATTACAGTATTAACAGCTTTTCTTTGAAGGAAATAAACTTTGTTGTAAAAGATAAAGAATGCCATATACTTATGGGACCTTCAGGCAGTGGAAAGACTACATTACTTGAGTGTATACTTGGATTAAAAAAGATAAATAATGGCAAGGTTATACTTAATGGCATTGATATCACAAATAAACCAACCCATAAAAGAGAAATTGCCTATGTTCCTCAGGATTTAGGGCTATTCCCACATCTTAATGTTTACGAAAATATCTGCTATGGGGCAAAAATATTAAATAAGTTTGACAAAGATTTTATTTCACATATCATTGATGCGATGGAGCTTGAAAGGCTTTTAAAAAAAAGAGTTTCAGAAACAAGTGGTGGGGAGAAAAAACGTATAGCCCTTGCAAGGGCTATGGCAATGATGCCAGCAGTGATAATACTTGATGAACCACTTGCAAACCTTGATAAAGCTATTGCGGAAGATATACTGTTTTTCATAAAAAAGCTACAGAAGGAATTTGACCAGACCCTTTTATACGTAACTCATAATTTTGACGAAGCATTTTTTATAGGTGACGTAATTTCAGTACTTATTGATGGGAAACTAATTCAAACATCAAAAAAACAGGAATTATATTTCTACCCCCGTTCACTATCAATCGCAAACTTTTTAGGTATAAAAAACCTTTTCAAAGGCATACTCAAAGAAGAAACAGAAAAAGAGCTTCTTGTTTATCTACCAGATTTTTTAACATCTGTAAAAGTTTTAAAAAGGCCTAAATATCCAAAGTTTGAAAGAGAAAAACCCGTATATGTAGGCATTCGTTCAGATGAAGTTATGTACATAAGAGAAGGTAGAAAAAAAGAATTTTTCGACAATATCTTGCAAGGATACATATCTGAGATATACCGAATGGAAAGCTTATCGAAGATAATTTTCAAAGTTAATGATATTCCAATAGAAATTACTATGCCTTACGGAATAATAAGAAAACTAAACTTAAAAGAAGGCCTATTTGGAGAAATTATGCTAAAAAAGGAATCCCTATTTATTGCGGAGTTTTAAAATTTAAAGCCAAGTGTTGCATTTTCTTTGTGTATTTTCCTGCAGGTAACATAGCATTCAAAACAATTTGTACATTGAGGATAAATATTACCATCCATAGGGTTCAAATCAAAGGGACAGGAGATTACACACTGCCTGCAACCAATACAGGAATCGTGTAATCTTTCTCTTTTAATTATTTTCAGAGTTTTTGGGCTTATTAATAGTCCTATAAAACTTCCTTGAGGACATATATAGTTACACCATATTCTCTTTTTAAAAATGAACTCAACAAAAACCAAAAACAACAAAAATATCCAGAATAGGCTTAATTTCTTGTGAAAAGCTATTTTTTGCAATTCTAAAGAAAATATTCCTGGTAAAGATAGGTAGTTAAATAAAGGTATCTTTAGTAAAAATACAAGTAATAAAATTAGCAATAGTATAAATATTCTTATTCTTCTTCCATTAGCCAGTTCTTTAACATTTTTTTTACTATAAAATTTTCTAAATAACTCAAAAATAGTATTTGCCGGACAAAAAAAACTACAAAAAACCTTTCCCAGTATTAAAGCAAGCAACAAAGGTAATAAGATTGACACAAAAAAACCTGATTTAAACTCAAAATTTATAAGTAAATCCTGAATAAACATAAGAGGATCAGAAATGGTAATTCTAAATATTGTAATTGAAAATAAATTGCCTGAAATAACATTTATCATTCTTTCACTCAAAAAAGGTATCGCTAAAATAAAAAATATGGTGAAAACTTGTGTAAATCTTCTTATAACCCTAACCATTCATACCTCACTTACTACTATTGCTGAATCATCAACAGGACATACGTTCTCACAAATTCCACATCCCACACATTTCTCTTTAACAACAACTGGTTTAAGTTCGTCATTTATAAAAATTGCCTCATTATAAATTGGACAGTTATGGTAACAACTTCTACATAATGTTCCCTGATATGCAAGACATTTTTTTTCGTCAATTTTCGCTACACCCATCTTTACTTTTGTTTTATCTGAAAGCTTTTTATCAAGTGCTCCACTGGGGCATACAGGAGGACATTTCATACAAAGATAACAAGGTGTTTCTCTAGGAATTATATAAGGGGTATAAATGTTTTCCAAACCAAATTCAAGAAAAGCTATTTTTATTGTTTTGTATGGACAAACTTGAAAACATTTACCGCACCTTATACATTTTTTTGTAAAATTTTTTACTGCACCAGGTGGTCTTAAATATTTTCTATTCATAATTCTGATATGTATACTGGTAAAACAGCTTTTACTAATTCATTTTTTGATATTTCTTTAAAGAAACTCTCAACATTGTTTAAGGATTCACATTCAAAAACTACAACATAGCTGTTATCTTTTTCGCCATAAATACTTATTCCTTCAATGTTGGAGAGGAACTTTTTCAGTTCCTCTCCACTACTATCAATAGCCTCTATCACAAAACTCGCTATCTTCACATCTAAACCTTTTCTATCTTAACCGCCGCTATTTTGTATTCTGGCTGTTTTGATAATGTATCATATGCATCATTGGTGAGAATATTTATTAACTTATCTGGGTAATGAAAAACGGTATAAACAACTCCTTCTCTTGGCACATCTACTACTTTTGCTTCTAACACAATTGAACCTCTTCTTGATGTAACCTTTACCATATCCTTATTTTTAATACCTAGTTTAACAGCATCTTTAAGGCTAATTTCTAACTGGGCTTTATAAGCAGCTCTTTTTAATTCAGTAACTTTTAGAGTCATTGTACCAGTATGCCAGTGTTCGAGCTGCCTCCCTGTAGTCAAAACAAAGGGATATTCTTTATCTGCAGGCTCAGCAGGACCTTTATATGGTCTTAACCATATGACAGCTTTGTTGCCATCGGCTTTATTACCATAAAAGGATATATCTTTTGCTTGTGGGTCAAATTTTTTAACAAGGGGATCACCATATTTAACAGTATACCTTCTTAAAGTACCAGGATGAGAAACATCTGGGCAGGGCCATTGAATACCATGAGCTTTTTTAAGACGTTCCCTTGTCATTCCAGTGAAATCATATGCAGTTCCCCTCGATGCTTCCATTATTTCTTTCCAGATATCTTCAGTTGTTTTGTAATTAAATAATTTTTTTGCCTCGTCTTCCCTGCCTAATGCTTTGAATAATTTTTTCCCAAATTCTACAAAAACTTCAAAATCAGGCCTTGCTTCAAAGGGTGGATTAACTGCCTTTTCTAAATACTGATATCTCCTTTCAGATTGACCATAAGTTCCGTCCTTTTCAATCCATAATGCTGCAGGTAAAACTAAATCTGCTAACTCTGATGTTCTCGTTGGATGATACGCCTCAGAAACTACTAAAAATGTATCTTCATTAGCCATCCCCCTTCTATAAACTTCTAAATTAGGCAAACTCTGCCCTGGATTTGTACAGGCAACCCAAAGGCATTTTATTTCACCTTTACTAAATTTTCTAAAAATATCAACAGCTGTAGGTCCAGGCTTCGAATTGATTCTACCTTTTGGAACACCCCAGAATTTTTCCATCTCTTCTCTATCTTTCTCATTAATTATAAGTCTCCCATAGGGTAAAAGATGACTCAAAAGCCCCACATCTCTAATACCACCACAGGCATTTGGTTGTCCTGTCAAAGAAAATGGTGTAGCCCCAGGTCTACATATCTGCCCTGTTAATAAATGTAAATTATGAACAAGATTATTAACCCAAACACCTCTTGTCCTTTGATTAAGCCCCATACACCATAAACTCATTGTAGCTTTTGATTTTGCAAATAACCTTGCTGTCTCAATAATGTACTCTTTCGGACAATGTGAAACAGCTTCTGCCATTTCAGGTGTATATTCTTCAATAAATTTGACATATTCTTCAAAACTAACTTTAGCGGGCTTATCATCCTTTAAAGTTTTAAAAACAACATGTTGTTCAACAAAATCTTTGTTATAGAGATTCTCTTTTATTATTACATGAGCCATCGCATTTAATATTGCTAAATCAGTTCCCGGCACAAAACTCATATGTAAATCTGCAATCCTTGCAGTTAAGGTTTTTCTTGGATCTGCAACTATAACTTTAACGCTTGGATTTTTCTTCTTTCTCTCATTAATTAAATTAAAAATAACAGGATGTGCTTCAGCCATATTTGAACCGATAATGAAAAAACAATCCGCATGATAAATATCGTCATAACACCCCATAGGTTCATCTTTACCAAAAGAAGTTACATAACCAACAGCTGCAGAAGCCATACATAATCTTGGATTTCCATCAATATTATTTGTACCAAGCCCACCTTTAAAAAGTTTATTCATAAAGTATGATTCTTCTGTGTATGCTTGTCCAGAACCATAAAAAGCTACACTATCAACTCCATATTTACTTATAGATTCAGAAAATTTAGAAACAATAATATCCATAGCCTCATTCCACGAAATCCTTTCAAACTTACGTTTTCTTTTTATTAACGGATATTTCGCTCTATCCTCGGCATATAAAATTTGAGGCAAATAATACCCTTTTACACAGAGAAATCCCCTATTCCAGTTATCTTTGTCACCCTTTACCGCAACCACTTTCCCTTTGGATACTCCAACATAGACACCACACCCTGCTCCACAATATCTACAAACTGATTTTACCCATTTATCTGCTGTCTCCTTTGCCAATAAACCCTTTGGGAGAGGCAACTCCATCCCTATAGCTGAAGCTGCAGCCATTGCAGCAGAATATTTTAATAATTCTCTTCTTGTTAATTTCATAATTATTTACCCCCAACATTATGAAATTTTACTGCTAATGTATGCGGACTATGGCATTCAAAACAATCTTTAATACCTTTGCGTGATTTAATATCATTGACAAAACTTTGGTGACAACCATTGCATTTGTTTATATTAGCCCTTTTAATAAAGTTTTTATCTATCGAACCATGACAAATAAAACACATCACATTAACTCCATGAGCACTTCTTTGCCAATCCTCATATTCCTTTGCGTGGCAATCACTACATTCCCTACCCTCTTCTACTTTTATATGTTTATCTGCAGCAAAAGAGAGTAGGGGGATTAAGATAAGGATAATTAAGAGCCTTTTCATAAATCCCCCTTTTGTTATTTATCACTTTTGTGCTGATTTTTCTTTGATTGCCTTTTCAAGTATTTCAATACCTTTCTTTGAAGCCTCTATGGATGTTGCTAAGGACTGCCTTGCCTGGTCGGGATTGTGGAAACCATCAGAGTTTTCTGCTGTCCACCATTCCCAGTGGGCATGGGCAATATCATGTTGTTTTCTTGCCTCTTTAAGCACATCTTCAGAGACACCCATCTTCTTTGCCTTTTCAAATTTATCTATGAATTGAGCAAGCCAGTACTCAGATTTTCTAATCTTTCCTTTGATATAATTCTTTACGCTATCAATTGTATAAATTGCTTGTTTCTCAGTCCAATCTTTATGGCATTTCAAACAGGTACCTTTAATGTTTTCTCTTGGGCTAACAACATAGTGAGATGTATAAACCTTACCCGCTTTATTTTTTGTTTTTGCCATATGACAGTCTGCACAGGTTGCTCCTGCCCTTTCATGTTTACTTCCCATAAAAGTTTCTGCTTCTGGATGCTGGAATTTAATAAGATTTGCCTCTGTCACTGGATGTCTATAGTCCCTAAAGTTGATTTCATCATAAAATTTGAGAACATCAAAAACATTTTTCCATGGGAAAATGTTCGTTCTCGGATCATTAAAGCCAATTTTTTTATTAAAATCATCCTTTTCAAAACCAGGATTACAAGCATACTCGACATGACACTGGGCACACATAAGGACAGAATCGTTTTTCTTTAATAAACCTATCTTTCTGTAACCTCTAAACTCTTTGACATCAAGTGCATTTTTGTCATTGTTTTTACTATAAGGTCTATCTCCATCCCTTTGGACAGCCTGTATTAATGCATCTCTAATGATTCTGCCCTTTGCTGAATGAGGGTCATGACAATGAATACAACCAACAGGATTCTGGGCATCTTTAATTACATCAAATACATTGGATGTTCTATCCCACTTGGCTTTTGGATTTTTTTCGCCCAAATATGCCCATTTCATCACAAAATCTGAAGATTTACACTGTATACATGTTGGATTTGCTGCTTTTGCTGACTCAGGTAATGTTTTGTTTGTATCAACTAAAATATCCCATGCCTTTCCATATTTTGTGATATCAGCCCAGTTTTTATACTGAAATCTCCCACCATAGGCTCTATCAACAGTAATATGGTCAATTAGCATGTAGGGATGGCTTCTTGGCTCTGCATGTTCCTTTGTAAAACCATGTCCTGCAAGAAGTTTATCAAGAAGTGGTGCTCTTCCGTCAGGTGTTGCCTTTTCCTTTTTTGCTCTCTTGTGATAATTTACTTCAAAATAGGAATCATACTGGTCCTTGTGACACCTACCACAGTTGTCAAGATCAAGATTGGTTGTTGGCTTTGTATCAGGGTCACCTAAATGTTCTGACAAGCTACCGTGACACTGCCCACAATCCAATTTTGCATGTTTTGAACCTTCTTTTAAAGCTTTAATCTCTTCATGACATTGGTAACATTTTTTGCTATCAGCTTTTTCGATTCCACTCTTTTTTGCTCCAAAGGCATAGCCTGAAAGGGCAAAAAGGGCGACTAATAAGATTAAAAAATATTTTTTCATACCTGCACCTCCCATTTTTTTCATAATTAAATTATTAGCACATTTTAAAGATTAAGCAACGTTAATGAGTGTAAATTTTTGTAAATTTTTGTAAAGAAGTTGAAATATAAGCAAAAATGTATTCAAGAGCAGTTCAAGTATCGTACAAAAATAGTTTAAGTTAAGAAATGCTTACTTATGTTGAGTTAAACTCTTAGTTTATACCCTTTCTGTGGAATTGTAATTAATAATTTTGGATTTTCAGGGTCTTCTTCAATCTTTTCTCTGATATGACTTATGTGTACATCAATTGTTCGTGACCATTGATATAATTCTTTTTCTTTCCATAGTGCTTCTTTTAGCTCTTTTCTTGTTACAATTTCATTAGCTCTGCTAAATAAGTATTTAAAAATCTCAAACTCTGTGTGGGTCAAGTATACCTTTTTATCTTTTAAGGTAATGGTTCTATCTTCCTCATCGATTGAGAGGTTAAACTGTAAATTTGCAGGCTTTTTCTCATCTAAGACATCATAACGCCTTAACACTGCTTTAATCCTTGCGAGAAGTTCAAGGGTATCGAAGGGCTTAACTACATAATCATCTGCCCCCAATTCAAGTCCTAAAATTTTATCGGTGTTTCTATCTTTTGCAGTGAGCATAATAACAGGAACACTACTTTCTTTCCTTATTATCTGAATAATCTGAAAACCATTTATATCAGGCAACATAACATCAAGAAGCACTAATGAAAGTGAATCCATGTTTTTTCTGAACTTGTCAATGCCATCTAAACCATTACTTGCTAACAAAACCTTGTAGCCCTGCATCTCAAGAACTGCTTTTAAAACCTCTCTTATATCCTCTTCATCATCAATTATCAATATTTCCTTAACCATCTAAACCTTCCAGTAAGGGTAGTTTCACATAAAATGTTGTGCCTTCTTTTTCGCTACTTGTGAAACATATTTCACCTTTATGTAGCTCAACAACTTTTTTTGCAATATACAAACCAAGCCCTGTACCTTTCTCTTTGCCATTATAGTTTTTATAAAAAAACTTATCAAAAATAAAGGGTTTATCTTCTTCTTTTATACCTATCCCTTCATCTCTAATCTTAAACAGAACATGGTTGCCAGCTCTTTCTAAATACACATATATATTGCCATCAGGCTTGTTAAACTTTATTGCATTGTGGATTAAATTTTCAAAAAGGGAGACAAGCTTTTCTTTTGCACCATAAACATACAAATTTTCCTCAATGTTGCTAATAATGCGTTCGTAACTGAAAGCATTCATGACTTCTTGCAAAAGTTTTGATAGATTGACCTTCTCAAAACTCTCATCTTCAATATTCATATCAATTTGAGCTGTCTTTAAAATCTGGTTAAGGGCTCTTTTTAAGATTGCAACATTTTTCTTTAATAATTCGAGATACTTACTCTCTTCAACACATCCACCTTTCATAAGCAGATAATCAATACTCGTTGATATAACAGTTAAGGGGGTTTTCAATTTATGCCCTACTTCTAATAAAAATTCAGATTTTTTGTCATTAATTATTTTAAGTTCATTAATTGCCTTTTCAACTTCATCTTTGAGAATCTCTTTTATCTTTTCATCTTTTAATTTAGCAGACCTTAGTTTTTCAGATAAAACATGCAATTCTTCAATATTAAACTCCGATTCTTTTAATTCCTCTTTCCCTTCTGCAAACAATGCGAGTTTTTTGACAGGTTCTATAACAAACCTGTCAAAAAACAACCAAAAACCTGTAAAAACTACAATATGAAAGAGTGTTAGCAAAATAAAAAATAACAGCTTTGTCTTTTTAAGCTTTATAAAAAGCTCATCAGAAGGTAAAAAAATACTCAAAGCCCCTCTAACACTACCTACAACATAGTTTTTATGACAGCTAATACAGGACTCTTCAGTAAAAAGAGGAATGATATAACGAAAAACCCTATCCTCTACAGAAAAATATTCCTTAGACCAGCTATTTTCAAATTCTAAAAGCGCCTTCTTTTCAAAATCATCGGGTATATTTTTAGGATTTACCGCATTAAGACTTACTACGCGAAAGTAAAAACCCTTTTCTCTCTCCGCCAATTTAGCAATCTCTCTGGTTACAAAAGCTGGATTCATTTTTACATAAATCTTACCATGCTTGTCTATAACATATGGTTCTTCCAAAAAAGGATTTGGCTCTATTTCTTCATCCTTTACCACAAGTACAAAGGAGTGAAGGGCTACCCACTTTCTTGTTATGAGAATCTGCTGAGCGAGCATTTTAGCAGAAGAATTAAGCTCATTTAGAACAATCACTTCATATCGTTTGGTAATAAAAACATAGGTAAGCAAATATGAAACTATAAAAATACATAACAAAAAGCCTGAAATATAGAATTTTAAGCTTCTCTTCACAAAAATATTTTACTATTTTTTAATAAGCAATTAAAAAATTTTTTAAAAACTAACCTTACTCATCATATTGATTTTAATTGTTGACATGTTATAATTATAAAAAAACTGGAGGTAACGATGAATCCAATTGAGATAAAGAAAAATATTTTCTGGGTAGGTGCCATTGACTGGGCTGTACGTGATTTTCATGGTTATCAAACACCAAGAGGCACAACATACAATAACTATCTTGTTATAGATGATGAAATCACTCTTATAGATACAGTTAAACATAATTTTGCAGAGATAATGATAAAAAATATTAAACATCTTGTAGATCCCTCGCAAATTAGAAACATTATCATAAATCACATTGAAAATGACCATGCCACAGCTATTGAAGAAATAATGCATTACTGCCCTAAGGCTAAAATATACATAACACAAAAAGGAAAAGAGGGTTTAGAACGCTTCTACGATATAAGTAATTGGGATATTAACGTTGTAAAAACAGGACAAAAAATAAATACCGGTAAAAAAACTTTCATGTTTATTGAAACACCAATGATGCACTGGCCAGATTCAATGTTTACTTATATTGAAGAAGACAAACTACTTATAAGCCAGGATGCCTTCGGTCAACATTTAGCTTCAACATCAAGATTTGACGATGAATTTATTAGTTGCTATTCCGAAGAAATATTGATAGATGCTGTTTGGGATTATTATGCAAACATACTTATGCCCTTTGGTTTTATTATAAAACCAAAAATTATGGAACTTAAAAAAATGGGGTTAGAAATTGACATGATAGCACCTGACCATGGGGTTATCTGGAGGAAAGATGTTGCTAAAATTTTAGATTTATATATGAAAATCGCCGATGGTTATGCAGAAGAAAGGGTTTTAATTGTATATGACACAATGTGGAATAGCACAGAACATATGACCTATCCTATCGCCCAAGGTATAAAAAGTGAAGGGTTAGATTGTAAAGTAATAAAACTAAGAGCAACCCCCTTGAGTATAGCAATTACAGAATTCTGGAGATGTAGAGGAACTTTAATAGGAGCTCCTACTTTAAATAATTTAACCTTCCCACCAGTTATGCAATTTTTAGATTATTTAAGGGGTTTAAGGCCTAAAAATAGAATTGTTGGAGCTTTTGGAAGCTATGGTTGGGGTGGTGGTGCAGTAAAAGAGATAAATGAAGTTACGAAAAAAATAGGGCTTGAAGTCTTTGAGCCAGGCTTACAGATAAAATATCGCCCATCATTACAAGATGAGGAGCTTTGTTTCGAGTTTGGTAAAAACTTTGCAAAAAAAGTAAAAGAATACCATAAACAGTTCGGTCCTTTTTAGCGTTGCTCCATAAACTTTTTATAATAGCTTATGCATTTTTCAAAAAGCTCTTCGTTTTTTTCTTTTATGTAAAATAAATCATTTGTATCAAATAGCTTTGTTAGATCTTTGTTTTTATAAAATAGTTCTTTAAATGTTTTCCTTACTTCCAATTCTCTTTCAGGTATAAGCTCAAGTAATTTCTTGAAATCTTCATTTCTTTTTTCTTCAAGCTCTTTTTCCTGTTTCACTGCTTTATATCTTTCAGGACCGACACATTGTTCAGCGTAGGGACACCACTTAAGACAAGCAAGATTCATTCTATCATTTAAAACTGTCGCTCCACAATTTTTACATCTATGAGTAACCTCATCTTTATAAAATTCAACATCACCTCCACACTGAGGGCATTTCACATCGTATATTGCATCATATTTCCAAAATTGTGTATCCTGACCAGGACATCTTGCCATGATATCCTCCTTTTATAGTAGATTTCCTCTTACTCCTACTGTAACTTCCTCAACTGGGATATTAACTCCTGATTTTTTCATTGCTTCATTTACCATATGTACAAGGCCAAAACAACAAGGAACTTCCATATGGGCTATTATAATCTTTTTAATATTCGACATTTTTAGAATCATTCCTAACTTTTCTGTGTGAGCTTTAAAATCGTCAAGTTTTGGACAGGCAACTAAAACAGCCCTATTTCTTAAAAAATCCCTATGAAAATTAGGATATGCAAAGGGCACACAATCAGCACAAAGCACTACTTCTTTATTCTGTAAAAAAGGTGCTGTAGGTGGTACAAGTGTTAACTGCACAGGCCAATGAGTTAATTCACTTTTCAACTCTACTTCATCGCTATAATCAGGCACAGGACAAGGTTCTAAATTTCTCACAGATGAGCCAGGACAGCCACATGGCAATTCATTTTCATTTAATTTATGCAAGTGCGCATGAACAGCTTCTTCATCAAAAGCTTCTGCTTCCCTTTCAACAATGCTTAAAGCACCTTCAGGACACTCTTTTATACATGCTCCTAATCCATCGCAATATTTGTCTGATATAAGTTTTGCTTTTCCATTTATAATAGCAATTGCACCTTCAGCACATGATGTGACACACAAACCACAACCAGTACACTTTTCTTCATTAATTTCAATAATTTTTCTTATCATTATTCTTACCTCCACTTTTTTAATTTTCTAATTTTATATTACTTAAATAAGAGAGGACAAATCTTTGACTTAAGTCAACCGGTTAATTATTTAACGATTACACCAGCGTAGCCAACTACTCTATGATAATCCTTATTGATATCACCAGAAGTGGCATATTTGATAAGCTTAGCATCTTTTGCACCTAACGTTTTTACTGCTTCAATACCTACAACTGTAGGAAAAACACCACACATAGTAATATCGTAATTAAAACAAACCTCTAAAAGCCCTAAAGCATCAAGATTTAATATTCTATCTAAAGCAATAAAATCTTTCTTCTTTGCCTCTTCTTGAGCAATATAATGAGACATATCAGAACTAACCACAATAAGAGTTTCCTCTCCAAACTCTTCTAATGCACTAGCTATAGATATGCCTAATTCCTTCAACCTTTCATATTCCGCATGTTTAATAGCTATTGGTACTATCGTAATCTTAGGGTTCTTATATTGCAAAAAAGGAAGCTGAACTTCGAGAGAATGTTCCTCTGCATGAGCCATATAATCATCTTCAAAAAGTTTGTTTTTATTTTTTATAATTTCAGCTAATTTAGAATTAATGGGAACATTACCTAACGGTGTTTTCCATTCACCTTCCAACATGATTGAAAATCTACTTCCCAGTCCTGTATGATTAGGCCCAAGTAATAAAATATTATCTGGTACATAAACTGACGAGAAAACTGCACCAGCAACATGTCCAGAATAAATATATCCAGCATGTGGAGCAATTACTAATTTAGCCCTTTCCTCTTTTTCTTGTGTGGTAAGATATACTTTAAGAAGCCCAAGAAGCTTGTCTTTTTCAAAAGGATAAAAACTTCCACTAACTACTGGAATCCTAATCATAATTAAATTATATCATATTTTGTACCAATAGTTAAATAACGGGATAAATAAAAAATTAGGACAATATACAATAAATAATAGAAATCCCATTTTTGAAGTTTTATAGCATTTATCTACAACCAAAATAGATAATAAACCATTCCGCGGAGAAACTTAATATTAAACATAACAGTTTTAGTAGACCTATTATCCAAACATTTCCAAGATAGGTATGAGAATTAAATGTAATATAAGGGCTTTCTTTTGGTGGAGGTGGCGGGAATCGAACCCGCGTCCGAAAACTTCCTACTCTGAACCACTACAGGCTTAGTCAGGATTTTTAATTTCTCCCTTAAAACTCCTCCTGACAGGATTTTTAAGGGATAGCCTTATTGAATTTCGCTTTTTAGGTCTAAGGCGAACCTAAAAAGCTATCCTGCATTTCTGACGATTGCTTAAGCCTGCAGGCGAACTTAAGCAACCGTTGCAGTCTTAATTATGCTGCAAGAGCGAGTTTAGGTTCGGCACTTGTGTGCGTTGAGCTTGTTTTACGAGGTAGCCCACCTCGGCCTGCGATTCAGAGTTTTCCGTCCCCGTCGAAACCATTACACCCCCTTATCTTATTTTGTAGTGTCTTCGGATTTGCTCAATATGTCGCTTTTCTTCCCTTTCTTTTATAACCTGTTTTTTATCTATCGCCTTTTTACCACGTACAAGTGCAATTTCTATTTTTATTATACCAGATTTTAAATAAACTTTCAAAGGTACTAAGGAATACCCCTTTTGCATTACTTTACCTATCAGCCTTTTTATTTCATATTTATGCATCAAAAGTTTCCTTACCGCTGTTGCTTCATGATTATTATAGGTTGCATGGGGATAGGGCTGAATATTCATATTATGTATAAAAATTTCACCATTTCTAATCAAAGCAAAGGCATCTTGTATATTTACTTTTCCCATTTTTATTGATTTTACTTCACTACCCTTCAATACTATACCAGCTTCAAAAGTTTCTATAATTTCATAGTTAAATCTTGCTTTTTTGTTTTCTGTTATTACCTTTATGCCTTGTTCTTTCGCCATTTTTATTTTATTACCTCTTTTAAAAGAACGAATTTGTAACCTTTTTCTTTCAATGTGCTAATTATATTTGGAAGGGCTTCTTTTGTCTCCCAACCCCTACCATTAATGTGAAATATAAGTATCGCACCAGGTTTTATATTTTTCAAGGTATTATTTTTTAAATCTTCTGCAGTGATTTTTTTATCTGGATCCCCACTTGGAAACGTCCAATGGACCACCTTATAGTTTAATGAGTGAACTATACTCAAACTTTTTTCATTATAGTACCCATAAGGAAACCGAAATATCACTGGTTTTTTACCTGTAATCTCGGTAATTAGTTTTTCGTTGCTTAATATATCGTTTTTTATTTCTTTGGATGTTAGTTTTGTAAAATCAGCATGGCTATATGAATGGTTTTCGATCTCAATAAAATCATATGTTGATATTTTCTTTACATCCTCTTTGTTGCGTTCTATAAATTTCCCGCTCAAAAATAACGTTACCGGTAATCTTTCTTTTATAATGAAGTCTAACAAATCTTTATCAAAATAAGCAGGAGTTTTAGTCTCACAGGCATCGAATGTAATTGCTATAGTTTTTTCAGCTGTTTTAAATTGTTCAATTATTCCATAATTAATCACTAATGCAGTAATGATTGTTAAAATTAAAGCCATATTTAAAAATAAACCTTAACAAACTTATTGTCAATTTCACAGAGAAGACAACCCTGCTTTTTGTATATTTCAAACAGTTTTACGACTAATTCAACATCTTTCTGGCAGTATAGCTTTAACTTTTCCATCTCACCATCTCTAAACCATTTAACAGCCTGTATGCCATCAGCCAATTTTTCTGAATTTAGGTTAATCTGTGCTAAATGCTGAAGACTAATTTTTATTCCAACCTTATTTTGAATTTTTTGAAACAAATCAAAAGTATTCAATTTTAGCTTTTTGCCATGATATGCTGAAAGAACTTTTAAATCGAAATTTTCTATATTAAATCCTACTACAAGATTTGCTTTCTTTAGTTTTTCTATAAGTTTACTCACATCTTTCTCTTCGTAAAAATCAAACTTATCGCTGTCCATATCGTAGGTAACTCCAACGGAAACACCCATTAAATGAGTATTTTGCCAACCACCAACTTCATGGGCAAGAAATTTTGTCTCTATATCAAAAAAAACTATGCCAGTTTCTGGTAAGTTTTCTTTAGATAATATTTGTGCAATGTTTTTCTTCTTTATAGCTTCTATTTCTTTATGGTCAATATGCTCGCTATTTTGATACAACGTTCTCAAAAGAACCTTTGCACCTTCTTTGTCTAATGGGTAGTTTTGTGAACCACACTTTGGTGAATGTATACAGGAAGGACAACCAAACTCACATTTGCATTTTTCTAATAAAAGCAATGAATTTTCTAAAAGTTTATTAAACTTTTCAAAACCCGAAAGTGCAAGTCCAGCTCCACCTTCATAACCATCGTATATGAAGATACTTGCTCCTTCTGTCTGTGGGTGGTAGGGATAACATATGCCACCTAAATCAAATCTATCACAAAACACAAGTGTTGGCATAAGCCCAATCATCGCATGCTCTACTGCATGAAGAGAACCCATAATATGTAATTTTTCTTTTTCTAAAGTATGTATAATTTTTGCAGGTATGTTTATAATAAATCCAAAGGTTTCATAAGTGTATGGCGGAAGGTCTAAGTCTTCCCTGCCAATTAAATTCTGGTTTGTTAAATCCTTTTTTTCATATCCTATTACTCTTTCAGTAACCTTTAATTTGCCATATAACAAAACATAGGTTTTCTCAATCTTCTCTTTTTCAACGTTTAAAATTTCTGTTTCCTTAGAAATGTATGGTCTTGTAAAATAATTGCCCTTCTCTTCTTCAACAATAACTTCCTTTTTTACTATATCGAGCTTTTTTACATGAAATGTTTCACCTCTATGAAGGTATATTGCACCAGTATGACATTCTGAAAAAACTCTTGGACCACTTATTGTCCCTATTATCTTTTTTGTTTTGCCATCTATGACAGTATAGGAATCACCAGTCTCTCTTATGTTTACTTTTAAATGGGGATTTTTTTCTTTGGTAAAAAATGTCTGTCCATTTTGGGATTCAAATATTAAACCTTCTTGAATTGTCTCTTTAAGGATATCTTTGTATTCTTCAACTTCCTCTATTCTTATAGGCATCTCATAAGCAGCGCAGACAATATGTTTTTTGGCAATATAAATATTAAAAGGATTGACAATTACGTCTTCGTAGGGCTTATTGAAAAAGTCTTCGGGATTTTTCATATAATACTGGTCAAGAGCATCTTGTTGCATTATCATGAAAATTCCTGCAGGTTGTTTTCCACGCCCAACCCTTCCTGCTCTTTGGTAAGTATTTATAATAGAACCTGGATAGCCTACAAGTATGCAGACATCAAGGTTTCCTATATCAATACCCAATTCCAGTGCTGATGTAGCAATAACTCCGAGTAATTCACCACTAAAAAGTTTTTTTTCTATCTCGCGCCTTTCTTCTGGTAAATACCCCGACCTATATGAACTTACTTTATCACTCATTTTAGGATTTGATTTTTTGAAACTATTATAAATTATCTCTGTAATCTTTCTTGCTTTTGTGAAAACTATGGTTCTTATCCCAGCATTAATGAAATGTGAAAAAAGCTTTGTTGCAATTACATAGGCACTTCCCGATCCTTCTAAGTTTATGAAGAAAAAATGCTTTTTTGATGTTTCAGCACCATTTTCTCTTATTATCTCAAAATCCTCGCCAAATAAACTTTTTAGAAATGTTTTAGCATTGCCTATTGTTGCTGATGTCGCAATAAATGTTGGCGTTGAATCGTAATAATTTAAAATCCTCTTTAATCTTCTAATTATCCAGGATATGTGACTGCCAAACACCCCTCTATATGTATGAACTTCATCGAGCACAACATATTTTAGATGTGCAAAAAAATCTTCCCAAATGTAATGAGAAGGCAGTATACCAAAATGAAGCATATCGGGATTTGTAATTAAACAGGTAGGTATATCTTTTCTTATCTTCTCTCTTTTGTAGTTTGAAGTATCTCCATCGTATATCTCACATCTTAAAAAAGGTGTTAGAAATTCTACATTTTTAAGAAGCTTCTCCCTTTGGTCCTGTGCTAAAGCTTTTAAAGGATATAGGAGCAAAAATTTTGAGTCTTTGTCTTCAAAATACTTTTTAAAAATTGGGATATGATAAGCAAGTGTTTTACCACTTGATGTAGGTGTTGCCAAACAGACATTTTTTCCTGAGAGTATGTGCTCGATTGCAATCTTTTGGTGTTTGTAAAGATTTATACCTCGCCTTTTACAATAATCGATTATGAAAGGATCATCAAGAGTTGCATATTCTGAATTTTGTGCTTCTATTTCTTTATGAAAAAGTGATACACCAAATTTTTTTAATCTTTGAGCACTTTTTATTATTTCTTCTTCTATTCTCCTGTAATCAACCACGAAGGGTCACCACCTGCCTGAATCAATTCATCATAAATATCAATGGTTAATTTCTTATTTAATTCATCTAATGCTCTAACTGTAATCTTAATTGAGTTTTCTACATCTCTCAATTTATTTTCTAGTGAGGCTGCCTCAGTGATACTTTGGGAATCACCTATAAAAAATGCCTTACTTCTTGCACTTTCGAGTTTTTTAGCAATCTCATCTCTTTGCTCTTCTAAAGTTCTTAGTTCTTTTTCCTTTGAAAGTCTTTCATCTTGCAATGCCTTGAATCTTGAACGCCAATAAGCAGGAGTATTTCCGAACTTGTCTTTTTTTAGTTCACCTTGCTTTAATTCAGGCATAGGTAGTGGTTTTTCTGTTTCATCTTTCATAAGTTCTCTCTTATCTTCTAGTTGTATCGCTTTTTTTGATTTTTGTTGGTATTTTTCAGGGATAAGACTTTCATCATCTACAAAATGCATAACACCTTGATCATCAATATAGTAATATATGGTTTGGGCAGAACTTATACGAAACATAAACAAAACTAAACAAAAAACAAGCATAATCTTAACTTTTTGTCCTACATATTGTAAAAACATAAATCTCATTGCATCCTCCTTTTTTTAGGGTTATTGACGCTTCTCTTACTGTTGCGGTTGTAGTTATTATATCATCTACTAAAACTATTGTATCAACGCATTTTTTTTTAGCAATAGAAAAAGCACCCCCAATGTATTTAAACCTTTCTTCCCTGCTTAAACTCATAAGTGGTGGTAACTCTTTGTTTTTTATAAGGAAATCTTTAAGAATAGGCACTTTAGATATTTTTGAAAGTTCCTTTGCTATCAGTAGAGCCTGGTTATACCCCCTTTTTATCTTTCTTTTTTTAGATAAAGGCATGGGAACTATATAATCAATGTTTCCAATCTCGCTAAAAATATTATCTATTTTTTTCTTAGCCACCCCCAAAAGTTCGGGTAAGTAATAGTATTTTTGCCTAAACTTTATTTCATGAACAATTTCTCTGATAGCACCTTCATACCAAAACAGAGAAAAAACCTTTTTAAAGGATGGAGGGTTTTTAAGACATTCACCACATATGAGCTTATTCTCTATTGATTCTACTTGTAAAGAGGAAAGACAAATACTGCAATTTCTACCATCTATATATGCCAGCGTTTTGCCACAATCCTCACAAATAAAGAAATTTTTTTTACCACAAATATAACATTTTTCACCCGATAAAAAATTTATAAAGTTTTTCAAAATATCCTTAATCAGAGTAAAGGAGCGAAACACCTGTCATCTCTGGTGGTTTTTTTATACCCATATAAGATAAAATTGTGGGTGCGATATCTGCAAGAATACCATTTTTAACCTTCAGTGATGATGACTTTGTTATAAATATAAATGGAACAGGATTGGTTGTATGTGCAGTATGTGGTTTTCCATCTTCCTCAGTCATCTGCTCAGCATTACCATGATCTGAGGTTAAAAATATAGTCCCATTCTTTTCAAGTATCGCTGGTATAAGCTTTGATAAACAATTATCAATTGCTTCAACAGCTTTAACAGCAGCTTCAAAAACACCTGTATGGCCAACCATATCCATATTAGCATAATTGAGCACTACAAATTCATAATCATCGGTACTTAACCTCTTTAACACTTCTTCAGTAACCTCGTAAGCGCTCATTTCGGGCTTTAAATCATATGTAGGGACATCCCTTGGAGATGGGATTAGACATCTATCTTCTAAGGGAAAAGGCTTTTCTTCGCCACCATTAAAAAAATATGTTACGTGTGCATATTTTTCCGTTTCAGCAATTCTCAGCTGTCTTATTTTCTTTTCAGAAAGTACTTCACCAAGAATTTTTTTCAAAAACTCAGGCGGAAAGGCTATATGAACATTTTTAAATAATTCGTCATAAAGCGTCATTGTAACATAATAAGCTATTTCAGGAACAAAAGCTCTATCAAAATCAATAAATTTTTCTTCTGTTAAAGCCCTTGTAAGCTGTCTTGCCCTATCAGCTCTAAAATTAAAAAATATCACCACATCTTTATTTTCAATTTTAACACTTTCGTCTTGCCTGACTAACGTTGGTTTAATAAACTCATCGGTTTCTCCCCTCTCATATGCCATTTCCACTGCAGTAATTGCATCTGGTGCATAAAAAGGTGCTACACCTAAAGTAAGTGCATCATAGGCTAACTTTGTTCTATCCCACCTTTTATCTCTATCCATTGCATAGTATCTACCTGATACCAACCCTATTCTTCCATATCCGATATTTTTTATATGTTCTGTGAGTTCTTTTATATAGTTTATGCCACTTGTTGGTGGTGTATCCCTGCCATCAGTAAAGCAATGAACCACTATATTGTAATAATTCTTTATTCTACCAAACTCCAAAAGTCCCTTTAAATGATTAATATGGGAATGAACGCCACCATCAGAAACCAAACCCATAAGGTGTACTTTTGAGTTGTTTTTCTTGGCAATATCAAAGGCTTTATTTAAAACTTCATTTGCAAAAATGGCTCCTGTTTTAATTGCTTTAGTTATTCTTGTTAAGTCTTGGTAAACTATCCTACCCGCTCCAATATTTAAATGTCCTACTTCAGAATTCCCCATCTGACCTTCTGGTAAACCTACATCCTCACCAGATGCTGAAAGTTGAGCATTTGGATATTTTTCAAAGAGAGATTTTATGAAAGGTGCATTAGCTTCTCTGAAAGCATTTTTCGTTTTCAGAGAATTGTTTATTCCCCATCCATCTAAAATTATAAGAAATATTGGAAACATAGGGTCATTTTAACCTATTTTGAAATAAAACTAAAGTATAAATTCTCTCTCAAACTTTAACTGCCTCTGCATCAAATCTTTTAAAGCTTCTGTAGGAGAATAACCATTGTAAATGACATTGTAAACACTTTCTGAGATAGGCATCTCCACTTTATATTTTTCTGACAAACTTTTAACAGATTTAGATGTTTTAACGCCTTCTGCAACCATTCTCATCTCTTTTTCTATAACATCTATCTTATACCCTTGCGCCAGCTTTATACCTACTTGTCTATTTCTACTTAAGCTACCAGTACAAGTAAGAACTAAATCACCCACACCAGAAAGTCCTTTGAATGTGAGTGGATTTGCTCCCATCGCAACACCTAACCTAGTCATTTCAGCAAGTCCTCTCGTTATTAAAGCTGCCATAGCATTGTAACCCAACCCCATTCCTTCTGAAATACCAGCAGCAATTGCTATAACATTTTTTAATGCCCCACCAAGTTCAACTCCAATTACATCGTCAGAAGTATAAATCCTAAAATTTTTACTAGAAAAATTCTTCTGAATAATTTCAGCTTTTTTCAAATCATAGGATGCCACAACTACTAAAGTTGGTTTTCCTTCAGCTACTTCTTTTGCAAAACTTGGTCCTGATAATACGCATATGTTATTTTTATAGTTTTCACCTAAAACAGATTTTAAAACTTCTGCCATTAAGCAGTTTGTCTCATTTTCTATGCCTTTTGCAACAGAAACAAGTATAGTTTCTTCACTAACATAAGGCTTCATGCTTTTTACAACTATCCGAAGTACATGAGATGGCACTGCTAAAAAAATTACTTCCTTATTTTTTACAGCCTCCTCAATGCTTTTTGTAGGTTTAATATTTTGCCTTAACTTCAAACCAGGCATATATATTTTATTCTCTCTTTCCTGCATAATTGCATTAAAAACATCTTCTTCATAAACCCACAAAACAACTTCATCATGCATGGAAGAAAAAAGGCTTGCCAATGCTGTTCCAAAACTACCTGCACCAATAACTGATATCGTCACTTCTGCCTCCTCATTTCAAGCAAACATTTGTCCTTATTATACATAATTAGTTTTTTAATGAAACTATTTTTTTCAATACTTTCAACATCAGGGATTAGGTCATGGATATTTTTATATATTAAAAAAGCTAACTTTTGCTGGCCTTCAGCATAAAAAAAATAATCTGCAAGCTGGTAAAACCTTTTTTTCCAGTAGTTTATCTCTGGTAATATGATTTCTCTTATGATTTTTCTTAAAAACAAGTGGTCGCGCCATATATCCTCATATGGTTCCGTATTATAATACCACTTTTCAATGATATTACAAAATTTATGCTCATTCATAAACCACCCATTTTCCTGAACATACATATCAAAAATCCGTTCCCAGTATTCATTTATAAAAAACTCCTCCCTTGAATTTATATGACATGTGTAGTTTTTCGGAATAATTTTTTCCATATCAACAAAACATGTAAGAAAAGTAAACTGCCATGGTAATGGCACTTCTAATTCTAAGTGGTTTAATACAATATCTGCTAAAATGTCAAAGGCTATTTCGTTTTTTATTTCCTTTAACGAATATATCTTTTCTATTGGACTCTCATTATCGGTATATACATAACTATCTATACTAAGAAAATAGAATTCATTAACGGTGAGCAAAAACTTTACTGGTTTATTGCAATTGCGCACTTCAAAAAAAAGCATAAAGCTGTTTTCTTTGTTTAAATCAGATATCATAGTCTTGTAATAATATCTCTTATCATTTTTTTTATTGTTACAACTGTGATCTATCACAGAAAAAGTTAACTTACTCAATACTTTATCAATTGATTCAATGTATTCAAATGGTAGCATTTTTTTTAGAAAATTTAACAAGATAATGGCCCTTTCAGTTCTTCTTTTACCGAGATTTCTTATAATCTCAAAAAGCACCTGTTTAAAACCAGTCCAGATAAGAAGATTATAAAGGAAGTACCTTTTATAAGGACTACTTTCATCTATAATTTCTAACAACCTAATTTTTTCATCATCGCTTAAGAAGTAAAAATTTTGAAGAAAATTTTTTATATCATCGAAGTCATTCTCTTTTTTTCTTAAAAAAAACATCAAAGTTTCATAAACCTTACTATAAAATTCTTCAATCTCCCCATAATAGGGAGACTGATAAAGATTAAATCCATAGAAATTTAATAAATTTAAAAGACTTGTTCGAATATAAATATTTTTTTTAAATCCCAAAGACACGAGATATTTTAAAAACGATGGTTCATACATATACATCATCAAATGTTCATATCTCTTAATAATTAAAGTATCTCGCTGTCTTGAAAAATTATTAACAATAATCTCTAGTGCATGCTCTCCATACTCAAGAAGTCTATCAGCAATATCCTCTATCTCAAAAAAGCTCAGCTTCCTATCATTTTCAATAGTCTTAAGATATTCCAATATTCTTCTCCTCGTTATAAAAAGATTAGCACTTTTAAAAAGGAAGTTTTTTTCAGAAGCTGCCATAGCTTTATTTTAAACAGTTAACTAATCTCTATATAAACGTCATGTAGGGACTTTTTCCTTGGTGGTTCACCTACTTTAACTGGATAACCAATTGGAACCATTGCAAGAAGTTTATCCTTTGTATTGAAAAACTTTCCTATTTCATCTGCTAAAAGTACTACTATACCTAACCAAACAGAACCAAGTCCTAATTCTGTTGCCTGCAAAAGCATATTCTGTACAGCAGCAGATGCACTTTGAATTTCCATATCCTTAAAAAATGTTTCAATCTCATTTTTCATTTCTTTTCCAAAATCTTCTGCTTCACTAACAAGCTCACCAGTACTGAAAACAGAAATTACAACAGGTGCAGTAAATATTGACTTTGCAGCCATTCTAAGCAAAGTTCTACTTTTTCTCGGGAAACGTTCCGATGATTTATTTATAAGTTCAGAAAGCTCATTTTTCTTATTGCCTTTAACGACTATAAACTTCCAAGATTGTTTATTATGGGCAGATGGAGCTAAATGTCCGGCTTCTAAAATCTTAAGCAAATCTGCTTCTGAAACTTCTTTATCTGAAAATATACGAACACTTCGTCTTTTTCTTGCTAATTCAATAAAATTTGTCATTCTTCAATTCTTACTTTTTTAAGCTCCGATATAGCTTCTTTAATTAACATAGCTGCTTTTTTAAAATAATCAGCATTATCAAGCATTCCCAAATTCCTTAACTTTACTTCCCAATCCTCATATGTTTTAGCATGCTCATAGCCATGTTCTATAAAATGAGGTAACAAAATTTTCAATTTTTCAATATCGTTCATAATGCATTCCAATATTTAATCTACAAATTTAAAAACCTTTAAAGACACCAATACCAAAATGAAATGATGGCTGTCTTATGTTTTCAGATGGTCTTACCAGCTTAATTTCTTTGCATTTTATTACAGGATATTTATAATCAGCGTTCTCTATTTTCCCAACAATCGTACCTTTAATCTCCCCAACAACTGTTACAAATTTACCCCTACTATAGATGGCCGAATCTAAGAAACCATCATAAACAACAACAAATCTACCTCTTGAAATATCAGTATCTTCAGGATAACCTAAAAAATTAATAGGCTTTTCAACAACCTCAATATAAGTAATTTTCTCTTCATTTTTCACATTCAATATCATTCCACCAATTAAAACTGTCTTTCCTTTCAATTGCTCAGTTATAGAAAAGATATCTTCAACTTTGACACTTTTATCCACACTTTTTAAAGATTCTTTCGATATAACATGGGCACAAGAATAAACAAATAGTAGTAAAAAACAATAAAAGAAAATCTTTACCCTTACCATAAGATTATAATTATCACGTAACTCCTAAATTGTCAAATTATTTATATATCAATAAAAACAGATAGGTATGGACATATTAACCAGTTTAGAGGGAATTTAGAGTTAAGTAATGGAGAAGTATAGAAAGAATTGATAAGGAAGATTAGCAAGAAGTAGGCTGCCCACATAGTTATTGATATAATGAAGAAATTGAGGCTACCCTGGCTTAGAAAAAACCAACTACTTCCTCAATGGAGCAGCAACTTAAGAATATTTCATTACATGATTTAATTAAGAGAAATAGAAACATTTAAGGCAAGTTAGTTAGTAAGAGCTGTTTTAGAAAAGAATGGTGGTAATGTTTCTAAGACAGCACATATATTGGAGATATCAAGGAATATTTTTCGAAGGCAAGAGATGGTGATCTTAGTGACTTAAGTAGGGGTCCTAAAAAACATTCCTAAAAGGACTAAGCATCTCTTAGAGTCACAAAGAACTGGCTTTAGATACAGAAGGCTTGCATCGTATTTGATAAAGGAGTTTTATAGAAATTCAGCTAAATATGCTTTGTTCTTCGACCAATCACTTAAAAATAATTTTAATGCCCAAAGATGGTAAATATGTCTATACCAAGTGACATTTTATTTTCAAACCAAAATAAAGTTTTGCAATGAGATTGTCTATCAATCTTCCAACAAAATCTGGTTTATCACATTTATCATTGCCCAGATAACATCAAGATTGAAAAAACTTTCTAAACCTTTCTGCACATTTATTGTTAATACTGTGGGTAACTCTTCATCACCTACCCATAGAATATAACGTAAAAAAATCTCATTGAAAACAGGCACGATGAATCCTTTATCACCTATATTTATAGACATAGCCCCCATCTTTTTAAACCTTTCTTCAAGTAAATCGTAATTGTCTCTGTATTTGTTAATAATTTTTTCGATATCAATTGGATGGGAATCCATGAAAAAATGTATTCCACCTTTTAGTTCATTGGGCAGCACCCATTCTATATTTCCTGAAATAACTTTCTGCTTTATTTCATAAAGATAGTTTAATACAACTAAATACAACTGGAATGTTTCTTTAATTGGAAAAGAGAAATAGATTTTTCTTGATTTTAAATCTACAAAAGCAGGCTTAGATAAAAAAATGAAATCAATTTTACCAACTGGATAAATTTCTTCAAGTTTTTTCCAATATTCTATGGGAATAGTTTCAGGTTTTGAAAATAAAGGATTATCATCAGGATTTAATGGACCTTTTTTCATCTACCTTTCTCCATTTCATAGTAAATATACCATATCCAGGCACGACTTCCTTTTCAAACTCACCATATTCATAGATAAAAAAGCATTTTTTGAAAAGATGAAAAATATCTTCCATGCTCTCTGCCTTCCCAAAATTTAAAAACTCTCCCGATGCTAACTGCAATGAAGAATTTGACTTAAACAAATCAGCTATAAAAACATTTCCTCCAAATTTAAGAACCCTAAATAACTCATTTAAAAATACCTCTTTGTTATCTAAAAGATTAAATACACCATTAACAATTACCATAGAAAAAGATAAATCTTTGAAAGGCAGATTCATACCATCACCACAAACTAAGTTTTTGCAAAATTTCTTGGCATTTTTTAATAAATTGTAAGATAGGTCTATCCCAAAAAACCTTTTTTCTGGAAAATTTCTCATACCTATGTAAATATCCATACCACCACCACATCCTAAATCAAGAATTGTATCTGCAGAATTTTCTATGAAAGATATGGGATTTCTTACAGGAAAGGATAATTCTGAAATAGATTCAGGAATTTCATTACAATCATAACCTCTCTGGCTTAAAAATTCAGTCCCACTCAAAATGTAGTTTAATCTTTTTAACTTTTCAATGTTACTATAAAAATCCAAAATTTCCTTCTTCATTAATAATACACAACACCTTTAACAACTGCATCTGTGTATAAAGAAGTAATACCAATGGGCTCACCCCATGGTGTTATAATACCGGATATACCCGTATTAGCTACTCTGATAAGATATTTTCTATTTTCAATAGCTCTAAAAATACTCATAGCAAAATGCTGGTATGGTGCAGGCGAACGACCAAACCAGGCATCATTTGTTATATTAACTAATATGCCTGCCCCAAGCGCGTTTAATTTTTTTGATATTTCTGGGAAAATTGATTCATAACATATCATAATACCGTAGGAAAGGTTATTAAATTTACAGGGTTTTATTGCCTCTCCCTGTAAAAAATCTCCTGCAGTTGCTACGAGTTTATTTACAAAAAATAATATCCGCTGTAATGGAACATATTCGCCAAAAGGCACTAAATAAACCTTATCATACCTATCTATTAATTCACCTTTATAAAAAATACCTGCACTATTTGTTAATCCTGATTTTCCCTTTTCATCCCATTTAAAACCCACAAATCCTGTAATTAAATGAATATCAAACCCTTTCATTTCCTCTCTAAAAAACTCAGTAACTTCTTCATCTGCACCTAAAATTACAGGTAACGCTGTTTCTGACCATACAACAAGTTTTGTGTCTATATCAAGATGCTTTCGTGTCATATCAAAATGTTTTTTTATAATCTTTTTCTGTAATTTTTTTTCCCACTTTTTGGATTGGTCAATATTGCCCTGCACCAACATTACTTTTACACCTGTTTTCTTTGAAAATGCTTTTTTTAAAACTTCTATTTCATTCTTTCCATAAATAACAACAATGATAAATATGATTGTGGAACATAACAGAGGAAATATTTTATATCGTGAATTCTCAAACAACACATATATGGAAAGGTTAAAAAATACAACAAGAAAGGAAACTAAGTATATCCCACCGAAAGATGCGACCTGAATGAAGGGTAAAAAATTATACTGAGTATAGCCAATTAACATCCATGGGAAACCTGTTAAAATGTTACTTCTAATAAACTCAAGAAAAACCCAAAAAACTCCAAAAAGTATCGGAATAAGTATTTTGTTTACTGAATTCTTTAGTTTAAAGAAAACAAGAAAGAAAAAAGCAGGATATAGTGATAAATAAGAGACAAGCAATAAACATAATGAAAAACTAACTATATAGTTAAGGTTACCATATTTAGATAAAACATAGGTTATCCAATACATTGACATTAGATTGTAAAAAAAACCGAAAGTAAATCCATTTAGAAATGGTCTTGAGTTGTAATGTAATGTTGTTAAAGCAATAGTCAAAGCAAAGAAAGATAGAAAAAAAAACTTAAAAGGTGGTGTTGCCAACATAAGGATTAAGGCGGATAAAAATAGTTGCAGATAAACTTTATAATGCTTACCTTTCATATAGCAAAAACACTAAATAAGTAATTAAACTTCCAATAACTGCGCCTACAAAAACCTCTCTGCTTTTATGTATTCCCTTCCACATCCTACTAAAACTAACTATCAATGAAATTATTAAGGCTAAAATATTTATCCAAAAACGGTCAGAAATCATTAGAATTGCAACTAATAAAGAAAATGAGATGGCTGAATGTCCTGAAGGCATTCCACCTCTTAAAGGTAATCCACTTTTTAAATACGATTTTATCCCAATTATCGTTACTATTACAAGAAAAAGTGAAATTGTCATAAGAATTATATAATTGTGTCTTATAAGCTCACTTTTGAGGGGAAATATATACTTTGAAAAAATGAACCCTCCGACTAAAAATGCAATAATAGAACTAAATAATACTGCACCGGCACAAATATCTTTTATGTACTTAATGGTAATATGGAAATCTTTGCTTAGCATATCAAGTAAGTACTCTATAGCAGTATTAAATAGTTCACACACTATGACAAAAGCAATTAAAATAAAAATTGTTATCAAATCAGATACTTCAATATTAATTAACAGCGCCAAAATTATAACGAGAAGAGCCACTATAAGATGGATTTTCATGTGCTTCTGAGTTCTTACTGTGTGGATGATGCCTTCTATTGCATTGTTTAATGCATATAAGAAATTGTACTTACTCATCTTCAAGTTCAATCTCAGGAAAACATTTTTTGAATAACTTAAGCTCTTCCTGCCTCATCCTCTTTTCTTCTTTACCACCGTATACGTGTTCATAACCCAATAAATGGAGTAGTCCATGAATAAAATAGAATATTATTAACTCTTCTTGAGTAAGTCCTGTTTCCTTTGTTTCAGAATTGCAATAATCAACAGAAATTATAATTTCTCCAAGGGTTTTTTTGTCACTTTCTTCTGGGAAAGAAATGACATTAGTTGGTTTATTTTTTTTAAAAAATTTATAATTAAGCTCCTGAATACTTTGATTATCAACCAAATAAAGATTTACTTTCTTTTTAACCCCCTTTTGAACAGCAACAAAATTGCATAAATCTGTAATTTTTTTTAAATTTATAGAATTTTCAGTTTGATTTTTTACTATGACCATTTTCTTTGACCGCCTTTAAATCAGGGTAATCTACCCTTTGATGATATATAGCAATAAGACTTCTTGTAAAACTATCTACAACTAAATTTAAGTCTTTTAAAGTAAGTTCGCACTCATCTAACTGCCCATCGAGAAAAATATCTTGCGTTATTTTCTTTACAAGACTACCAATACGTGAAGGTGTAAAATCTTCTAATACTCTTGCTGCAGCTTCTACAGCATCTGCCATCATAAGTAAAGCTATTTCTCTGCTTTTAGGCTTTGGTCCTGGATACCTGAAGTTTTCTTCTTTCACATTCGGATCTTGTTTTAGAGCTTTTGCATAGAAAAACGTCATTAATCTTGTCCCATGATGTTGAGCTATCGCATCAATTATTGGCTGACCTAAATTGTACTGTTTTGCCAGTTCTATCCCTTCTTTTACATGAGATGCCACAATCAAAGCACTCATATAGGGGCTTAACTCTTCATGTTTATTATACCCTGAAAGCTGGTTTTCTATAAACATTTCAGGCATCTTTATCTTGCCTATATCATGATAATATGCAGATACCCGTGCAAGAAGTGGATTTACTTTTATAGCCCTCGCAGCTGATTCTACAAGATTACCTATAAGTATACTATGATTGTATGTTCCTGGTGCTTTCAGCATTAGTTCTTTTAGTAAAGGATGGTCTTGATTGCTTAACTCAAGTAATTTGAGATTAGTTGTATATTTGAAAATATATTCTAGTATTGGAGTTAAAATCAAAACCAAGATTGATGCTAAAACATTTGATGTTATTACGGCAATATTTAGTAACAAAAGATGTTCTTTCCACATGTCATCATTTATAAAAATACCTAAAAAAAGGTATAAAAATATTAAGCCTAAAATTGCTATTTTTAATCCCGATTTTAATATTTCTCCCCTTGTAGAGAATTGGCCAATAAAATAAGCACCTGCAATGCCTAAAATAAATGAGTACATAGCTAAATACTGGTTTTCTGAAAAAAAGTTTAACAATATCATTAAAATATAAGTAACAAAGATAATCGCAGTCTCAGAATTCAAAAATAACCTCAAAAGCATACCTGTAAATGAAAATGGGACAAAATATATTATCAACAAGGGATAAATAAGATAATTAAAACTAATGAAAATTCCAATAATGTGAAAAATGTAAACAATAATCAGGTTGATAGATACTAATGTTACTGCAAAAATAAGGCTTTTCACATCACTGGCAAATTTTTTTATTGAAGCAGTACCAACAACATAAACCCCAAGAGTTAAAAGAAAATACAGAATAAGATTTGATATAAAATAAATAAAACTTGTTTTTTTCAATTCTTCGTTATATATACCTGTTATTTTCTCATAAATGGCAGGTAGAATAGTTTCTCCTTTTCTAAGTAAAATCTCCCCCTTAAACACAACATAATAACTGGGACTTATCTTCTTCAATGTTTCTCTTTCTCTTTTCTCAATTTCTGCAAAATTTAAAAATACATTGGGTTTTACAATAGCAGAAACAAACTCAGTTAAATACTTTGATGTTTTTAAATCAACATTTTTATTAAAAAATTCTGTTAAATATGCATTGAGGGAACTTTTTCCCATAATAAAGTTAGGATGCTCCAAAGCATATTCTTCAAAATCAGGCAATATCCTTTTTACAGCTTTTCTCTTTATATCAATGGGTTCCCTTTTTTCTATATACCCTATTGATAAAACCATAGAAAAAGCATCTTGAATTAGTGTTTCATACTTTTCAGAAAAACCTAAACTCCAGAGGTATTTAAATGACTCTAGTGGTATATTAGTAGTGTTCAATTTCTTCTCTAATATAGAAAGTCCATCTCTTAATACTTCTTCATTACTATAAAATTTTTCATAGGGGTGTGTTAAAATCCATTCTCTTATTTCTAAGAAAGCTTCATCTAATATTTCTTTCTGACTTTTAGCATTCTCTTCATCAAAATCAAATACCAAGGGAACGCTTCTTAAAGCATTTTCTTTCTTTTTTTCATAATTTTTTGAATCAAGGATACGATAACTTTTTAACGATATTATATTATTCTCAGCTTTAGAACCTGGTTTTGGTATGTTGTATAAAAACAAAAAATGAAAGGGCATTGATAAGATAGATATAAGCAAAGATAAGCCAAAGATTATAAGGAGAATTTGTCTTTTCTCTGAAGGGCTTTTTTTAGAAAATATAGATTTATCGGTCTTAAAAATCTTTATTTTCATATAACTCTTTAACGAAACTTACTGCATCATCTTTAGATACTACCTTACCAGAAAGCTCAGCTTCCCTTAACATTTTCAAAATTCTACCAATCTCAGGTCCCTCTTTTAAGCCAAGTATTTCCATAATCTCATTCCCATTCAAAAACTGCTTTAGTTCTCTATCCTTTTTTTTAAACTCTTCATACTGATTATAGATGTTTTTTGATATATCAATCAATTGTTTTGTTTCATTATCATGTGACGTAGCAATTAGATCTGCAAAAAATAAATTAAAAATAAGTGGAACTAAATCACCGAGCTCTTTTTTTAATCTCAAATAAATCTTTGGTGTAATACCTCTATTTCGTTTATTCATAGCAATATGAAATGGATACATATGGTATTTAACTATTCTACAAACAACATAAATAATATTTTTCGATAACTTTTTTTTAGTTAAAATATCTTGCAAATATTGTGATCCATAAATTTCATGCTTATAAAAGGTTACTTTTCCACTACTTTCATTATAGGCGAATAATTTCCCCACATCATGAAAAAGCGCAGACATTTTCCATGCTGTCAACACTGTGTAGTCTTTCTCTAGCTCTTTATCCAGTAAATGCTCCTCAAAATTAAAAGGAAATGTACGTGTTCTAACTTGATTTTCAATATTTTCAAGTGTATTTAAACTATGACTCCATAAATCATAAACGTGTCTCTTGCCAGAAAAAAAACCTTTATAAGCTCTTAAAAAAGGGAATATATTCTGTAAAACTCCAATCTCATACATCTTACCAATTGTGATTACAGCATTAGGAGCATTGAATATACGAGCCATCTCATACTTAACCCTTTCTTCAGAAACTCCATCAATAAGAAAGGATAACTCATTAATATATTGTAATGTTCTTTCATCTATACTAAAGCCAAGTTCTGCATGAAATCTAAAAGCTCTTATTATCCTTAAAGGGTCATCTATTAGATTCTTTCTTTGGCTTACTCGTATCAACTTATTTCTTATATCTTTTATACCATTTAAGGGATCAACTAATAGAAACCCACGTCCATCCCATTTTAAAGCAATTGCATTTATTGTAAAATCTCGCCTTTCTAAATCTTCATATATATCATTTCCCTGCATTTTTGAAATATCAATATAGATTTCTTTATCATAAAAATATACACGATAAACTCCAAAGTCTAAGTCAAGAGGTATTATAGAAACCTTATACTGATGTTTCAACGTCTTTAATAAATCCTGTGGTTCTTTAGTTACTATATCTATATCAACAACTTCATTTTTACCATTGATAATATCTCTTACCGCACCACCAACAAAATATACATTATAACGTTGGAAAAGCTCAAAAAGATTCTTATCAACAGACATTATAAAATGAGAAAAATGCTTTAATTTATCTTCCATTTAATATTTGTCCTTAAAGATTATAATTCCATATCAGGATTTTCTAATATTTTTGTAGATAGAGGATTTTTTGAAATAATTTCATCAATTTTTACTTTTGCAATTTTAAGATCATTGTCCATATCATGGGCTTTTTTAAAAGAAAAAAGAGCTTTATCCAATTCTCCAAGTTTTTCAAACAAATAGCCCATTTCAAGATAGGTTCCTGCTATTCTATCTTTTGGAACCTCGGGCATTAACAATGCCTTTTTATAAAACTCTATAGCCTTTTTATATTCTTTCTTTTCAGCAAAACATGCTGCTATCATTGTATAAGAATCATAGGCTTTGTTCAAAAATCGCGATGTTAAAACAAACTCATGTATAGCATCATCTAAAAGTCCCATCTCTTTATATGCAATACCTAAATTGTAATGGGTTTCAAGATCATTTTCATCAATTTCCTGTGATATTTTATTTTTAAACTCTTTCAACAGCTCTTCAAAAGTTATCTTTTCTGCTTCTGATTTGAAAATACCATCTAATTTGCCTTCTTCTTCAATTTCTTTCATTATTTCCTTTGATATATCAAAGTAACCTTCTTTTTGTTCCTTTGTAACCTCTTCTTTAGTTTCTAAAATCTCTTCAGTTGGTTCTTTTTCACGAACTTTAAGTTTTTCAAGCGCTTCTTTAGCTTTAATATTGTCAGGCTGTATTTTAAGAATATTTTCATAAACTTTTATTGCATCATCAATTAGTCCATTTTTAGTATAAAAATCAGCCTCAAGAAACATTTCTTCCACATTTGTTTCTTCTTTTAGTTTTTCTACCTGTTCCATTTCAACAGGAACACCTACTTCTTTCTCTTCAATAACCTCAATATCTTCAACAACCTCTTGTTGAGGCATTTCAATTCCTTCTTTCTCTCCAACAAGTTCATCATATCTTTTTTGATAGATATTAACCCTATCAAAGTTCTCTTGAAATTTATATATGTTTATTAAATCTTTTAACACTATAAGCAAGCCTTCTTTGTCTTTTGTAGTTTCAAAATATTTCAGCCATAACTCTTTTATTTCCAGACTATCCTGGTACTTTATAGATAGTTCTTCTAACTTTTGTTTGGCTTTATTTAATAAACCATATTTTAAATAGCTTTCAACTTCCTCCAGTTCCAACTGTAATTCTGAAACCACTTCCAATTCTTCTTCAAAGACTTCATCTCCAATCATTTTCTGTTCTTCAATATTTTCACGTCCTTGTGGTTTATATGTATTAAAAAAACTTACTGCTGAAGGCTCATAGGGATCTATTGCTAAAATTTCTTTATAACACTTAGCTGCTTCATTAATCTCATTGTCTTCCACATAAAGTGCTGCAAGCTTTTTCAATCTTTCAATCAAATTATTTATTTCACCCTTTGTTCTAAACAAATCTACATACATCTTTATAATCTTTTTTTCATTTGGTAGATAAACATAAAAGCTATCAAGAATAGCCTTCAACTCATCATACTGTTTCTTTGCTATCATTTGTTTATAGAGTTCTTCAAGGGTTAAGAGAAAATCAATAATATTCTTTTCTTTTATAAAAACCTTTAAAATTCCTTTTTTTGCATCTAATGATTCAGGATTAATTTTAAGTGCATTTTTAAAAGCTTCTTTAGCTGCATTTAGATCTCCTAATGCTGTATGACAATGACCTTTCAAACAATAATATTCATCATTATTTGGATCGGTATTTAATAGTAATTCAATCTTACTTAAGGCTTCTTTATATTTACCTGTATTATAAAGAGAACGCGCAATATGTATATTTAGTGTTTTATCTTCTTCAATTAAACCCGGAAATTTATTTATAAGTATTTCTACATCTTCATATCTGCCTTTACTTTTTAGATAATCTATACTCTGTTTTAACTTTTCTGTTGCTCTTGAATAAAGCCCCTGTTTTAAATAAAACTCAATTAATTTACCTCTATAAATTATGCTGTCTGGCGCTATTGATATTATCTTTTCCCATGTCTGCATTGCCTCGCTGAGTTTCTTTTCCTTTTCATAAGCATCCGCAAGCATCCTTAGATGGTTTACTGCATCTCCATGTAAACCATGTTTATGATAAAGATCCGCTATTTTATCATAGACTTCATATTTTCTTGGTTCAATTCTTAAAATTTGTCTATAAATTGCTATTGCTTGAAGATTAAAACCATCTTTTATATATCCTTCTGCTACTAACATTAACTGGTCTACTGCTTCTTTTTTTTGGCTCAATCGTAAATAAAGATCTCCAAGCCTCTGCCTTAGTTTGTAGTCTCTTGGGTCTATTTTTAATACTCTTTCATACTCAAGTATAGCTTTATTATAATCCCCCTTTTGAACAAGCTTGTTAATATCTTCAAGGACTTTTGCTTTATTGAAAGCCATAAATTAATCTATTTCTCTCTCATAATTATCTTCATCGAGTAAGTTTTCTATCTCATCCCAATCATAAGGGTCAACTTTTAATAACCAACCATCTCCAAATGGATCTTCAATTAATATAGCTGGATCTTTCTTAACTTTTTTGTTTACCTTTACTATTTCACCACTTATTGGTGATACCACTTCAATAATTTCTCTGCCATCATCAATTGTTGCAAAGGGTTCATCGGCAACTATTTCTTCTCCTACATCTGGCAATGTTATCTCAACAATATCATCAATATTCTCCATAAAGTGTACTGTAACTCCAATAAAAACATAATCACCAGCAACTCTAACCCACGTATGGTTTCTTGAATATTTTATATTACCTTCTAGCATATATAATCCTCCAGATACATTACTTGTTTACCCTTTCGATATATGTTCCTGTCCTCGTATCAATTTTTATGATGTCGCCCTCACTTATAAAAAGTGGTACTTGAATTGTAGCACCTGTTTCAAGTTTTGCAGGTTTTGAACCACCACTTACCGTATCCCCTTTAATACCTGGCACCGTTTCAACAACCTTTATTTCAACAAAAGTGGGTAGCTCAATACCAATAGGTCTTCCTTCAAAAAACAATATTCTTACATTCATATTTTCCAAAAGATAATCCTTACTATCACCAATAAGTGTTTCTGAAATTGAAAACTGTTCATAGGTTTCATTATCCATAAATATATAATCATTATCACTTTTATAAAGAAACTGCATTTCCTTTTCTTCAAGATTTGGTTTTCCTACTTTTTCACCTGACCTAAAGGTATTCTCCGTTATATAACCTGTTTTAAGGTTCTTCATTTTTGTTCTAACAATTGCACCACCTCTTCCCATTTTTACATGTTGAAAATCAACTATTTCATAGGGCTCACCATTAAATTCAATCTTCAAACCTTTCTTAAAATCTGCTGTTGAATACATATTACCCTCCAAAAAAGTTTATCATATTTTATAATACATCAAAACCATCTTTTGTTACCAGTACCATTTCTTCAAATCTAACTCCACCTTCACCTGGAAAGTATAAACCAGGTTCTACTGTAATTACCATTCCCTTTTTTAATCTATCTTTATTTTTTATATTTACGACTGGGTACTCATGAACCTCCAAACCTATCCCATGCCCCGTAGAATGCACAAATTTTTTTTCCAAACCTAAAGATGCAAAAAAGCTTTTTACCGCTCTATCAATTTTACCTATTTCTACTCCAGGTTTGATTTGTTCTAATGCTATTTTAAAGGCTTTTTTTACAATTTTGTAATACCTTTCCATATTATTCTTTCCTAAAAAAATTACCCTTGTATGATCAGAACAATAATTTTTCCACTTTAATCCATAATCTATAAGCACACAATCATTTGCTTTAATTACATTATCTCCTGGAATACCATGAGGAAGAGAAGTATTTTTCCCAGAAAGAACAATCGTATCAAAACTCCTACCCTGAGAGTTCAATTCAATATTATAATTAATTTTTGCCCATAACTCCCTTTCAGTCAAACCAACACTTACATCTTTAGAAAAATTATTAAAAACACTTTTAGAAACCTTTACTGCTTCTCTCAATATTCTGACCTCTTCTTCATCTTTGATAGACCTTAAAGCCTTAATAGGACTACTATTTAACGGAAGAAACCTTACATTTTGAAGATTTTCGCATAATTTATTATAAAAAGAGACTTTTAAATCTTCTGAATCGAACACTACTAATTTTACGTATTTTAAAACCCTTTTCAAATCTTTTATAGGATCCTGTAAAAGGATAAGCTCAAGTTCTTTATCAATGAATTTTTGAGCTTCCTCATAGTACCTACCATCAACCAAAAGATAACTCTTTTTCTCTGTGATAACTAAAAAACCATAAGATCCAAAAAAGCCTGTTAAATAAAGAATATCATAAATACTTTGTATTAAAAATGCATCAAATGAATTTTTCTTCAAAAATCTTTTGAGTTTTTCTCTGCGAATACTATACTGCATTGGAAATCTACTAACTTTTTAAAATATGATAAAGACCGTATAAAGCTAAAATATAAGAATTTTCTTTAAAACCTGCAATCACACCTTTTGCTATACCACTTATATATGAATTATGTCTAAAAGCCTCTCTCGCATAAATATTTGAAAGATGAACCTCTATAACAGGTTTACCAAAAATCTCAAGGGCATCTCTAATAGCTAAGCTTGTGTGAGTATATGCACCTGCATTTATTATTATACCGTCAAAGTCTTTTGCATTCTGGATTTTCGTAACTATTTCACCTTCAGAATTACTTTGAAAACAATCAACATTTATTTTAAGTTTTTTTGCCTCATCTTTAATCGCTTTTTCTATTTCTTTCAGTGTTTTTGTACCATAATGGTCTTTATCCCTAATACCAAGCATATTAAGGTTAGGTCCATTAATAATAAGTATCTTCATACGAACTCACTCTTTATAATGTCAGCTGTTCTTTTAGCGAGGTATTTAGCCTTACCAATGTTACCATCATTGCTTACTACAAGAATGAGATAATAATGCCTTGTAATCAGTCTAATAACTATCACACTACTTTCTGTAGAGACAAGGATTTCTTCAAGCTCACCTAAATTCAATACATCTGTTACTTTTATAATCTCCTTCATCACTGTTGCATACTCAATCGCTAGTTCTTGAGCACTTTTTTGGTTTTGTCTTACTATCTCTTCAATAACTATGCCATCTTTATCAATAATAAGAACTGATTTAACAGAAAATTCCCTATCCAATATTTCATTCAATGTCTTTTTTAATTCCATAAGCAATAAGATTAGTTTATAATCAATATCAAGTCAAGAAAAACATACATACAAATGAGTGAAATAAACATTAAAATTATAAAAACAGATTTTTCATTCCCCCCATATCATATAAATGCATATTTAATAAATACTGAACAGGGCAACTTTCTTTTTGACACCAGTATAAAAACAAAAACATCAATTGAAACCATAACAAATGCTATTAAAGAAAATGGTGGAATAGATGGAATTATCCTTTCCCATGGACACTTAGACCATGCAGGTTGCTCTGCTATCATTTCAGAAAAATTTGACATACCTATTTATATTTCTTTGGAAGAAAAGGAAAGAATATCCAGTGATTTTAATCTTCGTCTAAAAAGAAGAATTAATAAGATTATTAAAATTGCTGATCATCTTGGTCTAGACAAAAATAACACCCAAAAAGAATATGAAAAAATTAATTTCTATCGTGACCTTTTTACCCCGATAGAGTTTTGTTTCAATATAGAAAAGCTAAACATGTCAGACTTTAAAATTTTAAAACTACCAGGACATACAAATGGTTCCATTGGTATATATATAACATCAAAAAAAATCCTTTTAAGTGGAGATGCTTTATTAGAAGATGGCATTTCACCTTTTTTCGACCCTGACCTTTTAGAAAATGCTATTTTGGCTTATGAAAACTCTCTAAACAGTCTAAAAAACATAGAGATTATACAAATCCTTCCAGGACACGGAACTCCAATTTACAACGTCCAAGAAATAATACAAAACCACTTAAATTATATTCATTCAAACAGAGAAAGGATAAAAAATTTGCTCCAACAAAAAGCAGATTTAGCAACTATTCACAATACTGTTTTTCCAAAAAACTATAATTTATTAATCGCTTTATCTGAAATCATTGGAGCTCTTGAGGAGCTTCAGATACCGATCTTACAAAATTTAAAAGACCTCCTTTCAGAATAATAGATGCTTGTCTCGGTGTCAAATTTGCTTTGACTTGAAATTCAAAACCCTTTGTAACATTTTTTACCATGATGTAGTCGTTTATAAAAAGTTTATCTATATAATTTTCAAGCAACAAAACATCCTCTTTTTCAATCTCATTATAATCTTCTCTGTTTTCGAAAACTAATGGCAAAATACCAAAATTAATCAGATTTGACCTATGAATTCTTGCAAAAGATATAGCAAATACAGCTTTAATCCCAAGATACATAGGTGCCAAAGCTGCATGTTCCCTGCTTGACCCCTGTCCATAATTTTCTCCACCCACTATAAAACCTCCACCTGCATTTAAAGCTCTATCATGAAAAGTCTCATCAATATTATGGAAGATATATTTAGAAATAGCAGGAATATTAGAACGTAAAGGAAGAATTTTAGCTCCTGCAGGCATTATATGGTCTGTTGTTATATTATCTCCTACCTTTATTAGAACAGTTCCTTCCAGTTTTTCTGATAATGGCTTCGCCACTGGTAAAGGCTTTATATTTGGTCCTCTTAATACTTCAATAGAATCAGGATTTTCAGATGGGGGTATAATCAAATTATCATTAATTTCAAAAACTTCTGGATATTCAATTGTAATTACCTCACCATACCTTCTTGGGTCAGTAATTTTACCATTAATAGCTGAAATTACAGCGGTTTCAGGTGAACAAAGATAAACTTTTGCATCCTTTGTCCCACTTCTTCCTTCAAAGTTTCTATTATAAGTTCTCAATGATACGCTTCCTGTAGCAGGTGCCTGTCCCATCCCTATACAAGGTCCACAAGCATTTTCAAGAATTCGAGCACCTGAAGCTAAAATATGTTTTAAATAGCCCATTTTTTCTATAGTTTCCATAACCTGTTTAGAGCCAGGGGAAATAACTAGACTTACATGTGGTGGTATCTTTTTACCTTTCAATATTTCCGCAATTGTTGCTAAATCTTTGTAAGAAGAATTTGTACAGCTACCTATACAAACCTGATCTACCTGTAACCCTTCCACACTTGTAACTGGTACTACATTATCTGGTGAATGTGGACAGGCAATTAATGGTTCTAATGAAGATAAATCTATTTCAATCTCACCATCGTATTGAGCATCTTCATCACTTTTAATCTCTACAAAATCCTTTTCTCTGCCTTCGGCTTTCAAAAATAATAGGGTAATTTCATCTGAAGGGAATATAGATGTTGTAGCTCCTAATTCAGCTCCCATATTTGTTATAGTAGCTCTTTCTGGAACAGACAATGTTTTTATCCCATCCCCTGCATACTCAAAAATCTTTCCAACTCCACCTTTTACAGTTAATCTTCTTAAAAGTTCTAAAATGATATCTTTTGCAGTTACAAATGGTTTTAACTTTCCCTTTAAATTCACTTTTATCACTTCGGGCATGGTAAGATAAAAGGGGTACCCAGCCATTGCAACAGCTACATCAAGCCCACCAACACCTATGGCAAGCATTCCTATCCCACCTGCGGTTGGTGTGTGACTATCTGACCCTAAAAGGGTTTTACCTGGCACTCCAAACCTCTCTAAATGAACCTGGTGGCATATACCATTACCTGGTGCAGAAAAATAGATACCATATTTTGCTGCAAAGGTTCTAAGAAACCTGTGATCATCAGCATTTTCATAACCTGTTTGAAGTGTATTATGGTCTACATAACTTACAGACAACTCTGTTCTGACTTTTGGTATGCCTATGGCTTCAAACTGAAGATATGCCATAGTACCTGTTGCATCCTGTGTCAAAGTCTGGTCAATTTTTATAGCAATCTCATTGCCCTTTTTCAATTCACCTGCTATTAAATGCTTCTCAATAATCTTTTGAACAATATTTTTCCCCATTACAAACTCCCTTTTTAAATAACTTTATTTAAAGGATATTCAATAATACCTTCTGCACCAAGAGCAATAAGCTTTGGTATTATAACACGAACTTCTTTTTCTGGTAAAACACTCTCTATGGACACCCAATCGGAATTATATAAATTTGAAATTGTTGGATAATTAAGGCTTGGAAGTATTTTTACAATAGCATCTATTGCTTTTTTTGGAGCATTTAATTTTAATCCTACCATATTTTCAGCTCTTAAGGCTGCAGAAAGTAATGTAGCAATCTGGTTTATTTTTTCTCTTTTCCATTTATCTTTCCACGCCTTTTTATTTGCCATCAATATCGGATTTGATACAAGCAAGGTATCAATAATACGTAATCCATTTGCTTTAATTGTGGAACCTGTCTCAGTTACTTCAACAATTGCATCACATAGACCTTCTACAACCTTTGCTTCTGTTGCACCCCATGAAAACTCAACTTTAACAGGTATCTTTTTTTCTTCAAAAAACCTCTTTGTGAAATTCACAAGCTCAGTAGCAACAATTTTATTTTTTAAATCTTCTATTCTTTTTATGGGAGAATCTTCATTGACTACGAGCACCCATCGTGCAGGCCTTCTAGAAACCTTTGAATAAACTAAATCACATACTTTAACAACATCAGAATTATTTTCCAATACCCAATCTAAACCTGCAATACCAGCATCAATTGTTCCCTTTTCAACATATATACTCATTTCCTGGGAACGTATAAGATTGCACTTTATCTCCTCATCATCTATAGTAGGAAAATAGTTTCTTGAAGTGGGCATTATAATCCATCCCGCTTTTTTAAATAATTCGATAGTTGCATTCTCTAAACTACCTTTGGGAATACCAAATTTTAATAGCTTAGACATTAGAAACTCCTTTAAATAATTGGGATTAATTGACAAGATTAACTTTAAACTTTTTTATAAACCTCATCGGGATTGAAAAGTGGGTCGGAATATTCAACCCACTTCCCGTCTTCCCACTTTATATAAAAACAACTTCTATTTCCAGTATGACAGGCTGCTCCACCATGCTGTTTTACTTTTATTAATACTGAATCAGTATCACAATCGGTATAAACTTCCACTACTTCTTGTATATGTCCTGACTGCTCACCTTTCATCCAGTATTTATTTCTACTTCTACTATAAAACCAAGTCCTTTTAGTCTCAAGAGTTAAATTCAATGCTTTTTCATCCATAAAAGCTACCATCAATACTTCACCAGTTTCTACATCCTGAATAACTGCGGGTATCAAACCATTCATTTTAGAAAAATCAAGTTTAATCATCTATCTTATCTCCCTATAGTTTGCTAATTACTTGAGTATACTTATCAATAAGTATGGAGATTTCCTTTTTTACTCTATCATCAGGATTACCTATTGAAACAGGTCCATAATGGCCTAAACTACAATAACCAACTACAACACAACCATGAATTAAAAAGGCTTTTAATATATCAAGACAAACTGTCTCACCACCACCACCGATCATACCTGTAGAACAAAAAGCTGATGCCACTTTACCTTCTAATTTTTTAAAAAACTTTACAGAATCATCAAAAAATTTCTTTACAGGAAATGCCATTGTACCAAAATAATTTGGAGAACCAACAATGTAGCCATCATATTCTGGCAAAGAATCAATATTTATCTCTTCTACGCTTTTTAATGTTACATCAAGTCCCTTTTCCTTTAAACCATCTGCAATCATTTCAGCCATTTTTCTTGTATTACCACTTTTAGAATAATAAGCAACTAGAACTTTCTTCATATCCAACCTCCTGAAAATTTTTATTTATGCAACACCATATATCTTTTTCATATCTTCAAGGGTCATAGGCTTATAATCATAGGCATGTCCTGCTGAACCAAAAGCTATCATTCTTGACTCTACTACTTTTGCCATAGCTTCTCTTGCAGGTTTTAAATAATCCCTCGGATCAAATTTTTCAGGTTCTTCAAAAAATACTTTTCTAATTGCACCAGTGATAGCTATTCTACTATCAGTATCCACATTAATCTTTCTAACCCCATACTTTATTGCTTCTTGAATTGATTCTATGGGAACCCCTTTAGCATTGGGCATCTTTCCACCATATTTATTAACTATTTCTACAAGTTCCTGAGGGACAGAAGAAGAGCCATGCATAACTAAAGGTACATTAGGACATCTTCTATTTATTTCTTTCACAATTTCAATTGCCAATTTAGGTTCCCCTTTAAACTTATAAGCCCCATGAGAAGTACCAATAGCAACAGCTAAAGCATCTACACCTGTTGCTTTTATAAACTCTTCAGCCTGCTCAGGATCTGTTAAATGTATTTTTCCAGAACCAACTCCATCTTCGATCCCGCCAAGCGTCCCAAGCTCACCTTCTACAGTAACACCAAATTTATGAGCATATTCCACAACTTTGCGTGTTATCTCAACATTATATTCATAGGTACTTGGTGTTTTACCATCTTCTAATAGAGAACCGTCAATCATGACAGAAGTAAATCCCAAATCAATAGCCTGTTTTACTACTTCTAACCCATTACCATGATCTAAATGCATAGCTATAGGAATATCTGGATTTTCTTCAGCAGCTGCAACCATAAGATATTTAAGATAAATCAAGTTAGAATATTTCAGTGCACCTCTGCTTGCTTGAACAATTACAGGTGATTTTGTTCTTCTCGCAGCTTCCATTATTGCTTGTATTTGTTCCATATTATTTACATTAAATGCACCAACGCCATACCCTCCTTTTATTGCTTCATCTAAAATCTGCTTCATAGGAACTAATGGCATAATAAACCTCCTAATAAAATTTTTTATTTACTATTAACATACTTTTTAACATTTTTTCAAGTTTTGTCAGAATCATAGTTTTAGCAATAAGATTGGTATATCTATTTGGCAATATTTTCATTTATAATCCATCTAACATTAAAGTTTAAAATCTTTACTCTTTTTTTAAATAGACGTTATAACACCTATCACAATCAGTTAAGTATTTTGGTAAATAAACTTGTATCAAATACATAATTGCTATGGTTGCTATCGTTGCAGAAAATATAATCAAAATTTTTTTTAACTTTAACATATTCTTGGCAAAATTTCACCCAATGGCATATCTAAAATAGTTTTACCACCATAAATAGTATTCAATACAACCATAGATTTACCAGTTTCAATAACTTTACCAATAACTTCAGACTGCTCAGTCAAAGTATTACTTTTTAGAATCTCTAATGTTTTCTTTACATCTTCTTCTGGTACAACTATAACTAACCTACCTTCGCATGCTAAACTATAAATATCAAAACCATAAATATCACACACTGAAGCTACGATATTATTTACAGGTATTCTTTCTTCATAAACTTCGAGCTTAATATTGGCAAATATTGCTAACTCATTTAATACAGCAGACACCCCTCCTCTTGTAACATCTCTGATAAATTTTATTTTTATCCCTCCATCTATTAATGCTTTTACAGGCTCCCATAAGGGTGCGACATCTGAGTTTAAATTGCCATCAAAATTTATAACACCTTTCGCCTTTAAGACTGCTATAGAATGTTCTCCAACTGGACCTGTAAGCACCAAACTATCTCCAGGCTTATAAAATCTTTGTGGAAGGACAATATTTTTATAACGTTTACCAATTCCTGTTATATTTACTATCAAGCCTTCTAATTTGTTTTTCTCCACAACTTTAGTATCACCTGTAACAAGCACAATATTAAATTTCTCACAATAGAACTTCATCTCATCAAGTATCAACCTCAACTTTTCGAGAGAAAAACCTTCCTCAATAACAAGTGACATGGTCATATATTTAGGCTCTGCTCCCATAGAAGCTAAATCATTAATCATACCGCACATAGCAAGTTTTCCAATATTCCCACCATCAAAAAAAGGTGGAAATACAGTAAATGTATCAGTAGTAACAATAATATCATTATCTATATGTGCACCATCAGCTAAAACGGCCAGTTTATCATTACAAAACCTTGACAATATTTCTTCATTTATAAATGATAGGCTTTTCTTACCACCACTTCCTACAGTAATTAAAACTCTATCCATTTATCCTACTCCACTTATAATAAGCTAAACATGTGCCCTCATGAGATACCATACATGGTCCTATTGGTGTCTCAGGGGTACAAAAAACTTCATAAGAAGGGCATTCATAAGGTTCAATCTTTCCTATCAAAACATCGCCACATATACAATGTTTTTCCGTATCCTCAAAAAGAAAATCATTAAAGGAAAACCTTTTTTTTGCATTATAAAAGTCATACTCTTCATTTAAATCAAAACCACCATCTTTAACCATTCCAAGCCCACGCCAATGGCAATCAACTTTTTTAAAAAGCTTATTTATGACTTCTAGCATCTTTTTATTACCTTTTTCAGTTACTGCACGACTGTAAACACATTTAATCCCTTTTTCACCTTTTTCAATCATATCAAGCAATTCATTCAAACCCAAAAGTATATCAAGAGGTTCAAAACCCACAACCACTGAAGGGATTGAGTAAGAAGAAATTTCTGAAAAATACTCCCATCCAACTACAGCAGAAACATGTCCAGGAAGTAATATACCATCAGTTTTCAATTCTCCTAAATTTCCCAGTGCTTTAATTATTGCTTTTGTATTTTTATGAAAAGAGACAATAGAAAGATTTTTTATGTTTTCTTTTTTTGATAGCTCTATAAGCGCTGCTGTTCCAGGCATGGTTGTCTCAAAACCCACCCCTAAAAATACACATTCTTTATCTGTGTTCTTTGCAACATTTATAGCCTCAATTGCACTATAAACTATTTCTACTTGATAACCTTCTGAACGAAGAGTTGCTAAACTTTTATCATTATATGGGACTTTTAGCAAATCTCCATATGTTATAATTACGACTCCCTTTTTTTCTAACAAGTAAAAGGCTAAAGCAAGTTCAATATCAGAAGTGACACAAACAGGACAACCTGGACCTGCAATAAACCTTACATGAGGTAAAAAGGCATACCTGAAACCATATTGAAAAATATTATGGGTATGAGTACCACAAAACTCCATTATTCTTAAATTATAGTTTTTTTTTACTCTTTCTTTCAGATATGAAAAAAGTTTTTGAGTGAGTTCTTTATTTTTGAAAAGGTTTATAGCATCATCCACTGTTTTTTAACTCCCCATCAATAAGAAGAGCAAGCTCATCTATTATATCTTTTGCTTCTTGTTCATTAATAATTTTTATAGCCATACCTGCATGTACAAGCAGATACTCACCTTCTTTTGGTTTTTCATCTAAAAAACCTATAAAACATGACTTTTTAACACCTTTCAATTCGACAGTACAAAAATCATCGCAAATATTTACAACTTTCATCGGAATGGCTAAACACATGTTAAATATGATACAGGATAGTATAAGTTTTAACAAGCTTTTTTAAGACAAAATAAACTTAATATTTTCAAAAAGCTTGACGATAACAATAAAAGTAAATAAAATATTTATGTTTATGGTGAGCGTAGCTCAGTTGGTTAGAGCACAAGGTTGTGGCCCTTGTGGTCGTGGGTTCGAGTCCCATCGCTCACCCTGGCAGTTTAGGGCCATTAGCTCAGTTCGGTAGAGCAGCTGACTCTTAATCAGTTGGTCCAAGGTTCGAATCCTTGATGGCCCATTTAAAAAAAGGGAGTGGATACTCCCTTTTTTTATTGATTTTTCAAATCTTGCAACTATTGATCAAAAAGGTTACAATATAAAACCAATATGTGTAGAAGAGACCTTGCTATAGTTCTTGTTTCAGGCGGTATGGATAGCTGTGTTACTGCTGGCATTGCATCGCTTGATAATAGTTTAGCATTTTTACATGTCAATTATGGACAAAAGACTGAAAAAAGAGAAGAAAGAGCTTTCAATGAACTTTGTGATTATTTCAAACCAGTGAAAAAACTAATAGTAAATATATCCTTTTTAAAGCAAATAGGTGGTTCAGCGTTAACTGATGAACATATTGAAATACCTAAAGGTAACTTATATCAAGATAAAATTCCTATTACTTATGTTCCTTTTAGAAATGCCCATTTGCTATCCATTGCTGTTTCATGGGCTGAGGTTATAAAGGCAAAAAAAATTTACATTGGGGCTGTTGAGGAAGATAGTTCAGGTTACCCCGATTGCAAAGAAGCCTTTTTTCAAGCTTTTCAAGATGCTGTAAATAAAGGTACAAAACCTGATTCAGAAATAAAAATAATTACACCTATAATTCACAAAAAGAAAAGTGAAATAGTAAAAATTGGTACACATTTAGGAGTTCCCTTTCATTTAACGTGGTCATGTTACAAAAATGAGGATTTAGCCTGTGGTCAATGCGATAGTTGTTTACTTAGGATAAAGGCGTTTCAAGAAGCAGGAATAAAAGACCCTATAAAATATCAACAAAATGGAGATTGATAAAATGGATTACAAAGATACCTTAAATCTACCGAACACTGACTTTCCAATGAAAGCAAATTTAACTCAAAAAGAGCCTGAAAGGCTTAAAAAATGGGAAGAAATCAAAATTTATGAACAAATGCGAATAAAAGCTAAGGGTAAAAAAATTTACCACCTCCATGATGGACCACCCTATGCAAATGGGAACATTCATATAGGACATGCGGTAAATAAAATTCTGAAAGATATCGTCATTAAATACCATTACAAAGAAGGTTATGATACACCTTATATACCTGGTTGGGATTGTCATGGTTTGCCTATCGAACTTCAAGCTGAAAAAAGTTTAAACAAGAACAAATCTGAACTAACAAAATTAGAAATCAGAAAGTTTTGTAGAAGTTATGCAGAAAAATACGTAAAAATCCAAGCTGAAGAGTTTAAAAGACTCGGTGTATTTGGTGAATGGGATAATCCCTATATAACAATGTCTTATGATTATCAGGCAAAAATTGTTAGAGAGTTTGCAAATTTTGTTAAAAATGGGCATGTTTATAGAGGGAAAAAACCAGTATATTGGTGTATTTCCTGCGAAACAGCATTAGCTGAAGCAGAGGTTGAATATGATGACCATATCTCACCTTCCATTTATGTGGAATTCCCAATAAAAAGTGATATTTCTAATATTCTTCCAGAACTTAGGGGCAAACATATATCAATTGTAATATGGACTACAACACCATGGACACTACCTGCTAACAAAGCAATTGCAGTTCATCCTGAATATGATTATCTTGCGGTAGAATTAGATGACAAAATTTTTATTGTTGCAAAAGAATTGCTTCAAAATTTTGAATCTATTATAAAAAAACAGGGGCATATAAAGGCTACTTTTAAAGGTGAAAAGCTTGCTGGGTTAGTTTGTGAGCATCCTCTTGAAGACTGGAATTCAGTCGTTTTACTCGCAGATTTTGTAACCCTCGATGCTGGTACTGGCTGTGTCCACATTGCACCAGGTCACGGCCAAGAAGACTATGAATTAGGGATTAAAAACAATATAGAAGTTTATGCACCTGTTGATAGAAAGGGGAATTTTATAAAAACAGTTAAATATTTTGCAGCCAAAAATGTTGAAAATGTTAATAATGAAATCATTGAAAAATTAAAAGAACTCGGTAAATTAGTTGCATCAAACGAAATATCTCACTCTTACCCACACTGCTGGAGATGTAAAAAACCTATTATCTTTAGAGCTGAAGAACAGTGGTTTGTTTCGATGGATAAAAAAGGGTTGCGCAAAAAAGCTTTAGAAGAGATTGATAAAGTAAACTGGGTACCTAAATGGGGAAGAGATAGAATCTACAATATGATACTCACAAGACCTGACTGGTGTATATCAAGACAAAGGTCTTGGGGGGTCCCAATTATTGCTTTCTTTTGTAAAAACTGTGGACATATCATACTTGATTATGAGTTGATTAATAAAGTGGCAGATATCTTTGAAAAATATGGAGCTGATATATGGTTTGAACAACCCTCTGATTACTTCCTTGGTAATGATTATAAATGTAGCAAATGTGGTTCGAATGAGTTCGAGAAAGAAGACGATATTCTCGATGTATGGTTTGATTCAGGTGTAAGTTATTCTTACGTTTGCTCTCGCGAAGGCTATGAGATGCCAGTAGACCTTTATTTAGAAGGTTCAGACCAGCATAGGGGATGGTTCCATAGCTCTTTATTAACAGCCTGTGCAAATTATGATAAGGCACCATATAAAAGTGTTTTGACTCATGGTTTTGTTGTAGATGCTCAAGGAAGAAAAATGTCTAAATCTATGGGTAATATAATATCTCCACAGGAAATTATAAATAAGTATGGAGCAGAAATATTAAGAATATGGGTAGCCTCCGAAGATTACAGAGAAGACATCCGTATTTCAAATGAAATTATAAATAGGTTGATAGATGCATACAGAAGAATTAGAAATACTTTCAGATACATGCTTGGCGTTTTAAGTGATTATGATGTTAAACAAAATTATATTACTTATGAAAAGATGTCAAATTTAGATAAGGCAATACTCCATAGACTTTATCATCTGAATTTAAAAGTTCGTAAGGCTTATGCTAACTTTGATTTTCACTCTGTCTTTCACTCAATCTACAACTTTTGTATAACCGATTTAAGTGCTATTTATCTTGACATACTTAAAGATAGAATCTACGTTAATGCAAAAAATGATATTAAAAGAAGGGCTTCGCAAACTGTTGTGTATGAAATATTTAAAACTTTAGCAAATCTCTTGTCTCCAATACTTGTATTTACAACAGATGAGGCATGGGAACATTTTAATATGCCAGATAAGAATGTTTCTATTCATTTAGAACAATTTCATGATCTACCAAATATCTGGGATAACTCCTTAATAAATGACCAGTTTGAAAAATTATTAGATATTAGAGAAGAAGCTCAAAAAGCTTTAGAAGAGGCAAGAAGAAATAAAATCATTGGGCATTCTCTCGATTCCTTTGTAACAATTTATATTAATGATTCATTAAGAGATACAGTTGCTACTTTTTTTGACGAACTGAGGGAAATTTTTATTGTTTCACAGATAGAAATTAAAACCACAGGTAGCGGAAAATATAAAGGTTTTAAACTGCCCATTACAATAGATGTTCAAAAAGCTTTAGGAACAAAATGTGAAAGATGCTGGGTTTATTCAATTACTGTAGGTCAAGATGAAAAACACAAAACTATATGTAAAAAATGTGCAGACGTTGTAAATGAAGCGATATAATTTTCTTTTTTTTATATTTTCTTTTCTTGTCTTCATCATTGACCAGTCTACAAAAATTTGGGCATTAAATAAGCTCATTATTGGCAATCCTACTAAAATTACACCATTTCTAAATTTTACACTTGTACTCAATGAAGGCATTGCCTTTGGTATTTTTCATGATGGTGGACCTGTTAAAGACTATTTATTAATAGCAATAACTATAATTGCCACAATCTTTCTATTAATCTTTTATTTCAAAATGCCAAATCCAAATGGCTTGAAAACTATTATTCTTGCCTTTGTATTTGGTGGAGCTGTTGGTAATATCTACGATAGAGTTTCGAGAGGTTATGTTGTTGATTTTATAGATATTCATTTCAAAAACTTTCATTGGCCCGTATTTAATATAGCAGACACATTTATAACAATTGGACTTATCTTGATTTTTTATTTACAAATTTTTAAAAAGGAGCAAATCTTTTAAATGTACCCTACACTCATTAGAATAGGTGAAATTACCTTGCACACATACGGATTATTTATTGTGATTGGAATTTTTGCAGGTCTATACATAATTAAAATGGAAGCACTTAGAATAGGTTTAGATTTTAAACATGTCTCAGAAACACTATTTTGGGCTATATGGGCAGGACTGATTGGTAGCAGAATTTTTTATGTTTTATACTTCCCCAATGAATTTATACAAAATCCTATAGAAATTATTAAAATATGGAAAGGTGGGCTTGTTTTTCATGGTGGTATAATCTTTGCTTTTCCCATTACAATTTATTTCCTGAAGAAATACAAATTACCTATACTGAAAACCTTTGATACTCTCGCAATTGCATTACCTCTTGCACACTTTTTTGGTAGGTTAGGATGTTTCTTTGCAGGTTGTTGTTATGGTGCAGTTTGTGAACTTCCTTGGGCAGTTGTTTTTAACCATCCAGAAAGCATTGCTCCAACAAATGTTCCACTTCACCCAACCCAACTTTATGAAGCGATGGCAAACTTAATTTTATTTTCAATGCTTTACATATCCAGAAAAAAAACTGAGAAAGAGGGTATAAAGATTAGTATATATTTAATAGGCTACGGCACTATAAGATTTGTTGTTGAGTTCTTTAGAGGCGATTTAAGACAATTTTATTTAAATTTATCAACTGCACAATGGATAAGCTTAATTTTTATTTTTTTTGGTGCTATGATGATATTTAAAAAATTTAAAAATGATTGAGGCCATTAAAAAAGACTTTTACACTTTTAATGCTTTAACTTTATTAATTTTATTAGCTAAGTTATCTTGTAGCATAATGTTATACTTGTTTCTTCAAACTTACATAGAAAAAACAATTTTACCTAATATCGAACATGAAAGATCCGTTATGATGATAGAAACTTGTAATTTATTTCTTATAACTTCTTTGCTATACTTTTTCTTTCCCATAAATTCAAAGGAAAAATTTATAAAAAAATGAAAAAGGAGTAGATTATGGAGACAAAACCAACACCAAGCTATAGTGCAACTGTTAGAGTTGAGTATCCTAATATCATTGGTATGCTTGGAAAATTAACATCTACAATTGGTGAAGCAGGTGGTGATATTGGTTCGATAGACATCATTAAAACTACAAAAAATATGATTACAAGAGATATTACATTTTCTGGCACAAGTGAAGAACATCTTGAAAATATTATTGAAAAAATCAAACAGATAAAAGATGTTACTATAAAACATATAACTGACAAAACTTTTGCGGTGCATCATAAAGGCAAGATTGAAATCTCTCTTAAGTATCCTATTAAATCAAGAGAAGATTTATCAATGGTATATACACCTGGTGTTGCAAGAATTTGTATGGATATTTATAAACATCCAAGACATGTCTATAACTATACAATAAAGGCAAATACTATTGCGATAGTTACCGATGGAACTGCAGTATTAGGTTTAGGAGATATCGGTCCTGAAGCAGCATTACCAGTAATGGAAGGTAAAGCTATGCTTTTTAAACAGTTTGCAGATGTGGATGCCTTCCCCATATGTTTAAATACAAAGAATCCTGATGAAATTATTCATATCATAAAAAACATATCACCTGTGTTTGGTGGTATTAATTTAGAAGATATTTCAGCACCAAGATGCTTTGAAATAGAAGAGAGATTAAGAAGTGAACTAAACATTCCTGTTTTTCATGATGACCAACACGGTACTGCAGTAGTAGTTCTCGCTGCACTTATAAATGCATTAAAAATTGTAAAAAAACAAATTGATAAAATTAAAATTGTTATATCAGGTGCAGGTGCTGCTGGTTTAGCATGTGCTAAGTTATTATTCTTTGCCGGAGTTGATCCTGCTAAAACAATCATATGTGATAGCAAAGGCCCCATTTACAAGGGCAGAAAGGAAGGCATGAATAAATACAAAGAAGAGATTGCAAAAATTACAAATAAGAAAAAAATTAAAACGAATATTAAGGATGCATTGAAAGATGCAGATGTGTTTATCGGAACTTCTGGACCTGGTATTCTGAAACCCGAAGACATAAAAAACATGGCAAAAGATGCAATTATATTTGCTATGGCAAACCCAATTCCCGAAATTATGCCTGAAGAAGCTCAACCATATGCAAGAATAATTGCTACAGGACGTTCTGATTATCCCAACCAGATAAATAATGTCTTATGTTTCCCAGGTTTTTTCAGAGGTCTTTTAGACTCAAAGGCAACAACCGTTACCTATGAGATGAAGCTTGCCGCATCAAATGCTATTGCAAATCTAATTAAATCATCAGAGCTAAATGAAGAGTATATAATACCTTCGCCTTTTGATAGACAAGTACCAAAAGCTGTAGCAGAAGCAGTTGAAAGTGTAATTAAAAAGCTAAAACTTAAAAGAACATAACTATGGATATATCTTTTCCATATATCTTATTTGGCATAGGGATGGTTATTATTTTTACAGAAACCTCTATAAATTTGTTCTAATAAAACGGCTTTACATAGTCTATGAGGGAGTGTAAGATTTGAAAGTGATATAAACTTACATTTTTTTCTCAATTCCATTTTCGTATTTTCACTAAAACCATCATGGGGCCCAATAACAAAAGTAATATCTTGGAAAAGTAGCATTGCAAATTGATTGGAGTTTAGACTTTCACCTTCCACATCAAGTATTATTACATTCTTAAGGTTTTTTAAAATATCTTGGAGTTCTTTTTCATTCTTACAAACTATATCATTTATTTGAGCATATGCACTTATTCTTTTTTTTAAACCACTACAATACTCTTTTAAATCCTTTTCCTGAACCTTATTACCAACATTTATGACATTAATTTTCACTTTTCTTATACTTTTGAGATTTCTTTTTGACGTTTTTCTTAGTTTTTTGAGATGTAGATTTAGTCTTTTCTCTTGCTTTTTTTATCTCTTTAGGTGTTCTTGTAATTGGAGTCTTCCCTTTCTTTTTTAACCTTTCTTCTAACTTCTGTATCTTTATCTTTAATGCTTCTTGGTTTGGATATTCAGGACCAATACTCTTAAAAGTTTCAAGTGCTTCCTTATAATTTCCCAGAGTTTCAAGAGCAACACCCGTATCAAATTTAGCTAAAGCTTTAAAAGAACCATTTGGATATTTATTTAGATAATTTTTATACAATTCTATGGCTTCTTTGTACTTACCTAGATTAAATGAAACAAAAGCTTTTTGGTATTCCATTTCCTCAACATACTTTGATTGTGGAAATGCAGATGGAAAATTTTCTAAGATCTTATATGCATCCTCATACTTCTTTAAAGCGACTAAGGATTTTACTTTGTAATAAATTATCTCATCGAGAAAACTAATTTTTGGATAATTTTTTTCAATAAACTCAAGGTTAATTAGTGCCTTTTCCGGTTGGTTTAGCTTATATAAATAAGTATAGGCAATATCACGTTTCGCTTCGGGTAAATGACTTGATTTAGGAAATTTATTAAACATCTGCTCAAAATAATATACAGCTGAATTGGGGTCATCTAAATACTTCAAATAAATCATCCCAATTTTATAATAAGCATCTTCTACTTCAGGTATTGGCTTATCATACTTCAAAACTTCAGTATATTTTATAATCGCTTCTTTATAATTACTATTCTTAAGCAGTTCTTCTGCCATTTGATAAGATTTTTTAGCCTTTCTTTCTGCACAACTAAAAATTAGTAGCATTATTAACAAGAAGTAAAAACTTTTAAAAAAGTTTTTTATCTGCATCCTGTTCTCCTTTATTTTCGTTATCCTCAACATCACTTTCTTCACCATTTTCTTTTTCAACAAATTTTGCAATACTAACTATTGTTTCACCTTCTTTAAGTTCTATTAGTCTGACCCCTTGACTATGCCTTGAATAAGCTGGTATATCTTTTATAGCAAGCCTTACAACATTACCACTACTAGAAATAAGTAATATTTCATCATCTTCTTTAACATGTAACACACCCACAACATGTCCATTTTTTTTCGTTAATTTAACAGTGAGGATGCCTTTTCCACCTCTATTTTGTACTCTATACTCACTTATTTCTGTCCTTTTGCCATATCCTAAAGTTGTAACAGTAAGCAAACAACTATTCTCATCATCTTTGGTTATTACATCCATAGAAACCACTTTATCGTCTTCATCAAGCTCTATACCTTTCACACCTGCGGCAGTCCTGCCCATACTTCTTACTTGAGAAACATTAAACCTGATACTCTTCCCATTTTTAGTAGTAAGTATGACATCTTCTTCATTACCAACAATCGCAGCTGATACAAGAAAATCATCATCATTAATATTTATCGCATTAATGCCATTTTTTCTTACATTCTGAAATTGTCTTAACTCAGTCTTTTTAACCAAACCTTTCTCAGTAACGAAGAAAACATATTTATCTGTATCAAATTTATCGACAGATAACAAATTAGTAACCTTCTCATTTTCTTTCAATGGGAAATAATTACTGATAATTTTACCATGAGCTGTCCTGTTTACTTCAGGAAACTCATAAGCTTTTATAGTATATAGTCTCCCTAAATTTGTAAAAGCAAGTATAAAGTCATGAGTAGAAGCTATAAAAAGATCCCTGATAAAATCACCTTCTCTTAAACTTAAACCTGCTTTACCTCTACCACCTCTCCTCTGTTTTCTATACTCATCTAATGGTGTCCTTTTTACAAAACCTTTATGAGTTATTGTTATTACAACCTGTTCATCAGGTATTAAATCTTCTTTATCCAGTTCTACTCCCTTTGTTTCAATAATTGTTCTTCTTTGGTCGGGATATTTATGCTTAATTTCCTCAAGTTCTTGTTTTATTAGTCCATAAACCTTTTTTTCATCTTTCAAAATTTCTTCCAGTTCACTTATCAATTTAATTATTCTGTGATAGTCTTCTATCACTTTATCTATTTCCATATTTGTAAGACGTTGTAACTTCATATCAAGTATAGCTAAAGCTTGCTCTTCTGATAAGCTTAGGTTAGACATTAAAGCAATTTTTGCTTCTTTAGGAGTTTTTGAGCCTCTTATCAATTTGATAGTTAAATCGATGTTATCGAGAGCTATCTTCAAACCTTCCAAAATATGCGCTTTCTTTTTAGCATCATTTAGCTCATATTTCGTCCTTCTCGTTACTACTTCCTTTCTGTGTTCTATAAAGACCATAATAAGTTCTTTCAAATTCAAAAGCTTTGGCTGTCCCTTTACAAGTGCAATCATATTAATACCAAAGGATTGCTCAAGCTGTGTAAATTTAAAAAGCTGGTTTTTTATTATTAGACCTGGAACATCCTTCTTTAATTCTATAACAACCCTTATACCATCTTTATCAGACTCATCTCTTATATCTGATACACCTTCAATCTTCTTGTCCCGTACAAGTTCAGCGATTTTTTTAATGAGCTCTGCTTTGTTTACTTGGTATGGTAATTCTGTTATCACGAGAGCAGTTCTATCCCCTTTTAATGGCTCTTCATCCACTTTTCCCCTTATCTTTATTGTACCTCTTCCCGTTTTATATGCATTTAGAATATCACCATTATCATAAATAATACCCTTTGTTGGAAAATCAGGTCCTGGCATGATTTGCATCAGCTCTTCAATAGAACAATCGGGATTATCAATACAATAGATTGTGGCATCAATACATTCAGCAAGATTATGCGTTGGAATATTTGTAGCCATCCCAACGGCAATACCAGAAGCTCCATTAACAAGCAGGTTTGGAAACTTAGCAGGCAATACTACAGGTTCCTTAAGTGAGCCATCGTAGTTAGGCACAAAATCCACTGTATCCTTATCAATATCTATAAGAAGTTCAGAGGCAAGTTTCGACATTCTAACTTCTGTATAACGCATCGCAGCAGGGGGATCCCCGTCGACTGAACCAAAATTACCCTGACCATCTATAAGTGGCATTCTCATAGAAAAATCTTGAGCCATTCGAACTATAGCATCATAAACCGCTTGATCTCCATGGGGATGATATTTGCCTATAACATCACCTACTATACGAGCTGATTTTTTATAGGGCTTATTCCATTCATTTCCCATATCATACATAGCATATAGAATTCTTCTATGTACTGGCTTTAGACCATCTCTTGCATCAGGTAGTGCTCTACCCACGATTACACTCATTGCATAATCCAGATAGGACTGTTTAACTTCTTCTTCTATATTTACTTCGATAATTTTACCAGTTAAATCAAGGCTATCCAATGTATCCCTCCTTTATAAGTTTTACAAGCAGTTTTTCATTATAAACTAATATTGAGAAAAAATAAACTAAACAACGTTGAAGGTCATTTTAAAATGAATTTTTGAGTAATTTCTTTAAATAAAGCGACCTGCTCTTTTAATTCGATGAGCTTTTCTTCTAAATTTTTACTTTTTACAGCATTTTCTTCAGATAATTTATATACATTTAAAAGTGTTTCTTCACTTGATTTGAGCTCGCTTTCTTCTTTATCTATATGAACTAAAAGTTCTTTTGAAAAGCTTCCTAACTCTATAAATGATTGTTTTACATTTGCAATAGAACTGTTCTGTTCTCTAACAGAATTACTTACTCTATTTGTCACATTTACTATGAAATCAAATAGTTCATTAATTGATTTACCAATTTTCATAGCCTCATCTTTCACATTAACAAGCGTTTTGGAAATTGTCTTTAAATCTTCTACTCCATTTCTTAAATTAGCACTACCTTCAGCCTGTTCATTGGCAGCTTTTAAAATGTTCTCCATACTCTCAGTAAGTTTTCTAATAAGGTCAATAATAACTGAAATTTTGTTCTCAACTTCTTTTGAGCTTTGTACTACAATATTGCCTTCATTTACACTTTCCTGTACCTTTGAATAAACATTTTCAGTTTGTGAGGTAATATCATTTATCAGGTTTGAAATTTCATAAGTTGACTTTTGAGTTCGTCTAGATAGATTTTTAATTTCTTCTGCCACGATTGCAAAAGCTTTTCCACTTTCACTGCTTTGTGTAGCAATAATTGCAGCATTTAATGCAAGCATATTAGTTTGCTCTGCAACTTCATTTATAACATCAAGCATTGATGTAATTTTATTAATATTATCTCTTAATACATTAAATGCATTTTTTGTCTCTATTGTCACTTCTACCATCTTATTAATGCTATCGATTGAGTTTTTTGTAACTGTTCTGCTTTCTTCAGCAAGATTATTGATTTTTTCTGCCATCTTGGTTGTTTCTCTTATATTATTAAGGGTAATTTTTATAGAAGAATCCATCTGGCTTACAAAAGAAAGAATATTTTCTACTTCTTTATCAAGTATAACTGCTCCTTCATCGAGGTTTACATTTATGTCATTAAGTTTTTTATAAGTATCTTCTATCTTTACTACAATACCTAATAGCTCTTCCATCATACGTCCTATTTCTTCTGATGAAGCAGAAAGCTCTAAAAAAGTAGAAGTTGTTAGTTCAAGAAAATCATTTAAAGAATTTACTTTTAATTTTACAGCTTTTATCCTCTCTTCTATATCAAAAAATATCTTTCTAACTTGTCCGATCTCATTTCTTTGGATAGCAGAACCTTCGTTTACAGAAAAGCTTAAATCTCCAGCAATATCCCCAATTTTTTTAAGTTTTTCAATGCTTTCTTTTAATTTGTAAACGAGATTGCTTATTTCATTTACCATAGAAGTGAAATTCTCTGCGAGTACACCTATCTCATCATTAAATCCTATGTCCAATGTAATTGTTAAATCACCCCCTGAAATCTTTGATGTTGCATTTTTTAAATCATTTAAAGGTTTTACTAACCTTTTTTCAAGGATTCTTTTGAAAACAAAAAAAACTATCAGAACTGTGATAAGAGAAATGACAATCGTTAGCAATAAAGAGTTATAAAGCTTACGATTAAGATAACTATTGTTTAATCCCACATGTACAACATATTTTTTTTCTTTTGTCTCATTATCAAAAACTTCCTTAACTATATTTATAACAGTCTCACCTTTATAATTCATTTTCTCACTGTCTTTGTACAAAAAGTTTTGGTTTACAAAGCTATCTTCACTGGAAACCAGAACAATACCATTATTGTCAGTAATCAATATATATGTAATATACTCATTTTCTTTGACTATTTTGTTAAGATCTTCTTGAATATTATCAATATCATACAACGTTAAACCAAAGGCAATTATCTTCTGAAGATCATCACTAAACTTTGTAGCTGTCTTCTTTACATCTTTGTAGATATTTTTTTCGAAATCCACATAAAAATTTAATGAAATAGCTATTGTTGTAATTAGAGTAGCGCTCATTATGGCAACAAGAATTGCTATATATAGTGGAGTTTTTAAACTTCTTTCTTCACTCTTTTTCTCTATCATTTTATCAACTTCGTTACGTTATTAAGCACATGAAATGGGATTGTTAAATTAATGCGTTTAGCAGTTTTCATATTCAACACAAAATTTACATCCTTAACCTGTTCACTTTTAGGTAAAATCCTTGTTTTCATATAAGTTATTAAAAAGTTAGTTAATAGTCTTCCCTGTCCTTTAGGGTCAGGTGCGACACACATTAAACCTCCACCATTTGTAACAGTCTCAGAAATACCAACAAGGGGTATTTCTTTTTTTATAGCATATTCTGCAATTTTTGTAATCCCCGTTTCTAAAATAACAGAAGTAGTTAAAAATATAGCATCAGTATCCTTCACATTTATATCATATACATTTTCTGGTGACCTCAAAGGATGTAATTCAACATGAAAATTCTCATGTTCTGACATCTCTTTAATTTTTTTTGCCTCTATCTCACTCTCCTTCTCAAAGGGACAGTATAATACATGCAATTTTGTAATTTTCTTTATCGCATTGAGATTCTTTAATACTGTAGAAATAGGAATTGTATTATACAAACCTGTCATTTTCTGAGTTTTTAATGTATCAAATATAGTTTTTTCATACACATCAACATAAATTATAGGAACAGAAATTTTCTCCCTTAGTGCTACGTATGCTAAAGGAGCACCAAAGGCTATGATAATATCTACATCCATCCCCTCAGCTCTTTTCAAAGCATTTGCCCATGACACTGGATCAGGATTTGGAGTAGAAACTATTAATTGAATCTGTGAATCTTTTTTTGCTTCTGCCAATCTTTTTTTTAACTCGGAATAGGCATCATTAAACTTTTCCAGATTTGCAGAGAGTATTACTGCAACTATTTTATCCTTCGAATAGAGAGTGTCGCTTATAATTAATAATAGCAAGGAAAAAATAGATAGATATTTTTTTACCATCTCTGTTCCCATGAAACAAAAACAGTTTTTAATGTACCTTCAACTGGCTTATTTGTTTTATCAATATGGTCTTTATATGCAAACTCTACTTTTAAATTCGCATTTTTTAAGATTTTATAGCTATTGCCTAACAAAATACTATACTGGTAAAAATCTGTATTAGCTAATGAATCTAAACCAACAGTATCAAAGATATATGTAAAAGGTGGTGGTCCTGGAGTTGTAATGGTACCTCTTATCAAATGGGGAAAATAGGTACCATAGCCTCTCATATAGTTAAAGTCAGTGTATATAGTACTTTTGAAATTTATAACCTTATTGAGATTTATGCCTGCATAGTAATGCGTGAATTGAAAGGGTACATTTCTATCGATTATAAATGTAGGAGCTACTGACCCAAAATGAACATCTGATATATATTTTTCATTATTATAGGTACCATAAACATTTAAATTCAGATTGTCATTCACATTTAACCAATAATTTATAAAATGTTTGTAACACCATCTTTTTTTAAAGTATTGAGCCTCAACATCGTTTCTTGAAAAGGAGTAATCACTATTTAAATAAAGCCCTGAATTAGCATTTATATCATAGTTTAAATTCAAGGATGTCACATATGACATTTCTGGTGTATTTTTATAAACAGGATTGTGATTGTTTTCTATTTTTTGAGTAATTTTATAGGTAAAACCTTTTGTTATTTTACCATCAATAGACATAAGACCAGTATTAGTATGTGAATATTCTGGTAAACCAAAATCATTAAAGCTTCTTTCGGTCTCTTTTCTTTTTAAAGTAAGTTTTATGTTGAACTCTGGTAAGTACCCATACCAAACATTAAACTCTGCTGTTCTTCTATTGAATGATACCGCATCTTTAATCCCAACGATATCATTATTTAAGAACCTCACTGTATCTGGATTATCCTGATCTCTATCAGTATAACCTACTTTTAAGCTGAATTTTAAATTCCTCTTAGGATAGTAGGTTAATAAAAATATTGAATCTGTTTGAGTCACACTTGCCCCTTTTCTACCAATTTCATCCCTGTTTCTATTTTTTGAATCAATTCTAACCAAAGAAGCACTCCATGTTATTTGCCCTGTTAGGTTACTATAAAGCTTTATGCCATAATCTGTTTTATTTATTGGAGGATAGTTTAAAAGGTAATCTGGAGAATTTTTATGTTTATCAACAAAGTTTTCTGAACTAATTTCACCAACTAAACCTATACCACCCAAAACTGCATCTAAAATAGCTGTTACCCTTTCTATTTCTAAACCTATTTGTCTATCTCTTGAAAATATATTATTTCTTTGAGCAGGTGGCAAACTTAATATATTTGCATCAAAACTTCTACTACCAAAAAAAAGTTTCTGTATAGTGCCATCCCTCTCAAAATCTTCAATAACAAGCCGAAAATGCAAAGGATACTCAAAGGGTTTATACTTTAAATTCATTTTCCTAACTACAACATCAAGACTATATTTCTTGTTTTGCGACAGATCATATATAGATGGATTATACAAAAGCATTTTATATCTTAAATTATGGATGAAGTAAAATTCTTGTAACTCAATTGTCAATTTATCTTTGTAGGTTAAATGGAAATTAAGATCTCTATCATCTTTTTCATTTATAATTGCACTAAAAATAATTTTGTTATTAGAAGTAAGATCTTTGTATGTTGCGGAAAAAAAAGCTGAAGAATTGCCAGAACTATATTCACTTAAAACACTGATATCACCATCAAGAGCATAGAATTTATATCCGGGCTCTAAACTAAATTCTTTGTATTTAACTTCTTCACCTGATGAACTTAGAGGTATGAAAAATAAAACAATTATCAAAATTATATTTTTCATTACCTTCTACCTCAACATTCTTCCCTGATTTTTCGGTAGAGTTGTTGTCCCACCAGAAGGTTTGTCTGTTCCATGGATTGATAAATGACAGTCAGTACATCTATTATAGAATTTCACTTTATTAGCTGAACTTAGAGCCGGAGCTCTGAAAGAATGATGACCCTCATGGCATCTCAAACAAAGCATGGGCTCTCTCAAACTAAGAAGATTATCATTTATTGAACCATGTGGTACATGACAGTTACTACAATCTTCCATCAAATCTGCATGTTCAAATACATAGGGGCCACCTTTTTCAGTATGACAGGATACGCAAGTCTCCCTAACAGATGCTTTTTTTAAAAGTTTATCAGTCATACTACCATGGGGATTATGACAGTCAGTACAAACAATCTTTTTTTCTCTTAATGGGTGGTGAGAAAGACTCATAATTTCATTATGCAACTTCTTATGACAACCTAAACAAAGATTAATCTGTTCATCATGTGTAACTTTTTGCAAAGGTGATTGGTGTAACTTATGGCAATCACTACAGGCAACACCTGCTAAATCATGAGCAGAGCCTTTCCATAACGCTAAGTTTGGAAAAGAAGCAGAATTATGGCATTTTATGCAGATAAGGTTTTTTGCTTCAGCTGGCAGTTTTTTTAAGTTAATAAGGCTTTCAAAGTCGCATTGTTTTTTTCCATTAACTTCCTTAATATTTTCTACAGCAATACTTCCAGGGCCATGGCAGCTTTCACAATTTACAAGTGGTAAATGAGTATTCCTATCGATTTGTTCAGCATGAACACTCTTCTTAAAATAATCAGCCAATTGTGCATGTTCATTACCCTTTTCATGACATTTTCTCAAACAATTATCCGTACCAATATATTCTGCATCAAGTCTTCCTGCAATCATTTTTTCTAATTCTGATTGTTTTAGAACAGGCTTTGATTCAATAATATAACTGCAACTTATAAAAAATGTAAAAAGAAAAATTAAAAAATACCTTTTTTTTATCCTATCCATATTTCGTAACATAATTTATATTTTAAAACTGCTTTTCTATTAAATCATATTTTTCTCTCAATCTCAATGAAATTTTTTTTAGCCATTCATATGCTTTCTCTACTGTTTTAAACTCGTCGGGATTCAATAAAGCACATGTTGCAGGCATTAATATACTTTTCCTAAGCATTTCTTCTAAATCAAACCCTTCTTTTAAAAGCTGTTGCCATAAAGTTTCAATATGGTGGATAAGTCCATCTTGTGACTCTTTATGAAACTCATCAAAATTAGCAGGCACAATCCCCCAACCAATAATGCCTCCTCGTTCAAGAAACCTCTTAATACTGGCTTTATATTTTACAAAAATATCTCCACAATTGTAAGCATTGAAGGATAATATATCAATGTCTAAGTTAAGTAAAAAATCCCAGTCAGGATTTCCACAAAGGTGTATGCCCCGGGGATGTTCAATTTGATTAAAAAAAATTTCAAAATCTTTTTTAGCCATATCGTTTGTATATCCTGAAACACTGCTAAAAATATACTGAAGGCCTGGCTCATCTATAAAAAGAAAGGCTTTAGAATGCCTTTCTTTAAGTTCTTTTAACTGCACATTCGCTTTCCTTGACATAAAATCAAAAAGTATAGATCTCACTTCTTCGTTAAATATTATAGGCTTTTTGTTTTCATCGAGAACTTTTAGACCAAAACTCACTGGTCCTTCCAACTGCCCTCTTATAGCAATATACTTTGAAAAATCATAATTTAAAAAAGCATGGTAAGTGGCAGAATATTTTGCTGACATGCGAAAAAAATCAGGATTTTCAAAGTTTGCTAAGGTATTCTCAAGCTCAGAGTAAAATTTTGTTGTATCAAAATATATATTTAGGTTTTCTGGTTCAAGAATAATGCCAGGAAAGTTTTCAGATGCCTGAACATACATATCTTCAAAAAAACTCATTTTCGGCAATTGTGGCCAAAAGGGGATATCTACTGACATAGCTAGCCTTAATGCCCTATCCATGTCTTTATGAGGCAAAATACCCATACCTGTGGTAATTAAGTTGCCATCAAAGGGCATTAACTGGCTCATCTTATATGTTTCCCTTTTATTCTGTTTAAATTTTTTTCGAGGAACATAATTTCTCTATCAACTTCTTTTATTAATTTTTGTCTTACATCATTTTCAATTTCATACCTCTTCCCATAAAGAGAATCATCTTCAAATCCATAACTTCCATATGCTTTCATATAATCTTCAGGGATTTTATCTTCTAATGTAATATCATTCATTATAGCCCAGGCTATAGTCCACGCCTTAGCTACAGAGGCAATGTCATATCCGCCTCCACCCAATGCAACCCAAGGCAAATTAAAACTTTTTATTTTTTTAACAGCATCGGCAAAACCGTATATAGATAAATTTAGGTGTGCCAAAGGGTCATGAAAGAGAGTATCAACACCTAATTGAGTAACAATTATATCAGGCTCAAATTTATTAATATAAGCATGAACAACCCTATCAAATGCATAGTGAAATACTTTATCATCAGAACCTGGTGGTAACGGAATATTAATTGAATAACCATAGCCATTTCCTATTCCCAGCTCCTCTACAAACCCCTTTCCTGGAAATAGATAATAACCCGATTCATGAATAGAAATTTTTAAAACATTTTCATTATCATAAAATATTTCTTGAACACCATCGCCATGATGAGCATCTATGTCAATATAGGCAACTCTTTTCCCCTTTTCCAATAAATACCTAATTCCCACTGCACAATCGTTTATATAACAAAACCCCGAAGCCTTATTAGGTAATGCATGATGTAAACCACCTGCTATATTAAAAGCAATCTTTACTTCGCCATTCAAAATCAAATTAGTCGCATCCAAAGTTGCCCCAGCCACGAGCATAGACCATTCATAAACACCATTGAATATAGGATTATCCCCATATCCCAGTCCAAAAATACTTGCATATGGAACATCAATGCCTGCATTAACAGTTCTCAAAATGTCTAAATATTCATAATTGTGAATCTTTTCAACAAATGCTTTATCTGCTGGCTTAGGTTCGATATAAATAGTATTATCTAACTTATCAAGTCCAATGGCTTTTATTAACTCCCATGTAAGCTTTAATCTGAATGGTTTTAATGGATGATGCTCGCCATATTTAAACTCAGCTAATCTATCTGTATAAATAAAGGCATTTTTCATGAAACAAGCATACCTTAAAATCCGTGACCATTCAAGATTTTTATTTCCTCACTTATAGCACCTAACCTGTATTTCATTAACAATTCAATAAAACTTTTCTGCAACAAAGGGTTTTCACTAAAACCATATAGATGGCTGATACAATTGCAATCGGAGCAACCAAAATTTTGTATTCGCCAATCTGATATTTTTTTAAGTTCTTCAGAAAGTATGCATTCTATATCTTTTGATGTCCTTATAATAAAAGAAGTGACATATTCGCAATGCTCACGAAAATAATCTATGTGCCAAAACATTTTCTTCCTTACCTTTCTATGTCTATCAACCCTTTTTGATAAAAACTTTTTACCAGAACCAACATAAGCATAATAACCTTTTTTAAAAAAAACATTACCAAGTTCACCAATCTCAATAGTAGTATCCTTTTCTAACTTTAAGATTAAAATATAACTGCCACTATCGTTTATATGAGTTTTTAATACATTCCAGGGTATTTTTAGCTCTTTTACTTTGTTTTTAAGAGTTAAATTGTGTTCCCAACCAATACCATAGGCTTTGACAAGCACAAGGTTTTTTACTTCAAAAAGGGTTTTTGCAAAATCTAAATCTATATTAAATTCTGGTAGAAAATACTTAACACTATCAGTTTGAACAAAAAAAATAACTGCTCCTTTAGTACCACACTTACTCAGTTGTGCAAGTTCTTTTAAATGTTTTGTACCTCTTTTGGTTGCAGCATCAGGAAACATAGCAATATCATTATGAAATAAAGTACAAGTCTTAACTTCGAGTAATAATTCTCCCATTTTACAATTAATCAAAAAATCAAATCTGCTGTTACCTACACTAAACTCTTCTTTTAAAACTTTGCAGTTTTCAAAATCTTCAATTAACTGATTTTCAAGAAGAAATTTAAACACTTTATTAGAAAAATGTGTATGAAGCATAACAGGAATATCATCTTTTTGCACACCTATTAAAATATATTCATAACCATCTTTTTTTTCATTTGGTTTAAGATATACCGTAACATTTTCTAAAAGAAGTTCCAACAATCTACCTGGATTGGGTAAATAGGCAAATTTTATTTCATTGTTAACTTTACACTCAACAACGAATCTGTTTTTTCTTGATAAAAAAACTCCCTCAATGATTTCGCCATCGAAAATTTTGATTTTCTTCATGATTTTTAAAATAACAAAAAAACGGGGCTTTAAAAGCCCCGTTAAGCTTATTAATGTTTTTTTGCTTCCCTTCTCAATCTTTCAGCATCTTCTTTTATCCTTGCTGCAGCTTCTTTAACTTTAGCCCAACCATACCAGTGCATATAATCGGGATTTGCATGAAAGGCACCTTGAAATGCTCTCATCCTATACTCAAGGAATATAAGATATAGTTCCAGTTCTGCAGTAGTTTTTGCTTCATAGAACTGTAATAAATCTGGTGCATATTTCCACCCCGCTGGTTTTTGGAGAATACCATCATCATATAGAGCTTTCACTGTTCTTATAGAATCTGCAAATATTTTATCTACATCTCTTATCACTGATTCTGCTGCTTTATAATTTTCTTCGGCAAAGCTCTTTGAATGACACTTTGAGCAGGTATCAATCATTCTTTTTCTATATTTTTCAAATTCTTCTTTGGAAAGTCTTGCAATTTTTGCTACTTTTACTGCTTCAAATCTTTCTGTTGGATTACCCTTCTCATCCAATACGCCTAACGCTTGAAGTATGGTAATCCTATCATTTAACCATTCCTTATCATCTTCAGGCAACCTTAATGCTAAGAACCCCCATGCTGTCATAACATCATGCTTACCATCCGGCATATGACAGGTCTGACATGTTGGAGCTCTTCCTGTTGTAGGTTCAAGCTCCCAGATTGTACCATGTTTTGAAGTTTGCCACATTTCCCATTGGGGATGGTCAAAACCCATATGACATGTTCTGCAAGCCCTTGGATCTCTCGCTTCTTTTACAGAAAAGCTATGTCTTGTATGACAAGAATCACATTGTGCTGCACCATATCTTTTTATATCATCATTTGACTTATCACCAATTTTATGGCAACCTGAACAACCTTTCAAATCGCCACCACCTACCGTTGGCGGTTGATGATTAATCATGGGCATTGCTTTCATTGCAACCCATGCAAGAGCATGTTTTCCTTCCCTAAACTCTTTCACTCTCCCTGGATGACATTTTGCACATGTATCTGGGGTCGGAATTTTTGCCTTTTTTGCATCATTCATATTCTGGTGTTCTGAGCCATGACAACCAGAACAATCCATAACTTTTGCCATTTTTCCTTCTAAAAATTGTCCTACTATGCCAGGAGTTACTTTCTGATGACAAGAAATACATGCAGATTTTTGTGTGGCAGTTTTTTTAGTTTCTTTTTTAGCTGCATAAACTGACGATAACAATACTAAAACTAATGACATAACAAAAAAACTTTTTCCAAAATACTTCTTACACATAAACAAACCCTCCTTTTTTATTTGTTTTACTTAAAATATCCACCTCCTTTTTTAGTATGTCTGTTTTTATTATAATAAAAATTATAAAATGGCTTTGACTTAAGTCAAATTTTGAAAAATTTTTTATTGTTACTCATTGTTTTTAGTCTTAAAATTTATCTTATGCTTTTAAAATACAAATTTTTAATGTTAAGAAACACCATTAGTAAACATAGCAGAGATAAAAAGATAAAATTTTTACTCATAGCTGTTTTAGCGACGTTATTTTTTTTAGGTGAATACCGTTTTTTTTACAAAATATTCAATTATTTGCAAGAAGAAGTTGAGTTTTTATCAAAGCATTTAACAATACAGTTAGTAAATATAATGAACCTCACTTTTCTCTCCATGTTGTTTTTTAGTAATCTAACTAACTCCATTTATTATTTTTACATTTCTGATGATATTGAGTTTCTACTTTCATATCCTATAAAAACAAAGACTTTCATACTCACTCGTTATCTACTTAACACTATTATTAGCTCCTGGATGGTTATCTTTGCCATGATTCCCTTTTATTCAGCCCTCTTTAAAGTATTTAATTTTGGTTTTGTATCATTACTTCTTAATTTAATTCTCTATATTTTCTTTTTCTTTATGCAATCTTCTTTAGGTTGCATTATTACTATATTGATTGTTAATTATTTTCCTGCAAAAAGGGCATACCAGATTCTATGGAGTATATCTGCATTATTTATTGCATCTATTTTCATTATAATTAGACTGATAAGACCAGAAAGGCTTTTTAGACCTGTCACTGAGAATGAGTTTATGAACTTTTTAAAAAGCATAGAAGTACCTGATTACCCTTATTTACCTTCTACCTGGATAACTAAAGCCTTTTCAAATATAACCTTCGAAAAAAATTTTAATGAATACCTGTTTTACTTTACTTTGACTTTTATGTTCACTTTATTTTGTTTTGTCATATTTTATTACTTTTCAAATCATATATATTTACATTCCTTTTCCCGCTCCAGATCAGATTTTACAAAGAAAAAAATTGCTAAAAGTGCTTTAGACTTCATAGTTAAGCTACTCCCTCTCAAAAAAAGGAACAAAGAGATTTTTTTGAAAGATTTAAAAGAAATATTTAGAGACACTGGTCAATGGAGCCAATTATTACTACTTATGGGTTTAGTTTTTGTTTATCTGTTTAGTATTAAAAGTTTACCTATACAGCACGTAATTACAATGAACTTGGTTGCTTTTTTTAATGTTGGAATTCTTGAATTCATTATGGCTGCTTTAATAAACCGCTTTGTATTCCCTGCCTTTTCACAGGAGGGTAAGGTAATGTGGGTAATTAAAACTTTCCCTATATCAATGAAAGACATGTTTTTTTCAAAGTTTCTATTATATTCCGTTCCTCTTCTAACTTTTGCCATTGTTCTTTCTATCTTTTCTAATGAACTATTGAACGTGGACAAATTCATATATTGTTTTACACTTATCAATGTATCGACGATGAGTTTGACTCTTATTTTTTTTGGTTTAACTTTTGGTATTATTTATCCCAAGTTTAGATTTTCCAATATAACGGAGGTTTCCTTCAGTTACGGTGGTATTGTTTATATGCTTGTAAGTATGTTGTATATTGGAATGAGTCTTATCATCCAAGCAGGACCTGTGTATAGTTATTTAAAAAGCAAACTTTTTACACAAGCAATAAACTATAAATATTTTATCTTGAGTTTTAGTATTTTTTTCATTTCAAGTATAATACTTTGCATAGGCTTTTATAATAAGGCAAAAAAAATCTGGGAAAAATGGGAATAAATGGGAAAAATAAAAGTTTTAGAACAGGAAATTGCTTCTAAAATATCTGCAGGTGAAGTTGTAGAAAGACCTTTATCAGTAGTAAAAGAACTTGTTGAAAATGCTATTGATGCAAAGGCTAAAAGGATTGAGATAGGTATTGAAGATGGTGGGAAAAAACTTATATATGTCAAAGATGATGGCCATGGGATGGATGCAGAAGATTTAGCAAGATGTCTTTTAAAACACGCAACAAGCAAAATTGAAACTATAGATGATCTTTTCAATATTAAAAGTCTTGGATTTAGAGGAGAAGCACTATTTAGTATCTCACAAGTTTCAGAATTAACAATACGTTCGAAAACAGAAAACCAAACAATAGGTTATGAATTAAAATCAATCTTTGGTAGACAATCTGAAATATATGAAGCGGGTTCAACAACTGGAACATTTGTAGTGGTAAAAGACCTTTTTAAAAATGTTCCAGCCAGAAAAAAATTTTTAAAAAGCTCTTTATGGGAAAAATCACTCATACTTGAGTATATAGAAAGCATCGCTATACTTTACCCACACATAGAAATAATCTTTATTGACGAAGGTAAACATTCCCTACTTTTAAAATCAACAGTTTCAAGAGAAGAAAGGATTTACCAAATATTTCCCGAGCTTTACAAGAAATTATACACAAGCTCGATAAAAAAAGGTAATTATACCGCTTATGCCTATCTATCAATGCCTGATATCACAATGACACATTTCAATGTTTTTGCAGTAAATTACAGGTTTGTTAAAGACCGACTATTTTATAAAGTTTTGCGAGATTTTTATGGAGAACAAAGGAAAAAAAGCAGTTTTGTTACTATAATTTTAGAACTACCAGAAAATGAAGTGGATGTTAATGTTCATCCAACCAAGAAAGAAGTCAAATTTCATAAAACATCAGAAGTTTATAATGTTTTAAGAGAATTACTTAAGGAAGCCACACTTGCAAATATATTAAATGAAGAAACTATCCTTCCCTTTTTTGAAAATAATAAAGTTTTTGAAGAGAAAATGCCTTATTGTAGTAAACAATCTCATGATGTTCAATTAATCATAAAAGAAGACAATATAAAGGTTAATCAACCTAAATATAATTTAATCGGGGCATTTTGTGATGGCTACCTACTTATTGAAAAAGATGAAACACTGTATATAATAGACCAACATGCAGCTCATGAAAGGCTAATATATAATAAGATTATCGATACATTTTTGAAAAAACAAAAAGAATCACAAAAGATTATCCCTTATGTTATCACTGCAAAGGAAAGCAAAAAAATACAGTATGAACACTATAGAGACTTTTTAGAAAATATTGGCTTTGAATTTGAAGATAGTGGTCCAAATAATATTGTTATAACTGCAATTCCAGCCTTTTTGTCATTCGATACCGCTATTGACATCTTTATAAACTTTTTTAAAGATTTAGATGGTTTAAAAAGAAATGAAGATCTAATAAAGTCATTCGCATCAACTACCGCCTGTAAAGAAGCAGTTAAAAAGACTACAAAACTCACAGTAGCAGAAATTGATTTTTTGATTCAGTCTTTAGAAAATAAAGAAATAGAAGCCTACTGTCCTCATGGAAGAAACTTTGCAATAAAAATAACCCTTCAAGAGTTAGAAAAAAAATTTGGTAGAAACAGTTAAAACAATGCGTAAAGTTTTAATAATAGCGGGACAAACAGCAACAGGTAAAAGCGAAATTGCACTCCATTTAGCAAATGAACTAAATGGAGAGATTATAAACGCTGACTCTATCCAGGTTTATAAATATTTTGACATAGGTTCAGCGAAACCACCATTAACATTTAGAGAGAAAATACCCCATCATCTCATAGATATACTAAATCCTGACGAAGAGTTTAATGCATTTATATTCAAAAAACTGGCCGAAGAAAAAGCCAAAGACATTTATGAAAGAGGTAAATTACCAATTATTGTAGGTGGCACAGGACTTTACATTAGAACCTTTCTATACGGCCTTTTTGAACAAGATGACAAAGCTATTAAAGAAGCAAGAAGATTTTGGGAAAATAAGCTTAATGAAGTTGGTTTAAAAGCACTTTATGAACAGTTAAAAACAATTGATGCTGAGATGGCCAATAAAGTTCACGAAAATGATAGGATAAGAATTATTAGAGCTCTTGAATTTTACAGCGCTACAGGTATGAAGCTAAGCGAAGTTCAAAATCAACACAGGTTTATCAACAGCTCCTACAACTTTAAAATACTTGTTCCTAGATTTTCAAAAGATGAATTATTAAAACGTATTGTAGAAAGAACAAAAAAAATATATAATGAAGGATTAATTGAAGAAACAAGAAAAATAATTAGTTTATTTGGTAAAGATATAAAGCCAATTAAAAGTATCGGTTATAAAGAAGCTCTATTTTTTATAGAAGGAAAAATTGGCTTTGAAGAAGCAGTTGAAGAAACAATAAAATCAACAAAAAATTATGCTAAAAGACAACTTATCTGGTTCAAAAAGGAAAAAAATGTAGAGTTTATCGAAGCAGATGCTCCTTTCTTTGAAAAAATTTTTCTTGAAAAAGCCAAAAAATTCTTGCATAACTGTTAATAGCTTTTTTTAGGGGGAGGATTTATGAATATTCAAGATTTATTTCTAAACCAGTTGAGAAAAGAAAAAATTAACGTAGTTGTATCAATGATTAATGGTGAAAAATTTGTTGGGACAATTAAAGGTTTTGACAACTTTTGTATATTATTACAAACTTCCTCAGAACAAGTATTGATTTATAAACATGCATTATCAAAAATTATCCCACCTAGGGAGTTCTCATTAAAAACAGGTGAAAAAGAATATAAACGAACTTCGTGAAAAAGCCTATCTAATTGGCATAAAAAATAAAAATGAAACAATAACGCAAGCAGAGGAATCATTAGATGAATTATACTATCTAACTGTGTCTGCTGGCGCTATTGTTAGTGGTAAAACTATTGTTGAGATTAGGCAGTACAACCCTGCCTTTTTTATTGGTAAAGGTAAAGCTGAAGAGATTAAATATTTAGCGGAGGGTTGTGATTTAATAATCATAGACGCCGACTTAACACCAACTCAACAAAGACATTTAGAAGACTTTTTTGAAAAAAAACTTGTGGACAGAACAGGTCTAATACTTGACATCTTTGCACAGAGAGCAAAATCTAAAGAAGGAAAATTACAAGTAGAATTAGCTCAATTAAACTATATTCTACCGAGATTAAAAGGTAAAGGTTTTACACTTTCAAGACTTGGTGGTGGGATAGGGACAAGAGGGCCAGGAGAAACTAAATTAGAAACTGACAGAAGAAAAATAAGAGAGTTAATTTCAAAAATTAAAGAAAGGTTAAAAAAAATTGAAAAAAGCAGGATAGAAAAAAGAGTATCACGTAAAAAAAGGGAAATCCCAATCATTTCTCTTGTAGGATATACAAATGCAGGCAAATCTACCCTTTTAAATGTGATAACAGAATCGAATGTCCTTGCGGAGGATAAGCTCTTTGCCACATTAGACCCAACAACAAGAAAAATTATTTTTCCTGAAGGAAGGCCATATTTAATAACTGATACAGTAGGTTTTATAAAAAAACTTCCTGTTTTTCTCGTAGAGGCTTTTAAATCTACACTTGAAGAAATAACAAATGCTGACTTATTAGTACACATTGTAGATATAAGCAACAAAAATTGGGAAGAGCAGTATAAAGAGGTGAACAAAATTTTAAAAGAGCTTGGAGCAACCCAGCCAGTTATTGTAGCATTCAATAAAATAGATAAATTAGGTGAAGAAGAAATTCAATTATTAAAAATTGAACAAACTATAACAGAACCCTTTGTTTTTATATCAGCTCTTAAAAAACAAGGGCTTAAAGAGTTAATAAAATTTATTTCATCTATTATAGAAGAGGATTGGGAATACATGATAGAGCACTTTAATTTCAACGAATCTAACATTATCGAAACCATAAAAGAAAAAGGAAGAATTGAAAACATTGAATATGATGAAAAGGGTTTCACTTTAACAGCATATGTTCCAAAATCCTTAAGGTCAAAAATTTTGAAAAGAAAAGAGCAATAGCTTTATAATTATACTATGTATGAAAATTCCATTATTATTGAAGGCAAAGATATCTGTAAAAGCTATGGACAAACAAAAGCACTGGATAATGTATCATTTTATGTTAAATATGGTGAGATTGTTGGTTTTTTAGGTCCAAATGGTGCTGGGAAGACAACACTTATCAAGCTCATTACCTGTACTTCATATAAAACATCGGGAAATCTTACAGTATTTGGCTTAGATACTGAAAAAACACCAAAATTGATAAAATCAAAAATTGGACTAGTACCACAAGACAACAATTTTGACCCTGACTTTACTGTATATGAAAATCTCTTGGTATTTTCAAGATATTTTGGAATAAGTAGGAAAGAAGCAGAGCAAAAAATCGAAAAACTTCTCGATTTTGTCGAACTAAAAAATAAAAGAAATGAAAAAGTTACCGATTTATCTGGTGGAATGAAAAGAAAACTCATTATTGCAAGAAGTTTATTAAATGAACCACAATTAATAATCCTTGACGAACCTACAACGGGATTAGACCCACAGGCACGAAGAAAAATATGGGAAATGGTTGAAGATTTAAAAAAACGTGGTAAAACTATAATATTAACAACCCATTACATGGATGAAGCTGAAAAACTATGCGATAGAGTTTACATTATGGATGCAGGTAAAATCATTACAGAAGGTAAACCTGAAGTTTTAATAAAAGAATATATTGGGACAGAAACAGTTGAAATATATAACTGTAACAATATAGACATAAGTTTAATAAAGGGAAAGAAAGTTTTTTTTAAGGAGAGAATTTACATACACACTGATGATAAAAAAAATGCTCTCGAAAAACTTGTAAACATATGTGCAGATATTAAATTTAGTGTAAGACCATCTAACCTCGAAGATTTATTTATATATTTAACTGGTAAGGAATTAAAAGAATGATAATAACAAAAGATTGGATCCCTGTATGGAAAAGGAATAGAGATGTTTTTAAAAAGCTTTTCTGGGTTAACTTCTTTTTACCACTTTTAGAGCCAATCTTTTATTTAATTACCTTTGGTTTTGGATTAGGCAGTTATATAAAAGAAATCGATGGTATGCCCTACAAAAAATTTATCATACCTGCAATAGTTGCGATGGCAACCTTAAGCTCATCATTTTTTTACACAACCTATTCCAGCTTTGTAAAAATGATATTTCAAAAAACCTTCGATGCAATAATAGCAACGCCCGTTAGTATTGAAGAAGTTGTTGTTGGTGAAATTATGTGGGGTGCAACAAGAGGTATTATTAGTGGTTTCATGGTATTGTTATTGCTTAAAATGCTCAATTTAATTACTTTTTTAGGATTTTTTCTTTATCTGCCAATTATTGCATCCTTAGCATTTACTTTTTCTTCATTAGGTATGTTCTTTACTGCAACTGTCTCTACGATTGAATCCTTTAATTATCCTATATTTCTTTATTATACTCCCATGATTTTTTTCTCGGGGACATTTTTCCCTTTAAGCAATTTTCCAGAAGCTATTGTAACTATTAGCAAAATTATTTTCCCACTTACCTATTCTATGATATCTTTAAGAACTCTCGATATTAGCTTTAATATCAAAACATTGCTTGAAGGAATGTTTCCATTGATTCATGGTGTGATTTTCTTCATACTTTCAATAAAACTAATGAAGAGAAAGCTTATAAAATGAAAAACAAAAAAACAATTATCATTGTTGATGACAACAAGTTATTTCTTGAACTACTAAAAAACGAAATTGAAAAACATTATGATTGTTTTAACATTGTGACTGTCAATAATGCAGGTGAAATTATACCACTATTACAAAAAAATTTTGAACTTTTAATTGTTGATTGTGAAATGCCTCAATTAAATGGAAAAAAAATTTTAAAGTATGCAAAAGAAATGGGCATTCCCTATTATAAAATTGTTATAGTAAGCTCAAAAAATGCTGAAGAACTACACAAGCATTTTAAGAAAGGAGAGGTTTTATCAGTAATTAACAAAACAGATGTTAACCAGATGAACGCACTTTATATGATTATAGAAAATATAAGCTGTTATTAAGGAGCATTCTGTGGATTACGTATCAGAACTTAAAAAATGCTTGATTTTTTCTGGTTTGAATCAGGAAGATATTATAGAAATTGCAAAAACTGCAAAATTCAAGACCTACCCAAAAAAAACCATAATTTTTTCTGAAGGTGACCCCGCAACAGGCTTTTACGTTCTAATTTCAGGCATGGTAAAAATTTATAAATTATCACCTGACAGCAGAGAGCAAATACTACATATAATAAATCCTCACAATACCTTTGCAGAAGCATCTATTTTTATTGGCAATACCTATCCTGCCTTTGCAGAAACTATTATTGACAGTACTGTTGCTTTTTTTGAAAAAAATAGTTTCTTAAAAACATTAGAATGTAACCCTAAACTAAGTTTGAATCTCATTATTAGCCTATCGCTAATGCTAAAAAGAGTGATTGATTTAGTAGATAATCTTTCGCTTAAATCGGTAGATACAAGGCTTGCAGAGTTTTTACTTAATGAAGCTGCTATACGAGGTGAAAAAAAGGATAACCATATAGAAGTTGAACTTATACTAACAAAAACAGAAATTGCAAAAAAAATTGGTACAGTTAACGAGACTCTATCTAGGACATTAAAAAAATTCAAAGAAGCTGGCATTATAGATACGGAAAAAAACAAAATTTATATTTACAATATTAAAGCCCTTCAGGAGATTAAAGAACAAACAAGTTTTAAAATGTACTGAAAATATAAAAGATTTCATTAATTGTTGACTTTTTTTGTATCTTGTATATAATAATATTCATATACAACAAATTCAAATTGGAGGTTCTGTAATGGAAGATTATAAAAAATATGAAGATTTAGCAGAGATTTTAAAAGTCATCAGCCATCCCATAAGAATAACTATTTTGGCAGGATTACTCCAAAGAAAAAGTTGTGTAAAAGATATATGGGACTGTCTTGGACTGCCACAAGCGACAGTTTCACAGCATTTAGCAATACTTAAAAACAAACACATCATTAAAGCTGAGAAAAAAGGCGTTAAAAGAGAGTATTATGTTTCCAATCCAAAGGTTGCTGAACTTATAAAAGCAATGATAAATATCTTCGGAACTACAAATTAGTACAGCAAAAGGTCCAACTTATGGATAAAGAAACAATAAAAAAACTACTTAAAACCGCTAAAAATATTGCCATAGTTGGCTGCTCCAATGACCCTAATAAGCCATCTTATCAAGTTGCAAAATATTTAAAAGAAGCAGGGTATAAAATCTTCCCAGTTAACCCAAAATACGAATCCATATTAGGTGAAAAGTGTTATCCTAACTTAAAAGCAATTGAAAGCGATATTGACATTGTAGATGTCTTTAGAAAATCTGAAGATATAATACCTATTGCTTATGAAGCTATTGACCAAAATGTTAAATGTTTCTGGATGCAATTAGGCATTAAAAACGAAGAAGCAAAAAAACTACTTGAATCACATAATATAGTTGTAATAGAAGATACTTGTATAAAAATTTTTCATTCCAATATGTATAGAGATGAAAAAAATACTTGATGTTAGAAACAAACCATGTCCAGAACCTGTGTTAGAAACAAAAAAAGCTCTCCAAACGGGCAATTTTTCTGAGCTTGAAATTATTACAGACTCTGATGTCTCTAAAGAAAATATTTCAAGATTTTTAAGCTCTATGGGTATTAACTTTGAAGTTTCACAAATTGGAAATGAATATCATTTTTATATTAAAGGTTCACAAAACATTACGGAAAAACCTAATAATGAGTATAAAATAAAGGAGAGTTTTATTATTTCAAAAAACTATTTAGGTGAAGGAGATAAAACATTAGGAGAAATACTTATTAAATCTTTTTTTCATACCTTAAACGAATTAGACGAATTGCCTCAAACATTATTCTTTGTCAATAGTGGTGTTTACCTTACAGTTGCATCATCACCTGTATTAGAAGATGTTAAAAACCTTGAATGTAAAGGTGTTGAAATTCTGAGCTGTGGTACATGTCTCGATTACTATCATCTAAAAGAAAAATTAGCGGTAGGTAAAATTGGGAACATGTATAGATTGTTAGAACTTTTAAAAAAAGGTGGTATTTTGATATGAAGGATGAAACACTTAAAAATACAGATATTGAAAGCGATTACTATACCTGTACAAAATCTGGAAAAAAAATTGAAAAATCTAATCCTAAATGTTTGACACCCTCAACTTATTGCCAATATAGAACAGCATGCATAATTTTCGACTTATATAAAGAAAACCAAAAAAAAGAAAAAAAATCATAAAGAAAAATAATTTTTTGTTGCTTGGTTAAAAAATTATTGTATAATTTAACAGAAATGATGGAAAAAAATCTTAAAAATTTAGAATCACTTAATAAACCTGCCTTAGTAATTGACTATAATCACAAGATTTTGTTTGCTAACCAAATATTAAGCATATTTCTTAATAAACCATTAGAAAAGATTATTGGCGAGTATTGTTATAATGCTATTACATGTGATCTTTGTTTTAAGGAATGTCCCTTTTTAAAAGTTTTTGAACATAACGATAGCTTTGAGAAAAAAAATATTAATATTTATGAAGAATCGGGTCATACAAAACTAATCAATTATACTATAGAACCTTATGAATTTGACAATACAAGGGGGGCCTTGATAACAATTACACCTTTAGAAAACAGTATTATTAACCTTAAAGAACCTTCTCCAATATTATCAGAAGATATAAAAGTTACTGAGTTCTATGAAAAAGCCTTTGATATGCTAGACGAAGGCATTATATTTGTTGATAAAAATTTTAAAATCTTTAAATGTAACACTTTTATGGAAAATCTTACGGGCTTTACTAAAGCTGATTTAATTGGTAATCCTTGTCCTAAAATCTGTCATATTCCTGAAGGTTACAGATGCCCTTTTGATTACTGTTACAAAAAAAACAAATCATCTGAAGAGCTTTTTTCAGTAATTTCAAGGAAAAAAGCAATACCCATTCTTGTTAAAGCTCAACTTAAGATTTTTAAAGATGCTTTTAATAATTTTTTAGGTGGAATAGCAACAATTAAAAAAGTATTAGATTTTGATAGATTAAAAAAGGAATACCCATTAGATGATATTATAACAGAAAGCACTTCTATGAAAGAAGCTATCAGCCTTCTTGCTATAGCTGGTATTTCAAAAAAACATTTCTTAATCACAGGTGAACCAGGTGTTGGCAAAAAGTTTTTTGCTTCTAAATTGAAATTATTCCATACTAACGAAGATGTTCCTTACTATACCCTAAATACTAAGGGATTGACGGATGAACAAATTGAAAAAGAACTATTTGGATTCGAAAAGGATGCATTTTTTGGTGCCTTTGATACAAAAAAGGGGTTACTTGAAAAATCAAATAAAGGTATTCTTGTAATTTATGATATTACAGATCTTTCACCTTATCTTCAAAAAAAACTTTACAATACACTTAATAATGGCAAATTATTCCGTCTTGGCGGTAATGAGCCTATTACAATATCTGTTCAGCTTGTTGCTATTACCTCAAATGATTTAAAACACCTATTAGAGAAAAAACTTTTTGATAAAGACCTTTATGAAATGCTATCTTCTATAACTATAAAAATTCCACCTCTAAGTGAAAGAAAAGAGGATTTAAAACCATTGATAGAACTCTTTCTCAACTCGTTTAAAGAAGGTAGCAAACAAAAACATCTTTCCCAAATAAGCGAATCCGCATTAAATATCTTGTCTCAATACACTTGGGGGGGTAACGTTCTTGAGTTGAAAAATGTAATTGAACATATCTATTTTGTAACTCCATCTACAAAACGTGAAATAACGCCCAATATGCTCCCCCAATTCATACGTGAAGCAGTTACTCACAATTTAAAAACAAAATCTACACAAGAAGAAAGAGACCAGATTGTCAAGGTCCTCAGACAAACAAATCTTGATAGGAGTGAAGCTGCTAAAATACTTGGATATAGTAGAATCACACTCTGGAGAAAAATAAAGCAATATAACATAACTATTGAAGAATTAGTAAACTACTAAATTATACCTAACCTTCTATAATGTTCTAACAATTCCCTGATTTTAGGTTGAGTAAGGTTTGCTTTTTCAAAGAGTTTAGCCTCTGAATAACTGGTTATTCCTATTTTTTTCAATATATCTATTAACAACAGGAAAATCTTTGCAGTAGCAATAGCATCACCCAAAGCTCTATGCCTGTTTTCTATCGTTATATTAAAATATTCAGCAACAACATCTAGATCATACCTATCAAGAAAATAAAGAATTTTTTTTGATAATTCAAAGGCACACAATGTTTTTGCCTCTGGGACATAACCTAAACTTAACTTAGAGGTCTCCTGAATAAAATGATAGTCAAAGGAAACATTATAGGCAACTATTACTGTATCTGTAGAAAATCTAAAGAATTCTTTCAATGCTTTACCAATAGTAGGTGCATTAGCTACATCTTCATCTGTAATACCTGTTACCTCCCTCGCAATTTGTGGAATCTTTTTCAAAGGATTAACAAGTGTGGAAAAAGTATTTTTTATTGTCAGGTTCTCAATACGTACAGCACCAATCTCAATAATTCTATCAATAGGCGGGTATTGAAATCCTGTAGTTTCTAAATCCACAACGGTATAACTTAAGTCTTTGAGATCGGCTAAATCAATTTTTTTAAAGAGATACTGATAAAACCTATTGAACTGGTCAACAATGTAGTCTAAAAATCGATCCATCACAACTTCCCAATTCTTAAAAAATTTATAACTGATAATGTAAATAGAATGGCAATTTCAGTCTTTACCACCCTTTCCCCAAGAGAAATTGGGATAAAACCTTTTTCATTTAGCATCTTATACTCATCTTCCGTTATACCACCTTCAGGTCCAAAAAAAAGACTCACTCCTTTTGATTTTATCAGTTCTTCCTGATAATCGGATAAAAGTCTTAATCCCGTCTTTTCTGAAAGCATAATTTTTAAATCATTACTATGAAACTCGATTTTGTCCATTGTCTTTATTTCTTCTATTGAAGGTGGTTCTGAAAGATAAGAAACTCTTGCTGCCTCTTTAGCTACTCTTTTAAACCTATCCAATTTTTTAAATATTTTTTCCTCATCAATTGAAATTACCGTTCTCTCCATGATTAAAGGGACTATTTTGGATACTCCAATTTGTGTTGCCATATTTATGACAAATTCATTTTTTTCACCTTTTAGTAGTCCGAAATAAAGGGTAATATCATTTTTAACTATTGCCCTTTTCCTCAAAAAATTAAACTTTGCAGTAATACCTTTGCGGGTAATTTTCAAAACTATTCCTTTAAACTCCCTACCTGTCTCATCGACACACAAAAATTCATCACCAACTTTAACTCTTCTTACTCTCACAAGATAATGGAACTCTTCTCCACAAAGATTAAGAACCTCATCTTCTTTTAAAAGCTTATTAATAAACACCCTCGGTTTTGTCATCTTTTACTTAATACCAATGCTAACCATATAAAATTTTTGTCCTTCTTAAGCTTCTTGTCAATAAGGTTAAAACCATTTAAATAATGTTCTAAGATATCTTTTTCTTGATTATCAAGGAGTCCTGAAAGTATTAATAAACCGTTCCTAACCAATTTCCTTTCAATAAAAGGCTTCAATTTTACAAGTTCATCATAAGCAATGTTACATACACAAAGGTCAAAATAGTTATTTAATCCATCAATACTTCTTTCAACTTTTATTTTTTTTTTGCATTTATTAATTTTTAAATTGTTTTTAGCTTCTTTTAAAGCAAGTTCATCAATGTCTACAGCATAAATTTCTGAAACACCAAGCTTTTCAGCGCATATAGCTAAAATACCTGTTCCCGTACCTAAGTCTAATACTTTCCACCCCTTCTTGAGATACTTTACTAGATAGGTTATACACAACTTAGTAGTTACATGACTACCAGTTCCAAAAGCAAAAGAAGGTTTTATCACTACCCTTTTGTAACCCTTTGGCGTTTTCACACGACTAAAACTTGGAACAATAAAGAATGGCTTAATTCTCAATGGTTTATGGAATTTTTTCCATATCGAGTTCCATTTGATATTTTCTCTGACTTTTCTATATAATATATCTCCATCGTCGAGGCTTTTTTTAAACTCCTTTAATTCTTCTTCTTTCTCAAAATAAACAACAATTTCCCTTTCCCTCTCCCATATACCGTTAATATTAAAAAAATAACACCTATTTAATATTTTTTCTTTTTCATTGTCATTTTTATAAAGTATCTGCGCTTGCCACATAACTTAAGTAAGTATATAATGTTTTATAAATTTTTCAAAAAAAATTTAAAGGATTGAAAATGGAAAGGGACATTATAATTATTGGTGGTGGTCCAGCAGGTTTAACCGCTGCTATTTATACAAGCAGGGCAAGATATAATACACTTGTTCTTGAAGAAAAGTCAATAGGTGGCCAGATAATCATTACCACAGAGATTGAAAACTATCCTGGTTTCCCAAAGGGTATTTTAGGTCCAGAACTTGCCATGCTTATGGAGGAACAGGCAAGGAAGTTTGGGACGGAAATAAGTTATGAAAGCGTTCAAAAAATTGATATTGACACAAAAACCATTTATACAGACCAAAATAAATATACCTGCAAAGCTTTAATAATTGCAACAGGAGCAACACCATCAAAACTAAAATTACCAAAAGAAGAAGAACTTACTGGTAGAGGTATATCTTACTGCGCCACATGCGATGGAGCTTTTTTTAAAGACCAGATAGTGGCTGTAATTGGCGGTGGAAATACCGCAGTTGAAGAGGCACTTTTTTTAACAAACTTTGCAAAAAAAGTTTACCTAATTCACAGAAGGGATAAATTAAGGGCTGAAAAATGTTTACAAGAAAGAATTTTTGCCAACGAAAAAATTGAAGTCATATGGAACAGTATAGTCCATTCCATTGAAGGCGAAAATACCCTTACAGGAATAAATATTAAAAATAAAATTTCAGGTGAGATAACACATCTACCTTTAGATGGATTGTTTATTTTTGTTGGATATACACCAAAAACAGATTTCATAAAAGATATTATTGAGCTTGATGAAAATGGATATATAAAAGTTAATGAAAAAAAACAAACAAATATTCCCTGGATATTTGCAGCAGGTGATTGTGTTTCTAAACCTTATAAACAGATAGCAACAGCTGTAGGTGATGGCTGTAGTGCAGCATTATCAGCAATCGCTTATCTCGAAGGGTATTAAATAACCACTTAATGTTGTATTTTTTTCAATAACTGCTACCCAATAACTTTTTAAAAATTTTGGAAAGACAAGATAAAACTCTAATTCAACAGTATCATCTAAAAAAAAGTTTACAAAACATTGATTTTCATCAAATATTGATATTATATCTTCCAAATTTCTTGTAATTAAAAACCTACCTGTATAATTTTGTCTAAATGTCGAATAATAACCTGCTTTTTCTGCAGACAAAAATTTCTCCTTTTCGATTTTAGAAAAGGGACTATTTTTTATAAAAGGAAGCTGAAAAATAAGCTCTAAATAAAAAAACTCTTCCCTATCAGCAAAAAAGTCTTCCAAATCTTCAAAGTAATCCAATACAAATGTTATAAAATCAGATACATCTTCAACCTTAAGCCGATCATCAAAATTACTTTCAATATCTTTTAACTGGTATTCAGCAAAAAGTAACCGCATAAATTTAAGATCAATATCTATATAATTTTCTAAAGCAAATTCTCTTATTTCATCTATTTGTGGGACTCTCACCCCTAACCAGTGTGCAACATATTTCGAAGAAAGAAAGTACTCAATGAAGTCTGGCAATTTATCTAAGGTTAGAACTTTTGTTGAATCCACTTTTCTACCGTTGCATAAACATGAAAAAACTCTTCTTCTGTAAGCCCTGCACCTCTACCAACAACCTTTGCAAATTCAAAACTTATTAAGTCTTTTGGTGCATGGGCATCTGTGTTGATAACAAGATTAGCATTAAATTTTTTTGCAAGCTTCACTACATGTCCATTAGTAATATTGTGACCACCTCTCGCTGTGATTTCTAAAAAGACGTTTTTCTCTGCAGCCAATTTAACCTCCTCTTCTGTAATCAAACCAGGATGGGCAAGTATATCAACACCTGCTTCAATAGCTGAAATGTTAGTTCCTTCAATTACAGGTTCTACTGGACTTTCTCCATGTCCTACAACAATCTGTGCTCCAAGCTTTCTCACTTCTATTACTGCCTCTTTCATTAATGCCGGTGGTATATGAGTTAACTCACAACCAGCAATAACTTTAATTTTACCCAGTTCATTTAGTTTTTTTACTGCTTTGATAAGCTTTGGAATTACAAACTCAAATGAAGAAAAATCTAAATGGTCTGTTATGGCTATGCATTTATAGCCCATTTTTTCAGCTCTTCTAACAAGCTCAAATGGTATTAACTCCCCATCAGAAAAAACTGTATGTGTATGAAGATCAATCATTATCCCTCCTGTATAAAATATTCAAAAACCTTTTCTATACCTTTTTTTATTGTCTCATCCTCATTTACATCTTTGGCATCAATTACGATATATTTCTTATTAAATAAATGGAGAGTTTCTCTAAAATTATCTCTTTTTCCTAAAACAATTGCACCTATGTTGTTTTTAAACACTCCTTCATATAATGGATATGATATGTTTTTATCACAAAAACAAAAAAGATGAAGAAAAAAACTATCTACAAGAATGATTTTACCAAGATATCCAAGCTCCATTTTAGAATCAATTAACCTATATATATTTTCTTTAGAAGGTTCAAAATTCACAGCACCTAAAAATTTTATAAACCTGCCTAATATCTTTCTATCACTTACAAACAATAAAATGTATAGATTGCTACATAATCTTTCGTCAAAAAATATCTTTGATGTCTTTTTCTTAAGTTCAAGAACAATATCAGATGAAAAACTTAATTTCTTTTTTTCTTCTTGCTTTTTAGTATCAACTTCTATAGCTACTATGTTTTTTTCAACCAGAGCAATGATAATTTTATAAATCTCATAATCGGTAACATCAATATTATTCAATAAATCATTCATCTCAGGAAATATTTCAATCCCATTTATAATTTCCTTAGTGATTGGCCTTAAATTATCAGGAAGTTGTGATAATTTTATGTTAAGCTTCAATTTCGCATTTAAAGGTATTTTTTTCTTTAGCTCAACCAACTCATCATTCTGTCTTAAACCTTCCATTATAAGGCTATCTGTGCTTTCTTTAATTTCATCATTTAATGTAGGTTCACCTGGAATAAACCTGAAATACCCATCATGTAAAGATAAGACTCTGTAAAAAGCTTTTTCCTTTGTTATATCACCCATTTTACAGTTAATAATCTTACCTTCATTAATAGCTACAATAGCTAAAGGTTTTTCTGCATCCTGGTTTGAATATAAATAAAGATTACCTGTTCTGCGGTTTATTGACAATATTTGCAATAAATCGGGAATGCCCATTTGTTTTAAATTTCCAGCAAACTCTTCTTGATATTTTTTGTCCTGTATACTTAATATTTTTTTCTTTACAGTATCTAAAATCTTTTTCAATTCGTCGAGATTAAATGGCTTTATAATAAAGTAATCCACATTTCTTCTAAAATGGGAAAGTTGTAAATTTTTCTCATTCATATAAAAGATAGGTATGAATTCTGTCTTAGGATTTGTTCTTAAAATTTGGCTCAACTTAACCCCATCTATTAAAGGTAAATCTAAAGAAAGCATAATAAAATCAGGCATTTTTTGCAGCGCAACCTGTAAAGCCTCCACACCATCCTTGGCGATTGACACTTCATAATTTTCTTCATCAAGTAATGACTTTAATTTTTCTATGGTCTTTTCTTCCCATTCTGCTATTAAAACTTTTACTTTTCTCATATTATAATTGCCATTGTAAATAATATTCCGTTTGCAGCTTTGATATAAGTTCTTCTACAAGCAAAAAGTCATTCGTCTCAAAAAATTCGTCGTTTATATTCAACAACATATATGTATGGTGCTCATTTAATGAAAGTAAAAAATAAAAATTTGTCATTAATGCCTTATCAGCACCAACGGTTATAACACCCTGTAAATCAATTTCTTCTTTATTGCTATTACAAAAAAAATAAATCTTTGTTGCAAGATTTTGGTATTCCCTTTTCTCAAAAATCTTAGAAATCTCTATGCCATCAAAAAAACCAGCATATAAAACACCACGTCGCCTAGGATGAAGTTTTACCTCATCAAGTATTAAAAGAAGAGTTTCAAAAAAAACTTCACTTTTATCTTTTTTCCAATTATTAACTCTGTTGTTACATTCATAACTTGAACTGCTCATATTAAAAATCTTTTCACAAATTTCTTCAAAATTATGTTTGTGTATATCCAGTTTATAAACGAGACTATTTTTACTAATATTCATTCGAGTATTCAAATTATCAAGCAAAGATTCTAATGTTATTCCATGCAGTGGTAGTCCTACAGCAGCAATATTAACATTTAATTCATCAACTCTTTGAGCACCTTTCAATATACATTTCCCAACAAGACTCTTTTTAATTCTTGGTATAGCCATTAGTGAACCAAAATAGTCTGTTTCTGTCAAAAATAATAGAAAATCACCTTCTTTTCTCTCAACAAACCAATCCGATTCCCTGATTACATTGTTAATCGAATCTATAATATCTGTAAGTGACTTTTTTATTAAACTTTCTGAATGGTGTTTCTTTAATTCTGCAAGATTTTCAATTTTTATACCAAGAAGCGAAAGCTTTCTGTCGTACCTTATAGCTTTATAAATCTCTTTATTTGCAAAATCTTTAAAAATATCCCAATAATAAGCATTTGTTTCATAATTTTTAATACTGCACTTCTTTAACATCTCAAACTTCATAGCATTCTCAATGGCATAGGGAATAAATTCGCAAAAATGAAGAGCCCTATTAAAATCTATTTCCGTAAATCCATCCTTTAATTGAGATTCTCTCACCTTTACAAGACCATATAGCCTGTCTTCAAAATATATAGGTAGATTCAACTCTACTTTACTACAAAAAAAGTGCTTATCCCCTTTTTCAATATCGTTTTTTAACAATTTGTTACTAAAGTTAAGTTCTACAGTCTCACCCTTATGCCTATCATAAATAAGGTATTCATCCCCATTAGAAAGATATAGAACTGCAATTTTACCGTAAGTACATTCTAAAACTTCATCTAAAAGCTGGTCTTTCAACCTATCTAAATCAATATTTATAACAAGCCTCAAGAGCCTTCTATATAAACTTAAAAGCTCTATTAGCTCAATATTTTCTGATAAAAGAAAGTTAAGTTTATGCTCGATGCTTCTTTTTTTAAGTAATCTTTCGAGAACAAAAAGAACTTCTTCATTTTTGTAGGGATTTAAAACAAATTCGGAAACTTTGTCTTTTAATAAATCCTTAACATTTTCAAGTAACTCTTGAGATATACCAACTACTAAATCAAAACGTTTCTTGATACTCTTTAGTTTATCTATGCTTTCCTTAATATCATTTTTTACTTCTGTAATACCCAAAAAAACAACATCATAATTAAACTTTTCTAATAATTTAACACCTTCGGATAAATTATTTACTTCTTTGACTTCGTAGCCATTTTTAAACAAAAAAACCGAAAGATCATTTGAAGTTTTTTCTGATTCATCTATGATTAATATATTAACTTTTTTCATACTTTATCTGTTCACATATTGTATTTTCCAAAAGCCTCATCGGGAATTTTTTCCAGTATACTTTCCCATTCTTTTTCTGAAATATGTTCTTCATCAGGTATTGCCGCTATATCAATAACTTCCCTGCTTACATAGATAGGCACCCCCAATCTAATGGCTATTGCAATGGAATCACTCGGTCTTGCATCAATTGTTACTTTTCTATCTTTGAGATTAAGTATTAGCTGGGCATAAAAGGTACCTTTATCAAGCTTATTTATATTAACCTTTTCTAGCTTCCCACCACAAGAAGTTATTATATCAATACACAAATCATGTGTAAGCGGCCTATGCAAAATTACAGCTTTCAAAGCAAGCAGAATTGATTGCGCTTCGAAAAAACCAATCCAGATTGGAAGAATCCTATTGCCCTCTTTTTCTTTTAACAATAAAACAGGGCTTTGGTTCGCATTATCGAAAAGTACTGTTAATACCTTTACTTCTACTGAATTTTTCATCATTACTCCTTATAAATTACTCCTTTTAATGAATTTTTTAAACCTTTTGTAATTTTTACTTCAACGGTTTTCCCAATAAGATCACTTTCTTCTTTTTCATTAACATGTACATTTACGACTCTAAAACAAGGTGTTCTACCTACATATTCATTTTCTGATTTTTTATTAACTGTTTCTATTAAAACTGGAACTACCTTGCTCTCGAAGGATTTGTTTTTTTCATAGGTAATTTTTTTCTGTAATGCTTGGAGTTCATCAAGTCGTCTCTGTTTAATTTCCTCAGGTACTTTATTTTCCATAGAAGAAGCTTTTGTACCTGGTCTTGGTGAATATTTAAAAGAAAAGGCGCTATCAAAGGATACTAATTCATAAAGACTTATGGTATCTAAAAAATCTTCCTCTTCTTCACCAGGAAAACCCACTATAATATCAGTTGTTATAGCTATACCAGGACATACCTTCCTCAATTTGTCAACCTTCTCTAAGTATTCAGATCTTGTGTATTTTCTATTCATAAGCTTCAAAATTTTATCCGAACCTGATTGAACAGGCAAATGTATATGGGGACATAGTTTTTCAATATAACCAAACGCATTTATTAATCCATCGGTCAAATCCTTTGGATGAGATGTTGTAAATCTTATCCTTTCTATGCCATCTATCTCAGCTACTTTCTCAATCAATTTCAGAAAGCCATCTTTTATGCCCCTATCTAATCCATAGGAATTTACATTTTGTCCCAAAAGCATTACTTCTTTAACATTTAACTCAGCAAGTCTTGTGATTTCCTTTAAAATCTCCTCTTCACTTCTGCTTATCTCCCTACCCCTTACATACGGAACAATACAGTAAGAACAAAAATTGTTACAGCCTTGCATTATTGGTATCAATGCTCTAACGCCTGGATAAACAAGTGTATTTACATCCCTTTCATAAAAATCATTTTCATCAATAGCAACAACTGATTTATGCTTTGATTTAACAAGGGACAAAAGTTCTGGTAAACGATTAATCTGATGTGGTCCAAAAACTAAATCAACATAGGGCGCCTTGTGTAGTAAATTTTCACCTTCCTGTTTGGCTACACAACCACAAACAGCAAGAATAATGGGCTTCTTTTCTTTATATGGTTTAACCCTTCCAACAAAACTTAATACTTTCTTTTCAGCCTTTTCTCTAATACTGCAGGTATTAACTATAACAATATCTGCATCTTTTAAGTTCTCTACTTTTT